>TARA_R110001606_G_scaffold399099_2_pt1 | contig 181469 bp, 186 predicted proteins | sample TARA_R110001606 | Tara Oceans TARA_R110001606 (sample SAMEA4398315) | marine metagenome | biome: Polar Biome; feature: [SRF] surface water layer (ENVO:00010504); material: water (ENVO:00002006), including particulate matter (ENVO:01000060) such as... | depth 5 m | reverse complement strand
ATTTTAGGCCAATATTTTCCGGAATGACGGCATTTTTATATCGAACTCACGTTAATCCTACACTTTCTCGTACTTCAACTGCGTGTACTGATCAAAGAATTTCTTCAGTATAATATTGGAGCCCAAAACTATCAGGTAGTCATCTTCACCTATAAAAGTGTCGGCGGAGGGGCCTGGGATAAGCCCTTTGACATTATCCTTTACGCCCACAACAATGACACCCGTGGCTGCAGAAATATTTAGTTCCCGGAGCGTTTTGTCCTTGAACTCCGGCTTCAGGTCGTCGTAGCCAACTTCCTCCAGGTGATAGCTCATGCCCGACACGCCATTGAGCAGATTTAGAAACTCAATAACGATAGGTTTAGTCACCAGCTGCGCCATGAACATGCCACCGAGCAAATCGGGCAAAATGACATTATTAGCCCCAGCCCGGTAAAGTTTATTCTCCGTTTCTATATTGGAAGCTCTCGTAATGATCCTGATTTTTTCATTCATCGCCCTGGCTGTCAGAGTAATGAACACATTGGATGCGTCGTCGGGCGTGGTAATGATAATGGCCCTGGCCCTGTCTATGCCCACCGTGGTGAGGTTATCATCTTCGGTGGCATCGCCAATGAACAATTTCATCGCATCAGGAATAATGTTGACCATGTTGGGATCTTTTTCGATCACAACAAATTGCTCCCCGCTCTTTTGAAGTTCTTCACACGACCGGGCTCCATTTCTGCCATAGCCACAGACAATTACGTGGTTCTTTAATTTGTTTATTTCCATACCCGAGCGATAGCTTTTAACAATTGATTTCAATTTCCCTTCAAATATGTAGCTGGATATAACAGAAACCACATAGGCAAAAATACCCAGATTCAATAAAATATAGATAGAGGTGAACACCCTGCCTGCTGCACTCAACTCCTTTACCTCCGTGAAGCCAACCGTGCCCACCGTGATGATGGTCATATAGAGGGCATTCACAAAATCTAGTTCTTCGATCACCGTGAAACCGACTAAACCCACACCCAAACTGAAAAGGAAAAGGAAGAACGAAATGATGAGATTCCTAAGCTGCTTGTTTACATGATTGATGGTCTTCAGTTCTGACATCTGTGATTGAGCCTCCAAATAGTTCTCGGAAATTAGAGAAATTTGTGGAAGGAATAAAACTGACGAGATTTTGGCAGAGAATACTTTTTGCTAGCCAATCAATATTGACCGGGGAGCATGGCTTTAGTCAATTGTTCTGTAAATTGACTCTCAAACGAAACGAGGCAATTCATGGGCATTTCAAATCGGGCAACATCACCAATGAAGACAATTGCACGCCACCTGCTGCTGGCAGCGACTTTAAGTGTTGCATTTTTCGCCTGCAAGGAACCTGATCCAACAAGTTCGGTGAAACCTGTAAACTGGAAAGAAAGGTTCATCGAACTGAATGAGTCTGACTCCCTGGTTACCGGATCAACCTACCTGTCGGTTTACTCACAAATCTACAGCCGGTCGGAAAGCCGAACGCACGACCTCACGGCCACCATCAGTATGCGGAATACCAGTCTGACCGATTCCATCTACATGCTGAAGGCCGACTATTACAACACGCATGGCGAGCTGCTAAGAACCTACTTTAAGAATCCGATATTCATCAGCCCGATGGAAACGATAGAAATAGTGATTGATGAAGTAGACAATGAAGGAGGCACTGGCGCCAACTTCATCTTCGAGTGGGCAGTGAAAGATAAAACGCATGAGCCATTGTTTGAAGCTGTAATGATCTCCACTTCTGGTCAGCAGGGCATTTCCTTTACTACGCAGGGGGTAAGCATTCAATAAAATGCCGTGAGGATGATTCCTGTCCGCTACGCAATAAAACATTTTGATTGTCATCCCTTTTTTACGAACTAGGCTAAATGAAAAAGCGGATCAATCTACTACTGTTTCTGGTGTGTCTCGCATTCTCTCCTCTATTGGCGCAAAGGCCATGGGTGTTGGGCCAAATCGACATCCCCCACCCTTACTATTACCGGGAAATGTATGTGCCGCAGCTCACTACAGGCCCCTCTTCTGCCACCTGGTCGCCCGATGGCACCAGCCTGATCTACTCCATGGCTGGCAGCTTGTGGCAGCAAAAAATAGATGAAACTACTGCCACACAAATCACACACGGGCCTGGCTACGACTACCAGCCCGACTGGTCGCCCGATGGAAATAGTGTCGTGTTTGTGCGGTACGATAACGATGCCATGGAGCTTCACCTGCTGGATTTGAAAACTGGCAAAACCACCCAACTGACGGAGGGCGCCGCCGTCAATATCGACCCTCGCTTTTCACCCGACGGCAACAGCATTGCTTTTGTTTCCACAAAGGAAACGGGGAACTTTCGCATTTGGATTGGTAGCTTGAACAACAATACACTGGCAGCCAAACCGCTTTCTCCGGAGCGCACCACCACTATCCCCCGCTACTACTACGGCCAGCCAGATCATCAGCTGAGCCCTTCCTGGTCGCCCGATGGCAAATCGCTGGTGTTCGTCACCAACCCCGACGTGCTGCATGGCTCAGGTAATATCTATCGCACCCTGGTAGATAATTACAATCCTGTTTTGCTGAGGGAGGAAGAAACAAACTGGCGCACCAGCCCCGACTGGTCGCCTGACGGCAAGCGCATTATTTACTCGTCTTACCTCGGCCAGCAGTGGCACCAACTCTGGATGACCCCGACCGATGAAAAAGGCTACCCCATTGCCGTGGGGTACGGCGATTTCGACGCCACCCATGCCCGCTGGTCGCCCGACGGAAGCAAGGTCGCCTACATAAGCAATGAACACGGCAACACGGAACTCTACCTGATGGATTGGCTTACCAGCAAAAAGTGGCCATTGCTGATCAATGAAAAGAAATACATCCACCCAACGGCAACTATTACTATAAAAACCCATAACGATAGCAAGCAACTGACACCTGCCCGCCTTACGGTAAGGGTTGGTCACAAAAGCTATGCACCTGACAATGCCTGGATGCATGGCAACGAGGCTTTTGATAGGAAAGCACAAAAATTCGAGACCTACTATTTCCATTCTTCTGGAGAAGTGAAAGTGACAGTGCCTGTCGGTGAGGTGAAAATTACCGCATGGAAAGGCTTCCGAAAAGCAAATGATGCAACCGTTGTGGCAAAAGCAGGCGAGGAAAAAGAGGTTGCTTTTTCATGGGCTCCCTCCACCATTCCTTCCTACCACGGCACCTGGAAGTCAGCTGATGTGCATGTACATATGAACTACGGCGGGCATTACCGCAATACGCTAGCACACCTCGCCTTGCAGGCTAAAGCAGAAGACCTGGATATTGTGTACAACCTTGTGGTGAACAAAGAACAGCGTATTCCGGATATTGAATATTTTTCTGTAGACCCAGACAATGCTTCAGACGAACAGACCCTCATTATGCATGGCCAGGAGTACCACACCAGCTTTTGGGGGCACACGGGTCTGCTAGGCATGACGTCTAACTATCTCCTTCCAGGGTACGTCGGCTATACCCGTACGGGTGCCGAAAGTCCTTACCCTTCCAATGCCGTGGTAGCCGACATAGCACATGACCAAAACGGCATTGTGGGCTATGTCCATCCTTTCGAAACAGAGCCTGACCTGACCAAGCCCATGGGCTTTTCCTTGCCTGTAGATGTAGCGCTGGGCAAAGTGGACTACTATGAAACGGTAGGATATAGCGATCATCATATCTCAGCCGGGGTATGGTACAAGCTGATGAACTGTGGTTTTAGACTAACACCTGTTGGTGGCACCGACGCCATGGCCAATTACGCCTCTTTACGAGGGCCCGTTGGCCTGACACGAGCGTTTGTGAAAATGGAAGAAGGTGATGAGCGACCACTCCGTGAGAAATTCATTGATGGCGTCAAGAAAGGCAAGACCTTTGCCAGCAATGGGCCCCTCCTTGGGTTTACTCTCGAAAATCAGGGGCCTGGCGGAGACATAGCGCTTGCGAGAAAAGAAAAGCTCACCTATAAAGGCTTTGTTCGCTCCTCAGTGCCTATCGACAAGCTGGAAATTATTCAGAATGGAAAGGTGGTAAAAACCATTACGTTAAACGGCGACCGCACCACTGCCGATTTCACAGGAACCCTGAATATTACTACTAGTTCATGGGTGCTTCTCCGGGCTCATAGCCCACCCAATCCTGAAGTCCTCGATATCTATCCGTATGCCACTACCAATGCGGTGTTTGTAAACGTAGGTGAGCAACCGATGCATTCGGCTGAAGACGCCGGTTATTTCCTGACCTGGATCGATCGTATTGAAGAAGCTGCTTCGGCTGTTACTACATGGAATACAGAAGCTGAAAAAACCAGGGTGATGAACGACATCAAAGAGGCTAGAAAGATATTTGAAGAGCGTAGATAATGAGGTTATAAGAAACCTGAAAATCAAATTTAAAAAAATGAACAAAACATCATACGATAAACATGCTAATCCAAGTCGAAAAAATGTAAGATCAGTGGCTTAAAAATCTTCCGATTCTCTTTAGGGTCAGGGCAGTGAGGAAGATTTTTAAGCTACTTTTAGGCAACTAACTTTAGGGCTATTTGCCAGGTCAATTTTCTACAGAATTAATTGCTGCAAAGTGCACAACATACAACCCAACCTGAACAAGACGTACCTCAAGGCAACGAGTGCCAAAGGCGTCTACATTTTCGATGAAAACGGCAAGGCCTACCTCGATGGATCTTCCGGAGCGGTGACTTGCTCGCTGGGCCATTCCCACGAAAAGCTCCTGCCCTTTATCAAAAAGCAATTAGACAAACTCCAGTTCGTGTACCGGTCGCAGTTCGCCTCAGAGGAAGCCGAGCAGCTAGCCACCAGGTTATACGAGCTATCGCCCGACAGATCGCTGACCCACAGCTTCTTCGTCAACAGTGGCACCGAAGCCATTGAAACGGCTATGAAAATCGCCATTCAGTACTGGCAGGAAAAAGATAAGCCTGAAAAGACACACTTTATCACCCGGAAGAAAAGCTACCACGGCATCACCATGGGGGCACTTTCCTTATCGGGCCATGCCCTGAGAAGGCAGCGGTTTGAAGACATGCTGGAGAAATACCCTGCTTTGTCAGCTGACCTGGAAAACGACTCACTGGAGGATCAGGTAGCCGAATTTGAAAAAGCAATCGACACGATCGGCGCTTCAAAGATTGCTGCCTTTGTGGCCGAGCCTATGGTGGGAGCGGCCGGCACTGCCCTGGCACCGGTAAACGAATACTATGCCTGCTTCAAAGCAGTCTGCGACAAACATGAGATTTTGTTCATCGCCGATGAGGTAATGACAGGCCTGGGAAGAACCGGAACATGGTTTGGCATGGAGCACTGGGGCACTCAGGCCGACATCGTTGCCGTTGGAAAAAGTCTGGGAGCCGGCTATGCGCCCATAGCTGCCACTTTGATGACCGACAAGGTTCTTGCGCCGATAAAAAAAGGAAGCGGGCTCATCATGAGTGGCCACACCTACAGCGGGCATCCGCTCTCCTGCGCCACTGCCCTCAGAGTGCTGGATATCGTAGAAGAAGACGACTTGCTGGACAACGTAAACAGGAAAGGTACTTACATCAAGTCAGCCCTTTATGACCTGCAAAAGAAGTATCCTGTCATACAAATCGTGCGGGGCAAGGGGCTGATGATGGGTTTCGAATTGGATCGAACAATAAAAGGGATACAGGCAAAACTCATTGAGCGTTGCTACCAAAACGGCCTGCTGATTTACCCGGCCGTCGGAGGAAAAGAAGGAACGGATGAAAACGGCGTGTTGATTTCACCACCGTTTACCATCAACAAAAGCGAAGCCGATGAACTCCTCGGCAAGCTGGAGCAATCACTAAAAGAATGCAGCTAACCTATGCACCTATTCGATAAAGTTACCGACTATGCCACCGTCCAATCAGCTTTTTTTGATGGGATGACCCTGCTCTTTGGCGGGTTTGGCGGTGTAGGCACGCCGCCCGGCCTGATCGACTGCCTCATAGACTCAGGAGTGAAAGATGTGAAGCTGATCGGGAACGATGCAGGCTTCCCCTGGATCGGCATTGGCAAGTTCGTTTGCCTGGAGCGGGCCACTCACCTGCTGGCCTCCCACATCGGCTCCAACCCTACGGCAGGCGATTTAATGAACCAGGGCAAGTTACAGGTAGAGTTTTCGCCGCAGGGCATTTTGGTGGAGCGGATACGCTCTGGCGGTGTGGGACTGAATGGCTTTTTAACAGAACTCAGCAAAGGAACTCAGTTAGAATACGACAAACCAAAAGTGAACATTGGTGGTAAAGAATACATTTACGAAGCGCCTATTACAGGTGATGTTGGGATTGTTTACGCTAAGAAAGCTGACACATTTGGGAATTTGATCTTTGATAAAACAGCCCGAAACACAAACCCCTATGTGGCCATGGCCAGCAAGGTGACTATTGTGGAAGCAGACGAAATTGTGCCCATGGGAGAGTTTGATCCGGAGGAGATTGTGGTGCCGGGAATTTATGTAAAATACATCGTGCAATCGAAAGGCTATAACTGGAAATGGGTATGGGAGACGCAAGACAAATAATAGCCAAAAGAGCAGCCCTGGAAGTCAAGGATGGCATGATCGTGAACCTTGGCATTGGCATTCCCTCCATGGTGCCCAACTATCTTGGCAAAGACATGAGGGTCTTTTTTCAGGCGGAAAATGGGATTCTGGGCATGGGGCCAACCCCCAAAGAAAATGCTGATGGCAACCTGAGCAATGCCGCCGGGCTGCCGGTGACTATCCTACCCGGTGCCAGCTACTTCGACAGCGCCATTGCCTTTGGCATGATCCGCAGAGGCTGCATTGACCTGTCCATTCTTGGAGCGCTACAGGTAAACGCCAAAGGCGACCTGGCCAACTGGATCGTGCCTGGCAAAAGAGTGCCCGGCGTTGGTGGTGCCATGGAGCTGGCTTATGGAGCAAAAAACCTCATCGCAGTGATGAACCACTGCGACAAAGACGGACAGCCAAAGATTGTGACTGAGTGCTCCCTTCCGGTAACGACCTACCACTGCGTAAAGAAAATCATCACCGAGATGGCTGTGTTTTCCATCGTCGATCAGCAGCTGTACCTCGATGAGCTGATGCCAGGCTGCACATTAGCCGACGTGAAAAACAATACCGAAGCCGACTTTTCCTTCTCCACCAACTTCAAAGCCCATGACTGACCTTCAAAAGACGTTGGAAGCCTACATCGATGAACACGCCGATGAAGCTATCTCCTACCTACAGCAATTGATTCAGCAGCCCAGCGTGCAAACCAACGAGCGGGGCGTGCAGGAAATAGTGATCGAAAAACTAAACAGACTGGGCCTTGAAGTAGACATTTGGGACCCTGTTTATGAGGAGCTTGCCAAAAGTCCCTACTTCGTGGCTTCCCGTGACACTTATGTGGGCAGTCCCAATGTGGTGGGCGTGCTGAAAGGACAGGGCGGCGGAAAGTCAATCATCTACAACGGCCACATTGACGTGGTGCCGGAAGGCGACCGAGGCAAATGGACCGATGATCCATTTTCAGGTAAGATCGAAAATGGCAAAATGTATGGCCGTGGCACCACCGACATGAAGGGCGGAAACGTGGCGCTGCTACTGGCCATTGAAGCTGTGATCAAAAGCGGCACCAGACTAAAGGGCGATGTGATCTTTCAATCAGTCATCGAAGAAGAATCAGGGGGAGTGGGCACGCTGGCAGCAGTGCTTCGTGGTTATACTGCCGATGCCGCCATTATTCCTGAGCCCACCAACATGAAGCTCTTTATCAAGCAGCAGGGCTCCATGTGGTTTCGGGTTACGGTAGAAGGGCGTTCTGCCCACGGCGGCACACGCTACGAGGGCGTGTCGGCCATTGAGCAGGCCATCAAAGTCCACCAGAGCATTTTGGCACTGGAGAAAAAACGCAATGCCTCCATTGACGATCCGTTATACAGCCACATTCCTATCCCGCTCCCCATCAATGTGGGGTCGATCAAAGGCGGCTCCTGGCCATCTTCCGTACCCGACCTGGTAACAATGGAAGGCCGCATGGGTGTGGGGCCGCACGAAAATATGCAGGAGGTAAAAAAAGAACTGATTGACCACTTAGCCAACCTTTGTGCTGCTGACGACTGGCTGAAGGACCATCCAGTGAAGGTAGAATTCTTTGGAGCGCAATGGGTGCCCAATGCGGTGGAAACTGATCACCCATTCGCAGAACTAATGAAAGAGAACTTTGAGGCGATCTATGAGCGTAAACTAAAAATAGAAGCCTCACCCTGGGGCACGGATGCCGGGCTGCTGGGAAAGGTTGGGAACATACCTTCGCTAGTGATCGGGCCGGGCGAAACAAAAATGGCTCATTACCCCAACGAGTTTATAGAAATAAAAGAAGTGATACAGGCGGCAAAGCTTTTCGCACTTACCCTTACATCGTGGTGTGGGGTGGCATCAACTGACTAAAAAAGTGATCACGGAAATAAAGAATGACATATCTGCCATCAGCCTCTACTCTGATGCTTTCAATAAAAGAATCAGGATCGACGACTATTCCGGCGATGCTCATGGGGTATTGGCACTGATAACTGAGTCGACACCAGCATGGGCTGAGAAAATTATCGTCAAATCCCGGAAACGGGAAGTTGCAATTTTTCTATCCGGTGGTTTTATCAGGGAGGCTGAAGTTGCAGGGTATTTCAAAGGGGCAGACATGTTTTTTCTGGTGAAGTATCCAAAGCCAGAAAGAGGGAGCAACCCAGGGCAGCCCGAGGAACGACGCATTGTCGAAAGTATACTGAGCCAGCCAAACACAGCATCTGAAGCAAACACACAAATAGTTTTGCCGGCTACGCCGGAAGACGCAAATGAGCTGGCTGAGCTTTATGCAGAAGTCTTTCAGGTGTATCCAACTGCCCTCAACGACCCAGCCTATGTGAGAAAAACCATGAAGGAGGGCACAAAGTATGTGCTCATCAGGGAACAAAACAGAATTGTAAGCGCCGCATCAGCTGAAATCAACAGACAATACGCCAATGCTGAGCTGACCGACTGCGCCACGCTTCCTGAAGCCCAGGGAAAAGGCCATATTAAGAAGCTGCTTTTAAAACTTGAGAAGCTATTGAAGGCTGAGAATATCCATTGCCTCTATACCATCGCCCGTGCAGAATCCTACGGCATGAACAAAGCTTTCTATCAATTGGGATATACCTACGGAGGCACGCTGATCAACAACTGTGTTATTTACTCAGGCCTGGAGGATATGAATGTTTGGTATAAGGTGGCAGAAAAACCAAAAACATAAGGGCTAGTCACACGCCATCCAGTCGGCATCGCCCCCGTTGTTTGACTACTTAGAATTGTTAGGGCTTTAAAAGTGTTCCCTTTGTAAATCGCATGATGCTTAAATCCACCCCATGAATCACTTACAAGAGAATAAACAAAATGCCATCGCTTTCTATAAAATGGCTTATGAGGGCAACCCCAGAAAAGCCACAGAGTTGTTTTTGAGCGATGAGTACATTCAACACAACCCAGCGGTAGCGGACGGGCTTGATGGGTTCATCGAATACTTTGAGCGAATGCAAGAGTTGTACCCTGAGAAATCGATTGAGTTTGTGAGGGCTATCACAGAAGATAATCTGGTGGCGCTCCATACACATCAAACCTGGCCCGGCAATGACCAATACATTACCATGGACTTTTTTAGGTTCGATCAAAGAGGCAAGATTGTGGAGCACTGGGACTCCATTCAGCAAATTCCGGAAAAGTCGGCCAACCCAAATACGATGTATTGACACAAGCTTCCAGCGCTTGTATTAGCTGCTGGCATGAGGTCGAAATGCTTTGTTTAGCTATCTTTAACCTCATTTCCAATATTTAGCCAATGCATAAAATCTCCATATCGCTGGTTGCCACTCTCTTTTTTGGCATCTGTTTGAGACTTTCCGCTCAGCCCGCCAACCACCTCTTCAAAATCAGAACCATCACAGCTGGCATTACGGTAACCGACCTTTCTGATACCACTTCTTTGATTAAGGCAGTGGAGTTTCTAAAGCAGGCCAGAACGGACTACACCAATGCTGGCTACGAGGTACAAACGATCAGGATTTCCACGCAAAACCTACACGAATACCTGGGAGGCAAAACACTGGACGAGGCTCTGCCTTATTTGAAAAAGTTTGACGAAATAGCCCTGAGAGATGACGTGTCTTTTGCTATCGGCGCTGTGCTACCACTTAACGAATACAATACAGAGGTTGCGGGTTGGGCCGCCAAACTGATTGGCCAAACAGAACTCATCAATTTCAGTCTGCCCGTTTCTTCCACAGCCCTGGGTATTCACCGCAATACCATCAAAGCCGCTGCAGAAATAGTGGTAGCGGTTGCCAAAGTGGGAAAAGGCGGCGAAGGCAATTTCCGGTTCACGGCATCTGCCAATTGTCCGGCTGGGATTCCTTTCTTTCCGGCAGCGTTCCATTCCGGCGTTAATAGTTTTGCAGTAGGCATTGAATACCCGAACCTTTTGACGGATGTGTTCTCGAAATCGACCATGGTCAACGCCAGGCAAAACTTAAAAGCCGAACTGGAAAAGCAGTTCCTTCCAGTGCAGGCACTCGCTACAAGAATATCCTCTACCTATAGCTGGCAATACGACGGCATCGACACCTCGCCAGCCCCAGGACTGGACGCCAGCATCGGCACCGCCATTGAGACATTGACCAAGCAGCCTTTCGGCGGACCATCCACGCTGAGTGCCTGCTCCCTGATTACAGATGTAATCAAGAACCTCGACCTGAAAACTTGCGGCTACTCCGGCCTTATGCTGCCAGTGATTGAGGACAAAGTGCTGGCACAACGAGCCAACGAAAACAGGTATACCGTGCAAGAGCTTTTGTTATTCTCCTCTGTTTCAGGCACGGGGCTGGATGTGGTCCCACTGGCGGGCAGCACCTCCGCAGCCATGGTCGAGCGCATCTTTACAGACGTTGCTTCACTCTCCCTTAAGTACACCAACAAGGCATTGTCGGCTCGGCTCTTTCTCATCCCTGGTAAAAAAGTGGGTGACAAAGTGACCTTCGACAATCCTTATTTGACAGCGGCGAAGGTGATGAGGGTGGAGTAGCTGTCCTATTTCTATTATTTTCAATTTAGCCAAACATCTCCGAACCGCAACCCTTCCCTTTCTGATGTAAAAGGCCAACATGAAAAGACAAAACGGTTACAGATACACTTACAACTTTGTATCTTTGTATAGTTTAATGATCAGTTATGCTGATGCTTACCGAACATAGTAAAAGAGAACTACAAGCACTTTGCGAAAAGTATGACGTTAAAACTATGCACGTTTTTGGCTCGGCATGCACCAGCAAGTTCAACGAATCAAGCGACGTCGATATCCTTATTTCCTTTAAAGAAATTTCTTTCGAAAAATACACTGACAACTATTTTGACCTGCACCGGCAGTTGGAGAAACTTTTTGATCGTAAAGTTGACCTGATCACTGAAAACTCGCTCTCCAATCCTTTCTTTATTGAGAGTGTTAAAGAGACCAAGCAATTGCTTTATGCAGCTTGAGGCAAAAAATATTTGCTCGACATAAAGACATCTATTGATTCGATTTATGAATTTCTGGGCTACGAATTGAAACTGCTATAAATGACAAGGATTAAGATTATCGTTAGTGTCTTGTTTGTCTGCTGCACACTTTTCTCATCGAAAAGGGTGGAAAAAGTAAACATCTGGCTGATAGGCGACTCTACCATGGCACCAAAGTCTGCCAAAGCCTATCCTGAGCTTGGCTGGGGAGAAGGGCTGGCTGACTACGTCACTAACAAAGCCAAAGTCCACAACCACGCCGTCAACGGCCGAAGCAGCCTAAGCTTCATCAATGAGGGCCGCTGGCAGGCGGTGTACGACAGCCTGCAAAAAGGAGATTACGTCATTATTCAATTTGGCCACAACGATGAGAAAACCGATTCAGCCCGACACACTGAGCCGTTTGGCAGCTTCAAACAAAATATCCAAAAATTCATTGATGAAGCCAGAAAGAAAGGGGCCATTCCCATCGTTTGCTCCTCTATTGTCAGGCGCCATTTCGATGCAGAGAGCAACCTCAAAGACACGCACGGTGACTATATCACAGGAGCAGCGCAAATCGCCAGGGAAACCAACACAGCTTACGTGAATATGGAAGCGTTGACACGCAAGCTGGTGTCAGGCATGGGGCCAGAAAAATCGAAAGACATCTTTCTCTTCACCGACAGCAAGCAGGACTCTACTCATCTGAATGTGGCGGGAGCCGGTATCGTAGCAGGGCTGTTTGTGGAAGAAGCCAAAGCGCAGAGGTTACCGATTGCAACTGTGTTTAAGTAGCCGACACACAGCATCCAATGCTAAGCTGCAAATCAAATTGCCTCCGAAAATTGTGACATTAAAATAGTTAGAGGTTGCAGCTTCGGTTTGCCAAAAGCATAACCCTTGCAGCATGCGCCTACGTATAGCTAAAGGAACCTATCCCGTTTCTGTGATGCGAAAAGCTCTGCCCCTTCTCTTCCTTTCTTTCAGCCTCTTTAATTTAAATGGCCAACCTGCAACAGATATTGTCATTGGGAGAGCTTACTCAATTGATTCCGAGGTGCTCGGTGAAACCAGACAGTATATGGTCAGCCTGCCTGCGTCCTACCAGGGCGACGACTTTTACATAGATAAAAGCTACCCGGTCATGATTGTGTTGGATGGAGAGCGGCTGCTTCAATTAACTGCCAGCATGGTACAAACCATGAGTTCGGGCGGTACAGAGCAAATTCCAGAGATGATCGTAATCGGCATTCCAAACACCGACCGAAGTAGGGATATGCTACCCAATTACGCTAACGAGGCAGTCGCATCTGGCGCAGTCGAATTCCGACGATTCATCGAAGAAGAACTACTGCCTGCGGCTGACATCGCCTACCGGACAACCAACTGCCGGATACTTGTCGGACATTCGTATTCGGGCCTGTTTGCTGTGGATACTTTCCTTGAGAACGATTCATTTAAAGGGTTTGTCGCAATTGACCCAAGCCTGTGGTGGGACGATCAGGTGTTGATAAAAAGGGCTAAAGAGCTTTTAGCCAAGAAAGAAACCTTTACCTCTTCCATCTACTTTGGCCAGGCCAATAATCCCTTCAACGAGGGCATCGAAGCTGGAAGGCTGGGAAGAGCAGTGCAGGCTTTTACCAGAACACTGGACACTTTACATGTAGCCGGCCTTAGGTACCAAACCCACTTCTACGAGAATGAAGACCACTATTCCATTCCACTGATTACTTTGTACGATGGACTGCAGTATCTCTTTGAAGGCTATAAATTTCCTCTCAATCAAATAAAACACTCAACCGCCGAGTCGATCAGGCAACACTACAACGCCCTGTCGGAGAGAATGGGTGGTCAGCTTCCTCCCCCAGGCAAATTATTGAATCAGGTCGGGCTGTATTTATTGGAAGATGAAGAAAGAATAGCTGATGCCATAAAAATACTGGAACTGAGCGCAGAGAGTTATCCCAATTCACACATCCCTTATTTAAGCCTGGCTGAAGGATACCGGCAGGCTGGTGACACAGAAAAGGCAATTACGCAATACAAGAGAGCACTTGAGTTGAGCCCAGCTAACGAAGAAATAAAATCGAGATTAGCGGAGTTAAAGAACTAAGCCGCCTGATCGCTGCATACCAATGAGAAGGCTCACAAATAACTCACACCTCGATCTTCCTATCTCTGGCTATCACCTTCCATTCGCCGTTCACACGCCCTTTTTGCACTGTATTAACTCTTTCATAAAGCGCTACGGTGGGGCAGATGTGAAACGGAAGCCCGTACAATACATCCCCCACCTTGTAACCATGTCCTTCCCCCGCTTCCAGCACAAGATGCTCCTCACTTTGACCAACAGGCTTCAGCTCACGGGCATTGAGAAAGTGAACCCGGTTAGTGAGAACGTTCTCTGAGGCAATGGATTTGTGCCCAAGGTCTGTACATATCCTGGTTTTTGTGGGTAAGGAAATCACCCGGGAAACGACCAACGCAGCAGGCAAAAACGGCTGCTCTGCACAAATATCGCTGTAACCCTTGTCCCAATAAACAAAAGTACCGGGGCAGCATATTACATCCTTCCGCTGCGCATGAACAGGAAATGTTGGTGATCCACCTGCCAGGATGACGGGCTCAGGAAAACCTAGCTGCTGAATATCAATCTTAAGTTTCTCCACCGCCTCAAAAGCTTCGTTGCAAGCTTTGGTTCTTTCCGCAATATCAACCTGCCGATGCTGACCGTCATACACATGCAAGCCCACCGGAACGATGCCCTTCATTGTAGCTACCTTCTCGTAAAGGGCAACGGCTTCCGGGCCTGGTATAATACCCGATCTGTCGTTGCCGTTGTTTACGTCCATATAGGCATTGATGCGAAGTCCCTGATCGGCAAAGGCAATAGATATGTCCTGAGCCGATTGGGCGTTGTCATAAAGGCAGGAGTAGGTCGTCGTCGGGTATTTTCGAATCAATTGCAGGAACCGTGTCAGCTTAGGTCCTGTGGGCTGATAAGCCAGCAACACATCCTGAGCCCTAATCATCCCGAGCATTTCTGCCTCGGCTATGGTGGCGCATTTGAACTTCTTGATGCCTTCATCCATGAGCATTTTGCACACCTCCTTCGCCTTATTGGTCTTTACATGAGGTCGCAGTCTGTCTACGTCATCTATCATCCCCTTCACAGCTTTGATGTTGTCACGCACCCTTTCCGGGTACACCACCATGGCTGGCGAATCAAGCTCATCTATATTATCAATTGCATACCATTCACTGCTCATTGCTCTCTCAGTTATTTTAATTCAAAAAGTGCCTCAATTTCCACGGGGATGTTCTCGGGCAGCATGCCCATCCCCACTGCGCTCCTCACGCCAATACCATTTTCCTCCCCCCACACCTTTGCAAACAGTTCACTGCAACCATTGATTATATAGGGGTGGCGATCAAAAGCGGGCACTCCGTTTACCATACCCAACACTTTAATCACCCGTTTTACTTTATCAAGACTGCCAAGGTTGGTCTTGATGGTCGAAAGGATCGTCAAACCCACCTGCTGAGCAGCCAACTTGCCCTGCTCAATATCCAACTCACCTCCGACCTTGCCAAAGATCAGGGTGCCGTCTGTTTTTACAGGCCCGTGACCAGACACATACAAGTGTCGGCCATCAATAAGGAAGGGCTTGTACACCCCTTTGGGGGCCGGAGGCGGAGGCAATTCAAGGCCCAGCTGGGCAAATCTTTCGTCAGCAGTCATTCGATATCCAATTTTCAATTGTTAGTTTCAAAATCCTCAGATCTACGCTGAATGGGAATCATATAAACAAGTCAATCAGCAACACCACAGCCATACCCACCACAGAAACAACAGTTTCCATCAGCGACCATGAAAGAATGGTGTCTTTAATGCTCACATTGAAGTATTCTTTGTACATCCAGAAGCCCGAGTCGTTGACGTGCGAAAACATCAGGCTACCAGCGCCGACAGCCAGCACCATGAGGTTAGGATCCACGCCAAGCTGCGGCATAATTGGAGCCAGAATACCGGCGGAGGTTAATCCAGCCACTGTAGCCGACCCAATACAAACCCTTATAAAAGCAGCTATCATCCAGCCCAGGATCAATGGATGAATGTCCATGTTTTGAAGTAAAGCCCCTATCTCAACACTCACTCCGCTGTCGCTAAATACTTGTTTCAAAGCGCCTGCACCTCCAACAATCAACAGAATAGGAGCAACGTCTTTAATGGCCTCTGTGTAGTAGCCCATCACCTCGCTCATTTTCTTTTTGTAAGCAAGCCCAATGGAGTAGGTAGCAACAGCCAGCGAAATAATCATCACGATGGTGGCGTCAGAAAAGAAAGAAACCACTTTAGCTGTTCCTCCAGAAAAATCGCCAAACCTATTCAGAAGTGCCGCACTTGCCAGCAAAACTACCGGCAGCAGTGCAGAGAAAAAGCTGGTGAACCCACTTGGAAGCTGATCGTCAGGCAATGGCTTGGCCTGAAAAGTAGCCAGCGGCTTGGAGTCAATTCCTTTCAGTGTACGGGCAAATATTGGCCCGGCGACAATGATGGTTGGCACCGCCACAATGAACCCATACAGAAGCGTCAGGCCCATGTCGGCATTCAGCTGACCAACCAGCGCAGCGGGTGACGGGTGGGGTGGCAAAAACCCATGAGTCACAGACAACGCTGCAAGCATCGGAATTCCGATATAAACGGCAGGCAGCTTGTACTGGTAAGTCACCGAAAAAATAAGCGGCACCAGCAGCACAAAGCCTACATTATAAAACAGTGGAATACCCACCACAAAGCCGGTAGCCATCAAGGCCCACTGTATATTTTTCTCTCCAAAGGAGTTCATCAGCACCTGACTGATTTTTTGGGCAGCACCGCTTTCCGCCACCAGTTTACCCAACATGGCACCGAGGCCAATTACGATGACAAGGTCGCCCAGGAGGCCACCGATACCCTTTTGCACAGAACCCGCCACATTTTCAAGGGGAATACCTAGCGCTAAACCGGCACCAATGGAAACTACAAGGAACGCCAGAAATGGATTAACCTTGCCCCAGGTGATCAGAAGAACCAACACGAGGATGCAAAGCAGGATGATGAATATCGACATGGTTAAAAGTAGGTGAGTTATAATTGAAATTGGAAGATAGCAGAATTACTCAGCGGTGACAACAAAAATTTTCCAACGAACGCAGTACGGTTGCGTTTTCCTGTAGCTCATTATGCTGGCAGAAAACCTTTGAAACAGAATTTATCTGGCTGGCACTCCAATCCATCATTTTGTTTGTAAATTAGCTACTACTGAACACCCAAAACTTACACCCATGGCACGTGTCTTGTCAGACAAAGAAGTTCATTCCTATCAACAAGATGGCTTCGTAATCATCAAAAATTTCTTCAGCAAGGCCGAAATAGACAAGCTTTACAAGGTGGCCACAGGCGATCAGGTAATGAAAGAGAATGCTGTCGATTTGAATGACCAAACCGGCAAAAAAACCAGGCTAACCCTCTGGTTCAAACCAGGCGACGATATCTACAGCCTATTGGTGCGAAGTGAGCGAATGGTGAAATCCGTTGAGAAGCTCCTTGATAGCCCATCCCCTGTTTGCCATTTCCATTCCAAACTCATGCAAAAAGAGCCTAAGGTTGGCGGAGCCTGGGAGTGGCACCAGGACTATGGCTATTGGTACAAAAACCAGTTTCTATATCCGGAACAACTCACCAGCGTAATGATCGCACTTACCGAAGCCAACAAGGCCAATGGCTGTCTTCAGATCATCAGGGGGTCACACAAAATGGGCCGTGTCAACCACGGCTTCACCGGCGAACAGGTAGGTGCTGACATGGTGATGGTAGACCACGCTTTAGCAACACTTGAGCACATGTATGTAGAGCTACAGCCAGGTGATGCCCTCTTCTTCCATCCCAATCTTTTGCACCGGTCGGAAGCCAACACATCCGACAGGCCCCGCTGGTCACTTATTTCTTGCTACAACTCACTTTCTAACCCAGCTTACAACGACGATTCTCTGGGATGGCGTGAGCCAATTTCGATGGTAGACGATGATGCACTGATGAAGGCTGCAGCCATCGGAGCTACCTCCCAGTCCGATTTTCTGAAGAAGGAAAAAGACCCTGCACTAAAAGAAACAGGCTGGGAAAAAGAGGTTGTCACAAAGTAGAACTACACATCAAAACATTAACAACTAACATCTCAGCTACAAATGAAGCTAACTACCGGTATTTCACTTTCCATCATGATGCTCCTCGAATACTTCGTGTGGGGCGCCTGGTATGTAACCATGGGAACTTATATGTCAGAACACCTGGGATCAACCGGCATCCACATTGGAGCCGCCTACAGTGCACTGGCCATTGCCACCATGATTTCACCGTTTTTTGTGGGTATGGTAGCCGACAGGTTTTTTGCCGCACAAAAAATCATGGGAGTGCTTCATCTACTGGGAGCGGCATTGCTGTTCCTTGCCACGCAGGTAGCTGACAACTCTTCTTTTTATTGGATCATCATGGCCTACTCATTGCTCTACATGCCGACCATCGCTCTTTCCAACAGTATAGCCTTCGGGCAAATGACGGATCCGGGCAAGCAATTCCCCTGGATTAGAGTGTTTGGTACCCTTGGCTGGATTGTGGCTGGCTTGATGATTGGCTTTTTGGGGATTGAAAAAACGCCTTCCACCTTCGTAATGGCGGCGATAGTTTCTGCTGTACTTGGCGTATTTAGTTTTATGCTACCCAACACGCCTCCGAAAGGTGGTGAAGATGCCTCAGCAGCACTAGGCACCGAAGCTTTCGTTCTCTTCAAAGACAAACCCTACCTGATCTTCTTTGTCGCTGCCATTTTGGTGTGTATTCCGCTGTCGTTTTACTATGGCTTTGCCAACCCCTTCCTTAACGACGTGGGCATGGAAAACGCTGCTTCCAAAATGACCCTGGGGCAGGTGTCTGAAGCTGTATTTATTCTCGCCATACCTTTCTTATTCAACAGCATTGGTGTGAAGAAAATGCTATTGCTCGGCATGGCTGCCTGGATTCTCCGCTACGTGTGTTTTGCCTACGGAAATGTAGACACCGGCATGTGGATGCTCTACGCCGGCATCATCCTGCACGGCATTTGCTACGACTTCTTCTTCGTCACAGGCTACATGTATACAGAAAAGAAAGCCGGAGCAAAAATCAAGAATGCAGCCCAGGGGCTTTTCACATTCGCTACCTACGGTGTAGGCATGACGATAGGCACATGGTTCTCAGGCTATGCAGTAGACATGTACACAACTGACGGTGTGAAAGACTGGACAAGCATTTGGTGGGTGCCAGCCTTTATCGCCATTGGCGTAATGATCTATTTCATCCTTTTCTTCAGAGAGAAGAAGGAGGTAAAAGTGGCAGCCTGATTATTATCTTGTAACTCGAAGGCCTGCTCCAAAAATCCAGGGCCTGTCCCCTGACAGGCCCTCATCGAATCTTGAAATGAACATTTAACCTACTTCGACGATGAGAAAATTAGCTATGCTTGGTGGTGGCTTCATTGGCCGCTTCTACACTGACTCCATTCAAGGCTACCGCAACAAAGACAAGGTGGTAAGCATATATGCACGCCGAGAGGAAACCGCCACACAGTTTGCCAAAGACTACAACGTAAAACACTGGACTACCGATATGGAGGAGGCCATTGCGCACCCCGAAGTGGATGTGGTCTGCGTGGCGCTTCCAAACAACCTCCACGAGCAAGCCGTGTTGCTCTGCTGCAAACATAAAAAAGCAGTCATCTGCACGAAGCCACTGGCCCGAAACGCAGCTGAAGCTAAACGCATGCTAGAAGCGGTCGAGAAGGCAGGTATTTTTGCCGGCTATCTCGAAGACCTCGTCTACACACCCAAGCACATCAAAGCCCACGAAAGTGTAATGAATGGCGCATTGGGCCGTATCCTTTGGGCTAAATCGAGAGAAACGCACCCGGGACCGCACAGCAACTGGTTTTGGGACATGGAGCAGGCCGGTGGCGGCTGTATGCTGGACTTAGGCTGTCATTGTGTGGAAATTGCCCGCAGCTACATCGGCAAAGACATCAGGCCTGTGGAGGTGATGTGCTGGGCCGATACCCAGGTAAAGCCTATTGACGCAGAAGACCATGGCATAGCCCTGGTGAAGTACGAAAACGGAGCCATTGGCCAGTTTGAGGTTAGCTGGACGTTCCGTGGCGGCATGGATCTGAGAGATGAGGTGATGGGTACCGAAGGCACGATTTGGATCAACAGCTTCCTGCGCACTGGCTTCGAAATGTTCACCACTGGCAAGGGAGCTGACTATGTAGCTGAAAAAGCAGAAAGCAATACCGGCTGGCTATTCCCGGTAGGTGATGAAATGAATGAGTTGGGCTACAACCACATGTTCATGGACATGTTCGATGCCATAGAAGAAGGCAGGGAGGCCAAAGAAACGTTTTATGATGGCTATGTGGTCAACTGTATCCTCGATGCTTGCTATAAGTCAGCCAAAACCAAGCAATGGGAACCAGTGCAGCTCGACATTTGGCGTGGCAAGACAGGTGTGACCAAAGACGGCCACCTGGTAGAATATGACGCTGACCACTACCTCGTGAAAGAGGAGATGACTCACTATGGAGCCAAGAAATTGATCCTGAAGGAGAAAGCTACCGGGAAATTTATAGAAAGGGTGGAGAAGTAAGGAGTAACGTATTTGAGAGCTTGAACATTTGAAAGCTGAAAGATTTAATTGACATTAAACCTCAATGGGGCTATCAATTCATTATAGCGGAAGAATAGGAAACAGAGCATCTTTGCCTGATTTAATAGAAGAGGTAAAAGACATCGCCAATATCCATCAATGGAAGCTGTCTGTTTTCAAAGAAGAGTTTCCCGTTCAAGACGATGAAGGACAGTTGGTTGATGGTGAGCTTTACGGGGTTGCCTTCTCCCCGCCAAACTGTGAACCAGTGTGGCTATCATTTTTATCCAATGGGCAAATGAGCACCCCAGTTGCGCTAAAATTCTTTGGAGAACAGAGAGATGAAGATGAAAAGAAGTACCTCTACCAACTTTCCACAAAAACGCAATTTGCGGGAATTAATGTCCACCAGGTGATCATTCACTTATTGAAATACCTGAAAGAGAAATATCTCGAAGACTTTGTTTTGCTAGATGAGGGACAATACTGGGAAACCAACGATAAAAGTGTGTTGGAGGCAAACTTTAGCCGCTACACCTTGTTGCTTGACATCGTCGAAGATGGTCTGAAAAATCTACCAATGAAGCCCGGAGAAAGCATGGAAGCCTACTTTGAGAGAATGACAAAGGGCTTGAAGAGAAAAGGAGGCCAAAAATAGTCCTGTCCAATTACTTCATCGGTGAGTCGTCACATTTAAGGTCACCAACAGCATATTGCATCCCGTCCAGAAAGAACCTCAAAAGCTTGGGGTCTTCAAATGCCTGGGCATTGTGTGAGGGAGACGAATAAAAAACGTGCCCCTTGCCATACCGCTTGATCCACGAGATATACTTGATATTGTCGCCAATGGGCTCTTTTAGCCCGGATATTTTATCCGCTTCCATATAGAGCAGCGGATGAAAATTAAGTTGTGAATAGGCATTATTAAAGATATAAGCTTCGTCTATGTGCTCAAATCCCTCACCACCAAATGCCTGAACCATCGGGTGCTTTGGGTCTACCAGCTTCACGGCAATGTTTTGCTGCTTCGGGTGATAATCAAAACTCCCGCCTACCATTTGGCTAAAGTTGTCCGACTTGTTTTCCATCGTTATGGCTCCATGCAGAACCACCAACCCACCACCACGATCCACATAGCTGAGCAGGTTGTCTTCCAGTTGTTTTGCTTTCATGCGTGCCACCTGTTCGGTAAGTGTGCTGTCTGTTTTCAAGACATCCCAGAATATATTTCGTTCATCACCTATTGAGCAGTTATTATTGAGCACAACAGCGTCGTAATTCTTTAGGTTGTCCTTTTCAAAAACGCTTATGTCTTTTGAGGTTACTACTTTAAACGCACCACTCTTCTCAGCAATCAGCTTCATCACCGCTTCAGTGTGTGGAATCGTCCAGTGTTCAAAGCCGGTATGCAGGGAGAAAATAAGTAGAGTCTTCTTTTTCCTTACGGAGACAGTAGTAGAAGATGGAGCGATTTCATCCACGCCAGTAAGCCAGGCGTCCGTTAATTCGAAAGGTTTCAAGTCCTGAGCGAACATCGAAGCAGCACACAAAAGCAGGCAAAATGTAGTTAGGGTTTTGTTCATCATCTTAATCAATAATTAGCTTTTTACCTCAAAAATGGATCATTAAGCGCTGACCGAATATAGGCACTTTCTACTAAAAGCACTTCTGCAATTATATGAACGATCCTCGACAGCCTTGCGGCCTGCACAACTCCGTTATAGCAATTCTTACATTTCTGTCTTATTTTAGACTTCCATATTCATTTTTTTAATGGGAGACACTTTTCTATTTTTTCTAAATTCGTTTTTTCACCCCTCGTGCCAAAGGCAAATTAGCGAGCCTATCTGGCTTCCTTTTGGACATAACGAGTACGTTTACCCTCATACTTCCATTTTTTCTGCGTATAATGTAATTAAATCTCCAAAAGAGGTATTTTTAGTTCTTAAACTGGCTCATTCAGCGTTTCAGGAGCTAAGAGAACAGATTAGTGGCCAACTGAAGAAATAGATGTTAAAATTGGATCAACACCTGGTGCAAATGCTTAACGACAACAAATACGTTGTTAGTTACGACACTGGCTCCATCACAATTAAAATGTCCTCTGGCAAACAGCTTGAATCCCAGGTATCGCTTACAATCGCTATTTTTGCTGTCTTCTTTGGCGTAAACCCCACTATTATTCTCCTGGTGTTGCTTTTGCTTCTCGTTCCCATTTTATACGACAGGTGGAGGTTCCCCAAAATGGTAACTTTTAATATCCATGAAGAGGCTGTCTATATTAAAAAAGGAATTATCCTCGGAAACGAAGTCGCCATCCACGATATTTTTGACCTTTATGGTGAGAAAAACGAACTGTCTTCTGACGTGAGTGCCTTTAAAGAAGGCAACACCGACTATGTTTACAAACTGTTTTTGAGCACCAAGTCAGGCAAAGTTCACAAACTGCTAAGGCTACAATTTCGTGAGGAACGAGATGGACAGATTAGCCAACTCACCAGGTATTTGAAAAATTTAAAGCCTGTAAAATAGGCTAGTCAGGATCGTTTGATCCAAAATTGAAAAGTTTATGGTTTTCAACTAGCAAATATGGCAGCGGTAGTTGATCAAATAGAAAAGCTTCTGGCCGAAACCAACGGCATGTTTCCTTCCATTGAGGAAAAAGAATGGACTTTTAAGTCGGCTCCTGAAAAGTGGTCCAAAAAAGAAATTCTCGGTCACTTGATCGATAGTGCTCAAAACAACCTTCGTCGGTTCATTGTATCCCAGCACGAGCCTGATGACAAGATATATTATCATCAGGACGAATGGGTACGCTGTCAGAACTATCAGTCGGCAGATATCGGCGAGCTTCAACAGCTTTGGCTGCTTATCAATAAACAGCTTGTGCGAACGGTCAGAAATATTCCAGCTGCGGCACTAAAGAACACCTGTGACACCGGCAAGGAGGCTGTTGAACTCCACACGCTGGAGTTTCTTGTCGAAGACTACCACGCCCACCTGCTCCACCACCTGAAACAAATAACAGGCTAGGGGCTAAAACTGCACCCTGATTCCCGGCCCTACAAGGGAGAATAATGTGCCCTCCTTCATTAAGTATCCAAACCCAACATACAATGGGAAGGTCAATTTGTTGGTACTGGAAATCGGATAGAGAGATCCCATTACGACGAGTCCCACATCTCTGTTAGCTTGCGCTGCCTCCGAGAAATTAAATGCATTTATGGCAATGAAACCTGCTCCCAGCTTATATGGCTTCACTTTGGCAATCCTTCCCTCCTGATAAAAACTAAATTGCGCAATCATCGCAAAGCTAATACCGCCAAAATTCGCAAAATCCTCACTACCAGCCTTTAATATCAAAAGTCCACCGGGGAAAGATACATCAACATCGAACGTGTGATTTCTTTTCAGGTAAATAATGATCCTTTTCTTAGACACCTGCTGCCCCGGATACTTCTCATTTACATGACTGATGTCAATTTCTATTTTTGACCACTCGTCCAGATCGTAAGTCTTTCTGGATAAGTAGTTATTGAAATTGATGTTCTCTGCCTGGCAGTCCGTTTGGCTGTAGTGCCCGAACCTGGGCGAGTTTTCAGCAGGGCAAATGCCTACCTGGTCAAACTTATATATTTCAAGCAGGTTGCCTTGCTTGTTGCTGACCTTTACGTCAATCTTCAGGTATTGCTTTCCGTTAAGGTCTCCAGGTCTGTCGATTTTAGAGCGATCGAAGGCCAACACCAGGTCGGTAATGGTTCCTTCATAGTAAATCGGCTTGTTGATTTCGTCCAATTGCATTTGCTCATTACCGAAATCGAGTTTCATAAAGTCAAACTTGCGTGCTTTCTGGTACTCAGTCACTGTCAGGTATTTGCCTGTATTCTCCCTATGGTTGAAGATCTCAATCTTGGTGGACGAGGTCGTCTCAGGCACTTTAATCCTGAAAACGGCCATGTTCTCATTCCGGATCAGCGAATCGAGCAATAAATTGTCTGCCCCCTGGAAAAAGAAATTACCCTTATGCAGCCCCTGTCCTTCAAGTTTAATGGAAACTGTTTCGCCCGGATACACCGCATTTCCCGCCTGCCAGTCTTTGCCCTCTCTTTGGACATAAATGGTCTTAATGTCAGTCTTGGGCGTAATGTCCACGTTGGTCACAAACTTCGCCTCATCTCCGTCTTTTATGTACAAATAACCCTCCGACTTTCTGTGATTGCCATAAAGTCGCATCAGGCAAAGGATCTTGTTGGTCGTAAGTCGACTCTTTGTGTAAAGCTCAGCAATGAGCGGACCACCCTGTGCCTCCTGGTTTTCTACCCGGTAGGTTTTGCCCAACTCCAGGTTTCGGTTATTGTCAATGAGAATCTCAATAGGCACTGTATTATCATCGGGCGGTGTTATTTCCTGCCTGTCAATTTGCAGAAAGACGAGCCGACCTGATTTCACCTGAAATGTATACTCAAGCGGCTGCAAATGGTAAGAGAATCCCTCCGACGTTAAAATTGGCTTTCGAACCAGCAGGGGAATAGATACTCGTTGGTAGCCCAGGTTTCTTGGCACAATCGACATCACCAGCTGGCTTCCCTGCTTGTCCATCCGGTAGTTAATGGGCAACCCTGATGTCCAGCGATTGTCATAAACGATATTGCTGGCATTATTGGTCGTTATGTCAAACGAAACTTCCTCTCCTATAAACACCTCATCGGCAGACGGATAAATTTCCACATAAGTCTGCGTATAAGGGAATAATGGAAGTTCCGTCAGTTGATAGGCAGAGGTATCGGTGCTTACTTCGAAAGTAAATTTGAGAAAATTACTCTCGGTAAGGCCTCTAAACCTCACCTTGAAACGAGCATAGCCGGGATAAACCAACAAAGAGTCAATCAGCTCATAGTCTTTTGAAGGTGCCAGTCGAAGGTTGTTGCTATCGCCAACTTGGCTAAATCTCAAATAAAATTCAGCCACCTCATTTTCCTCGTCATAGGCAAACGGCAGCTGGCGTCTGTTTTGAATGATTTGAGAATTTCTCTTCCACGAATACACCATCGTATCGACGTGCATTTCTACATCCGAAAAATAATAAGACAAACTCCTGGGGTCGCTTTGACTTTGAGCCAGCGCTGAAGAAATACTAACAAACAGAAAGAATACTACGGTGGTTGCTATGCGCATGAGTAACACTTTTTACAAAGATGCGTGAAAACTTAGATCAAAGGATTAGGCCGGGTGAACTTCCGGAGCCAAAATTAGAATTATATTTTATCACAAGCCAAGGGAAGGTGAAGCTATGGTACTACAACCTATACAAACGGCAACAGATGCCTTTTCCTTGTCCGGCAAATGGGAATTTTCTACAAGTCAAAGGCTCCATGCCTGACATACAAAAAAGGCTGACCTTGAGGCCAGCCTTTCAACTTTATATGGTCTTGAAATTAAAAACTAAAACTCATGTTCATTTCTTCATTGCTATCCTCATCAAAACTGTAGCTGTCGCCGAACTTCTCCTGAATAAGTTTTCGGTACTTTTTGTACATCTCAGCAGACTGCCTGTCTCCATTAACCGTCAGCTCTTTCCCGTTGATCCTTAGTTTGAAATGGTCGTCCTTTAAAGAGATAATACCATCCTTCACCAGCTCTGACCTGAGTTCCTTCTCGAACACCTTCATTTTCTCCTCGTGCAATCTCATTTCGGCTTCCATCTTCTTCATTTCAGTCTGTTGAATAGCAAGCATCCTTTTTTGCTCTTTCATCATTTCCTCCTGATGCTTCAGCATTTCCTCCTGATGTTTTTCACCAAATTCCTGCGCCATTAACGCATGCTTTTCTGCCATTTCCCTGTGTCGTTCCGCCATTTCCTCAGCCATCTCCTGCTGATGTCGGGCCATTTCAGATGCCATTTCTTCGTGGTGAAGCGACATGTTCTTTGCAGCCTTGCTCATTTCAACAGCCCTTTCAGCCATTTCCCTTGCCATGTGCTCTTGCATATGAGCCATTTCCCTGGCCATATCCTGCATGTGCATCGCAAATTCCTGGGTATCTGCCGGTGCGGGTGCATCCCAAACGACGGTATCGCTGCCTGACGTTGCCACATTCCATTTGCTGTCAGCCGACCGGGAATAGCTCCACCTGGCTCTCGGGGCTGCCAGCGAGTACATGTCGGGAGAACCCGCCTGCAAAACCGCATCCACTGGGGGCAAGGGAGGAGTTTCTGGTAAAGGGTGCATACTAGACCGACCACTCACCGGGGCCAGCGCCGGCAATGGAGCAGCTTCCCCTTGAATCAACGTGTCAGCGCTTACCACCGCCGCAACGGCTTCACGCTCTTCCACGGGTTCAGCTTCAGCAACCACAAAAGGCTCCTCAGATTGAACCGGCTCAGGCATCTCTATTGCTGGCTCCAGCTCTATTGGCTCCTGCGCAACTTCCTCCTGAGCGGGTATTTCCTCGACTATTTCATAATCGATTCCTTTCAATGCCGTGAGCGTGCTCAGGCAAAGGCCGGCAATGATGGCTATCGCCAGCAAATTACCGTCTCTGTTTTGTGCTTTCATTGTTTTGTCGTTGATTATCCTTTTTATTCTATTGAGTAATGAGTTTTTGTTACCTGAAAACCCTAACGCCACGTTGCTGGTCAGTTTCCACTCTTCCACATGAGTGAGTGCCAAAGCCAGGCTCATGCTGTTGCCACTTAACCGCACGGCTATATCATCACAGCAGTTTTCTCTTTCGCTTCTGATGGCTGAGCCAATCACCCAAACACCAGGGTGATAAAAGAAAAGTACCTCCACGCAGCACTGCAGAATATTGACAAGGAAATCGTGGCGACGAATATGGGCTATTTCGTGGGCAAGGATAGCCTCCACTTCGCTGGTTGACAAGCTGGACGCCAGACCGATTGGGAGTAAAATGACGGGTTTAAAATAGCCAACAAGCACCGGCGCTTTCACGAGAAGGGACTCCATAAGGAGGACGCCTTTACTCACTCCGGAAGCTTTAAGCAATGAATTAAATGCTTTTATCAACTCCTCACCTGGCTCTAAAAGTCCCTGCTTGCGAAGCCTCCCCGAATAAAAGTAAACTCCAATATTTTGAGCTGACAGCAAGGCTATTCCAATAAGCCAAACTGTCACCAGCAACGAATGGTATTTGTAAAAATAGTAAGTCCTGATTTCGTCCAGCCATCCTACATAAAATGGTGCTTCATCTGTTTCTGATACTACATCAGCAGCTCCTGTGGTAAAGTCAGCCAGCTGGGTCATGCCCACCTGCATCTCCGGCGTACCGGAAGAGCTCACATGGGTCAGTTCGTTAAAAGTGTAAACAAAAACCAGCAGCATAATGACGGGGAGCAAGCTGAGGAATGACAGCCCCGCTACATACCTGGACTGCGCACTGTAAGACTTCATGATCCATCTCACACCAAGAAAAATAACGCTTAACAGTGCCCCTATCCACAAAGAATGAAGGAATGTCCACCCAAGGGCTTGCACAAGTGTGTCAGATAAGTAAGGTCGAAGCATGTTCATTCCCGTTCCCCTTTCTTGTTTTCGAGCTGATCATCCAGAAATTTTCTGATTTCATCCAGCTCAGCTTTTGTTGTTTTATTATTGCCGAGTGCCTGCATCACCAGTTTGGAAGCCGAGCCCCCAAAAGCCGAATTGAGAAGTTTGTCCATCATCGTCCGCTGCGTATCGCTCTCCTTCATCAGGGGCTTGTACACATGCGTTCTGCTGCTCTCATCTCTTTCGAGCAAGCCCTTCACCGTCATAATTTGCATGATCTTGAGTGTTGTAGTGTAACCTACCTCTTTCTCACGGCTCAGCATTTCATTGATTTCTCTTACGGTAGAGGGCCCTTTTGTCCAAAGGACATTAAGTACCTCTAGTTCTGCATCTGTCGGCGTGCTTTTGCTCATTGTGATTTCTGTGATATACGAATACTTTCGTAGTTCAAATATAGGAACTGATTTTGAACTCGCAAGAAGTTCTACGAAATATTTCGTAATGAGGTTTCTGAAAACGGCTCACAGTCGGTGGTCGGTCGCAACTAAAACATACACTAAGCTGGTTTGAAAATAAGAAATGAAAAAGCCCGATCAGGAGATAAAGAACTCAAGCATGAAGACGCTTTCTCCCTGGTCGCCGTTATAATCAACCACCCTTCCCTTGAGCTTGCTCATGGCCTTCCTCACCAAATAAAGGCCAAGGCCATTGCCCTGAGAAATTGGGCTTCCTCTGAAAAAAGGCTCGTATATTCTGCTTCTGATTTCGTGTGAAATACCTACACCATTATCGCTGATCAAGATCTTCCACCCCTTTTCGGTCAATCTGGAACTTATCTTGATAATCTTTCGCTTTTTTCCCTCATCGGTAAAAATGAACGCATTTTCCAAAAGGTTAGTCAGTATCAATTGCAAAAATCGTGTGTCGGTTTCAACAGTCATTTCACCAGGCACTTCTACAATCAATTGCATTTTCAAGGCCGAGAAGTCGTCATCAAATCCAGTTATCACTTCCTCCACAACTTCCCTCAAGTTTGTCTGAACAATAGTTGGCTCCAAAGTATTGACTTCGTGGATATATGTCATCTTCAGCAGCATCCTATCCATTTGCTTAGCGGTCTTTCCCACCTTAGAGAACAGCTCGCTTGTGTCTGGGTCTTTGCTAAGTGTTCGACCTAATGAGTCGAGCCCAATTAATGTAGTAAGTGGACGTCTGAAGTCATGAGATAGCCGGTATATAAAAGTATCAAGTTCTTTCACCGTGCTGGCCAATCGTTCCGTTCTCCTCTCAACTTCCTTTTCGAGCTCTTTGTTAAGCTTTACTTTTAATTGATTACTTCTGTTCAGCACTATTGCCAGTACAACAGCAAGCAAAGTGACGAAGGCACCTCCATAAATAAGCACATTTTTATAGGCTATTTCCTTGTCCTTCAGCTCATTTTCCTTTTCCAGAAGCTGCAATGTTTCCAGCTTGGTTTTGAAGTCATTATTTGACTGAATCAAAGCAAGCTCTTTAGACTTCTTTACTTTTTCGACGGAATCTGCCATGGCGTCGTAAGTATTCTTAAAGTCGATAGCCTTTTTATAATCCCCCATGGCATAAGCCAACTCAGCTCTTCGTCTGAAATAACTGGCGTATGACATCTTATTTTGACTAATGACCTGATAGGCTGAGTCAAAATATGTTTGGGCTGTCACAAGATCGTTACGGCCTTGATATATGCTGGCTATGGCAAGGTAGTCGGAAGCAATGCTGCGGAAAGCATTGTGCTTTTTACTGACCTTGAGATCAATTTTAATCAGCATTTCGGCCGAATCAAGCTTTCCCTGCTTAAAGAAGACGTTACCCATGTTGCCATGAATAAGCCCAACCCACATATCACTTCGGCGGTTGCCTGCAACCATCAATCCTTTGTCATAAGCCTCGATAGCTTCCGAGTAATTCTGAAGCGCATAGTAACAGAGCCCCATAGTGTTATAGGCACTGACCACGTCCGTAGTTGTAAATTTGTCCCGCTCCATCCATTCTTCAATGGAAAAAAAGTGCAACCCCTTGTCAAGCGCCGCAAGCGCTTCTTTGTAGTTGTCGGAGGAGTAGTGAAGGTTAGCAACGTGGTAATACGCTCGAAAGGCCTGATCAGGATAGTTGTTTGTTTCTGAAAGCTCCGCCGCTAATAAAAAATGCTGCAACGCTTCTTCTTTGGAGCCCACTGAATTGTACACATTACCTATTTCAAGATGAGCTAACGCCTCCTCGTAGCGCATATTCAGCTTCTGGGCAGCTTTCAATGCGTTGTCAATATCCAAATAAGCATCTGTTCTTGATGCAGATCGCCTTAGTTGGCCGAGTATAATTTGCAAATTGACACTATTGACTGTATGACCTAGCTGCTCCTGCTTGTCGATTTCGTCCTTCAGCCACACAACCACACTATCTCTGTTTGCTTTCTTTCTCAACTCGTGAAAATAATCCCGATAGAAAGTGGAAGGATACTCTGCGTCGTTGAGAGGTACCACATCCTGAGATCCCTCTGCCAGCAGATAGCTAAGGTGAAAAACAGTGAAAATGATACTAAAAAGGAATCTCATAATTAACAAATGCACCCGCAATCAACAAAAAGACGGGGTAAGCCCGATGAAGGTGTGCTTCCGACAAAATAAGGTAAAAGAATTAGATAAATAGCCATCTGCAAGGTATTCTGGGAAATTAGCCGCTGCCAGGTTTCCAGTCATATAAGAATTGGTTAAAGTCAATGCCATTTTTTTGCAACTTCTATCATCAAAAAGCCAAACCCACTATGAAATATCTGTTATTAGGCCTATTCACAGGTGTTACTCTTTTTGCTGGCTGTCAGCAAAAAATGCCATACGATCTGGTCATTCTCAATGCCCGGGTGTACGACGGCCTCGGCAATGAGCCCATCCTCAGTAACATTGCCATCAATGGCGACACCATTGCCGCCATTGGAAAGCTGAAACACGGCGGCAATGATACCATCGACGCCTCCGGCCTGGCGGTTGTTCCTGGCTTCATCGATCTTCACACACATATTGAGCGGCTGCTGCAAATTCCCTCGGCCTCCTCCCATCTAAGGCAAGGGGTTACTCTCACCCTGGGTGGGCCTGATGGCCGCAGCCCCTGGCCCTTTCAACCCTATCTGGATTCACTTGCTGAAGTCAAATTAGGCCCCAATGTCGCCTACCTTGTGGGGCACAACACCGTAAGAAGCAACATCATGGGATTGGAGGACAGGCTGCCTACCCCAGCAGAACTCACCGCCATGAAAGCGCAGATCGACACTGCCATGCAGGCGGGTGCCTTCGGAATATCAACGGGCCTTAAGTACCTGCCAGGAGCATTTTCAACAGTGGACGAAGTCATTGCGCTATCAAAAGTTGCAGCGTCGTACGGCGGCATCTACACCTCACATCTCAGAGAAGAAGGTCTTGGACTGATTGAGGGGGTGCAGGAGGCCATTCAAATTGCGCAGGAGGCAACGATACCAGTTGTGCTCACTCATCACAAAGCCATTGGGCTCCCCATGTGGGGTGCCAGCGAAAAAACATTGGCCATGGTCGATTCTGCCAGGGCTATTGGCCTCGACGTGATGATGGACCAGTATCCATATACTGCCAGCCAAACAGGGATTTCGGTGCTCATTCCCGCATGGGCAATGGAAGGCGGGATTGAAAAATACAGAGCCCGGCTAAACGACAAAAAAACAAGATCGGACATAAAAGCCGGCGTGGAATTCAATATCCTTAACGACAGAGGAGGTGGGGATTTGAACAGGGTGCAGTTTGGCAGGGTTACTTGGAAGCCAGAGCTGGAAGGGAAAACCTTAAAGGACTGGGCTGAAATGGAAGGGCTCAAGCCGACAGTTTCCACTGGTGCCGAGCTCGTCATGAAAGCGCAGGAAAATGGTGGCGCCTCCTGCATTTTCCATGTGATCAGCGAAGAAGACGTGCAGCGGATCATGCAGCACCCTATGGTCATGGTAGCCAGCGATGGTTCGCTGGTTGAACCAGGAGATGGGCACCCCCACCCAAGGAGCTATGGCACTTTCCCCAGTGTGCTTGGTCACTATAGCCGGGAACTGGGAGTGATACCGATGCAGGAAGCCATCCGAAAAATGACCTCACTTCCGGCTGCCCGCCTGGGACTGACTCACAGGGGGAGCATTGCAGTTGGCAACTACGCCGACCTGGTCGTCTTCAACCCAGAAACCATCGCTGATAAAGCGACTTTTGAAAACCCGCATCAGTATCCTGAAGGCATTAGGTATGTGATTGTGAATGGAGTGATTTCTGTTAGCCCAGATGGTTCAATAAATCCAGGCGCTGGGAGGGTTCTGAAAAGGACCCGAAACTAATATGGGAAACTTACGTTTGTAAACTTACTAATTAGTAAGTAAGTTTGCGTTGTGGCACGCCTTGATACACGTCAGCAGATACTGGATTTGGCTGAAGACCTCATCCGCAGCAAAGGATACAACTCCTTTAGCTACCACGAAATATCTCATAGGCTGGGTGTGAAAAATGCGGCTGTTCACTATCACTTCCCTACCAAAGAAGTGCTGGGCCTTGAAGTAATCAGGAGCGCCATACAGCGGTTCAAAGACTTTAAGGAAGAAACCGCCTCATTGTCGCTTGAGGAACAACTGGATGCCTTCATTCAAACCTATTCAATAAACTCAGAAAATGACAAAGTCTGCCTGGTGGGTGCCATCAGTGTTGAATTCTACGGGTTGCCGGAGAATATGACGAATGTGATGAAGGGCCTTACCCGCCTTATTCATGACTGGGTCACCAATCTTTTGGCAATGGGGAAAGCTGAAGGTATGTTTGCGTTCGACATGAAACCCGAAACGAAAGCAACAATGATCATTACCAACCTTGCGGCGGGCGTGCAAATAGCCAGGCTCATGGGAAATGAAACTTTCAGTGATTTGATCAAGGGCATCAAAACCGATCTGGGATTAAACAAATAAACCATCTGAAATAAATATTAACGCTTACATACAACCATGCAACAGCCTCATAGAGTAGTTATTACAGGCCTTGGAGCCATCACCCCGCTTGGAAATACGGTCAAAGAATTCTGGGACGGCCTGGCCGCCGGAAAGTCTGGCGCTGCCAATATTACACGTTTTGATGCGTCAAAATTCAAGACTCGTTTTGCCTGTGAGGTCAAAGGTTTTGACCCCTTACAGTATATGGACAAAAATGAGGTTCGGAGGAATGACCTGTTTTCTCAATATGCCATTGCCGCATCCGAGCAAGCCCTCGCCGATTCAGGCATTCTTGCATTCTCCGACCTCAACAAAGACAAAGTGGGAGTAATCTGGGCATCTGGAAACGGCGGACTGCTTACGTTACAGGAGAATATCTCAGAATTCGCCCTTGGCGATGGCACGCCAAGGTTCAATCCATTTTTAGTTCCAAAAATGATTGTCGACATCGCCTCCGGTATAATTTCCATAAGAAATGGACTTCGGGGGCCAAACTTCACTACCGTTTCAGCGTGCGCAAGTTCCAACACAGCTCTTATTGACGCCTTCAACTACATCCGATGGGGCAAAGCGGTGGCGTTTGTCACCGGTGGCTCAGAAGCTGCAATCAACGAAACTGGGGTAGGTGGGTTTGGTGCCATGAAGGCGCTCTCTACCAGAAACGAAAGCCCGGAAACAGCCAGCCGTCCTTACGATACCGACCGTGATGGATTCGTCATCGGCGAAGGAGCGGGAGCGCTGATCCTTGAAAGCCTGGAGCATGCACAGAAGCGTGGAGCAAAAATCTATGCAGAAATCGTTGGCGGTGGCATGTCAGCCGATGCCTACCACCTCACGGCCACCCACCCCGAAGGCGAAGGAGCCGCCCTGGGCATGAGGGCAGCGCTGGAAGATGCTGAGATAGGCCCTCAGGCCATCGACTATATCAATACGCACGGAACCTCGACCGGCGTGGGTGACCCAAGTGAGCTGAGGGGTATTGTTTCCGTTTTTGGAGAACACACCAGTAAAATGAACATTAGCTCTACCAAATCTATGACAGGGCATGCACTTGGTGGCGCTGGAGCTATCGAGGCACTGGCTGGCATCATGGCCATTCAAAAACAGCTTGTGCCACCCACAATCAACATCCAAAACCTCGATCCTGACTTACCGCAAGGCCTGAACCTCACAGTAGGCAAGGCGCAATCCAGGAAAGTGGACTATGTGATGAGTAACACTTTCGGATTTGGGGGGCACAATGCAACGGTGATTTTGAAAAGGTTCAGCTAGTAAACTAGAGCACTCGAAAATTTGAAGGCATCCCGATTGGGGTGCCTTTTTTGCTTTTACCCACCGAAAAAATATTTACACTTTACTATTTGAATTTTAAAACTAATCGATTAGTTTTATTCTTAATTGATTAGTTTTAAAATCTAGCATGAAGGAATTAGCGAGAGTAGAAGAGCAGATAATGAAAATATTCTGGGCCTTAAAAAAGGGCTTGGTAAAAGATGTGTTGGAGAAAATGCCCGATCCAAAACCTGCTTACAACTCCGTTTTGACGACGGTGAGAATTTTGGAAAAAAAAGGCTTTCTCGATCACAAAGCCTATGGCAAAACACATGAGTACTACCCTATTATCAGCAAAGAAAGATACACGGTCTTCTATCTGAACAACTTTCTAAAAGGTTACTTCAACGGGTCATTTGAGGGGCTTGTCTCCTTTTTCGTCAAGGAAAACAACCTTTCCGAAGAAGAAATAGAAAAATTAATGGAGGAGGCTAAAAATCAACAAGAATGAAAGACTACGCATCATACCTCGCACAGGTAAACATTGGGCTGTTACTATTTGGACTCGCCTATATCGTCTTTCTTCAAAAGGAACAAGCTTTTCTTCTGAAACGATTTTTGATCCTGCTATTGCTTCTAGCGGCGGCTTTATTGCCCCTTCTCTCCTTCGACACCGCCCTTCCAATAGCCACCAAAGCTACTCAGCTCAACGGGTATTATTTGCCGCCCTTTTTGCTTTCCGCCGAAAAAGCAGAAGTAGCGACCACCACCGACTCGGCAGATATACTCACTGTTGTCCTCTGGCTCTATTGGATCGTAACCTCTGTCTTTTTCATTGTGTTTTTATTCAGACTGGTGACCTTACTCCGACGCTCTTTTGCTATTCCTGTGACAAAAAAAATAGGTCCGGTGAAAGTTCATGAAGCAGACAGCATTGAATATGCTTTTTCATTTTTTAACCATATTTTCATTGGGCACCTGTCAACCCTGGACGATTCGGCCAGAAATAAAATTATCGACCACGAACTAGTCCACTGCAAAGAGTGGCATAGCCTGGACATCCTGCTAGTTGAGCTGCTGCAAATATTCTGCTGGTTCAATCCGGCTGCCTACCTATTCAAACAAAGGCTGGTCGAAACACATGAGTACAGAGCGGATCAATTATCTGTTGAAAAAGGCAACAAGCAGGCGTACTGTAGTCTCATTGCGGCACTGGCACTAAACGGTGCAGGTTACTCGATTGCCAACCACTTCAACAAATCCTTAACACTAAAAAGAATTGCCATGATCAAGTCAAATAAAACAAAAACAAGCTGGTGGAAGCCGGCGGCCATTGTTCCTGTAGCTTTGGCGTTCTTTATCGCCGTTTCGTGCGACCAACAACCTGCTGCTGAGGCCGTCGATGACATCGAAATTACTAACGAGGCCGCCAAAGAGGAAACATTCACAATAGTTGAACATCTTCCTGCCTTTCCCGGTGGCATGGAAAGCCTCTACCAGTTTTTTGGTGAGAATTTGACTTATCCGGCCGGGGCTAAAAAGGCAGGTGTGGAGGGAAAAGTGCTAGTGGAGTTTGTGGTAGACAAAGATGGCACAATAACCAATGCAACGGTGATAGAAGGGATTGGAAATGGCTGCGATGAGGAAGCCCTGCGAGTGATCAACGCCTCCCCAAAATGGACGCCCGCCATGCAGAGAGGAAAAAAGGTGCGAACAAGGGTGATTCTTCCAATCTATTTTTCGCTCGGCTCGGCTGTAGCGACAGAGATCCCTTCGGTGCCTACCTTGGTTGGCGATCCATTGGAAGTAGCAATTAAAAAAACCAAGAATAAAAATGGGCAGACTGTGATTACCGGAGTAGTAAAAACGGATGATGGCGAAGGCATACCCGGCGCAAACATCATCTTTGCCGGAACTACAATTGGCACTGTCTCTGATCTCGACGGAACATTTAAGCTCGTAACTGAAGCCGAAAGTGGCGATCTGATCGTTTCATTCGTAGGGTTTAAAACTCAGAAAACTGCTTTTTAATTATTCCCATGTTGTAAACCTGACATTGCCAGACAACAGAGAATAGACAGTTATTTTTGGATACTTTGAATTTGTGCCCACTACTTTGAGTGGGCATAATTCATTATCAATAGTTCAACATGAAACAATACCCTGAACCAACGGTAGGTGCTATCATCTTCAACCCCGAGAACAAAGTCTTGCTATGTAAGTCAAAGAAATGGGGAGATAAATACGTTTTCCCTGGCGGTCACATAGAGCTGGGAGAAAAAATGGAAGATGCACTGGTAAGAGAAGTAAAAGAGGAAACCGGCCTCGACATCTTTGATATCCAACTCATCAGCCTGCAGGAAGCCGTTTATAGCGACACATTTGAAGCCCAAAAGCACTTTATATTTATCGATTTCCTTTGCAAAACCAACTCCTCGGACGTGGTTTTGAACGACGAAGCGGAAGAGTTTGAATGGGTGTCACTGGAAGAAATTGAAAGCTATGACCTGGGCGGGTTTACAAGGCGGTTTTTTGAGGAATTGAAAGCAGAACACTCCACTTTCAAGGTAAATCTGCTCTACAATTACATATAGATACTGAATATGATGAAAAAATGGCCCCGATACTGTGAGGGCCAGTTTTTTATTCCTTTATCAGCATATCGAAAAGAAACTGCTTTCTCGAAGGGCCATTTCGGTTTCTGAAAAATACGCCTACGGCATCGTGTTCAACAAAATAAAGCAGGAGCGATTCCATGCCCACTTCGCCACCGCTGTGCCCGAAGGCGTCGCCATAGGCAGTATTCTTCCAGTAGCTCAACCCAAGGGTGTATCCGCAAACTCCTTCGTCAATAGCATCCGGCCCGCAGGGAACAAACATCATCTCACTGAGCGACTCCGCTGTCAGCAATCCTCGGGTGAATAATCCACGGGCAAACGCAGTAAGGTCTTGCACAGTGCTCACCACGCCTCCTTCCGGAGTGCCTATCACGCCATCATCATATTTCGACGATTCAATCAGCACACTCTTGCCACTCAGGTCAACATAGTTCTTGGCCCGGCGGGGGTTCCTAAAGTCAACCATGTAAGTATCCGTCAAACCGAGAGGGTCAATCACTTTCTCTTTTACCACACCTTCAAACGGCTTTTTGGTTACCTCCGCAATTATCCAACCCAGCATCACATAACCCGAATTGCTGTAGTTCCACCCCTCTCCCGGAAAAAAATCCGCCTTCTTGCCGTAGTTATACTTCCGCAATGCCTCCTTTGCCGAACGCTTAATGGACGACGGGTCATTCATCATGTCAAGAATATACGCTTGCATGTAGTAGTAATCCGGTACACCAGCCGTATGGTTCAATAGCTGCCTCACCGTCATTACGTCAACATGTTCAATGTTACCTTTCAGCTGCGGCAAATAGGTGCTCACCTTTTCGTCGATGTCAATTTTTCCTTCCTCTTGTAGCAACAGCACTGTGGCGGCAGTAAACATCTTGGAAATGCTGCCGATCTGAAACTGGTGGCACGTCTGCATAGCAGTACCATTTTCCAGGTCGGCTTGCCCAACGGCCCCAGCCCAGGTATTCCCGGGCTGGCTGATCATGGCCACCACACCCGGACTACCAGTTTCAAGCCAGTATTCTTTAAGCAATGATTCATAAAAAGTCGCATTCGGCACTTCATAGGCACTCGTGTTGCAATCCGACACCTCAGGGCCTGGAGCCACTTCTCCTGTGCAGGAAATAAGCAGCAGGCAAGTGGAAATAATTAAAAAATTGGTGGGTTTCATAGTAATACATTAAAAGTTGGAGGAAAAAGGAATTCTTGCTCCTATGTGGAGCAAATGGTGGGGGAAAACAGGTGTATACTGATTTCGCACCAGCTCGGCGATCGTTTGGGTTTCGGCAAAAACAGCCATGTTCAGGTTCGAACGTTTGCCCAGATTGTAGCCAATGCCCAGGGAGCCTGTGAGAAGCCACGGTGAATAAAATGCATGGTGCTCTCTGGTGAACGTTCCGTCGCCGTTGTCTTTGTAGCCGGTTTGAGCCATCAGGTTAACTGCCTTGCCAGCCCCCAGTGAGAAATAAGCTTCGAAGCCTCCTTTGGTGGCGAGGCGGATTGTGGGTGCCGTCGACACCATCAAGGAATTTTGCATGCGCTTGTGCACATACCAACCCAGGTTGACATCCTGACCGACGCTAAAAATACCTTTGGTAAAGTAACTCCACTCCGTGCCTACCCTTAGGCCATACGACAATGAAGGGTTGGGCACGCCCGACAGGCTATGACCAAATCCCTGGCAAAGCACACTAACTTTTAGCGACGGCAGTTGCTGAGCTTCTGTTGCATGCCGGCAACCCATAATGGCGAGCAACAGGCAACTGATCAAGAGCACCTTTCTTTTTAAGTTCCGTTTCATTCTGCTGAGTTTTTTTGACAGTGCGTTGTACGTCACAAAAGCGCATCTGTTAGCTTGCTACGGCCTTTTTAAGAATGAAAGAACAAATTGAGCGCCCGAAATGACCGTTTAAGCACCCGAAAGAACAGTCCGAAAAATCCCAACAAACAGATTTAGCGAAAAACTATATTTGTGAAATATGGAGCATCGTTCACATCGCTACGAGGACAAGTGGCTTTGGCTGCTTGTCCCCTTCTTTGGGGTGCTTTACCGCCATACAGGCGAGACGGCGTCGCTCAAAGACCTGCTCAGCACCCCTATTTACTACCTCGACGTAGCCACCGCCATATTGGTGATCGGCATTATTTTTACAGTCACAAGGGCAACCATTGTACACCTTGACAGAAGAGTGGCCTGGGAGGATCAAACAGCGCTTCGGGGCTTTATCCAGGGGTTTGTTGTGTATGGGTTTACTGTGCTGCTAACTGTGCTCGTGAGCTTTTTCTACAACGAATTCTTCATGACCAGACCACCTGAGTTCAACGTCGCCATTGTCTTTGCTTACGATGTGCCTTTTGCGTGCCTCATGGTCACCATCATTCAAATGGCCTACGGTCTGCTCTATATGAGGGCACATTATGAGGCGAGGCTTGAGCAAAAAGCAGGAACCCAGGAAACAAATACCGTGTCCAGAAAGACGATTTTAGCCAACTTTGGAAAAACCAAAGTCCCTCTGGCCTCTTCAAGTATTGCTTACGTGCACAAGGTGGGCGACTTCAATGCGCTGCAAACCTTCGAAGGCAAAGAATACACTTTAGACGACACGCTCGACCAATTGGAACAATGGCTGGAAAAAACTGATTTTTTCAGAATCAACCGGCAGTGTATCGCTCAGCGGAGAGCCATCGTCTCTATGAAAAATGACCCAACGGGTAAAGTGCTGTTAAAACTATCGCCGAGTCCGCCGGAAGAGATCACTGTCAGTAGGAAAAAAGCGCAAGAATTCAGAAGTTGGATGGAGCAATAGAAAACTTTTAGCCGAGCCTATTAAAAACGCATGCTATACCTCACCCAACTTATCTACATCAAAGAAGGAAAGGAAGATATCTTCAATCAATTTGAAGCCATCGCCATTCCACGAATACCCATCTACAATGGGAAACTGCTTTTCAGGCTACGTCCCTCAAAGGAGTGCTATATCGACATTGCGATAGAAGAACCCTACGAAATTCACTATGTAAGCTTCGAATCACAAACCGACTTCGAGGCATATATGAAAGACGAGGAAAGAAAGAAATTCCTGCACCTGAAGGAAGAGTCGATCAAGTCTGTGACTTTGATAAAAGGAGAGAAACTCTAGAGTGAAAGTTAGCAGTATATTGTAGCAAAAAAAGATGAAGAATTTCAGTCTGTTAACTGCAGTAGTCGTTCTCCTTGGCGGTGCCGCTTGCGATGATAAAGCCAAAACCCAGACAGAACCCGTTCAATTGATCTTCGACACGGACTTTGGGCCGGACTACGATGATGTCGGAGCGATCACAGTTCTCCATGCATTGGCCGACAGTGGCCAGGTGAACATCCTGGCTACCGTTGCTAGCTGTAGCCACCCGAACGCAGCTGCGGCCATTGACGTATTCAACACTTACTTTGGAAAGCCAGGCTTGCCCATCGGCGTTCCTAAAGGCCCATCGGTAGCCGACACCGACAAACAGCACTGGACCGATTCGGTAATTGCCAATTACCCCCACCAGCTACTGTCAAATGACGAAGCGCCAGACGCAGTGGAGGTCTACCGCAAGGTATTGGCAGCGCAACCCGACGGCAGTGTGACCGTCGTTACGGTGGGCTTTTTCACCAATCTTGCCAACCTCCTCAACTCGGCTCCCGACCAATTCAGCGACCTGACCGGCAAGCAGCTTGTTGCCAAAAAGGTGAAGCAGCTGGTAAGCATGGCTGGCTGGTTTCCAACCGGGGCGGAATACAACGTAAAAAGAGACCCCATCGCATCGATGCAGGTGATGGAAGAGTGGCCGACGCCCATCCTTCTTAGCGGGTTTCACATCGGGCAAAAAATAAAAACCGGACTTCCGCTGATCAATAACGCAGCCATCAAAAACAGTCCGGTAAAAGATGTCTTTCGCATTTCTATTCCATTAAATCCACAAGACTCAGCAGGGCGCATGAGCTGGGATCAGACGGCAGTATTGGTAGCTGTAAAAGGCTACGACCCCTACTACCGCATTGAAACCGGCCACATGTCGGTCGACTCAACCGGCACCAACACCTGGGACACAAGTGGTAAGGGCCATGCCCGCCTGGTGGAGAAAATGGAGGTGAGCAAAGTCAATAAGTTGATTGATGACTTGATGATGTATCAGCCGAAAAAGTAAAAAGTAGCTTTTGAAGTAAAGTGCTCTCCATCTATAATTTCGTAACTATTTTCTTTATTTACGGATTTTATATATTCTTACCAAAATTCAAAAAATATCGATGAGTAATAATAAATGCGCCAATCTATTCCTGATACTTTTGATATCCTCCATTTCAGCTGCGTTTTCACAAAAGCAACTACTACCTGGCGAGTTGGTAACTTCTGATGGAACGTTATTGCAAGGCGAAATCAATTATGAAGCACGAAAAGAGACCCCAACTTCCTTCGAGTTTCGTCATCAGAATGGCACTGTCGCCACTTACACAGCAGAAAATACTCAATCAGTTGCAATCTATTTGGACGACGATGTAAAAGAGGTTTTCACTTCTTTTAACCTTGAAATCGATTTTGGGTCAATGGACTTAAAAAAACTTGACACAAAAGCCGAGCCTACCCTGACAAAGAAGACAGTATTTGTTAGAAACCTGGTGAATGGTACCATTGATCTCTACGGTCTAATCGACGCAAGTGATAAATCACACTACTTTGTCTCCAAAGGGGTATCCCCACCAAAAGAGCTTACCTACCGAAAATACTACTATTCAACCAATCCAGATGGCACAGTATCAAGCATTACGACATCAACTGGTGTTGCTCAAGTGAAAACCAATGAGGGTTATAAAAATGAGCTCTACAATTTAATGAAAGACAATAGCACTTTTGTGGCTAAAGATTTTGAAAAACTTGAGTTCAAACAGAAAGTCCTGACCAATATCGTTGACAAATACAACAACGGCTCTACCTATGTAGCAGCAACGGAGACTATGAAGTTTCGACCCGAGATTAGCGCAGTTGCAGCCATTGTGAACACTAAGGACGGCACTTTCAATAAAGAGATTCCGTCCTCATTCAGCCCGAGCTTAGGAATTGGCTTGTACGCAAAAATCCCCAGAACGAGCTGGGCACTTCAGAATAACCTTCGGTTTACTTCAATCAATGCTGAGGCCAGTAATCGAACTCCGGCAAACGCTGACAACTACGAGGTAACAACCTACCAGTTTAGCTATATCAAGCTTCATACGATGTTTAGATATATCCACCCACTAAACTCAGGAACTGAAGTCTATTTTCAAGGCGGGATGTTAAATGGGTTTCTCGTTAAAGAAAAAGTGTTGACACAGCGCCATTTTTACACTTCCGACACTGAAACGCTCGCCGACCAGTCTGATAAAAAAATGGAAAGGGGAATTGTTGTGGGAGCAGGTTTAGGAAAGAAAAATATCTATCTGGGATTGGACTATGAAATAAGCAATGGGTTTCGGTTCTCAGTTTTCAACCCCATCTTCACAACCCTGTACTTTACCGGCACCTATCGGTTCTGATTCATGACCTAAGCCCGCTGAATTGTCTTACTCATCGACGTAATCACAGCCACCAGGCTCCCAATAACAGCGATGAACAGGAAAGATGCACGCAAGCTGCTGGCCTCAGCAATAAATCCAATGAGAGGCGGGCCTAAAAGAAACCCAAGAAAAGAAATAGAGCTCACCATAGTTAGCGCCATACCCGCCGACATGGTTTTAGATTTACCAGCCACTGAATAGGCGAGAGGCACCACCGACGACACACCAAAGCCCACCAGAAGAAACCCAATCAGCGCTGTTGCAAAATAGGGTAAAGCCACAGCGAACAGCAGCCCGGTGGCAATAAGAATACCACTGCCTTTCAACACCGTGCCTATTCCAAATCTATTTGTGAGCCGGTCGGAGATAAACCGACCCCCTGCCATGGTCATCATAAAAGCACTAAAACCCAGCGGCACCCACGCCTCCGGAGCCTCCACTACTTTTTTGAAGTAAACACCACTCCAGTCGAACATACAACCCTCACTCATCATACCACACATGGCAATGAGTCCAATTTTCACAAGGGTTCCGTCAGGTTTTACCCATTTGAACTTGCCAGTGTTCCGGTTAACATCTTCTTTGAGGGTGTGTGGGTAGTTAATTGATAGAATTACTACTACCAGTGCCAACATGATCAGATAGTGCACCTGAGGCTCTATCCCAAGCGCCACCATCAACGTGCCAATGCCCGCTCCGGTGAAGCCCGCCAGGCTCCACGTGCCGTGAAATGAAGCCATAATGGTTCGCCCGTAATGCGTCTGAACCCCGATGGCTTGGGTATTCACAGCGATATTCACCGTATTCCCAAAAAAACCATAAATGAAGAGCCCGACACTTAGCATAGCCACACTGGATGAAAAACCAAGAAAAGGCAAAGTGAGAGCGTACCCAAGTGTTGCAACCAGCACCACCAGGCGGCTGCCCAGCTTGTCGATAATGACTCCGGAAAACGGTAACGAAGCAAGAGAGCCCAACGGCAAAATCAGCAGCACACCGCCAAGAGCTGCTTCGCTAAGTCCCAGTTTAAGCTGTATATCAGGTATCCTTGCTGCCCAGCTGGAAAAGTTAAGACCGTGCACAAAAAAGATAGAAGCCACGGCAATGCGAAGCCTTGTTTTATTCAAAATTACAGAGGAAGTTTGGTCGGTCATATCCATGAGGATCAACGTCATTGAGTTAAGAGGTTAGCGGTCGATATCACCTTTCTAACCCCAACCCTAAAGGGAGAACCCAATGTTAATTGAGCCCTTTAGGGAATGAAAGGGTAAAATGCTCTTAACTCAATGGCATGCAAAAATCATCAAACCGATGCACGCATGAAAGCTTAAAAGGGTATTTATCACCGAAACCGATTGTATTAGTACCATTTACACCCATTTCAAAATATATTCGCTTTTCATCATCAGTCTATGACGCTTCGCATTTCAGTTTGGTCCGGCCCACGCAATGTTTCCACCGCTTTGATGTACTCTTTCGCTCAGCGCCCCGACACTGCTGTGGTGGATGAGCCTTTATATGGTTACTACTTAAAAACGACGGGGTCGGAGCATCCGGGGAAAGATCATTTGCTGGAAGTGCTGGAAAAAAACCCCGACAAAATTATCTCCAAAACAATCCTGGGCTTTAATGATAAACCGGTCTACTTTATCAAAAACATGTGCCACCACCTCGTTGGCCTCGATGAATCGTTTCTTGATGAGTTGGTCAATCTGTTTCTCATTCGTGACCCCAGGGAAATGCTTCCGTCGCTTGTCAATCAGCTGCCGCACCCTGTGCTACGTGATACCGGGCTGGACAAGCAACTAGAGCTCTTTAAGAAACTAAAAGCCGCAGGCAAAGAAACATTCATTTTCGATTCAAAAGACCTTCTGCTTAACCCAGAAGGGATGCTCAGAGCGTTTTGCAGCTTTGTTGGTATCCCGTTTTACAAACAAATGCTGGCGTGGGAAGCTGGTGCAAGGCCAGAAGATGGAGCCTGGGCTCCCTATTGGTACGACAACGTGCATAAGTCGACTGGTTTCGCCCAGTACACACCTAAAAATGAAAAGATAAAACCTGAACTACAGCCTCTGATGGATGAAAGCATTGAACTATATGAAGAGCTTTACAAAAGTGCTGTCAAAGTGTAAATTACACCAAAAAACACCCGGCAGGCCTTGAACAATTCGTCATTTATCCCTTGTCCTTAACTAATTACCTTTTAGTCCACCTGCCCATTATCGAATAACCTTTAACCAACAACTTTCTTCCCATGGATCCAAAATTACCTAACCCGAAAAACAACGACATCAAAGTATATATCAATGGCCAGTTTTATGCCCGTGAAGACGCCAAAGTGTCTGTGTTTGACAGCGTGGTGCAGGGCGGCGATTCCGTTTGGGAAGGCTTGAGAGTGTATGACGGGAAAGTGTTTATGCTGGACGAACACCTCGAAAGATTGGTCAACTCAGCCAAAGCAATGGCTTTTACGGGTACTCCATCGAAAGAGGAAGTGAAAAAGGCTGTGGTAGAAACGCTGAAAGTGAATGGCATGATGAACGATGCGCATATCAGGCTGACCCTCACCAGAGGCAAAAAGATTACCTCCGGCATGAATCCAAAATTGAACCAATATGGCCCCACGCTCATCGTGCTGGCTGAATGGAAGGCGCCTATATACACAACGGAGCAAGGTTTGACCTTGATTACGTCCTCCATCCGCCGCAACTCCCCGCAGTGCCTCGACTCCAAAATCCACCACAACAACCTTATCAATAATATCCTGGCGAAAATAGAAGCTAACCATGCTAATTGCGATGGCGCTGTGATGCTTGACCTGAATGGCTATGTGAGCGAGACCAATACCACCAATATTTTCTTTGTGAAAAAAGGGGAGCTTATCACTCCGTTCGCTGATTTCTGCCTTCCAGGCATCACAAGAGCACTCATGCTCGAACTGGCTGATAGAAATGGAGTGAAATGGAAAGAGAAGAACGTGACCATTGCCGAAATGTACACCATGGACGAGATGTTCACCACTGGCACAGAGGGTGGATTGGCAGCGGCAGTTGAAGTGGATGGAAGGCAGATTGGCGATGGAAAAGTAGGGCCTGTGACCAAACAGTTCCAGAAATGGCATGAGGAAGAGACGAAAAAAAGAGGGGTTGTAATTGGTTAACTTCGCATAAACCGTAGAATATTTATTCTCCACTTCCTACCAAACTCAATCATTGGACGTCTTATATTTAAATTAAATGAGATGCCTTATGAGAAAATTGGCTACACTTCTGTCTATTTTCGGCTTTATTGCTTTATCCTCATGCCAGCAGGAAGATCTTTTGGATGTACCTCTTCGCCCCTCTTACCTTGTCGGTTACCCAAAAGAGTCTGGCATTGACATAGGGTTCATTAGTCGTAGTGGTCTCCTGCCGGGAGCGCTCAGTTCACTTCCCGTCAAAGGAAACAAACCAGACTCTTACGACATCTTTGTTTCTACAGATGCAAAAGCTGAATTCACAAGGGTATCCACGCTGTTCACAGACGGGACCCGGCTTTCTATTGAGAATTTAACCAATGGCACACCTTATTATGTCACGGTAGCGGGAAATAAAAAAGGACTGGCTTCCGTCCAGTATGACACCATTATGGTGGTTCCTTCTAAACCCAAACTACTTACAAAGGGCTCCTGGGTTTACGACCATGCCGAAAACATCTCGTTCTCACCGACGACGGACAGTGCGGCTTATATTACTCGATATATCTATAGCAATTGGCGTAATACGCCTGACCTATATATTTTCCCTTATTACACAAACGAACCACGCCGGATAGAACACAATGTAAAGGAATGCGAGTGGTCACCTTCCGGCAGACTTATTGCTTTTTCCAGAAGGCTTGACGCCAATGATCCTTCAGGAAAGGATCTCCAGCTATCAGTTTACGATCTCGGCAAAGACACTACTATCAATTTGCCGGTTTTCTCCACGACTTTAGGTTCTATGACATTTTCACCCAACGGTGAATGGATTTACTACATTGACGGCGATGAAAATGAAAATGATCTGGTTTGGCGAATTAAAATAGATGGAAGCTTCAAAGAACCAGTCATTGGAAGGCAAAGCTTTGCTCTAGAGAAGTCATCCAATTTCGTGATTGACAAAATTACCCTCAGCCCACACAATGAGGAGGTGTATTTTTCCGGCAGTGAAAATAATTACCAGGTTATATATAGGCACAGTTTAAAATCTAAAACTTCTCAAATTCTGTTTGATGATCCCTGGTCTTCTTACTCTCCGAGCATTTCACCAGACGGTCAAAAGCTAGCCTTTTTTTCCACAAGAAGCGGGGCGACGGAAGTTTGGACTTACGACCTCTCACAAAGCAGCTTCAAACAGAGAACCGGGAGCCCTCTAGGGGGGTGGTATGGGCTTGAGATTGAGTGGGTAACAAACTCCGAATTGAACATAGGAAACAGTCGATTGCAGCTTTAAAACGACACTCGAATTCCAGAGACCGAAATCTTTGCGCAGAGGTACAAAACCGTCCAAATTTCTTAAGGTTAATCAGCCGTTTTTTTCATCTTTGCTGCCTTATTCTCAAGCAAAATGAAACTATTCGACGTTTACCCTCTTTTCGACATCACGCCGGTAAAAGCGCAGGGCTCCTGGCTATGGGACAACAAAGGCGACAGATACCTTGACCTTTACGGAGGTCATGCGGTCATTTCCATCGGCCATTCCCATCCGCACTACGTGGAGAGGTTAAGCGAGCAACTTTCGAAAATTTCATTTTACTCTAACAGCATCAAGAACCCCCAGCAGGAGGAGCTGGCAGAAAAGCTGGGCAATATGTCTGGTTATCCTGACTATCAGCTTTTCCTTTGCAACTCAGGCGCTGAGGCCAATGAGAATGCATTGAAGCTGGCTTCGTTCGTCACCGGCAAAAGGAAGGTCATTGCGTTTGACAAGGCCTTCCATGGTCGCACATCCGGTGCGGTGGCTGCCACCGATAATCCGAAGATCGTGGCACCATTCAATGCGGGGCACGACATCGTTTTTTGTCCCCTCAACGATGAGCAAGCTTTCACCGAAGCGCTGGATGGCGACGTCGCTGCGGTGATCATAGAAGGCATCCAGGGCGTTGGTGGCATCCGTATGCCGAACGACTCATTCCTGCAGTTTATAGACAAGAAGTGTAAGGAGAAAGGATGCATTCTCATTCTAGATGAAATTCAATGTGGCTATGGCCGCACCGGCAAATTCTTTGCTCATCAGTACGCAGGCATCCAACCTCACATCATTACCACTGCCAAAGGGATGGGCAACGGCTTTCCTGTGGGAGGCGTGCTCATTCACCCTGACATCAAACCATGGAGTGGCATGCTGGGCACGACATTTGGCGGCAACTACCTGGCAGCTGTGGCTTGCCTGGCCGTGCTTGAGGTGATGGAAAGCGAGAAATTAATGAACAACACCCTTTCTCTCGGCAGCCAATGGATCAAAGAAATCCAGGCACTTGTCGGCCCTCAAAATGTGAGGGGCAGAGGCCTTATCATAGGATTTGACTTACCTGACACGAAGACAACGGTGAGAAAGGACTTACTGGTAAAGCACCGCATATTTACAGGTGAAGCAAAACCCAATACCATTCGTCTTCTCCCCTCTCTGGCATTAAAAGTTGAAGAAATCGATCTGTTCAATGAGGCATTAAAGTCGGAACTGTCCTGAAAGTGTTGGCAAACTTCCTGAAATACGAATAGTTAGTCTATTAGTAAAACAATAGCTGAGGCAATCCGTTATCTGTACCAACACATAAACTTATTGTACTATGAAAAAACTTCTTACACTCATTTTTGCAGTGGCCAGCGCACAACTTTATGCTCAAAGCTGGGAGTTAGACAAATCCCACACCAACATCAAATTCACCGTCACGCACATGGTGGTTTCTGAAGTTGACGGCACTTTTGGCGACTTCTCAGGAACAGTAACCGGTGGTGATGACAAATTTGTTGGCGCAGCGGTTGAATTCACTGCTCAAACTGCTTCAGTAGATACCGACAGCGAAAGAAGAGATACACACCTTAAATCTGACGACTTCTTCAATGCAGAAAAATTCCCCACCATCAAGTTCAGCGGTAAAATCGTGAACGAAGGCGGTAAGTACTTCCTGGTGGGAAACTTCACCATGCGTGATGTGACTAAGCCAGTAAAATTCGATGTTAAGTACAATGGCAAGGTTGATACAGGAAGAGGCATGAAAGCTGGCTTCAAAGTAACAGGCGCTATCAACAGATTCGACTACGGATTGAAATGGGATGCTGCGCTTGAGGCTGACGGACTCGTGGTGGCCGATGAAGTTCAGATTACTTGTAATGTTGAGTTGAATGCTCCGAAAAGTTAATTAACTTTGCGGAGGTTTCCATTTTAACATAACCCGAGAATCACCCTAATTTGATTATAGAAAGGCAGGCTAGTCCTGCCTTTTACTTTTTACTGGCTTTACCATAAAAGGAAGGGCAGGGCAAAAATTTATCCTTACGCTTCACTTTCGCAGGGTTGGTGGTATCAAAACGGTACTGAATCGATATTTCGTGAGCGCCTCCAGTGTCTGCCCCAAGCTGGGAAATGCTGGCGTCATAACTGTAGCCAACATCGAACGCAAGAAACCTTACCCCCATCAATAAAACTACGGCATCGTGGTTAATAAAGCTGGTGCCATTGTCAGCAAATGGAATTCCACGGTACCACAGTCCGAAAATAATCGGTTCGTAGAGAAATGACGCCCCCACGTCCAACTGCTGAAAGGTACCCTGCGACTTAAAGACAAAACTTGGAGAAATACTCGACGGCGCCTCACCTCTTTGGAAGGTTTTGTTCCCAAGCGGAATCTGGATTCCTCCATGAATGGAATACTTCATGGGCAACTTGCTTGACCCTTCCAGAAACGACTGATTAGGCTGGTTGAGGTGATGGAACCCCGCTCCGAGCCAAACCCGCCGGTTGTACATCAAAATGCCCGCACCGGTGTCAAGATACTGAACCGGCGTTATTTGACTAGCCACCGGATCAGACGATGGCACACCGTCGACGCCAAAATCAATCTGATCCCCAAATATGATTTTTGTGGGATCAATCCTTCTTGAAGTATAGCCCAGATAAATGCCAGTACTAAAGACCCACTTTTTATTGAAATTAACTTTGTAACTGTAGTTTATAGCGCCTGAAGTGTTCCTTAAACCAGCTGACCCAGCCTGTTCTGTGCTTAACAGTAAGCCTACCCCGCTGTTGAGGTTCTTCATATTGTAGTCGTACGACAGCGAATAGTTGTTGAAAGCCTTTGGCAAACTTGGCCACTGAATCCGGTTGTTTACCGTAATGCGTTGATGCTCCTCTGTGCCAGCAAAAGCCGGACTCAGATAAAGGGGTGCCGAGTAGTATTGGGAGTATTGAAAATCCTGGGCCTCCGCAGCCAGGCTATAAAAAATGATCAAGACTACAATAAAACTACTTTTGTTCCCCATCATCTTATAAGTGTTACGTCACCAACTTTCTCCTGCCTTTGCCCATTGATGTAGGTAAGCTCAAGCTTGTATACGTACACATCCTGTGGAGCCATCCTTCCATTGTAGTAGCCATCCCATCCCCAGTCCACGTTCGTGCTTTCAAAAATCAACTGCCCCCATTTGTTATAAATCAGCATGCGGAAATCAACGACCCCCTGTGTGCGAGGCAAAAACATGTCGTTGAAAGAACCAGTGCCACCTTCTCCCCCTCCGGGCCCAAGCGTACTTGGAGTAAAAGCATTGGGCACAACAACGTTACCACCTTCAATCGCCAATACAGCACTCTGCCTTCTAAGGGTGTCGGCGCAACCATTGTCAGTTTTCACAATAAGAGTGACGCTGTACTCACCCTTCTCAGCATAGTAGTGCACAGGGCTCTCTTCCGTCGAAAGATTTCCATCGCCAAAAGCCCAGAAAGCAGAATCATAAGCCTGGCTCAGGTTAGAGAAAAAAACGGGTTTATCGGGTAAATAGACCTCCCCCGGTCTCAAATCGAAAGCTGCTATTGGCACCTCAAACACTTCAATAATTGCCTCCTTGGTCTCAGTGTCCGAATTGCCAATGCTGTTTTGGCCAGTCAAAGTCACTGAGTATGTCCCGGGTTCGTTGTAGGTGTATCTTGGATTCACTGCGGTGGAGAACCCCTGGTCATCGCCAAAGTCCCAAACGAACCTGGTCGAGTCTGCAAATTGGCTAGTGTTGTTGAATTGCACCGTCAAAGGCCTGCAGCCGCTGTAGCGATCAGGCACGAAGTCTACTTCAGGAACGGTTGGGTCGATCACAACGGTTTGTTCAACTGACTCCACACAAAAACCATTCGTGACTTCCAGCTGGATAGTGTAGCTCCCTGCACCAGGAAAAGTGTGCACCCCAGGATCAGCAACCAACGACTCAGTGCCGTCGCCGAAATCCCATAGATACTGAAGATTTTCGCCTCCTGTGGTCAGGTTTTGGATACTTACACCGACATTCGGCAGAATAAGACGTTCGGGTGTGGCGAGAAAATCCACCACAACTGGTTGATTTAAATTTTCAACTTCAAATGAAGCTTCCTCAGTGCTGCTGACACATCCTGCTGAGTTAGTTGTTTGCAGCGTAACGGTTGAAGAGACATCCGGCTGCCCCGGGTCAGGCCGACTATAGATGAGCGTTAGCAGGTCGTCGTCTTCCACCATTTGATCGGGGCTGGCAGCCACTACCCAGTCGTACGCCACCAACCCTCTTTCATCTGCTTCCAAAACCACAGTCTTCGTCAGGCAACTGTCAAGAGATTCGCTGACGGTAAATGTTCCCGAGGGAACAGGGTCTACCCGCACTATTTGCTGTGAGTCTGTGATGCAAACACCCTCCTTTTCAGCTGACAAGGTAATCCTGTAGAGCACGTTCCTTCTCAGCGTATTGGTCAATGTATAGGCAAGTGTATTGAAATTCGCAGGGCCTTTTTGTACTGTCAGCGGAAAGCCATCCAGCACACCGTCCTCCCCTTCAATCGTCCATGTATAGCTGTCGACATCAAGCTGGGCTGTCGCCAAACTTACCTCAAAGGCTCCTGTTAGCGGAGAGCAGTTTGGCATCAATGGGTCATAGTAAGGATCGGAGAAGGCTGAGTTGAACCCGGGGTTTACCGCAATAAATATTGTATCTGCCCGGGCCGAACAACTATTGAAAGCGTTCGCTACCAGATTAACTGCATAGGTCTTCTGACTTGTCCCATTGTTTTGAAAGCCATAAGGTAGTGTTGCTCCAAAAAAATTGACAGTGTCCACGTCGCTGTTGTCGAGGTCAGTTACCAGCAGTTGATAGTTAACGGGGCCTGCCTGGCTTATTTCATCCGGCTGCACACTCTCGTTGGTGAACACCACCTCTTCGCCAAAGCAAACGGGTTTCATATAGCTTGAAGAAAGTGTAGCCACGGGCGTTTTTTTCACCTCTATCTCAAGGCTAAAAATCTGAAAACACTGCCCAATTTGCGTTGTTACCCTGAGTGCCGCCAGATATTTGCCAGCCACTGAAACCAAAGGCTCTGTTTCACCTGCAACATCACTTCCATCCAAAAACCATTCGAAATCGCTGTTATCAGTTCTTCTAAGCTCCTGATTAAACGTTACCCCATCGTAACTGAAGTCCCAATCCCAAAACTCCACCACATCTCCATTTACAGACACCGGAACAACATTGTCAATTCCACTAAACCTGGTTCGTTCTCCCTCGCATACTTCCGTAGCTTCAAACGATGCCGTTGGCAGGTCATACATAGTAATGTGCACGTCGGTGCTTGCCGAACACCCCGACGTGAGGTCATCAACGACTAGCTCAACCCGGTAAATGCCGGGATCATTAAAGAACCTTTGCACTGGCGTGACTGGATTCACAACAGAAGAGGCAATAGTTGCATCATCATCCACTGCATAAAAGTTCCAGGTAAAATCTGTGTTGCCGGGATGAGGGTTGACGGATGACGGATCGAGGTCAAAGTAAAGAAACTCTCCGGCAACAGCTTTGCAAAATGTAGTGGGGTGCGCTGCGTTGGAAGCATCCTCCACGGAAATAACCGGAACCGGCACTGTATTCACTGTGATAGTCGTTTCGAAGAGATCGGAACAAATCCCGGTTTGCGTGGTCACTAGCAATGCCACCCGATAGCTTCCTGCCACGGAGGTAGCAGGCTCCACTTCGCCAACCACTGGTGCCCCATCCAGGTACCAGTCAAAATCGCTTCCATCAGTCCTTCGCAGCTCCTGGTTGAAAGTGACCCCATCGTAGCTAAAGTCCCAATCCCAAAACTCAACCTGATCGCCATTCACCACCACCGGAATGGAGGTAACCTGGTCAGCTATGTTGTTGAACGATGACCTGTCACCCTCGCACACATTGGCCGGGCTGGTAAAGGTAGAAATGGGCGTGTCGTAAATCGTTATATCCACCAGGTCTGTTGAGCCACAGTTGGTGAGGTTGTCCATCGCCTCCACTTCCACACGGTAAACCCCCGGATCCACCATCGTTCTCAAAATCGGCAGGGCTGGATTGAGAAAGCTGGTGTTTATGGTTCCAAAGTCATCTTTTTCGTAAAAATTCCAGGTGACGTCTGTATTTCCAGGATTAGGAATGGAAGATGCACCATCGAGGTTGAAATAAATGTCCTGACCACCGGCGGCGGCGCAAAATGAGGTAGCCATTGGGTTTCCGACGATGTCCTCTACGGATACTACCGGCTCGGGAACGGCGTTCACAGTTACCTGGAAGGCTGGAGTGGTTACCACCTGGCAGGAGAAAACATTGGCGTTATTGTTCGTTACCGAAACCGTTACATCAAAGGGAGTTCCCCCATTGTCGCTGGTGTAGGTATGTGTCGGATCCTGGTCCGTCGAAACAGGGCTGCCGTCTCCGAAATCCCATTCGTAGGTATATCCCGGCAAAGGCGTGCCACCAAACTCAAAATCTACCGCCTCGCCCACACAGTAAGGCCCGGGAACTACAGTGTTGACAATTGGATCTGGTGGCGCAATTATTCTGATGATCGCCTGCTGGGTCACGGGCGCATTGCCTGTTGGTACACCACCAGCATCCTCATAAGGATTGCACTGGTTCCAGTTCTCCAGCCGAATGTGGAACTCCTCGCCAATAGTAGCCGTGGCAGGCACTGTCACTGTCAACGACTGGTTGCCCGGAGCAATAGGATTGAGTACCGGAGAAGGCACATGATCAAAAATGGGCTCCTGAAAAGGAAATATAACAGGGTTTCCATCTATGAGCACGGTGCCTGTAATGTCGGTAAAAACACCGTGGGTCCAGCGTGTCCACCTGGGCCTATTATTAAGCGTGCTTATCGCTGCAGCATCTGTACAATTCCAGGGGCTCACGTCATCGAAGTTGACGTCGACAGAGGTTCCGGCGCAGACCTCCACCAGCATGGGTGCAATGGTGATATCACTTCCACCATCTCCAAAATCATCGGTATTGAAAACTGCAATTTCGGCTGTCACCGTCGTCTCGTCCACTGTGTAACAAGAGCTAACAACCCAGCAGGTGATGTCCAGCACACAAGTGCCGGAAGTATTGGCTTCAGTATAAGTGTGTGGTTGGGGAGTGTTGTAGTTTATTCCTGCCTGAATTCCAGTAGAGCCAACGTTAATGACAGTCTCCGCTGTGCCGTCACCCCAATCGATATGAATTTCCGCATTGTCGTCCAGCTGGCTATACAGTGGTTGAAACTGTATCATTAAGCCAGCCCCAGTGGCACAACCGCTGGGTTTGTCTAGAAAACGGCCAACGCCAAGCGGGCCGGGAGGGCACTGAGCATGTCCTTGCAAAAACAAGAGATACAAGAATACACCTGAAATGCCTTTTACAATTTGCTGGTTGATGGCAGGCATACCCAAAGGTAGTGTATGAAATTTAAAAATAAAATAATTAATATTTAATCTTTAAATTATCATATTATTACCTCGTCAATAGCACTAATACAACATCCAGCTATTCCTCCTTGTAGCCCCAAACCAGGCAGCCAGGAGCTGGCCTCATTTAAACCTGGCGTTACAACCGATCGGTCAGGAAATTATACTTCTGTTCAATTGAAATTCTATATTGTTTAATTATTTCAGTTTTAGGCCTACCTTTGTGTCCCGAAAGAATATTTCGGAACTCACCTCTTATGTCCAAAGCAAAATACATCTTCGTAACGGGCGGCGTTACGTCTTCATTAGGCAAAGGAATCATCTCGGCATCTCTCGGCAAGTTACTGCAAGCCAGAGGCTTTCGGGTAACGATCCAAAAATTCGACCCTTATATCAACATCGACCCGGGCACCTTAAACCCTTACGAGCATGGTGAGTGTTACGTAACCGATGATGGTGCAGAAACCGACCTTGACCTTGGCCACTACGAAAGATTTCTCGACATAAAAACCTCTCAGGATAATAATGTCACCACGGGGCGTATATATAACAATGTTATCACCAAAGAACGCCGGGGCGACTTCCTTGGAAAGACCGTGCAGGTGGTTCCACACATTACTGACGAAATAAAAAACAACTTCTATAAACTAGGAGAAACAGGCGACTATGATATCGTCATTACTGAAATCGGAGGTTGCGTAGGCGATATTGAGTCGCTGCCATTTATTGAAGCGGTTCGCCAGGCAAGGTTTGAATTGGGTATTAATAACTTCGTTTCCATTCATCTCACGCTTATTCCCTATCTCAAGGCTGCGGGTGAGCAAAAAACAAAGCCAACACAGCATTCAGTAAAGCAGCTGCTGGAAGCTGGAATTCAGCCCGACATACTGGTTTGCAGAACCGAGCATACCCTTACCAGCGAAATCCGCAAGAAGCTGGCGCTTTTCTGTAACGTAGCCAGCAACTGCGTGATAGAAGCACAGGATGCTGAAACCATCTACGACGTGCCCCTTCTCATGAGGAAAGAGAAGCTGGACGAAAGGGTACTTACCAAGCTGAAGCTTTCTCACAAGAAAGAACCTCAAATTGACCAGTGGAAGGAATTCCTGGGCAGGCTTAAGAATCCGACAGATGAGGTAAGAATTGCCCTTGTTGGAAAATATGTGCAGCTCAAGGATGCCTACAAGTCTATAGCAGAAGCGTTCGTACATGCAGGGGCTCACAATGAATGCCGGGTGGAACTGTCGTGGATAAACTCTGAAGAACTTGATGGCGACAATGTAGTGCGCCTTTTGAAGGACAAACATGGCATTTTAGTAGCGCCAGGATTTGGCGAACGTGGCTGGGAAGGCAAGCTTCAGGCGGTAAAATATGCCAGAGAAGACAAGATTCCATTCTTCGGAATTTGCCTCGGTTTGCAGTGTGCTGTAATTGAATTCGCAAGAAACGTACTAAATATACCAAAGGCCAACTCTACTGAGATGGATCCGAAGACAAAAGCGCCCGTCATTGACATGATGGAAGCTCAGAAAAAAGTAACCAAAATGGGTGGTACCATGAGACTGGGAGCCTACGCATGTGAGTTGAAGAAAGGTTCGAAAGCTTATTCGGTTTACGGCCACTCAAAAATTATGGAGCGCCACAGGCACCGCTATGAGTTTAACAATAAATACCTTGAGCAATTTGAAGAAGCTGGATTTCTTGCTACGGGTATTAACCCCGACACTAAGCTTGTGGAAATAATGGAATTGAAAGACCATCCATGGTTTGTTGGCAGTCAGTTCCATCCGGAGCTTAAAAGCACCGTGATGAACCCTCACCCTCTTTTTGTCCGCTTCGTGAAGGCTGCTCTTGCCTTTAAAAAAGAAACATATAAATAAAACATCACCTCAGAATAAGAAATAATGGATAGACAGCAAGTAATTGGGATGGTCATGATGTTGATCTTGCTCACCGTTTATTTTACTTTTTTTGCCCCCGATCCTCCAGTTGAAGAGCCGATAGTAGCTACCACAGAAAGCGTTGTGCAGCCTTCGCAGGTTTCCAGAGATACTACCACCGCAGCTTTTACGCCGTTGGCCGATTCAATAAAAGACGGTCAGTTGAAAGAAAAGTTTGGCGCATTTGCAGCCATTGCGTCAGGTAAAAACAGCGAAGTTGCCCTGGAAAATGACGACATCAAAGTGTCGATCAACACCAAGGGCGGTTTTGTTTCCTCAGTAGAGCTAAAAAACTACAAGACGTACAATGGCGAACCCCTGATCCTGCTGGATGAGCAAAGCTCTGAAATGAACCTGAGTTTTGGTGGCCAAAACAGGAACCTGAAGCTTGACGATTTCTATTTTAAGCCTTCTGTTACATCAAAGAAGGTATCGGGCAACGATTCTGTCACAGTGACTCTCAGAGCGTCTCTAAGCACTGGTCAGTACATCGAGCAGGCTTACACCATATATGGCAAAGGCTATGAGATTGGCTATTCCCTGACTACCAAAGGCCTGGACAACTACCTTAGTCAGGAGCCGGTTGTGTTTCAGTGGAAAAACGACGTAAAAAGAGTTGAGGCCGACCTGAAAGACTCCCGGATACGGACTACCATTAACTACTACACACTTGCCGGTGAAACTGACGAGCTCAGCGCCACATCGGAAGGGCTTGAGGAAGAAACAATCAGTGAGTCCATTCAGTGGGTGGCGATTAAGCAGAAATTCTTTACAGCGGCGATTATCGCCAATGAAGGGTTTTCTGGCGCTTATGTGGCCACCAAATATGCTGTAGCCGACACCACCAAGGTGAAAGAGGCCATGGTGAGCCTGACCCTTCCATCCGAAAGATGGAAAAACAGTGGTGTGGTTGGTAAATTATATTTTGGCCCTAACGAATACAATACCCTTAAAGATGTAGCACCGGAGTTCAGCAGTAATATCAACCTGGGCTGGAGCATACTGGGCTGGATCAATAAAGGGTTTACGATCCCGGTTTTCCATTTCCTTGAAGGCTTCATCACCAACTACGGTATCATCATTATCATTATCGTGATTCTGATGAGACTGATACTTTTCCCGCTCAACTACAAGTCGTACATGAGCATGGCGAAAATGAAGGTGCTTAAGCCAGAGATAGATGAAATCAAGGCGCAGTATCCTGACGACATGCAAAAGCAGCAGTCGGAAACCATGGCCCTGTACCAGAAGGTTGGCATTAACCCTCTCAGCGGCTGTATTCCCATGCTGCTGCAAATGCCGATTCTGTTTGCCATGTTCTATTTCTTCCCGAACGCCATCGAGCTCAGGCAGGTGTCTTTCCTCTGGGCGCATGACTTATCAACTTATGATAGCGTGCTGAACCTGCCATTCGTGATCCCATTTTATGGCGACCACGTGAGTTTGTTCACCTTGCTGATGACGGCTTCTACCATACTTTATACCTGGAGCAACAGCCAGATGACCACCGTGCAGGGGCCAATGAAAACGCTTCAGTACATCATGCCGATTACGTTCCTGTTCTTCCTGAACTCTTACGCAGCAGGCCTGACTTATTACTACTTCGTTTCCAATATTTTGTCATTTGGCCAGCAGATTCTCATCAGACGGTTTGTGGATGAAGACAAAATCAAGCTGAAATTGGAAGAGAACAAAAAGAAGAACGCCAATAAGAAAAAATCTTCGTTTCAGCAGCGACTGGACGAGGCCATGAAGGCAGGTAATGCTTCGAGGAAGAAGAAATAGGTTATTGGTACTTTGGTTATTAGTTATTGGTTAATAGTGGCAAAAAACTATTAACTGATAACCTTTAACAAACAACTTCTCTCCACTGTGAATTACCCGTGGATAACTTGGGGATTACCAAATAAGCCATTCACTAACAATTCTTCTTTATTCATCTATATTTGTGCTTCCCCCAAGAAGACCTTTGTTAAATCAGTCGCTTATTTGGAGGTTTAAACCAGTTTCCTGAACCAATTTTTGGATTTTCTCATGGGCAAAATCATTTCGATTGCGAACCAGAAAGGCGGAGTAGGTAAAACAACCTCGGCCATCAATTTAGCTGCCAGCTTAGCCGCTTTGGAGTACAAGACCCTCATTGTAGATGCTGACCCTCAGGCCAACTCTACGTCGGGTGTAGGCTTGAACCCCAAGGAGGTGGAAGTTAGTATTTACGAGTGTATGGTGAACGGAGACGATCCGCACGATGCCATTGTAAAAACGGATTTGGAGTACCTGTACCTGATGCCTTCCCACATTGACCTGGTAGGTGCCGAGGTAGAAATGGTGAGCATCAGTGGCAGAGAAGAAAAAATGAGAACGGCTCTTGGTCTGGTCAAAGACGAGTACGACTTCATCATCATCGACTGTTCTCCATCATTGGGTTTGATTACCATCAATGCCCTTGTTGCCAGCGATTCGGTAATGGTGCCCGTTCAGTGCGAGTACTTCGCCCTCGAAGGTTTGGGGAAACTCCTGAATACTATTAAGATCATTCAGTCCAGGCTTAATCCTGAGCTGGAAATAGAAGGTATTCTGCTCACCATGTACGACGTGAGACTCAGGCTTTCTAACCAGGTGGTGGAAGAAGTAAATACACACTTCAAGTCACTCGTGTTTGAAACAATCATACCTAGAAATATTAAGTTAAGTGAATCCCCAAGTTTCGGCCTGCCGGCTATAGCGCACGATGCAGAAAGCAAAGGAGCTATCAGCTACCTCAACCTGGCCGAAGAAATCCTGAAAAGGAATGAAATGAGGATTCCAAAAGTGAGCGCTTGATGACGGACAATAAACTACCTAAAAGAAGAAATGCTTTAGGAAGAGGCCTTGGAGCCTTGCTTGATGACAATACCAATACTTCTGAAAAGCTAAGCGGTTCCGGAGCAGGTACGGCCAACGCTATCGGAGAAATTCCTGTGGCGCAAATAGAGGTCAATCCGTTTCAGCCACGAACTGAGTTCAACAAAGAAGCATTGGCTGAGCTTTCTGAGTCCATCAAGGTTCAGGGCATTATTCAGCCAATTACCGTCAGGCAGTTAAGCAAAAACCAGTTTCAGCTGATCTCCGGTGAGCGCCGTTTGCAGGCATCAAAGCTGGCCGGACTCGAAAGCATCCCCGCCTATATCAGAACAGCCGATGACCAGCAAATGCTGGAAATGGCTTTGATTGAGAATATCCAGCGGGAGAATCTCAACAGCATTGAAATTGCTCTTTCTTATCAAAGGCTTATTTCCGAATGCAACCTGAAGCAGGAAGAGCTGGGCGACAGGGTTGGTAAAAACAGAACAACTGTCACCAACTACCTCAGGCTTTTAAAGCTTCCCCCTGATATCCAGATAGCCCTGCGTGATGGCAGGCTTTCTATGGGCCATGCGAGGGCCATTATTGGCATCGACAACCCTGCCACACAGCTGAGTATTTTCAAAAAAATCATCAGCGAAGATCTTTCTGTCAGAAAAGTGGAGTCATTGGTAAGGGAATACACTCAAAAAACTCCTGAATCATCCAACCTCAATAAAACGGCTAATCCTTCGTTATCACCCGAAGTAAAAAACCTCCAAAATAAACTATCTTCGCATTTTGGCACCCGAATCTCGCTTAAGGCAGATGAAAAAAACAAAGGAGAAATTAGAATTCCTTTTGTTTCTACCGAGGACCTCAACAGAATTTTGGAAATACTGAACATCTGATGTTCCGAAAGGAAGCTTTAAAATTGATAGCAGCTACACCTGCCTGGAGAGTTATATCTTTGGCGGCGTTGCTGCTTTTTTTATGTCAATTTGCCCAAGCCCAGCAAATATCAGGTGACTCAGTTGAAGTAGTAACCGGCGAGCCACTGATCATACGGGGAGACAGCGTTTCAAATCTCCCGAAGGGTATTATGCTCAAAGAAGAACTAAGCAAACTTGACCCTCAAAAAGCCGCCATGCTTTCAGCTATATTTCCTGGCATGGGCCAGGTCTATGTAGGCCAGGTGTGGAAAGTGCCTATTTACTACGGCGCCTTTGTCGTTTTAGGGCATATGATTTACACCAACAACCGGCTCTATAATATTTTCCGGCAGTCACTTTTTGCTGAAATAGACGAGGATCCTAACACGGTGAACCCATTCCCAAGGTTCAATGAAACGGCACTCCGCCGAAATACACAGGGCTTTCGCAGAAACAGGGAGTATATGGTTATCATTACTGGGGTGGTTTACATGCTGAATATTGTAGACGCACATATCGCTGCCCACCTCGACGAATTTGACATAAATGACGAACTTGTCATCAATTACACACCCACTATTGGCAATATAAATGGCTACGCCTACGCAGGCCTGGGCATTAAAATAAGTTTTTAAGGATGAAGATATTTTTAGTTGGCTATGGGAAAATGGGTAAGACCATCGAAAAAATAGCCATTTCACGTGGACACGAAATTGCAGGCACACTTGAAAATCAGGTTGAGAATGTTGGAAAGCTTGTAAAGGACAGCGGCGCCAACATCGCCATAGAGTTCACCCAACCGGAAGGTGCCGTAAAAAACATAACCTCGTTAATGGAAGTAAACATCCCCACAGTGTGTGGCACCACAGGCTGGCTTGGCAAATGGGATGAAGTGGTGAGCAGTTGCGAAAAAAACAATGGTGCCTTTTTCTACGCTTCCAATTACAGCCTTGGCGTTAACCTTTTTTTCAGGCTGAACAGAGGCTTGGCGAGGCTGATGAAAGACTACCCTGAGTACAAAGTAGGGCTAAAGGAGATTCACCACACTGAGAAAAAAGACGCTCCGAGTGGTACAGGCATCACGCTGGCAGAAGGAATCCAAAAAGAACGCCCTGAGTTCACCAAACTGATCAATGATAAATGTGACAACCCTGGTGTATTAGGCATCGAATCTTTCAGAATGACGAATGTGCCAGGCACCCACAGCATACACTACACATCGCCAATCGACGAAATAGAAATCAAACATACGGCGTTTAGCCGGGAAGGCTTCGCCCTTGGGGCTGTAGTGGCTGCTGAGTGGCTGCTCGACAAAAAAGGAGTGCGAGGCATGGATGATTTGATGGGGTCAAAAGAAGGTGAAAAATTTTAGTTATTATTGCGCAATATTAAAAACACATGGAATTAGACTCTTCATTTTACGCTCTCATAGTTATTCTGCCTTTTATTATAGCTCGATCCATTGGTCAATGGATGCTATTTGAAAAAGCCGGTGAAAAAGGATGGCAGGCATTGATCCCGATTTATGACGTTTACGTCACAACGAAAATTGTTGGTAGACCTGCAATTTGGACTCTTTATTTGTGTATACCGGTTGTTGGAACATTTGTGTCAATAGCTCTTTTCATCGATTTACTCAAATGCTTTGGAAAAAAGGGCTTTGTTCATTACACCCTGGGATACATTCTGTCATTCATCTATTTGCCATATTTAGGTTTTAATAAGTCGGTTCAGTTCACTGGAGAACTTTCAAACGAGACTAAATCAGGGGCACAAGAATGGGGTGAAGCAATTGCATTTGCCGTTCTTGCAGCTACACTTATCCGTTGGGCTTTCATGGAAGCTTTCACCATCCCCACCCCTTCCATGGAGAAATCTCTGCTCGTTGGCGACTTCCTTTTTGTCAGTAAAGTATCGTACGGTGCCCGCACCCCGGCTACTCCCCTTCAAATACCTTTAACGCATGCCAAAATTTGGGGATTCGACATCCCCTCCTACCTCGACTGGATCCAATTGCCACAGTATCGCTTGCCAGCCTTTAGCGAAGTGGAAAGAAACGATGTGGTGGTATTCAACTACCCACCTGAGTTTGAGCATCCGGTGGATTTGAAAACGCACTACATCAAGCGTTGTATTGGTATCCACGGCGATGTGGTGGAAGTGAGAGAAGGGCAAGTGTATGTGAACGGCGAAAAGGGAGAAAACCCGGAACTCATGCAGTACAGGTACTTTATAAAAACTGATCAAAGGATCAACGATCGGGTGTTCGCCAAGTACGAGATCTCCGAGCACAATCAGCTTCAGGGAGGGTATTTGGTACATACCACCCCAGCCACCGCCGAACTATTAAAGGCAGAACCTTTTATAGAAGATGTGATAAGCACCTTGATGCCATCTGATCAGCCCAACCCACGCATTTTCCCCGACGCCAACTATTTCCCATGGAATGCCGACAACTGGGGGCCTCTTGAAATACCCTACGAGGGCATGAAACTTCAGCTGAACGACACACTTGTAGCTAAGTACGGCAGCACTATTGTTGACTACGAAGGCCATAAGAATGCTGAGGTAAAAGACTACAAACTGTATATTGACGGGCAGGAAGTGACGGACTACACCTTCGGTCAGGACTACTACTTCATGATGGGTGACAACCGCCACAACTCTGAAGATTCCCGTTTTTGGGGATTTGTGCCAGCTGACCATGTGGTGGGTGAAGCTGCCTTCATCTGGCTTTCACTCGATGCACAGGAGAGCTTCCTGAATAAAATCAGGTGGCGCAGGTTCTTCAATCTGATTGATTAACTATATTGTTGAAACTTCCCAGGCGTGATAATACGGGCCATCCTTTTTTAGGGGTGGCCCTTTTTTATGTAGCTGTAAGCGAACACAAACGACCCTGTCATTTGTTACATCAGTAAGCAGCCTTCAAAACCAATAAACCCGGTTTGGCTGTTATCTTTGCATCAAACCCCATCACGTTGTTATGAAAAGACCGGCCCACGAAACCAAAGTACTTGTAGCCAGAGAAATTCCAGACCTCGGTATCAACATGCTAAAAGAGGCTGGCTTTCAGGTAACAGTGTGGCCAGGGAAAGTACCCATGACGCAGCCAGAGCTGATTGAGAAGGCAAACCAAATGCACGCCATCCTTACCCTGAGTGCTGACAAGTTGAATGCACATTTTTTTCAGGAATGTAACCATCTCGACATTGTATCACAGTTTGCAGCGGGCTACGACAACATCGACATACCGGCTGCTACCAAAGCAGGTATTCCCGTAGGCAATACGCCCGGAGCCATGAGCGATGCCACTGCCGACATAGCCTTTGGGCTGATGCTGGCAGTGAGCAGGAAGTTCTTTCACATGCATAAAACCATAGGTCGGGGAGAATGGGGTGCCTTTCAACCAAAAGCCAACCTGGGCTTGGAGCAAAAAGGGAAAACGCTGGGCGTCTTTGGCCTGGGCGCCATCGGCATGGAAATGGCCAAACGGTGCCACGGTGCCTACGACATGGAGATCATTTACTGCAACCGCAGCCAGAACGAAGAAGCAGAAAAACGCTTTGGAGCTAAAAAAGTGAGCTTCGATGAGCTGCTGGAGAAAAGCGACGTTATCTCTGTGCACAGTGTACTCAGCGATGAAACCAGAGGCATTTTCAATAAAGCCGCCTTCAGCAAAATGAAGCCGACAGCCATTTTTATCAATACTTCCCGTGGTGGCACTCACAACGAAACCGACCTCATCGAAGCGCTGAAGTCAGGTACGATCTGGGGAGCAGGGCTTGATGTAACCAACCCCGAACCTATGAAAGCAGACAACCCTCTGCTCGAAATGGAAAACGTGGCAGTGCTACCCCATATTGGCTCTGCTTCGGTGAATGCCCGAAATGAAATGTCGAGAATGGCGGCCGTCAATATTATCGAATTCTACAAGACTGGCAAGGTTCCCTATATCATCAATCCCGAGGTGCTCAGCTGAGTCACTGACATAGGGTTGTCAGTAGCTAATGTTTCTTAGTTGTATGTTTCATCTAAAGCTGTTGCTTCATGCCCAAAGAAATGATCATCAAAAACACCGTTACTATTGCTGCGCCTGCCTCCAAAGTGTGGGATGCTCTTGTTAACCCCGAACAAACCAAAAAATACATGTTTGGCTGCGAGCCCATCACCAACTGGCAGCCAGGTAGCTCCATCAGGTGGGTTGGCGTGTTTGATGACAAAGAAATGGAAGCTGTAACCGGCAAGGTGGTCAGCATAGAGAAAGGAAAATCGCTGGCCTACACAACGTTCGATCCCAATGGCACCTACCCAGATCTACCTGAAAACCACCTCGTCGTTACCTATTCTCTGGTGGAGAAAGGTGGGAGCACCGAGTTCACGGTCACCCAGGGAGACTATTCAAAGGTGGCCGAAGGGCAAAAACGGTATGATGATACGATGAATGAAGGAGGGTGGGCTGGCATTCTGGAGCAGATCAAAGGCATTGTGGAGGCCTGAATTGTCCCTTTCTGACAATTGAGGCCATACTATCCTGAAGTATAGTGTGGTAAATCTTTTCAAAGGCCATTTTCCATCTTAGATGTATGTACATTCAATAACAAAACATCCATCAAAACATTATGGCTACAGAACAAAAACAATCAAAAGTGCTCCACATCATACTTTGGGTGGTACAAGTCATTCTTGCACTAGCTTTCGGCATGGCTGGTTTTATGAAACTTACCACACCTATTCCCGATCTGGTTGCCCAGATGGTATGGCCCGGCGACATACCGGCCGCACTTGTCCGTTTCATCGGTGCTTCTGAGTTGGCTGCAGCATTGGGTTTAATCCTTCCTGCCCTCACCCGTATCAAGCCTATACTCACAGCCTACGCTGGCTGGGGCCTGGTCATCGTTATGCTGCTGGCTGCCTTGTTTCATGCCGGTAGAGGCGAATACTCAGGCATTGCTTTTAATCTGGTCTTTATGGCATTGGCCTTTTTTGTGGGCTGGGGAAGGTCAAAAAAGGTGCCGATTGCAGCAAAGTAACAGCAAGACCGGGTGTTGTCCGATCAATAGCTGTTCGCAGGAAAGTTGGGCCTATTTTTCTAATAGAGAAAGTAAAGTAATTAAATTGCCAGGAAAAGTAGACTGTACAATATGACTTACAAAAGCTTTTCCTGGCTTATCATTACTGTGTTGGCAACGGCATGTACTTCAACCGAAAAAAAGGAAGAAGCTACGTCGGATAGAATAGACTTTAAAATCCACAGCCAATTACCTCATGACACCGGCTCCTTCACCGAAGGGTTTGTTGTGCACAATGGTAAGCTGTACGAAAGCACAGGCGAAGAAGGCCACTCCTGGTTTGGTGTACTTAATATCAAAACAGGCAAACCGGAAAAAAAAGTGGACTTGTCTGAAGAGTATTTTGGCGAGGGCATTACTATCCTCAACAATAAAGTGTATCAGCTCACATGGAAGAACAAGCAGGGCTTTGTTTACGACCTGAACACATTCGAAAAAGTGAATGAGTTCACCTATGAAACCGAAGGCTGGGGGCTTACCCACGATGGCAAAGACCTGATTATGAGTGATGGTAAAAGCAGCCTGTTTTATCTTGATAGCGCCTCCCTCAAAGTCATAAAAACACTTCCTGTTACCTACCAGGGCCAGCCGGTAACCATGATCAACGAATTGGAATACGTAAACGGATATATCTTCGCCAATATCTGGCAAACCAATTCCATCGTAAAAATTGATCCTGCCGATGGTGAGGTAGTAGGCGTTCTCGACCTCTCCGCCCTGGCAGAGCAGGCCAGGATCAAAAACCCTGAGGTGGATGTACTCAATGGCATTGCCTGGTACGAGGGCACCAAGTCGTTGCTGGTAACGGGGAAGTATTGGCCCACTATCTACGCACTAAAACTGGAAGAATAAACATGACAGCTGAAACCAAAACAAAATACGGCTTATTCGGAAAGCTGAAGGCCAAGCCCGGCAAAGGCGATGAACTCATTGCCATTCTAATGGAAAATGCACAGACTGACAGCCCCATGCCGGGTTGCCTGCAATACCTTATCGGCAAAGACCCGGACAACGAGGATCTCATCCTCATATCTGAAGTGTGGGAAACAAAAGAGGATCATGCTAACTCGTTGAAGCTGGAAAGTGTGAGAGCTGCCATTGCCAGGGCCATGCCACTGCTGGACGGGATGCCTGAGAAGGGTATTGTTTGGGAGGTAGTGGGTGGATTGGGGATTTGATCGAAAAACTCTCTCCTAGCCCCTAACAAAGTCTTTTTGCACTATTCAGCTATCTTTCTCTGGAGACTTCTTTTTTTACCGGCAGCCAAAAAATCAGCCATTGATTGATCTAACTCCTTGTGAAAACGGTCTTTATCCGCCTGATAAAGATCTGACAGTTCTGCACGAACTTGTCTCATATAGTCGACCGCTTTGAATCTTTTGTTAATTTTCGCTGACATATTTTGAGTTTTCTTACCCATAAAGCTCTTGCAACTCCAACTTTTTTATCCTTGACCTTATCGCTCCCCTTGTGCGCCCAAAGTGGGCAGCAAGGTTCTTAACGTTAACTCCCTCGCAGTACATGACAGTAAGCTCTTCGTCAAGTTCTGCTGACCAGGGTTTGTATGCATCTTTGTGTCCCGCCCTAACTTCTTCCACGGTATAGGATTTCTGATGAGTGTCTCCCAAGGATACTCCCCCTCTCTTCAACCCTCCCACAGAAACTTCACCTTTCCTATCCTCTTCAGGCGGGGTACTTATCACATGAATTTGTGGTGACTTCGGGAAATTGAAAGGCATTAGGGCTTCGGGAATATGAATTACGCTTTTAGCCCGGGTGATAGCTACGTACAGAAGATTAATTTCTTCGGCCAGCTTTGCCTTGTTTTGTTCTCCTTCTTTTCCCTCCACATTAGCTTTCTCTAATTTCTCCTCAGTGATAAAGTCGTCGACAATCTGAACTGCATCATACTCCATCCCCTTGCTCCGGTGCACGGTTGAGAAAATCATCTCCGCCTTTTCTTTATCATCATTTTCAATGTGCTTTTCCTTAATAGATTTTATGATCTTCGGGATTTCATTTCCATACTGTTTTACAACCTCAACCATCATTGAAAGCTGAACATCCTCAGTTTTCTCGATATATTCTTCAAGATCGCCAAGGTCTCGCATCTGCCTGATCAACTTATCTCTTATCAGCCTACGCTTTCCATTATAGAGATTCAGTACATCGTAAAGCGAGGCTCCTTCGTCGGCATATGTATAGGAGCTGATATTGCCTTCAAAGTAGATGCTGTTCACTTTTTTCTTTTCAGTAACATACTCGATTGCCTTGAGCAACAGGCCAAGGTTTGTGCGCCCAATGACCGCCTTAGACTTAACTTCCGTTGCCGCACCGTTACCAATTATTGAGCATTTATGATCCTCTCCAAGTTGGGTTTTCAGCTTCAACGCTTCCATGGCCAAGTTGGCGATGTCTTGACTAAATCGAAAGCTTGTCGAAAGGTTAAAGCTATTAAAGTCTGCTTTTTCCAATGAGTTCACCGCAAACCTCCATCCGTAAATCTGCTGGTGTGTATCTCCCACAATCACTTTTGTGGCTTTTTGTTTTAAAAAGACATCCAGCATAGCTGGAGAAGCGTCCTGCCCCTCGTCAAACAGAATGTATTCGTAGGATAACGTAGGGTTGGATAATTGAAACTTTTTGAGGTAAAAGTCGTGCGTAATCTCTATTTCTGCCTTGTCCATTTTGCTCAGAAGCAATCGGGTTTGCATTTCTATATAGGGGTAAAACGAGGTTACAAAGATTTTGGCTTTACTATCCGACACCACATCCAGGTAGTTCAGGTCCTGCACTCGCAACTTGTCGCTATTACAGAAGTAAGCAATGAATTTGTTAATGTGGTTAGCGACAATATATTCTGCATGTCTTTCACCATTTCCCTGTAATCCAAGTAAGGCGGCAATTTCATGAGTTTTGTACCCCTGCGATCTTACGCTATAGTTGCTACCAAAAACGATATGCTTGTAGGCAAGCGAGTGGGCTGTTTCTACTCTTACATTGTGCAACCCCTTCTCCGTAAATTTTTTACTGGCATCTAGTCTTACCGACTTGTTGAAAGCCAGGTAAAGCATTTTACTATGCTTTGGTCTTGCCCTGGCATACTCAATAACTGTGGTTGTTTTACCCGATCCGGCCACCGCATTTATCTTGATATTTCCAGTAGAGTTAACTATCGCTTGCTGTTCTTTGGTAAGCTTCATGCTATCGAACTAGAAATTTAATCCAATAGAAAGTTACATATTTTACCTTTATCTAACCGACTTTATTCTAAGCAACCCATTCCGGTGCGCCATTTTATAATTCCGCCTGCAAAACATGAAAAGGCGGTAACCAGACGAGTGCCCGCCACGCAAATCTGGAAACAGATTTGCTACTTCTTCTCTATTTTTTTCATCCTCTCAGCATAGTACTCATCCCCGCTAAGCTCAAAAGCTTTTGTCACGTTAGCCAGTGCATTGGCATAGTCGCCTTGCGACTCATAATAATCAGCCATTGAGTCGTAGGCATTGGGGCTTCCCGGGTAATACTCGATCCCCATTTTAAAAAACACCTCTGATTTCACCACCTGCCCCATTTGCAGATACATGTAGCCTGCCTGGTTAAAAAGCTCCTCCGGCATGGCTGGATACGAATAACCAAAGTGAGCCTTCAGCACTTTCTCCCGCTGTTTGATCAGGGTGAGCAATTCATCCAAAGGTGTGTCAGGGCTGCTGTATTTTGTGGGAGACTGAAGCTGGTACCACTCAAACTGCCGGATGAGCCCATCACGCAAAGCGGGTAGTGGCACAGTCCAATGATAGTCATCGGGGTACGTCTTCCAAAAAAAGGAAAGGCCGTTTTGTGGCTGGCTTTCTGCGAACCTGGAAAATTCAATTATAGAACGGCCAAACAGGCTGTATTCCGAGGTGTCCTGCATCACGTTGTCCAGGGTAACTGATTCATCGAGCATGTGTAGCTGACCAGCTCCTAATGCCACAAAAAGCGATTTTCTCTGGAACTGCCGGCTTTTTAGCGCTTCTTTTGCTTCTTTCATGAGCCTTTGGTCGTCCCAGTCAAGGCTGGGGTCAATGGCGATGTAGTTGTCAAATAATTCGGTGTGGTTAACCAGCGTGTTGATGGTGAACAGGCCGCCGTAAGAATGCCCGATCAGCGTCCGGAACGGTGAGGTTGGGTAATTGCTGCTCACATGGGGGATCAGCTCAGTTTCCAGGAAACGGGTGAAGGCTTCTGCACCACCGGTAGCTTCTCTTACTTTACCTCCATTCCGAAACTTGACTTCAGAAGTGGTCAGATCCCGGGTGCGGTTGGTGCGGTTGGAAATACCCACCAGAATCATGTCGGGCAGGTGGTGGCCCGTGTAGTAGCTATACACCGCCGCCAGTGCTCCCAACTGTGCGCCACCGTCCAATAAGTAAATGACTGGGTAAGTCGTCTTGCTTTCCGGGTTGAAGCCTTCAGGGAGCTGCACCCAGAAGTCTCTTTGCTCTTCCAAGACTTTCGAATAGACACTGTCTTTCATGCCTAGCTGAAGTAGGTAAGAAGACGGCTGTGCCTGGCTGCTGGCGGTGTGGCCGCTGATGGCCAGGCAGACCAACGCCAGGAAAATTTTTGCATACTTGTTCATGCCATGATAGTTCATATGATGGAAAATTGGATGTAGTAATAAGATTTGATTTACTGAGCTTGCATGCTCTGTTTCATTTGCTGCCAGTCTTCGTCGGTGAGTGGCTCCAGGTAAGCCGGTAGCTTATACACTGATCCCCGCTGCCCACTGCTCATGTTTTTATAGATGGCCATAAGCGTGTCGTATTGCCCTTTTGTTTCTATCGGCAACAGAATCCCCTCCTTCAGGTCTTTTTCGCTCATTTCGCCCGTTTCGAGTATCTCCTGCATGCCAGCCGTGTAGCGCCAGTAGTAAAGCATCTCTTTGCCCGACACGCCCGGATTATCGGAACAGGAGATCAAAATGACTGCCAGCAACGGAACAATGAACACTTGCTTCAGTGTGTACATGCTGCTCTTTCCCCTTGTCATCATTTGGAATCGCTGTTTCGTTGGAGAAAAATTGAAACCACTGACCATGTTCAGTGGTTGCTGTCCATCAAGATAGCTCAGCAGGATGTCCTGATAGTGGCGGGTATCGTGCGTTCTGAGCACATCACCATCGGCCAGAAACTCATGATTGAGCTGCATAGCCTTTTTGTACCTCCCCACCATTGGATTGATCCAAACGAGCACTTTCACCAGTTCCACCAGGAAGATATCGAGCGTATGCCACTGCTGCACATGAGCCAGTTCGTGCTTTAACAGTTCCGGCGGGATGGCTTCAAACTGCGCCTTGTTGATGAAAATATAATGAAGGAAGGAATACGGCGTGGTGTCCTCCTTTAGAAGCACCACCGTTGCCCGGCCGTACCTGCGCTGTTCGTTACAAGCGGCTTTCCTCAGAAAACGGTAAATATCCACCCCAAAACGTACCAGCAGCACAGCTACCACCAACAGATACACAGCTCCGGCCAACCACTCCCAAAAGAAATAATTCGTTGGTACATAGGGTTCAACAGCTGAGATGGCGCTTTTAATACTTTCCGATGTATCGATTGAAACAAGCGGCACCACCAGCGACGTCGCCAGGCCACCCAGCAGCACCAGTCTTTTGAAGCCATGACCCTTTTCGTTCTCAAAAAAAGCTTTGTAGAAAACGTAGACAATAGCCAAAGACAAACTGAAGCGGATGACGTAAATAATCATTTGTCTGATGCTTTAAGTTGGTCATCAATCATATCACGAAGCTCTAGCAGTTCCTCCTTGCTCAGCTTGATGTTCTTTGTAAAAAAAGAAGCAAACCTACCCGACGAACCCTGAAAAAAAGTAGTTATCATGTTTTTGACATAAGAGGTAGAGTAGTCGGACTTGGCTATCAGCGGGTAGTAAGCCCTTGAATGACCGTTGGCCCGAAATCCAATGGCTCCCTTGTTGGTCAGCCGCTTTAGCAAAGTGGCAATGGTAGTTACTGCTGGCTTTGGCTCCGGGTAAGCATCGATCAGGTCCTTCATATAGGTCTCGTCGGCTTGCCATATGTAATTCATCAATTCCTCTTCCTTTTGTGACAGTTTCATCTACTATGTACGTTGGATATTTACCTTGTTCTACAAATGTAGAGAAACTTTTATGTTCTACAAGTGTAGAGTAGTAAAATTTCGAAAAGCAGCTAAGAAGTCAGAGCTGTACAAGCCGCCTTCCGACTCACGCTTACTCAATCCCGATAGTTGAAAAACATGGCTGCAGTGACTATTTGGCAGTTCTTGCGGGAAACCCGGTGCAGATTAGGGCTGTGAGAATTGAGAGCTTGCCTGAAGCACCGAATGGCTGATGGATTGGGTTATCAGTTGCCGGGAGATATTGTCCCGTCAGTAGCAATCGTATAATTTGTCACTGTCGAGTCAAGGAGGGCACCCTTCATGTAGGCACCCGACTCTTCATCTTCCAATCGCTCATACTGGTAAGCTACCGTAGAAAACGAATTGTCTTGCGCCCATAGCAACTTGTAGGGGTCAACCCCCTCTGCCTCCTGACCTAAACCAATAAAAGAGACGGCCATTCCAGTCTCTTTTGAAAAACTCAGGAGATAGTAGTTAGAAATGTCAGTCCCACCATCTTTCGACTGAACCAACAAATAGTCATTGGTTTCCTGCAAAATGGTGTGATCCCGAAGACTTCCACCATAAATCACCATTTCAGAAGCGGCTGGTAGGAACTCAGCCGAAATAGGCTGTTGGGTTTCAATAAGACGTTTAAGTTGCTCGTACGAAACCTCGGCCATCGGAGCAGCCTCCTCTTCCTCCATGGCGGCGGTGCTCTCTTCCGCTAACTCAGAAGCACTTGTCGGGGACTTGTCGGGGGTGCAAGCTATTGCTACCATCAGAAAAATAAGTGAAAAGAATGGGCCTCTCATATTTCAGTTCCTTTTGATTTCCGATTATGGCTGTCTTCCAAATTGATATTCAAAGTGGAGCACACCTAACCCACCACGTTAGCAGGCGTTCATTTTGGCATTCTGACCAATATTTACTTCAGTTCGCCAGGCACATAAGGCCCATACACCGCATCCCTGAATTTCTTATGCACCTGACCAGCAAATGGCATGATCTGCACGAATAGCACTGCCGTCAGGTCGTTTACAGGATCAACCCAAAACAAGGTACTGGCAGCGCCATCCCAGAAAAACTCACCTACAATGCCATGGTTCTCATCGGCAGATGCTGGCGGGCGCAGCCTCACGGCAAAGTCAATCCCAAAGCCGACCTGGCCTTTGCTGGGCAGCCACATGCGCTCTTTGATGTTTTCATCTAGGTGATTGGTGGCCATGAGCTTTACTGTTTCGGGCTTTAGAATAGCTACACCATCCAGCGTACCATCATTCACGTACATCTGAGCCAACCGCATGTAGTCGTCCACGGTAGAGGTAAGCCCATAGCCTCCCGGGGTAAGCGCCCAGGTGTTGATATTGAAAGAATGGGCGGTCGAATCGGGCAGCTGAGTGAGCGTACCATCTTCATTTCTTCTGTATATGGCCGACATCCGGTTACGATCGCTCTCGGGCACGAAATAGCGGGTTTCGGTCATCTTCAAAGGATCAAGCACGTTCTTCTTCACGTATTTGCCATAGGGCACACCCGACAGCCGTTCTACCAGAAAAGCCTGCACGTCTACAGAAGGCCCGTAAGCCCACTGCGTGCCCGGTTGAAACATCAATGGTATAGTACCCATCTTTTCTGCCATCTGCACGAGGGTGTTCTCTCTGTTGGCAGGATCAACCGCCCTCAATACCTCGCCCAAGCCAGACATATTGGGATTATTGGCAAAGCCTGCTGTGTGCCTGGTGATGTCCCTGATAGTTATCGGACGATCCAGCGGCTCCAGTATCATTTCTCCTGAAACAGAGTCAATCCCCGCAAACACCTGCATGTCGGCAAACTCCGGTGCGTATTTCGACAGAGGCTCGTCGAGTTGGAAAGCGCCTTTGTCGTAAAGAGTCATCAGCGCAGCGCCAGTAACAGGCTTGGTCATTGAGTAAATGATTGCAATGGTATTTCTGTCCATAGGCACTTTGCCCTCCCGATCGGCGTAGCCATAGGCGTTAAAGTAGGCCTCCTTGCCTTTCTCGAAAATCAATGCTGAAGCGCCCGCCACCATACCTGTCTCAACCATGCTGTTGAGCGTAGAATCAAGCCTGGTCCTCGCTGTTTCATTGTTGGCAACAACGCCCGCTTCTTCTTTAGGCGTGCTGCATGCTAAAAAGCATAGGAGAGGTATAGCAAAAAGGTACTTTGTAGTTTTCATAGTAGGTGGAATAGGTTTTGTTGGATGAACTATGCGTTTGTGAATCGTGATTGTAGATTGAATAAAACTAGCAAGCCTACCGAAGGGTTACAACAGTAAGCACCAGGAATTGTGCTAGGAAGCGGCAGATAGGTAATAGAGAAAGTTACTTCTCGGTCTTCTCTCTTTTGGCTTTTGGTCCTACCAGTTCCTCAGTGAGATAAGCTCTTGCTTCTTTCAACGACATGTGCATAATATTATGGTTACCTGATCATGAATATGCCTCATCCGTCCCACCATTATAGGAGCTTTAATTATTGTCCTCATCTCTAAAATATGGTTTAGCGCTCGAATCTCACTCAAGTTGACTTTTAAATATCGTAAATATTTCTGTTTTGCCCTTCACTTTCTGGCAACTACGTAGAGGGATCTACTGTATCGTTTGTTTGCGGCTTTAATATCCGATAAGAGTTAAATCATATGGAAGTTGAAATCTAGAATGGCTAAAGATTGTATCGATTAGATTTTTAGCATTTTCATAGTCACGACTGATCAAATCCTTACCGTTTGATTTGTATTTATAGGCCTGAGGTACTGCCAAAATCAGATGCTCAAGTTCGACCATAACCAATCCCAGAACTAAATCTCTATAGACGGCATTTCCCATCCAAGCTCTGCCAGCTTCTACTTCAATTCCACATTTGAATTCAGAGTTGAAACCATCAATCTCGTACTTTACCGTTGGTTGGGCATTTTCCCCATAGAATACGGGTCTAAACACCTTATCGTCTTTTCTTTTTCCGTTTTCGACCTCAAATCCCATATTAACCAGTCCCTTTCGCACAATGGATAAAACCGAATCGCTATCCAGCCCTTTGTGTAAGTCAACTGTTGAAATCTGCTCTATACTTGATTGAAATACGTTGACAACATCAATCGCAAAATCCTTGGGTTTTGTTGTTTTCGGGAAAGTTGAAAATCGGACGCTGTTCATATTTTGGTTTCCATGTCTAGAGTTTTGTGAATAATGAACTGTGCAAATTCTGACGACAACAGTAGTTTGTTATGCCCTTAATTCAATGCGCCAAGAGTTGTGCCGCCAACAGCCCCGTTATATTGTCGTAGGATATGGTCGCAGAAATTCGTCTCGCAGAGAATTCCTTTATAACATCAACTCCACCAATCACCACCATACTTTGGTGTTAAGCTCTCTCGCATAACCCATCTATTTTTCCCAATATAACCACAAAACAGAATGGGATTGGCAACCTAATCCTGCTAACAATTCTAAAGACTACAGCGTTACTCCATCTTCCAGAAAATAATCCCACCGGCCTGCTTGCCCATGTCGACAGAAGCTACTTTTGTCCCTTTTTTGATATCGATGACATCCATGGTGCCAGGTTCTCCGCCTATTCCCTCCACAGAGACAAAAGCGTACTTGCTATCGGATGAAATGGACACGCCATGCGATACTTTGCGGGTGTTCTTTATTCTGGCGGTTTCCTTCGCTTTCTTCAAGTCCCACACACCGGTCTCGGCGCTGCCTTTGTAGGTAGCTACCAGCCAGCGACCGTCCGGCGACACGTCCACATTGTAAGGAGCTTTTCCTGTTTTGAAACGGTTGGTGATTTCCCACTTGTCGAGGTCTACCTCCAATATCTCATCGGAGCCATTGCCAGCCACATACACCTTTCTCTCTGTGGGGTGAGGAATGGCCCAGGTAGGTTTAACGGCGCTATGATACATCGGTTTGCTAGCTCCCATCATCGAATGATCCATCTTTGAATGATCCATCGAACTGTGATCCATACCGCCCATGCTGGCCATTGCCGGCTCTGCTTCTTTTCCGTCCAAATTGAGCTTTCTGGTTACTTTCAGCTTAGTTGTCGAAATCTCAAAAAGTTCGCCCGACATCATGCCCACCGAATAGTGGTACAGTCCATCAGCTGAAATCCTCGAACCATGAGGCATCACTCCGGTTTCTATGCGATCGATCTCGATCATTTCTTCCGGATCCACCACCGACACCGTGCTGGGCACCATGTCGCCGTGCAAGTCGAAGTTCACGCAGTACAAAAGGCCCGTCGCTTTAGACACCTGCAACGAGGCGGGGAAAAGCCCCAGCCTGACAGTGTCGACTACCTGATTCGTTTCAGTGGAAAACTTATAGAGCGTGCCGTACGGATTACCATGTGCCAGCGACAGGTACCAGTACTTTCCATCAGGGCTTACATTGATACCATGCGGCCCTTCAATTTCCGCCGGCCAGATGCCCACGGCAATGGTTTCTTCCACGGTCGCTTTCGTGCCATCAAACTTGATGAGCGCTACTTCATCCTCTGACTCAGCAGTGACATATACATAGTAATTCTGCGCACCAGCACTGTAACCAAAGAAGATGGCCGCCGACAGCATGAATGATTTGATCATAGTATTCATATGTAAAGGGTCAGCCTACTTAGTTTGTATCTTGGTGTTCTCTGGCTCTACCGGCCTCAGCTTGGCCGACCACAAACCACTGTTCCAGTCGGAATAGAAAATATGGCCTTTGTGCGGCTGAGCTCCCCAGGTAAATGGCGCATTGGCGACGTAACCATCGGGATCTTCCGGCACTATCCAGGCAATCTCACGGCCCTGACGGTTCAGGTCGCCCAGCAGCTCCCCGCTCAGGTCAACCACCCGCACACCTGCGTTGTAGAAAGCTGCATACAGCACATCGCCCTCTATCCAGAAATTGTGCGATCCCGCAAACGGCACCTGGAACCAGGCCACCTCCTTAGGGTTTTTAAGGTCTGTGAAGTCAATGATATGAAGGAAGCCCGCTGCTCTGCCAGGCTTACGGCCATCGGGGTCAAGTCCGTAAGGGAACTCCTCGTCGCCGAGAATGACGTAGAATTTACCCGTCTTTTCGTCCTTGTAAGGAAAAGCAGCATGGTTCGATCCGCTTGGATAGGCATAGCTGGCAAACTGCACCGGGTTCGACGGAGAGCCACCGGCAATGCCATTGCCCACGTCGACCAGTTGGACGCCGTCGTCCCAGTTAGATGAATAGGCGATGCCATCATGCACCCACACATCGTGAATGGAGTGACCAGGTGTATCCAATTCAAATTCGCCAACTATTCTCGGCTTCGTTGGATCTTCAATGTTGATGGAATAGTATTTCCTACCTGCACTCAACGCATACACATGCTTTTTGTAAATAAAGACATTGTGTACACCGCCCGTTAGGTTTTCAGAAAATTCAGAGATAACCTTCGCATCTCTTGGATTGGTCACGTCGATAATAACCAGGCCGTTTTTCCTGTTGGAAGCACCTTCTCTGGAGATCACACAAATTTTCCCGTCTTCCGAGATTTTTACATCATTCACAGTCCGGGCATCTACTTTCACAGAGTCAATCAGCACCATGCCGGCTGGATCGGTTACGTCCCAGAAGTAGGCCGTGCCATCGGCGCCCCATGTGCCAGTTACGGCGTAGTCTTTTCCGTCAACACCTTCCCAAATCCAGAAGTCGGATGTGTGCTTGTTGTTGACAGAACCCTGACCTACCAGGTCGATTTTCCGTGAGATATTGCGGTTGTTGGCACTCACAGTGACAGAAGCTGCTGCCGGGCCACAAGTAGCATTCAACACATAGAGCCCGGGCTGATCAGCTACAAACTTTCCTTCCTTTGTCATTAAACCCGACGGAGCGGCAGACACATCGTACGACTCACCAATAAATGAATAGTTTATAGGTGCGTCTTTGACGACATTTCCGCTTTTATCCATCGCCACGGCAGTCAGTGTAAATACATCGCCCGATCTGCCTTCGGTCATGTCCGCTTTCAAATCAATTTTTGCAATGGGGTTTTCCAATACATTCACGTCCAGCTTTCCCTGCACACCACCAACTGAAGCAGTGAGGGTCACTTTACCTTTTTCACGGGGAATTATTTTATAGAACGGCGCAACAGCCACCTTGCTTTCATCCGACGATTTCAGCGAAACAGCGACTTCCGGGCGTTCAAATCCGGCTTCATCCGTCACTATCAGCGTAAGTGGCACGTTCACTCCAGCATAGATCTTATCAGGAATTGGCCCGAAAGCTACCTTGGCTATAGGTGCTGGTGCTATATTGATGATAATATTCGCCCTGAGCATAGGCTCTCCCGGGCTGATCACTACCACACCATATTCTCCGTGCCTGATGGCCGTAGCCATTCCGGTGCTGTCTACCACCGACAAGGCACGCTGGTTTCTTGAATAGAAAATAAAGTCACGGTCGGCTACCTTTTTTCCGGCGGCATCTACCACTACAGCTTCCAGCTGCATCGACTGGCCGATTTTCATCGACACATTTTCTGAGCCGACTTTAAGAGACAGCTTTTGCGCCTGCAGAAATCCTGCGCTAAGGAGCAGAGCAATAAAGGGGAGTATAAACTTTTTCATAGGTTGATTTTGATTGATTGTTGAATGTAACGAAAAGCTGAGTACTAGCCTTACAGAATTAGACAAAAGGAAACCTGTCAGATGACCAAACTGGCATATCTGTTCCCGTACCGCTTTACTTTGAATTTCTTTGAAACCAGTCCCTGATCTCTTCGAAGGTCAGCTTGCCAGTCGAAACGTCGATCACCAATTGATACTTGTCTTGTTGGCTAGCATAAATATCCATTTGTTCGTTCATTAGCAGAAGCCTGGCCAGCACATATCCAGTTCGCTTGTTTCCGTCAATAAATGGATGGTTTTTGACGATACTTTCCAGAACTGCTGCTGCCTTGTCAATTGCTGTAGGATAAAGTTCTCCGCCATCAAATGTTTGGTAAGGCCGCCCCAGCGCTGATTGTAAAAGGCCAATATCCCGGACTCCATTTGATCCGCCAAAGCGTTCAATTAGGATCGAGTGAATTCCAAGCACTTCTTGTTCCGAAATCATTGTGCCAGTCTTTCCAGCAGTTCTTTGTCCTCAGTCAGGATAGTCCGAAGATGGCTGGAAAGAGACACGGCTTCCAGAGATTTTCCTTTCGTAGATTTCAAGTATTCAAAAACCTCATTGAGCACTTGTTCAGAGGAATTGTCCAGAAGCTCTTGAATAGCTGTTTTTACTTCTTCTCTGCTCATAACTCAAATCTACGAAAACGCTGTGAAACTTGCCTCTCACTGAAATCAAGCGGACAAAAGACTGTCACACTCATCGTTTCTATTTATCCCATTTTCTAACAGTCACCTTTTCTTCTGTGGGAAAATCCGTCGGAATGGCCTGAGTAACCGCACCGGTGGCCACCCATTCAGCACCCCGCTGTAGCGTGGTGATAAAGCCTGCACATTCCATGGAATAGTCGAAGTGGCCCAGTGCAGTGTGGAAAACCCTGCCCTGACCGTAGTTCATGGCCATCAGCAGCGGCACATGCTGTCCCATGCCTTTTACTTTAGGGTTCCATGGAGGCGAGTTGCCCTCTACATCTGCATAGGCAGTCGCCAACACGGTAGCGTTTTCCCATGGACCTCTCATGCGCTCATACAATTCGTCCTGAGTGTGCATCCATGCGGCAGGCAAACCTTTCATGATAGGGTGCTCAGGAGCACGTGTGGTCATAAGAAATTCGTACTCGGCTCCATGTGAGCCACAAAAGCCTGCGGACGGGTCGATGATGAGCTCGTTGGCGTCGTTGTAGTACACATAAGGGCCTGTGATGCTATCACGGCCACCCCAGGCACCCACACCAATCATTTTATTGTATTCATCCCAATCGCCCCAGGCATTGTCGGCGGCGTGCACCACAATCAGCCCACCCCCCTCGCTCATGTATTTTTCAAAAGCTTTTTCGGTAGTCTCAGGCCACCTTGGGCTTGCCGCTCCGAGGTTAGAAACCACCAGATCATACTGACTAAAGTCGATGGAAAACCGGGAGGTTTTTACCGGGTCTTTCGATATAGCATATGCGGTTGAATCCAATGGATAGGTTTGGATATAGTACTCGTAGGCAGCAGGGCGTGATTTGTTGTATTTGATGCCCAACCACACAGAATCCATGCGGTGAATGTCTACTTCAAAGAGGCCTGTTTCCTCCAGGTAGTCCTTCATCATCATGGTGGTTTTAGGCCAGATGTAGTGGTTGTTCTGACCGTCAACGATCAGCACTTTGAGTTTTGAAGCTTCTTTTTCCTCGTTGCTGGCCTGTTCTTCCTTGTTGGCCGGGCCGCATGCCGTGGCCAGAAGTACTACTGCAACAATCCAATTGATTTTTTTCATTTTATATAGTTTAAGATAGGGTCAACCCAATAATGTCCGGCACTTGCCAGGAATTAAAGATAAGTTAAAGGATCGTAGGATGCCTACAAAAAGCTTTGTGAAAAGCGGTAGGGGTTGGTATTGTTCTTGGCAATGCCACTGACTGTCTTTGTGTGTCGTAGTCGTAGCATCCCGAAGAGTGCTATGCACTATAATACATTATTCTTCCTGATCTTTCAGTTCGTCAAATTTGGCTTTCATTGTTGGATTGCCGTGAGTCAACTTTTTAATAGTTAAGTCCTCAGCTTTATTGTTTGCTATTCTCAAGTTATTCTCTGACGAGAGAAGAGCGTCCTTAGTTTTTTGAAGATGCGAAATTGTTTTGTCGATTTCATCTATTGCTGTTTTAAACTTTCGACTAGCCAATTCATAGTTTCGGGCAAAACCTTCTTTGAAGGTGTTTATTTTATCCTCGAAATTTGTAATGTCAATATTTTGACTCCTGATTAGGCTTAATTCTGCCTTATATTTCATTGAGTTCATGGCAGCATTCCGTAGGAGCGTGATTATTGGTATAAAGAATTGTGGGCGTACAACGTACATCTTGCCGAACTTATGTGAAACGTCAACTATACCTTGATTATAGAACTCGTTTTCAGCTTCTAGTAAGGATACTAGGATCGCATATTCACATTTCTTTTCTGTACGATCCTTGTCTAACTCCTTGAAGAAATCCTCATTTCTTTTCTTGGTTGCGGTTTCATCTCCTTCATTTTTCATCTCAAACATAATGGAAACAATTTCATTTCCTGCCTCATCAAGTTCTCGGTAAATGTAGTCTCCTTTACTGCCCGATCTGGAATCATTATCTTTTTCAAAATAAGCTTTTTGAAAAGCTGTTGCCCGAAGTTTGTTAAACTCCGTCTCACAATGTTGTTCAAGGGTTTCTCCAACCATTTTAGTAGAAAGCCTCATCTTCATGTCTTTTCGAAGGGTTATTTCCTCATCCTTCATTTTTATAATGTCGTCCTTTGTCTTGAGTTCAGATGCAAATTTCTCATTCAATGATTTCTCTAATAGTTGCTTTTCTGTTTCCTTATTCTTTAGGTCGTTGGAAAGTACATCACGCTCTTTCTCTATTGCTTTAATGGCTTCTGAGACAGAGAGTTTAAGTTCAGTTTCGGCATTTTGAATCTTAGCTTTCATTTCAGCAATCTCTGAATCTTTTTTTGCCAATTGTTGGGTTAATTGAAGTTCGTTTTTGGCTCTGATATCAATAATTTCTCTGTCCTTTTTTGATAGCTCTTCTGAAATTGAGTTTTTTAGTTTCTCTTCGGCGAGTTGAACTGCAGTTTGCTTTTCTTTCTCGGCTGTATCTAATCTGGCATTGAGTTCTTCTTGAAACTGATGATCTCTTACTTGTTTCAGAATTTCAGCATATCCTGCTTTGTCAACTTTAAATGCCTTTTTACAATGAGGACAAATTATTTCGTTCATGTTTTTTATTGTTTGACTAGGTGATTAGCCATGTTACTAAATCTGTTATTTCAGTATGGTCATTAGGCAAAATACTGTCTAACTCCTCTGATTCTAATCTTGCATTAAAATTTGCCCAACCTGTTTCATTTTTCGGAATACCACCTAAATGGTCTTCAATAGTTCCTTTCGTCCAAACGTAAATACCCGCAGCCTGCATTTTTGCTTTTAGTGAAACAAGATTCGTTTGAATTGCTGCTTCTCTTGCTAAAAGTCTGAAAGCATCTGCGGCTGACATTGAACTGTTTGTTGGCCAGCCGGCATTTAGAATAATTGAATGAGCTGGTGCAATTGAAGCCAAATGAGCCTGTATAGATGCCACATCGGTATCTCCTGCCGTTAAAAAACCATCTTTTTCACCTTGTTTTAGGGCAAAATCCAAATCAACAATAGCTTTGGTTGGAATATCCATTGTATTCAAAACCAACATTGCTTTTCTTGTATTTCCTGAACCACCCATTGAAACTAGGGCGATTTTATGAAGTCCGATAGTTCTAGATGTTACTTTGTGAATTATGCTAGGCAATAGTCGATTTTCGGTTGTCCCTTCTGCTAAAATCACTCTTTCCGAAAAGAGAATGTTTGATGAATGACTTAATGAAAAAATCAGTTCTAATTGACTTGGTGCAGTAGTGGCAACAGTTGGAATTGTCGCCTTTAGTGAATTACGTTTATATGTTCCTTGTGTATCGTTTTTTCTTATCAGCAATGTGTTTCCCACATCTTTTGAAGTAATCATAAATGGAGAATGTGTTGAGAAAATCACTTGATAACCCTGTGTAGAAAGAGTTTTGAGGGCATCTCTTAAAACTTCAATTGCCTGTGGATGCAGATATAGTTCTGGCTCGTCAATTAACAGAATTGTATTTGAAGCTTGCTCGCCTGATTCTCTTTTTATGTCAGCCAAATGTCGAACCAACGCCATTTGAATTGAGCGTTGTGCTCCATGCCCCAATGCAGCAACATCACGTCCGTCTGGATTTAAGTTTTCAAAAACTTTAATTGTACCTTTTGAGAAAACTTCTTTCAATTCAGGAGTTGGGACGTGGACTTTGATATTTACTCCTGGGAAAAAAGATTGAACCTTGCTATTTACAGCCGTATCAAAATCATTTAATTCTGTTGCTCTCGAAGTTCCGTCAGCATCAAGAAGGTCTTTTATTCCGTCCAATGCCGTTTGAACTTGTGTACTATAACTTGCTTGAATAGGACCAATAATTTCAGAAAGGAGCTTTCCAATTGTAGTTGTGTTTTTACTTTTACTAACGTCTTCTTCTGAATTTTCCATTGCCCCAATTTGAATAGGCTCAGGAAATAAGGCTTGTAATGCCTGGTCTAAACCTGTTGGATTTGCTCGCCATTCAGTTGCACCACCAACATTTGCAGGATCCTTAACCAACAGACGGATTTGACCAACTGGCATACTTGGTTGCGCTTGAATTCGCTTTAAGTAAAGTGAATCGGTGAATAAGAATGGTTCAATTGAGGCTCTTTGATTTCCAGGTAATTGATCAAGTATCGTTTCTGAAATACCTGAAATTTTTCCTTCCATTTCCACCGCTCTGGTTTTGTCATAAAATGCAGTATCAGGCAATGATGATTTTCGCAAGAGCCATTTTATAGCTTCTAGCAAGTTAGATTTTCCCGCATTATTGTAGCCAACAAGAGGTGTGAATGCTGAAAGCTCGAAACTTTCAGTAATAATTGACTTGAAATTTATAATTGATATTTTGGATAGTAAATGTGTCATTCAATTTATTTGATTCGGGTACGGCATTCCAAACACATCCGAATATACGCAACTAGTTAAGTATATTTTCATCAAAACAGCTTTTTTCGTCTATTTTAAAAACAGAATATTAAAACTATTCAAGCCTATTTATCCATTTTGAAAATGCATAACATTTGCATATTATGAGTATAATATGCAGCTAAGCAGTTGTGGCTCTGCCCGATGACATAAACTCCCTTCCCATTGAAAGCAGCGCCATCTCAAATCATAGCTTTAACCCTATTCCATTGTAGCTATAATTGTTCCTCAACATAGCTACATTTCACCTGCAACATGGCTACATTATACCTGCAACACAGCTACATTGAGGCCGTTTGGTACGTAGCAAACAAGTGTTAGCTGCGCTGCAAAGAAAAGTGGATATTTGAGACAGAAAGGAACGAAGGGCAGTAACTCCCTTCTTTAATATACGAAATTTCTATCCAAAAGGTGAGCCTCACGGGCTGGCTTATCGTTGAGAAAATTTGTTCACTGCGATCTGTTCTAAGGCATCTGGCTGAGCGGCCCATAGGTGCAACTTTCCTTCCTTGTCCACCTGCAAGCCGGCAGCAGCACCAAAGCTTACACCGCTTTTGCAGTGAAAGGCTTTGGTAAACACTTTCTCCATAACCGGCTCAAACGGCCAGGCCTTGCTCACAAGGATTAAATCGGCGTAGTTGGCATCGGCGGCCTTGTAAAATCCTATGGCATAAATGGCCTCCTCATCCCTGATCAGGTTGATGGACTGGTAGCTCCCCCAGTCGGCATGAGCAGCAAAACTGTAGATAATGCTCCGGTCTACCCGGTCGGGGTCGAAGCGATAGAAATCCCAATGGCGGCTGTCCCAATTGCTAACCACTATCAGGTAGTCATTCCCCAGTGCCAGTATCCCCGTTGCACCGGAAGTTTTCAGCTCAGGCGCCCCCTCCCTATCGATGGTAACGACTGGCTTGTCTTCGTAAAGGCTTTCGTTACGGTAGTTGTACAAGCGCACTTTTGACACTGTTTTCTTCACATTGTCTTCAATGCCCACGCCCAGGTACGTGTCGGTCAGTTGAATGCCCCCTGCATGCCGGAACGGTTCCTTCATCAATGGAATGAGCTTCTCAGTTTGTCGTGAGATCAAATCGGCTTGCAAAATATAGGCCTGGGTAAAAGAGCTGCCCGACATCAGCAGCTTTTCAGCTCCGTCTTGCACCATCACCTGCACACCCTGCAAATGCCCGGACTTAGTGGGCACATCAATGTCATTCACCAGCACAATCACCCGGGGTTCTGCGCTCAGCGCTTCAAAGGCAGCAGGCACATTTTTCACTTGCTGGGCCTTGCCAACGATTGGTTGCACGCTGATGAAAGCAAGCAGAGAGAACGATTTCACAAAATTATTACCAAGCATGAGGAGCGTTTACTTCAAACAATTCACCAAGATGGCACTAATACAAAAATAACACACATGGCTGCGTGTTATTCTTGTTTTAAGAATTGTTCGTCGGGTGAAAAACATCGCACCAGAGGCTAAATCAGCCTAAGCACTTGCCCCGTCTCAAACATCAATCCTTTACGCCATCTGGAACAATTCCTCCATCGACTTTCTTACTTTCTGCCGTTCCTGGGTCTCGTCGCTGTCAGAGCGATAGCCCACCGGCGCAATAACTGAGGCATTCAGTCCCAGTTCATCAAGGCCCAGGAGCCGGTTGTAGGCCTGCTTATCAAACCCCTCCATTGGGCAGGCATCGATCTTCAGCTCTGCACAGGCCATCAACAAGTTGTTCAAAGCGAGGTAAGTCTGCTTCTCTGACCAGCTCCTTCGCTCGTCGGCGGGCATACCAGCGATGGTCTTTTTGATAAATTCGCCGTACTGCTTCAGGCCGTCATCGCTTTTCCCCTGCAATTCAATGATCCGCCGAATATAGCTATCCACATGCTGGTCGTAGTTGCGGGTGTAGTTGCAAAAAACGAAAAGGTGGGAGGCATCCGTTATCTGGCTTTGGTTCCACGAAGACTTCCTGAGTTCCTTCCTGATGTCATCGTTTTCAATGATGAGCACTTTGTAGAGCTGCAAGCCATACGAGGACACCGAAAGCCTGATCGCTTCCTTCAGGAATGCCAGGTCGTGAGCGCTTACCTTTTTGTGAGGGTCAAATATTTTGGTGGCATAGCGCCAGTTGAGTTTATCTATTAAGTTCATGTTATTTACGATTTTACGAGTACTACGCCGGCAATCATTACTAGCATGCCGGCGATCTTTTTTATTGATACGGGCTCCAGTGGCATACCAAACCAGCCAAAATGACTGGCAACAGCAGCGAAAATAACCTGGCCAGTGAGGCTAAAGGTAACTGCGGTAGAGATACCCACCCTGGGAATAACATAGTAAAACAGCGAGACAGCGATGAAGCTAAAAACGCCGCCTGCAAACCACATGTAGGTGGGGATCTGCCGCAGCTCGCCTGCCGTCGGAAGCTGCCGTACAGTGGCCACTACTACCAGCAGCGTGACACTTGCACTCATCACCAGGGCGATGCCTGTAGCCACAAGTGAGTTGTTGAGCATGACACCGAGGCGGGAATTGATGCCGCCCTGGATCACGACCATAATACCCACCGAAAACGAAAGGAGAAGTAATATAGGATTGTTCATGACCTTACTGCTTTGTTTGAATAGGAAATGCCACCGGACGCATGGGCGAAGCACTTGCTCCCCGCAGCTTCAGCGAGGCAGCAATAAAGGCGAACTCGTAAACCTTATCTGCCGAAAGCTCTTCCAGAAACATTTGTTCTATAAACATGGCTCCTTTTTCAGCTAACAAGTAAGTGTGTACGGGCACCCAGTTGTCGGTTCGCTCAGGTGGAAAAGCCTCGAAGCTCAGGTTGTCGGCACCCAGCAGCATGATGTCCATTTCTTCCACCAGCCATTTCACTGCATCCAGGCTGATGCCAGGGTAGTTGTCGAGATAGTCGGCAGCATTTTCATAGTGCTGTGCCTGGCCTGTGCGAATCAACACGACGTCGCCTTTTTGCAGCCGGACGTTCTGCTTCTTCAGCGCAAGCTGCAAATCGGCGGCAGTGATGCGATAGTTTTTGGGAAGTGATCCCTTGACAGCTGCTACATCCAGCAGCACACCTCTGGCAATGATCGGCGGTATGGTTTCGGCACCCGTCTTTTTCCAGCCTTTGTCGCCGAGGTGTTCTTCAGGGGTGAAGCCATTCCAGATCTTTCCATCCAACCCAAAATGGTTCAGCGCATCAATATGCGTGCCCATGTGGGTGTACATGGATATGGCATCGCCAGTGTAGCTTACCTTTTGGTTCATGGCCTCTCCCAAACCATTAGGATTATCGACAACCGTACCGTGGGGGGTGTGCGTGAGCCAGTACTGATAACCGGGATCGCCCAGAGAATGGAAGCTCGGCATGCCAACGAAATAATCGACGCTGAGGTCGTAGACCTTGCCCGACACAATCTGCGAAAGCACCTGCAGTTGCGACGCCTCTGTCATCATGTTGAGGGTGCCTATTTCATCGTCGGGGCCCCAGGGACTTTCACCAACTGCTTCTTTCTGCTGTGCCGTTGCGGCCGTAATGGTGAGCAGCATTACCAAAATGAATGTTGTTGTTTTCATGACTTTAACTTTTTCTTACAAAGTTGGGCGTCATGAAAGCCGGATGCCTTAAGGTATCTTAAGAACGACCCATCAACTCAAATTCTTCCTGAGGGCACTGCTCTTCGGGATGTTTCGCAGGGCATCCCAAGGAGATTCAAATGAATCCCGTTATAGATTTACAGCTTTATGGAAAGGTCAACTTGTCCACCAAGACCGAGCTCCACAATTTTCTTTAAGGTCGATAGCCGAACCTCTTTTATATTGTTTTCAATTTTTGAAATATATGACTTGGAAGTTCCCACCTTTTGAGCAAGTTCTTCCTGAGTTAGCCCCTTTTCAAGTCTAGCCTTCTGGATAAGTGCTCCGATTTTGAAATTTTCGTAGCCTTCTTCCAGGTCATCTCGCTTCGGCGTGCCAACCTCACCAAAATGCTTATTCTTGAATTGATCAAGGGTCATTATATTACTTTTCTTGCTCATACTCTTGCTTAATTTTCAATGCCTTTTCGACCTCAGCCCTGGGGGTCTTTTGAGTTTTCTTCTGAAAACCGTTCATTAACACCACTAACTGTCCATCATCGAAGAAACAAAAGATTCTATAAATATTGCTTCCAGTTTGAACCCTCACTTCATACAGCCCGTCAGTTCCTTTGATGTGCTTCAGGTAAGTTTCAGGAATGCCTTTAATCTCTTCTATCAAGTTAATTGTCCAGATAATTTTCTTCTGAACTTTATCACTTTGCTTTAGAAAGAAGGATTCGAAATAATCTTTGTAGAAGATGACCTTTCTAACTTTGCTATCCACGTAGCAAATGTATCAAAAGTTTCACTTTAGTACAACTTCGCATCACGCCTCTGTCCGCATAGTTGCTCTATCAGGCAGATCACGCATGCACCTGACTGAACTTCCCCATCAACTCAAATTCTTCCTGATAGTACTTAAAAACTCGGGCGTTATTTTCAGGTAGGAGGCCACCATGTACTGGGGAACCCGCTGCTCGATGTCCCTGTATTTGGAGCGAAACTCCACATACCGTTCTTCGGCGGTTTTACTCATGGAGTTGATGGTGCGATCCTGCAGGGCCACATAGGCAGTTTCGAATTTCATTCTGAAAAATCGCTCGACAGCAGGCACCTCGTCATAAAGCCTGCTCAGGGTGTCTCTGTGAATTTGAAGAAGCACACTGTCGTCGATGGCCTGAATAAACTGCCTGGCGGGCGTTTGAGTGAGGTAACTATACAAGTCGTTGATCCACCAGCCTTCGATACCAAACTGGATAATGTGCTCCTTTGTCTCCTCGTCCATGTAGTAGCTCCTGAGGCAGCCTTCGGCTATGAACCGCATGTGCGAAGAAGTTTCGCCTTTGAAGAGAAGCATCTCCTTCTTCTTTAAGGCCACTGCCTTAAAACTTTGTTTTACCAATTCCGCCTCGTTCTTCGTCAGCGGAATGGTTTCCTGCAGGTGATGTATGAGTTTATCGGATGCATCCACTTTTTATCCCGTTTTGATGCCTTGCCGCAAACCTGGAGCCAAGAGCTACAACACTTTGGCCAGTTTGCTGATCTTTACATGTTTCTCTACGTCAGGCCGCCATTTGTCCTGGCTGGCTATCACATCGCATATTTTCTCTTGAAAGTAAACCTGGTGCCATGTTCTTTTATGAAATTGACACACATGCTCGTATGTTTTTTCAGCATGTATCATTAGCCTTAACAGGAACTCTTCGTTTGGCTCCCGGTGGTTATTCAAAATCTGACTCAGCAAAACAGGAGTGACGTCAATGTCTTTCGCAAAACTATTTCTTCTGCTATAGATCGCATCGATGTATGAGGTTAAAAATTCGGTAAAAGCACTATGCGTGTGATAGACTGGCTCTTTAATGTATTCGTTCATTTTAAGCTTTAGCTGCAATAACTTCGCCTTGGCGATTTGATCGGCTGACAGGTTTTTCATTCTCTGCAACCTGGCCTCCATTAATGCCTTGCCGTCATCCAGTCTGTCTTTCTTTGAAGAGTACCGTGAATCAACGCCATACTCTGCCCCCTCAACTTCCCTTATCTCCTTTTTTCTGCTAGTCATGGTCGTACGTCTCAATCAAATTGAAAATTTCCAGTATTTCGATGCTTAGGGTCAGACCCGTTACATTCATGCCGAATTTATCTATGTAGTGGCGAGCTATTAATCCCTTTGGCTTTAACGACACGCAGGCAAGCTCACCGTATTCTCTTACAGCAATTTTTGAAACAAACGTCAGTAGGTTGCCAGCAATGTTTTCAAATTTCTTGCTACTCCCTTTATTTTCTTTTGAAACGGTGAGCAGCCTTATATGCAACCTCCACTCTTCTGGAATTCTCTCTATAGAAACAAGTCCAAGTATATCCCTCGTGTTGGCTATTCTCAGCTTATACATCTCGAATTCCTTTTCTTGTTTCCAATCAAAGAAATACTTCGCCTTCGTCAGACTTGCGAAGTCACGATCGTCAACAGGCTCAATCTCTACCTTGTGGCTCGCTCCTGTTCCAGTATCAATTACTACCACAAATTAAAAGTACGGAAAGTTTCCTAAAAACGTAAAGATACTTCTACAAGTATCCGTTTTTAGGAAACAAATAGGTTGATCGCTAAGGGTATTCGAGTTGCCAGTGCTATTTCGTAATCACCAGCTTCTTCGCCTGATCCTGCGCTTTCAGCGCCAGCTCGGTGGCCAGGAACACGTGTGCCTGTGGCAACGCCGTTTCAGTGCGGTTGAGCACATCATCGACAAACAGCTTACCAAATGGTAGCTCTACGTCATTACAGTCAATATACTTGGTTTCTTTTTGCGTCACCATGTAGAGATGGTTGCCCCCTTCGTGCCCAGAGGCGATGTCAATGTTCTTTCTTATCTCTATGTAGCCTTCCGTTCCCAGTATGGTTAAACGACCATCGCCCCAGGAGCCGAGTCCGTCCGGTGTAAACCAGTCGACCCGTACGTAGCCGGCGCCACCGTTACCTTTTACCATGGCATCACCAAAATCCTCAAACTGCGGGTACTGCGGATAGTGGTTGTTGCCTACCTGAGAGGCCACCACTTCGGCTGTGGTAGACCCTGTGAAGAAGAGGAACTGATCGAACTGATGTGATCCTATGTCGGTGATGATACCACCGTAGTACTTTTTATCAAAAAACCACTCTGGTCGGTTTGTGAGACCGATCCGATGAGGCCCCATGCCTATGGTTTGGATCACCTTGCCAATGGCACCTGACTGCACCAGCTCTCCAGCCTTCACAGTAGCCCTGTTCTCAAGCCTTTCGCTGAACATGATGTCATAGATGCGGCCTGTTGCCTTCTGCACCTTGCGTACTTCGGCCAACTGAGCAAGGGTGGTGATGCCCGGCTTATCGACCAGGTAGTCTTTACCGGCTTTCATTACCTCAACGCCCAGGGGCGCTCTATCAACCGGAATACCGGCGCTCAACACCACCTGTATCGACTTATCTTCAAGTATTTCTTTCTGGCTTTTAGCCAGTTTTGCTTCGGGGTATCTTTTCGAGAAGGCTGCCACCAACTCTGGCTCCGGAGCATAGAATGAAACAAGCTCGCCTCCTCCTCTTTTCACAGCTTCGGTCATGCCATAAATATGCCCGTGGTTCATGCCAATGACTGAGAACCTGATCCTGGGTTTGTCCTGCATCATGGCCAGGGCACTTTTTGGAAAAGAAGAAAGCAGGGCTACGCCGGTCGCTGCTGAGGCTGTATTTTTTATGAATTGGCGACGGCTGGATTGAGGATGTGTCATGTTGTAGTAGAGATTGTAGTTAAACAGGTATCGGTTACAATGACATAGACGATTTTAAAGCGAAAAATCCTGACAAGCCATGGAACTTATGATAATAATACTGAAAAGAACCCAAACCGATAAGATATCCTACATGACTGGCTGCCCAACTATAAGCTATCTGCCCAAACCAAAATCGCCTTCGCCCCCAAACGACCCTGGAATGCGCTGACAATTTAACGCCAAAGCCTCCCCTTTCAACGCCTGGTGTCCTATCCGTGATATATGTAACTAATAGTTCCCCTTGTGCAACAATCCCATGGGCCATTGTGGTGAACTTTGCACTCACTTTGATGATCTACCATAATGTAATGGCGGACTCCACTCCCAAGAAAAATATGAAATCTTTTTTATTCGCACTTATTGCCCTTATTCTCCTAACTGTTTCCACCCAGGCACAACACGTAAATATTGGCATAAAAGGCGGCCTGAACGCCTACACCATCCAGGGCGACAATAGCGGCAACTTCGACCCCAAACTCAGTTTCAATGTTGGTCTGCTGGGTCATATCCATATGGATAAGCAATTTGCACTTCAGCCAGAGGTGGTTTTTTCCGGACAAGGCACTCAATACAAAAGCGGTGGCAGCGATGTGAAGCTCAACCTGAACTATGTGAATATCCCGCTACTCTTTCAATACATGTTCGACAATGGCTTCAGACTGGAAGCAGGCCCGCAGTTGGGCATTTTGGCCAGTGCTAAATCGGAAATCGGCAACAACAGTACCGACGTAAAAAATAACTACAAAAGCACCGACATCGGACTAGTAGTGGGAATGAGTTACGTGAAGCCGTCTACAGGTTTTGGGTATGACCTTCGATATGTTCACGGCCTAACGGACATCAGCGAGAATAATGCATCCAACTCTTACAACAGAGGCTTGCAATTCGGTCTATTCTATCTCTTTCAGCACAGATCATAAGATCAGAGGTTGTCTCAAAAGCTCCTAAAAATGAAGCGAATGTCACATTGAGCTCGTCGAAATGCTTAAGCACGTTAAACAATAAGGTTTCGACAGACTCAACCTGACATAGGATTAGGGCTTTTGAGACAACCTCCTTTTTCTTGCCATCCATCCACCTTAAAGAAACAGTCACTATGAAAGCACCTTCCGCACCAAAGAAAATTACCTGGATCATCGGTTTGATCAGCGGCATCCTTGGCATTATTGGTCACTACACCCATGTACAGATTTTGAGTGAATACAATTACACCTTGCTGTTAGTGGGTTTTCTGGTGCTGGCCGCCGGAACGACTTTCAGAGAGATTTAAGTGCACAACTACCAATACTCGTAGATCCTGGCAATTTTTCCATCTCTGAACTCGAACAGGGTCATTTGGGGCTCGCCTTCTACTGCCTTTCCATCCTTTTTAGTAACAAAGCTTTTGCTCACGGCGATGGCATTCAACCCCACTATTTTATTGAGAATTTTGATATCGGTTACACTTCCGTCATAGCCACCGTTTTTTTGGTTGCGTTGATAGCCCTCGTATAGGTCCTGACGGGTATAGGTGCCTCCGTATTGAGGGTGGATGTACTCGAAGTCGGCTGTAAAGAGATCAAAAATATTGTCGATGTCCTTAGGCTGAGAATTGGCTTGAAAAACCTTCAGGTTGAGTTCGTAGTACTTTTTGAGCACTACATCTAGTGAATCGGCATGTGCCAACTGGGCATTCGCTGCACCGCAGCTTAAAATCATAAGAAGAACTTGATACAAGTATATAGTTATCTTTTTCATTATTGAAATTCTTGAGTTTAGACTAAATGTATTTTTTTACTCCAACGACACGTTGCGAATAGGTCATAAAAATCTCGAAACAACACATCGATATTAACGTATAGACGGACTTAAGTACAGATACTTCTTATCTTTAACATATCATTAACAAAGGTAGCTTTCGCACCCGAGTGCGACCCAACCATAAAGTCATGGTAAAGAATATCTCCGAAATGATCGGTCAGCACATGACCCTCACCGAAGAAGAAACCGAGGTGCTCAACGACTGCATTCCTATTCGCAGCTACAAAAAAGGCACGATCCTGCTGAGGGAAGGCCAAATCGCCACCGAGTGTTATTTCAACATCAAAGGCTGTGTGCGTCACTACTACCTTTCTGATGGCGAAGAAAAAACCACCCAGTTTTATACCGAAGAGCAGTCGATTGCCTCAATGAACAGCTACCTCAATAAAGTGCCCGCCAACCACTATCTGGAGTGCTTGGAAGACACTACCCTGGCTGTGTTCGGCTACGAAAAAGAAAAGGAGCTGTACCGAAAGCATCCAAAGTTTGAATCGCTTTGTCGGCTTTCGATGGAGGACGATTTCGGCAAGCAGCAGGAAATGCTGGCAAACTACATCATCCAAAGCCCCGAAGAGCGCTACCTCAATCTACTCGAAACCAGACCAAATCTGCTGAACAGGGTACCTCAGTATCACCTGGCCAGCTATCTGGGTGTGAAACCGGAGTCGCTGAGCAGGATCAGGAAGCGGGTGGCGGAGAAGAGGTAGCACTACTGCGCAAGCGTAGCTACCGTACACGTTTGGTTTTATTGTCTTATGAGCCTCTTTCCTCAAGCCGGAAGGGCTCCTACTTTTTCTTGACAAAAAGTAGGCAAAAGTCAACGAAAAATTAACGCACTTGCCAAGAACGCTCGACCTGCCACCATTTTTCGCCACCCCTCCCTGGTGGGCATGGTTCAGTAAAAGCATTAGATTAAACTAAAGCCATTATTGGATCTATCCCAATAGCCACAATTAATTTTAAATACTGATCACGATCTTCCCAAACGGGTGCCCTTCTTCCATGTAGCTGATGGCTTTTGCAACATCTGCCAACGGATAACTTCGCTCAACTACCGGTCTCACTTCGCCCGCATCAACCATCTGCCTGACCACCTCGAGGTCTTTCCTGTTGGCACTGGCCAGCATATTGATTATTTTCTTGCCTTCGGCGATGGCAATCCATCGCCCTAAAAACATAGCTGCGGGTGAAAAGGCAGTTGTCACGTACCTGCCGTGCTTGTTAAGCACTCGCTTCAGCGCTGACACCGAATGATTGCCCACGACGTCAAAAATGAGGTCGTAGCGCTTACCACCCTTTGTGAAGTCAGCCAGTTTGTAGTCAATGGTGTGGTCGGCACCCAGAATCTTCGCCAGCTCCGTCTTGCCGGTGCTGGCTACAGCAGTCACTTCCGCACCGAAGGCTTTGGCGATCTGCACGGCAAAGGTGCCCACGCCGCCGGAAGCTCCGTTGATCAGCACATTCTTTCCGGGACTGATCTGCCCCTTGTCACGAAGCCCCTGCAGGGCGGTTACAGCCGCCATCGGCAAAGCGGCAGCTTCTCCGAACAACGCATTTGATGGCATGTGCGCCAGCGCTTTCTCGGAAACTGCTACGTATGCAGCAAATGCTCCGAAGGCGTAAGCCGACAGGTCACCAAACACTTTATCTCCAGGCTTGAAATAGCTCACGCCTTTGCCAACGGCTTCAACCTCCCCGGCCATATCGGCACCAAGGATGTTGTTCTTAGGTTTGAAAAAACCAGCCATCATTCGAACAGGAAACGGCTGCCCTCTCAAAAGGTGCTTGTCTGCCGCATTCACGGAGGCTGCGTGCACTTTTACGAGCACCTCACCGGGGCCCGGCATGGGTTTTTGTACGTCCTTCAATTCCAACACATCGGGCGACCCATATCGTTGATATACAATTGCATTCATTTTAAATAATGTTTTGAGTTTTTGACCTTGGTTATAAAATCAGGCTACGATGGCCTTCGATGTCATCTTTCTGACTGACACGCCCTTGATCAGCAGCCACAGACAGAGTGACATTTCTGCCAGTACTGCCGGCCCCACCACTATATTATCGAAGAGCTCTTCGTGTCCCGGAGCCAGAAAATTGCCGAAGCTGTTAATTAGGTAGCCCAAAGCGGCGATGATGATCATTGTACCCAACCAGGCAGGAAAGCCATCGGACTTGATGATCAGGTAGCCAAGCAGCACACAGTGGAGCCCGAAGAACGCTCCTGCGATCAGGTAGCCAACCGTGTGCATGTTGAGAAAAAACAACGCCAAAGCATTGAGCTGATCAGGGCTGAATACCGACAGGTAGTCGGAGCCATCGAGTAGCTGCAGGGCCATGTAGTGGTTGAGCAGGTTCACACTGGCGATGGCCGGATGAGCCAGCAAGCGAAGTAGCGCTGCTGTGAGTGAGAGGGTTTTATTCACTGGCTTCAGCAACTGATACAGCAGCACCGACACCACCAGGTCGCACAAAAAAGCCACCAGGTCGGCTGCAAAGCCCAAACGGAACAGGCCCTCTGAGGCCACAATATTTTGAGCGGTCGCTGCTGCATCGCCCGGCACCATCACACCAGCACGCACATAGCCTTCGCTGAAACCAGCAGTAATGAAAATAATGAGGTACAGAAATCCGGCGATCCTTGCCATTTTTTTATTTGAGTTCATGGTTCAATTTTGTTGTTGTTGAAAAAAATGGGCGGGCTGCCTGAGTCAAACAGCACCTACCCTTTTTAGCTTTTGACTATCTGTTGAATTCTACCACGTGGCCGCTCACGGTAATGGTTCGCTTCAAAAAGAATGGAGGCACACCACCCACATGCTCTTCTGTAAGCAAATTCACCAGCGCTCTGGGACCGTCGATCAATTCTGCCGACTTCACCATTTCGGCGTACGCTTCGTTGTACATCTGCTGTCTTTTTCTTCCACCGATCAGCACCCAGTACTTTGCCTCAGCACTACCGCTCACACTGCGGATCACCTTAAAATTATTCTCCTTCAGATGCACCTGAGTGGAGCTTTGGTTTTGGTTGCTCATGATGGCCCTGCCAGCCCCACAAGAGCTGACAACCACCATCATGATCATTACTGCGATAGTTGAAATTGACTTTTTCATCTTCTTCATTGTTTTGAGTTTTTAAAATTGATTTAACTGTTTTTCGTTTTTGAATACTCAAAATTAGAATGGTGAAAAACCGATTTCATTGACTTTAGTTAAGAAGAGAGCCGACAAACTTTTTATTGAAATTTGATTATCCAGGGGGGCATAAAAATAAAGGGCAACCTCCATCGATAACAGAGATTGCCCAATGCCCTTTGAAAGGCGACTGCTTACTTTTGCTGCTGTACCTTCTTCAACTTCTGAAGATATTTCTTCGCTTCACCTTGATTGCCGAGAGCCTGATAAGCTCCTGCGAGCTTACTCAACAGATCAGCAGAATCGGGAGACTGTTTCAAAAGAGCCAGGTAGATATCAATGGCCTGCTTATGTTGACCATTTTCAACTAAAAAATCGGCGATTGAAAAAGCGCCATAGCTTCTTCCTCCCTCTATCAGGTCGCTGATCAACATAGCTGAACCCAATGCCTCATAAAATTCCCCGAAGCGGGTGTAATCCCTGGATCTCAGGGCGCTTCGAACAATAGTAAACCTTGACCACAAAGACATGTCCGGTGAAAAGCCATACCTGGAAGCCCTTTCTTTGGTGTAACTATGGGCGTATGCCATGCCACCTGCCTCGATGAACGCCTGCAAATCATCTACCTGCAATTCCGGATAGTACCCGAAGTATTTTCGAAGGCCGTGATACAGCGTGGAGTAACCGGTTGAGCGGTGTTCCTCATTTTCCAGCCTGAAACAAGTCCAATCAAGCCCAGGCAAATCCTTTTCCGAAAGCAGGGAATCCAGCTTGTCGACTCCCCGGTTCACTTCAAATTCGTTGGGGCTCACTGAAAAGTAGAGAGATTTGTTGAGTGCCGGCAACTTATCCAGCACGTCCACTTTGTCCAGGAGGGGGAAAGGGCTTGCCAACATATAGCCATCAAACAAAGACGGGTGATTTGTCAGTATGTGGAAGGCAAAACTTCCTGCGTATTCCCAACCAAACAACAGTCGTTCGCCACTGGTTCGATAACTGCTTTCTACATAAGGTATCAGCTCTTTTTCTATAAACTCAGCGAACTGCTGTTTGCCATCAGCAAAGTGATTGAAGCGTTGCGGATAGCTATTAGTTATGCCCACTACAATGAATTCCGGTGCTAGCTGATACTGCTTGAAAGTGGCAGCAAGGCCTACTGTGTGCAGGAAAAATCGCTGACCATCCAGTATGAAAATAATGGGATAACGTTTTTCGTCCTCACCATATCCCTCAGGCAGATAGACCTGAATCTGCCTTTCCTCATTAAGGATTTTCGAAGCAATGGAATGGTTGGTTCCAACGATATTTTCAGTAGTGGAGACCTGCGCTTGTAGTTTAATAATAGATAGAAAACTGATAGCTGCCAATGCCAGCGCCTTGAACATTGTTCCGGGGATTGTAAATCGCATGTATAAATATAAAAACTTTTAAAAGGGTATGGCAGCAAAACAGTCAAACTTCCCTGCCACACCCTTGCCACTATTTACCTGCTTTGGTCCTTGCTTCATCAGCCACTTCCTGCGTAATTCTACCACCTCCTGAGCTAACAGCAGACACATTGAAGAAGCCTGCCACGTTGGTGTTCGAATTTTCATCGGTACTCTTCACGTTGGTCATCACATTAGCTAGGGGAGTAGCAAACAGCTCAGAGAAACCACCGGGCCTGTTGGTCTGCAGAATGACGCCCGTCAGGTATTCGAATGTCACAGGGTCAATCGAGTGAATCTCTACATACAGCGAGTCGCCTATTTCGTAGGGCGGGTGGTAGTAGTTTTTTCTGTCGGGCAGCGGATCCAGCGGGTTCACGAAGTCACGGCGGATAACCTGATGGAATACTTCTCCATCCACCGATTGGCTAGGAGAAAGCCCGGCATCGAAAGCAATATTGATTTCCGAAGGTTTGCCCAGGTAGTGACCATTTTTCCACGCCTTGATCCAGTACGCATCCCCGGGCCCCACCGGATCGGTTGCCACAAACTCTGCAGAGTAGTACGATTCCAGTATATTGAAGTCCTTGGAATTGTACTTGTACAATATGGTATCCACTTCAGGCACACGCCCGAGCGTCGACAGCGCCTCAAATGTCTCACCGGCATAGGTAACCGCCAGTTTGTAAGTATGGCCTGCTTCGCCCAGCGGGGCATCGGCAGGATCCCAGTAGTAGGCATCGGCACCTTCCTGAAAGTTGTAAACGATTCCTGTGTTAAGGTCTTCCACCGTTACCAGCACTCCAGGCGTCAGGCTTGGGTAAGAGTTATCGAAATACGGCTGCGATCGTGACACCATCACTTTCTGTCTTTCCATTTTCTGAGTAAGCCAGGCGTCTATCACCAGTATTTCCTCAGCTTCCTTGAGCTCCGGCTGAATGGCGGTTTCGCAGCCAAAACCAAGAGCGATTAATGCTATGTATATGATCTTTTTCATTGTTGTTGAGTGTTAAAATTTGAAGTTGTAAGTAACGGCGGGAATCAGTGTACCTATGAGAGAAAGCTGCTTAGCAACCGTTTGCTGTGGAGCATCTCCCATTTGTCTGTCCCTGCCCTGAGAAAAGTAGATGCTGAAAGGGTTCTTTCTGGCGTACAGGTTGTACACCGAGAAAACGATGTGGTCATTGCCTGACCGGTTCTTTTTGCCCCTCCACACATTGTTGATGGTGAGTGACGCATCCAGCCTGTGGTAGTTTGGAATTCGGAAGTTGTTTCTCTCACTTCCGCTCACGTAGGGAATGACGTAACCTGCCGACATGTAACGATCGGTAGGAAACGTGGTCGGCGTGCCAGACATGAAGCTAAAGTTGGCGGAAAGGGAAACCCTCTCAGTCAGGTCGTAGAAGCCAGCCACCTTCAGGTTGTGGCGCTGATCGAAGCGGGTAGCGTACCAGTTGCCTTCTCGGTTTTTGCGATCATCACCATACTTGATACCGTCCACTTTCAGTTCCGACTTACCAAGGGTGTAGCTCACCCAGCCGGTCAGCCTCCCGGCATTTTTCTTCACATAAAGCTCCAGGCCATAAGCCCTGCCAACGCCGGAAAGCAGCTGAGAAGCAATGAATTCATTGATAAACAGCTCAGCCCCATCGATGTAGTCGACCTGGTTTTTGTTCCACTTGTAATATACTTCGGCAGAGGTCTCGAAACGCTTTCCGCCAATATTCCTGAAGTAGCCCATGGCCACCTGATTACCCATTTGCGGGGCAATGTTGTTGTCCGACGGCTGCCAGATGTCAATTGGCGTAGAAGCCGTAGTGTTAGATATCTGGTGGATATACTGGCTCATGCGGTTGTAGCTGGCCTTCAAGGAGCTCGACTCTGAAAGCTGATACCTCAGCGATGCCCTCGGCTCAACATTTTGATAAGAAGCGATCGACTCCCAGTCGCCTTTTTCTGTAACTGAAAGCAACGGTTTCTCCACACCTGCGAGGGTGTCGCCGTAAGCCATTAAGCTGCCACCCAGGTTGTTGAAGTAGCTGAACCGAACTCCGTATTGAGCAAACAGTTTGTCACTTAGCTTCTGGTCGTTGCTCAGATAAACAGCGGTTTCCAGGGCTTTGCGCCTGTCGAGACTAATATCTGTTCTGATGCCATTGTTGACTGACGAGGCATTGGCTGGTTCAAAGCCGTACAAAATAGCTTCCCCTCCAAAGGTTAGCTCATTGTTCACATTCAGAAACCAGTTGAACTCCGGCTTAAAATTCCACGTGCTTACTTCCGCCGCCCAATCGAACTTATCCAGTTTGTTGGTGCCAAAGCTGAAACCATAATCGTAGTTGCTGTAAAAAGCCGAGACGTTGGAAAACAGCTTATTGCCATACAGGTGATTCCAGCGTACCGTGGCCGTACGATTGCCCCAGTCGAAACCCTGCGATTCGTCAAACGAAAAAACGTCACGCCCCAGGTAGCCGGAAACGTACACACGGTTTTTGTCATTGATGTTGAAATTGGTTTTGGCAGTGAGGTCGTAGAAATACATGCCTGCGCCGTCAGACAGCATGTTGGTAAAAGGCCGCACCAGCACATCGGCATACGACCGGCGACCGGCAATAATGAAGGAAGACTTATCCTTCTTAATTGGCCCTTCCACCGCTAGTCTGCTAAACACGGTACCAACACCTCCGGCTACATCATAGTCTTTGTTATTGCCTTCTTTCATTCGGATATCCAGAATGGATGACAAGCGGCCACCGTAGCGGGTGGGTATGCCGCCTTTGTACAGCTTCACATCTTTCACAGCATCAGGATTGAATACCGAAAAGAAGCCAAACAAGTGTGACGACTGGTACACCGGAGCCTCGTCAAGCAACACAAGGTTTTGCCCGACGCTTCCTCCACGCACATTGAAACCGGCAGTGCCTTCGCCTACAGAACTGACACCAGGCAGCAACTGAATACTTTTGAGCACGTCCACCTCCCCGGCAAATGCCGGTAGCTTTTCAATGGCCTTCATTTCCAGCTCAATCGTACTCATTTCAATACTGGCCACATTTTCATCGATGGCCTCGCTGGTAACCACCACTGTTTCCAGCTCTGCATCAGCCGACCGCAGTTCCAAATCCAACCTGATATCCTGGGTCAGATCAATTACCTTGTGGGTGTCGCCGTAACCAACGTAGCTGACATCCAGGTTGTAACTACCCTCCGCCAGCGTAATGGAATAAAAGCCATAGACATTGGCAGTGGTGCCGCCCGATATCTCTCTGACAAAAACATTGGCGCCGATCAGGGCCTCACCATTGCTTTCATCTTTAAGGTATCCACTGATCGTGAATTGCTTTGCCTGACCAAAGGCGGTCAGGGCTAGCAGGAGACATAGTGCTCCGGTAAAGATTGTTTTCATAGTTCTTATTGTTTTGAGTTTGATGAGGCAAAACAAGTCAGCCCAATGATGTATTTCATTGACTTTAGTTAAGAAGCGCCAACGCCCATCAATAAACTCTCAACTCAAAAGAAAAATAAGTGTGGGTAATTTTGGGGGTTGTAAAAAGGGGGTACAACCGTTTGTAAGTTGATAATAGCAGCTTCCAAGGAAATTGATGCCATTCAGGAAACGACCCAGGCAAAAAGTCATTTTGTTACCTTCTTCAACCACTTTTTCGCCTTTTCCGCATCCGTAAAGCTTTTCATCGGAATGGGCGGTTTGCTCATGCTGAACAGCAGGTTCATAATGAACCTCGACAGACCGGGTTTCGATACCATGGCCATGGCCGTATAGATCTCCGGCAGCATTTCTCTTGAAAACTTTTGCGTTTCCATGTCAGGAACAGGAGAGTTTTTGAGGTAAATGAGTAGTGGCACAGGTTTGCTATGAGCAATGTCTTTTACTAGTTCCACATTCCCTCTGATCAACTCCACCGTCCGTTTAATGCTTTTGGAAAGCGAAATAAGTATCTCTCCTTCAAACCAGTAGGTGGCGATTTCTCCTTCCCACGTAGGTCTGTCGGTGGGTATCTTTACTTCCATTAGCTGTTTTTATTTTTTGGTATAAGGATCAATGGTAACGATGCTTCCATCGGGCCGGTGGGTAAGTTCCGTGACTTTGATGTTTCTTAAATGGGTTTGCCCTCCAGAAAGGGTGCTATCATGGTAAAACAGGTACCATTTGCCATCAACCTCCACAATCGAATGGTGGTTGGTCCAGCCAATAACCGGATCGAGCACAACGCCCTGGTAGGTAAACGGACCATAGGGATTGTCGCCCGTAGCATAGCAGATAAAATGGGTGTCGCCCGTAGAATAGGAGAAGTAGTATTTGCCGTTGTACTTGTGCACCCAGGCCGCTTCAAAAAACCTGCGATTGTTATCCTCTGCAAGCAATGGAGCTCCATTTTCATCCAGAATATGCACCTGTCTCACCTCTTCGGCGAAGCCCAACATATCATTATTCATTTTAGCCACCCTGGGCCTGATAGCTGGCTGGTCGCCGGCAGGAAAGGAGTCGTAGGGCACGAATTCGCCTGTCTCCCAGCGCTGTAATTGCCCACCCCAGATGCCGCCAAAATACATATAGGAGCTTCCATCGGCATCGGTAAATACCGCCGGGTCGATGCTGTAGCTGCCTTCAATAGGCTGATCCATTGGAGTAAATGGCCCTTCAGGTGTAGAGGCAACTGCCACTCCTATCCTAAACACGTCTTCTTTGTCTTTGGCAGGAAAGTAAAAAAAGTACTTCCCATCCTTGAGAGCAGCATCCGGCGCCCACATTTGCCGGCCTGCCCAAGGCACATTGTCTATGTGGAGCGCTATACCGTGATCTGTTACTGGCCCTCCAATTTTGTCCAGGGAATAGACATGATAGTCGACCATGCCAAAGTGGTCGCCGTTGTCATTGGCAGGAATGCCAGCATCAAAGTCGTGCGAGGGATAAATGTAAACCTTTCCATTGAAGACATGTGCCGACGGATCGGCCGTGTAGAGGTCGGTCACCAGCGGCTGGGAAATGGCCCCCAGGCTGTCTTCCTTAGTCTCCGTTTCTGACGATGTTGAAGTAGGCTTTTGATCGCAAGCGCTGACACAAACAACTGCACAAAACACAAGGTACTGATTGAGTTTGGTATGTAGTTTCATTCTGTAGGTATTAGGCTGGTGAAGTCAATTTATAAAATTTTCTTTTTCAAATTGTCACCAATCAACTTGGGTTTGCGGGCCGGAACTCGGAAAAAGCTAATCAAAAATAGAGATGTCAGACAAAGGCCTCAATCCATTATGAACAGCAAGAATGTCAATTTTATCCTCTGTGAGGATGGTATAAATGATCCGATAGGATTTATAAATTAGCTCTCTGATTGCCGGGTTGTCTATCTCAGGAACTACTCTCCCAATCTGAGTAAACTGTATTAAAATTTCTGCCTTCTCAAATATTTGATCTGTCAGTTGTTCCGCATATCTAAGTGACCTGGGTTCAAAATGCTCCCTCAATTCATGGATATTTTCAATCGCTTCTCTGGTCCAGTTTACTTTGACCATTGCTTAAGCATTTCTTTCGCCTCTTTCGAAGAATGCACTTCCCCCTTCTTGGACTGGGCCAAACCGGCTTCAATCTTTTGTAGCAAGATCAATTTATCCATGAGTTCGTCAATAGAAAATTGATCTGGCATATCCTTAAGGCTTAAAATTACTTGATCTTTCGTTATCATTTTCATTCCTTTTACTCAATATACGAATAATAGCGAATACAAAACCTGTGATAAACTAGTTCTCACCAGTCGATCTCACCAAGGTCATTCGCTTTCAAGTATGCATTCGTTTTACTAAACGGCTTACTACCAAAAAAGCCACTATGCGCAGAAAAAGGAGACGGATGCGGTGATTCTATCACATAATGTTTCGACTTATCAATAACGGCCCCCTTTCGCTGCGCATAAGCTCCCCATAAAATAAAAACTACATTTTCCTTTTCAGCCGAAACCGTCTTTATCACTTCGTCAGTAAAAGTTTCCCACCCCCTGTTCTGATGTGAACCCGGGCTGCTGGCTCTTACCGTTAAAGTAGCATTGAGCAACAATACTCCCTGATCGGCCCAGCGCTCCAGATTGCCCGAAGGAGGAATATCCTTTCCAAGGTCGTTGGCCAGTTCTTTAAAAATATTGACCAGCGACGGTGGCATTTTAATGCCGTCCTTTACCGAAAAACACAAGCCATTGGCCTGATTTGCGCCATGATATGGATCCTGGCCAATGATCACCACCTTTGCCTGATCAAAGGGACAGTGGGCAAATGCACTGAAAATTTCTTTGCCTGGAGGGTAAACAATATGCTTTGAATATTCATCTTTTACGAAAGAAGTAAGGTCGACGAAATAGCTTTTGTCAAATTCAGGTAACAATTTCTTCTTCCAGCTTTCTTCTATTTTTACATCCATGAATCATTTTTTTGATTTTCTTTGTATCTTAATAGCCTCCTGGCAACAACCAACCCTAATATAGGCATCCGCATTTAAGTCTTACAATTTCATGGTAACTGAAATTACAGAAGGGGTAAAAGTGAGCGTCATCACAGAATATCAGCCGGAATACTCCAATCCGAAGCAGATGCACTTTGTGTTTACTTACAAGATTAGCATAGAGAACTGCGGAGACAACACCATACAGCTTTTGCGCCGCCACTGGTACATCCACGACCTCAACACCCAAGTGAGGGAAGTAGAAGGCGAAGGTGTAGTGGGCCAGCAGCCAATTCTGGAACCCGGCGAAACACATCAGTACGTAAGCGGATGCAACCTCCGATCGGGCGTTGGCAAAATGCTGGGCTCCTACCTCATGGAAAAAGTACTCGACGGTAAGAAATTCCAGGTGAAGATTCCCGAGTTCACCATGGTGGTGCCTTATAAACTCAATTGATTCTTGTCGCTTTCCAGAAGGCTTTATCCTGCAAAAGCATATTTTTCCTACTGGCTCAATGCTGTTGACGAGCAGTCTTTGCACAGTCCATTTCTTTTCAAGTTTTATAATGAGGTACTAAAACCGAAAAGCCCATCTGCGACTTTCGAGCCTATTGAAAAGCACCGAAGGGCTTTACTAAGAGACAAAAGACTCATCGACTTGCAAGACCCCGGAGCAGGTTCGCTCGTCAGTCGCTCGCAACAACGAACAGTAGGCAGCATAGCGAAACACAGCCTGTCGTCGCCAGCCTTTTGTTCCTTTTTATACCGACTGACAAGATTTCAGCAACCCGAACACAGCCTGGAAATTGGCACTTCTCTGGGCATTTCGGCTGCCTATATAAACAAGGCTTTTTCAGGACAATTAACCACCATTGAAGGAAGCCCGGCCATCGCTGCCATGGCTAGAGAGACTTTTGATCGGCTGGCCTGCCAAAACATAAAGCTTATAGAAGGAAGGGCACAGGAAGCGCTCACGCCTTTTATTCAAACCACACCAAAACTGGACCTGGTCTTCATAGATGCTCATCACAGCGAAGAAGCCACACTTTCATTCTTTGAGAAGCTGCGTGAGAGCCTGCACCAGCAAAGCATCGCCGTTGTCGGAGACATTCACTGGTCGGCGGGAATGGAACGGGCATGGCAGCAGCTAACCCAGCATGAATCGGTGACACTGTCGGTAGATACTTTTCATGCCGGCATACTTTTCTTCAACCCTGATTTGAGGAAAGAGACAGAGGTACTATGGTGCTAAACTGACGTCGAAGAAATGATTTCCTTTTTTGTCAAATGTATAAATAGCTCCCTGCCAGCCCTGGGTGGAATTGAATTGTAACAGGTCTCAAATACCTTAAAATCAAACAGCGGCTCAAAATAGGCCCTGTACTCCGCAGCATTGCCGCCAAAAGGTGGGTAATCGTTATTGAGCGGTTCGTCAAACAAAACGCCCACGAGCTTACCTCCAGACCTCAATAACTCGTATGTTTTCTCGGCATACCTTTGCCTCAGTGACGGATCGATTGCGCAAAAGAAAGTCTGCTCGACGATGAGATCATATTGGCCGCTATGGTCAAAAAAATCCCCCTCTATTAGCTGCTCTTGCGGCAAATCAGGTACTCTTTGACGAAGGTTGTTAAGCGGTTCACGACTCAAATCGATAACAAAAACGTTTTGGAAGCCTGTTTTGAAAAGGTATTCGGCTTCGTAGCTATTTCCCGCTCCAGGGATCAGAATCCTGGTTTGCTTGTCGGTGAGCTGATCAAAATAGGCCTTGAGAGGTGTGGTAATAGCACCGGCATCCCATCCAGTTGCCCCATCCCGGTATCTTTTAGTCCAAAAATCGGCATCCAAATTCATAAACTAGCTGTAATGACGGCAATTAACATTGTTTTAAGACATTAGTTCCCTAATTTTGCGGCTGTTTTGACATTCTGCACAAGTAATAGACCAATACCATGAGTGAAGGAGGAAGTAATAATAGAAAGCAGCAATCAATCGTCATAGCCCTGGCTATCCTTTTGTTGCTGGCTTTAGTGAAGATAGGTATCGACTACAGCACCAATAAATCGCTCACGGCAGACAATATGGCGAAGCAGGAGGAGCTTACCGAAACATATTTCAGTCTTGATTCGGTATCATCTGAGCTCGATAAACGCATCCAAACCATTACCGAACTGGGTGGTGAGATAGACACGCTTTTGAAAGTGAAAGAGCAGCTGGAGAAAGAAAAAGAGGCCATAAGAACCCGAAGCAACAGAGAAATTGGGCAGCTAAAAGCCAGGGTGGAAGGTTACCGTGAGCTGCTGGTGGCACAGGACGAAGAGATTACCAAGCTAAGGGCCATCAATGAGAAGCTTTTAACGGAGAACACAGGTCTGAAAGAAGAGAAAAATGAGCTGACAGCTTCCATAAGAGACCTCAATCAGTCCAAAAACAAGCTTGAAGAAAAAGTAGCCCTTGCCTCTCAACTGAAGGTGGAAAACATGGTAATAGCCGCTGTCAATAGCAGGGGGAAAGAAACTATCGGCGAGTTTAAAAATCGTCAGATAGAATCGATCAAAGTCACTTTCAATATAGCTGAAAACAAAGTGGCACCCGTAGACGGCAAGGATGTGCTGGTGCGCATAGTGGCTCCTGATGGAAACGTGCTTTTCGACGTTACGAGAGGATCAGGCACTTTTATGTTCGACAATCGTGAGATGTACTTCACAGCCAAGCAGGAGATTCTTTTCGACAACACCCGCCAAAAACTGTCCTTTCTTTACAACAAAGGCAGTGAATATGCGCTGGGCATTCACAAAGTGGAAGTGTACACTGACGGTTACCTGATGGGCGCAGGCTCCTTTACGGTAAAATAAGCCGTAACATCTCCACTACATTTCGAGTACCGCAACGCATAATCAGGGAGCCTGTCAACTTATCCGGTGGCTCCTTGTCAATTACGATTCGATTACATACCTTTGCAGCCCATTTAATTAATAAGTTATACAATGCTTAACAATTACGAGACAGTATTCATTTTAACTCCCGTTTTGTCTGATACTCAGATGAAGGATGCTGTTGACAAATTCAAAGCCGTGGCGACCGAAAATGGTGCCGACATGGTCAATGAAGAAAATTGGGGTTTGAAAAAGCTGGCGTATCCGATCCAGCACAAAACCACAGGTTTCTATCACTATTTTGAATTTAAAGCAGCTCCTGGGGTTGTGGCAGCACTTGAAACCGAGTTCCGCCGTGACGAAAAAGTTATGCGTTTCCTTACCGTTGCGTTGAACAAAGACGCAGTCGAGTACAACAACAAGCGTAGGAAAGGCGAATTCAACAAAAAAGATAAGGAGGTCGCAGCATGACACTGATGAACGAGCCCATCAACAGGGACATCCAGAAAATCAAGAAGTATTGCCGTTTCAAGAAAAACGGAATCAAATACATCGATTACAAGGATGCTAACTTCCTGTTGAAATTTGTAAACGAACAAGGTAAAATTCTTCCAAGAAGACTAACAGGCACCAGCCTTAAGTTCCAGAAGAAAGTAGCCCAGGCGGTAAAAAGAGCAAGACACATTGCTATTCTACCGTACGTAACTGATTCATTGAAGTAAACCACCGAGGATCATGGAAATTATACTAAAAGAAGACGTAAAAGGCGTTGGCTACAAAAACGATACAGTTTCTGTAAAGCCAGGGTTTGGACGTAACTACCTGATTCCTCAGGGATTGGCAATTATCGCCAATAACTCCAATAAGAAGCAAGTTGAAGAAAACATCCGCCAGGCTGCTCACAAAGCAGAGAAGATCATTCAGGACGCTCAGGCGCTTGCTGCATCTATCGGCGAGTTGGTTGTAACTATCAACACCAAAGCTGGCGAAAGCGGCAAAATATTTGGTGCTGTTACAGCTCTTCAAATTTCTGACGCTCTTAAAGACAAAGGATTTGAAGTGGATCGTAAGAGAATCACTTTCAAAGAAGCTGTGAAGAACGTTGGTGAGCACACAGTACTACTTGATCTTCACAAGAATGTGAAGCACGAGATCACTGTGAATGTTGTCGGTGAATAATCCGAATACAAGATCATAAAGAAAAGGCGCTCTCAAGGCGCCTTTTTTTGTTATCACCAACTTGACATATCAAGTAGGTTCCCACTACTTAAATATGTCTATGTACTCCTGGAAGAAAAAGACTTTACCTCTTTTAGCCCCGGTAACTTCCCGGATAATTTTATACTTTTCAAGCTCATCAAGGAGTTTATAGACGGTTGGGGCAGAGAGCCCGGTCAGCTCTTTTGCCTTTTGAGCATCAACGATTGGATGTTGGTACAAATGCTGAACGATTGAAGTAGCGTTCGCAGACCTACTACCTAATAGTCTCAATCTATTTTCCACATCCTTCTGTAGCTTCAGAATATTATCGAAGGCTAGTATGCTATTCTTTGCTGTCTCAATTATCCCCACAAGAAAGAACTTAAACCATTGACCAATATCGTTCTTATCTCTAACCCTCATAAGATTGTCGTAATACAGGGTTCTGTTACGTTCAAAAAAATCCGATAGGTACAAAATCGGCTTTTTTAAAATGCCCTTCTCTACCAGGTACAGCGTTATCATCAACCTTCCCACTCTTCCATTGCCATCGAGAAATGGGTGAATAGTTTCAAACTGATAATGTATCAGGGCGATCTTAAGCAACTCGGGAAAATAGATTTCCCGGCTATGAGCGAATTTTTCCAAGTCGTTCATGTATTCGTCTATTGTCGAATGGATAGGAGGAATAAATGTCGCATCCATAATGCTTGCCCCTCCATTCCAATTTTGACTACTGCGAAATCTTCCAGGCTGCTTGTATTTCCCTCTAACCCCAGATAACAAAGTCTCGTGAGTTTGCTTGATCAATCGAGACGAAAACGGCAGCTCCTCCAGTGTTCGAATGGCCTCATTCAAAGCAGAAATATAGTTTTGTACTTCCTCCCAGTCATCTCTTTTTTCTTCGGCTACATCGTCTCTTTCAAGCAGAGCTTCCTCTATATTTGTTTTGGTTCCCTCTATTTTGCTAGACTGGGTAGCCTCTTTGAGAACGTGCATGCTGATAAAAAGGTCGATGTTGGGTATGTACTCTGAATACATATCAAGCCTACCCAGCTGTCTGTCGGCCTGACTGAGCAAACTGAGCAATTCCATATTTTCAATTTTCCATGGTCTGTTGATTTTCTCAGGTTGAAAACTTTTATACGTCCCTTGCTTGATGTATGAACCTGCTATGAATTTCTGCATTTTTCTATCCCTTCCGCTAATTATAGGTTATCACTATTTAAGATAATAGCCAATATCTTAATTAACTACTCTTTTAATTAAAATAAACCAACCTCTACTTAATTAGTCATCGCCTGCCTCATGCCCGTCTATCAGTACCTGTATCGCATACAGGAATTATATTTTCTAAATTGAGAAATGTTTCGCACCGAGATTAATCTTCCGCCTTATGAATCTAGCATTAAGTATGGAGATCCCATATTAACCCTGGGCTCCTGCTTTGCTGATGTCATGGGCAATCGCCTGGCTGAAAACAAGTTTTCAGTCGACATCAATCCATTTGGTACAGTCTACAATCCTGTCTCCATTTTCAAGCTGCTTTCACAAGCTGCAAGCAACACCAGTTTTACAAAAGAAGGAATCGTTGAAAGTCAGGACATTTACCAGCACTTCGACCTGCATTCAAAGTTTGGAAAGGGAACCAAAGAAGAACTCCAGGCAGAGGTGCAACAGCTTGAGCAAAAAGCCACCAAAGCCCTCGCTGATGCAAAATGGCTTATCATTACTTTAGGCACGGCCGTAGTATACGAACGCTCAGGAGAAATAGTGGCGAATTGTCACAAAGTGCCTGCCAGCCAATTTTCAAAAAGGATATTGTCGGTTAAAGAGGTGATCAGAGCCTACGAAAATGTGCGGAACCAGCTTTTTCAGGTCAATTCCGGCATCCAAATGATAGTCACTGTTAGCCCCGTACGGCATGTCAAAGACACACTGGTCGTCAACAGCCAAAGCAAGTCCATCCTGCGGGTGGCGGTGGCTGAAATGACCGCATTCCCTGAGGTTAGCTACTTTCCCTCCTACGAGATCATGATGGACGACCTGCGGGACTATCGCTTCTACGAGAAGGACATGATCCACCCCAACGAAACAGCGCACGACTATATCTGGGAAAAGTTCTCCGGGGCTTACTTCGAGGAGTCCACCACGCAGCTGATTCTTAAGTGGCAGAAGTTGAAAAAAAACCTTGAACACAGGCCTTTTCACCCGGCTTCGGCACACCATCAGGTTTTTTTGAAAAAGACACTGGAAGAAATGGAACAATTGAGTAGCCAATTGAATTTAGAACAAGAGATACAAGCCCTGAAAAAGGAAATTCTATGACCAAAGGCCCGCAGCCCAACAAGCTGATCAGTGAAACAAGCCCCTACTTGCTACAACATGCCTACAACCCCGTCGACTGGCATCCATGGGGAGAAGAAGCGCTGAACAAGGCACTGAAAGAAGACAAGCCTATTATTCTCAGTATCGGTTACTCTGCCTGCCATTGGTGTCACGTGATGGAACATGAGTCGTTTGAAAACGAAGCCATCGCCCAGCTCATGAACGACCACTATGTGTGCATCAAAGTCGACCGGGAGGAACGGCCCGATGTGGATCAGGTGTACATGGATGCCGTGCAAGCCATGGGACTGAACGGCGGCTGGCCCCTCAATGTGTTTCTTACGCCGGAGCAAAAGCCCTTCTATGGAGGCACTTACTTCCCTGCCAAAAACTGGGCTGGCCTGCTCGAGAATGTAGCTGAGGCATTTAGTAAACAGAGGCAAGAACTCGAAGACTCAGCTGAGAAGTTCGCTGACCACCTTGGTGGTAGTGTGCTGGAACAGTTCAGCCTTTCTTCGCCGAAAAGCAGCTTTTCATTGGCGGAAATCAGCTCTGCGGCTGGCAGACTGCTCCCAAAGTTCGATACCGTTTGGGGTGGCTTGCAAAAAGCACCAAAGTTCCCCATGCCCAGCATTTGGTTATTCCTGCTTCGTCATGGTCATGCCACCAACAGCCAGCAATTAGTCGACCACGTGCACTTCACGCTGATCAAAATGGCTCAGGGTGGCATCTACGACCAGGCCGGCGGTGGATTTGCCCGTTATTCGGTGGATGGGGAATGGTTTGCCCCTCACTTTGAAAAGATGCTTTACGACAACGCCCAGCTCCTCAGCCTGTATTCGGAAGCTTATCAGGTAACGGAAAATCCGCTGTTCAAAGAGGTGGTGTACCAAACGGTGAAATGGCTGGAGCGGGAAATGCTTCACGAAGAAGGTGGCTTCTATGCTGCCCTCGATGCCGACAGTGAAGGCGTGGAAGGCAAGTTCTACACCTGGACGCAACCTGAGTTTGAGGCAATAGCAGGCGATCAAAAGCAATTCATCAAAGACTACTACAATATCTCAGACAGTGGCAACTGGGAACACGGTAGAAATATCCTGTTTGTTACCGCCCCTCTGGAAACAGTGGCCAAGCGACATCAATTACCAATGGCACAGGCTAAGCAAGCCTTAGCTGCCTTCAACGAGCGGGCTATGCAAGCAAGGACCTCCAGAATAAGGCCTGGACTTGACGACAAGATCCTCACCGGATGGAACGGGCTTTTGATCAAAGGCCTGGCAGATGCGGCCATCGTTTTCAAAGAAGAAAGGTTTAGTAAGCTGGCGACCAACTGCGCTTCGTTTATCAAAAGCAAGGCGTGGAACAACGGCGTACTGCATCGTACCTACAAAAATGGTCAGACCAGACTTTATGGCTATCTGGAAGACTATGCAGCTACCATCGACGGCCTCATCAAGCTGTATGAAGCCAGCTTCAATCGGGAATGGCTGGATTTTGGCTATCTGTTGTCCGAACAAGTAATGAATGAGTTCTTCGATCAGGAAGAGCGGCTTTTTTATTACACTTCAAGCAAGGGCGAAAAGCTCATCGCCCGAAAAAAGGAAGTGTTTGACAATGTGATTCCCTCCACCAATTCGATGATGGCGCACAACCTGCACAAGCTGGGGCTTTACTTTGAAAACAACGACTACCTTACTCTCGCTGAAGAAATGACTGCAAGGTTAAAGTCGTTGATACTTACTGAACCGGATTACCTGACCAACTGGGCAATGATGGCTGGCCAGCTTGCCAAACCCACAGCGGAAATTGCCATAGTGGGACCAGGTGCATTTGAATTGGCAGCAGCATTGAAACAAACCTACCTGCCTAACAAAGTGGTGGCTGCTTCAGAAACGGAAACGGACGCACTGCCTATGCTGGCAGGCAAAAAGGTGGTGAATGAAAAGACTACGATTTACGTTTGTTATAACCGTGCCTGCCAGCGACCGGTGGGCACGATAAAAGAAGCTTTGTCGTTGGTTGTTTAATCGGAAGATAAGGTCAGCAACTCACTATATGGAGTATTTTGGCTATCTTTGATAAGCAGGCAAATGAACTAAAACTATGGTAAGAACCAGCTTGATCCCTAAAAAGCAACAGATTTCAATCGAAGTACCTGCCGATTATGTTGGTACAGAAATAGAAGTAATTGCCTTCAGGAAAAATGAAGGAGTAGAAAGAGAAAAGACAATACCCAAGAAAGTTTCGTTCTCTGCAATTTCTATTGACACTGCCGGTTTCAGATTTGACCGTAATGAAGCCAATGAACGATAAGATATTTCTGGACAGCAATATTTTAATATACGCTTACTCTAAAAATGAAATAGAGAAACAAACGGCCTCAAGAAATTTGATCACCAACTTCAATTCAATCATTAGTACGCAGGTACTTCAGGAATTCACTAATATCATCACTCGGAAATTTCAGTTCAGCTTTGATGATGCGCAAAAAGCCATTATCGAATGTTGCCAAAACAACAAGGTTTTCACAAATACTGACACTACAATTCTAAAGGGATGTCAGCTAGCGGCCAGATATAAATTTTCTTTTTTCGATAGCCTTATTATTGCCTCAGCAATTGAGTCTGATTGCACGTTGCTTTACTCCGAAGATTTACAAAACGGCCAGGTCATTGACGAGTCACTCACGATAGTAAATCCATTCGTAAATATTTGATGGCATCCTTCGCCGACATCCTCCTTCCTGTGCCTATCCCGAGGTTGTTTACCTACGAGGTGTCGGCAGCGCATATCGATAAAGCTGAACCTGGAAGAAGAGTGATTGTGCCTTTTGGGCAAAAGAAAGTACTAACCGGTGTTATCGTTCAACTTCATAGCACCAAACCCGAGAACTACGAAGCCCGTGAAATTCTGGATGTGCTGGACGACCAGCCGGTAATTGTTGATCAGCAGCTCCAACTCATTCAGTGGATGGCAAGCTACTACATGTGCACGCCTGGTGAAGTACTCAACGCCGCCCTTCCATCTGGACTAAAGCTTAGCAGTAAATCGATGGTGCAGAAGCATCCCGACTTCGATCCCGATGATGGTGCCCACACCTATTCCGACTCAGAGTGGAAGGTGGTCGAAGCCCTGGAAGAAAAAGAGCATCTGAGCTATGACGAGATTTCTCAGATCACTGGCGTTAAAAACATCTACCACCTCATCAAATCGCTGTCCGCCAAAGGAGCCATCCTGATTTTTGAGCAGCTCATTGAAAAGTACAAGCCAAAAAAGGAAAGGCGGGTTCGGCTGCAACAATCACTGGAAGGTGATTTACTGGCAATCGAAGCGCTCTTTCAAAAGTTAGAAAAGAAAGAAAAGCAACTGGAGCTGGTGATGAAATACCTCAGGGAGGTTCCCCTGAATGAATTGAAGGAGAGAAATCAGGCAGGCATCCCCAAGGGAGAGTTTCTATCATCAGGTCTTTCTGCATCGTCTTTGGGAACCCTGGTGAAAAATGGCGTTTTCGAAGAGTTTGACAAAGTAGTTTCCCGGTTTGGCGAGCCAAAAAAGAAGGAATCGATTATTCCAGAGCTAACCTCATTGCAGGAAGAGAAACTATCCGAAATTCACGGTCTTTTTGAGAAGAAGTCAACTGTACTCTTGCATGGTGTTACCGGAAGCGGCAAAACGGAGATTTACATTCGCCTGCTCCAGCAAGTCCTGGATGAGGGAGCGCAAGCACTTTATTTGCTTCCCGAAATAGCACTCACTGCTCAAATCCTTCGTCGCCTGAAAAAAGTCTTTGGTGACAAAATCGGCATCTATCATTCCAAGTACTCCGACAATGAACGGGTAGAGGTGTGGAACGGTGTACTTTCCGGCCGATTTCCGATAGTCGTGGGTGTGCGGTCATCGGTCTTCTTGCCTTTTAACAGCCTTTCTCTCATTATCATCGACGAGGAGCATGAGTCGTCATACAAGCAATATGACCCAGCGCCCCGCTACCACGCCCGAGACACAGCCATTATGCTCGGGCAGATTCACCATGCCAAAATATTGTTAGGTTCCGCTACGCCTTCGGTGGAGAGCTACTACAACGCCGTGTATGAAAAGTACGGACTGGTAACATTGGAAACCCGGTTTGGTGAAGTGCAAATGCCTGAAACTGCACTCATTGACCTGAAAGATGAGCGAAAGAAAAAACGAATGCACGGCGACCTGTCGCCGGGGTTGCTTCAAGCCATTGAGCAAACCCTGGAAGAAAATAAACAAGTCATCCTCTTTCAGAACAGGAGAGGCTATGCGCCCTATCTTCACTGCGAAGACTGTGCCCACATACCCAAGTGTGCTAACTGCTCGGTGAGCTTAACGTATCACATGTACCGGCAGGAGCTGCTCTGTCACTACTGTGGTTTCCGTGAACCCCTTCCGTCGCATTGTGAGGCGTGTGGTTCGGCCAAAATAAAAACGATTGGTTTCGGTACGGAAAAGCTGGAAGATGATTTAAAGGTGTTGCTTCCCACCGGCCGCATCAGCCGAATGGACTATGACACGACCCGCACCAGAAGCACCTACGAGCAGCTCATAGAAGACTTTGAAAATGGTGAAATCGATGTGCTGGTAGGTACGCAAATGATCACCAAAGGCCTGGACTTTGACCATGTAGAGCTGGTGGGCATCTTGGACATCGACCGTATCATTCATTTCCCTGATTTCCGCTCTCATGAGCGGGCCTTTCAAATGATGACACAGGTAAGTGGCCGGGCTGGCCGGCGATCAAATAATGGCAAAGTGATCATTCAGACCAACAATCCAGAGCAGCCTGTCTTTCATTTAGTACGAACCAACGACTACAAGCGATTCTACCAGATGGAGATTTTGGAGCGGGAAAGCTTTCACTACCCACCATTTGTGCGAATGATAAGGGTGCTTTTCCGAAACCAGGACAAACAACTGGTTTGGGAAACCGCCAACCACTATTTAAAAAGTATCCAAACTTCGTTGGGAGGCCACAGAATACTTGGCCCCCAGGAACCGTTAATAGCAAGGATACGAAATCAATACCACCAGGAAATTACCATCAAGCTGGAAAAAGGTGGCATTTCTATCCCCAAGGCCAAAGAATTCCTGACTCAAAAGATGGAAGAATTACAACAGGATAAAATATTCCGGCAGACATCCGTTATTTTTGATGTCGATCCGCAGTAACTATGAAGTTGGGCAAAAACATAAACCATTGGCAAATTCTTTTTTTCCTATTGACAGGCCCCTTGCTGTGGTCTTGTCTTGGCGAGGTAGAGCCCTATGAAAAAGAGCCAGCGGTAAAAGTCAGGTTTTTCAACATTGACAGTCTGCAAAAAATTAATTCGGCCATTGCAGCAATCGACACTGCTGTGAAACATTTAACTGCGGAAAAGACAGCCCTGACTACTCAACTTTCGGCACTCAACACCTCGCTAACTTCCCTCAACAAGCAAATCACTGAAGGTAACATTGATTTGATACCGGAAAGAGATTCAGTGCAGGCAGCGATCACAGAAGCCAGGGCCAGGCAAACGGAGATTACGACAGAACAAGCCGCCCTTGCCGCAGCAAAGACACCACTCACTAAAACAGCTGTAGCTATTAACAAGGGCACAATTTTGATTACCAGCATCTCGGCCAATGGCAACAAAGTTTCGTATTCAGATAGTGCCAATACTTTCAGTCTACCGCTGAATATGAACACTACCAGTCAAGTATATTATTTCGAAATCGCAGGCAAAGTGGATAGTATGGAGCTTTCTTATTCGTTTGTTGAAGACCTTACAGCCAAGAGCTACACCAGGCTTATTGGCACCAACATTGAAAGAACCGACGACAAGTTTTCATTTGACAGTGTGAAAGTATACTGCAAAGCATTACCTGACCCTTGCCTGAGCACAAAAACTACCATCAATGTCTATTTCTAAGGCTGCCATATTGTTGTTATTTGTGCTGGTCAGCCTGTCGGCTTACGGGCAGGATATTGGTAGGCCAAAACCACCCAGAACACGGGTGAATCCGGAAGGCCTAGCTGATACAACCAAAACCGCCAAACCGAATCCTCCCTCCATTGATGGTGAAGACGATGAAGAAGAGGAGCCTAAACCTGCCAAAATAAAGGACACCACCAACTATCCGTTTCTAACGGAGCTTCACCTCCTCCTCGACTATGGGAAGCTGCTTACTTTGCCCACCCCTTTCGAAAGCAAAGCCGAGGGTGGCATACAGGCAGTGTTTGAAAACAGGTATGTGGGCAGTATCAGCTATGGCTATGGCAGCATCAACCCAACTGGAGCCTACAAAAACTCTGACTACAACGCCACTGGCACGTATATAAAACCTGGCCTGTTCTACCAATTAGCCATCAATCCTAAAAATAAATTACTGCTGGGAGCTCAATATGGAATGGCGTCTTTTGAAGATTCAGGCGTTACCACCATAGAAAGTGCCTCTGGTTTATTTGAACCATACGAAAGAGCTTTTGCACGTGGTGGCCTTAAGGCAAGCTGGCTGGAGCTTTCCATTCAATCGGAAGGAAACTTCAGAGGCAATTTTTGGCTGGGATTCAGGGCATCTTACCGGCATTTGATCAGCATTGATAACCCTGGCGATCCGGATGTACTCATTGTGCCAGGCTACGGAAAAACGGTTGGTAGTGGAGTACCTGCTGTGAACCTGTTTTTGAAGTACAAGCTTAACTTCTTCCACCCTCCGGTAGTAGTTGTGCCTGAGTCAGAAGATTAGAAATCCCATTCGTCGTTGAGGATAGGCAATGCATGGTGAGCAGTCAGGTCGTACTGGCAAGGCACAATAGAAATGTAATTGTTGGCAATGGCCCATTCGTCGTTATCCTCGCCCTTGTCGAAGTTGACAAAGTTGCCCGCCATCCAAAAATACTGACGACCGTACGGATCGTGACGCAAATCAAATTCCTCCTGCCATTTGGCGTTGGCCTGACGGCACATTTTAATGCCTTTTATCGCTTCGTTTCTCTTTGGTGGAATATTCACATTCAACGCCACACCCTTCGGAATCCCTTTTTCAAGGGCCTGCCTTGCTATTTTTAGAATGAATTCGTCCACATGAGAAAAATCTGCTTCCTGTGAATAATCACATAGCGAGAACCCGATGGCCGGCAATCCTTCCATGGCTGCCTCTATGGCCGCTGACATAGTGCCGGAATACAGCACACTAATGGACGTATTGCTTCCATGATTAATGCCACTAACAACCAGATCGGGGCGGATGTCTTTCAATATATAGTGCTTCCCAATTTTCACGCAGTCGGCAGGTGTGCCGCTGCATTTATAAGCCTTTACATCGCCAAAAATATCGTCGGTATCCAGCCTCAAGGTGTCACCGATGGTGATGGCATGCCCCATCCCTGATTGTGGGCTATCGGGTGCTACCACAATTACCTCACCAAGTGTTTTCATCAGTTCTACCAGTTTCCTGATGCCACGACTGGTTATTCCATCGTCGTTGGAAACGAGAATGAGGGGTTTCTTTTTTGCCATTGTTAATTATTTCACTGAATTGTAAAAAGCTACGATACGCACAAGATCCCGGATTTTATCTGGTGATAAACGATTCTTTTTCATGAACGGCTTTACTTCCGACCACCTGTCACGCATAGCATCCTGAAGCTCAGGTTTTTTCCCGTTGTACAGTCTGATATTACCTTTTTTATCAAGGAAATAGAAACTATAGTCAAGTCTTTGCCTTGTTTGGTTATAGCCACTAAAAGAATAACTCTGCACCGACGGTACGGTTTCCTGAATAATTGACTCTCTGGTCAGCAAGGACAGCTCTCCTTCGTACAGCAGCTCGAAAAGCATCGGCACCTTGTAGTCGTAGTTAACTGCATACGGCAGCGAATAAAACTGCCTGTAGTTTTCGGTTGTCTTGTCGTAAAATTCTATGTAGAGAATTTTGCGGCTGGAGAAGGTGTTGATCCGATCCCGGTTTCTTACCTGCACTAAATCGTTGGGAAGGTCGTATTTTATCTCCCCTCTCAGGGTGTCGGCATCGTCATTCACTATCCAGCCATCGTGCCAATACTCAGAAGGAAAATATTGGGCATAGGATGAACCACTTGCTAAAAGAGAAAATAAAAAAAATAAAAAAACCGAGTACTTTCCCATCCTCCTCATACTACAATATTACATTTCCCAGGCAAAACGACCCACTATTTCTCTTTCAAAATCATATGACCCATTTTGTCCCGTTTGGTTGTGAGGTACTTCTCATTAAACTCGTTAGGAGCCACCTCAATTGCCAGATTGTCCACAATTTCCAGGCCATATCCCAGCAAACCCGCTCTTTTCTTGGGGTTGTTCGTGATCAACCGTAGTTTGCTGATACCAAGATCTCGCAGTATCTGCGCACCAACGCCATAATCTCTTTCATCCATTTTATATCCCAGGTGAAGGTTAGCTTCCACGGTATCCATTCCTTCCTCCTGAAGCTTGTAGGCTCTCAGTTTTGCCTCCAGCCCTATCCCACGACCTTCCTGGTTCATGTACAACACAACGCCTTTACCCTCCTTCTCCACCATGGTCATTGCATTATGAAGCTGCTCACCACAATCACACCTGTGAGAGCCAAAGATATCGCCTGTAACGCAGGAAGAGTGCACCCTTACCAGGACCGGCTCCCCTGGCTCCCAGGTTCCCTTCACGAGTGCTAAATGCTGCTCGCCTGTATTTTTTTGCTTATACGCATGAAGCTGAAAGCTGCCATATTCTGTAGGCATTTTCACATCTACCAGTTTTTCGATCAGAGACTCCTTTTCAAGGCGGTAAGTGATCAGGTCTTTGATAGAGACAAGTTTAAGATTAAACTTTTCGGCTACTTTTTTCAGATCCGGAAGGCGGGCCATTGAGCCATCCTCATTCATGATTTCGACCAACACGCCGGCAGGGTAAAGCCCTGCTAGCCTGGCAAAGTCGATAGCAGCTTCCGTGTGACCTGAACGGCGCAGAACACCGCCTTTCCTGGCCTTAAGCGGGAAAATGTGACCGGGTTTGCCAAATTCTTCCGGCGTTGCATTGGGGTCAACCAGGGCCTGAATAGTCACCGACCTGTCTTTGGCCGAAATGCCAGTCGTTACTCCTCTCCCTCTCAGATCGACAGAAACAGTAAAAGGAGTTTCATGAAGGGCGGTGTTTTTACCAACCATCAGTTCCAGCCCCAGCTCTTCGCATCGCTCCTCCACTAAGGGCACACAAATCAACCCCCTGCCATGCGTAGCCATGAAATTGATAATTTCAGGGGTGACAGTTTCAGCAGCACATATAAAATCGCCTTCGTTTTCTCTGTCTTCATCGTCAACTACGATGATGATCTCTCCTCTTTTTATCGCCTCAATGGCGTCTTCTATTTTGTCGAGTTGTATTTCTTCTTGCATTGTGCTAATTGCACCCTCCTTTGGGGTGTCTACTGTTTTTTTAACACTCTTAAAATCAAAAGTATTCCGCAAAGGTTCATTTAAATATGCATACTGACAAATAAGAACCTCCTCAGGGCCTTAACCGACGGTGACAACACCAAGGATTCCAGCTAAACCCATTTCTACCTTCTTGAGTGCCTCATGGTGCTCCATTATCTCCACCTGCTCGGCCTCAGTTTCCGCAGTTTTCAATTTGTCAAGATTCTCTTTGATCACTGCCCTGACTGTCCGAAGCTTAAGCCTGACGATATTGGCATAGGTAGCGCCTTTCAGGTCGTTTCTTTCACTGTTTACTTTGATGTCGAACTTCTCAGTCCAATGATGGCTCACCTCATGCCGCTCAGTAATCAAATCGATCACTTCCTTCTTCATTGGTTCGGTGCCATGCTTCAACACATAGTCCGCATCTATCACGTCTCCATCCACCAGCTTGTTCTTAAACATATCAAGGATTTGCGCATACACAGGGTGACTGAAATGCACCTCGTCTGTTTCATGCAGAAAGTAATCGGCGAGCAGCTGATCTACTTCCTCGGTTCCCTTTATCACGAATTGACCATAGTTGAGCAAAAGCCTCAGGCTTTCCCTTTCCTGAATCATTTTTGGATCAACCTCCGGCTTTGCGAGCGTTGAAATAGCCGCATCAGGTGAACTCTCAGGTGCTGAACCGGAGCTGTCGAGGTCGAGCCGCTGCCTGGTTTGCTGCCGTTCCCTTTCCTTTTGCTGCTGCTGCCCCTGCTCGATGAGCATTTTGTTCATCTCAGCAACGATCACAGCCTCATCCATTTCCATTAGCTGGCTGCACTCCCTGGCAAAAACAAGCCGCTTAATGGCGTCAGGTATCTTGGCAATGCTACCCACAATTTCCCTGATGGTGCCCGCCTTTTTTATGGGGTCGCTGCCGGCATCCTTAAGGTACAGATGGGTTTTAAAAGCAATAAAATCTTCGCTGTTCTTTTCCAGGAAAGCTTTGAATGCAGAAGCACCCAGCTGCTGAGAGTAGCTGTCGGGGTCTTCTCCCTCCGGAAAAACGACCGCTCTCACATTGAGCCCTTCTTCGAGCAGCATATCAATGCCTCGCATACTCGCTTTGATGCCCGCAACGTCACCGTCAAAAAGTGTAGTGACATTCTGAGTAAAGCGGCTGATGAGTTTGATATGCTCACGGGTCAATGAGGTACCCGACGAGGCCACTACATTCTTAACACCGGCCTGGTGCATCGAAATAACGTCGGTGTAGCCTTCCACCAGGTAGCAATTGTCCTCGTTCCGAATGGCCTGCTTGGCCTGGAACATCCCAAAAAGGACATTGCTTTTATGGTAGACCGGCGACTCGGGGGAGTTAATGTACTTGGGTTGATTATCCGCCTTTTTCAGTATCCTGGCGCCAAATCCTATGACCTTGCCCGACGGATTATGAATTGGAAACATGACCCTACCCCGGAAGCGGTCATATTTTTTTCCGTCTTCTTTGGCGAGAACCAAGCCCGCCTTTTCCATCATTTCCTCAGTGAAGCCATTTTTGGAGGCATACTTCATGAAGCCGTCCCACTTGTCGCGGCTATAGCCCAGGTCAAAGGCCTTGATGGTTTCGTCCGAGAAACCTCTTTCTTTAAAGTAGCTTAAGCCAATGGCCTGCCCTTCATCATCTTCCCACAAAAGCTGCTTATAATACCCTTTGGCATGATCGAGTAAGATCAGCAGGCTTTCTTTTTCATTGAATTCTTTGATCTGGTCGGGTGTGGCCTCCTCTTCTTCTACCTCAATGCCATATTTATTGGCCAGGTGCTTGAGTGCCTCCACATACCCGAGGCCCTCAATATCCATGATAAAAGAAATGGCGTCGCCACCTTTCCCACACCCAAAGCACTTATAAATGCCCTTATTGGGAGCTACTGAAAAGCTGGGCGACTTCTCATCATGAAAGGGGCAGCAGGCCCAAAAGTTTTGGCCCTTTTTCTTCAGCGAAACATAGTCGGACACCACCTCCTGGATGTCCATCCGGGATTGTATTTCTGATATGATGTGGTCGCTGATGCGCATGGGGGTTCGAAGTTACGAAGTAAATCCGACTCCGGTAAAGCCGTCAGGCCCAAAGTTGATGATCAATCCGTGTCTGGCGATACTTTCAGGTAAAAGGCATTGCTCCGTTTATCAAAGAGGGTGAAAACCTATTTTGAAAAAGATACTACTTTTGCCCGGATGGAGAAGATTACTGTAGAATGGGGCGGCCTGATCATTATGGAGCCTATGGCGATTGTTTGGAACTGGCTGATTACCATTTTTGGTGTGGTGGCTTATTTTAAGCTGCGTAAAAACACCTCTCCTCCATACAAAAACTGGAGTTTGTTCTTCATCGTCCTCGGCATTTCAGGATTTTTCGGCGGACTTGGGCACGGGCTTTTCTACTACTGGGGGCTCACCGGAAAAATACTTCCCTGGACAACCGGCATCTTGTCAGTCTACTTTGCCGAAAGAGGCATTTACGCCTTTATCCCCGCCGAAAAAGAGGTTTGGAAAAAGAGACTACAGCTGTTTTCCCTTTTGAAAATGATCATCATGCTGGCGGGCATGGCCTTCGTCTCCTTTGACTTTTCGTGGACAAAGAACAACTCAATTATTGGCCTTACCCTCATTGTGGGTCTGGGTGGCTACCTACTGAGCCGGAAGTATAAAGAACTGGTCTATTTCCCCATCGGCATCCTTGTTCTAAGCTCCGCCGCTTTTGTTCACGGGTTCGACATCAATATCCACCCATGGTTCAACAGGGACGACTTCGCTCATCTTATTATGCTTGCCGGCATGAGCTTTTTTCTGGTCGCCCTTCAGAAATTTGATATGAAATCACCTCAGGCTAATTGAAAGGCCTCTGAAAGCCCAATGCGCTCAATAAACTTTGAGCTTCCCCAACTTTATCGTTCTTCTCATTGTTACATGCTGGTATAAGCATTAATTTGCAACAGTTTTGCATCAGAACAGCCATTTTCTACATGTCCCAAATCAGTAAAGAACAAGTATTAAAGTCGTTGAGCAAGGTGGACGACCCAGATTTGAAGAAAGATCTGGTGACCCTTGGAATGATCAAAAACCTGGAAGTAGGTGACTCCAGGATCAGTTTTGCCGTGGAGCTTACCACGCCGGCGTGTCCATTGAAGGAGCTCATCAGGAGTCAGTGTGAGGACGTGATTTATGCTGATTTCGGAGAGGCTGTGGAGCTATCTATTTTGATGACCTCCAATGTTACTTCGATCAGAGACAATGCGCCCCTGTTACCTGGTGTAAAAAACATCATTGCTATTTCTTCGGGAAAAGGTGGAGTAGGTAAATCCACCGTAACTTCCAATCTGGCCGTAGCACTTGCAAGAAGCGGTGCCAGCGTAGGTATTATTGATGCGGACATTTTCGGGCCTAGCATCCCTACTATGTTCAACTGCGAACATGAGCAGCCCGGCATCATCGAGAAAAATGGAAAGAACGTAATTTTACCAATAGAACAGTATGGCGTAAAGCTGATATCGATAGGGTTTCTTACCCCGCCTGAAAATGCAGTAGTGTGGAGAGGGCCCATGGCCAGCTCAGCGTTAAAGCAGTTTATTGGCGACACAGAATGGGGAGAGCTCGACTACCTTTTAATTGACCTTCCTCCGGGAACCAGCGATATACACCTGACACTTGTGCAAACAGTGCCTGTTACTGGTGCGGTGGTGGTGACTACCCCTCAAAAAGTAGCCCTGGCTGATGCTCAAAAGGCATATTCTATGTTTAAACAGCCTCAGATCAATGTGCCCGTACTGGGAATCATTGAAAATATGTCGTACTTTACTCCTGAGGAACTTCCGAACAATAAATACTACCTGTTCGGCCAGAATGGAGGAAAGCTTTTCGCTGAGATAAACAATGCTCCTTTCCTTGGTGAGGTACCGCTGGTGCAGTCGATCAGAGAGTCTGGCGACAGCGGCTACCCTGCGGTAATGAAAGATGGGATAACGGCTGATGCTTTCAATGGCATTGCACAAGCCGTGGCTCAGCAGGTGGCAATGAGAAATGCCGCCAAAGAAAAAACGAAAGTAGTTGAAGTTAATGTTTAAGAAATGATTGCTGACACACCTGAATATATAGCGTTGATGGAGCGCATAGAAAGTGCGCTTGATTCAATCAGACCTTATCTGGAGGCTGATGGTGGAAATGTTAAGCTGCTAAGCATCGATGAAGGGCATGTGGCAAAGCTTGAGCTGCTTGGCAACTGCGGGTCGTGCCCTATGTCGGCCATGACACTGAAAGCTGGCGTAGAAGAGGCGATTAAAAGAGCTGTTCCGGAAATAAGTAAAGTGGAAGCGGTGAATGTGGCTGTCGTTTAATGAAATAATTTTTATAGCATTACCTCGTTACCTCTCATCCACGTTTTTTAACATACTCAATGAGCAGGAGGTTATACCTTTTTTTAGACTTTGCTGTTTGCATTTTTTTATGCTTTAGCCACCCAGCTTTTTCACAGGAAAAGTGTGGCACCGTACAACTCGAAGAAAAATACAGACCGATTATTGGTGAATCTGTCAAAGAGTTTGAATCGTGGGTTCAAACCAAAAAAACTGAGCGTCAGCTTCGGTTGAGAAATAGCAGAACTGCTGAAACCGTTTACACCATACCTGTGGTGATACACATATTGCATCAGGGCGAGGCGTATGGAGAAGGATCGAACATTCCGCTGGAGCAGGTACTGTCTCAAATTGAGTTACTCAATCAGGACTTCCGTAGATTAAACTCAGACACAACCGACACCCGAGAGATATTTAAGCCTGTGGCAGCTGACGCACTTATAGAATTTGCGTTAGCCAAAAGAGACCCTGAGGGCATGCCCACCAGCGGCATTGTAAGGGCTCGTGCCGGCAAAGACTCCTACGCCATTGGAGAAGAAGACCTGCTTCAGAAGGTTAGCTATTGGCCGCCCGACAAATACCTCAATATATGGGTAACCAACCTTAAATCGGGCTTGTTGGGGTTTGCGCAATTCCCGGTATCAGACCTGATCGGCCTTAAGCCCAACATTGCTAATAAATTTCTGCCTGACGGCGTCACCATTGACTATGAGTACTTTGGCCAGGGCTTCAATGCAAAGGAGTTTTCTACCGGACGAACAGCTACCCACGAAATAGGGCACTACCTTGGGCTGCGACATATTTGGGGCGACGGCGGCTGTGGATCAGACGATTACTGTTCCGATACTCCAGCGGCAGACAGAGCCAGTTCGTCAGGCAGCTGCGAGTTGTCAAAGGCGAGCTGTGGGTCTACCGACATGATTGAGAACTACATGGACTACAGTCCCGACAAGTGCATGAATATTTTCACAAAGGATCAAAAAGAGAGGATGAGAACCGTGCTGGAATTTAGCCCCAGAAGGAGGAGTCTCATAGGGTCGGAAGCACTGGTGGCTCCAACGCTTGTAGCCAATGATTTGGGCATAAAAACAATCGTTAGTCCGGCAGGCGGTATCTGCTCCGCCAGGTTTATGCCAGAGATAGCAGTGAGAAACTATGGCACCAACATTATCACACAATTTGAAGTTAAGGCTGTTATCAACGGCCTGGAGTGGGATTCAAGAACAATCTCCACCAACCTTGCCCCCCTGGCTGCCTACACTGTTACCTTCGACGAAGTACTGCTTGAGCAAGGTGGCTTATATACCACAACATTTGAAATCGGCAGTGTCAACCAGGCAATAGACAACAATGCCAGCAACAACAAGGTCTCGATAGACGCCAGCTACCAGCGACTAATTTCGCTGCCAATGTTGGAAACCTTTGAAGAGAACGGTTCTCAATTGGTCATGAAGGCCGACAACCCCGATCAGCCCTTTGCAGCCATCACGCTGGCACCGAAGGCTTTGGCCACCAACCTGGCCATGGAATTTGACTACTTCAGTGCTGACTCGACACAATTTGGCGACTGGGAAATGCTTTTGTCTCCAATAATCGACTTAACAAAATACCCTTCGCTCACCATCGATTTCGACTACGCTTATGGGCACGACGGTATCAATAATTCGGACGGTCTGCTGGTGGCAGTTTCGACCGACTGCGGCGCCACTTTCGGGTACGACGACATTGTGTTCCAAAGATTTGGCGAAGACCTTGCCACCACATATATAGAGCCCGGACAAGAATTTATTCCTTCAGGCCCAGCCGAATGGAAAAAAGCGTTTATCGCTCTCAACAGCTTCAAAGGAGCCGACAGGATACAGCTCGCCTTCATCGGTCAAAACGGACTGGGCAACAACCTGTTTGTTGACGACATAAAAATATCGAGTAATAACCTGGCCGACTACGATATTGGCATTAGTGAAGTAACTGATCTTTCTTTCATTTCTTGTATCAACCAGCCGGTGCCAACGGTCGAGGTTAAGAATTTTGGGAAGCAACCCATCACCAGCTTTTCGCTTTCCTACACGGTTAACAACAGTTCAAAGGAATTGCAGGTTAACAATATCTTCATCAATACCGGCCAAACGATCAACGTACCATTGGAGATTGACGCCCTGGAAGATGGCACATATAAGCTTGAATTGGCCCTCGACCAGCCAAATGGCAACACCGACCAGCGAATCTCCGACAACAGCTTCTCCCAGCTATTTCATGTAAAAACAGCCACCGACGTGATCCCATTCAGAGAAACATTTGCTTCGAACAGGGGCGTGGAAGAAAATCTTTTGCACAGAATTACAAACACCGACGGACGCACCTGGCAAATTCAAAATGATGAAAGCCTCAGCCAGGGAAACAAAGTAGCCCGGATGACTTCCTATGACCTGACTGTGCTGGGTGATGAGTTCTGGTTGGCCACGAAAGTGCTGGATCTTGACGACGCCGATGAAGCGTCAATGTCCTTCAAACTCTCCTATGCCAAAAGGGAAAACCGTTCGGAGCGACTAAGAGTGATGGTGTCCGTGGACTGTGGTATCAATTTCAGAGACGTCGTATATGACAAGAGGGGAAGTGATCTGGCTATTACCGAATCTGAAGATTTTTGGACTCCCTCAACTTCAGAGCACTGGAAAAGAGAAACAATCGACTTGTCAGCCTATGCAGGATACAGCAGTGTGGTGGTGGCCATTGTAGGCACCAACGGCAACGGCAACAATATGTATTTGGACGACATAGAGTTTTATCTGTCAGGTGAGCCAACGCCTGTTTTCCCTGTGGAAGATTTGATCAGGCTCTTTCCTAACCCGGCGAAAGAAGTAATTAACGTGGCCTTTAGCCTGGCTGAGAGGCAAACCGTGACGGTACGCATGCAGGATGTGAGAGGCCGGGTGTACTTCGAAAAAGAATACCCTAACACATTGAATCAGATTTATCAGCTAACCACCGTAAACGAAGCCAATGGCATGTACCTGATACAAGCGATAACGAAGGACAACGTAACTGCCCAAAGAGTCATTATCAGGCATTGAAAATCGTTTCGGTTGAGTAATTTTGTTACAAGTAGCCGGTGACCGCTGTAATTATTAAATTTAAAAGATGAGAGTAGGAATATTCTTTGGAGGACAATCCAGGGAAAGAGAAATATCCTTTGCAGGAGGACGTACAGTTTACGACAACCTCAATAAATCATTGTTTGAGCCAGTGCTCTTTTTCATTGACAGCCTCGGACAAATCATAGAGCTCGATTGGCAATACGTGTACAAAGGCACCATTCGGGATTTCTATCCTCCTGTGTCGCTGCTGCCGCCAAGCCCTCATCATTTTCAGGTATATATCGAGTCGCTGGCGGCCGAGGACCATAACCTTGCATTGAGTGCTGCCTCAGATGTTGGCCGCAAAGTCAGCCCCGAGGAACTGCCAACACTTATCGACTTTGCTTTCCTTGCCCTTCATGGGCCTTTTGGCGAAGACGGCAATATCCAGGGGCTCTTGGAGTGGTACAATATTCCTTACTCAGGCTCCGGTATTTTACCTTCGGCCATTGGCGTGAATAAGGTTGTTCAAAAAGACCTTTTGGAAAAGAATGACTTCTCTGCGCCCGCTTACGAGTTACTTAACAGAGACTCATGGCTGAAGGAAGCCAATAAAAAAGCAGTTTTCGATTCTTTAAAATCAAAGCTGAAGCTTCCGCTGGTGATCAAAGCACCCAATCAGGGATCGACCATTGGTGTGGCCATTATCGATAAAGACTCCGTGGAAGACTTTGTGGACGGCATGAACAGGGCTTTTTTCATTGAAGAGATTGATTTGAGCTGGTGGGCAACACTTGCCAACGAAGGGAAAAGAACAGAACTTATAAAACTTACAGACATCAGGGAAGGTATTGGTCTTCCTGTGATGATGGAGGGTGAATGGATATCCCACCCTGAAAAACTCTGGGTGAAACTCGACCACCTCGCTTCCACAAGAAAAGATACTATTCAGCTTACCAGTCAGCACGCTGAGGAAACAGTGCTGGTGGAAGCCTTCATCAAAGGCCGGGAGTTTTCGTGCATCGTTATTGAAAATGACAACGGTGCGCCGATGGCATTACCGCCCACCGAGATCAGAAAAATCAAAGACCTTTTCGACTACCGCTCCAAGTACCTGCCAGGGATTAGCAGGAAAATAACACCGATTGAATTACCCGACGGTGATATTCAAAGGATTCGTGAACAATGTGAAAGACTCTTCACCGCTCTTCACTGCCAGGTATACGCCCGCATAGATGGGTTCTACACCGAGGATGGCAGCATTTTCCTGAACGACCCGAATACGACGTCGGGCATGCTGCCATCGTCGTTCTTCTTTCACCAGGCGGCTGAAATAGGGCTTAACCCTTCGCAGTTTCTCACTTACATCATTCGCACCTCACTGGCCGCTAGAATAAAAACCGGCAAAATGATCCACCAAATGAAAGGGCTGCTCAAAAAGTTGGATACTGAGATTCAGCTTCTGGCAGTTTCAGAGGTGAAAAAAATCAATGTGGGTGTGATCATGGGTGGCTTCTCTTCTGAGAGGCATATTAGCGTGGAAAGTGGAAGGAATATTTTTGAAAAGTTAGCCTCCTCCACAAAATACCACCCTGTCCCTATTTTCCTCACTGGCAGCGAAGAAAACCATGAGCTCTACCTGCTTCCGGTTAACATTATGCTCAAAGACAACGCTGATGATATCAGAGAGAAGCTTCATGCGGCAGCCTCCAAAAATGAGCACCCGGTAATTGGGCAAATAAAATCTGAAGCTGGCACAATTACCAGCACCTATGCTCCGGGCACTATTTTGAAGTACAAGCGAATCAAGTACGAGGACTTATCAGGCTTGGTGGATGCAGTGTTTATCGCCTTGCATGGCAGGCCTGGCGAAGACGGTGCCGTGCAGGTGGAGTTGGAGAAGCTGGGCATTCCTTACAACGGGTCGGGCGTGGACAGCAGCCGCATTACCATCAATAAATATGAGACCAATGAGCTACTGATGAAACATGGCATTTCCGTGGCCAATCACACGCTTGTTTACAAGGAGGAATACCTGGCGCATCCCGCTAAAACAATAGCCGAACTGGAGAAGAGCTTCACCTATCCGCTGATTGCCAAGCCGGCTGACGATGGGTGTAGTTCTGCTGTGAAGAAAATCAGAAACCAGCAGGAACTTTGCGCTTTTGCTGAAATGATGTTTAGAGACACGCCGGAGTTTTTGCCTGCTCAGCAGAAAGTGCTCAAGCTGAAGGACAATGAGGAGTTCCCTCAAAAGAGCTACTTTTTGCTTGAAGACTTGATAGACAGAAACGGTGCCACACACTTTTTAGAAATCACTGGCGGCATGCTCACAAGCATCAACGACAACGGCGACAGAGTATATGAGTTGTTTGAGCCTTCGGAAACCCTGGCCACTGGCGACGTGCTTTCACTCGAAGAAAAGTTTCTGGCCGGAGAGGGGCAGAACATCACCCCGGCGAGGTTTGGTAAAACAACTGAAGAAAATAAGCGGGTAAGTGAAAAGGTAAGAAAAGACCTGGAAAAAGTAGCTGAGATTTTAAACATTGAGGGCTACGCAAGAATCGATGCCTTTGTACGTATTTATGAGGATGGCAAGGTAGAAACCATTATTATTGAAATTAATTCATTACCTGGAATGACACCCGCTACCTGTATTTTCCACCAATCGGCCATCAATGGCTACAAACCCTACGAGTTCATTGATGCGATTCTGACTTACGGTATGCAGCGACAAAAATTAATAGCCTGACCTAAACTGTAGCAAATGACACTTTTTCAATTCAACTCATGGAGAGATGTGCTGATCCAGCTGGCCCTGATGGTGGCAATAGCCGTCGTATTCCTGCTTGGGTTCTTTTACGTCTATCTGCCCAACACGACCAACCATGGAGAGACCATTACCGTGCCTGACCTGGAAGGGATTCCTTTGGATGAACTGGATGAGTTTCTGACTGATCGGAATTTGCGTTTTGAGATCAATAAAGATTCTGGGTTTTCATCGCAATACCCGCCGTTGGCCGTACTCAAGCAGTTTCCACTGCCCAACTCGAAGGTAAAGGAAAATAGAAAAATATATATCTCATTGAATGCCAAGGAGCCACCCAAGGTAAGGATGCCTCAGCTGGTAGATGGCTCGGTAAAAAATGCACAGGTGGTGCTTAAGAGTTACGACCTTCTGCTAGGAGAAATCACCTACGCATCAGACATGGCCTTAAATGCGGTGCTTAAGCAGCTCTATCAGGGCAAGCCTATCAGCGAAGGAGCCTCCGTGCCAAAAGGAGCTAAAATTGACCTAATTGTAGGCGACGGGCTCGGCAACCAGGTGTTTAATGCCCCAACTTTAATTGGCCTTACATATGAAGACGCTGAATTTTCCGTTATTGGACAGGGCCTTAAGGTAGGCGACGTTCACTACGAAGAAGATGGCAAAGCGACGATAGAAGTAAAAAGTGCTGACGGCGCAGTTACCTACCAGGAACAGTCAATGCCTCTGGGCACCGTTTTTAAACAATCTCCTTCGGCTGACAAAAAGATCAAAATAGGCGACTACATAGACCTCTGGATAGTAGGCTCGGAGCCAGAAAGATTTAATTAATGACAAAAAAAGGGCGATGGCTACAAGGCATTCTCTTCCTGGCAGCATTTGTAGCTGGAAGCCACGGCGCTATTGCCCAGCTTATCCAAAAACCAATTGCCTTCCCCACCAATAGCAAGTATGCAGCTTCAGGAAGAACGCTTGACGCCAACGACACCATTCAGCTCCCCTTTTGGGACGACTTTTCGAGCTACACCGGTCAGCCGAGCAGCGAGTGGTGGGCCAGCAGCAACGATGTATGGGTAAATGCCACGCTTGGCCTGCACCCTCCTACCCTTGGTGTGGCAACATTCGACGGGCTCAATAGCAATGGCATCCCGCACAACCCAACTTCCAATTTCGTGGGGCCTGCAGATAGCCTCACCTCCAAAGCCATCGACCTCTCGGTTATTCCTGCCAATTTGCGTAGTACAGTTTACCTCAGCTTCTTCTGGCAAATAAAGGGCCTGGGCGAAATTCCTAACACTGAAGACTCACTGCGCCTTCAGTTTTTAAGCAGAGACAGCGTTTGGGTAACAAAATGGGTACTCAAAGGTGGAGAGGAAAATTTGAAGGATGACTTTACACAACAGTTTGTGCCTATTTTGCAACCTGAGTTTTACCATGAAGGATTTAGGTTTCGATTTCAGAGTTTCAACAAACAAACCGGGCCGTTTGATCATTGGCACCTCGACTACATTTACCTCAACCAGAACCGAAGCCCTTCCAATAACACCTACTTCGACAGGGCCCTCTCTGCTGCCCCATTATCACCACTGAAGGGTATTTACGCCTTACCTCCAAGCCAATTTCAGTCAGCTGCCGACATGCTATCAGGCACAAGTTCATTTGAGTTTTTCAACCTCGATGCTTTGCTGCAACCTGTGGAGTACAATATTCAGATTGTGGAAGCCAGCACCGGGCAATTGATTTCTTCAGTTGATAAAAACCAGGTAGTAGATCCAATACCTCAGGGGCTTGAAAGGCGAACAATAACAAGTTCGCCCGTCGACACCGAAGCAATCAAAGCATTTTTGCAAGACAAGGACTCGGTCGTTCTAAATATGGATTTGTTTCTCAAAACAGGAGACAAATACCTTATAAGCAGGGTTGATCCACTGACAGCTGACACCACCTACTTTGAAAACATCAACTATAGAAACAACGACACCACAAGTATTAGTCTTTCTTTTTCAGACTATACCGCCTGGGACGATGGCACTGCAGAATATGCCGCCGGCATCAACCAAAGCCGGGGGCAATTGGCCTATAAAGTAGCGGCACTGTCGCAAGACACGCTCACAGCTATTGATATCCACTTCCCCAGAATAGCACCGTTTGCCGATGGCCAGCCGCTGGACATCATAGCCTGGAAGACGCTGACAAATATCAATCCCACGTTGCTGGCACTACAGCGGGTGAGCGTGGAGTTCAGAGAGGAGCTTGATCAGTTTGTGCGCTACAAATTTGAAATACCAGTGGCGGTGAGTGACACCTTCTACATTGGCTACCGGCAGTACACCGACAACTTTGTGGGCATTGGGCTGGATAAAAACAACAATACCGGCGACAGAATCTACTTCAACGTAGGCAACGGCTGGGTGCAAAACGAACGAACAGATGGAAGCCTGATGATCAGGCCGGTATTCGAAAATGTGCCTTTCAGGTCAGTGACTGGCCTTGATGAAAATCCCATCGAAGAGCTAACCATTTACCCCAACCCGAGTGAGGGCATAGTATACTTCTCAGAAAAGCCGGAAGCTGTTTTCATAGCCGATGTTTCAGGAAAGGCTTTTCCTGTTCAATTAACGGAGAACCAGCGTCCCTGGTCAATTGATTTGACTCACTTGCCAAAAGGTCTTTATTTTGTGCAGTACATTTTTCAAAACAGAAAAAGTACATTTAAATTGATACTGACCAACTGACCCAACCAATGACAATCCTCCCTCAGGAGTTGAAGACCTTAATTGACTCCAAAGCAGACTTTCTGCTGTTGGACGTAAGAGAAGAATGGGAGTACGAAGAATGCCACATAGGCGGCCTCAATATCCCATTGAACAGTCTCCCTTTCAGGCTACAGGAAATTGCCTCGTGGAAAAGCAAAATGATTGTGATCCATTGCAAAGCAGGTGCCAGAGGCCGAACGGGTACAAAGTATCTACTGAAGCATGGGTTCAAGAATGTTAAGAACTTGGAAGGTGGCATTACTTCTTACTCACTTCTTTTAAGAAAATTGGTCTTATAAAAACTACTCTTCAACTTCTGAGCCTCCTACTTTTTATATTTTTTTTAAAATATTCATTAAACTTTTACAAAAAATTAACCAATAATTACAGGATGTCCTATATTAGAATGATTGTATTTAATTGCATGCTCTTAATTGGGCGATTGAACCATATCTAATAGCTACTTTTTGGTTTAATATTTTGGCAGTGTTGGGAAACTTTTATAAGGTGATAAAAAAACTCTAAGCTCTGCTTATAGTGGCTCTTTGTTGAGGATTTGTATTCCAAACAAAAATGCTGAAGCAATGTTAACAGTCTCCACCAAGTACACTTTTGATGGAAATTACTACCTCACTCAACTGAACAAAGTGGGTGCGTACTTAAAAGAAAACCACCACCTTAAAGGCATTTCTGTAGCAGATAACTTAATGACGATTAGATGCCGGGTAAAATGAATAGCAATCTATTGGTAAAATAGAAAATCTTATATTTTTTATAAAAAATATGAATGACGATTTAAAAAATAATTCAACCACAAAAGAAGGATATTAACTATCTAAAATTATGAGAAATATATATTTTTTACAACTATGATGATAATAGTTGTCTCAACCGCAGCATATGCTCAAAATATCTCCCTTTCACAGGGTGACAAGCTGATATTTAAGAACGTCGCAGGAGTTAACGACGGAACTTATTTTGTTAGAACTAACAGCGACAATCTAGACCTAAACTACAAGGGAACTTTTGTTTTGCAGTCGCTTGACAATAGTCCATTTCAATTCTACAATTCCAACAATGAATTACTATTTGATTTCGATCCCTCAAAAGCCTGGACTTATCGTTTCTATAAAAACGTCAAAATGGATGAAAAGCTATCCATAGGACAAATATGGTCGGACAGTAAATTTGCCGTACTATTTGATACATCAACTGGAAATCGCAGCTTTCGGACATATGACAATTTGGGCGTCAGACTCCAGCGTGAGGGAGATGCAAGTTCATGGGACTTTAGTTACGGATTTCTTTCCAATGATGCGTCCGTCGACTGGAGAGGTTTTGGGGCGTATGGTTCAGGGAATTCGTCTTTGGACTTCTATTATATTGGTAAAAATCACAACTACCCAACGGCTGTTTTCACTGCAGACGGAAAAGTCGGTATGGGATCGCTCGATCCCGACCACGAGCTTGATGTAAGAGGAACAATTCACGCAAAAGAAGTCATTGTTAACCTGGACGTACCCGCCGACTATGTTTTCGATGAAAATTACCCCCTCACACCGCTAAACGAGGTGGAAGCTCACATCAAAAGCAACCACCACCTCCCAGGCATCCCTTCCGCTAATGAAATAAAGGAACAGGGCTGGCTTGTAGGTGAAATGAGCAACAAACTACTGGAGAAGGTGGAGGAGCTCACATTGTACATTATCGAGCAAAACAAAAAGAACCAGGAGCAAGAGACAAGAATCAAAGCCCTGGAGGAAACCATTAGCAAACTCAAATCCAACTAGAAGTGTCCGTTATAACCGTGAATATCACTTTGCTTTTAGCCTTGCTTTTCAGCCCCCTTCAGGAGGATGGGATTCTTTTAACGGATGTTGAAGAAGTTACTATTGGGTGTTTAAACCTGGACAAACTAGATATGCATTATGTCTTTAACAGTGCGGCAGAATTTACTAGGGCCATGTCCGAGTTTAGATCACCAAACTTAAACTGCGGAAAGACACAAATAGCTGCAATTGATTTTTCCAAGCGAACCTTAGTCGGGGTAAAACTAGAATCAGGAAGCTGTATGACATTCAACCACTCGTCAAGTTTCCATCTTGAAGGGCAAAAGAAGATTATATGCCAAGTAAGGTTTGATGATGGCAATTGCTTTGTATTGAGGCAAAAGATCTTGTGGTGGAGTATTCCAAAAACAGCCAAAGAAGATGTCAGTTTTGACGTGAGACCTTATGAAAACTAGCCGCTTCCCTTCTTTTTCTAATGTTGATTACGCTTTTCGAGTCGGGCACTCTCGCTCAAATAACTAGACCAGTGGCAAACTTGCCAATAACTAAAAGATACACAAAATGGCATTCAGCATCACCTTATTTATCACTCTCTTCTTAAGTCCCATTCAGGATGATGGAGTTCCAATGACAGATGTGGAGGAAGTCAACATTGGTTGTCTTAATCTAAATAAGCTTGAGGAAACCTACATATTCAATAGCGAGCAAGAACTAGAGGAAACTCTCTATTCGTTCAAATCCCCCCATCCTAATTGCAGCTATTTTCTTTTTTCAGATGTTGACTTTGCCACCAGAACGGTTGTCGGTGTGAAAATTTCGACCACCAGTTGTGACAAAATACAAACCCGCACCAGTTTTTTTAGGCGGGGAGAAGCCGTAATGTGTGAAACCAACATTTCTCCATATAATGGAGGATGTCGCATTAATACGATAAACGTGTTTTGGTTTAGCATACCGAAAACACCATCAAATCAGATCAAATTCAGAACTACCATCAAGTGAGCAAAAAGTATTTTTGGTAGTATTCTTGACAAAAATGAGAGTTAGCTTTCACGAAAAAAGTGGTGTGCTATTCGCAAAAGTGAAAGAAACTACCTTAAACATTATTTACACTCCCGAAAGGCAGTTCTCAACTAGGTCGTAAACGGATTCGGGCTCCAGCAAATCACAAAAATAATGAGGGCAATCCACCCCAGCACCTTGCGGTTGAAGTCGAGCGGCTCGTCGTGAGCTACCGGCGGATGATAGATGCCAATAAACCGGCCCAGAATGATTCCGTAAAGCAGCCAGCCACTGTAGCCTTCCACTGTTGGGAAGATAAATGAAACCACAAACTGAGCTGTAAAGATGCCTACGGCCACCATCCAGCGATTCATATCGTTGTCGGTCAGGCTTTGCATGACCCACTTCAAAAAATAGATATACACCGGAATGGCGAAGAGGTTAGGCACCGGCATCATGAAAAAAGTGGTTGTCCCACTCCAATCCATAAAAGGCGTAACTATCCCAAGCCCGGCATAGAAGATAAAGGCAATGTAGAGGCCGGCTGATACCAGCCTTGAGTTTTTGAGCCCGAGCAGGCCATAAACGATGTGCCCTCCGTCGAGTTGGCCAATGGGCAACAGGTTGAGCGCTGTGAAAAACAGCGCCAGGTAGCCGGCGAGTATCCATGGATAGTGAATGATCTCATTGGGGTGAGGCAGCAGCTCCGGCTGTGTAGTCACATGCTCCTTGAAGAAATCGAACAAGATGGTGTTGCCCAGGCCAATAGATGCAGTAGAATCGCTATAAACATGGTTAGGATAGTCGAGGCCATATTGGGTGTACTCAGGGTGAATCTGGAAAATGTCCTCTTGCGGCGGCAGGTGAGTGAACCCATACCAAAGCACAAATAGTGCTACAACAAAACCTGCCAGCGGCCCTGCAATGCCAATATCGAAGTATTGCTGCCTGGTTTTAATTTTACCTTTGATGTTGATGAAGGCGCCCATGGTGCCTATGCTGGGCGACCCCAGAAACCCCAGCCAAAGCGGCAGGTAGTAAGGCAGGGTAACTTTGATTTTATAGTATTTGGCGGTGAGATAATGCCCGAATTCGTGAAAGGTGAGGATGGTCAGAAACGGTATGGAAAACTCCATGCCAGCCACAAAATCAGCCCAGGTATATCCTTCGCTGAAAAGCAGGAACTTGTTTCTGCTCCACTCAGCACCAGCCAGGGTGGTACAAATAAACGTGGCAATAAAAAGACCAATATGAATAAAAAGCCGCTTCTGCTCCTTCTTTTTCTCCGCTATTTCCAATTCCCTAATTGGCTCCTGAAGTGACCGCTCCGGGCTGCTTCCCTCTATTTCTTCCATGCACTAAAACAGTTCTAACCAGCTATCCGGCGAAGGTACTAGAAACGTTTGTATTTTAAGCTTCTCAGCCCCTCTAAGGTTCTCTGGCTTGTCATCCAGAAAGAGCACCTCCCTGGGGTTTAAATTATTTTCTTCTAACACTGTCTGGTAGATTTCCGTTTCCGGCTTTCGCATTTTCATCACATGCGAAAAGTAAACTTTGTTGAAAAAATGGTCGAGTGTTGGCTTACCCGACGAATCGTTTAGAATTTGGTTAAAAGCCCGTTCGTGAATGCCATTGGTGTTGCTTAGCACAAAGGTCCGGTATGTCTTACCAAGTTCAATGACCTTATTGATTCTGTGCATGGGTATGGCGCCGAGCATAGCATTCCATGCCTTATCGAGCACATCGTCAGCTAGTCCCACTCCACAGAGATCCCTCAGCCCGTCACGGAATTCCGCATCGCCAAGTAGGCCTTGTTCATAATCAAGAAAGAGCTGGCTTTCATGCACTCCTTTTACCCACTCGACCATGGGTATCCTAGAAATTTTCTCAAAAGCTTTGAAAGTTGCCTGTGTGTCGAGGTCGATGATGACACCACCAAGATCAAATACGAGATGCTTAATTCCTGAAAGATTCAATGGATTCCTGTTTGTGTTATTAAAAGCAAATATCTAATATTGCAGTCCTTTTTTAGAGGAAGAGGATTCAAAGTTAATGGTTATTCGTTAATTGCTTTTCGGAAGCACGGTCAATAACCTTTTAACTGTGACAAAAAAACCTTTAAAGGGCCTATAGCTCAGTTGGTTAGAGCACCTGACTCATAATCAGGTGGTCCCTGGTTCGAGCCCAGGTGGGCCCACAACTGATAATCAAGCACTTACGACATTATGTTGTAAGTGCTTTTTTTTGTCGCCAACATTTCGCCAACAAATTGGTTTGTTTCGAGGCCTTTGCTCTCAAAACAAGATTGACCGTCTAGTTCTTTGCTATATTGAGAGGAACAAATAGATCACTGGAAGAGCGTTAGATGAATCAGGGTGGAGGCTTACTAAGACTAGTTAACCTGAGTTCTATATAAGAATGTAACAAAACATTACCGGGGGCGTCATTGTGGAAATTTTCTTCAGATATTTTTCCCATCTGAAGAAAATTTCCACAATCTCCGCTGCAAGACATATGAGATTCCGGATTAATATTGGCCCATTTTGATTTTAGGCCAATATTTTCCAGAATGACGACATTCTTATGTCGAACTCACGTTAGTTAAGATATTGCTATTCTAATGCACCCAAGTGAAGAGATCTGCTTGTGCGACCTTGAATCTTTAGCCTCCAATGCGAGTGTGCATCCTCCAAGGTGTAGGTGTTGTCCGTAGGGGGCTATGTTATCGATTGATTATCAATCCTTTAATAATTTTTAAGAAAACATATAGTAAATTTTTTTGCCCCTTTTTAACCTCAGCTTCAGGCTTTTGTATTCAAAGAAAACGGGAGAGGTTGAATGGAGTCACCTAGAATTTTCTGAATTTTTTGCAAGCTCATGAGTTTAAAATATCCTTTGTCAGCTGCAAAAAACCTAAGTAATTGAGATTTTCACCATAGTGGTTGAGACTAAATTTTCTTATGTACGCCAATCTGACTCCCATCGTTGGAACTGCCCTTTTCGCCCACAAAGGCCGCTACTGGTTGGCCTATCTGAAATTAACCAGAAGGATTTTCTGCTACTTCCCGAACACTTTCAATTCCCAATATAGGCATCCTTAACTACCCCCCTATTAAGCCGTTTCCTTTTTGGGGCCTTCATTCATTACACAGGAACTTCGCAGAATAAAAAAACTAAAATCTCACGTTGCTAATATGAATAAAAAAATTTACCTTTTCTTTAAATATTAAATTATTAAATATTACAGCTATGAAAAAATTGCTTATCAATTTCTCTATTTTAATTATTTTAATGTCCTGTTCTGATATATCGAATGAAATTAATATCTCAGACATTAAAACAACTGTAGATGAGTCTTACACCTTTCGAAAGGTAAATTATCACGGAGTAACTCATAATCTTGGCTATAAATTTGCCTCTGATTCTACCTTACTCTTTGTCGACCTAGAATCAGAAAAAGCTTATAAACTAATTTCGAAAGCGGTGGATCAACACGATGAATTTGTTTTTTCGTATTCGATGCAGGATACGACTACTTATCTATTTGACGATAAGGAATCCAATGAAGTCTTTTTGAGAGAGAGATTTGGATTCGGAAAGAACAAGCCTAAACAATCAAAAGTGCTAACTAAAGACAGCACTGGTAGAATCAATGAAGCCATTTCTGGTATTTATAAGAAAGATTCTGCTGGGTTTGTGGGCCAAGTCCAAAGCTTTCAAGACTCCTTAATCATTTTTGATGAATCATATTTTCTAGGGATTAATCCTGGTGCATCCAGCGATAATTCTTACAGTAGCGCTCGACGTGTAAGCGGGGTTGTTAGGGTACCAGGTTCGGAACTTATTTTTTATGAACATCCTAATTACGGTGGGAGTAGCTATTCCATACTAAATTCTAGTCAAACCTACCAAGAATCTTTGGGTTATACCGTTAATCTTACGTCTTTCAATGACAAAGCGAGTTCCATGAGGATGACCAACGAATCGACAAGATACATGCTTGTGAGTGTCTATCAAGATTATAATAGAGGTGGGAAGACGCACCAATTTATAATTAACCCAAGAAATGGGAGTAACTATTATGGGTTTATCCCACATAATCTCGGAGACTGGAAGTTGTGTGGAGATATTTTTTGCACGAATATGGACGACAAAATTAGCTCAGTAAATTTCTACTGGACAACATACAATGACGCAAGTCCCGCCATAACCGTCAACAATCTGGTAAATACACAATTTTCTACTACAACTGAGGGCCAGGGTCAGCCCCTAACTTCCTTGCAAAAGACAATTGGAACATATAACTGGGATTCAGGCGCCTCATCCTACACCTACATTCACGGTGCTGATAATTTATTTTCTGGAACTGGTTTCTATGAGTTTGAGATTACTAGCAAGACCACAAATATTATGGTTGGCGCATCAAGCGGCCCTCCAAATAATAATGCTAGCTGGGATACTATTGAATATAATTTATACGTATCACACTATAATGGAGATGTGTTGCAACTTTATAACAACGGAAGCCTGGTCATGACATATCCAGGAACTTATGATGTCGGCGACATTATCACTATTTATCGCCAGGGTTCCTATGTCAATTTTTACAAGAATGCAAGCTACATTGGCAGAATACCAAGTGATCCAACAACTGATTTATACTTTGACTGTTCTATTTGGAGCCCGTATGCATATATTTCGAAAGTAACCGACTATTAAAAATGAGGGTTACTTCTCAGATAATATTTTCAGTATGTTTTTTTTGTGTAGTGACGTTTACTTATGAGGTCAGGCCACAAGGAATTTCTATAGTTCCATCCTTTGGAATTAACACAGAAAATGATACGCTGGCACCAATCAATTCGTCGCAATTTGTTGTGAAACGCGAGATCTTAGGTGTTTCTACATTTGGTCTTGATTTGGAGGCTCCAGTCGGAAAACCACTCAAAATTGGTATATCATACATGTATATGAAGGCTTTATTGCTTCCGATCACCGCAACTGGTATTACGACAATCAATAGAATATACTTTAATACCTTTGGGCTATACGGGAAATATATTTTTTGCAGTGACTGCAAACTCCAGCCTTTTATTTATGTATCAACCGGCTTTAAAGTTGGTTACCCGGAAAGGGCAGACTTAAATTCCTACGTTAAGTCAACAAGTCAATATTTAGATCTTAATGTTGGGGCAAACTATAAAATTAAGGAAAGATTTCTGTTATTACTTCAGGGGGGTATTGGTAGGACTCAGGCTAGAGTTGGGATATGTTACTTGTTAATAAAAGCTAGGGATGGCAAAAGTGAGAATAGTCTGCCGAATGATTAGACGGCAGTCAGAATGGCGATGACCATAGTGTCAAATTACATTTGCGACCTTGGTTCTGAACTCTGAACCAAGGTTGCATTTGAAAAAAACAGATGCGTTCTTTTTCGAGCAAAAACTTGGTCTAGTCTAGATTGACTCACTAGGTTTGCCGCCGAGGGGGTCTAACCAGGCTAGCGAACAATCGAGAGCTTCGGCTGCTTCCGTGAATGGTCACACTATCGTCACAACGTTTTTGAAATTTCAACAATAAAATACGCTGGATTCACTGCAAGAATTTCGGCAAGTCTGAATATCGTGGTAAGCGTGGGCTGCTTTTGGCCATTTTCAAGTCTGGAGATGTGAGTAGGATGGGATCCAACTTCAAAAGCCAGTTTCTCCTGGGAAAGACCTCTCTACTCTCGGAGTCGTTTTTAAGACCGGCCAAGGTGATTTTTTGTTCGTTGATTATCAACGCTTTCTAAAAACTAACAAAGAAATCTATAATTATATCCTATGTTTTGTTATCAATTTATTGCCTGGAGCCCGACAGATCACCCCGGCTCCGGAGGATCAGCATTAATAAATGGCTGACCTTGTAGAAGTTCTCGTGACGTTTCAAAAAGTCTAAAATCGGACTATATCGTTTAAAATATAACCCGGAGTAGTGATGAATTCAGCGACTAAGAGAATTTTTTTATATTGTTAGGCTTTCTTGAATTGTATACAACTTTAAAAGTATGAAAACCCAACTTTTTGTCTATCTAACTTTAGTTTTATTATCCTATTTATCCTCGTGTAACACTATACCGGAATGTGGTGATGCAGAAATTAAGATCGCAGCTCAAGAAATCTTGATTAGAGAAATTACTGTTGGTGATGCCGCTCTTAAACTTCTACAAGACCTTCGATATGATTCAAAAGCTAATTATGACGCCGAAAGAATTGGTGCCAATAACTATTATGAAAACGTGAAAGTAGAATTCAGAAAAAAATATGCCGATTTGAATTCATTAGATTCCACCCTGAGCGAGAATAAGCATATTCTGGATTCTTACAAAGTCTTTAAGGGGCTTAAGGAGGCTAAGTTGGCAAATGCTAGAACCACCGCCGTCTACGAAGAACTGTCCAAATGTGAATGCCTGGCAGAGGTTGTTGCCAAATCTGGAAAGAAAATAGATATCACATTTGCAGCGCAAATGAATGAAGACGGAGAAATTTATGTAGAGGTGGCTTTCGCAAACTAAGCATGTAAAAGCTGGCTAGGAAAGCGGCAAACTATGATGATTAGGCTGCCAGCTATTCATCTAGAAGGTTAAAGAATTTAAGAAAGTAATAGGACGGCGTTGGTTTTCCGTCAAGCCCTACTACCCTGTTTACCCAAAATACTTTTATTTCGCTCAAGGCTTTGTAATTGTTTGATTCAAGCTCAAAATCAACACCATTAACCTTCATATGAACTATATTATTAAAGCTTGTCTGGATGAACCCGTACCGGTTCATAGAATTATTCGAATAGAACTGGATCCAATCTCCTTTTTTATCAATTAATCGAACCACGTTTCGGAAGCCGATTATCTCATTATCAAGGGCGTAACCGTCCTTAGCAGCACTTATTTTTATTTGGGCAAGAACCGAAAATAGGTCTTCAATTAGTAAAACACTGACTCCTCCATCACCATAAACTTGGGTGCTCCTTTGGTGTTGTTTATACTTACTCTGTAACAATGCTGAGTCAGCATCGAAGTCCACAATGAATCTTATAAAGTTAATTTGCGAGTCTTGGTAGATGACTTGCAATTTCACGGATTTGGTAGCGGAAGTAATCCCAAGTTTATTTAGGGCATCAGGTATTTGTTCTGATGCACTTCTAAATTTCTGTTCGTATTCCTCACTAAGCCCCTCTACATAAATTTCAATGTCATCAGAGGTGATCTGGCCGAAAGCGGCATTTAAACCAAAAAACAAGACAGCAGAAATAATTACTTTCATTTGTTTGGGAACTGCTATTAGAAAATGAATTTATGTGTTGGTTCCGGCTTATGCAATACCGTCCCAACCTCGATCCCAGATTCTCAACGTGCTGTCACGGAGATTCGTCAGATTCGAATGTTTTGTTATCAATTTTTTTCCTGCAGCCAGGCAGATCACCCCGACTCTGGAGGATCAGCACTCCTTTTTTGATAACCATGGCCGGGTATTTCCTGTTTTTGTTGCCAATCTCATGTTTTCGGACACAATCGCTTGTTATCTGGTAATTGCCCATATGCTTGGACGTATTTTTTTGCCAAGCTTACTGTTAGTGCTAGCTAAGCTTACAATTACTGTCAGCTTGAAAAAAGCTGTCCTAACGATACCGAAAAAAATAAATCACTCATGACGACATAGTGAAAACTTCCACTCATGGAATTACCTATACTTCTACAGCAAGGTGAAGAAAATTGTGTCCTCTGAAAATTTGAAGAGAATTATTACCCTTGAAGATAAAAGATTCCTGTACCTATGCTTTTGTGAAAAATGAAACTATTTATCAAAAACGGAAAGGAGGTGATATGATCCCAAAAACAGAAAATGGGAGCCAAAGAGATGGCCCCCATCAACCAAATGTCAAGGTAACCTTAGAGGTTGATACCAAGACAATCATTAGCGTAATTTTCATTGTGGGAGTACTATTAAAGGTTCTTTTCCTTTAATAGCCTATAGACCCTCCTGGTGGAACAGGAGGGTTTTCTTTTGCAATCTTACGAATTTCCCCAAGTTATACCATCGTATCAATAATACCTTTCATCACAGATACCAACCAACGCTGCTATGTTTTAGGAAGGAACACAAAAATTAACCTTGCTGCCGGATTCTCCACCTTTAGTCTCCGTGAGTCCGATTCGCCTGGACTCCTTCGGGCCTTCCAGATATCGAGACCACAGATAAGTTTCTCTATTTCTTTCTGGGTAATGCGCACATTGACTATGGTTTCCTTGGTGGAATGTGCCCCAGCATTTGACTGACTGTAATTCCTCTCTGCGCCTTATCCTTTGTATAGAGCCAGATTTGGCCGTTCAGTGGGTCGATCTTGCTGAAATTGATTTCCAGATTTTGATCACCATGCCATTGAAATTGATCTTTTGTTTAGTTCATATTTGAATAGGAACACATCGGTTTCATACCTTTCGAATAGCGAATACCGAATGGTCTAAAAAGATTTTGCCTTTTTTTCATTCGTTACAGGACTGCTCTTCCCAAACATTTCGACAAAGCCTGTGGAAAGGATTCAATCATGGTTAGCCATCAATCAAATCACTCACCTTCACCTCCAATGCCCTGGCAATCTTTTCAAGGGTAAGCATGGTTACATTCTCCTCGCCTCTTTCAATAGATCCAATGTAGGCACGATGAATACCTGACCGGAAGGCTAGTTCTTCCTGACTGTACTTTTTCAACGCCCGTTGCTCCCGGATTTTACCGCCAAGCCTTTCTAGAATTGTTGGTGTCGGCATAGGCCGCAAAATCCTAGGCTTTTAAGCGCCTAACAACTAGTTATATCTAGCAATTTTGCAGTGGAATAACTAGATTTGTTTAAGTCCAAAAGTCAAATTCTTCTTATGTCAAAAATTGAAATAGTCACCAGTAAAGAGCTTGCGCCCTTTTTCATCGATGTAGTCACAAAAAATGTTGCCATATGGCTAGCCAAATCTCATAAGATTTCAAAGGAAAAGATTGAGGAATACGATGCGGAACTAGAGGAAAGCCGAGAAAGGCTGATGGCAGCGATCTCTGCTTTGTATTTAGATGATCAAAAATCAGTAGACCTGTTAAATTTTGGAGTGAACCTCTTCCACCTTCAAATACAGCTTACGGGGCAGTCAAAAAACTAGTGCAATAGCCAGTAATGACAATAATTAAAGAAACAATGTATGGACGAAGCCGAATTCTTTAAGGTCGTCAATGACGAAAAATATGCGCACCTGTTCCTTGACCTGGCCATGACAAGGATGGCCTTGCGGTTAGCCAAGGAAAGGAAATTAAAACGAATCGGCTTCTTTGAGTGGGAGCATATCAGAAGTCAGGGAAGGTTAATCGAACAGCTTGAAAAGTTAGACCTATCGGACGAAGCTCATTTATTTATTCGCACCTACGGGCCTGATGCCTATCTTTTGTCACCGATTGAACCAGCCAATGGAGAGTGAAATCAGGCTCAAAAAAGCACCTATTTCCTGCCAAACTCAGAATGCCGAAAATTGCATTTTGGTTAATTCGTGTTAGAGATATAATATTATTTTAACCAAAATAGCAGCATTATTCTTAGGCCCCCGTTTACTATTTCAATTACTATCTACCACACCAAAACGCTATCATTGAAAATCCAATTCGCCTCAGATCTTCACCTGGAAATGGCTCCCAACTCTATATGGATGGAGGAAAATTCGCTCATACCGTCAGCCGACATTCTGATCCTGGCGGGTGACATTACCCACTTGCATGAAGACTGGTTTAGAGAGCCATATTTTGATACGCTTTCAAGCCAATTTAAGAAGGTGTACATGATAGCTGGCAACCACGAATTCTACAGATACTCCTTTGACATTGAGGGCTTGTTTCCATCAATGAAGATTCAGGTAAGGAAGAATATCGTCTATCTAAATAACCAGGTAATAAAACAAGGCAACGTACGGTTGCTTTTCACCACGTTGTTCACCCACATTACTAATCACAAGTTCATCGATCCCAGGATGAATGACTTCAGGGTCAGTAAATACAAGGACGAAAGGTTCAGTACGCATGAGTACAATGAATGCCATGCACTGTGTCTGGCATTTTTGAAAACGGCGTTGGCCAAGCCATTTGAGGGAAAAACGGTCGTAGTCAGTCACCATGCCCCCTACCCTCCATACTATTGTGACTACCCTGACTCAATGTCTCTGAACGAGGCCTTCCATACAGACTTGCTGTGGCTGACCGAGAAGAACAAAATTGATCACTGGATCCACGGTCACACTCACCATAACCAGGTGCCTTTAACGATAGGGAAGACAACATTTCACACTAACCAGCTTGGTTATACAGTGGCCAATGAGCATGGTGCCTTTCGAAGAGATATGGTTTTGGAGATTTGAGGTGAGTAAAACAAACCACATTACCATGGAGAAATGAACATCCTGTCAATCAAGCCTTTAATTATTTGGTTGGATTAAATAAATTGAAGCGTGAAAACTCAGATTATCATCAAAAACACCTCAGCATGGGCGGTGCGGATTATTACCAACTACCAGCGGTCGCAAGGCTTTAATTCGCCTTTAACACAGAGGGCTGAAACATTAAAAATGAAACGGTTGGTTGCTGCGGAAATTAGTCAAAGCAGGGCGGATGAGAATGACTCAACGGTTGAACCCCCGGCAATAAGACTAAAACAACTCCGTTCCTGGAAGCTTTATTTGAAAACTAAAAAAGCGATAGATATTGATCACACCACTAAAGACTCGCTTGACGACTACACTAATGAAGAAAAAGCGCTCCTGGATGAGATGCAAATTGTATTAACCGAGTTCAACAATCTCATTCCAGAAGAATACGAAGGTGAAATCGAATTGCCAAAATACACTAAAGCGCAAATATGCGCCCATAGTCATTATTGCCAGTTACGGATTGCAGAACGGATAAGAGGTATCTAAATTAAATTGACCAAGTGCTTTCACTAAAGGCTTTGCTTTGGGCACTTCATCGATCTATCGGGAGACTTTTTTGATACGGTACATTTTCCCCCATCGCTAAAAGAATATCCGTTTAAGGGACGAGGGGTGTATCTGATGGAAGGCAAAGTCGTTGAAGAATTTGGTGTCTATGCGCTCGATGTGCAGCGCATGGCCAAGGTGCCGTTTATTGCCGATCTGAGGTATTAGAAGTCATAACCCGAATTTATTTCTTCCTTTTAGTGGCTCTCAACTCCTTCAATTTAGCATGGTCAGCCAATACCAATTGGGTAACGTGTTGGGTAATCCTGGTAAAGGTTTCACCAGATACCTCAGCTGCAGTGTGGTAACCTTGTTTCTTAAAAATCTCGGATTGCTCTTTCGTTCCTATAAGATAAATATAGCCAATTCGCCTTACAAACAGCTATTTTTGTTCGGGTGGTGTTCCCAAGAATTCTAGAAGTGTTGCCCAATCGTTCAAATAAGGCATAACCTGTTCGGAGTATATCATATTACTTTGTACCTTTTTCAATCTAGAAAACACCAATTTGTAGACCAACTTTTTGTTGTTGTTAGTCTTCGTTAATTCCGATGTTGGCACGATAAAAAAATCATTGTAGTCAATCCAGTAACCGATTAGAAAATTTGAATGATTCCACTCGTTCTCTGTTAATGTAAAGTGACAAGTATTCTTACTCTTTTCAGCGGTGGTCGTAACCAAATGTTGTCTTGTTTTGACTTCAATTTTGACTTTTTTGTTTAAATGAGTATTTCTTATGCCAATGTCATACCCAGGCTCTGAATAGTTCTTAAATATTTCCAAACCGCTGTTATCGTGAATGATCGAGTAAAGCTTGAATAAGACCATTCTTTCACCGATTTCACTGACTAATGCGTTTATATTTTGAGGGGTTTTATTTGAATCTTCCATACTTGTAGGTTAACTACGATATTGGCTGGTTGCTCCCGAAGGGGAAAGTCGATTTGTATTAAATATCAAACATAATAGCCTAAATTTACGTATAATGTATTAAAAGTGATACACATGGATTATCTTTTTGCCTCAGATACCGATATCCTTCAGGAATTAGGCCAGCGCCTGAAGGTGGCTCGTATTCAAGCTGGCTTCACCCAGGAAGAGTTGGCCCAGCATTCCGGAGTCAGCAGGCCTACTGTGGCCAGGCTTGAAGGGGGTAAGAATATCTCCCTTGTCAACTTCATCACCCTACTTCGCTATGTCGACGAGCTTACCACTTTTTCACAAGTGCTCAAGCGGGATCTTCGCCTCGATCCCAAGCTAATTTACGAAATGGAACAGAAACAACCACAACGGGTAAAGCATGGCACTAAAGGTTAAAATATGGGGCCAGGATGTGGGCTTCCTGGTTTGGGATCAAACCACAAATTCAGCCAGGTTTAGGTACGAAGATAATTTCAGGATGATGGGGGTTGAAATATCCCCAATTCACCTGAAATCCAGTCCTGCGGTTTTTTCGTTTCCCGGCCTACCCTTTGCTTCCTTCAAGGGCCTTCCCGGTGTTTTTGCAGATTCCCTGCCCGACCGGTTCGGTGAAGGACTCATGAATTCTTATTTCAAAAATAAGGACGTCAGCTTTTCTGACCTCACCCCCCTTGACCGACTTGCCTACATTGGTAGTCGTGGCATGGGCGCTATTGAGTATCACCCGGCAAGGGAAGTACAGGAAAAGCGTTCCCGAATTTCCATCGATGAATTGGAGCAGCTTGCAGCCTTTGGAGTCAAGCAAGCGGGAAAGCTGACTACTCACCTGGAGCCAGACAGGGCAGAAGGCTTTCAAGACATCCTGAGCATAGGCACCTCAGCAGGCGGTGCCAGGGCAAAAGCGGTGATCGCCTGGAATGAGGCTTCCGGAGAAATACGGTCTGGCCAGCTGGACCATGGCCCAGAATTTAAACAATGGCTCATAAAGCTCGATGTTGGCGCCGGCACCAATCACCTGGGCGATTCGGCCGGCTTTGGCCGCATCGAGTACGCTTATTCTCAAATGGCTAAAGATGCCGGTGTTAAGATGCAGGACTGCCGGTTGATGGAAGAAAACGGCCGGGGCCACTTTATGACGGCCCGCTTTGATCGGCAACATGGCAGCAAGCAGCACATTCACACCTTGTGTGGAATTCGTCATTTTGACTACGAAGATGTAAGCAGCCACACCTACGCTCATTTGTTTGAAACCGCCAGGTACCTAAAGCTACCCTACCCTGACAGGGAACAGCTCTACCGCCAAATGGTTTTCAACGTGCTCGGCGTTAACTGCGACGACCACACCAAAAACTTTAGCTTTCTTCTTGATCATAACAAAGACTGGAGAGCAGCACCCGCCTATGACGTTTGCTACAGCTATGATCCGGGCAATCCCTGGGTAAACAGCAATATGGCAGTGAATGGAAAGAAAACCGCCATTACCAGAAAGGATCTGACTTCTGAAGGAAAGAAGAATTCAATCATGCGTCCGGAAAGGATCATCGACCAGGTAGCTGAAGTCGTTTCCCGCTGGCCAGACTATGCCAGGGCAAGCCAGGTTAACCAGGACTTTGTCGGGCTGATCCAATCCAGAATTGAAGAAAGGCTAAAGACGATGGCCACAGGCCAGTCAAAAGGCCGAGAGCTGGGCATCTAGCCGTTCTTTCCCCCATTGATTTCTCAACCATTTTCATAAATGAAAATCAATCAAGAGTCAAATTAAAACTACCATTCGTGATTCGGATAGTATCCGGAATAGCATTCTCTTCGTGCCCCCAATTCATAATGAAGCTCAAACTAAACCGTCCTGAAACCGTTTTAGTGTCCTCATCGATTTCATCGATGGCAATCCAATTATTCTCCAGTTCTTCTTGACTAATATCATAAGTTGCAGCTAGAAGATCGTCAGAAAACTTTGAAAAAAAAGATACTCCTGGGTTTAGAGATTTATTGCAACCGACTATTCCAAGTACTCTTTTACCAGGCTCAAGGGTCAATTTATCAAAGTAGAAACTTTCATATGTAGGAATATTATCGTTGACTTTACGCTCATAATTATCTATTCGAAAAAGGTAACTATCAAAGTCGCAGAATTTGGAGTCTGGGGAGCTGTTCAACTCGAAATAGACATTAGCGGTTTTCTGATTTACACCGTTTAGATTATACTCAACTTCTCCAGAAGAATTCGGTGAAATTGCGTCGTCGCTCTGTCCACATGCCACCAAGATCAAAGCAAATAAAGAAATAGAAATATTTTTCATAGCTGTAATTTTATTTTGAAACAATCAATTTCCTTGTGAGTCGTGATTCTCCGTTATTGAATATCAACAAATATATGCCGTTATTTAATTCCCTTGTGCTAACCCTCACTTTATGATTTCCGGACAGATAAGAACCATCTCCGACTTTTTTGATTGTCTTGCCGCTTAAGTCTGACAATACTATTTCAACAACCGCCTCCTTACTAAGGCTAAATACTAAATCGCTAAAGTCGCCAGCGGGATTTGGGAATAATTCAATATCTCTAGTACCGGAGCTTTCACTTGATGTTCTATAGTATCCACCAATATTAGCATATACTGTTTGTATACTAATAGATTCTGTGCCATCGCTTGAGCCTACCCTAAGGCGTAAATAGAAATTTTCCGAATAATTCACGGGCCTTGTGTAGATGGCAGAAGTACTCAATACGGCGCCAAAAGTAGTCCCGTTAGTGCTATATCGCCACTCGTAGGTATAGGGGGATTGCCCGCAACTCACCACGGCCTCCCATGAGTAGTTGCCAGGACTGTAAATGTTTGTAGGGCCATCAACATAGCATGCGACGTCCTGACCAAGCCGAAAAGACGCGACGGTTAAAGCCTGTTCATCAATTTGTCTTGCATTGTCTTCATGAGCTGAAGTTCCAGTGGCATTTCCATTCCATTGAATATCTGGATTTGAATATCTTCCAATTCTTGTATACCCTTCATAATATTCATGCATTACAGTCCGTCTTTTGTAGGTGTTAAACAGTCCATATTGAAAGTTGTATCCATGCCGATAGCCGCTGATAGTGTTGACACAATTAGTTGTATTGGCTATGTCGCACCTCTGATGCCTTGCCCCGAAGAGATGTCCCATCTCGTGAGTAAATACATAATCAGTAGTTGCTTCAGGGATTTCCACTACAGCATAAGCTTGTGCAGCATCAGGACCTTCGTAAGAAATTCCTGTAACTCCTGTATAGTTACCATTGACAAATAGTACAACAATATCCGCATTTCGTTGATTCCGTAGTGTTGCAATTGCAGCATCATTTCTAAGGTTTATCAAATTGTTGTCTATTTGAGGTGTTTCTACAACATTATATTGAACGATATTGCTCGCTTTGAGGGTGGGAATGGCAAGTGAGGACATTCCGCTTGAATAGACCACATTAGAATATTGGCTCATAGCGGAAATAATGGTTTGTACGATTGACGGATCGGCGGCAAGAGCAGCGGGGGTATACAATGCTAACAATTGTATTCGTAAATTACAGGATACAATCCTTCCGTCTTCTGAACCACCGCCCGGTAACTCGGGTTTATCATTGCTGGGCGAACCTTCCCCAGCTTCTAGTGTGCTACAAAATTTTCCTTCAAGAGTAGACTGGTCAAATTCTGCAATAGCCTGGATATTCTCATCCAATGTGTAAATCTCAAATACTCGGCTATCGGTGAAGATTTGCCCCCGATAAACACCATCATATAAAATCAAGTTGATTTCGCTAAATCCTACCTCGCTGTGGCCGTGCCAGATAATTTCGCCACTTTCCCCAAATTCTACCCTGTCAGGAGTGAACATAATAGCTTCATTCGTGCCTGGAAGCCTAAACTCCATTTTTTCCGTCCTTTTGGACATATCAATGTGACGGATCTTAACTAGGTCATAGCTATTGAAGCCGAGTCTAGTTTTGATTTTCGCAAGGGCGTTTTGCTGTTTGGTATTTAGATTTGTGTTTTTAGAGAGGGCGTCGTAGAGTTTTCTCGTCGATTCCTGAGATTTGGCATCTAAAACGATAGAAAATAAGAAGCCAAATGCAATAATTTTCAAGGTAATGTCTTTGTTCCACATAGCTGAAATTTTTTTTGTAATCTATACTAAATATAGCTTATCTTATGATAAAAGCAAATACTTCAGCCCATCAATTGACCTCATTTAGTACCATGAAAGGTCTTTCAAATGGTTTAGAGAGAGAAAAAATGCCCGGAAATTCGCTGCCAGCTGTGTTATATTCAATTAAAGCACCCATGTTGCTCTCATCCAATCCAGAATTGAAGAGAGGCGGAGGACGCTTGCCACAGGCAAGTCAAAAGATAAAGCCATGAGCTTCTAACCTTTCTTTTCCCATTACTTTTACTAACTTAAATTCAAAGCTTCACCGATCATGGAACCTCACACGCCCAAGAAAAAGATTACAACTACCTGCCTTCTACCCAACGGCATGAAATCTACTTTGTCCTGGGATCATTTTAAGAAAAAAGGTAAAAAACGATAGGTGAGTTGCTCCAAGCCACCAGCATTCTTGTAATTTGAAAGCGTCATTGGATCGGGAATACCAAAACAACCTACCGGTTTTGATCTTAGTTTTACAAAACGAAAATCAACTTAGGATGGCAAAACGCACTGCTGTTTCTTCCATCTAATCAAGGATATCGTTGAAATCACTTCAAAAATGACTAAAAAAAGCACCAGTATATCACTTTAAAGGCTCGAAATACGTCGTCTTGGATGAGGTTGATAACCCCATGGGTTTTTCTAGGTGGCTTGACAGGCAAGCCTTAGAAAAGTGTGGACAGTCTCCCTACTACGACGAGTGGAGAGCAAGTTCTGATGGCGTCAATTTCGGTTCTGTGCTTAGCACTTCTTCAACTTACAATCGAGCCATTACAAGTTCAGGCACGATCTATCTGAGGCTTAAAGTAACCTCTAGCGAGACATCGCCAGCTCTCCCCACCCAAAGTGTATACACCCATCAAGTGACTGCAAATATTAGTGGCGGATATTATCGGACAATAGAAACTGTAAATAACGATATAGAATTGGTGGTCTTTCCAAATCCTTCCAATATGTCAACTACTGTAAAGTTTAAACTGGATAAAAACTCAATTGTGAGCTTAATCTTAACCGATCTGTCAGGAAAAATTATATGGTCGGACGAAGATCAACATTACATCAAAGGATCTCATGCATTTTAGCTCATAAATAACGAAATTGATGAGGGCATGTACCTTTTAGGCCTTCAAATCGGGAAGAAGCGGTACACACAAAAACTTGTAATTAAACATTAACAGCTATGAGAACGATTTTTACCACCCTAATACTCTGCTCGCTCTTCTCATGTGGAAGTGAAGAGGATCAAACGCCTGGTGCAAGTTTTGGATCAGTCACAGCAGTATTCAATGACTCCGGAAACTGGGTATCAGACGAAGTTTACACCGCTACACCCAGGCCAGCATTTGGAGAAGAACCTTGTTCCCCGAATCTGATTGATGTGGGTATTCGCAAATGGAATGAGAAAAGCCCGGAGTATGTGAACATCAGTAATCCGGAGTATGTCAACATCCATGAAAAATTGGTCATCTCTTCGATTCAGCTCGAGCCAGGCACTCAGGACTTGAATAAAACCATTGGTTGTAATGGTCGAACAAGGTTCTACACCAATGTCGGTGGTGATATGCTTGCTGATATTTACGAAATTGATACCTTGGAGGCCAACTGGATAAGAATTGAGGATATCGACGAAGTAAACGGGGAGGTCACCGGTAGGTTTGAACTGCACTTTCAAATCAGCTCCATGAGGAATCGGCAGCTCCCTGAGTGGCCTGATAAAGTAACTTTGAGCAGTGGCGTATTCTCCTTTAAATTGCCCTCGAATATGTGAAGCTTCGGGTTTCTCAATAACCACCCTGTAAGCTGACGTGATGGCTTCAAGGTGGGCTGTCTGGCACTCGGTGGGGGGGTAGCTAAAACTTTACCCCTCCCTTTTTTTCGGCTTGCCTCCCTTCGAACAGACCCCGCGCTCAAACGACAGCAATTCTGTCACTAGGCTGGATCCAGAAACCCTCAGTATTTGTTGGTTTCATTGGCCGTGGGTGCTATGGTTGGGATTCTTCCAACTCAAACTTTCCTCTTAGGCTTGAGGTTGATTAAATAACGGTTAATAAAAATAATATCCGGCTTGTCCGATTTTTGATCCGGTTGATATTACGATTTTTCAACTTCGATTGTCAAGAGCCATAGACAAGAATGAATCGAAACCAGACTATCTTCCTCAGCATGCTGGGTGGAATATAGTTGTAGTATATTTGGACTACTCAGCTCTGAGATAATAAATAAACAAAGTATCTTTTGTATTATAGACTATTTTATTGTATATATTTGAATTAATATTATTGTTATACTACCAGCTAATATCATGAAAAATAGAATTATTCAATTTATATGGGTAGTGATTCCGGCGATCTGTTTATTTGCTTGTGGACACGATGAAAACCCCGAAATTCCAGTAACGATTGATTACCAACTCCTTAATTCTGAAGGAAGTCCTTCCACTTCTTTTCATGAAGGCGAGAATTTTGTGTTCAGTCTGCAGATAACAAATAATTCAGATCACAACATACTTTTTGTGACTGACGATATGGATACAGAAACCTTTCTAGAAGTATTTTCATTGGATAAAAAAGACGAAAACGGAAATGAGATTTCTTTCGGGAAGCCCTACGATTCTATTTTTTTGATAAAAGTTTACGGAATGACAATTTATCCCAAAGAGACATTACGCATAGAGATTCCATGGAACGCATATCCCTGGATCATGGGTGTGCCTCGTTATACCGGTGCCTTTGTTGTGAATCAAGAGAGAGAACCACTACCTGGTGGAAACTACACGACGGAGTTTTCTACACCCTTTAGTTTTGCTGTTGAAGGTGAAGAATTCACGTCTGATGTTAAACACTTCCGAGCTTCCTTCTCAATTGAGTAGCCCTTTTTCTCAACATTATGAAAACAATCTACTTTCTGGCTGTCTGCCTACTACTAGGCAACAGTTTTGTTTTTTCACAGCCCTTGTCACGAGCGACTGAGCCTGGAGAGGTTTCTCAAACCGGTATATTTAAAAGTAAGGGCGGTGCTGTCAAGTCAAAAAATATGCCGAGCATTGATTTAAAGAAACTGCTGCAAGAAGACAGCATAAGCGATCTCAATGGAGATCTCTTTCGATTCGGAGCAAAAATACCAGTATCAATAGGACTTTCAGAAGGGAGCTGGGAGAAAGTAGAAGGTGGAAGAGTATGGAAGATTGGAATCAGGAGCAAGAAGGCATATTCAATAAATCTACTTCTTGATCAATTTTTTCTTCCGCACGGTGATGTGTTATATATCTATAATGAAGATCGTTCATTTATCTACGGCCCAATCACTGATAACGAAAATAGCGTAAGTAAGAGTTTTGCCACAGATGTAATTCCTGGCGAGGGATTAATACTTGAATTATTTGAACCAGAAGAAGTTAGTGGACTTACTGAAATAAACATTAGTACTGTTGTTCATGGGTATAAAAATATTGTCCAAAAGTCTTTTGGTGACTCAGAAAGCTGCCTTGATGATAATAATACAATCTGTGCCGCATACAGCGCATGGGCTGCACAGTCCGATGCTGTTGCGATGATTATATCAGGTTTAAATCGCATTTGTACTGGCACATTGATGAATAATGCATGTCAGGACTATACTCCATATATACTGACTGCCTGGCATTGTATGGATTCTGACCTAAACGGCAGTCTAAGTCAAAGTGAGCTTGACGCTGTCCCAAACTGGGTATTCCGCTTCCGATACAAAAGCCCAACGTGTTCTCCAAGTAGTGAAGCAACATCTTGGACGACAGTTTCTGGATCAAGTATCAAGGCACAGTCCAGCGTAACAGACTTTCTTTTGGTTCAGATGAACGGCGCTCCGTCAGTTTCCTCTGGCGTGAAATATGCAGGCTGGTCAAACAGTTCGACAGCCCCAACTTCTTCCGCTACGATCCATCATCCGAAAGGGGACGTAATGAAAGTTTCACTTGATAACAATGCAGCTACCACACCTACCTCAGGAACACCGGGATCGGCCTACTGGGAAGTTGGTTGGGATGATGGTTTAACACAACTTGGATCTTCAGGTGCAGCCTTATTTGACCAGAATAAAAGAGTAGTAGGTCAATTGTATGGAGGTACTTCAACTTGTACTGGTTCCGGCACTGATTTTTATGGTAAAGTCTCTATTTCATGGAATGGGGCAATGACAGATGAGACAAGATTGAGTACTTGGTTGGGCAAAGGTTCTAGCTGGACAACGACCAACACAATTGGCATCCCATATTTAGCCCTTGAATTTTACCCTGTTTGTTATAGTCCGGGTAAGATTATGACGCTCTATAATGCTCCTAGTTCTGGCTCAACTATTGTTTGGTCAACCTCAAGCAACATTACGATTACAGGAGGCCAGGGAACAGCTAGTCTATCGTTTAGAGCGGCAAATTCTACGGTTAGTGGATGGGGCACAGTAACTGCAACTCTAACTGGGCAAGGCACAGGTGGCTGCACCCCCAAAATGTTCTCACAAAGTATCTGGGTGGGAAAGCCTAATAATGCGAGTGCCATAAGTGGAAGTAGCTCTGTTTACAGTGGCTCATCATACTCCTATAGTGTTTCTTCAGCGGGAGGTGGCGCAGCCGCACAATATCTTTGGACCTGGCCATCTGGCTGGTCTGGGCCTTCAAGCACGACAGCCACATCAGCCTATGCAACAGCCGGCAGCAGCAGCGGGTACGTTACTGTAACTCCCTCAAACCTTTGCGGTAATGCATTAAGTTCATCAAAATATGTTACAGCAAACGCTTGCGGTGGGTGTAGACAAATAACGATCTCACCAAATCCATCAGAAAAGGAGGCTTTTATTAATGTTCTTTCAGAGAATGAAACGCAAGAAGAAGTATGCGACTACAAGGTTTTCGACCTAAATGGAAAACTAGTAGCTATGTTTGAAAGCGTTGTAAGTTCCGACCCTAGAATCATTAACACTTCTAATCTTCCCAATGGGATCTATATAGTGCATGTTGTGGTAAATGATAAAATCATACCACATCGCCTGTTGGTTAGACGATAAGACATAGTAATTGTAAAATATAAAGCACTTTGATGGCCCCAAATTGAATTCAACAACATTTTTAGAGCAAGTTTTCTGCGAATATTTGGCCCTGATAGAATATTCCTAAACGGAACCATACTTTTTCAGAGATATTTCCTTTGATACAACCCTACCAACACCAAGATAATGATGGCCGCCATTCAATTAAACGTTTGTAGTGAGAGTTCTCTGACTTAGTTGCATGATTTCGCTATAATTGCTCCGATTTTTTGTGATTGGACAATTTTAAAGGATGAGAAAAATACTCATAACGGGAGCAACTGGAAACATAGGCCGAGAGGTGATACACTCTCTCAGTGAATTGAATATGGATGCTCAAATTGTTGCCGCCGTTCGAAATGTTGAACGTGCCGAAATAGAGTTTTCCGAGTACCCTAACCTATCCTTTCAACAGTTTGATTTCGAAGACTCAAAATCTTTTGAATCTGCATTTGAGCAGATCGATACACTATTTCTTCTTAGGCCGCCGCATATTTCACAAGTTGAAAAATACTTTCAACCTCTTTTGTTGTCAGCTAAGGAAAATGGCATTGAAGAGATCGTTTTTTTATCGGTTCAAGGCGTGGAAAAGAGTAGCATTATTCCTCACAACAAAATAGAAGCTCTTATACGGAGAAATGGTTTCAAGTATATTTTTGTCCGCCCCGGCTATTTTATGCAAAACCTAACAACGACCCTTTTATCCGAAATCCGGGAGAGCCGCACAATCACTCTTCCATCAGGACATGCCAAATTCAATTGGATTGATGTAAGAAACATCGGTGAAGCAACGGCGCTCCTAATAAAGTCATTCACGAAGTACCAGAATGCTGGCTACGATATTACCGGCACTGAAAACAAAGATTTCTACCAGGTCACTCATCTGATCAGCAAAGTGATCGGTACAGAAATTCACTTTAACAGCGTCGATCCGATAAATTTTTACTTTAAAAAGAGAAATGAAGGCGTCCCAAAAGGTTTTGCTTTAGTGATGGCAATGCTTCACTTTTTACCCAGGTTTCAAAAAGAGCCCGAAATCTCTGATAATTTTGAAAAGTTAACTGGCAAATGCCCCACCAGGTTAGTTGACTTTATCGAACGAGAAAAAAAGAATATGACCCTGCCTTAAGTCGGTGAGCGTTCGGTGCTGTTAATCAAATTTTTGATATCATTCCACGAGATCAATTTAATGTCATTTTCCAAAAGTGCAGTTCTGCATCGTTGACTGGAAAAATATTCATAATCGATCTGTCTCCATTCTGACCCGAAGTTAGGGTGGTTGATGGCAATGCCCTGCATCTCATGATTATCGATGGCTGGGTGGATCAAAATGACGTTCAAACCAACTGGTAGTTCTCTCAGTACTTGTTCATAAAAGTCGGCAAGACGGCCTTTTTCGAAATCTGAAAAAGTGCCGAGGAAAACTCGATCTACAACCAGATCGTCTTTGCGAATATGCAAGCTGGCATCTAATCCAACCTCTTCCATCATTTGGCTATTGATCAACGTCGGAAGGCAGTAAAAACGCCCTAAACCTCTGTAGATGTCCAGAAATTCAGCACGTGCGCCAACACTGTACATGTGTGAGTCCAAATGAGAGGGTGTCAAACCAAAATCGAAGGCTCTTTCAACCTGAGCCTTCAGTTCTTTTTGTACCTCGTCGTTTACGGCATGCTGGGCAAGTAACTTTCTGTTTGGGTGAAAATATCCGTGCTCGTCGACCAGGCTCGGGACTTCATGAGCAGGAAGAACCGGGCCAAACTTATAGTCCTGCCATTCACAGGTTAGTGTTAGATGGATACCGTAGTCAATGCTTGGCTGACGTTTTGCATATTGTGCCATCTCTGTAAACCAAGGGCACGGTACCATCATACTGTAGGAGCTGACCATTCCAGTTTCCACTGCCTGTATTGTAGCTACATTTTCAGCATGACAAAGACCAGCATCGTCGGCATGAATAATGAGCAGCTTACTATTCTCCGAATAGCCTAGAGCTTTTACAAGTTTTAAAAAAAGAGAACCGGTTTTCAACACAGGGGTAGCTTGGACTTTTCTACTATAATTCTCTGATTTTGAGGTTCCTGTAAACTACCTTCCCTGCATTCTGCAGTCCGATATGGCCTGATTTCGCTTTGCCGTAATTGGGAACATCGGCCCATTTTCCGGATGCTTTTCTATTTTCCCAATCTTCGCTACCAAAGTCATACTCAACCACTTTTACTCCATTAAGCCAGTGCTCAACATGGGGATAGTTGACAGTGATTCTAGTAGTATTCCATTCTCCCGCAGGCTTCACTTCAGCGCCTACAGGTGCATGCATTGCATAATTAGCAGCGGTATATTGATTGGGCATCATTTGCTGCGGCCATCCTTTATCATCCATCACCTGGTATTCCGGGGCCGACTCGTAAATTGGCTGATCGCTATTATTCTGAACATAAAAAAATATGCCTGAACTATTTTCAGGAGCAACCTTCCATTCTAACGATAAGTCAAAATTGGCGAAAGTCTCTTTAGTGATAATGTCCTCACCTGCGTCCCAACCAGCGCCCGAAGCGTGTAGCTCTCCATCAATCAGGCTCCAGCCTTTTATGCTATCCTGGCTATACATTTGCCATTGATCCAGCGTACTCCCTGCCAAAAGCAGCATCCAAGTTTCCGGCTGGTCATTTGTAGGTGTTGTTTCACTTTCGTTGCGTTTTCCACTGGTACAGGAAAATAGGGAGAACGCCGTAAAAACTAGGGTAACGGGTATAATCTTTGTCATATTCCAAATTCATATTGTGGAACCGCAAATATAGTAGATAATCTAGTTTTGCACGGATTAGACTTAGGTTCTCATTGGTTTAAACTCCGGACTACCACAAGGAAAAGTAATTCTCTTTTTTCAGTGGGCAGGCAGATTTTTTGGTTGTAGCGGCGACATGTAGGCTCGACGGAAGTGTCGCTAAAATATTGGACTTCAAAGCATTGGAAGGAAAGTTATTTTGCTTTGGCGTGAGCGAGGAAAAAATGCGGTTAAATTTAGCCAGAAGAATTGCGTTACTCTGCTGCATTTATTAGGAGAAGACACGTATTTTTAGGAAATTAGCTTACCATCTCAGCTAACTATTTCGCCAAAAGATTTATTAGCACAGTTTTAGGCGTTGCCAGGCAACTGGCAGCCCTTAAAAAGCCTAGTTAAACCCCCAAGTCGGCAAAGAATGCGTTGGAGAATAGCTCAGGCTCAATTCGATTTCCCCCCATCTCAGTAAATTATCCTCATGGCGTGGAAATAATAACCTCATACCATCAAAATTTGACTCATTGCATAGGTCATTGGAACAAAGATAACTATCTTAAGAAACCACTAAGTGTACGTTTCTTTTGAAAATCCAATACGCCTCCGATCTTCATCTGGAAATGTTGGCCAATGCTGCATGGATTTATAGGAATCCATTTATTCCGTGTTCAGAAATTTTGATTCTGGCAGGCGATATTACCTACCTGACCGAGTTACATGTCAACTCACCTTTTTTTGATACTTTGTCGAATCAGTTCGAGGCAGTTTACATCGTCCCAGGCAATCATGAATTTTATAGTTGGTCGTACGATATTGAGAGAACATTTCCATCATTTAGGCTACCAATCCGAGACAATATCTTTTACCTCAACAACCAGGTGATTGAGTTCCCGGGTATGCGAATTTTATTCACTACACTTTTTTCCAAGATATCTAATCATTCTTACGTTAAATCGAAGATCAATGACTTCAGTAACTGCATTTACAAAGGAGAAAACTTTACAACTCTAGACTACAACGATTGTCATGCAAACTGTATCGACTTTTTGGAGAAGGCTCTCGCCATACCTTTTCTCGGAAATACGATTATCGTAAGTCACCATGCCCCCTACCCCCCAGAATACTGCGGCTATCCCAAACCTACCGCCCTGAACGAGGTATACCACGTAGACCTGCTTTGGCTGACCGAGAAATACAAGATTGATCACTGGATTCATGGCCACAACCACAACAACCAGGAGTCGTTAAAAATAGGGAAGGCAACCTTTCATACCAACCAACTGGGGTACGTGGCTCGCGATCAACATAAGACGTTTCGAACGGATGTGGTTTTAGAAATATGAGTTGCCCGGACCTGATCGTTTCTTAGTTAAGCCTTAAAGGATTGACCTGCCTTGAATTCTAATATTTATTGCGTATATTATTTTAGTATGCAATTCTTTTTGAATTCAAAATTGAAATGCAGTGGTATCACCGTGAGCTTTATATCGACCAATGGAGAGGCACATTACTTTAGAAAAGATTGAGGCAATTGCGGGCCTTGGGAGCTATGAAACAGACCTCACGAATGGAACATGGAGAGGCTCCCGAAACTTCATTAGAATCTTCGGGCTCCCGCCTAAGGATAGGTACACTGTTGAAGAATTTCAAGCGCTAATCCACCCGGACGATTTTAGTAAAGTCATGGCCTATTTTTCAGAATGTTTGAAGAATAAAAAAAATTTCGACTATGAGTATAGATGTGTCAACTCTTTAAAAGAAACAATTTACGTAAGCAGCAGAAGTGAGATTATATACGCACCTGACGGCACACCATTAAAGGTTTATGGAACTAAGCAGGACATTACCGAGCGGAAACTTGCCGAGCTCAAGCTCTCTGAGTCATATGAAATTAATGAACGGAAGAATGCTGTCCTTAAGCTTGTTGCTCATGATCTTAGAACTCCCATTACTCAAATTCAAATGCTTAACGAGTTGATGATGGGTAATGCAGATGGCGTAAGTCGGGAATATCTGAACTTGAAAAACGACATATGTAGTCATTCAGAAACGATAATTGCTGAATTAATAGAAATGGCAGAACTGGACAGTGACAAGCAGAGGTTGGCATTGGAACCATTTGATATCAACGAGATAATCCGAAACAGCTTGCAAATTTTCAGTATATAGGCCAGCGAGAAGGCTATTTATCTTAAAACTGATCTGTGTGACGACGCCAGCATTCCATGCAATAAAGAAAAGTTGAGACGAGTTGTTGATAATCTTTTATCCAACGCCATAAAGTTCACGCCAGACGGCAAGTGTATTGTAATTGAAACCAGGGCGCATAGTGACAAAGTGCTTTTTCAGGTAAACGACGAAGGGATCGGCATCCCAGAACAGGCCCTGCACTCTCTTTTTAAGGAGTTTTCCAAAAACATCCGACGCCCAGGGATCAGAGGAGAGAAATCAACGGGCCTTGGCCTAAGTATTGTAAAGCAAATCGTCGAAATGCACAAAGGAAAAATCTTGGTTGAAAGCCAAGAGAACCACGGAACAAAGTTTACCATTGAATTTTCAAAGAATGGCATTTCCTCCTAACTTACCTTTAGGGGGGTATCAGTCTAACGAGCATTGTATGGGTCAATATTACTGTAGTGTTCCATGCGCTGCATCTCTACTTCCAAGTGGTATCTGTTTTGGGCATTCAGCCAAAACTCGACCGACGTATTAAAAAATTTTGATAGTCGAATACAGGTGTCGGCCATCGAAATTCTTTAGATTAACAATTTTTTGACGGAAGATTAACAATTTTTTGACGGAGTATGAAAACGGACCGTACAGATTCTAAAAAGCCTTTCCTGCTGAAAGTCCAAAACAAATCGCACCGGCCTCGTCCTGAATCATAAATATGAGGGGTTAAAGCTGCGCTCCAGAAAAATTCACTAGAATACAGGCCAATTATTCACAACAGGAATTATCAGTGTACACTGGCATTAGCAGGCCTACCATTGCCAGGTTCGAAGCGGGTGAAAACATCTCCCTGCAGAACTTTATTTCCCTGCTACGATATGTCGACGAGCTTACCGTTTTTTCGCAGGTACTCAAACGTGATCTTCGTCTCGATCCTAAGGTGATTTACGAAATGAAACAAAACAAGCTGAACAAGAGAAGGGGAAAACATGGGAAGAAAGGCTTGCCAAACATCGCCTTTCTTTCCCCTTGTTTTTGCTAACTTTAAATTAAAAGCTTCATCGAACATGGAACCTCTCCCGACCAAGAAAAAGATTACATCTACGGGCGTTCTACCTAACGGTATGAAATCCACTTTGTCGTGGGATCCGAATATTGATCCTGAAACAGAAGATAGGATAGCGTTTTTGAAATTGTCCTACTCAAGGCGCTGGAATGATTTAAAGGCTCTTATTGAATCCCATAACCTGGCTACAAACCCACCAACAATAAAAAACGCATAGAGTGGAAATAAAGATTCTTAAGTTCCAAAGTAAATTAAAGGGAAAAGGCTTGAGCTTATAGCCTTAACAAGGTCTAGATTGATTGGCCTTTCTTTTGACTCCTTTGACGTTTTTTCAACAGCTCATCAAAGTTCAGCTCAAGGTTAAAGTTTTCAAATGCATTGAAAATGTCAATGGCGGAAATAATATACTTCGGCTTCAGCTCCTTGAAACTTTTCTCGTCATAGTTTTTCTCAAGCCATACTTGGTTTTTCAACTTATTGTGGACTGTAGACTTAAATAGTTTGATTTTTTGAGACTTTGATCCGCAATACTTCGAGCTAATTATAGAGGTAAAGCCGTCGAAAAAGTCTATTTCATTAAATTCCTGTCGAAGGCTATACAAATCATACAAATCCCTGGATGCCGTACGTAACGTGACGGCTATGAGCTTCATGCCTGCGAGAGATTTTTTGTCCGGCAGCCGGATCGAGCCTAAGTCGGTGTAGTTCTTACTTCTGTGAAAATTGTTTTCAGAGAAAAAATCAACTTTTACTCCGTCTACCCGAAGCTGCACAAACGTATCCCCTTCCCGGAACATGTACTCAACATCCGAAAAATCCCCCTTGATTTTTTCCAGGATGGCATTGATCCTGGGCAGTGGCAGCTTTTCACCGGGGTACTGGTTGTAATAGAAAAGGTCTATGTCCTCGCTGAGTCGGTGGTTGGTCAGCAGAGCCAGTGCTGTGCCTCCAACCAGATAATACTGGTCGAGTTCTTTATAGGTTTGAAGTTTCGAAAGTACTCTTTCGGTGTTTTCAGGGACTGCTCGCAATAACATTGGCTAAATGTTGCTTTCTGGCCTCTATTAAAAATTGTTCCGGATTTTTGATATCGAAAAAGAACCTGGCCATCTCAATTTGCTTCTGGTGATATCTCTCTGACGGCACAATGTTTTCTATCCAGTGACTATAGAGCACTTCTTTTTCATAGACCTTTTTGAGCTTTTCCCAATCCTCAACACTGCCCAGGAGAAGGTACTTTTCAATAAGAAGCCTATCTGGCACGTTGGCTCTGTCAGCCTTTTCCAGGTCATAAGACCACAGCCACACACTATTCTCATTGAAGAGCTTTTCAACAAGCTCTTCTTTCAACTGTACATTTCTTATTGACTCAAATACCCTCATATCAAGGCGCTTAATCAAATTTAAACAAATTTTAGCAGGAAAATGTTGCTTCAATGATGATTAGCTACTGACTACCGGGGTTTACCACCATTTTCAAATTACCGCCCTTTCACTATCATAACGGTCCACCAGGACAGCGGACTGAAGTCGCTTTCACACATAGCCAAGGCAGGTGCGTTTTGATTGAGAGTGAGAGCGGCTTGGCTTGTGTAGCCCTCCATATTTGTACAACCTGCCTCTTTTTTTTGGAATGGGCCACCTTTTGGTTTAACTTTTAAAATATGGACTTACAGCCATTTAAAGAGCATAGAATGAAGATCGAGGCCAGGATGGCACTCATGGGTTCGAGAATTAAGTCTGTACAGGAGGGGATCAAAAATTTAGCCGACGCTCACAAAGGCTTTCAAGATGACATGAATGATTTTATGGCATTCATTGGCCATAGGCTTGCTGATCACGAGCAAAGGATTTCAAAACTGGAACGTAAACGTAGAATGAGGTAAGGCCTTCGGTAAACAACAGAAGATTAGCCGGGCCTTCATACCCACTTACGGTCGTCAATTGAGGTGCTTCTTGAAACTACCAACTATTTGCGTTTCCGGCTTTTCTGGAAAGATCGATTGCGTTTTTGTCGAATGATAAACGGAGCGATCTAAAATAATGTTTTTGGCATACTCAGGATAGCATAGCAGCAGATCGAAAGGACTATAAGCACGGATAGATTTCACAGTGCCTATCGGCTCATTTTCCTCGCTCGCATTCTTCACGAGTGCAACAAAGAAGGAACCGATTTGGTAAAAGTCCATGACATCGGAATTGCTGTCGCAAAAACGGCATTTGTATACACCTTCCTTGATTGCCAATTCTACTTGCCCAACCTGGTTCAATGCGCAAAAAGTATTGATGTGTACTTTGGTGTCCATGTCTCTGAATTCAAAGCAAACAAACTAGCAGATTCGGAATTAGTGCCAATAGTTGGTAAACTTATTTTAGTGGTAAAAGTAAACTCTATTTCAATTCCGAAAAATTAATATTAAGTCAAACCCAAAGAATGGTAAACCAAAGTGAAAATTGCTTACCGGCATGGGCGCATCGGCTGTAAAAGAATCAGCCTACATAAGGCTTAATTACCTCAAGTAGAAGCTTAAAAAGGTCTACTAGAGTCTGTATTTTATCTGCTTTTTCATAAATAATTCGAGTGTGTCTTGATATAGTTAATAATAAAACGACTCCCTGGTAAACTTCATTATTTGAATTACTCCACCGACCATCCCTCACTGCACTATCAGAATTCAGCTAAAGTTCTCATTTTAGCTAATACCTTGAAAAATTTACCACATGTGAATCGTGAAGAATTTAGCAGGCGAGATGGATTTGTTTTAGTAATTTGAGGCTTTTCTAACACCCTACTAGCTATATGTTTCCGCTCGAAAAATTTATCTGTTCTTATGAAGTCGCTTTGAGGCTGAAGGAGTTACATATTCCACAAGAAAGCTTGTTTTATCGCAATTCTGAAATAAAAGTCTCACGAGACCAAATCCCTACTTTTACGGGCGAAGTAGGCTCGCTTTGTTCGTCATTTACAAGCGAAGAGTTGCTCCAATTTTTGCCTTTGAGTATTCCTATTGATAAAGGGATTTTTGTTCCGAACGGTAAAACTTATGAACTGATTTCTGATGAAGACTTGGAAGAGTTTCGATCTGAGGGTGCTCTATTAATTTCGTTACGAACTGTCGACGATTCAGAACCTTTTTTAACCAAGTACGCATTGGGTGGTAGAATGGTAATCGCTATGAAACTGCAAAAGGGAATGTTTCACAATCTTTTGACTTGGGGCGAAACTGAGGCTGATTCCAGGGGCAGAATGGTGATTCAGCTTATTGACGATGGAATACTCAACTTTTCATGAATTCATGCATAATCTGCTGCTTCTCTTCTTGCCTAAAACGGTGAAACTATACGACAGTCGCAAGACGTGCAATTCGACACTGTGGTTTTTACTATATCTAGCCGAATGAAGCCAACCTCTTAACGGATTGGAACTACCAAGATTTACGTTGACACTCGACAGCTGTTTATCAACTATCTTTGTCCTCTTGCTTAGAAAATTCTTGGACAACCTCTTCTCCAAAAAATCTTAAAAGTTCTTCAAAAATCTTGTTGAACGTGGATTTTTCCATTGCTAAAAGAGTGTAACTCATTTCTGACAAAGAATTAACAGTGAATTGTATGGGATCAAGGAATCCGTGGTCGTTGGGGCCTGTCAAAAAATTGTATTGTTCACTATCTCTTAGGCTCAATTTTTCAGTTATTCCGGCCACTCCTGCATGCACATTATCGCCTGCCCATGCATAAATTGAGCGAAAATGATCCATGCCAACATATTTCTCAATTTCTCTGATATTCCTTCGTCCTTCGGGCAATATATCCATGGCCCATCCGTAACTCTTGGAAAAAGCCTTCCCTCGGCACTGAACGATCCGCTTCTGTTCACTTTCCAACTCTTCCAATTCATCATTCGGTATTGGATCCCAACCCAGCCTTTTATAGCTATTCTGATATTCGACGGCTTTCCGCCATTGTTCGATAACAAGGTAATCCTTGTACATACTTACTAGCTCATAGTCTCCATCATACAAAAAAAGAAAAGTAATACACACCTCGTGAAGTGTTCTCCATCTGGCATGAGCTCCATCAGCAAAGCCCCCAAAAACTAATATCCTTATTTCTGATGCAATTTGACAGGCCCTAACGTGTAACGCAATGAGTGTATCCAGCTTTTGGTGATCCTCCAAAGTGGTGAAAAGCTTGTAGTATTTATTGTAAGTTATAGAGCTAATTTGAGTGTTTAGTTCGATATAGCTTGTGAACAACTCTAAACCGAGGCTATATCTATTTTTTATCTTCTTTCCAATCTGCTTCTCACGTCTACGAAAATCGCTTTTGGGGCTAATACAGTAATCCGTAATCGATTTGGCAATACCTTTCGAAATTGTGAATACTAGTTTCGAGAATTCTTTGTCAGTTTTTTTATCGAACTCCTCGTCTGTCCCTTTAAAAGAGGCCTTGCGTTCATCTAGCCATTTCTTAATTTTTCTTTCCAAGAAGAACTCTTCCTCCGATATCATATACTAATTATGTAAGACAAGTCTGATGGTTACCTACATTCTCCTGCCCCTCCAACCTTGTGGAACATTCAATCTATCCTCCACGGGCGACTAGATGGATATTGTGTCTAATGACTAGGCAACCTTGGAAGAGCGTTTCGTGCCTTGAGATCGCATTTAAGGCTCCTCTCAATCGATTTAATTCTTCCAGTCACTGTATGAAAGCAGCATTGCAGCCAATTTATTGGCACCCCGTCCAGCGGAGACTCGTGTTGAGGACTGAAGCCCTATTCAGTCAATTTACCCAATAAGTATCCCAATAGAACAATGCCCCCAATCACAACCGCTGCATTGACAATATCGTCGACATTTCTGTTAGATTTGTAGTCACTATACTGCTTTGCCGTAATGGACTTATTCTGCAACAATAAGCTCATATACTCATCTGTTTGGTCTTTAGTTGCTTTCCCGGACTGCACTTTCTGGCTCAAAGAAAGAAGTTTTTGAAGGTTAATATTGTTCATTTCTTCCCCTTTTTATCTTTTAAAATTTCAAATAAGTCAGGTAGATGATCGAGAATTTGCTTCTGAAACTGATCAATTATCTGTTGCTGGTTTTCATCTTTCCCTTTTAATCGTTCAATCTCTAATTCTAGAGACTTGATATTCTCTTTTAGCGTTTCCTTTGCATGCTGAATTTTATCGCTCAGATTGTGCTTCGTAGTAAGGAAAGTCACAACACCTGTAAGCAGAATTACCCCAATGTAGGTTATATCCCTTAATGTCATTGGCTCCATATAAAAGGTTTAAATTATATCGATAGTTCAATTAGCATTCAAAAGCTAAACAATTTTGAATATAATCATTTCAATAAGACGACCTAACTTGAAAGAACAAAGATGTTGGCAACTAGTTATCTCAAAGCAGCTCAAAAGGTCAAACTGGCTTTTTGTTGACAGACCTAGTAATACCAGATCGACCAAGGCTATGAATCAACTGATTGGAAACTATACCCCTCCATAAAAGCTGATATTTCTTTCAGCATGGCAACTATCTGGTCGGTTGTCGGCAAGGCCTCAGTAGACCAAACCAGGCGAGAAAGCTCCCTTTGATAAGTCTCTTCCAAAGTACTCCAAATCTCGTTTATATTACCAAGAAGAGGCGACTCGGCCATGGGCTTTTCAATCCAGTCCCCTGCAAAGGTGCTGTTCACATAGTCATCGTTTAGCACCTGCGTGATCAACTCATGATTCTCTGCAATCAACAATTGCCCTCTTAGGTCATCAAGCTGTAGCAGCTCATGGAGGTCGTAAAAATGTCGAATTTTCTCTCTCAACTTTTCAGGGCCTTCATAGGAAAGTCGAACCAAAGACATCAGCTTCTCAAAGAAGGTTCTCTCCCTCCTGAGCACGTTCATAGAAAATCCATCAAGCTGAAACTCCTTAATGAGTTGATCTTCTCCCCTGAGCGCTAAAAATTGTGACAGATAGCTATTTAACTGTTTCTCCTCAAAAGGTACTGGATTGGTGAAACAGTTGATTTCGAGCTGGATATCGCTTTTTACCGGACTGGTTCCATCATCGTCAAAAATGACTTTTTGATAGCTGTAAAAAGTCCTCCGGTTCCTTCCTCTTTTCTCCTCATTAGGATGCTCGAAGTAGCTCAAGTCTCCAGTAATTTTTCCTTCAACCTCCTTAATTAACTTCTTCAATCGATTATCAGACAACCCTTCTGTGTTTAAGATGGCCAAATCGATGTCCTCAGAAAACCGGTCAATACAATTAAAGGCTTTCGAAAGTGAGGTACCTCCTTTAAAAATAACCTTGTCCCGAAATTCCGATTGCGACAAAGCTTTCAAAACGAAAGTGACCCAATAGTCTTTTTCTATAAAGATGTCTCTTTGCTTGAAATGGGCTGCGGCCGCACGAACAGCCGGCTCAAATTCTGGTGACAGGTGAAACGTCATATGATGCTCCAGCTGGCTTTCTTGGGCAGAAGCAGTACATCAATTCCGATGTTGTACTTTGTTAGTCCGTTCAAGGAAGAGCTTATGCTTTTCAACGAAACGTCCGATCCTATTTGCACCAAAATTGCGCCAACCAAAGCCCTGGTAGCTGGATTGTAATAAGACGCTAATGATACCAGCCTACCCTGTTCTTTCCTTGACAAGTCCCTCACTCTCTTCATAACCACTTTTAAAACATCATTGGGAGATGCATCAGGTATACGCTTGATATCCTTTACAGCATCGAGCAGCTGTAGCAAAGGAATGTCCATCTCTTTGATGGGCAGGTTCCTTATCTGATATTTGATTTTGTATCCTTCAATGTCCCTTGAAGGAAGTTGCTTGCTGGTGGCAATTTCCAGGACATTGGATACCTGAGAGGTAAGTCCAAGCCGGTTGTACACCGACAGGCCGGTTAAATAGCCAAACTTCTTGCCATTGCGAGTGGTCATTGCCTCAACAACGGCCGATTCCCTGGGCCTCAGCCTCCCAAATCTTGATTCCTCAGGCTTGTAATACTTCCCCTTCGCCAAACGAACAATCGCTCCTTCGCTGCTTAGCCGACTTAAAGTCATGGCCAAAGCATTTTGGTCAATGTTCTTCGAACTAAACTCCGTGTAGCCAAAAACTGACCCAGGATCTAGCTTATCTATTTGCTTTCTTACTAAAGATGCTGCTGTTGGCATAGGTAAAGTACTTGATACAGGAATTGCTCTAACAGAAGGTTTCGATACTTCTATAGAAGTATTTACTACAACACAAATATATAAACGTAAGATATATAATATAAGTTTTTAATATTATAAACTTAACAAATAGGGTATCCTTTCTTGAAAGGGCAAGAAGGCATTATCTGAAAATTGAATACTCAGCTGAGCAGTAGTGAACAATCCGTTGATGACCGAAACCTTTTACCACTCTGAGAGTAAAAGAGGGGTTTTACCCTCTCCGTCGAACAATAATAGCGACAATGAATAGAGCAAGTGAAACAATTGCCAACACCTCGCTGATCTGCACAGAAGTTAATTTTGTAGTTCCCATGGGGTTTTAATTTAGTTAAGCCCAAAGGTGCCACGAAGATTAAAGCAAAAGAGCAATCCGTTACCAACTATTTAAAATTTGTCTCACAAACGCTAAAGGTCAAAATCCTTATTCCCTTTCTTTCTCCTGCCGGTAAGTTTTTTTTCTCGCTTCTTCAAGTCTTCTGGTCGTTCTGCAATCTCACCAACACTTTCAAAAAACCTTTCCAGCGCCTCGTCAATTACTTCCCCCTGGGATATGTAAGGAAACCCTGCAAGTTTTTGTTGATGGACGTAATTCTTGAGCTTTTCAATATTAGATTGTTTGATCCGAAACGTATGTACTTTAGCGTCATCAGCGTCTGCCTTTCCGTCGTTCTTAAGTTCGCTTATCTTTTCATCAAACAAGCCTCCTCCCCGAGCTGAAAGTGCCTTGAATTTATCCTTGCTCATATCGCCAATTCTTTTTGCCCTAGCCTATCCAGCAACTCGTCAGTCAATTGAGTAAAATCTTCAAACCCACTGAATTTATTTGGGAACTTGCCATCCGCCAGTTCTTTGGCGTATGTGACTATCTCCTGCCCCAAATGAGTGTTCTCGGCCAACTTAGTATTCACTCTAATCTTTGTATTGAACATCAGGTTGGGGAAGCTTTCCAGGCACAGCTCGTAAACGCCACGGTGAATGTTTAATCTTTGATCAAAGCTATTCATCAAGACGCCCACTGGCGCTAATTCAGGATTGATATCCGACTCGCGGAACTTCTTAATGAAATCAACAATCGACCATGCCCCATTGACGGCAAACGAATGGGCGACAATGGGGATAAGAACATGGGTACTCATAGCCAGCGCATTTTGAACAACCAGGTCGAGGTTGGGTGGGCAATCAATTAAAACGAAATGTATATCCTCTCGAACAAGCAGGGATTTAAAGACGCTCTTCAAAACGGTGATTGGGTGCATCAAAGAATACTCGTCCTGGATTTTTGTCTTGAACTTAGTGGCAGCCATTTTACTTGACCCAGGTATGAGTACCAGGTTAGGATTGACATTGACGCCAGTTACTTTTTTAGTCTCAAACAGAATGTCATAAATATTGGTGGCCTCGTCTGCTTTTTTGCATGCTAGTGTCAAATCCGCCTGCGGATCCAAATCCAGCATGACCACTTTAAATCCTCTGCTGGCCAGGATGCTACCAAGTGAAGAAGTGGTGGTAGTCTTGCCAACCCCACCTTTTTCGTTGAGAATACTGATTATTTTGGTCATGGTAATATATTGTAGTATGGAGTAATATGATATTTGTGAGTATTAGTGAATATTTCAATCATCAGTCTCCTCTGTGTCGCACCCCTCTATCGCAGTCATGTAATATTTAGTAATATGGTGTAATACTATATTTCAGAATATTAAGAGCTATTACACTCCTACATTTGAAACCCCAGATCCTCCTCTTCACCTCGCTCCCTGCGCCTTCTCCGTTTTGCCTCCTCACGATCCGCCTCGTCGCTCACCTGAGCCAAGGCTGCTGATATCTTACCCAATAGAATAGCCCCACTTCTACTGGACACTGGGTTGTGAACAGTTGTAATTGTCCTAATTCGATCCTTTTCCCTCGTAGAGCCGTTTTTAAGAGTGTTTTGATACAGAAATGAGTCCTTCCAGGCCCTCTCATATTGGAATAGGTTATCAAAAACCTCCTCGCTTCGCTCCCTAAGCACGTTTCTGTCAAAACCGCCCTTCACTGCCCCCATTGTTGTGTTTCTGTGGTTGCTTTGAGGGGAAAGCTTATACATTTGCTGTTTATCCCTCCTTGAGACTATCACATGCACATGCCAATGCAGCCCAGGCTTCTGTATTTTCGTCTTCTTATCAACTCTGTGCTCCTCTATTTTGCCAAACCAAACCAAGTCCTCTCCTTTTAAGCCCTTATTGAAGTTGGCTGCGTAAGCGTTCATCACTTCCCTTGTGTAGTCCCTCAGCGCCTTTTCATTGCATTTAATATGTCTTAATTCATGCTCTGAGGGCGATAAAGTGAGCATAAAGAATTTTGAATCGGTCTTGGAAAGCTTGCGGTGGTTGGAATCAATGGTCGTTTGGACTTCATATCTGGTCACCATGTCTTCGGTGTGCGAAAAGAAGTGACGGTAGGTATCGAAGTCCTTGTTTTCATTCTCCTTGTTTAAATAATCAACCAATTGCTGGCTGGAGCCCTTGTTATTGCCTTTTTCGGATGACGAAACCTTAATGTTCATCTAGCGAATTCGGTCATCGTTTTTATTGTCTGCTCTTCCAATTCTTTAATTTTCTTTGAATCGAGCATACTATTCAGTTTCTCCCGTTCGAACAGATAATTCTTAAATACCCGAATAAGGTTATTGGCCAGGTCAATTCTAGTACTCCTTACCCAGTTAAACCCCTTCTGAAGCGTTTCCAAGTGCTTGTTTTGACTTTCACCAATATCTCTCAAAAAAGCTACCTGCTCCTTTATTAAATGCACATCTCTTTTCGAAGGGAGGTCTCCCATTACACTTGAAACCTTCTGCGAGGCAATAGATAGTTTATCCAACATAGGATCAAGCTTCGTCTTCTCCTGAGTCCTTATAAATGCCACCAAATCGTTTCTCAGGGCTTTGATGGCCTCAGTTGGATTACCATCGGTAGGGTTTGACGGGTCGATTTTGAGTTTTTCAACATAGATGATACACAACTCAAGAAACCGTCCCAATGGTACTTCGTAACGTTGACTGAGCTTGACCAGTTTGGCATGGCTGACTTCCGAAATTGCAACGGTTTTTATCCTTTCTGGGCTCCCCATTATAACCTGTTTTATAGTTTTATGACTTGATTATCAGTCACTTGATTAGTATTTTATATTTCTACTTATAATTTGGGGGGAGTGAATCGGCCTAAAAACCCGTTTTAGGGGGTTTTCAAGTTGCGAACGGTGGCTCTGCCCCGTTCCCACTTGCTTACTCCCCCCTCCTTTCCTCAGTACCATGCTAAACGCTCGCTGGCACTTCATCCCACAAATGGGTATACCGTTAAAAACTCATCCCTTTATTTTTGCCTCTATCCTTCCCGTGGGCAACCTCCATCCCCTTCACAAGCCCAACTCTATAGGGGCTTTTTACGTCTCGAATCGAATCCAACAACTCTTTCAAAAAGTTTGGATTCTCTGTAGCTAGCATGTAGCCGTGGTTAAACCCTTTGAGGGTTAATTGGTATTCATCCATTTCTAGAATCGGTTTAGTGCTTGGTCGTCCAGAAACTGCAGGATTGAATTGGAGTCATAGAGGATGTGCTTAAGCGAGAGCCTGGCGGCCCGAATCTTACCTGTGTCTTTATACTTCAGAAGCGTGGTGACTGAGCTAATCCTTAGCAGCCGCATGGCTTCTTCCGGAGATACCCACAGGTCTTTTGGTTTTCCCTTATAAGTTGGGCAAGTTTGGTCTATAACCTGTTCGGTAAGTTTCACCAGGAACAAGTCTTGAATACAAATTAATGGCATACCCCCTATTTAAATATTTGAAGAATGAGTTAATTTCTACATCAAATGGAGGACAATAAATCAGACTTGTCAATATTGATTTTTTAGTTAATTATGCTATATTCTATTGTAATATATTTTACTATACATTTTACAAATATTTTAACAAATGTTATTACTAGACTTTATATTTATATAGAACAGTATTGTTTAGCTAAATTTTGCTTTCAACATTCTTGAAGGGGCTGCTTCTCTTAACACCCCCGTGAAAAGGCTTCTATTTCGAAAACATGCAAATTTGCTCGTAAATGATGAAAAATTACTCCGATGCACTTGACCTAAGGGACAGATCAAAGCTTCACTAACCGACTTCTTTCAAACCCCACTGCATCTTCCAAAGTGTAATTTGTACTCAAAGTGGTATTAATTTATTTAAGCTAAATTTGACCGATCTGACAAACCGGTTTGAGCACCCTCTGGAAAAGTGCTATTTTCGGCATGCTTTTTTCTTTGTAAAAAATTTTAAAAGTCTTCCAAAAGTCTTTCAGTAGCGCTTCGTTTCGAGGTGCGCCAAAAATCTTTTAGTGATTTTCCGCCCTTAACTACAACACGTTTTTAAGCCAATTTACCTGCTTGTGCATTGACCATTGTTTACTCACCCATTTACTCTTCCAATAAAATCAAGTGAGCAAGAGGCCTTGATATGTAGGCCATTTTGTAGGCTTCAAACCATGATCTTCAGTATTCTAAATGGTAGGCACTCTCATCGGCCATCGCAAGAAACAAGCTACCGATGAGGGTCTCATATCCAATAAAAGATAAAATGAAGATCACAGGAACTAAGTCGACTATTTCTCCCGCAATGAAACAGCAAACCATATCACCACAAATCTCAATAGTCCTGAAATAGAAGAGTGTCATGACAATTGGGTGCGGAGTGGGCCAAGGGAGCAGATGAATGTAATTTCTTTTGTTAAGCCCAGTGGAAGGGTAGCTGTCACCAGCCGCCATTTAGGTCTTAACAAGTTCATTATCAATTAATTAAAAGCATTGTAAATTGGCTTTAAAACATAAATCAGGACAAAACCGCAATAGATTGAAATTCAGCAACTTGGCCTTAAGGAAAAATTGGGGCGAAATCGCAAAACGCTTAATAGGCCCGGTGTTAGGTTTCTTGAAATGTCCGCCCCGAAGGAAAAGTGAATAGTTAGGATAAACCTTTTCGATTGCTAACTATAATATCTTGGGCCTGGCTCTATGACCGTTATGTTTCAGAGAATTCTAAACCGCCGTGGCTGTGGCCTTTTCCTTCGGTACTTCAAATAGAGGTCATAGTCCCAAGCATAAGCTGCTTCTACGTCCGGAATGCCAGGGATCGCCTGTGCATCAAGCCACCTGGGAAAATCCGCAGAGTTGCCAACTTGATCGACAATTACGTATTTCAAGCCCTTGAACTTGTAAATTGGGGAACTTTTGGTCGTTGGAGCGATTAGTAATCATATATTTGGGACTCAAAAGCCACTAATTTCATAAAAATAATTGCGAAGAACTAGAAGATTTGCGTTTGTCAACCTTAACTTATCCACGCATTACCTAATCAAATATTTAGCACAGTGAAGCGCTATCAGGAAACTGGTAGCGCTTTCTTAATTTAAAGTAGCGGAAAGAAAACAATAATATTGATCGATACCATAAATTGGGTCAAATAGGAAGATTAATGTGGGCGACCGCAAAAATCCCATTGGAACGCGTGGTAGCCAAAAAAGGCTAAATGATGACTACTCAAGCAGAACGTAAACGGAGTCAGGGATTTCTACAGAGGTTAGACCTAGACTTAACAAAGCATTTTTCTTTATAGGGTTCTTTCTAATTATAAGACTTCAGTTATTCTAATTTTCCATTTATTACTTAACCCACCATCCACCTCGTCTTTTACCCACCCCATCAGCTTAAGTTTACCGGGCTTAAGCTTTGTAAGTATGTCATCAGAAGTATCTGAGGTGACTTTGAATGTTTCTCCGTTTACGCTTACATTCCACTCATTTCCATCGTTCACCAGTTCTCCATTTAACGTGACTTCTGCATTTCTGGCTGAAAACCCGTTATTCTTTACTTCCATTTGGATTTCTTGTAAGGACAAATCATTATCTACAGCTAGCTTAAGATATGCCTTCCCATCGTTGAGGCTTACTTTGACACTTTGCAAGCCATCCATTTTTTTTAGTCCACGCTCCAGCCCATAGGCACAAGGGGCGCAGTCCATTCCAAATACCTCCTGATCTACTTTTATCAACTGACCTATTGCACTAGAGAAGCTGAATATGCTCAATACTACTATTATTCCTATCTGTTTCATATTTCTGTTTGTTTAATGTTACAACCAATAACTAATATTTATTGAGAGTCTATATTTTTCATTTGATCCCTGGTTCACTTCCTGATAAGCAGGGAATAACGCTCCAAAAGATATACCCCAAGCTCCGTAGAGACCTAAAAATGAAGGGCCAATCATTACTTTTTTCCCTCTTTTGTCCATCGGAGACAGTTGGCCTTCAAAGGTGTCGCTTCCTGGAAACTCAGCCAGAGATTCCACAAAAATCCGCCAATCGGGTTTTGGATAGTCTCCCATGAAGATGTTGGGACGATAGCCTATAACCAAACTTGCGTATGGCAAATCGCCCACCTGATCATTTGCTTCTTCAAAATAATACTGATAGCCGCCACCTACCCAGGCGTACCAGGTTCGGGAAGCATACCCGGTAGAGATCGCTCCATGAATTGAATTACTAACTTTAGTCTGTCCTCTGGTTTTCTCAGTTGGGGTTGAAACACTCAAAATGGCCGTAGATTCAAATCTTTTCCCCACGCCAAATGCATTGGAAAAAAAACGATACCATACCGAAGCTTCAATATCCCCATTGGCTGGCATATTGCTATTTCCCCTAGTCCTAGGCGGATCTGAAAGCCGATTGATCACTGTCGGGGTAGTGATATTTAGCTGTAGGTCTTCTGTAACACCATAAGACCAGATATACCTGAGCATGAAAGACTGACCATATTCTGTACCAAGACTCATAGCCGCAGCATTAAAATCTACTCCTCCCTTGGCCAAAGTAGGGGTTTGTAGTCCGAAGAGCGGGCCGTGTCCCTGAGCGTAGGTTTTTGAAAGTGCCAGCATGGCAACTATTACAATTAATACTGTTTGCTTCATCTTTTACTTTTTAAATCCCTAAAAATTCTTGCAGCGGAAGCAGCAAATACGCTGAAAACAAACCAAGCGTATAAAGCCCAAAGGATATCCAGAGGATGATCTTACTCCACCGGGCAGCTGTATCGCAGGCAGTTTCATTTCCATATTCATCTATTTCGCAAACCTGATTTTTCTTTCTGCCATAAAAGACCCAGAAATTGAAACCAATCAATAATCCAGCCCCGAGAAAAGTCCATTCCTTGTATTTACTTAGTGCGATCAGAGCAGGGAATTCAGATACTATTCCGGCCACCACTGCACCCATACCTATTGCTACCAGCAGTGATGGTAAAGCACAGCACAACAGGGTAGATATCGAAGTGAAAAGGGAAGCTATGCTGATGAAATCGTCTTTAAGTTTTATAAGCTTTTGCATACTGGGAACAATTATAGGTTCTCTCCATGTGGGGCTTGTTTAGCTTTGACCTTATAGCCTCGGTCTTTAATCATCTCTATCAATTCTTCTTGTGTGATAAGTTTTTGATTGTACCAAATGACTGATGACTCTGTTGCATATGTGGTTTTGCTTTTCTCAACGCCGCTTTGTTGTTTCAGCATGTTATCAATCCCATTGGCACATCCGGCCTGGCAACTCATGCCTTTTACCTGAAGCGTCAGCTTAGTGGGTGTAACTAATTCTTTTCCCGCAATTGAATCTACATTTTCGTTTGTCTGAGCAAGAACATCCACACTCATGGAGAGTCCACTAAGCATCATTGCTATGATAATTATCTGTTTCATAATGGAACTGTTTACTGTTGTTTTTCACAATCTAGATGGGGAGTAGGGGTGGTCACCTAAACTTTTACAAAGTTTTTTTTCTATCCTTCCTTGGGCCAAATAGTGGGACTATATGCCAGTATGATAATATTCTTCATTGCATATTGACCTTGGATGGTCAGTGCAAAAGGAAAATTCTCAAACATTAAACTAGAAAAAATGATGAATGTAATGAACGCACCAAACATGTGGATAAATAATAACTATCAAAACTGGCTTTAACAACTTACTGGAGATTAGTAATAAGCCGGAAAGACTTTCAAAAAGGCAAGTAAATTGGTACAAACCAGATGAGAGAGACATAGGGTCAACCCCACTAACTCAGTGACCAGTTAAAAGCCTGAGAACAATTAATTACGAAGAGGCCCGGGCTAAAGCTGTCAATAGGATAAAAGCGATAATGATACCTTAATGATTTTTCCTATTCCACCCGGCCTGAAATCCTTCTATAAAAAAGTATAGAAATACCGGATACAATCATAAAAGCTGGTACGCCAAGACCAATCTGCGGCTCAGGTCCAAATACCTCCGATAGTCTCGGGATAAGCGGATCCATCATATACGCCTGAAAAAAATCAGGGAAGCTGCTAAGAACTGAAGACATACTATTTTCTTCTTATCTGTACGAGTCATGATTAAAAAACACTCAGGTCTGCTGCTGGAGTTTGACTAAATGGCACACATTTATCTGCCTTGACCAATTCCAGCTTTGATTAGCTGTTCTCTGGAAATACCTTGATTTTGACAGCAAGACAGAAGTACTCCATCTACTGCAACTGTTGGCACTTTCTTGATAACATAAGCTGCAACTTTATTCAGGCATGTTTGATCATCGCATTGCTTTACTAAATCATAGATGGAAATCTCGTACTGATCATAAGCAAGCTCTTCTACCATTTTGACTACCGGATCACAAACTGGACAACCCGCAGTAAAAATTTCAACTGTTCGTTTCATGATTTTTTTATTGAATATTGATGAAACAAACCTAAGACTTCGGGTGGGGTGGGCTCCCAGTAAAAGTTAAAAAAATTGTATTTTATCCGGTTGAATGAATTGATCGAGGTGTTTTTTAAGCTGGACTATTTCCTTCATTTTTACAGTGAGGTCGTCCGCTTCTATAGCAGGAAACTGTTGGCGCAGAATTTCAATTTTCTCCTCATTTCCACAATTCCCAGGACAAGCTTCCGAAGTTTCAGAAATCTTAATTGCCAGGGATTTTCTAAAGGTTTCGTTCAATAATAAGTAATGAGCCGCATCTAAGCCGCTCTTTGCTGCTTTGAACTGTACAAGAATCTTTTCAGGATCTTTTCCTTCATCCAGCATTTTGATCAAACCTTCTATCTGACCTTTGATACTTTGAAGGCGATTTTTTACGTCTTTCGTTAAGTCTTTGGGAAGCATTGTTGATTTAATAGGTTATCGTAAATAGATTGGAATATCTCAATATGTTTTTCCATTTCTCTAGATTATATGAATGATAGACTGAGAAGATACATGTTACAAATGTCTGACTTCTACCACAGTTCTTGGGTAACCAACCTGTGTATCGCATGTTGGCAGTTGTCATCCTTGTATATTAATTGTTAAATTGCAATAGAAGTTTCCTTGGCGCAAAATAAGTTATAAAAACGCCTAACAAGCTACCATTATTCCAATTCTGTCACACTTGTTGATAGCTCTTGAAAATGTTCATCTAGCTCGCACAACAGCTCAACTCTGACACGTCTTTATCGAAGGTGATGGCGGCTAATTTCACCCCTTCAGAAAGTGTCAGGTAGGGATGAAACATATCGGCCAAGTCATGCACGGTCATGCCCGCCTTAATTGCCAGGCTAATTTGCATGGCCAACTCGCCACCCTCCGGCGCTATGATCCGACCGCCGATCAGTTTATCTGTTTCACTGTTTCTAATCAATTTGATAAACCCACGTGTGTCCAGTGCTGCTTGTGCTCTCGGTATCTCGCTCAACGGCATCACACTGGTTTCGTAGGGAATACCAGCTACTTCAGCTTCGGCCTCATCCATGCCTGCTCCGGCAATCTGAGGGTCTGTAAATACCACCCAGGGTAGGCCGGTATAATCCACCTTGTCACCAGCACTTTTGAAGGCATTGTTCACTGCGACTTTGCCTTCTTTGGCTGCTGTGTACACGAAAGCCGGGGTGTTGGTACAATCACCAGCGCCGAAGATGTGCCTCACATTGGTCTCTTGCCGGTCATTCACCCGAATATGGCCGCTTGTCTCTGTTTCTACTCCAGCTTTTTCTATATCCATGCTGAAGGTGTTGGCTTTCGTTCCTGTGGCCACCACCACATGAGTAGCTTCTACAATTCCTGTATTGGTGTGCGCCAGCACTTTATCTCCTTCTTTGATAAATTCTGAGATTGATACATTCGTACGAATATCTATTCCTTCGTTTCTGAAATGGCTGGTCAAGTCGTCAGTAATGTCCTCAGTTTGCTTCCGAAGAATTCGTTCTGAGCGGTGAAGAATCGTGACTTTAGTACCAAACCGATGGTACGCCTGGGCTATTTCCAAGGCGATATATCCTGCGCCCAACACGATGAGGTGCTTAGGTTGTTCCTCCATTTCAAACAGACTAACATTGGTGAGGTAGTCAATTTCCTTTAACCCTTTAATATCGGGCACGTTGGTCGTCGCCCCGGTAGCCAACAAAAACTTCATGCCTTTGTATTGCTTGCCATTCACTTCGATGGTGTGAGGGTCTACGAATTTTGCCCAACCTTCCAGAATAGTGATGTTTTCCAATCCATCTACCACGTCCAGATATTTCTTTTTTTGTAAAGCAGACACCAATTCTTTTTTCTGCTGGATGGTCGCCTTAAAATCAAACTTCGGATTGGCACCCGCCACGCCATTGAATGGAGAATGCTGCGCACGATGAATCTGCTCAGCAGCCCTGATTAGATGTTTGGAAGGCACGCAACCTACATTTACACAAGTACCTCCAAAGTCCAATCCGGCATTCACCATGAGCACGGTAAGTCCCAAATCATTGGCCGTAGTGGCTGCAGAAAATGCCGCAGAACCACCGCCTATGATGATGAGATCATACTGATTGGATTCGGAAGAGCCACTGGAACCGTTTGTTCCCAAAACAACTTTATAGTTTCCTCCTCGATTAATTGTATCTATAATACTATCCTTGCTGATACGATCAGGGTTATAGCTAAACGTACCTTTTCCCGCTTTATAGCTTACCTCTTTAGATAGAATACCTATTTCCTTCTCGAAACGTTTTTCGATAGACGTGGCACAATGGTCACAGGTCATGCCTGTGATTTCAACTATCATTTCTTCAGCTTCAACAGGTGGCTTACGCTTCATTAGATTTTTGAACATAACTTATGATTTTTGCTTTTCTGCTTTGTATCCTAATTTTTCAATTACATCAATGATGGTCTTCTCATCAGTCTTTTTTGCATTGTAAGTGATCGTGAAGGTGTCTCCGGGATAAACCACATCGTCTTCTATCACACCGTCTGTTTTGGAAAGGGCTTTATGTACCCCACTGCTGCATCCGGCGCAGGTCATACCAGTGATTTTCAGCACAACTTTCTTTTTTACAATCTCCTGCTTTTGAGCTTTGGAAACTTCTTGAGCTTGTAACTAAACGGAAAACAATATTCCGACAATGGCCAAAATGATAAGACTAAACTTTTTCATATTAGTTATTTGATGGGATTCATTTACTTGATTCTTTAATGGATTGAGTACCAACTACTGTGTAGCCAGTGGCATTAATTGATTCGGTCAGCGTGTCGAGGCTGAGCACTGAGGCATCGTACTCTACGGTAGCTTCTCCCTTCTCCCAAGAAGCATCGACTCGCACAATTCCGGCATTCTCGCTCACAGCATGTTTGATGTGCTCAGAGCAACCCTGACAAGTCATTCCTTTAATATCGAAATGTACTTTCTGGATATTGGAAACTTCAGTGATTACAGCAGTGCTTTCTGTTTCAGGGTAGAAAATGTGTGCGTAGTTAGGAAAGGAAAGCATCGCTACAGCAAAAATCGTGATGATGCTCAGGAAGGTTTTTGTTTGCATAAATGGCTTCTTACCAGGCGTTAATTCGCACCCACAATCATCAGCCGCTTTTACCGGCTTCAACTTCTGATACCAGGCAAAACCCAACACCAGCACCGTAACCCCAATAAGGTAGGGGCGAAAAGGTTCCATCCATGAGAAGGTAGCTGCAGCTCCGGTAGAACCAGCCACTAAAGCAAGTACCGGGGTGATGCAGCAAAGCGAGGCACCTATGGCTGCCAAAATACCTGTGGTAACAATTCCTTTTGATTTCTTTGAACTTTCTAAATTTTCCATGACTTCTTTTTACTTTTTTATGACCGAAACAGTGCTGTCAGTATAATTTTTGACGCATAACTTTGTTTTGACGGGCGTCACACCAATGGGCTTGCCACTTTAGCAGATTCGAGCTGATTGAAAAATGGCTTTAGTATTTCTAAATTTTCTTCTATCAGCGAATAGAAGACCGTTTGACCAACC
>TARA_R110001606_G_scaffold12306_5_pt1 | contig 198893 bp, 195 predicted proteins | sample TARA_R110001606 | Tara Oceans TARA_R110001606 (sample SAMEA4398315) | marine metagenome | biome: Polar Biome; feature: [SRF] surface water layer (ENVO:00010504); material: water (ENVO:00002006), including particulate matter (ENVO:01000060) such as... | depth 5 m | reverse complement strand
AACCGGGCCCCCGCTTCTCCACTCCCGCCGCACACCAGGTCGCAGGCTAGGCGGCCCTTCCTTGCGACGGGACCCGGGGATTATGGGGCAGGTCGGAAGGGGGGCGGACGTTTTGGGGATGGAAAAGGTCAGGGTGTTGAAGGGGCTGGGGTTTGGGTAGCGCCGATAGGGGGGGTTTTCGCAAACATGTCGCACTGTTCCCCTCTCCCGTCGGGAGAGGGCTTGAGCGCATCCGAGCGTCAGCGAGGATCCTTGCGCGAAAGGGTGAGGGGTTACGGTGCGATCATGGGGACACCGTACACCCTCTCCCCAACCCCTCTCCCCACGGGAGAGGGGCTAGAACGGGCCGCACCGACCGTGCCTGAACAGATCGCGCTGTCGCGCGCCGCTGGGTCCCCCGGTCTACGCCGCGCAGGCGCGGCTTGCCGGAGGATGACGACAGCGGGAGGGTGCTCGCTATGCCAAAGCCCGGTCCTGTGCCACCGTCGCGCATCGTCGTTTCCGGAGAGACCCATGATCCGCACCACCCTGCTGACCGCGGCCGCCCTTGCAGTTCTGGCCGGTCCGACCCTGGCCCAGTCCACCGATGCGGCGGGAGAGGCGCGGGTGCAGAGGATCCTGCGCACGACCCCGGTGATCGACGGCCACAATGATCTGCCGTGGGCGCTGCGCGAGGGTTTCGGCAACGACCCCCATGCGGTTGACCTGAGCGCCAACCTCGATGCCTCGACCGACCTGCATACCGACATTCCACGGCTGCGGGCCGGGGGCGTGGGCGGCCAGTTCTGGTCGGTCTATGTGCCGGCGTCGCTGAGCCCGGCCGACGCAGCCGTGGCGACCTTCGAGCAGATCGACACGGTCAAGCGCATCGTCGCCGCCCATCCGGACGTGTTCGAACTGGCCACCTCCGCCGCCGACATCGCGCGCATCCAGCGGCGCGGAAAGATCGCCAGCCTGATCGGCATGGAGGGCGGCTATTCGATCGACGATTCGCTGGGCCTGCTGCGGGAGTTCTACGAGTCCGGGGCGCGCTACATCACCCTGACCCATTCGCGCACCACCAGCTGGGCCGACAGCGCCACCGACGCCCCGAAATGGGGCGGGCTGAATCCGTTCGGCGAGGACGTGGTGCGCGAGATGAACCGGCTGGGGATGATGGTCGACCTGAGCCACGTGTCGGAAGAGACGATGCTGGACGCCCTGCGGGTGTCGGAAGCCCCGGTGATCTTCTCCCACTCCTCGGCGCGGGCGGTGACCGGTCATGCCCGCAATGTGCCCGACAGTGTGTTGCGACTGTTGCCGGAAGACGGGGGCGTGGTGATGGTCACCTTCGTGCCGGGCTTCGTCAACGAGAGCGTGCGGGCCTGGGGCGCGGCGCGATCAGCCGAGGATGCCCGGCTGAAATCGCTCAATCCGGGTGATCCGACGGCGGTGAGCGACGGCCTAACCGCCTGGATGGCGGCCCATCCGGCCCCGCACGCGACCGTCGCCGACGTCGTGGCCCATATCCAGCACGTCCGTGATGTGGCGGACATCGACCATGTCGGCCTGGGCGGCGATTTCGACGGCGTCAGTGCCCTGCCGGACGGGATCGACGGGGTCGACGCCTATCCGCGCATTCTCGCGGCCCTGATGGCCAACGGCTGGTCCGAGGCCGACATCCGCAAGCTGGCCGGGGAGAACATTCTGCGGGTCATGCGGGCGGTTGAGGCGGTGGCGGCGAGCAAGGCCGGCGAGCGGCCCGGCCTGGCCGTCCTGGCGACGGACGGCGCGCCGGAATAGGTTTCCTTCTCCCATTGGGAGAGGGAATGAGCCTCCGGGAGCGAAGCGATCGGCAAGACGCAAGGGTGAGGGGCGACTGGCGGCACTCGGCGGAGCCGTTCGCAGTTGGAGCCACGGCTTGCGCCGACGGAAGCGTCCGACCCTCATCCGGCCCTTCGGGCCAACTTCTCCCAATGGGAGAAAGATCAGAATTGCGTCTGCCGCAGCCCTTCGAACAGGCCGATGCCGGCGCTGACCGACAGGTTCAGCGAGCGGGCCTCGGGCCGCAACGGAATCACCACCCGGGCGTCGGCGGCCGCGTGCACCGGTTCGGGCACGCCCGAGGTCTCGCTGCCGAACAGCAGGGTGTCGTCGGGCTGGAAGCGGAAATCATTGAGCGGCGTTGCGCCGCGGGTGGTGAACAGCACCAGCCGTCCCGGACCCCGGCCGGACTGGAACTGATCCCAGCCGGCGTGCCGGATCATGTGTCCGAGGGGGCCGTAGTCGAGGGCCGCGCGCTTCATCGCCCGGTCGTCGAAGGTGAATCCGACGGGCTCGATCACGTGCAATTCGACGCCGAAACAGGCGCTGAGGCGGATGCAGGCCCCGACGTTCTGAGGAATGGCTGGTTGAAAAAGGGCGAGACGCATTCTAAGGCCCTCATACGCGCGCCTCCGGGACTTGTCGCGACTCGAAATGCGACCGTTTCTCAGGAGGCGTGAGCAGCTTGCGGCGATGCGCCGCAAACGCGGGTCGCACACTGTCCAGTGAGGACGGGCTAAGGTTTTCGTGCTGCGGCAACGGCGTCCTCATCGGGCACGGGCGTGGCGTTCGAGGAGTAAGACGTGACCGAATCGGTCGTTACCACCGACGGCGAGGGCGAAGCCACCCGTCGCGATTTTATCCATATCGCTGCCGGCGCCGCTGCCGTCGGTGCGGGTGTGATGGTGGCCTGGCCGCTGATCAACACCATGAACCCGGCTGCCGACACCCTGGCCCTGGCCTCCATCGAATTCGATGTGACCAAGGTCCAGGAAGGCCAGCAGGTCGTCATCAAATGGCAGGGCAAGCCGGTGTTCGTGCGCTACCGCACGCCCAAGGAAATCCAGGAAGCGGTGACGACGCCGCTAGGGGATCTGAAAGATCCGGAAACGGACGCGGCGCGGGTCAAGGCCGGTCACAGCCAATACCTGGTGCTGATCGGCTCGTGCACCCACCTGGGCTGTATCCCGACCTTCGGCACGGGCGATTACGGCGGCTGGTTCTGCCCCTGCCACGGCTCGACCTATGACACCTCCGGCCGGATCCGTAAGGGACCGGCCCCCAAGAACCTTGTCGTGCCGGAGTACGCCTATCTCTCCGACACCCGCATCAAGATCGGCTGAGGGCGAGACCGATGAGCGATCACGAATCCACCTACGTCCCCAAGACCGGCGTCGAGAAATGGCTCGACACCCGTCTGCCGATCGTCCGCTTCGGTGCCGACTACATGTCGCTGCCGACCCCCAGGAACCTCAACTACTGGTGGACCTTCGGCGGCATCCTGGCCCTGTGCCTGGTGATCCAGATCGCCACCGGCATCGTTCTGGCCATGCACTATGTACCGAACGTCGACCTGGCCTTCGCCTCGGTCGAGCGGATCATGCGGGACGTCAACGGTGGCTGGCTCATTCGGTCTGTCCACGCCAACGGGGCCTCGATGTTCTTCATCGCGGTCTATCTGCACATGCTGCGCGGGCTCTATTACGGGTCGTACAAGGCGCCGCGCGAGATGATCTGGATCCTGGGCTGCGTGATCTTCTTCCTGATGATCGCCACCGCCTTCCTCGGCTACGTGCTGCCGTGGGGCCAGATGTCGTTCTGGGGTGCCGAGGTCATCACCAATCTGATCGGGGCCATCCCGCTGATCGGTGAGCCGGTGCTGATCTGGCTGCGCGGTGGTCCGGCCATCGACAACGCCACGCTGAACCGTTTCTTCTCGCTGCACTATCTGCTGCCGTTCGTGATCGCCGGCGTGGTCGTGCTGCACCTGTGGGCCCTGCACGTGGCCGGTCAGAACAATCCGGTCGGGATCCTGATCCCCAAGGATCGCCAGGCCAAGGACACGCTGCCGTTCCACCCGTATTTCACGGTCAAGGACGGCTTTGCCATCATCCTGTTCCTGATCCTGTTCGCCCTGTTCGTCTTCTACATGCCGAACGCCCTGGGCCATGCCGACAACTATATCCCGGCCAATGCGCTGCAGACGCCGCCGCACATCGTGCCCGAGTGGTACATGCTGCCGTTCTACGCGATCCTGCGGGCCATCCCCGACAAGTTCGGCGGCGTGGTGGCGATGTTCGGCTCGATCGGCGTGCTGTTCATCCTGCCGTGGCTGGATACGTCCAGGGTGCGGTCGATGCGCTATCGCCCGACGATGAAGGTCTTCTTCCTGATCTTCCTGGTGGTCGGGGTCCTGCTGGGCTGGTGCGGCGGCAAGCTGCCGGACGCCCAGGTGATCCCGGGCATGCCCAGCTTCACCCTGTTCGACGGCGAGCTGAACAGCTTCCTGTGGCTGGCCCGCCTGCTCACCGCCTACTATTTCGCCTTCTTCCTGATCATCATGCCCTGGGTGGGGCGGAAGGAGACGCCGTTGTCGATCCCGCTGTCGATCTCGGAGCCGGTGCTGCCGCCGGTTTCCGGCGCCGGGCAGAAAGGCTGAGCGCGATGACCATCCTCAAGAAGAACGCCCTCACCATGCGCAAGACCCTGGTCACCCTCGTCGCCGCTGTCGGCCTGCTGGCCGCCGCCCCGGCCCTCGCCGCCGGTGGGGCCCAGCATCCGCGTTCGGCCGGGTTCAGCTTCGAGGGGCCGTTCGGCACCTTCGATCAGGGCCAGCTGCAGCGCGGCTACAAGGTCTATCGTGAGGTCTGCGCGGCCTGCCACAGCATGGACCTGATGCATTTCCGCAATCTGGGTGAGGCGGGCGGTCCGTTCTATGATCCGCATGCGGCCAGCCCGGCCGAGAACCGCTACGTGAAGGCGCTGGCCGCCGAGCTCCAGGTACCGGACATCGACACCGAGACCGGCGAGGCGATCATGCGTGACGCCACGGCGGCGGATAAATTCCCGTCGCCCTATCCGAACGCCACGGCCGCGGCCGCGGGCAACGGGGGGGCGGCACCGCCTGACCTGTCGGTGATGGCCAAGGCCCGTCACGACGGGGCCAACTACATGTATTCGCTGCTGTCGGGCTATCGGGCGGCACCGGCCGGCCTGCAGATCCGTCCGGGCCAGTACTACAACCCCTATATGGCGGGCGACATGACCCCGTTCTGGACGGGTGAAGGCCACGCCCCGCCCGGGGGCTTTATCGCCATGCCGCCGCCGCTGGCGGCCGGTCAGGTAACCTATGACGACGGCTCGCCCGAGACCGTGGACCAGTACGCCCGGGACGTCAGTGCCTTCATCACCTGGGCCTCGGACCCGCGGGCGACCGAGCGCAAGCAGGCCGGTTTCGGCGTGATGATCTTCCTGTTCCTGTTCGCCGGCCTGACCTATCTCAGCTACCGCAAGATCTGGAAGGGCGTGGCCCACTAGACGGCCACCGTTCCGATCGCAGACGACATGACCCGCCGGCGTTCGCGCCGGCGGGTTTTTCGTGGGGCTTCGTCGCATCGACAGCCCCTGGGCGGTGCCCTAGAGTCCCGGCCTGTATTTCAAAGGCTGAGAGTTTCTGTTCATGCGCCTGACCACGTCCGTTGCCGTTCTTGCCGCAGGGGGCTTGTTGGCCGCCTGCGCTACCGTGGCCGCTCCCGGAGCGCCCGCCACCTTCGACGCCGCCCGCCTGTCGGAGCATGTCCGGGTCCTGGCCGATGACAGCTTCGAGGGGCGCGGAATCGCCACCCCGGCCGAGGCCAAGGTGGTCCAGTATCTGAGCGAGCAGTATGCGGCGGCGGGCTTCGAGCCGGGCGGAACGGGCGGCGGCTGGACCCAGGACGTGTCGCTGAACCGCTTCACCGCCTCGAATGTCCATGCGGACATCAAGGTCGGCGGCGAGACCATCGCCCTGAACCAGGGTGAGCAGATCACCATCTCGACCCGGCTGCCGGGCGACCATGTCGCCATCGCTGACGCACCGCTGGTGTTCGTCGGCTATGGTATCACGGCCCCTGAGCGGGACTGGGACGACTTCAAGGGCGTGGATGTGCGCGGCAAGGTCATCGTTGCCCTGGTCAATGACGCCGACTTCGAGGAGCCGGCGCTGAACACCTTCAACGGCCGGGCCATGACCTATTATGGGCGCTGGACCTATAAATACGAAGAGGCTGCCCGTCAGGGGGCCGCCGGGATCATCATCGTGCATGAGACGGCCCCGGCCTCCTATGGCTGGACCACGGTGCAGAACAGCTGGTCAGGCCCGCAGTTCGACATCGTCCGCGCCAATGCGGCAGCCGAGCGCACGGGGATGGAGGCCTGGATCCAGCGCGACGTGGCGGTAGACCTGTTCCGCCGGGCCGGTCTGGATTTTGAAACCGTGAAGGCCCAGGCCCGTCGCCGCGACTTCCAGCCGGTTGAGCTGACCGGTGCCCGGTTCAATGGCCATTTCGACGTGGCGACCAGCCGCGTCACCACCCAGAACGTCATCGCCCGCCTGCCGGGCACGACCCACCCGGACGAGACCATCATCTACACCGGCCACTGGGACCACATCGGCGTGGGCACGCCCGACGCCAACGGCGACGCCATCTTCAACGGGGCGGTCGACAACGCCACCGGCACCGCCGGCCTGCTGGAAATGGCGCGGCTGTGGGGCGCGGGACCGCGGCCGGAACGCTCGATCGTGATGATCAGCTTCACCGCCGAGGAGAGCGGTCTGCTGGGCTCGGAATTCTATGCCGCCAACCCGGTCTATCCGCTGGCGACCACCGTGGCCGGTTTCAACATGGATGCGATGAATGTCTACGGTCGCGTCAGCGAGCTGGGCATCATCGGCTATGGCCAGTCGGATCTGGACGAACGGCTGGGCGCGCTGGCCGTGGCCCAGGGGCGGACGGTCGCACCGGACACCAATCCCGCCGCCGGTTCCTATTTCCGTTCGGATCACTTCCCGCTGGCCAAGCGCGGCGTGCCGATGGCCTATTCGCACGGCAGTGGCGCGTTCCGGGATGCGCCGTTCGAGGCCCGCATCGCGGCCCGCGATGAATATGGCGCGCGCCGCTATCACCAGGCTGACGACGAATGGTCGCCGGACTGGGATCTGCGCGGTCAGATCGAGGACCTTGAGGTCATGTACCAGGCCGGTCGCGCCCTCGCCAACAGCCGGGACTGGCCCGCGTGGAAGCCGGGATCCGAGTTCGGTCCGGCCCGGGCACCGTCGGCCAGTCAGCGCCGCTAAACCTTCTGTCCTTTCCCGCCGTCCGCACGGGCGGCGGGGGAGACCTTCCGATCGTGCGTGGCCGATGCCGGCAGCGGGCGCGCAGGCAGATTGACAATCATCATGCGGCCCGGGCGCGGGCGTTGTTATGGTCGTGGGTCATCTCTGGTGGAGGGCCTGACGATGCGGCACGCGCAGCCCTGTTCGATCGTGGATGTCGGGACCGGTCCTGCCCGGACCCGGACCTGAACGCCGATGCCGACCCCGCGGGTCAGTTCGGGGGTCACGGCCATGGCACAGGGCGGCGTGTCCTGGCTGCGATCCCAGGTCAGGGGCCTGTTTCCCGGCTATTTCGCCTTGGTGATGGCCACGGGCATCATTTCCAACACCCTGTATTTCGAAGGCCATCTGGCGCTGTCGAAGGCGCTGTTCGTCATCAATCTGTTCGCCTATGTCTGGCTGGTGCTGCTGACGCTGCTGCGCGTGTTGCGGTTCAGGCAGGCGATCTGGGCTGACCTGACCAATCCGGCGCTGGTGTTCTCGTTCTTCACCATCGTGGCCGCCAGCGATGTGCTGGGGATCGGTATGAGCCTGCGCGGCTTCGATCAGGCGGCGCTGGCGATGTGGGGGTTCGCCCTCGTCGTATGGCTCTGCCTCAGCTATTTCAGCTTTGCCGTGCTGACGTTTCTCAACACGGCCCATGGTGCGAACGTGGTCCATGGCGGCTGGCTGATCGCGATCGTGGGCACGGAATCGCTGGTCATTCTGGGGGCGATCCTGGCCCCGGCCCAAGGGGAGATGGCCCCGCTTCTGTTCGTGCTGCTGCACATGCTGTGGGGGGTAGGGCTGGGCCTCTACGGCATCTTCATCACCCTGTTCGCCTACCGCATCTTCTTCTTCGACGTGGAGTCCGAGGACATCACGCCGTTGTTGTGGGTGGTCATGGGCGCGGCGGCCATCAGCACCAATGCCGGATCGGTCCTGATCATGTCGGACAGCGGGGTACCCTTCCTGCTCTCGATGCGGCCGTTCATCGATGGTGTGACCCTGATCATGTGGGCGTGGGGCACATGGTGGATTCCGTTGCTGATCCTGTTCGGTCTGTGGAAACATGGCGTGCGCCGCGCGCCGCTGGTCTATACGCCGATGCTGTGGAGTCTGGTGTTTCCGCTGGGCATGTATGCGCTGGCCAGCCTGCGCCTGTCACTGGTGGCGGAGATCCCGGCGTTGAGGGTCATCGCCGAGACGATGGTCTGGATCGCGCTGGCGGCCTGGGTCGCCACGGCAGGCGGGCTGGTCGCCAGTATCTGGCGGGGCCTGCGAGTCCAGCGGCAGAGTCGGGACGCGGTCGGGCCCCTATAGGCCCAGCGCGGTCTCGAGAATATTCAGCTGAAGAAAGCCGGTGACGAGGACGATGTTGACGGCCCAGGCGACCGTCAGTGCCCTGGCGATCAGCCACCAGACTGACGTTTCACTGGGCGGGGACCGCCAGATGCCCACCAGCACCCACAGGGTGTAGGCTAGGGTGACGACGAGCAGCGTCTGTTGCAGCCAGAGGGTGTTGTTATAGAGCGCCGCGATGAAGCCCGAGATCAGCAGCAGGCTGACGAACACACCATAGCCCCAGAAGACCACAGGCAACGGTGCCTGACCGTTCCAGACCTGGGACGGTGAGGCGAAGAGACCGGGTGCGGTTTGCGGACCGGGGTCGGTCGGGAAGTGGGAATTCGGCTGGTTCAACGCCATTCCTCCAGTGGTGGATTCTGAAATTATCCTGGGTGAAGCCCTGTTGATCAACGAACCCCATCCTAGCACAGCTTTTTGTCCCGAAGAATTCAACCGTAAGCTACTATGATAGAACGGCATTTTTCAGAACCGGCCGTCATCAGACGATGACGAAAACGTAACGGGTGATCTCGTAGAGCGGTTCTAGAGTGTTCGACGATCTGTACCAGGGATGGAGTTTTCCGCATGTTTCGCAAGATGGTTGGTGGCGGCGTTGCCGCGGCCGCGCTGGTGTTCGCCGCCAGCGTGGCGCTGGCCCAGGATTTTTCAGCCGCTAGTCTGAGCGAGGGTATCCGGACCATCAGTGCCGACGCCTATCAGGGGCGCTATCCCGGCACCGAGGGCGAGCGGATGGTCCTGTCCTGGTTGCAGGCCCAGTATGAGGCCATGGGGCTGGAGCCGGGTGGTCCGGACGGCAACTGGCTGCAGCACATCGAGTTGAAGCGTTACACGCCGGTCGCCTGGGCCACGGCCAGCTGGACCGGCCCGGACGGGTCAGTGCATGCGCTGACGCCGGGTACGGACATCGTTCTGCGCGCGATCACCAATGACGGCCGGGCCACGATCCGGGACGCGGGACTCGTATTCGTCGGCCACGGCATCCATGCGCCCGAACGCCAGTGGGACGACTACGGGGATGTCGATGTGCACGGCAAGGTCGTCATCGTCGTCGCTGGCGAGCCTGCGGGTGAGCGCTTCAACGGGGCCTATACGACCAACTATGAGTCCGACGAGTACAAGGCCGACGAAGCCTTCCGCCGCGGTGCCGTCGGCATCATTACTCTGGTCCTGCAGCCGGCCTCGTTGCCGGTTTGGCAGCGCGCGGTCCGGAGTGGGGGACGCACCCGCACCCTGACGCCGGGCGCGGCCGATCTGGAATTCTCGGGCACGGTGCCGCACGACACGGCCGAGGCCTGGGCCGCAGCGGCCGGCATGGACATCGGCGAGATCGCGAACATCGCCAGCGGGACCTTCAAGGCGGTTCCGGTGCACGGCGTGACCCTGTCGGTCGATGTGGCGGAGACCATCCAGACGCTGGTGACCCACAATCTGCTGGCCCGCATTCCCGGGACCGAGCATCCGGACCAGACCATCATCTATTCGGCCCACTGGGACCATGTCGGTGGTCCCGCGCAGCACCCGGGCGTCGCCGGTGACAACATCTGGAACGGGGCCTGGGACAATGCCTCGGGCACCATCGGCGTGCTGGAGATGGCGCGCCAGCTGAGCGCCGCACCGCGGCCGAAACGCTCGATCGTGTTCGCCCATATGGCGGCCGAGGAGATGGGGCTGCTGGGGGCGTTCGGCTATGCCGCCGACCCGGTCTGGCCGCTGGAGACGACGGTGGCGGACATCAATATCGACATGCTGCCGCTGTCGGGTCCGACGCGGGATGTGCCGATCTTCGGCAAGGGGCAGAATGATCTGGAAGACCGGCTCGAGGTGCTGGCCGCAGCCCAGGGCCGCTATGTCTCCGACGATCACATGCCGGAACAGAATTTCTATTACCGGTCCGACCATTTCCCGTTCGCCCGGATGGGCGTGCCGGCGATCATGCCGTGGCACGGCTGGGACTGGGTCGATGGTGGTCTGACCGCCGGTGAGGCCGCGTGGCGGGCCAAGTTCGCGGCCGACTATCACAAGCCCAGCGACGAATGGTCGGCGAACTGGGACCTGACCTCGGCGGTCGAGAACCTGACGCTGCTGTATCATCTGGGTCTCGACCTCGCGAACAGCCACGACTGGCCCGGCTGGAAGCCGGAGTCCGAGTTCGGGGCCATTCGCGCCGCAAGCGACGCGGCGCGGCAGTAGGGCCGAATCCTGCCGCTCACCCCGGTGGATGCCGGGATGAGCGGCGCGCGCGTGGTCAGACCGCCGCCAGCGCCTGGTCCAGATCGGCGATCAGGTCGTCGATATGTTCGATCCCGACCGACAGACGCACCGTGTCCTCGGTCACGCCCGCCTTCTTCAGTTCGTCCGGCGACAGCTGGCGGTGGGTGGTCGAGGCCGGGTGGCAGACCAGCGACTTGGCGTCGCCGATGTTGACCAGCCGGACGAAGACCTTGACCGCGTCCTGGAAGCGCGCGCCGGCCTCGCGCCCGCCCTTGACGCCGAAGGTCAGCAGGCCCGAGGCCTTGCCGCCGAAATATTTCTGGACCAGGGCGTGGTCCGGGTGTTCGGCCAATCCAGCATAGTTGACCCAGTCGACCTTGGGGTGGGCCTTCAGCCATTTGGCGACGGCGGTGGCATTCTCGACGTGGCGATCCATGCGCAGGGCCAAGGTCTCCAGCCCCTGCAGGATCAGGAAGCTGTTGAACGGCGAGATGGCCGCGCCGGTATTCCGGAGCAGGACCGTCCGCGCCCGGCCGATGAAGGCGGCGGGGCCGAACGCCTCGGTATAGACCACGCCGTGATAGGAGACTTCCGGCTCGTTCAGGCGACGGAAGCGGACCTTGTGCTCAGCCCAGGGGAAGGTGCCGCCGTCGACGATGGCCCCACCGATGCTGGTGCCGTGGCCGCCGATGTATTTGGTCAGGGCGTGGACGACGATGTCGGCCCCGTGCTCGATCGGCCGGGTCAGATAGGGCGTCGGTACGGTGTTGTCGACGATCAGCGGCAGGCCTTGCGCATGCGCGGCCTCGGCCAGGGCGGCGAAGTCCACGACATTGCCCAGCGGATTGCCGATGGATTCGCAGAACACCGCCTTGGTGCGGGCGTCGGTATTGGCCGCCACCGCTGCGAAATCTTCAGCGTCGATGAAACGCACCTCGATGCCGTACTGGGGCAGGGTGTGGGCGAACAGGTTGTAGGTGCCACCGTACAGGGCCCCGGTGGCGATGATGTTGTCGCCCGCCTCGGCGATGGTCAGGATCGCATAGGTGATGGCGGCCATGCCCGAGGCCACGGTCAGGGCGGCGACCCCGCCCTCCAGCGCCGCCAGACGTTGCTCCAGCACGTCCGAGGTCGGGTTCATGATGCGGGTGTAGATGTTTCCCGCCACCTTCAGGTCGAACAGGTCGGCCCCGTGCTGGGTGTCGTCGAAGGCGTAGCTGGTGGTTTGATAGATGGGCACGGCGACCGACCGGGTGGTCGGGTCGGGCGCATAGCCGGCGTGCAGGGCCAGGGTTTCAAAACGGGGAGGGGCGGTCGTGGTCATGGTCGTCAAAGTCCCGCTCATCGAGACCCGAACGGCTGAGAAGACCCGTGAAGACACTCAGCCCTGATGCGGGCCGGGGACCTTCACTCATCTCTCGTGGCTCCGAAAAGCCCCGCAGGAGTTGGCACCTTCGTCCGGATCGGGTGGATCCTGACAGGTTGCCCCGACGTCAAAGGGCCTATCCCTCGGTCGGTCTTGATGAGTGAGCCCAAGCTGGACCAAGGAGGACGAGGTCGTCAAGCCTCATTGTGCGGTGCAACCTTGTCGTCGCCTCGATCCCGTGGGCGCTGAGTCGGACCCGGGCGGGCCCTGTGTTACAGATGACGGCCAGTTTTGTTACGCACCGGGGGGCGCGATGTTGGGGATCTTCAATCTTGTCCGACGCACGATCGAAGGCTCGATAATTTCCGTCGTCATCATCGCCATCGTGGCGGTCCTCGGCGTCTCCGAGACGATCAACACGCTGCTGGCCGAGCGAAGCGTCTCGTCGATCCTGTTCCTGTTGGTGCTGGCGATCGTCCTGGCCGACCTGATCGGAAAATTCCTCTCGATCGTCAGTGCAACGTTTCCCGATCTCATTCCCGCCGTCGGTGATGACGATCGGAAACGGGCCTCACTGCTCCAGCGGTTGCGGCCGGTTCAAACCGTGGCGCTACTCTCCGGGGTCTATGCGGCGCGGCTGGCTATGTTTCTGGCCATCTTCGCGCTCATCGGCACGAGCTACGCCTATGCGCCGCAGCCGGTGCAGGCGACGCTGTTCGGCGACTTTGGCGCAGTGGAGGCGATCGAGACCTTCCTGCGCGAAGGGATCGCCGGCTCGATCGGCTATTTCCTGTTCTTCCTCGGGCCTGATGACCTGCGGTCCATCACCCGCGTCATCATCGCCGAGCCGCTGACCTCGGCCACCATCAACGGCGATATCTTTCTCGTGGGCATAAGACTGTACGGGCTGGCGTTCGCGCTCTCGGTCCTGCGGACGCTGGTGACGCCGATCATCTACCTGCGCGCGCGCCGTCGTGCCGGCAATCTTCCCACGGCGGCGGAAGGACCTGCGTAGCCGGGCGACGACGAAGGGCCGACTGGCGAAGGCCGGCCAGAGTCCCCTTGGTGCCGCAGCGCCCGTCCGTCGTCAGCCGCTGAACAGGAAGTTCAGGACGTCGCCGTCCTTGACCACATAGGTCTTGCCCTCGGCGCGCAGCTTGCCGGCCTCGCGGGCTTTGGCCTCGCCCTTCAGGGTGACGAAGTCGTCGTAGGCGATGGTCTCGGCGCGGATGAAGCCCTTTTCGAAATCCGTGTGGATCACACCGGCGGCCTGGGGGGCGGTGGCACCGACCGGGATGGTCCAGGCGCGGGCTTCCTTGGGACCGACGGTGAAATAGGACTGCAGACCCAGCAGGCTGTAGGCCTCGCGGATCAGGCGGTTCAGGCCCGGCTCGGCCAGGCCGAGGCCTTCGAGGAATTCCTTCTGTTCGTCTTCGTCGAGCACGGCCAGTTCGGAATCGATCTTGGCCGAGATGACGACCGAGTTGGCGTTGTCCTCGGCGGCGCGTTTGGCGACCAGAGCCGACAGGTCATTGCCCTTGTCGGCCGAGGCTTCGTCGACGTTGGAGACATAGAGGGCGGGCAGGGAGGTCAGCAACTGCAGCATGTGCCAGGCCTTCTCGTCCTCCTTGTCGACCTTGGCCGTCCGCGCGGGCTTGCCGGCACGCAGGGGCTCGAGGGCGAGGTTGATCAGGCGCAGGGTGGTCTGAGCCTCCTTGTCGCCGCCCTTGGCCTTCTTCTCGACGTTGCCGACCCGCTTCTCGAGGCTTTCGAGGTCGGCCAGCATCAGCTCGGTCTCGATGATCTCGAGATCGCTGACCGGATCGATGCGATCCTCGACGTGGGTGACGTCGTCATCGATGAAGCAGCGGGCGACGAAGGCCACGGCGTCGCAGTCACGGATGTTGGCCAGGAACTGGTTGCCCAGACCCTCGCCCTTGGATGCGCCACGCACCAGGCCGGCGATGTCGACGAAGGTGATGCGCGAGGGGATGATCTCTTTGGAGCCCGCGATGTCGGCCAGCGCCTGCAGGCGCGGCTCCGGGACCGCCACGTCGCCGGTGTTCGGCTCGATGGTGCAGAACGGATAGTTGGCGGCCTGGGCCGCCGCCGTCTTGGTCAGGGCATTGAACAGGGTGGACTTGCCGACATTCGGCAGTCCAACGATCGCGACTTTAAGAGCCATGGTAATCCTCGTGAGCGCGAGCCTTTAGCCGGTCGCGGTCGGTTTGTCAGGGGCGCGCTTGCAGCGAGGGGTCAGGGCTTGTCGGCAGGCGGGGTCGCGGGGGCCGCAGCGGGGGCGGTTCCGGCGGCGGGAACCGGTTGACGCACCTCGGCCTGGACGGTCATGGCCGGCGATTTCTCGAACCCCAGGGTCAGGGGCACGGCCTGGCCGGCGACCAGCGGCGCGGTCAGTCCGACCAGCATCAGGTGCACGCCGCCCGGGGCCAGGGCCACGGACTGTTCCGCGGGCAGGGGCAGGCCTTCGGCCATCTCGCCCATCCGCATGACGTCGTCTTCCATCGTCATGTTGTGGATCTGGGTCGCGGTCGACACGGGGGTGGCCACGCCGGTCAGGCGATCACCGGCGGAGGATTTGAGCGTCAGATAACAGGCCCCGGCCTGGGCACCGTTCGGCGTCGGCCGGCACCAGGCCCCGGTGGCACTGATGACATTACGGACCCCGTCGGTATCGACCGTGCTCTTGGTGGCGACAGGCTCGCCCGGCTGGCAGGCGGCGACGCCGAACAGGACAACGGCGGCGGTCAGAAAACGCATCATGGCAAAACTCCTTTCGGTGCCCCCCGGGACACCGACCTACGATCCCGGGCCACACGTATGCGCAGGACATCGGACATCAGATTCATTCTCTTCTGAACCTAGACGATGGCAGCGATAAGGACGATGCCCCCGAAAGGTGTTTGTTGTCGCGCTCTGTGGCGGGCTCAGACGTCGCGAGCGGCCTGACGCGGGCTGAATTTCGGGGCCGGGGCCAGGCGCATGACCTCGCCCTGGTAGCGTTCGTCATCACCGGCGGCGGCGAAGGGCAGGGCATCGGCCACGGCATTCAGCAGGGCCTCGAGCCAGGGCTGCTCGGCCTTGTGAAAATCGCCCAGCACATGGGGCATGACCAGATGGCTCTCGCCGGGATGGCCGATGCCCAGACGGGCGCGGCGGAAATCGGCACCCAGGTGGCTGATCAACGAGCGGACACCGTTCTGGCCCGCCGCCCCGCCCCCGGTCTTCATGCGGAAACGCCCGGGCGCCAGGTCGATCTCGTCGTGGAACACGATGATGTCGGACGGCGGGATCTTGTAGAAGCGGGCAGCCTCGCCGACGGCGCGGCCGCTCTCGTTCATATAGGTCTGGGGCTTCATCAGCAGGGCCCGAACCGGGCCGTCGGGCGTGTCGATCTCGCCCTCGCTGATGACCGACTGGAATTTGGCGCGCTCGGGACCGAAGCGCCAGCGTCGGGCGATGGTGTCGACGGCCATAAAGCCGATGTTGTGCCGATTGTTCTGGTATTTGGGGCCCGGATTGCCGAGCCCGGCCAGGATGATCATCGCTCAGCTCCGGAAATGGAAACGGCCCACTCCAGCAAAGGAATGGGCCGCTCCACAACAGTCAATCGCGGGACGATCAGTCTTCCGACTTGTCGTCTTCCTCGGTAGCAACCTCATCGCCCTGGGCGGTGGCCGGAACCTCGACGGATTCGGCTTCGGCCTCGGCAGCTTCGGCATCGGCGGCCTGGTCGGCGGCTTCGGACATGGCAGCCGAAGAGACCTTGATCGCGGCGATCATGAAGTCGCGGTCAGCGATCGCGGGCTCAACGCCCTTGGGCAGTTTGATGTCCGAGATACGGATCGAGTCGCCCAGCTTGTGGTTCGACAGGTCGACCGTCAGGTCTTCCGGAATGTGGTCGGCGCGGACCGAGACCTCGACCGTGTGACGGACGATTTCCAGCGAACCGCCCTGACGGAAGGCTTCGCACTGATCCTGGTTGATGAAGTGAACCGGCACTTCGATCTTGATGATCTGCTTCATGTCGACGCGCATCAGGTCGAAATGCAGAGGACGATCCGAGACCGGATGGAACTGCACCGCCTTGGCGATGACGGTCTGGCTCTCGTCGCCGTACTTCAGCGTGACCAGATGGCCCAGCAGCTTGCCGGTGTAGAGGGACTTGCGGAAGTCCTTCTCGTTCACCGAAATGGATACGGGGGCCTTGTCGCCACCGTACAGGATTCCCGGCACTCCGCCGGTACGACGCACGGCGCGGGCGCCGCCAGTGCCGACGCCTTCACGGACGTCGACGTTCAGGATGATCTCGGCCATCTGGCTCGCCTCAATAACACAAACGCCGCTGGGCAGGCCCGCGCGGCGGGGTCTTGGACCCTCGAATTCAAGAGCGCGGGTCATTACACGCTCAAGGGCAGGTACGCAACTGCCCGTGCGCGACAGGGTCGCATACGGGCAGTGCGCGGTGATGAAATTCTAGCGTGACGCGGTCTGAATCGCGCTGGCCGATGCCGCCGCGGCTCCGGCCGCGACCGGGGTCGAAACGCCACTCGCACCAGCCACCGCCGTGTCCGGAGCCGGGGTGACGCGCGGCACCGGCGTGATGTTACTGGCCGTGCAGGTGGCCAGGTCGCGCATGATGTGCCGGCCGACGCAGAAGATGTCCTCATAGCTGGGACGCGAGGCCGCCAGGCATTGGAACAGCATCAGCTTCGACATGTTCAGGCAGAACTCGCTGTTCGATTCGACGACCAGGGCTTCGGTGTTGGCCCGGGCATCGTCACCACCGGCCCCGAGGGCGGCCAGGGCGGCGATGGCCAGCGAGTTGACCACGGCGGGGGTGTAGGGCGGTCCGGCGTCGGCGGCCGTCAGGGACAGGCCTGCGCCCGAGTTGGCAGCCGCGAACAAGCGGGCGGATTCCTCGGCCGAGGGCAGCATCTGGACGGCGGACAGGCTCTTGGCGCCCTCCAACCGGTCTTCGCGGTTCGATATGTGGGTCGAGGCCCAGCGACGGCGGGGGTCGCCGCGGCCCTGGATGGTATAGGCGTCTTCCTCAACCGCATTGGCGATGGTCATCAGGGCCGCGGAATCCTTGCCGATCACCTGGACGATCAGACCGGCGGCCGCGTCGGCCCCCGGCAGGGTGGCGGCATAGGCGGGGTCAGCGATGATCCGCTCGACCATCATCCGGCGCTGGGTCGGGTCGACGCCGAAGGTGCGGACGCCGGCGACGAACTCGGGCGATTGCAGGGCCAGGATCGAGCCATAGGCGATCATGCCGCGCGACAGCTGGGCCGGCTCATAGGCGGCTCCGCGCCGGATGGCGGCCTGGATCGATTCCGCGTCGGGGAAGCCGGCCTGGATCGAGCCGACCTCGCGGATGAAGGTCACATAAATGGAAGCGGCTTCGGCCACACCCTCGTTCAGGGTCACCGCGGGCGGCGGTGGCGGTGGGGGCGGCGCGACGGGCTCAGGCTCGGGCGTGGCGCAGCTGGCAAGAAGCACGGTTGCGGCGACGGCCGCGATCGACAGACCGGAACGTACAGAGGTCTGGAACATAGGCATGAAACCCCACGTAAAAGCGTAACGCCGGCGGCAACCGGCATCCTAGTGGCCTGTATAACGCGGCCGGAGGGGTTTTCCGACCGTTAATCGAACAGTTTGGACACCGATTCCTCGTTGGCGATGCGGCGGATGGCCTCGCCGATCAATGGTGCCACGGAGACGCTGCGGATTTTGTCGCAGGTCAAAACTTCGTGGGGTTGCTCGATGGAGTCGGTGATCACCAGTTCCTTGAGCGGGCCGTCGGTGACGCGATTGACGGCCGGACCCGACAGCACGCCGTGGCTGATATAGGCGGAAACCGACTCGGCGCCGCGGTCCATCAGGGCCTGGGCCGCATTGACCAGGGTGCCACCGGAATCGACGATGTCGTCGAACAGGATGCAGCGACGGCCCTCGACGTCACCGATGATGTTCATGACCTCGCTCTCGCCGGCCTTGGCGCGGCGCTTGTCGACGATGGCCAGGTCGGCATCGAGCCGCTTGGCCAGGGAGCGGGCCCGCACCACGCCGCCGACGTCGGGCGAGACGATCATCAGTTCGCCGCTGCGTGGATAGTGTTCGCGAATGTCGCGAGCCAGCACCGGGGTGGCCAGCAGGTTGTCGGTCGGGATGTCGAAGAAGCCCTGGATCTGCCCGGCGTGGAGATCCATCGTCAACACCCGGTGCGCGCCGGCCCGGGTGATCATATTGGCGACCAGCTTGGCCGAAATCGGGGTGCGACCGCCGGTCTTCCGGTCCTGCCGGGCATAACCGAAATAGGGCATGACTGCCGTGATCCGACGCGCCGAGGCCCGGACCAGGGCGTCGGTCATGATCAGCAGCTCCATCAGATTGTCGTTGGCGGGGTAGCTGGTCGACTGGACGATGAAGACGTCCTCGCCGCGGACGTTTTCCTCGATGACCGCAAAGACCTCGTTGTCCGCGAAGCGTTTCACCTGGGCCTTGGTCAGCGGCATGTCGAGGTGGGTGGCTATCGCCTGGGACAGGGTCCGGTTCGAATTGCCAGAAAGCAGCTTCATCGCCGGTCATCCTTTTGCCGTCATCAAACCGCCAGATCAGGTGGCGTTTTCAAGCGCGCTTCTTATCAGGGGACAGCCTCGCTTCAAGGCGCGGCGACTTAATATCTTCAATTTGCGTCTGCATTGGCGCGGTCCTGTCGCTGGTGTAGAGGTCTCGCTGTGTTTCCGGAGCGCCGTGTGGGGCGCACCGGCGTCGGCATGTCATGAGGTCGCCCTTGCCTGCTTCGAAGTTTCGTACCGGTCTGATCGTCACGACAGTCGCGCTTTCGGTTCTGGCCGTGAGTGCCTGCTCGGGCACCAGCAAACGTCCCCGCCTGGCCTATGAAGAACGGCCGGTCGAGCTGCTCTACAATACGGGCTACGAGCGCCTGCAGCGTGAGCGCTGGAGCGATGCGGTCGATTATTTCCAGGAGGTCGAGCGCCAGCATCCGTATTCGGAATGGTCGCGGCGCGCGATCCTGATGCAGATCTACGCCTATTATCAGAACAACAATTATCCCGAGGCGATCGCCGCTTCGGACCGGTTCATCCAGCTGTTCCCGGGCAATCCGTCGGCCGCCTATGCCTTCTATATGAAGGCGATCAGCAATTTCGAACAGATCACCGACGTCGGCCGTGACCAGGGCTATGCCGAACAGGCGCTGCTGGGCCTGCGCGACGTGGCCCGCCGCTATCCCGGCACCGCCTATGCCATCGACGCCACGGTCAAGATCGACATGGTCAACGACCAGCTGGCCGGCAAGGAAATGGCGATCGGTCGCTATTACCAGCGCGGCCACCAGCCACTGGCGGCGATCAACCGCTACAAGACGGTGATCGACAACGAAGCGTTCCAGCGCACCTCGCACACGCCCGAGGCCCTGTACCGTCTGGTCGAGGTCTATCTGAGCATCGGCCTGAAGGACGAGGCCGTGCGCAACGGTGCCGTTCTGGGCTTCAACTATCCGGGCAGCCCCTGGTATTCCGAGGCCTATGCCCTGCTGACCGAACAGGGCCAGCGGCCCGAGGTCGCCCCCGAGGGCAAGCGTGAAAGCTGGCTGCGCCGGATCATTCCGGGCTGAGCCTGACCGTCGGTGGTCCAGCTTTAAACTGGAGCGAAATCTGAACCGGGTTGGACTTCGTCCAACTCAACCGATTTCGCTCTAGTATGGGGAAAGCCACGAATCATCCCGCCATGCTGACCGCCCTGACCATTCGCGACATCGTCCTGATCGACGCGCTCCATCTCGAGGTGGAGGCGGGCCTGACTGTGCTGACCGGCGAGACCGGGGCGGGCAAGTCGATCATTCTCGACGCCCTGGGTCTGGCCCTGGGCGGGCGCGGCGACGCCGGACTGGTGCGCGAGGGCGCAAAGCAGGCGGTAGCCACGGCGGTGTTCTCGGCCCCGGACGATCCCGAGCTGATCGCCCTGATCGCCGAGCGCGGCTTCGAGGTGGCGGTCGGGGAGGACCTGATCCTGCGCCGCATCCTGTCGACGGACGGGCGCAGCCGCGCCTTCATCAATGACCAGCCCGCCGGGGTCACGGCCCTGCGCGAGATCGGCCAGGCCCTGGTCGAGGTGCACGGGCAGCACGAGACCGTCGGCCTGCTGGACTGGAAGACCCACCGCGCCCTGCTGGACACCTATGGCGGTCTGGCACCGCAGCTGGGCGATGTGGCGCGCGCGGCCGAGACGCTGAAGGCGACGACCACCCGGCTGGCCGAGCTGCGCGCCGCCGCTGCCGAGGCCGCGGCCCATGCCGAGGATCTGGCGCTGAACCTGGCCGATCTGGACGCGCTGGATCCGCGCGCCGAGGAAGAGACTGAACTGGCGGGCGAGCGGGCCATACTGGGGGCCGCTGAAAAGGCGCTGGCCGATCTGTCGGATGCGCGAACAGCGCTGGGCGGCGACAAGCTGAGCCAGAAGCTGTCGTCGGCCCTGCGCGCGGTCGAACATGCGCGCCAGCGGGCCCTGCAGGCCGGGGCGGAGGAAGACCACCCCGTGATCGCCCGGCTGCTGGCCGCGGCCGAGGCCATCGACCGGACGCTGGTGGAGGCGGTCGAGGCGATCGCCGAGGTCGACGCCGCCGCCGCCGCCTTTGATTTCGAGCCCGGCCGGCTGGACAAGGCCGAGGAGCGGCTGTTTGCCCTGCGCGCTGCCGCCCGCAAGCTGAAGACCAGTGTCGAGATGCTGCCGGTGCTGCGCGGCCGGTTCCGCGACCAGCTGCGGCTGATCGAGGACGGGGCCGAGGCCCTGACCGAGGCGGAGCGGGCGACGTCGGTGGCGCGCGAGGCCTATGACGTGGCCGCCGCCTTCCTGAGCTCGGCGCGCGAGGCGGCGGGCGAGCGGCTGGCCGCGGCGGTGATGGGCGAGCTGGGGCCGTTGAAGCTGGACCGGGCCCGGTTCCGCGTCGATTTCGAGCCGGTGGCCGAGGGCCGTCGCGGGCCGCATGGTCTCGAGACCGTGCGCTTCCAGATCGCCACCAATGCCGGGACCCCGTTCGGGCCGCTGGACGCCATTGCCTCGGGCGGTGAGCTGGCGCGTTTCGCCCTGGCCATGAAGGCGGCTCTGGCCAGCCGCGCCGACCAGCGCCAGCCGGTGATGATCTTTGACGAGGTCGACCAGGGCGTCGGCGGGGCCGTGGCCGAGGCCGTGGGTCAGCGCCTGAAGCGGCTGTCGACCGGAGCCCAGGTGCTGGTGGTCACCCACAGTCCGCAGGTCGCCGCGCGCGGCCACGCCCACTGGAAGGTGCGCAAGGCCGACGCCGACGGGGTGACCACGGCCACGGTCGACACCCTCGACCCCGCCACCCGTCAGGAAGAGATCGCCCGCATGCTGGCGGGAGCGACGATCACGGACGAGGCGCGGGCGGCGGCGGGGGTGCTGATCGGTTAGGTAGCAAGAAGGCGGTCGTGGCCGCAGACTCAGCTATCCGCAACGGCCCCCCTGGCGAACACCGACCAGCCGGTGCGGGTCGCCAGCCGCTCGAGGGCCAGGGTGCCGAGCTGGGAGTTGCCCTGGGCGTTGAGGCCGGGGGACCAGACAGAGATCGACGCGCGTCCGGGGGCCACCGCGAGGATGCCGCCGCCCACGCCCGACTTGCCGGGCAGGCCGACGCGGAAGGCGAAGTCGCCGCTGGCGTCATAGTGGCCGCAGGTCAGCATCAGGGCGTTGATCCGCCGGGCCCGGGCTTCCGAGACCACCCGGTGGCCATTGGTGGGGTTGAGGCCGGCGGCCATTAGATAGCGACCGGCCATCGCCAGCTGGCGGCAACTCATGGCGATGGCGCACTGACCGAAATAGAGGTCGAGGACCTCCTCAGGCGAGCGGCGCAAATTGCCGAAAGATTTCATGTAGTTTGCAAGGGCGACGTTGCGGAAGCCGGTCTCCAGCTCGCTGGCGGCGACCTCGGTATCGACGGCAATGGTGTCGTCGTCGGCGAGATAGCGGACAAAATTGACCAGCTCGGCGAGGGCGGCACGCGGCGCGCCCCGGGCAAGATTGACATCCGAGACCACGATGGCACCGGCGTTGATGAAGGGATTGCGGGGAATGCCCTGTTCGGATTCCAGCTGGACGATGGAGTTGAAGGCACTGCCGGAGGGCTCGCGGCCGACCCGGTCCCACAGTTGGTCGCCCACCCGGCCCAGCGCCTGGGTCAGCGCGAAGACCTTGGTCACGCTCTGCAGCGAGAAAGGCTCATCGGCACTGCCGCCGGTATGGACGCTGCCGTCGGCGGTCACGATCGCCATGCCAAATTGGCTGACATCGGCCCGCGCCAGGGCGGGGATGTAGTCGGCGGGCCGGCCACGATCCGGGGCAGCCTGCATCTCTTCGGTTATGTCGGCCACGATGGCGGTCAGGTCGTGCATGAAACTCGGTCGCTCACCGCTATCGGCATGTCCACCCTAGCCTGTCTTCACACCGGACGTCCCGCGGCGATCAGGCCCCCAGGGTCCAGCCTTCTTCGCTCTCGACCTGCGTGATCGTGGCCTCGTCGGTGCCCTTGGCCGGGGCGAAGGCGTGGGCGAGGGTGCCCTTGTCGTCCATTTTGGCGAAGGCCTCGGCGGCGGTGCGGACCTGGACCTGTTCCCTGAACTCGCCGGGGGCGGGCGTGGCCTCGAACAGGGCCGGCCAGACCTCGACCACCAGGGTCGACAGCGGCTCGACGTCCTCCGCGGTCAGTTCACGCCAGCCGGTGCCGAACGGCCAGACGGCGGCAGCGGTGCCGAGGGCCTCGACCAGACGGCGCACCATCGGGATGCCGACCAGGGTCAGGCCGCCGACGGCCCCGGCCCCATGCATCTGCCAGACGGCCTTGGGGTGCAGCTTGCCACGGCGGGCAGCGATCTCGGTGGCGCGGAACTCCGGAATGTCCGCGCCCGAGCCCGCGGGTGGTTTGGTCGTGGTCAGCCAGCGCTGGGCCTGACTGGCGGGCGCGCCCCACATCGGCCAGGCGTTGTCGGTCATCAGCCGGTTGATCTTGGCCGCGACCTGATAGCGGTTGTTGCTGTTGTCGGCCTTGTCGACGACGTTGGCGGCGAGGAATTTCCACATCGCCGCCCATGGTGTGCCGGTCAGTTTCAGCCGTTCGGCCGTGCCGGTGGGGAAGCCGAGGTTGAAGTCGAACCCGACCAGCACCCGGTCACCGCGCTTGCGGTGGTCGGCCAGCAGGGAGGCGAGCAGCTTCTCGCCCTCGGCCCGGGTCGCGGCATTGTGGGTCTCGCTGTACAGGCGGAAACGCACGTCGCGCTTGGCCACGCCGATCCAGATCGACTGATCGCCCAGCTTCTTGCCTTCGGCGGCGGTCCAGTCAGCGATGATGTAGGCGTCGAAAAGGCGGGCCACGGCGGGCTCCTCAGGAACTCGGGTCAGACGGGATGCGGGGTTCTAGCGCCCCGGCGTCCGGACCGGAAGGGCCGCGTGTCCGATCAGGCTTTCAGCAGGGCGTCGAGATGCGACAGCCAGCGCCGTCCGAGCCGCATGGCCTCGGCCGGGGAGCCGGTCTGGACCGCCAGGGTGGCGTTCCACAGCGACAGCTCAAACTCGGGGTTGCGGGCGTCGGAAAACAGCAACCGCAGCACCACGGTCTCGGCGTCGGGGGCCATCACGTCGAGCGTCTTGCGCACCTCGCCGCGCCGGATGCGGGCCACGACATGGCCGTCGACGATGACCTCGCCGCCCTCGATCTCCTCGAAGCCATAGACCAGACCGTCGGCCCCGCGGTTCCACAAGACGGCAATCTGGGCTCCGTCGAAATCCAGGCCGGCGGCGCGACCCTCACCGGGCGACAGGGCCTCGGCCTCGGGAACGACGCCGAGCGACTTGAGCAGGGCCCGGCCGAGACGACGTCCGGGCTCCATCCACCAGGCCAGGGCCAGCGCGCCGGTAGTCAGGGCCGCGGCGGCCAGGGCGAGCAGCAGAATGACCCTGAGCGTATCAGCCAAGCCTCAGTCCTCCAGCTCGACGACCACCGGGACGTGGTCGCTGGGCTTTTCCATGTCGCGGGCGTCGCGATGGGTCTCGATGCTACGGAAGCGATCGGCGGCCTGGGGCGACAGAAGATGGAAGTCGATGCGGATGCCGTGATCGCGCTGCCAGGCCCCGGCCTGATAGTCCCAGAAGGTGAAGGTCCCCGGCGGCTGATTGCCCAACGCCCCGGCTTCGGACAGGCCCAGATGGTTCAGGGCGCGGAAGGCGGCGCGGGACTCGGGCTGGAACAGGGCGTCATCGGTCCAGGCCTCGGGGTTGCGGGCGTCCGCGGGCGTGGGGATGACGTTATAGTCGCCGCACAGGGTGAAGGCCTCTTCCTGCGTCAGCAGATCGCGGGCGTGGGCGTTGAGCCGGTCGAACCAGGCCAGTTTGTAGTCGAATTTGGGCGTGCCGATCGGGTTGCCGTTGGGCAGGTAGATACAGCCGACCCGGACGGGGCGCGGGCATTCGACCAAGGCTTCGATATAGCGGGCCTGTTCGAACTCGGCCTCGAAGCCCGAGGCGTCGGTGCCGGGCAGGCCACGGCGGATTTCGGACAGCGGGAATTTCGAGAGCAGGGCGACGCCGTTGTAGGATTTCTGCCCGTGGGTCTCGACGTTGTAGCCGAGGCTTTCAAAGGCCTCGCGCGGAAATTTCTCATCCACGCATTTGATTTCCTGCAGGCAGGCGACGTCGGGCTGTGCCGTCTCGAGCCATTCGAGCACGGTGGGCAGGCGGGCGTTGACGGAATTGACGTTCCAGGTGGCGATGCGCATGGCCTGGACGCTAGGCGGAGCCGGCCGGTCCGGCAAGGCGCGTGCGCCTGCCGGACCGGCCCTGGTCGCTCTTTAGTTACTGGGCTGGAGCTTCAGCTGCCGGGGCGTCTTCGGTCGTTGCGGCCGGAGCCACGCCGATCTGGCAGCCGCCGCCGATGTTGACGGCCTCGGCGCAGGTGTGGATGCGCTGGGCACGATGGTCGGCACCGACACGGGCGAGATAGCCGTCGCCGGTGGCGCATTTGATCTCATAGATGGCCAGGTCGGCGGCATCCTTGCCCATCAGGCGGGTCTGCTGGACGTCGCAGGCGGCGGCCGTGGTGCCGGCCAGGATACCCTTCCAGGCCCCGTAGGACTCGGCGGCGGGGGTGAAGCGGCAGGTGGTGCGGCGGCCGATCAATTCCCAGCAGGCGGTGGTGGTCCAGCCGGTGGTCGTTTTCTCGAGCCAGTAGCCGTCCTTGTTCTGGCAGCCGACCTCATACATCAGGTTGCCGTCGTCGGTCTTGCCGATGGCCGAGGCCTCGTCGACGATGCAGTCGACGCCCGCTTCCGTGGCATAGGCCTGGAGGACAGCGACGACGTTCTGGTTGGCCGGTAGCGCGCATTGCTGACCGACATCGGCCTCCGGGTCGGTGGCGCGGACGAGGTTGGCCTGACCGTTCAACAGCACGCAATCGACGGCCTGGGCCGGGGTCGAGGCGATCAGGATATAGCCCGGGCCGGTGGTGCAGGCGGCTTCATAGACGGCTTCCTGTTCGACGGTCAGACCCAGTTCGGCGGCCTCGCTGACCTGACAGGCGACGCCGGCCGAGGTGGCAATGACCTGGGCGCTGGCGATCAATTCTTCCGGGGTCGGCGCGGCCGGAGCGGCCGGGGCCTGCGGCGCGCGCGGACGCTGGTGACGGCTGCGACTGCGGCGCGCGTTGTCCTCTTGGGAGGCCTCCGGCTGGAAGGTCGGATCGGTCGCCTGTTGTCCGGCAGACTGGGCGGCTGCGGGCTGGAACGTCGCCAGGGACAGGGCGAACGCGCCGCCGATGACGGCAATTAAAGGGCTGTTGGACACCGAAAACTCCTCGAAGAAACTTTTAGGCGTGCAGCCTTGGCGGCCGGGGGCGGCGCGGTCAAGGCAGTGAAATGACCAGTCTGTGGTCGTGCAATGAACGCAGGATGACTGCGTTGGGTCCGGTCCAGTCCGCGGGTTACCGCTCAGGTCCGTGGTGGCGGGTCGAGAGCGGACGCTATGGACCCGGCGGGCAGGGCGAGGCATGGTGGCAAGGTTTTCAAAGGAGACCGACTTTGGCGGACGGCGTGATCCTCCCGGACGAGCGACAGACTCCGGGTGGCAACCGGGGCCTGACCTATCCCTTTCCGACTCCGCCCGGAGCCGGCGAGGCCGCCACCGTGGCCGAGGGCGTGTTGTGGCTGCGCCTGCCGCTGCCGATGTCGCTGAACCACATCAATGTCTATGCGCTGGAGGATGGCGACGGCTGGACCCTGGTCGATACCGGGCTGAACACGGCCGCCTCGATCGCTGCCTGGGAAGCGGCGCTCGCCGGACCGCTGGGCGGCCGGCCGGTCAAGCGGGTGATCTGCACCCATATGCATCCTGACCATATCGGTCTGGCCGGCTGGCTATGCGAGCGGTTCCAGGTGCCGCTGCTGATGACGCGGCTGGAGTATGTGACGGCGCGGATGTTGATTGCCGACACGGGCCAGCCCGCCCCTGAGGACGGGGCCGTCTTCTATCACGCCGCGGGCTGGAGTGAGGATCAGGTCGCCGGCTACCGCAAGCATTTCGGCGGGTTCGGCAAGGCGGTTCGACCGCTGCCGACGGCGTTTACCCGCATGGTCGAGGGCGAGGTCCTGACGATCGGCGACGGAGCCTGGCGCGTGGTCATCGGCGAGGGCCACAGTCCGGAACACGCCTGCCTGTGGCGGGAGTCCGACGATGTGCTGCTGGGCGGGGACCAGATCCTGCCGCGCATTTCGTCGATCGTGGCCGTGTGGCCGACCGAGCCCGCCGCCGATCCGCTGGGCGACTGGCTGGTGTCGCTGAAGCGGATGAAGACGGTGTTTCCGGAAACGACGCTGGTGCTGCCGTCGCACGGCGAGCCGTTCACCGGCGTTCAGGCCCGGCTCGATGCCCTGATCCGGGGGCATGAGACCGGCCTGAAGCGGCTGGAGCGGACGCTGGCCAAGCCCTGTCGTGCCGTGGATGTATTCGGGGCCCTGTTCGCTCGCGCCATTGATGACGGGTTGCTGGGCATGGCGACCGGCGAAAGTCTGGCACATCTCAACTATCTGGTTCGACACGGGCGGGCACAGGTTGCCCGCGACGCCGATGGCGTGGACTGGTGGACCTTGACCTCAAGCAGCGAGACCTGACGTGACCGATCATATCCTGACCACCCTCGACGGCGGCATCCTGACTGTCACCCTGGCGCGGCCCGAGAAGAAGAACGCCATCACCCAGGCGATGTACGCCGTGCTGGCCGAGGCGACCGAACGGGCGCGCACGGACGACGCGGTGCGGGTGCTGCTGTTCCGCGGCGAGGGCGACAGCTTTTCGGCCGGCAATGACATCGCCGACTTCATCGCCCTGGGGTCGCAGGGCGCGGAAGCCGCAGACATGCCGGTGTTCCGCTTCCTGAAATCGCTGGCGGATCTGGACAAGCCGGCGGTGGCGGCGGTGCAGGGGCGCGCGGTCGGCATCGGCCTGACGCTGCTGTTGCATTGCGACATGGTGGTGGTGGCCGAGGACGCCCTGCTGTCGGCGCCGTTCATCAACCTGGCTCTGGCCCCGGAAGCGGCGTCGTCGATGCTGCTGCCGGCGGCGATCGGTCATCATCGCGCCTTTGAAATGTTTGCCTTGGGCGAGGCTATCGACGGACGCACGGCCCTGGCTTGGGGGCTGGCCAATCGGGCCGTTCCGGCGGATCAGGTCGACACGACGGCCCAGGAGCTGGCGGTCAAGCTGGCGACTCGCGCGCCCAATTCGATCCGCAAGACCAAGCAGTTGATGCGCGACGCCGAACACCTGTGGACCCTGATGCAGCGCGAGGGCGAGGCCTTCGGCAGCCAGATGCGCAGCCCCGAGGCGATGGAGGCCTTTATGGCGTTCAGCCAGAAGCGGGCACCGGATTTCTCCAAAGCCGGTTGATCTGGTCGGGCCGTGGCCCTATCAGCGCCCGCCCATGACCCATTCCGCCGCCCCTGACCCGACCGTGCGCATCGACGCCGAAACCGCCGCGGACGCCGCGGCGGTCGAGGCTGTGGTGCTGGCTGCGTTCGGTCCCGGCCGGTTTGCCAAGACGGCGGAACGCCTGCGCGAACAGGCGGTGCCGGTGGCGGGTTTCGTCGCCCGCGAGGACAGCCGGGTCATCGGCTCGGTGCGGCTGTGGCCGATCCGTGTCGGGGACACCGACGCCCTGTTCCTGGGGCCGATCGCGGTCGAGGCGAGCAGCCGACGGGCCGGACTGGGGGCGGATCTGGTGGCCGCCTGTGTAGACCATGCGCGCAAGGCGGGCGCGTTAGGCGTGCTGCTGGTCGGGGACATGCCGTATTTTTCGCGCTTCGGCTTTGCGCCCTCACCGGACGTCGATCTGCCGGGGCCGGTCGACCGGCGTCGGCTGCTGTGGCTGCCGCTGGCAAGCGCTTCGGTGCGTGGTCCGGTGCGACCGATCCGCTGACACGCCTTTTCCACGAGGCCGGGCGCGCCTAAGTCTGGATCATGAGCGAACGCCCAAAAACAGAGACCGGAGGACTGGCCGCCGTGGCCGGGGCTGCGAAACAGGTGCCGGGACGCGGCCTGCCGCCGGTGCACCTGTGGCATCCGGAGCATTGCGGCGACATCGACATCGTCATTCGCGCTGACGGCGTGTGGATGCACGAGGGTTCGCCGATCGGGCGGGCTGAGCTGGTGCGGCTGTTCTCGACCGTGCTGCGCAAGGATCCGGACGGCTATCATCTGGTCACGCCGGTCGAGAAGCTGAAGATCACGGTCGAGGACCTGCCGTTCCGGGCGGTGACCATGGAGCGCGACGACGACCGGCTGCGCTTCACCACCGATGTCGGTGACACGGTCGAGGCCGGAGCGGAGCATCCGATCGTGGTCGAGACCGATCCGGTGACCGGCGAACCCGCGCCGCGCGTGCATGTGCGTGGCGACCTGTGGGCCCGGATCGTGCGTTCGATCTTTTATGATCTGGTCGAGACGGCGACGGTCGAGGACGGTCGGCTGGTGGTTCGCAGCGACGGCAAATCCTTTGCGCTGGGACCGGTAGGGGCGGGCGTGGAATGAGTCAGTCGTCGTTGAAACAGCGGCTGGTCGAGCGGCTGGAGCCGGTCGCAGACTGGACACCGGACCGAACGGCGGGGCGGTCGGACTTCGACCTGAATCCCGATGCGGACCGCCCGGCGCGCACATTGAAGCCGGCGGCGGTGCTGATCCCCGTGATCGCGCGACCGGACGGGGCCAGCGTTTTGCTGACGCGCCGTTCCGACCAGCTGGCCAGCCATCCGGGGCAGATCGCCTTTCCCGGCGGGCGGCTGGATGCCGGAGAGACCGCCACAGTCGCCGCGCTGCGCGAAGCCTGGGAGGAGGTCGCCCTGGCGCCGGACACCGTTGAAGTGCTCGGCCTGGGCGACGCCTATGAGACCGGCACGGGCTTTCTGGTGACGCCGGTAGTCGGCTGGCTGAAGACACCGCCGGAATTGACACCCGCGCCGGATGAGGTGGCGGAACTGTTCGAGGTGCCGTGGGACTTCCTGATGGATGGGCTGAACCACCGGCAGGACTTCTATGATCGTGAGGGTCAGCCGCGGCGCTGGTACTGGGCCATGCCGTGGGAGGAACGCTATATCTGGGGCGTGACGGCCGGGATCGTCCGGGCCCTGCGGACCCGCCTGTACGGGGATGAGCCGCAGTCCGCAGTGGCGACGGCGGAGGATGCCGCATGACCGCACACCTGCAGGACCAGCCCTGGCTGACCAGTGCGGCGACGCGGGCCGTGTTCGCGGCGCTGGAGGCGGCGGGCGGGCCCGACTGCGCCCGGTTTGTCGGCGGCAGTGTGCGCAATGCCCTGCTGGGTCAGGCCGTCGCCGACATCGACATCGCCACGACGCTGGAGCCGGAGGTGGCCTTTGCTGCGATCCGTAAGGCGGGCCTGAAGGCGGTGCCGACGGGGCTGGCCCACGGCACGGTGACGGCGGTGTCTGGGCATAAGCCCTATGAGATCACCACCCTGCGCAGGGACGTCACCACCGACGGGCGCAAGGCCACGGTCGCCTTTACCGATGACTGGAGCGAGGATGCGGCGCGGCGTGATTTTCGTCTGAACGCCCTGTATGCGGACCTGAGCGGGCGGATCTACGATCCCACGGGCGAGGGGGTCGCGGACGCGCTGGCCGGGCGGGTCATCTTCGTCGGCGATCCGGTCACGCGCATCCGCGAGGATTATCTGCGCATCCTGCGCTTTTTCCGCTTCTACGCCTGGTATGGACGCGACGTGCCGGATGCGGCGGCGATGGCGGCCTGCACAGCCGAGGTCGAGGGTCTGGCGTGTCTGTCGGCGGAACGGGTGTCGACGGAACTGATGACACTACTGGCCGCGCCCGATCCGCGCCGCGCCGTTCAGGCCATGGCCGCCACGGGCGTGCTGGCGCAGCTGCTGCCCGAGGCCGTGGCCGGGGCGGTGTTCCAGCGCCTGTGCGAAATAACCACCGACCCGGTCGTGCGGCTGGCCGGTCTGGTGCCGGTCGGTGCGGACGGCCTGCGGACGCTGGCGGCGGAGCTGCGTCTGTCGAACGCGGTACGTGACCGGCTGGTGGCCGGGGCGGAGGCGGCGACGGCCGTGCGGCCGGACATGAGCGATCAGGCGGCCCGGGCGGCTGTGTACCGGCTGGGGCCCCGGGCGGTGCAGGATGCGCTGGTGCAACAGCGGGCTTCCGTGGCCAGCGATCCGGCCGATGACGTCCGGCTGGCGGCTCTCATTGCCGGCTGGACGGTGCCGGTCCTGCCGGTCGGCGGGCGCGATCTAGCGCGGCTGGGCGTGGTTCCCGGGCCGGAGACGGGACGGCTGCTGAAGGCGTTCGAAGCGGGGTGGATCGCCGACGACTTTCCCGCTGATGGCCACGAAGCCCGGCTGCGCGCCCTGCTGGACCCGGCGTTCAGTCCGCCGCCAGGGTGAATTCGCTGATGACCGGTCGATGGTCGGAGCCTGTGGGCCGACCCAGCCGGCGGCTGACGAAGGCGAGATCCGGCGAGCGATAGACCTGGTCGATCGTCATCCCCACGATTGAAGGGGCCGCTGCCGGCCATGTGCCCGGCCAGCCCGGGGCAGGGCTCAGACCGACCTCGGTCCGGATCTGCCGCCCGATGCGGCCGGTCGTGACACTGTTGAAATCCCCGGCGACGATGACCGGTCCGGTCAGGCCCGAGCGGACCGCAGCCAGGGCCTGGACCTGACTGATCTGGCCCCACTGGTACTGGAACGGCCAGGGCCGGGTCAGGTGCACGCCGATGACGTTGACGGGACCCAGCGGGGTTTCGGCCACGGCGGTGACGTCGTGCAGGCCGTCTGCGACGTCGGCGACGGCGGTCAGGGGATAGCGGGATGCGATCACCGAGCGGGCGGCCCCGCCGTACCGGTCGACGCGCGGGGTGGCGACCCGATGCGGATAGCCGGCCAGAACCTGATCGAGGCGGGCGGCAGGCGCATCGCCAAGTTCGATCAGGATGACGATGTCTGCGTCGGCACTCGCGATCGAGCGGGTGATGGCGTCAACGTCGGTGTTACGGGCCCACAGATTGGCTGAATACAGCCGCACGACCGGTGTATCGGGGCGGGCAACGCCGCGCGCCGGCATCCATTGCGGCCAGACGGCGACGACCAACGCCAGGGCGGCAACGGCATAGGCGACGGCGGCGTGAAACTGGCGCAGCAGCAGAGTCAGGGCGGTGAGGGCGAGCGCGACGCCGAGGGCCGGAACCCCAAACTGGGCCAGGATGTCGACCCAGCGATGCCCGATCCCGCTCAGGGCCGCTAACGCGACCAGCAACAAAATGCCCGCCGGCGCGCTCATCATCAGCGGCAAGAGACGTTTCAGCTGTGGGAACACGGACTTGCCAATCTCGGTGAACACTGATCGGGATGTCCTGTCACGGTCGCGAATGGAAAGAGAATTGAATGGCCAGACGTACCATCGGGGATATCGAAAAGATCTGGACGAATGTCGAGGGCGTGAAGAAGCTTTCGGACCGGGTCATCGGCATCGGCCCGTTCGGTCTGGGCCTCGACGCCCTGCTGACCTGGGTTCCTGTGGTCGGGACCGTCTACACCGTGGCGACGGGTGGCTGGTTGCTGCTGCAGGGCCTGCGGGTCCAGGCCACGCCGTCCACCCTGGCGCGGATGGCGGCCTATATGGCGGTGGATACGGCAGTCGGGACGGTGCCGGTCGCAGGGGATGTGGTCGACACCTTTTTTCCCGGGCAGCTGATGGCCGCCAATGCCTTGCAGAAACATATCGCGAGCACCCACTGGGTTGAGGCCAATGAGCGCGAGGCCCGTGCCTCGGGAGAACATGAGCAACATGTGGCGGCGATGCGCGCGGATGCCAAGGCACGGCGCATGGTATATCTGCACGACTGAGCGAGGCTGTGCTTGACGGGCCGGTTCCGGACCCGCCTAGCTGACATGCAATCGAATCCGGGCTCCTGATGACACCCATGCTGACTCGCGACCAACTGGCCGACGCGCTCGGAATGACCGGGCAGGGTGACCGCGCGGCGTTCCGGCAGGTCTATCTGGCCACCTCCGCGAAACTGTTGGGCATATGCCTGCGTATCTTGGCTGACCGACAGATCGCCGAGGACGTCTTGCAGGAAACCTATCTGACCGTTTGGAAGAAGGCGGGGAGCTTCGACGCCTCGCGGGCCAGTCCGATCACCTGGCTGGTGACGATCGCCCGCAACCGCTCCATCGACCGGCTGCGCGCCGGTGCCAATTTCCGCAGATCGACCCCGGTCGATGAAGCCAACGCGGTCGTCGATAGTGCCCTGCTGCCGTCCGAGACGGTGGAGCGGGACGACGAGGCGCGTCGGCTGCATGGCTGTCTCGATCAACTCGACGACAAGGTCGGCGGCGTGATCCGCACTGCCTTTATGGAGGGGGCCACCTATGACAGTCTGGCGGTGCGAGAAAATGTGCCGCTGGGCACGATGAAAAGCTGGATCCGGCGGGGACTTCTGCGGCTGAGGGCCTGTCTCGAACAATGACCGAACCGACCGACATCAATGACGATGACGCCCTGGCCGGGGAACTGGCCTTGCGGGTGCTGTCGCCCGAGGCGGAGGCCGAGGCCCGCCGACGCGAGGCCAATGACCCGGCCTTTGCCGTCGAGGTCGAGGCCTGGAACGCTCATCTGGCGACCTTCGCAGCGGAGATTGATCCGGTCGAACCGTCCAGTGGCGTGTGGCCGCGCATCGCCGCAGGCATCGCCATCCCGGCCAATGACAACGCACGTGTGACGTTCTGGCGGCGCTGGGCGGTCGGTTCGACCGGGTTGCTGGCGGCCAGCGTCGCGGCCATGGCCATCCTGCTGATGCAGCCGGCACCGAGTCCGGTGATGGTTCCGGTCCCGGCCGCAGGCGGGGTAATGCGGGTCGCGACCCTGTCGCTCGACAACGGTGTGTCCGCCATGACCATCGCCTATGACAGCGTCAGCGGTGCGCTCTATCTGGCCCCGACCCACGAGATGGCGGGCGATACGCGGGTGCCGCACCTGTGGCTGGTCATGCCCGAGGGCGGGGTCCAGCTGGTCGGGGCGATCGACGGCACCGCGACCTCGCGGCACAATCTGACCGGGGCGCTGTCGGGCATGGCCGGACAGGCCGCCGCCGTGGCCGTGTCGATGGAGGCGCCGGGCCATACACCGGGAGCCGCCAAACCGGACGGTCCGGTGGTCGCCTCGGGCGAGTTGCAGCAGCTCTGAGCCGCAGAATCCGCGCGATCTCTGCGAGGTTTTGCGCCTGAATCCGCATTTCGCGCCTACTTAAAAGGCTGTTTGATCAAGGGTTTGAGCTCCCGGCAGGGGTCAATTTCCCGCCCTGGTCCGTGGCTGCGCCAGACTGTTCTCCGAACTGAATACGGAGACCGTCATGAGCGACGACGCCAGCGCCCGGCTGGGCCTGCCCTATCTGGCGGCGGGCCAGATGCAGAAACATGTGACCCTGAACGAGTCCCTGACCAGGCTGGACGCCCTGGTCCAGCTGGCGGTGGTCAGTCGAGTTCGCACAGATCAACCGGAAACGCCGCAGGACGGCGCGCTTTACATCCTGCCCGAGGGGGCGACCGGCAGTGCCTGGGCCCTGGCGGCCGCGGGCGATCTGATGCGGGCCGAGGCCGGGGGCTGGACGGTGCTGGTCGTACCGGACGGGGCGCTGGCGATCGTGCTGGACGAGGCCGCAGTCCTTGTCCGGGTCGGCGGCGACTGGCTGCCGCTGGGGTCGCGTCTGGGTCAGGTGCAGGGGCTGGAGCGGCTGGGGCTCAACGCCAGTGCCGATGCTGGAAATCCGTTCGTCGCCCGGGTCAACAAGGGGCTGTGGACGGCGTTGGAGACAGCTGCGGGCGGCGATGGTGACCTGCGGCTGACCCTGAATAAGGAGAGCGCGGGCGATGTGCTGTCACTGCTGTTCCAGAGCGGCTGGGGCGGGCGGGCCGAGCTGGGCCTGATCGGCGACGACGATCTGCGGCTGAAGGTCAGCCCGGATGGCAGTGGCTGGGTTGAGGCGTTTGTCGTGGATGCCACGACAGGACGGGTGAGTTTTCCGCGCGGGGCCGGTCGGGTCGAGGTGACGGTGTTTTCGGCCTCGAACACCTATCTGGTCCCTGACTGGGCCCGGACGGTCAAGGCGATCGCCGTGGCCGGCGGCGGGGGCGGTGGCGCGGGGGCGTCGGGGCCCGGCGGGACGGTGCGTTTCGGCGGGGGCGGCGGGGGCGCGGGCGGCACCAACCGGGGCGAATGGCCGGTCGCGGCGCTGGGCGGTGTTCTGGATATCGAGGTCGGCCCCGGCGGGGCCGGCGGCGACGCGGCCGCGGGCGGCGACGGTGGCGCGAGCCGGGTGCTGGACGACGGACAGGTGCTGCTGACCGCGATCCCGGCGACCGGTGGCGCGCCGGGGAATGGTGTGTCCGGCACGGGCGGAACTGGCGGGACCGGACGGACAGGGGCGAACTCCGGCGGCGGTGCGGCAGTGTCCGGGCCGGGCGAGGTCGGACAGGCCGCCGCTGCGCCTGACGGTCCCGGCGGCGGCGGTGGGGGTGGCGGACTGGATGCTGCAAACACCGCGCGCGACGGCGGCGCGGGCGGGGCCGGGGCCTGGCTGGAGATCACGGCCGGTGGAGGGGTAGGCGGCGCGGCGGCGGCGGGTACCGCAGGCGCGGATACGCCCCGGCCGTCCCTGCATCGGGCTGGTGGCGGTGGGGCCGGGGGCGGGGCTTCTGCCGGTGGTGACGGTTATTCCGGCGGCTCGGGCGGTCTGTACGGCGCGGGCGGCGGTGGCGGCGGGGCTGGATTGACGACGGGCGGCGTCGGCGGAGCCGGGGCACCGGGCGTCGTCTGGCTGGTGGCATTCGGATGAGCGCGCGCCTGTTTTCCGCCGTAGTCGTGCCGCGGGAGGTTGTCCTGCTGGATGAATCGACGTGGGATGTTCCGGCCTGGCTGTCGCCGGAGGCGTGGCTGATTGAGGCCGGACTGGACGGACATCGCGCTGTGGGCGGCCCTGACGATCCGGAGGATGAGCGATGACCGGCGGGGTGGACGGGTCACCGTCGCTGGCCGAAGGGCGCTGGCTGTGGCGACGGCTGTATGTGTTCAGCGCCAGCGCGGCCCTGTGGCTCTTGCTGGAGCGGACGCTGGCGCGGGTGCCCGCGGCGAGCCTGCCACGTCTGGCCGAGGCGTTGATGGGGCTGCTGGCCCTGACTCTGGTGCTCTATCTGGTGGCTCCGACGGCGCAGCAGCTGGTGACCCTGCTCGTCAATCTGCGGCTGCGGCTCGGTGCGGGAGGTCGGCCATGAGCTTCCGGCTTTCGGCGCGCTCGCGCGCCCGACTGGTCGGGGTTCATCCCGCCCTGGTCGCGGTGGTCGAGGTGGCCATCGTCGTCAGTCCGGTCGACTTCATGATCACCGAGGGCCTGCGCTCGCGGGAGCGCCAGGTCGCGCTGGTCAGGGCCGGGGCCAGCCGGACGCTGAACTCGCGTCATTTGACCGGCCATGCGATCGATGTCGCGGCGATCGTCGATGGCCGGGTCCGCTGGGACTGGCCGCTGTACGGGCGGATCGCGACGGCTTTCAAACAGGCCGCGGTCAAGCTGGACACGCCGCTGGTCTGGGGTGGGGACTGGCCGAGGCTGCGCGACGGGCCACATTTCGAACTGAACCGGAAGACCTTCCCGTGACCGGTCCGTCCCTGTGGCGCGCCCTGACGACGACCGGGCGGATCGTGCTGATGATCGGCCTGCTGCTGGCCATGGTTCTGGTCGGACAAGGGCTGGGTCTGCGTTGGGACCCTCTGAACCTCGGCGCGCGCCGACTGGAAGCCGCCCGTAACCGGACCGCCGTCGCCGAGGCCGATGCGGCCGCCCGACGGCTCGAACGCGAGGGCGACGCCGGCCAGAGCCGGGCCATGGACCAGCTCCACCGCCAGACGCTGGCGGTGACTCGACTCACCGCCCCCGCCATTCTTGAAGCGAGACTTGACGATGATGCCGACCTTCCCCTGGCACCAAGCCGTGCCCGCCGTCTGCGCGCTCATGATCGCGAGCTGTGCCGGCTTGCCCCCGCTGTCTGCGCCGGTCCCGCCACAGCTGACCCTGCCGGAGCCGGCGACGACGCCCTGCGCGCTGACGCAGCTGGGTGAAGCCCCGACCCAGGCCGATCTGGAGGTCGCCTATATGACGCGGGGCGGCGATCTGATCGCCTGCGACGCGGCCCGACAGATGGCGGTCGACACGCTTCTGGCAGAGCGGACGCTGCAGGCGCGCTGGCGCAAGGCGGTGGATCGGCGTCGTTGATGCCGAAGACCCTCCGAATCCGCCGCTGAACCGGCAATTTCTGCCTGGTGCCCGGCGGTTTTTGCCGGTTTGCGCGCCGGAGCGGCAAAACCTGCCGGGTCAATAGCGTGGTAAACTAAAAGTACCATTGCGAAAACAGCGTGTTGTGGGCTGGCCCGAAATGACCTCCGTGGCCCCGTCCTTGCGTCGAAGGGCCTGAGCAGAAAGCTCCCGGCAGCCAAAATGGCGTCGGACACCATGAAGAAGGAAGACCGTGTCATGGCTTTGAACAGCGTGAACACCAACGTGGGCGCAATGATCGCCCTACAGAACCTGCAAGTCACCAACAACGAACTTTCGCAGGTTCAAAACCGCATCAATACCGGCAAGAAGGTTTCTTCCGCCAAGGACAACGGTGCCATTTGGGCTATCGCCCAGGGGCAACGTGCCGAAATTGGTGCCCTGAATGCCGTCAAGGACAGCCTGCAGCGCGGCCAGTCGGCCGTGGATGTCAGCCTGGCCGCGGGTGAGTCCGTTTCCGATCTGCTGATCCAGCTGAAGGAAAAAGCACTTTCGGCGACCGATACGTCGCTGACGAGTTCGGCCCGCAGCGCCCTGAATGAAGACTTCAAGTCGATCCGCGACCAGATCGCGACCGTCGTCGACAATGCTGCGTTCAACGGCGTCAACCTGCTGGACGGTTCGAGCACGGGCGGCTTCGCGGCCCTGGCCAATGTGTCCGGTTCGACCATCACGGTCGCCTCGCAAGACATGAGCCTGAGCGGTTCGGTCGTCACCTTGGGTGCTTCGAGTGAGATCAACACGGCCAGTGCCGCCACCGCTTCGCTGGCCCTGGTCACCGCCTCGATCGACAACGTCGGGGCCTCGCTGGCCAAGCTGGGTACCGGTTCCAACTCGCTCGGAACCAACCTGACCTTCGTGGGCAAGCTCCAGGATGCCCTGGAAGCCGGTGTCGGCAACCTGGTGGATGCCGACCTGGCCAAGGAAAGCGCCCGATTGCAAGCGCTGCAGACCAAGCAACAGCTCGGTGTGCAGGCTCTGTCGATCGCCAACTCGTCCACTTCCATCCTGCTCGGCCTGTTCCGCTAGGAACACCGAATGGAAGGGTGGGGCCGCAATACGCGGTCCCACCCGACCATCCGCCGGGCTCTGACGACCGGAGGCCGCCAGCGAAACGCTGCCGGCAGAAGTCATGAACAACTATGCAAAGATAGGTGCCGTCCCCCCCATCGTCGTTGCCACCAGCGGGTCCACCGCGAACGGCGACTTCCACCAATCCAAAGCCCAACAGGACGCCGAACGCGCATCCCGATACCGGCTGGTCATCGAGGAAGGATCCCGCGAGGGGTCGTTCATCTACAAGACCCTCGATCGATTAACTGGCGAAGTGATCCGCCAGCTGCCGCGAGAGCAGATCGTCGAGTTGAAGGGCGAGGATGACTATGCGGCGGGGGCCGTGATCGACACTTCTGCCTGAGGGTGGGGGACAATCAGACCGGTTGCCACGCAGGAGCGATCCGCGTGGTTAAATGACGTGGTTATCACGCGTTAACCATACACACACGAATCGGGCTCTAGCCTGTCTCGAAATCCTAAGGGAACGAGACGGATGACGAATAGCGTCCATACTAATGTCGCCGCGGCGATTGCTCTGCAGAATCTGACCCAGACCAATACACGGTTGGGTGAGGTGCAGAACCGAATCAGCACGGGCCTTAAGGTTCAGGGTGCCAAGGACAATGCTGCGATCTGGGCCATTGCCCAGGGTCAGCGCGCCGATGTCGGTGCCCTGGGGGCCGTCAAGCAGAGCCTGGACCGGGCCACGGCCATAGCCGACGTTGCGTTGTCCGCCGGCGAATCGATTTCCGACCTGCTGAACCAGCTGAAGGAAAAGGTGGTCGCGGCCAAGGATACCTCGCTGGGGAGCCAGTCCCGCCAGTTGCTGGACTCCGATTTCAAGGCCCTGCTTCGCGCCATCCAGTCGGCGTACGAAAACGCCGAGTTCGACGGCGGCAATATTCTGAATGGCAGCCTGAGCTCGGGTATCCAGTTCCTCGCCAATGCCGACGCCTCATCCTTCGTCACCCTGGGGGCCAAGGATCTGTCGCTGGGCGGGTCCATCATTTCGCTGTCGCTGACGGACAGTCTGCTGACGGCCAGTGGGGCAACGGCCGCGCTGACCCGGCTGGACAGTTCGATCACTGCGCTGAACTCCTCGCTGGGTGAGCTGGGCTCGCAGGCCAAGCAGATCCAGGCGCACAAGACGTTTGTGTCCAAGCTGGTCGATACACTGGAGGCCGGGATCGGCAATCTGGTTGATGCCGACCTGGCCAAGGAAAGCGCGCGCCTTCAGGCCCTTCAGGTGCAGCAGCAACTGGGCGCGCAGTCCCTGTCGATCGCCAACCAGGCCCCGCAGATCATCCTGTCGCTGTTCCAGTAATCAGGAGCGGTTCAGGCCGCGCATCCGCCTGAGGTCCGGGCGGCCGATGCTGGTCGGGGGCGGGCGTCGATGGCGTGGACTCACAGAGAGTCCATACAGGGCGAGAATCGATTGCAGGATGCTGCGCAGGTCAGGCATGGCACGACTCCGATCCTCACTGATAACGTGACGGTCGATCCGCCGTTCCCGGCTCGCGTTAAGGTGTTGTTGCGGGGATCAGCCCACACTGGGGGCGGGAGTCTCTGGTGATCAATAACAGCTATCTTCTCGGCCTGTACGGCATGACGGACTGGGCGGCCTCGTCGGGGTCGGCATTCAGCGTGAAGACTCCTGTTCGCAAGGTTCAGCCGACCGCGCCCTGGAGTGCCAGCTACAACGTTCCCAAGCCCGAAGAATTGGTCCGTACCGCCATGGCGGGGCGTCGGATCGTGGACGAGAATGCCGCCCAGCTGGACGTCAAGGGCGCGTCGTCCGACTATCGCAAGCTTTTCGCCCTCTATCAGGGCCTCGAGACTCTCAACGCCCTGGCCAATCGGGCCAGCGTCAAGGGCGTGGGGTCGACGGAGCTGGCTCTGCTGACCAAGCGGTTCAGCTCTGGCCTCGCCGAGGTCGGGACCTATGTCGGCGCGACGGAGCTGAATGCCGTTCGTCTGGTCCAGGGCACGACCAGTGCCCTGAGCAAGTCGACCGGCGGGGTGCCGCGTGACAACAGCAATTCCATAACCGGCCCGATCCATGAGGGTTCGCCCGACAGTGTTGTGGCAGCGTTCTCGGGTGACGTGGCCTTTGGCATCACCATCCGCCAGCTGGGTGTGACGACAACGGTCCCGATCGACCTGGCCAATATGGGGGCCACCCCGCGAACCCTGACCAGCGTGCTGGAACATATCAACGGTCAGCTGGAGGCGAGTGGCTTCAACACCCGCATCGGCCGCGAGCAGATCAAGGCGGAGCCGCGGACGATCAGCGCCAACGGCAAGACCATCACCTTGCCGACCGGCCCGGATCGCTGGGCCCTGGCTGTGCGCGGCGATTCCACCGAGACCGTGGGCTTTACCGCCGCCCAGACCTCGGACGCCGTCTATGTGGTGCAGGCGTCCGGCACCGCGGGCGGCCATCAGCTTCTCAAATTCCAGTCTGACGGTGGCACGGCCCCGCCGGTCACTGAGCCAGGCATCGGTGACACTCATTGGGTAGAGGGCCGCTCGATCCAGACCGGCCTGCCTGCAGGCCTCGAGACCGTACGGGCCAGCGCGACCGGACCGGACGGGTCCCTGTGGATCGTCGCCGACGTCGAAGCCGGTATCGGCAACCAGCCGATCAAGGGCGAGCGCGACGTGGCCCTGATGAAATATGACCCGGCCGGACGTCTGGTCTCCACCCGGGCGTTGGGGGCAGCCTCGACCGCCAGTGGTTACGCCATCGCCATCGATGCCGACGGCCGCGTCGCCGTGGCCGGATCGGTCACGGGCGCCCTGGAGTCGGGCAAGTCGGGCGACGTCGCCACGGTGGCGGACAGTTTTGTCACCGTGTTCGACGCGAGTGGCTCGGAACTCTGGACCCAGCGCCGCGGCGCGCGGGCCGCTGACGAGGCGACCTCGGTCAGTTTCGGCCCGAACGGGACCGTCTATGTCGCCGGTCGGGCCCAGTCGGCCATTCCCGGCGGAAGCGCCGCCGGCGGTTGGGATGGCTATGTCCAGGCCTTCAGCGAGAGCCAAGCCTATCCGTCGGCCCCGACGGTGGCCACGGCCGCGGGCACGGTGCAGTTCGGCACCAGTGCAGACGACGGGGTCCAGGCGATCACCATCGACGGATCGAACCTCTATTCGGCGGGCGTCGAGAACGGCCGCATGGTCGTGCGCCAGTTCACCCTGGGTGCGGGCGGTGCGCCGACCCTGGCGGCAACGCGGGACCTGGGCGTCGCCAGTGGCGAGATCGCGGGGATCTCGGTTTCGGGCGGCCGGGTTATCCTGACCGGAACGACCCGCAACCAGGCGCTGGACATAGGCACGGTGAACACCGCCCACTCCGGCGGGACGGACGCTTTCGTCGCGGTGCTCGAAACCGACCTGACGGTCTCGGTGGCCGATCGTCTGACCTATTTCGGCACGGCGGGCCAGGACACCGCCGCCGATGTGAAGGTCCAGGACGGCAAGGTTTGGATCACCGGCGTCAGCAATCGCGCCGAGGCTGCCGAGGACACGGATCCGACCGAGGGCTTTCTGACCCGTCTCGACCCGCTGACCGGTGCGGTGGAATGGACCCGTACTTGGGCCGGTGACAGCCAGCAGGCTGCGCCAATGACCCTGGCGGTCGCCTCGGGCGGGGCCAGTGTGCTGGACCGTCTGGGTCTGCCCAACGGCGAAATCCAGCAGAGCGATTCCAAGAAATTGCAGGACGCGACCTCGGTTCGACCCGGGGACCGCTTCTATGTCTCGCCGCCGAACGGCGGGCGGGCGGTGGCGGTGACCATCGAGGCGCGCGATACGCTGCAGTCACTGGCACGCAAGATCGAACAGGCCTCGCGCAACACCCTGAAGGTCACGGTCGCCTCCGAGGCCGCGCCGACGGGGACCGAAGGCGACCTGCAGACCGCGCTGCGTACCGGCGTCCAGCGCCTGTCGATCATGGCCCGTGACGGCAAGGCAGGGGCGGTTCTGACGGCCGGTGAGCCCGGTCGCGACGCCCTTGCCGGCCTGGGCCTGTCGCAGGGCTTCATCGGGACCAGCAGCGGCGAAGGGGCCGTGCGAACCTTCGGCCTCGACCTGCCGCGCAACCTCTCGCTGGATCCGGATTCGTTGAAGGTCACCGGGGAGCGCCTGCAGGCGGCGATGAAGGCTGTCCGGGACGCCTATCGTGCCCTGGCACCGGCCGCGACCACGCCGAAGATCACTGGAACCGCTCCGGCCTATCTGACCGCACAGATCGCTAACTACCAAGCGGCGCTCTCGCGGCTTGTTGGATAGAGTCGATCGGGGCGGCTTGCCGGTTGACGCCTTGGCCCCGGACGGGGTTATTGGGCTCATCCATTCGCGTGAGCCCTGAATGCCCCTGAACAACCGCACCATCCTGGCGATCGGCGTCGGCGTCGCCGCCGTCCTGGCCATCGTCCTGGCCCTGGTCTTCAGCCGTGGTGCCGATCGCACGTCAGATGCCCCGCCGAGCGAGCGCGGCGGCCTGACCGTCGATGTGGCCGATGTGCCGAGCCTGGAACCGACGCGCGAGCTACGCTGCTTTGTCGATGGCCAGTTCGTCGGCATGGCGACCCTGACCGACTGTGCCCGCCGCAACGGGCTGGCGACCGACGCCCTCGACGTCGGGCTCGATGAAACCGGGGCCCTGGCTGCGGCTCCGACCGCTGCCTTCGCGCCGCCGCCACGCCTGCCGCCGGTCGATTTCGCCGCGGTTGAGGTCGAGCCCCTGCCGACGCCCGTCACGCCCAGTCAGCCCGCCACGGCTCCGGTGGCCGCGGGCAACGCCTGTTTGCGCCACACCGGATCCGACTGGCGCTCGCTGTCGCCGAACATGGGGCTGAATGCCTGCGTGATGGCGTTGTATTCCGGGACCTGCGTGCGGCCGGGTGAGGCCCTTTACGGTCGCTGGGGTGACACGACCCTGCGGCTGGTGCCGCGCCGGGTCGAACAGTCCAGCGACAACAGCCGCTTCCGCACCCTGGCCGAGCAGGATCGCAACTGCCAGTTCCCGGCTCTGGGCCGATGAGAGTCCTGACCCTCGCCGCCGTCACCGCCGCCGCCCTGGCCATGGTCGCCTGCGATTCCGCGATCAAGGCCCCCTATACGCAGGGGGTCTGCTATGTCGTCATGCCCGCCGAAGACGGCAAGGGTGAGCCCGAGCTGAGCGTTGTCGCCCGCGACCAGCCCCAGATCGAGTTCTGTGCCGCGCGGCTGGAGGAGATGCGGCTGCGCTTCCTGCGCATGGGTGGTTCGCGACGCGAGATCACCGGAGCCTATCAGGGGCAATTCATCTTCATCGACCGGATCGGGGTGTCCTTTTCCCGAACCCTCGACGGCAACCGCTTCATCGCCCTGGCCCGGACCGGCGACGGTCGTCTGGCGATTCCGGCGGCCATACAGCGCGAGATGGACGGAACGCCGATCGCGGTCGCCGCCCCGCCGCCGGAACCGGCGAACTAGACGAACAAAACTGGAACATTTGTGCGCGATCGACTAGGTTGCGTGCTTCAAACTCAAGCATGGGAGCTCGGCTATGGCGGGCAGCGTCAACAAGGTCATTCTGATCGGCAATCTGGGCAAGGATCCGGAAATTCGTTCGCTCACCTCGGGCGAGCGCGTCTGCAATCTGTCGCTGGCGACGTCGGAGCAATGGCGCGACAAGTCCTCGGGCGAGCGCAAGGAAAAGACCGAGTGGCACCGGGTGGTCATCTTCAATGACAACATCATCAAGGTGGCCGAGAACTATCTGAAGAAGGGTTCGACGGTCTACATCGAGGGCGCGATCCAGACCCGCAAATGGACCGACCAGTCGGGCGTCGAGAAGTACTCGACCGAGATCGTGGTCGGCAAGTTCAAGGGCGAGCTGACCATGCTGGGCGGGCGCAACGACTCGGCCGGCGGCGGCGCGAGCCGGAGTGGCGGCGACGACGACTATTCCTCGGGCTTCTCGACCGGCGGGGCCAACAAGCCCAGCGGTCCCAAGGAAAGCTACGACCTGAACGACGACATCCCGTTCTAGTCTGACCCGGTATGGCGGGTGACGGTGTCGGTGTTCCGTGCTGTCGCCCGGCCGGGGTCTCTCGCAGACTGCGCTGTCAGCGAAACCTCGGGTCATCGAATGTGAGCCGACGGTTCGTCGCGGACGTGCCATAGGCCGGTCGTGACCCAGCCCGCATCCCCGCCCCATGCCCTGACCCTGCCGGAGATCCTGGCCATCATCGCGGTGGTGGTGATCTGGGGGGTCAACAATGCCGCGGCCAAGGTCGGGACCGAGGTTTTGCCGCCGCTGCTGATGGGGGCGTTGCGTTTCGCCCTGGCGGCCGCCTGTCTGGTGTGGTTCGTGCGCCCGCCGTTTCCCAACTGGAAGAGCCTGCTGATCATCGTCTTTGTCGGCGGTCCGCTGCACTATGGTTTGATCTTTCTGGCCTTTTCCCTGGCGCAGGATGTCAGCCCGGTCTCGGTGGCGGCGCAGTTGTGGATTCCTTTTACGGCCCTGTTCGCCTTTCTGCTGCTGGGCGAGCGGCTGTCGAAATACGCCCTGATCGGAATGATCATCGCCTTCATCGGCGTCGCCTGGATGATGGGGGACCCGCATGTGCTTCAGGACTGGAAGGCCATTGCCGTCGGTATAGCGGCCGCGAGTTGTTGGGCGCTGACCACGGTCATCGCCCGGCGCACCACCTCGATCCCGCCGCTGAAGATGCAGGGCCTGCTGTCACTGGTGGCCCTGCCGACGCTGGCCTTCGGGTCCGCGGTGTTTGAACAGGGCCAGATGGAGGCGGTGAAGGCGGCCACGCCGCTGATCTGGGCCTGTGTTCTGTGGGCGGGTCTGGTCTCGTCGGTGCTGGCCACGACGCTGGTGTTCTGGCTGGTGCAGCGGCGCGAGGCGGGGCGGGTGACGCCCTATCTGCTGGCCACCCCGGTGGTGTCGATCGCCATCGGCTGGCTGTTCCTAGGCGATATACTGACGGTGCAGATCTTGACCGGAGCCGCCCTGACCATGGGCGGCGTCGCGGTGGTGGCCCTGGCCGAGCGCGGCCTGCGGGCCGGCGCGGCGCGGGCGTAGGCCGACCGGATCACGAAGCGGGGTGAGGTGGCGGCGGCAAGCGCCACCGCCATGATCCTACAGGCCGGGCAGTTTGAAGCCGGCGCGGCGCGGAGCGATGACGATGCGTGCCTCGCTGCCGGTCAGGGCCCGGAGACGTTCGGCCTCGGAGGCGGCGTCGATATTCAGGGCACCGGACGCAGTCTGGCTGACGGTCTCGGTCTGGGTCGCGGGCGAGTCGCTGCGCCAGAACAGCAGGCGGTTGGCGAAGCTCTCTTCCTTGTGGGCCAGATCGCCGAATTCATCGTCGATCACATAGCGGGCCAGCGGGTCGGCACGGTCGGCACCGGCCTGGGCGACGAACATCTGTTCACCGGCGGTGCGGGTCACGGCTTGGCGCTGTCCCAGCAGAATCTGGCGCGCAGCGCTCTCGGGGGCTAGTTCCTGCGGGCGCGGCTGGCCGGGTGCCGGCGGGCGCAGGCCGTATTCCGGCGGCACGGTCAGCGGGGCGGTCGAGACTGTCAGGAAGGCGTCCGGCGTAATCTTGGCCAGGCCGATGCTCTGGCGCATGCCGGTGCAGGCCCCCAGGGACAGGGCCGATACGGCGACGATGGAGATGACGGCGGCACTGCGAATTCGCATGATCAGGGGCTCGGCTCGTTGATCGCGCGTCGGAGACGCGGCTGTGGAACGGCTAGATGGGCGGTTGATTACGACTTTTCAGCGGCTTCGCCAACCGTCGGCTGACGCTCGGACAGCAGGCTGTCGATTATCAGGACCACGACGCCAATGGTGATGGCGCTGTCGGCGACATTGAAAATCCACGGAAACACCCGGTAGCTACCGATCATGACGCCGGAGAAGTCGATGAAATCGACGACGCCGCCGAAGCGGATGCGGTCGATCACATTGCCGACAGCCCCGCCCATGACCAGGCCGATAGCGCTGATCAGCAGGCGACGGTCGGCCTTCAGGGCCCACCAGGCCAGGGCCCCGGCCACCAGGACCGAGAAGACGCTGAGACCCCAGCGGGCGGCTCCACCGCCGAGCAGGCCGAAGCTGACACCGTCATTGAGCACGAAGGTCAGGCGCAGCACCGGCGGGATCAGCGGGATCGAATGGTACGACCACATCTCCCGGTCGATCAGCTGACCGCTCGCGGTCAGCATCTGCATCGCGTCGAGGATCGAGGCCTTGGTCAGCTGGTCGATGACAATGACCACCAGGGCAATGCCGTAGGCGGCGTAGGCGATACGAGGAATTTTCATGCAGGTCGCTTTTGGGATGAGCCCCGGGGTTAGCAGGCGAACGCCCGGTCGCGAAGATCAAATCGTGGCCGGCCGGTCCGCGAACCGCCGCAGACCCCGGGGGCGGGTGTCCCGGGGGGGCGAAGGCTGTCAGCCCGCAGCCATCACGCCACAGGCGACACGGGCACCGGCACCACCGATCGGCTGGCTTTGATGGTCATCTGGTCCGGCGTGGATGACCAGGGCCGAACCGTCGCTGTCCCACAGCCACTGGCCGGGACCGGTGGAGGCGAGGCGGGCGCGGGTCGTAAAGATCTCGGCGTTCACCCGACCGTCGGCGTCGGCGAAGATGCCCGGCAGGTCGCCGTCATCGGGACCGTCCGGGTTCAGCAGGCCGTGCGGCACCGGCGTGGCGTGATTGATATGGCCGCCGGCCGAGGTAAAGGGCGCGTCGCAGCGGCCTGTGGCGTGGATATGGACCCCGTGCCAGCCGGGCGTCAGGCCGGTCGCCTCAATGCGGATCAGCAGGCCGGTCGTCCCCTGGGTCAGGACGGCGCGCCCGATGGTTTCGCCCGCGGAGTTTCGGAGGGTCGCCTCACCGAAATCGCCCATCGCCGAGTGCTCGGCGGGCTGCGGCGCATAGTGGTTTTCGGTCAGGCTGACACAGGCTCCGACGGGGAGCAGGAGGGCAGCGGACAGGAGAATGGCGCGCATCGCAATAATTCCTTTCACAGACGGCTTTCGCAGGCCCGGAAACTTTGCCTCGCGGGGACCTGGATGCTAGAAAACCCTTATAGCGGATCACGTTTCGATTCCGGCCATTTAAAGCCTGATTTCCTTGACCGACGATACCTTTGAGACTGCCGTGCCTCCGTCCGGCGCGGGTGGCGATATCTCGACCATCACGATCGAGGAGGAGCTGAAACGCTCCTACCTCGACTACGCCATGAGCGTGATCGTGTCGCGGGCCCTGCCGGATGCACGTGACGGACTGAAGCCCGTGCACCGCCGTATCCTGTATTCGATGCACGACCTGAACATGACGCCCGAGCGCTCGTATTCGAAATGTGCACGCGTGGTCGGTGACGTGCTGGGCCGCTTCCACCCGCACGGCGACGCCTCGGTCTATATGGCGCTGGTGCGTATGGCGCAGTCCTTCTCGATGGGGCTGATGCTGGTCGACGGCCAGGGCAATTTCGGCTCGGTCGACGGCGATATGCCGGCCTCGATGCGTTACACCGAGGCCAAGATGGCCCCGGCTGCCATGGCGCTGCTGGCCGATATCGACAAGGACACCGTCGATTTCCAGCTGAACTACGACGAGAAGGAGCTGGAGCCGGTCGTCCTGCCGGCGCGGATCCCCAACCTGCTGGTCAATGGCGCGGGCGGCATCGCCGTCGGCATGGCCACCAACATCCCACCGCATAATCTGGGCGAGATCATCGACGCCTGTGTGGCGCTGCTGGACGATCCCGAGGTCACCGACGACGCCCTGCTGGACCTGGTTCCGGGGCCTGACTTCCCGACCGGCGGCGAAATCATGGGTCGCACCGCGCCGCGCAACGCCCTGCGCGAGGGGCGCGGCTCGGTCATCGTGCGCGGCAAGGCCACGGTCGAGACGATCAGGAAAGATCGAGAAGCGATCGTCGTCACCGAGCTGCCGTTCCAGGTCAACAAACAGACCCTGATCGAACGCATCGCCGAAATGGTACGCGAGAAGCGGATCGAGGGCATTTCCGACGTGCGTGACGAGAGCGATCGTCAGGGCATGCGGATGGTGATCGAGCTGAAGCGCGACGCCTCGGGCGACGTGATCCTGAACCAGCTGTGGCGCTATACGGCGATGCAGAGCTCGTTCGGCGTCAACATGCTGGCCCTGAACCACGGTCGTCCCGAGCAGATGGGCCTGCGCAAGATGCTCGAGGTCTTCCTGGATTTCCGGGAAGAGGTCGTGGTCCGCCGCATCAAGTTCGAACTGGCCAAGGCCCGCGACCGCGGTCACGTGCTGGTCGGTCTGGCTGTGGCCGTGGCCAATATCGACGAGGTCATTCACATCATCCGCAGTTCGGCCGATCCGGCCGAGGCGCGCGAACGGCTGCAGTCCAAGCCCTGGCCCGTCGGGGACATGATGGCCCTGATCGAGCTGATCGCCGACCCGCGCTCGATGCTGGTCGAGGGTGACAAGCTGAACCTGACGGACGAACAGGCCCGGGCCATCCTGGCCCTGACCCTGTCACGCCTGACCGGTCTGGGTCGCGACGACATCTTCAGCGAGGCCCGTGGCCTGGCCGAAACCATCAAGGGCCATCTGGAGCTGCTGTCAGATCGCGCCAACATCCTGGCGGTGATCCGCGCCGACCTGCTGGCGGTTCGTGCCGAGTTCGCGGTGCCGCGCCGCACCGAGATCGGCGACGGGGACTTCGAGCTGGAAGATGAGGACCTGATCCCGCGCGAGGACATGGTCGTGACCGTGACCCACGGCGGCTACGTCAAGCGGGTGGCGCTGAACGCCTACCGGACCCAGCATCGCGGCGGCAAGGGCAAGTCGGGCATGACGATGAAGGACGAGGACGCCATCGTCGGCGTGTTCTCGGCCTCGACCCATACGCCGGTGCTGTTCTTCGCCACCAACGGCAAGGCCTACAAGCTGAAGACGTGGCGTCTGCCGTTGGGCGGGCCGACCTCGCGCGGCAAGGCCTTCGTCAATCTGCTGCCGATCGAGCCGGGCGACAGCATCATGAATGTGCTGCCCCTGCCTGAGGACGAGGCCGACTGGGGCAATTACGACATCATGTTTGCCACCCGCTCGGGTGACGTGCGGCGCAACAAGCTCAGCGATTTTGCCACGGTCAATCGCGCCGGCAAGATCGCGATGAAGCTGGAAGAGGGTGACCACATGGTTGGCGTCGCCCTGTGCACGGCCGATGACGATGTCATGCTGACCACCGCCCTGGGCCGGGCCATCCGCTTCAAGGCCGACGATGTGCGCGTGTTCAAGGGTCGGGATTCCACCGGCGTGCGCGGCGTGCGTCTCAAGGCCGGCGACCAGGTCATCTCGATGGCCGTGCTGGGCCGGGTCGACGCCACGCCGGACGAGCGGGCCGCCTATGTCAAACACGCCACGGCGATGCGTCGCGCGGCGGGTGACGGCGACGACGAGACCACGGTGGTCGAGGTGGACGACGAGGACGAGGGCAGCGGCGACACCGCCCTGTCGATCGAGCGGATCGCCGAACTGGGCGCGGCCGAGGAGTTCATTCTGACCGTGACCGAGACCGGCTTCGGCAAGCGGTCGTCGGCCTATGAATACCGGCGCACCGGTCGAGGCGGTCAGGGGCTGATCGCCCACGGTCTGGGCGGACGCGCAGGCGACCGTCTGGCGGCTTCCTTCCCGGTCGAGGACGGCGACGACCTGTTGCTGGTCACCTCGGGCGGTCAGATGATCCGCACGCCGGTCAGCCAGGTCCGTACCGTCGGCCGCACCAGCCAGGGGGTGACCATCTTCCGCACCGCCGAGGGTGAGCGGGTCGTGTCGGTCGAGCGACTGGCCGAGGTCGAGGGCGACGGCGATGAGGACATCGACATTGATGTGGACGGCGAGGACGACGTTGAGGGCGGCGACGCCTGATCCATGGTCCCGGACAGCGTGATCCTGGTCGACGGAGCGCCGGTCACCGAGGCCGAGCTGACCTATCTCGCCCTGGTCAACTATGGGGCCTACACCTCCTTTCGAGTGGAGGGCGGTGCTGTGCGGGGGCTGGACCTGCATCTGGCGCGGCTTGAGGCCTCGGCCATCGACCTGTTTGGCGAGTCGCCGGGCGAGGCGCGGCTGCGGGAACTGATGCGTCACGCCGTCGCCGACCGCGACGACTGCTGGCTGCGGGTCAGTCTGTTTTCACCGGAAATTCGGCCGCGTGACGCGGGCTGGCACGGCTGTCCCCGGGTAATGACCGCCGTCTTTCCACCGCCGCCGCCGCTGGGCGAGGCGTTGCGGGTTCTGCCCGTGACCTACGGGCGCGAGGCCGCCCATCTGAAACACACGGCCGGCTTCGGCCTGATGAGAGCGCGCCGGACTGCGGCGGCGGCCGGGTTCGACGACGCCCTGTTCGTCGGCGAGCAGGGGCAAATCGCCGAAGGCACCTTGTGGAACATCGGCTTCATTCGCGGGGAGACGGTGGTCTGGCCGCAGGCTCCGATGCTGGCGGGCGTGGCGCAGGCACTGATCGGGCGCGGCCTTGAGTCTGTCGGACTGAACGTCGTCAGCGAGCCTATGCGGCTGCTGGACCTCGGCGGGTTCGAGGCGGCCTTCCTGTGCAACAGCGCCACGCCCGCCTGCGCCATCACGGCGATCGGAACGGAGACCTTTGCCGGGGCGGACGCGATGATCGCGCGGCTGCAGCAGGCTTGGCGGTCAAACCCGCGTCAGCCGATCTAGGCCCGGCCGCGGGTGGCTGCTAGACCTGTCGACAGCAGCGGAGAAAACGCCATGCGTATCGGGCTTTACCCCGGAACATTCGATCCGGTGACCAACGGCCACATGGACATCATCGGCCGGGCCGTGAAGCTGGTGGACCGGCTGGTCATCGGCGTGGCCCAGAATGATGACAAGGGGCCGCTGTTCACCACCGCCGAACGGGTCGAGATGGTGCGCGCCGAGGTGGTCGGGATCGACGCCGACATCGTGGTCGAGCCGTTTTCGACCCTGCTGATGCATTTTGCCGAGAGCCTCGGGGCCCAGATGATCGTGCGCGGCCTGCGCGCCGTCGCCGACTTCGAGTACGAGTTCCAGATGACCGCGATGAACCAGCGTCTCAATGCCGACATCGAGACCGTGTTTCTGATGGCGGACCCGCGCCACCAGGCCGTGGCCTCGCGTCTGGTCAAGGAGATCGCCCGTCTGGACGGTGCGATCGACAGTTTTGTAAGCCCGTCGGTCGCCGAACAGGTCCGGGCCAAGGTCAAGGGACACGCATGAGCAAACCTATCGGAATTCTGGCGGCGACCGCTGCTGCCGTCGCGTTATTGACGGGGGCGGGCCTGGCCGCGGCACAGACCCCGGCGGCGAGCGACTGGCGCATGATCGCGCCGGAGAACCTGCTGGTCATCGACACGACCAAAGGGCGGGTACTGGTCGAGCTGGAGCCGCGCATGGCCCCGAATCATGTCGGGCGGATCCGGACGCTGGCCGATCAGGGTTTCTATGACGGCATCGTCTTCCACCGGGTGATCGCGGGCTTCATGGCCCAGACCGGGGACCCTACCGGGACCGGGATGAACGGCAGCGAGCTGCCGGACCTCGCCGGAGAGTTCAATTTCCGTCGCGGCGCTGACAGCGGTTTCGTCGCCATTCCGAACAGTGGCGAGGGCCTGCGCGGCATCTTCGGTTCCATGCCGGTGGTGACCCAGCCCGACGCCCAGATGTTCGTCACCGCGGACTTCAAGACCGCCGCCAACGGCCTGTTCTGTCCGGCGGTGGCCGGGATGGCGCGCTCGTCCGGCGCGAACAGCGCCAACAGCCAGTTCTTCCTGATGATGGATGAAAACGACAGCCTCAACAGCCTGTACACGACCTTCGGTCGGGTGGTTGTCGGTCTGGATGTGGTCAAGGCGTTGAAGACCGGCCCTGAGGCGACAGATGGCCAGGTCACCGACTCGCCGGATTCGATGACGCGGGTCCGCACGGCGGCGGCCCTGCCGGAGGGAGAACGCCCGGCGGTCCGGGTGTTGTTGCCCACGTCGGCGGCGTTTCAGGCCGAAGTCGAGCGGGTGCGCGCGGCGCGCGGGGTCCGTTTCAGCATCTGTGATTTGCAACCAGCCGCCGAACTGATCGACGGCTGAACATGTCCGCGGGAGGGGCGACCATGAGACGAGCGACTGCGATTCTGGCCGGACTGGCTGTCTGCGCCGGGGCCGGAATGGTCCAGGCCCAGGACGTCGGCGGGACACCGCCGGCGGTGGCTTCCCCAACTACAGCCGATGTTGTCACGGAATGGCGTACCGTTCCGGCGGCGAACCTGCTGATCATTGACACCAACCGGGGCCGGATCCTGCTCGAGATGGCACCGGAGCTTGCGCCCCTGCATGTCGAGCGAATCCGGCTGCTGGCGCGCGCGGGCTTTTTTGACGGCCTGACCTGGCATCGGGTGATCGACTGGTTCATGGCCCAGACCGGAGACCCGCTGGGCAATGGCGAGGGCCAGAGCCCCTATCCGGACCTGGCGGCCGAGTTCACCTTCCGTCGTGATGCGTCCGTACCCTTTACCGCGGTCGCCGCGCCCGCCGGGGCCCTGATCGGCTTCGTCCATTCCCTGCCGGTCCAGACCCAGCCGGATGCGGCCATGGCCCTGACCGGCGACGGCAAGGTGCACGGCTGGGGTCTGTACTGCCCGGGCGTGGCCGGCATGGCCCGCGACGAGGGCAATGACACGGCCAACAGCCAGTTCTTCCTGATGCGCCAGGCCTATCCGGCGCTCGACAAGCGTTACACGGTCTGGGGCACGGTGGTGTCCGGGCTGGACGTGGTCCGGGCGCTGAAGTCGGGTGAGGGCGACAACGGCATGGTCACGGAACCGGACCGAATGACCCGGGTCCGGATCGCTTCCGATCTGCCCGAGGTCGGGCGTCCGGTGGTGCGGGTGCTGAATACGGAGTCCGCTGGATTCCGGACCCTGGCCGACCAGGTGCGACAGGCGCGGGGTGCCGATTTCTCGGTCTGCGACATCACCCTGCCGGTTGATGTCTCCCAGGCTCAGGTCGTCGCCGGCGGCTGAGGCCGGCTACGGCCCCGGTTGCGGCGACGCCGGGACGGGCGACGATCCTCACGCATGCGCTGCAGCAGCAGGCCCTCACGCAGGCCGCGATCAGCCACCCGTACCCGTTCGCACGGCCAGGCCCGCTGGACCGCAGCCATGATGGCGGCTCCGGCCAGCACCAGGTCGGCCCTGTCCGGCCCGATACAGGCCTCGGCCGCGCGGCCGGCCCGGCCCAGACGCTGCAGGGTTTCGGTCGCCTGCTCGCAGTCGTCGCGCGACATCCAAAGGCCGTCGACCAGGCTGCGCTGGTAGCGGTCGAGACCGAGATGAATGCCCGCCAGGCTGGTGATGGCCCCCGAGGTGCCGACCATATGGGCCCGGCCGCCGGTAAACAGTGCGTGCAGACCGGGGTCGACGTCCGCCTGAGACAGAGCGACGCCCATGTCGACGACCATGGTCTCAAACCAGTGGTCGAGGCCGGACGCGGGTTCGGGATGGCGCTCGGCCAGGGTGACGACACCGATCGGGGCCGACATCCAGCCTACTGTGCGGAAGCGGCCGTCCTCGCGCCGTAGCCATGACAGTTCGGTGGACCCGCCCCCGACATCGACGACCAGAATGGCCTCGGCCTTGGAATCAAACAGATTGAGACAGCCCTCGACCGCCAGCCGGGCTTCCTCGACCGGATCAATGATGCGCAGGTGCAGGCCGGTGCCGACCCGGACACGTTCGATGAAGGCCAGACCATTGTCGGCCTCCCGGCAGGCGTGGGTGGCGACGGCGGACAGCCGGGTGGACTCCAGACCTTTGCGGGCGACCCGCTCGGCGCACAGGTTCAGCGCCTGATAGGCCCGTTCCATCGCGTCGTCGTCCAGCCGGCCGGTCCGCGACAGACCATCGCCGAGGCGGACGATGCGGCTGAAGGAATCGACCACATGGAAACCGTCACGCGACGGCCTCGCGATCAATAGCCGGCAATTGTTGGTCCCCAGGTCGAGCGCGCCATAGAGCGGCGCATCCCGGCCTGTTGCCCCGTGACCTTCAGGCCTTCGGGGCCGGGACCGGTCGTCGCGCCGTGCGGGCGCGCCGTCGATCTCCGGCATGGCCGAACTTTCAAATGGGCGGTCCAGAACGGCGCCCGTCCCGGTCATCGTAGTCCGGGGGAGTCGTCAGTGCCAAGCCAAACTGTCGCGAATATGAACAGGGACACGGGCATCCCGCTCAGGGGCGGGGGCGCAGGATGGGGCCATGATGAGTATCCAGACTGCCAAATTTGGCCTCGGCCAGATCGTCCGTCACCGCGACAATGCCTTTCGTGGCGTGGTCGTTGACGTCGACGCGACCTATGCTGGCCCGGCCGATGAGCCGAGCGCGGCCCAGGCAAACGAGCCCTTCTACCAAGTCTACGCCATCGGGGATGACAGTGGTTTCGTCGTCTACGCCGCCGAGGCCATGCTGGAAGCGGACGATGAGCTTGCTCGCCTGCCACCGGCTGACCAGGCGCGGATATTTCGCGTCGACGCCCGTGGCCACATGGCCCCGCGGACGCATCAGATTCATTGACCGCGCCGGTGACTGATGACGCCAACGGAGTGAAGGACTAGACTGGCTTCAGCCGTCGTCAGAGTTCAGTGCAGGAGCGCGTCCATGTCCGATTTCGAGCACGTCTTTGAGGCCCCGCCCGAAGGGGCAGCGGCCGACTGGACCATTCCCCAGGACTGGGACGCCTATACGGCTGTCGAGCACGGCACCTGGGACACCCTGTATGCGCGGCAGATGAAGGTCCTGCCGGGCCGGGCCTGCGATGTGTTCATGCAGGGGCTCAAGGCGCTGGACCTGAACACCGGTGGCATTCCCGATTTCGCGGTGATGAATCCCAAGCTGCAGGCTCTGACCGGCTGGACCGTGGTGTGCGTGCCGGGCCTTGTGCCGGACGAGGTCTTCTTTGACCACCTGGCCAACCGGCGCTTCCCGTCAGGCCAGTTCATCCGCAAGCCGGATCAGCTGGACTATCTGCAGGAACCCGACATCTTCCACGACGTGTTCGGCCATGTGCCGATGCTGAGTGACCCGGACTTCGCCGCCTATATGGAAGCCTACGGCAAGGGCGGACAGCGCGCCGCCGGAATGGGCATGCTGCCGAACCTGGCGCGCCTGTACTGGTACACGGTCGAGTTCGGCTTGATGCAGGACACCGACGGTTTGCGCATTTATGGCGCGGGGATCGTCTCTTCGGCGACCGAGAGTGTCTTTGCCCTTGAAGACCCATCGCCCAACCGGCTCGGTTTCGACCTCGAGCGGGTCATGAAGACCCTCTACCGGATCGACGATTTCCAGCAGGTCTATTTCGTCATCGACTCGATCGAGGCGCTGAAGGCCGAAACCCTGAAGGATTTCGGCCCCATCTATCAGCGGCTGAAGGGAGCGGAGGACATCGCCATCGACGCCATCCTGCCAGAGGATCAGCTCTTCACCCGTGGCACCCAGGCCTATGCGGCGCGGGGCGGGCGTTTCGCCGCCTGATCAATCCGCGTGGACGATCAGACTGGCCTTGCGGGTGTCGCGCATGAAGATGAAGACCAGCAGGGACACGCCGATCATGCCGGTGACGTACCAGTAAAAGGCGCTCTCCAGACCGATGTCCTTGAACCACAGGGCGGCGTATTCGGCAGTGCCGCCGAATACGGCATTGGCGATCGCATAGGGCAGGGCCACGCCGAGGGCCCGGATGTGGGCCGGGAACAGTTCGGCCTTCACCACGGCATTGATGGCGGTGTAGCCGCTGACAATGACCAGGGCGCTCATCGACAGGGCGAAGGCGACCAGCGGACTCTGGGCCGTCGACAGGGCGGTCATGATCGGCACGGTGAACAGCACCCCGCCGACGCCGAAGGCGATCATCACCGGGCGCCGGCCGATGCGGTCCGACAGGGCCCCGACCGCCGGCTGCAGCAGCATGAAGACGAACAGGGCGGCGGCGCTGATCTCGGTTGCCGTGGCCTTGCTGAAGCCGCTCGTGTTGACGAGGAATTTCTGCAGGTAGGTGGTGTAGGTATAGAAGGCCAGCGTGCCACCGGCGGTCAGGCCCAGCACCAGCAGGGCTTCCTTCGGGTGTCTCAGCACCAGCAGCAGGGCGCTGGATTTCGGTGTTTCGGCGGTGTCGGTGGCGATGAAGGCTTGGGTCTCGTCCAGCCGGCGGCGCAGCCAGAACACGATGACCGCCAGGGCTGCCCCGACGAAGAAGGGCACGCGCCAGCCCCAGGCGGCCAGCTGGTCGGGGGTCAGGGTCTTCTGCAGGCCGATCAGCAGCATCAGGGCCAGCAGCTGGCCCGAGATCAGGGTGACGTACTGGAAGCTGGACCAGAAACCGCGGTGTTTAGCCGTGGCCATCTCCGACAGATAGGTGGCCGAGGAGCCGTATTCGCCGCCGACGCTGAGGCCCTGGATCATTCGCGCCAGCAGCAGCAGGGCCGGAGCCCCCAGGCCGATGGTGGCATAGCCGGGGGTGCAGGCGATGATCAGGCTGCCGGTGCACATCAGGCTGACCGACAGGGTCAGCCCGGCCTTGCGTCCGCGCCGGTCGGCATAGATGCCCATTATCCAGGCCCCGATCGGCCGCATCAGGAAGCCGACGGCAAACACGGCCGCCGCCTTCAGCAGGGTCGCCGTGTCGTCACCCTCGGGGAAGAAGACCGGGGCGAAATAGAGGGCAAAGGCCGAATAGGCGAACCAGTCAAACCATTCGACCAGATTGCCGGCCGAACCGCCGATGATGTTGCGCAGGCGGCGGGCAGGAGTCATGGCGACGCTCATCGGCGGGGGGCCAGGGTGGGCCAGCCGGTCCAGGTCCCGAACGCATAGGCGACGCCATAGACGAGCACAATCAACGAGCTCCACAGCACGAAGGGCTCGACTGCGCCCCTGTTGATCACCAGCGCCGGGATCAACACCAGTCCGCGCAGCAGGTAGATGGCGGAGATCACGATCAGTCCGGTACGCAGTAACGGCAGTCGGGGGAGAAGGCCCGCGCCGGAAAAGGCGTAGGCCGCCCAGATGGCGAGGACCGCGGCGATCCCCAGCGTGATCAGGGTTGGTGTTATTGAGCCCTGTTCGGCCAGGGTGGCCATGCCTTCACCCGCGCCGAAGAACCGGTACCAGGCGGGACCGCCGATGATGCAGGCGATATGCAGCAGCGCGGCGGCGACGCTCAACAGGCCGCCGGCGACGAGCGCGGGATTGCGGGCCCGGGTCATGCGACCTCTCCACCGTGCGGGCGGGCCAGTAGCCGCATCGCCACGGCCAGGGCGAAGACGGCCAGGGCGATCTCGACGACCCGCTGGGCTGCGCCATACCATTCGAAACCGGGGTGCAGCAGCCAGATGGCGGCGGCGGCGGGGATGCCGCAGGCTAGACCCAGCGGATACAGAATGCGGTCCCGGGGCCAGCGGCGCGCGGCCAGGGCGATCAGGCTTACCCCGGCGATCCCGGCCAGATAGCCGATCCCGCCGAACACATCGTGCAGCACGGCGGACGGGGTCGGGTCGGTCAGGCTGCACTCGAAGGCACAGGGAAAGACCCCGCCGAACATCAGGCCCACGCCGTTGAGGGCGCTGAGGCCGAATCCGGCCGTGGACAGCAGGGAGCGCGGAAACAGGCCGATGCACAGCAGCCAGAACAGCGTCAGCAACACGCCCGAGACGATGAAGCCTGCGCTGACCGCCGGACCGGTCACGACGCCGGTCGCGCCCATCTCACTGATGAATTGGGTCAGGTGGTCATAGTCGGGATAGACCAGCCCCCCGGCCACGGTCAGCACCACAAGGATCAGGACGCTGAGGAGGGCGCAGCCGAAGGCCAGATTTCTGATCACGCTGGAATTCCCCCGTCCCGGTGCGGTGACGCTAGCCGGGTTTCAGCGGCCCGCCAAATCGCGCATCAGCCGCGCTGGAACGGATAGAAGCCGGCCCCCAGGTCGAGGATGCCGGTCAGCTCATCCAGCGCGGCGCGGCTTTCGATCAGCAGTTGCGGATCGGCAAGGTCGGCGGGGCGCAGGGCCTCGCGGTACCAGCGTCCGGCCCAGGTCGACAGGCGGGCGTGCAGGGCGTCGGTCAGCCGCATGGCCGGATTGGCCGCGGCCTGTTCGGCCTCGGTCAGCACCACACGCAGGCGCAGGCAGGCTGGGCCGCCGCCGTTGCGCATAGACTGACGCACATCGACATAGCGAACCGACCCGATCGGGCCGTTGGAGGCGGCCAGAGCCTCGGCCACCGCGTGACTGCGCGGGTTGTCGCGGGTCTCGGTCGGGCAGATCAGGGTCAGTCGATCCTCGCCGGGAATCTGCACCAGCATGGAGTTGAACAGATAGCTGGAGATGGCGTCGGCCAGCGGCAGGTCGGCGTTGGAGACTTCAACGAACTGCGGCTCGAACAGGCCGTCGGCGGCGGCGCGGATCGCGGCCTTGGTGCCCGCCGTGTCCTCAAAGGCCAGTTCGTGGAAGAACAGGGTGTCCAGCGCCCCGACGCAGACCACGTCATTGTGGAAGGTGCCGCCGGCGATGGCAGCGCGCGACTGGCGCGGGAAGACCGGCCGGGCGGCCTGATGGCGGCGGGCAATGGCCTGACTGGCCTCATGCGTCTGGCGCGCCGGAAAGGCGTCGGCCCACGGCTCGAAGGCCTCGCGACCCCAGACCAGCAGATTGACCCCGGGCGCGCCATGCTCGGCGCACAGGCGGACGTGGTTGGCGGCCCCCTCGTCCGCCAGATGGGCCACGGCGGGCAGGGCGTCATGGACCGCGAACCGGGCTGGGTCGGGGAACAGGGCGTCCAGCGCCCGTTTGGTCTGCTGGTGCTCCAGCGAGCGGTGCAGGTTGGTGTGCAGATTGGCCGGGGTGAAATGGACCCGGCCGTCGGCGGCGTCGGCGCTGGGCGTCACGGTCGCGGCATTGGCGGCCCACATCGGTGAGGCTGAACAGGCGGCGGCGGCGAACGACGGCGCCGTCTCCCATGCAGCCTCCAGCACGGAGGCGTCGCTGCCGGTGAAGCCGAGGCTGCGCAGGAAGGCGATGTCGGGCCGTTCGTGCGGCGGCAGGACGTATTGCGGCAGGCCGAGGTCGGCCAGGGTCTTCATCTTGTCGAGCCCCTGCAGCACCGCCGCGCGCGGGTTCGAGGCCTCGCCCTTGTTCAGGCTGGAGGCCAGATTGCCGGGGCTCAGGCCCGCATAGGAATGAGTCGGACCGATCAAGCCGTCGGCATTGGCTTCGACGGCGTGTGTCACCCGCGCAGGCCCTTGATCTCACCCTCGATGTTCCTGACCGCCCCGGCCTCGAAACTGGCAACCGGATAGGCGCAGTAGTCGGCGGCGTAGTAGGCGCTGGGGCGGTGGTTGCCGCTGGCCCCCAGGCCGCCGAACGGCATGTTGCCGGCGGCCCCGGTGGTCGGGCGGTTGAAATTCACAACGCCCGCGCGGATGCGGCGGATGAAATGGTCCCAGTTGGCCGGGTTGTCGCTGACCAGACCGGCGCTGAGGCCGTAGCGGGTGGCGTTGGCCTCGGCGATGGCGGCGTCGAAACTGGCGGCGCGGGTCACCGACAGGAAGGGGGCGAACATCTCCTCGTCCGGCACGGTCACGCCGGTGACCTCGATGATGGCCGGTTTGACGAAGGCCCCCGGCAGATTGTCGACCGGGCCCGAGGCGCGGATGACCCTGGCCCCGGCGGCGATGCGTTGCTGCAGGGCGGACAGGGCGGCCTCGGCGGCCTTGGGCGAGATCAGCGGGCCGCCATAGGGTTCGGACGGGCTGTTCCACGGGGCGAAGACCAGCCGGTCGACCAGGGCGGCGACGGCCTCGATGATGGCGTCGCCCTGCGGGCCCTCGGGCACGATCAGGCGGCGGGCGCATGAACAGCGCTGGCCGGTGGTGATGAATGCCGACTGGACCACGATCCCGGCCACGGCCTCGGCGTCAGCCGCGTCCCAGACCACCAGCGGATTGTTGCCGCCCAGTTCGAGGGCGAGGATCACGTGCGGATCCTCGGCGAATTTGCGCCGGAAATGCGCGCCCGCCGCGCCCGAGCCGGTGAACATCAGCGCGTCGATCGGCTGGTCCAGCAGGGCCGCGCCGGTGTCGCGCGCGCCCTGGATCAGGTTGAATACGCCGGTCGGCAGGTCGGCCTCGGCCAGGCATTCGGCCATCAGCTGGCCGGTGTGCGGCGTTTCTTCCGACGGTTTGAACACCACAGTGTCACCGGCCAGCAGGGCCGGGACGATATGGCCGTTGGGCAGGTGGCCGGGGAAGTTGAACGGGCCGAGTACCGCAGCGACGCCGTGCGGCCGGTGGCGCAGGGTGGCGGTGCCGAACGGGGTCTCGGCCGTGCGTTCACCGGTGCGTTCGTCATAGGCCTTGATCGACAGGTCGACCTTGCCGGCCATCGAGCCCAGTTCGGCGGTGGTCTCCCACAGGGCCTTGCCGGTCTCGCGGCTGATGGCCTCGGCCATGGCCGGGGCCCGGGCCTTCAGCGCCGTCTGATAGCGTTTGACCGCATCGATCCGGTCCTGACGCGGGCGGTCGGCCCAGTCGGGGAAGGCGGTCCGGGCCGCGCTCACGGCGGCGGCGACCTGTTCACCGGTGGCGGCGGGGCCTTCCCAGACGGTGTCGCCGGTGGCGGGATCGATCGAGGTGAAACGGGTCATGGGACTGCTCATTTTTCTGGGGCCTAGGCCTTCACACGCACGACATCGCCCGCCTTGACCCGCAGGGCGTCGGCGGTTTCGGCGGACAGGGTGGCGACATCCCCCTCGATGCCAACCTTCTGGCGCACGGCGCGGAAGGCGATGACCGAGCCGGTCGAGATCAGCGACGGCAGTTCGGCTTCGACATGATCGGCGATGGCCACGGTCATCGGTCGGGCGTCGCGTACGGTGCGGATGTTGTCGCGGCCGCAGGCCACGGTCGGCCCGGCGTCGAAGATGTCGACCAGGCCGTTGGGGCGGAAGCCTTCGCTCTCCAGCAGGGCCATGGCCGGCACCCCTTGCGGATGGACCTTGGCGATCACGGCCCGGGCCGGTTCCGGCAGCAGTTCAATGTAGATCGGGTGGCGCGGAGCCAGGTCGAGGATGAACTGCTTGTCGGTCGAGCCGGTCATCATGTCGGCTTCGTCGAACGGCATCGGGAAGAATTTGTGGGCCACATGGTCCCAGAACGGGCAGCCGCCGTCGGGGGTGAAGACCCCGCGCAGCTCGGCCAGGACGTTCTCGTGGAATAGCTCGGGCTGGGCCCCGATCAGCATGTAGCGGGACTGGCTGAGCAGGCGGCCGGCCCCGCCCTTGCGGCGGTCAGCCTTGAGGAACAGCGAGCCGACCTCGGACCAGCCGGTGCATTCATTGACCAGCACCAGGGTCTGGTGATCCAGCTTGACGTCGACCGAGGGGGACGACTGGGTATTGGTCACGACCCGGAACGAGAAGAAGGGCCGGTTCAGCCCGACCGCCGCCTTGACCGAGCCGATGCCGTCGATCTCGCCAGTGTCGGTCTCTTCCAGCATGACCGTGTACCAGCAGGCCTCGGGCTTCAGCTTGCCCGAGAAGCTGTCGCGGCTGACGTCGAGGCGTTCCGACAGCTGGTCGGGGTCCTCGGGCAGGCTGGTGAAGCCAGGTCCGCTGAGGATGGCCAGTTCAAGCAGGTGGTCGAGGTCGGCCGGGCCGGCGGGGCGCACAACAAGCATGGATTTACATCGTCTCCAGACGCAGGGCCTTCAGCCGCTCGGCGTCGATCTCGCCCGAGGCGATCTTGCACAGAATCAGGGTGCTCAACTGGGCCCGTTCCACGAAACTGTCAGGCCAGGCGAACTCCTGGTCCGAGTGAATGTCGCCGCCGCGGACGCCCAGGGTGTCGATATTGGGCAGGCCCGCCGCGTGCAGGTTGTTGCCCTCGCAGACGCCACCCGACGACGACCACGCGATCGGCTGGCCCAGCAGGGCACCGGCCTCGCGTACAGCCTCGAACAGGGCGGCCTGGGACTCGTCCATCGGCTTGGGCGGGCGGGTGAAACCGCCGTGCAGGTCCAGGGTCAGGCCGGCGAACGGCGGGGTGGCGGCGATTTCCTTGACCGCGGCCAGGGTCCAGTCGGCAGCGGCCTTGTCCGGCACCCGGACGTTGAAGCGGACCACGGCATTGTCGGCGACAACGTTCAGCGGCGCACCGCCCGAGATCCTGGCGACATTGACAGTGACGCCCTCGTGCCGGCCGTTCAGGGCGTGCAGGGCAGCGGCGATAATGGCGGCCCCGGCCACGGCATTGGCTCCCTCATGGAAGGCGCGTCCGGCGTGGGCGGCCTTGCCCGAGACGATCAGGTGGAAGTTTCCACTGCCCTTGCGGGCCCCCGCCATGGAGCCGTCGGACATGGCCGGCTCATAGGTCAGGCCGACATGGCCCCGCGCGCCCAGTTCGGCCAGCAGCGGGGCCGAGGCCGGCGAGCCGATCTCCTCGTCCGGGGACAGCAGCACGGTCCAGCCGATGCGATCACGGTCGGGATGGGTCTCGAAGGCCTCCAGTGCGGCCAGCATGACCGAGATGCCGCCCTTCATGTCGGCGACGCCGGGTCCGTTGAGGGCTCCATCAGCGCGGGTCACGACGGTCTGGAAGGCGCTGTCGACCGGGAAGACGGTGTCATAGTGGCCGGTCAGGACGATCTGGACCGGAGCCTTCGGGCGGCAAATGATCTTCAGGGCGTCGGCATGGGCTTCGGTGCGCACCGAGCCGTCGTCACCGACGGTGGTCGAGCCCTTGGTCGGGATGCGGACCACCTCGGCCGGCAGGGTCCGGGCTTCAGCCTCCAGCACCGTCAGCATGGCGTTCAGACCGTCAGCATTGCGACTGCCGGAGTTGATCGCCGCCCAGGCGATCGTGCGCCCGATGATCGCGGTTTCGCGCGCTGCGACATGGTCGAGCGCGGCCTGGTCGTGGGGGAGAATTTGCATGCGCGCGGACACTAGCGGGAGAGAAGCCAAAGGTGAAGGTGAAGTCTCCGCATCTGGGCTCTTCGGTTTCCTGACAATGCGCGCTAGCGTTGCGATTAACGAGGGAGGAATTTTGAATGACAAACTGGATCAAGGCCGCGAATCCGCTGGCGACCACCGTCGGCGTGGACGAGGCCAGGGCCGCGGCACGGATGAGCTCCGTGGCGCTTTGGCTGACGGCAGCGAAGGATGTGGTCTTGCTGGTGGCGCTTCTTGGATCAATCCCGCAGGCCAGCGCGGCGACGACCTCGACCGGGTCCAACGTGGCGACCATGACGCTGGCCATTCTGGGGGTGTCAGCCCTGGTGCAAATCGCTGCTGGTCTGTTTCAGTGGGTGCGTCCCGGGACAATGATTCCGATAATCGCCGGTATGCTGACGGCCTACGCCCTGTACGAGGCCGGCATGAAGATGGCGGGCGGTGCGAGCGCCCTGGCCGTCATCAGCGTGGTGGTGATGGTTCTGGCCCTGATCCTTCATATTGCGGGAACGCGCGGCGCCGCAGCCCTCGAGAAGACGCAGAAGCCCGCCTGACTCACTCCCGGTTGGGGCGACGGTCCGTATCGGCCGTGCCCGGAACCCTGGATTGGCGACGCCAGCGAATCGACAGGCTGGCGTCGCCCTCTCCGCCGAACTGGGAGCTGATGGCCAGGTTGCGCCGCACCTGCCACTCGACATTGACGGCCGCGCCGCCTTCACCGCCCCCGATGATCTCCAGATAGACGTCATCCGAGATGTAGCGCCCGCCGGCGACGGTCAGGGCCGAGGCTTCGCCGCCGAACGACAGCCGGTCCAGACCGGCCAGTTCGCGCAGGTTACCGATCACATCGAAACCGCCACCGCCGGCCAGAGAAGCCACACCTGACGCCAGCTGGGCCGCCTCGAACGGCGACAGCTGCGAGGCCGACCGCCCGAACAGGACCTGGGACAGGATCTCGTCCTGGGGCAGGGACGGGGTTGAGGTCAGGGCGATCTTCGGCGACTCGGCCGTGCCGGTGACCCGGATCGTGGCCGTAAGGGCCGGATCGTCGCGTTCTGCCGACAGGTTCAGCCGGATTCGGGCCGGATCGGTCGACAGGCTGACGGTGCCCTGATCGTCGAAGACGAACCGTTTGCCGGCGAACTCATAGTCACCGCGGATCACGCTGGCGTTGCCGGTCAGGATCGGTCGGGCGATGGAGCCGGTGACCCGGGCATCCACGCTCATGGCCACGTTCAGGCCGCGTCCGACGACCACGATGTCGCCGCCGCGTGAGCGCAGGGCGATGTCGAGCCCGATCTGTACACCGCGTGAGCTGACCTGGTCGTCGGTGACCGGATCGCCGCCGGGTCGATTGATTTCGACCACGTCCATGCGGACAATTCCGGTCGAGCCGGGCAGTTTGGCCTCGATCCGCGCCTCGTCGATATCCATCTGGCCCGTCAGTTGCACCTTGCCGTCGGCGGCGCGCGTGACCGTCAATGGGCCCGTGGCGCGGGCCCTGGCGATATCGTTGTCGATAATGCGGAACCGGGTCAGGGCCAGCTGGAAGCTGGAAGCGGAGCCCTGACGCAGGCCGATGCGGCCATCACCGGTGACCGTACCTCCGGATCCGTCACCGGCATTGAAGGTCTGGATCAGGGCCGTGGTGTCGTCGAAACGGCTGGCCAGGGTCATGTTGGCCAGACGCACGCCGGTGGTGGTGTCGCGGAAGGTACCCTCTGTCAGGTCCAGACGTCCGTTCAGCCGGGGTTCGTTCAGGCTACCGGCCAGGGTGGCATTGGCATTGATCTGCCCGGCCAGCGACCGCTCGCCACCCAGCAGCAGGTCCCAGATCGGTTGGATCTGGCCCTGGATCGACACCGTGCCGGCCATGGGCCGGGTGCGGGCCACGGCCAATCGCAGCGGCGCAGCCGAGGCGACGACCGGCAGGGTCATGTCGACCAGCGCGGTCACCGCATCCTCGTCGCGGACGTCGGCCTTGATGCTCAGGCTGTTGTCGACCAGCAGGGCATTGAGCGTGCCGTCGATGGACAGGCCCCGCGGGGCGTCGATGCTGCGCACATCCTGCAATGTGACATTGGCCGAGCCGGACAGGTCGTCGCCTGTCCCGCGCAGGGCTACGCGACCGGTCACGCGTCCGCGCATGTCCGGGGCGAGTGAGCCGAGCTCGACGCTGGTCAGATCGGCCTGGAAGATGGCGGCCCGGGAGTCCTGGCGCAGTTCGCCCAGCAGCACGCCGCCGCCGACCCCGACATCCAGCCGGATCAGGCGGCCATCACCGGACAGGGCGATCACGGCCGGATTACGGGTGCTGAAGGCGATGTCACGCACCCGGCCGCCGCCGCGCAGGACGACGGTCTGGGCGTCGGTCTGGCGCGAATAGGTGCCTCCGCCGTTGAACTGGACCGGAATGTTCCCGCCCACATCGGCCGACAGGGTGAAGGGCAGGCTGGCCAGGGTACCGGTGCCGTTCAGGTCGAAGGTACGAAGCACATAGCTGGAGCCGACCAGCCGCACATTGCGGCCGCTGACATTGACGATGGCGGCGCTGGCCGAGGCCTGGCCGCTGTCTTCCGTCAGACGGATACGCCCGTCAGCGGTGCCACTGGCAAGGAAGGCCCCAGGGCGGGCGGTGAAGGTCAGGTCGGCGCTGGACGGTACGCGGCTGGACAGGCCGATCGCACCCTGGGCAGCGAGCCCGCCCGCGTTCAGGTCGACGTCGGTCAGGCGGATGCGATCGCCGCCCAGGAAGAAATTGCCCGAGGCCGTCGCCGGCCCGTATTTGGATCCGGCGGTGATGGCGAGCCGGCCGTCGGACGCGTCGTCACCCCGGCGGAAGCTGAGGATCAGATCGGCTGCGGTCAGGTTCAGCGGACCCGCAGCGACGCTGTCGAAATGGGCGCGCAGGTCGGCCAGTGGATTGGCCAGCGTGCCGGTCAGGGCTCCGTCGCCGGTCATGGTTCCATCGACCTCGATCGGGCCGACACCGAATGGGCCCTCGGCGGTCCAGTCCAGCGCCAGCCGCATGCGGCCGTCGCCCTCGATCAAGCCGCGCGCGCTCGCCCGGCCGGCAGCCCCGGTCAGGCGGGCGGGTTCGATCTCCAGCTTGCCGGACTTGAAGCTCCCGTCCAGCTGCAATCGCGGCGTCGTGCCTAGCAGGCGATCCAGTTCCGCCATTCCGGTGGTTAGTCGCTGACCCCGGGCGTCAACGGTCAGACGCCAGGGATCGCCCGGCCGGCGGGCAATCGCAGTGACCGCGCCGCCGAGCGAGCCGCCCGCACCGGTGCGCAGTCGCGCCAGGTCGGTGATGGTGGCGCGGCCCCGGAAACTCAGCGCTCCACCCAGGTTCCGACCACCGGTGCCGCTGATTTCCAGAGCCTGCCCCTTGGCTTCGATCTGTTCCAGCAGGACCGCGCCGTCGATCGAGCGGGTGGCCTTCAGCTGGACCCGGGGCGTGGCCCCCAGCAGGGTCCCGATCACGCCGGCGGAGGACCCGCCGGTGGCGGTCAGGTCAGTGTCGACGGTGTAACGACCGTTGCGAGCCTGGATGTCCAGCGGACCGGCCACACGGGCGGCGCGGTAACTGATCAGGTCCGTGGCCGTCAGCGACGCTGCGCCGTCCAGCGTCCAGACCGAGGCGGTGCCCTTGAACACACCGGTCCAGGCCGCCGGTCCGGCGATCGGACGGTTCAGCATGCGACTCAGCGACGGCGTCGAGACCTCCACCCGGATTCCATCGGGGGCGCTGCGGTCGCTCAGCCGGATCATGCCGCGGGCGTGGGAGTTGATATTGTCGGCCTGCAATCGCCAGGCGATGCCCTGATAGCCGTCGCGACCGGTGTCGGGCACGGCCGCGAAACCGAACCGCGCCTTGCGGCCGATGCGGCTGATGAAGGGTTGCAGCAGGTCCGAGCCGGAAAAATCGACGAAGCCGCCGATCCTGGCCCCGTCCTTGCCGTACCGACCCTTGACGATCAGGGGGGTGAAATCGCCGGTGCGCACCAGGGCGTCGACGATCTCGCCGTTGACGACCGCGGTAGCTGAAAACGGCTGGTCCGGCGAATAGCCCAGCGCACCGGCGATCGGACCGCCGCGGGCCTCGCTGGCGCGCAGATTGACGCGCATATCCTCGATCTTGCCGCCGAAGGTCGCGGTCAGGCGCAGGAAATCGCCCTCGCGGCTGTTGCTCAGGGCGTTGACGGTGGCCGTTTTGGTCCCGGTGCGTGGGATGTCGGCCTCGCCGGTCAGCTTCCAGCGACCGTACTCCTTGCTGAAGTCTTCCAGCAGTTCCACGTCGGCGCGGAAGGAATCGATGTCGATGGCCAACGGGGTGGGGCCGGGCGGCTCCAGCGAGGGTTCGACCTCGGGGCGGCGGATCAGGCGGATGACATCGGCGGTTATCGTCGTCGCGTGAAAGCGGCGGCCGACCAGTGCCCAGTAGGACCAGTCGACGTGGACGTTGCGAGCCTCAAGCCAGACGCCCTTGGCGTCGGTGACCGTAACGCGATCAACGGTGAAGTCGTCGAACAGGTCGCCCCGGACCCCCTCGACGTTGAGACGGCCGAACCGGCCGATCTTCTGGCCCGAGGCAAAGGTCGTGACCAGATCCCGACCGGAGTCAGACAACAGGTACATGCGACCACCGACCAGTCCGAGCACCAGCAGGGCCAGCAGGACAGCGGTGGTGATGCCGCCGAAAAAGGCCAGCGCCTGCAGCCGCGTGCGCTTCTTCCGGGCAGTTTCAGCCGGGGTGTCCGGGACCGCGGGCGGGTCGTTTTCCGGGGGAGGGGACTCGGTCAAAACGCCTGACCGATGCTGACATAGACCTGGAAGTTGGCGTCACCCTCGCGTTTGTCGAGCGGGAAGGCGATGTCGGCGCGGATCGGGCCGAATGGCAATTTGTAGCGGACGCCGAGACCGGCCCCGTAGCGCAGGTTGGAGACGTTCGGCGTCGGCTGGAAACCAATAGAGCCGGCGTCAAGGAAGACCACGGCCCCGAAGCCGCGACCAATGTCCTGACGCAACTCCACCGAGGTCTCGAACAGGGACAGGCCGCCGCGCGGGGTGTTGTCCGGCAACCGGGGTCCGACCCCCTGATAGGTGAAGCCGCGCACCGATCCACCGCCACCCGAATAAAACAGGCGATCGGACGGTACCGACAGTTCGTTTCCACCGAGGATCGAGCCGAGCCGGAGACGGCCGGCCAGGACCGTCTTGCCGCCGTCCCGGAGCGGCAGGTAGCCGGAGACCTGACTTTCGCTGCGCAGGAAGGCAGCTTTCGCCTCGCCACTCACGGCGGTTGGCTGGGCGGACAGGCTCATTCGCCAACCTTGGGTCGGATCCAGCGGGTCGTTGGATCGGTCGATATAGGCATTGGTACGCCCGGTCAGGATCACCAGGTCGCGATTGAAATTGATCGGGGAGTTTGTCAGCGGATCGTAGCGGTTCTCATCATAGTTGCCGGCGTCGATGCCCAGGCCGTAGCTGATCCATGAGGTTCGACCGAGTCGCTGGCGCAGGTCGGCGGCCAGGGTGAGCGCGGTGCGCCGGTAGGCATCGGTGTCCTCGTTGACCAGGGCTGCGGACAGGGCCAGCGTCCGGCCGGGACGCCGCCAATGGGGCAGGCTGAGATCGGCCCCGATGCGGCTGTTGATATTGGCCAGTCGGGCCTGGTAGCGCAGGGTGTCGGCGCGCCCGAACCGGTTGTAGTGGGTCCAGATCACGTCGACGCCCGACCCTTCGGCAGTCGAAAAGGTAGCGCCGGCTTCAAGGATGCGGCGGGGGCGGTCGGTCAGGGTGACGATGATCGGGCGCAGGCCATCCTCATTGATCTGGTCTTGTGGGGATAGGGCGACACCCACGCCGTCGTAGACGCCGGTTTCGAGCAGGCGTCGCTCCAGCTCGGCGACCTTGTCGGGATCGTAGCGGTCGCCTTCGGTCCAGGGGGTCAGGCCGACGACCCAGGCGGGATTGGTCGGGCCGCGGGTTTCCAGCCGGACGCCGTCCAGCCGCACCAGCCGTCCGGCCTGGATGCGGAACTCCGGATCGACGGTAAAGCTCTCATGGTCGACGACGACCCGGCGGGGCTGCGTGCTGGCGTCGGCATAGCCGCGACGGGTCAGCCCGGCGATGACCCGTCCCTCGGCAGCGATGACATCGACCGCGCGTCCGGGTTCGCCTGCCGTGAGGCCGGCCTCGCTGGTTACCGCCGCGCCGGTTTCCGGGTCGGGGGCCGGGTCGACCCACAGAATGGTGGGTTCTGTCAGCAGGAACCGCTGTCCCGGCTGGATGTCGATGATGGCGACGGGGTTTTCATCGCCCTCGACCACATCCTGGATGGTCGATTGGTAGTAGCCCTCGGAGCGCAGCAGGGCGTCGGCGGCCTCGACCGCGCCACGCGCCCGGCGACGGGCCTCGAAACGACTGTCGGCGGGGGCATCGACCTCGCCGATGGCGCGTTCCAGCTGGCTGCGCAGCGCGCTGTCCAGTTCGCCCCGAATCTGGGCCCGGGGTTCGGCCGCCGCTGTGGCTGCCCAGCTCAACCAGAGCACAAGCCCGGTGAGGAATAGATTGGGCCTGGGCGTCAAACTCGAACCTTCGACAACGTCAGTCGGGAGAGACCGGGAGCAGGCAGGCGCGCCGGGTCGGGTCCCGCCATCGCATCAGCCTGTGGCGCTCCCGTGGCGGAACCGCAGACCATCAACTCAGTAGAACAGGGTTTCGCTTTCCGGACGGACCGTTTCAGCGGAGCTTCGCTTCTCGGGCGGAATAGTCGAGTAATCCACCGGCGGCGTGTCTGTGGCCGACGGTGTGGCAGTCGGAACCGGAATTTCTTCGGTCATCGGCGCGACCGGCGCTTCTTCCGGCAGCGGCTCGGACGCTTCGTATTCGTCGTTGGGCCCCGGGTTGTCGCAACCACTCAGAACCGCGGCGGCTCCAAACATGGCCGCCAGAATCAAACGCTTCATCAGATGTCTCCCCAGGCTCAGAAGCTTAACGCAAAGCCAGCCAACGGCGTTCCATAACCGGGATCGTGGCAGCGGTCATCCCGGCCAGCAACCAATCCTTCTCCAATTGGTGATTTGATTGAACGGTGGGGAGAAATGAATGACAGCGTCCGCATGTGCCACCGTTGCCCAGGTCCGCTTCAGGGAGCTGAAGTCCCGTATCGGGCTGGCTGCCTTCATCGGCGTGGCGGCCTGGGTCATGGTCCCCTCGGCCTGGCCGTTGTGGTGGTTTCTCGCCGTGGTCGCCACCCAGTTCCTGGACGAGGCAGTCTTTCGTCCGATCCGGCTGAATCCCGAGATGCCTGTCAGCAAGGCCTATGAGGCGCTGTACTATGCGGTGACGGTCCTGGCGGTCGTCGTCTACGCCGGAATATCCGCCTTCCTCTGGTTCAATGGGGGCGAGGTCGGAAAAATCTTCGCCATGGTCCAGTGTACGGGCGGGCTGCTGCACGTCAGCCTCCACATGTACCATGACCGCCGAATGCTGTTTTCCGCGGTGACGCCCCATGCCGCCTATTTTCTTGGACTGCCCCTGATCGGGGCGTTTCAGAGCCAGAACTGGATCGAGCTGCTCGTGCCGGTCGGGGGCCTGCTCTACCTCGCGCACCTGGTCGTAGCCGTACGACAGAGCTCGGCGACCAACCAGGTATTACGCGAGGCCAAGCGAGAGGCGGACGAGCAGCGGCAAAATGCCGAGGTCGCCAGTGCCGCCAAGTCCGATTTCCTGGCCGTGGTCAGTCATGAGATCCGCACGCCGATGAATGCGGTGATCTCGGCCGGAAACCTGCTGCGTCGTACCCGGCTGAGCAAGCCGCAGAAGACCCACGTCTCGATGCTGACCGATGCCGGCGATGTGCTGATGGGCCTGCTTAACGATGTGCTGGACTTCTCGAAGATCGAGGCCGGCAAGATGCAGATGGAAGCCGCCGAAATGGACGTTCGCGAACGGCTGACGTCGCTGAAACGCCTGTGGGAGCCCCGGGCGAAGGCCAATGGCGTCACGCTGAAGGTCGTCGTTGCCGGTGATGTGCCGGACTGCCTGAAGACCGACCCGCTACGGTTCCAGCAGATCCTGTTCAATCTGATGTCCAACGCCGTCAAATTTACCGCCGAGGGCGAAATCCGGGTTTCGGCCGACTGGGACGAGGCGACCGGACATTTGCGTGTCGCCGTGCGCGACAGTGGCTGTGGCATCCCGCCCGACCGGCTGGTCGAGGTGTTCAACAGTTTCGAACAGGCTGACATCGGCACCACGCGCCGCTTCGGGGGCACCGGCCTGGGCCTGGCGATCAGCCGGCGACTGGCTGAGCTCATGGGGGGCAGCCTGATCGTCGACAGTGTTGAGGGCGAGGGGGCGACCTTCACCCTGGCCCTGCCGGTCGAGGTCATGACGCGCTCGGCCCCGGCCGAGGCTTCGCTTTTGCCCGAAGTCGAGGGCGGATCGCTGGCCGGCCGGTCGATCCTGGCGGCCGAGGATCATGCCGTGAACCGGCAGATCCTGACCCTGCTGCTGGAGCCGCACGGTTGCCGGCTGACCCTGGTGGAGAATGGCGCCCTGGCAGTCGAGGCGGCGGCGGTCGAACGCTTTGACGCCGTCCTGATGGATATGCAGATGCCGGTGATGGACGGCATCGAGGCCAGTCTTCGGCTGCGTCAGGCGGGGATCAATCGGGACACGCCGATCATCGCCCTGACCGCCAACGCCATGGACACGCACCGCGACGCCTGGCAGGCGGCAGGCGTTGATGTCTTCCTGACCAAGCCGATCGACCCGGCGGCGCTGGCGGCAGCCCTGCTGGAGGCCTGTATCAGCGAGCGGAAAGCACCGCCTGAGGCGGGAATCGCGGTCGCCTAGGCAACTCCGGTCCAGGCGGTCAGGGCGGCGTCCAGCGACAGATCTGCAGGCCGGGCGACCGGCGCGGGCGAGCTTGCGTCGAACCGCGGCGCAGGTCCGGGCTGAACCGGCGATCCGCCGAAGGTGGCGCGGGCCTGATTGTGCGGATGGGACGGGGCCTCGGCCAGACTGAGGACCGGGGTGACGCAGGCGTCGGTCCCGGCGAAACGTGCGGCCCAGTCGTCGCGGTCGCGGGCCGCGAACAGGGCCTCGAACCGGGCATGCAGGGCGGGCCAGCCGGCCATGTCGTACTGCGGGGCCTCATCCGCCGTCAGGCCGAGACCGGCGATCAGGGCGGCGTAAAACTGCGGCTCCAGCGCGCCGACGGCGACGAAGCGTCCGTCGGCGCAGGTGTAGCAGCGATAGAAGGGGGCCCCGCCGTCCAGCAGATTGGCCCCGCGGGTGTCACTCCACAGGCCGCGGGCCTGCAGGGCGTAGAACAGGCTCATCAGCAGGGCCGAGCCGTCGGTCATGGCGGCGTCGACGACCCGGCCGCGGCCGGTGGCCTTCGCCTCCAGTAGGGCGGCCAGCACCCCGACCACGACCAGCATGGCCCCGCCGCCATAGTCGCCGACCAGGTTCAGCGGCGGGCGCGGTGGGCGATCGGGCTCGCCGGTCGCGTGCAGGGCTCCGCTCAGGGCGATGTAGTTGAGGTCATGGCCGACCTGTTGCGCCATCGGCCCGGTCTGGCCCCAGCCGGTCACACGGCCATAGACGAGGCGGGGATTGGCAGTGGCGCAGGCCGCGGGGCCCAGGCCCAGCCGCTCCATCACGCCCGGCCGAAAGCCCTCGATCACCGCATCGGCCGCGCCGATCAGGTCGATGACCCGGGCGTGGTCGGTCGGGTCCTTGAGGTTGACCGCAACAGCCGGGCGGCCCCGGTGCAGGACTTCGCCGCCGACTTCGCTGAAGGCCGCGGTGCCGGCGGCGGCGCTGCGGGTCAGGCGCAACACCTCGGCCCCGAGGTCGGCCAGCACCATACCGGCGAAGGTGACGGGCCCGAGTCCGTCGAATTCGATGATGCGCAGGCCGGAGAGGGGTTTCATGGTCCCTGACTAGGCGGCAAAAACAGGCTGGTCGAGCATTTGGATGCGCCGCCGGTCTTGACCCGACCGCGCGGATGCAACAGAAGGCGCCGTCTGGTGGTTCGCAAAGCGCGAATCCCGTGTGCGCCCCTAGCTCAGTTGGTTAGAGCATCTGACTTTTAATCAGAGGGTCCCCGGTTCGAGCCCGGGGGGGCGTACCACCACCCTTTTTCCGCATCGTCGAAGACCTGGCCGATCCGCCTCAGGGCTTGCCCTTGCGGGCGCGGCATTTCTTGCAGACCAGGGTTCCCGGCCTGGTGCGGCTGTATTTGTATTCGTGCCGGCACCGCAGGCGCTGCAGCAGGGCTTTCAGCATGGCATCATACCGCAATCAACGCACCCGGAATGCGGGTGTAAGGGGAATCGGACTCGCGCCGGACCATGCATGGTGGAGCGAGGCCGCACAACGACTGTGTGAAGGCGCTTCAGATCGGCCCCGGGTCGTGCTGTAAGGCAGACATGCGCAGCCCTGTCGTGGTCACCGTCCTGTCCTGTATCGCCGTCGCCGGCTGCAATGCCGGGCATTCGGCCATGGACGGAGCGGAACAGTTCGGTGCGGGCCTCGGCAATGCGGCGACGGCCCCGTTGGATGTCTTCAATCTGCGTCCCGCGGTCATTCCGACGGTGCTGCTGCAGGCACAGGCCAACCCCTATGACATGCGTAACATGAGCCGGTGCTCGACCATTGGAGCCGAGGTTGTGCGACTGGACGAGGCGCTCGGCCCGGATATGGATGAGCCGCCGCCGGTTGATGGTCGCTATATGAGCGAGCGCGCGGCCGATGCGACTGCCGCGGCCGCCCTGGGGGCGGTGCGCGACACCACGACGGACTTTATCCCGGGTGCCAGCTGGATCCGCCGTCTCAGTGGCGCGGCCCAGCACGAGCGTGAGGTTCAGGCGGCGATCCAGGCCGGCCGTATGCGCCGGGCCTTCCTCAAGGGCATGGGGATGCAGCGCAACTGTGCTCCGCCGGCCGCGCCCAGCTGGTTCGTGCCGGGCCCGGGTACCCGCCGCTAGTTCGACGTATGCCGGGTGTGGAAGTCGCGGCGGAAGGTTTCGAAGCGCCCGTGGGCGATGGCGTCGCGCATGGCGGCCGTCAGGGTCTGGTAGAAGGCGATATTGTGCCAGCTGATCAGGATCTTGCCGAGAATCTCGTCGGTCCGCACCAGATGGTGCAGATAGGCCTTTGAATAGGCGCTGGAGGCCGGGCAGGCGCTGTCGGGGTCCAGCGGGTCCTGGTCCTCGGCAAAACGCGCGCCCTTGAGGTTCAGCGGCCCGTCCCAGGTCCAAGCCTGGCCGTGGCGACCGGCCCGGGTCGGCAGGACGCAGTCGAACATGTCGATGCCGCGCCACACCGCCTCGACCAGATCGACCGGCTTGCCGACCCCCATCAGATAGCGGGGGCGGTCGGCGGGCAGCATCTCCGGCGCATAGTCCAGCACCTCACACATGGCCTGATGGCCCTCGCCCACGGCCAGCCCGCCCAGGGCATAGCCGTCGAAGCCGATCTCCTGCAGCCGGTCGGACGACTCGCGGCGCAGATTTTCGAAGGTCGAGCCTTGCTGGATGCCGAACAGGGCCTGGGTTTCGCGCGTTCCGAAGGCGGCCTTCGAGCGCGCGCCCCAGCGCACCGACAGCTCCATGGCGGCGCGGGCGGCCGGTTCCTCGGCCGGCCACGCCACGCACTGGTCCAGTTGCATCGAGATGTCGGCCCCGATGCAGTCGGCCTGGATCTGGATCGACCGTTCCGGCGTCAGCACGTGTTTGGAGCCGTCGATATGGCTGGAGAAGGTCACCGCCTCCTCCTTCACCTTGGAGATGCCCGCCAGCGACATGACCTGGAAGCCGCCGCTGTCGGTCAGGATGGGTTTGTTCCAGCCCATGAATTTGTGCAGGCCGCCCAGCCGCTCCATCCGCTCCGCGCCCGGGCGCAGCATCAGGTGATAGGTGTTGCCCAGCAGGATGTCGGCCCCGGTCTGGGCCACCTGATCGACGGTCATGGCCTTGACCGTGGCGGCGGTGCCGACCGGCATGAAGGCCGGGGTGCGGATGTCGCCGCGCGCGGTCTTCAGCACGCCGGTGCGGGCGCGGCCTTCGGTGGCGGTGATGTCGAAGGGAAAGGGCATCAGGTCCTGGGAGTGGCAGGGTTTTGCGAAATCGGGGTGCCAACCCTGCCATCTCCGACCAATTCCGGGGCGGGCGGGAGAGTGGGACGGCGAGAGCGGCTATTATAAGGGGCGTGGGAGGGATGCTGATAAATCGGCGGTGTTAAAATGCAAGACCTTGAAAATATTAACTCTTATTATTGGCCGACTGCTAGATTCCGGGTCGACCGGAACAACAGACTGCCGTCGCCATAGGAATAGAAGCGATAGCCGTCGGCGACAGCATGGGCATAGGCGGCCCGCATCGTGTCCAGCCCGGCGAAGGCGCTGACCAGCATGAACAGGGTCGATTTGGGCAGGTGGAAATTGGTCATCAGCACATCGGCGGCGCGGAAGTCATATCCGGGGGTGATGAAGATGGCGGTGTCGCCGTGGAAGGGGTGGATGACCCGGTCCGGGGTGGCGGCGCTCTCGAGCAGACGCAGGGAGGTGGTGCCCACGCAGACGATGCGGCCCCCGGCGGCGCGCGTGGCGTTCAGGGCCGCGGCGGTTTCGACGGAAACCTCGCCCCATTCGGAATGCATCCTGTGGTCGGCGGTGTCGTCGACCTTGACCGGCAGGAAGGTGCCGGCCCCGACGTGCAGGGTCACGGCGTGGGTCGAGACGCCCTTGGCCTCGATCGCCGCCATCAGGGCCGGGGTGAAATGCAGGCCCGCGGTCGGGGCGGCGACCGATCCGTCCCAATGGGCGAACATGGTCTGGTAGTCCGAGCGGTCGCGGTCGTCCTCGGCCCTCTTGGCGGCGATGTACGGGGGCAGGGGCATGACCCCGACGTCTCGGATCGCCTCGTCGAGGAACGGACCCGACAGGTCGAAGCGCAGGGTGATCAGACCGTCCTCGTCCTTGGCGATCACGGTGGCGTCGAGCCGGCCGAGGAGGCAGGCGGAGTCGGCCGTCGCTCGAAAGCCCTCCCCTCGAGGGGGAGGGTTGGGAGGGGTGGAGGCACGGTGCGGGAGGTCAGCCTCGGAGACACAGTCGGAGTCTTGAAGCGTCACTGGCGTCGGCATGCCTCCACCCCATCCCCCGGCCCCTTCCCCCTCAAGGGGAAGGGGAGCGGAAAACCGTATTCTGTCCCCCGCCTTCAGCCGCTTGCCGGGCTTCATGAAGGCGGACCAGACGTCGGGCGCGTCGCGGTGGTGCAGCGTGGCCTCGACCGCCACTGTCAGGGTCTCGCCCTCGGCCCCGGCCCGCTGGCGCACGCCGGACAGCCGGGCCGGGATCACCCGGGTGTCGTTGAACACCAGGGCGTCGCCGGGGCGCAGGAAGTCGGGAAGGTCGCGGACGATCCGATCGTCCAGATCGCCGTCGCGCACCACCAGCAGGCGCGCGGCATCGCGCGGCTCCGCCGGGCGCAGGGCGATGTGATCGTCCGGCAGGTCAAAGTCGAAATCGGCGGTCTTCATGTGGCGGGGCAAAGGCCACGCGGGCGGGGCGGGGTCAAGGGCAGCTGGATGGGTCCACGAATTCGAGCAGACCGACGTTACGGCGTTGTAACTAGGAAACGGGTGTTTTGGGGGAACTATTGCCCCGACTGCTATCGGGACATCGACATGATCCGCACCGCGCTCGTCTTCATTCTGGCCTTGGCCGGCTCGGTTATCGCAACACCCGGAATGGCAAGAACCGACCCCATCATCCGTACGGAAGCAGGCGTTCTTAGCGGCGTGTCTGAAGCGGGAATCAACGTCTATCGTGGGCTGCCTTTCGCGAAGCCACCGGTTGGCGACCTGCGTTGGCGCGATCCGCAGCCGGTTCCGTCCTGGGCGGGGGTTCGCTCCGCGCGTGCCTTCGCGCCCGCCTGTCCCCAGACCGGCGTTTCCATGCCCGGCGAGCCCCCTTCGCCAACCGATGAAGACTGCCTGTATCTGAACGTGTGGACGCCGGTTGGTGCGGCGGCCGGGTCGTTGCCGGTCATCGTGTGGATTCCCGGCGGAGGCCTGACCAACGGCTCGACCTCCATTCCGCTGTACGACGGCGCGCAGTTAGCGCGGCGCGGGGCGGTCGTTGTCACCCTCGCCTATCGCCTCGGCGCACTTGGCTTTCTGGCGCATCCGGACCTGACAGCCGAGGCGGGCGGATCGGGAAACTACGGCTTGATGGATCAAGTCGCGGCGCTGGAATGGGTGCAGAACAATATTTCGGCCTTCGGCGGCGACTCCCGTCGCGTCACCGTGGCCGGTCAATCCGCTGGGGCAACCTCGGTAAGCATCCTGATGGCTTCGCCGCGAGCTCAAGGTCTGTTCCAGCGTGCGATCGGCCAAAGCGGTGGCATGTTCGAGCCTGTCGAACTGGCACCGCGATATTTGCTGGCCAATGCCGAGATTGAAGGTGCCGCTTACGCCGAATCGCTGGGAGCCCCGACGCTGGCGCAGCTGAGGGCCCTGCCGGTCGAGCGTTTGCTGGGCGACGGTGCCGGCAGGATTGTACATCCGGTGATTGAGCCCCGCCTTTTGCCCATGTCACCCTATGACGCCTTTCAGGCGGGACTCCAGAATGATGTGCCCCTGCTGGTCGGGTTCAATGCCGACGAGGCGCGTTCCCTTGCCGACGTGTCCAGCATAACGGCGACGAATTTTGCGGCCGAGCTGGAACGAACATGGGGTCAACTGCCGCCGCCTTTGCTGGCACCCTATGCTTTCGTCACTGATGATGAGGCCCGAAAGGCGCGATTGGATTTCGAACGGGATCTGCGTTTCGGATGGGATGTGCGGGCCTGGGCCAGGCTTCAGGCCGCGCACGGACGGAACCCCGTTCACTTCTACTACTTCAGTAAGACGCCACCCTATCCGGAGGGGTCAGTTCAGCAGAATTGGGGCGCGAGCCACTTCAGCGAGCTTTGGTACATGTTCGATCATCTAGGCCAACAGCCCTGGGCTTGGACCGTAGCGGACCGAGCAACATCAGAGGCGATGGCGGACTATTGGGTCTCATTCGCCCGATACGGCGATCCAAACGGCGGGGGCAGGACCAATTGGCCGCCGTTTACACTCGGCGACGAGCAGGTGCTGAAGATCGGTGACGGTTTGGTAGCGGGAGTACTGCCGAACACGACCGGCCTGGACGTCTTTGATGCGGTCTATTCATCGATACGTCAGCCCCGTCCCTGAGCCGGGTGCCGCGGGCGCTATGGGCCAGGCGGGGTGATTTGTTGGTCCGCGACGGCCCTGTAGCGGGGATTAAATCCCGGTTCAGGGATTGGTCGTTAGGGTGGCCGGATGTCCGCTTGTTCGGTGCCGTCGTTTGTTCAGACCTGGGACCGCCTGCGGCGGCCGGTGTGGCTGTATGATCCCCATACCGCGCGGGGGGTCTATGCCAATGTCCCGGCGCTGGCGCTGTGGGGGGCGGAAACGCTGGACGAACTGCTGGCGCGGGATTTTTCGGTGCTGTCGCCCGCCGTCAAGGTGCGCACCGACCGGCTGGTGGCCCTGACCGCTGACGGGGGTGAGGTCAGCGAGCGCTGGACCTTCTATCCGAACGGTCAGCCGGTCACGGTTCAGGCCTCGATTTCCGCCTTTTCCATGGATGATGGCCGCGAGGTCCTGCTGTTCGAGGCCGCGCCGACCGAGGTCGATGCCGGCGAACGCCGCGCGGTCGAGGCGTTGCGCCATACCTCGGCGGTCATCACCCTGTTCGATCGCGACGGCGGTCGGCTGTTCGCCAATCCGGCTGCCTATGGGGCCTATGGGTCCGACGACGTCGAATTCGCGGCCCGCTTCGCCGATCCGGCCGAGGGGGAGGCGATGTTCGCCGCCGCGGTCGCCGGCGAGAGCGTGGCCGGTGTCTGCGCGGTCGTGACGGCCGAGGGGCGTCGCTGGCACCATATGGACGCGCGGCCGGTGATCGACCCCGTGACCGGGTCCCTCGGCGTGTTGCTGAACGAGCAGAATGTAACCGCCCGCGTCGAAGCCGAGACGGCGCGTAGCGCGGCCGAGCAGAAGGCGGCGATGTCCGAGGCCCGCCAGCGCTTCCTGACCGACATGTCGCACGAGTTGCGTACCCCGCTGAACGCCGTAATCGGCTTCTCCGGCCTGCTGGTCGACGCGGGGCTGGAGGCTAGCCGGACCGGTCAGGCCCGTCTGATTCACGAGGCTGGTCAGGATCTGCTGACCGTGGTCAATCGCATGATCGCCGAGCCCGACGCCGACGCCGGGGCCGGTCAGGCTGGGATGCCGGAGGGCGCGATGCAAGAACCCGCTGAGGAGACCGGGATGGAGACGGAGTCAGAGATGGTGACCGCCAGCGTGCGCGTCCTGTATGTCGACGACAATCAGAGCAACCGCACCCTGGTCAAGGCCATGTTGGCCACCCAGGAGATCGTCTGCGAGACCGCCGATGACGGGGCACAGGGCGTGGACGCGGCCGCGGCGGGCGACTGGGATGTCATCCTGATGGATATCCAGATGCCGGTGATGGACGGGGTCGCGGCGGCACGCGGCATCCGCGCCCTCGATGGACAGGTCAGCGCGACGCCGATCATCGCCCTGACCGCCAATACGCTGGACGAGCAGGTGCGCGGCTATTTCGAGGCCGGGATGGACGACCTGATCGCCAAGCCGGTCGACATGATCGAACTGCTGACCAAGGTGGCCCAGTGGGGCGGCAGCGGCTGGCGCGAGACGGTTGGCACCGAAGCCGGGACCGGCGCGGACTGAGCGTCAGCCGGCCGGAGACGTTGACCCGCCGTCCCTGACGCGCCAAACCCACGCCCATGCTGCAGAACCTCGAAACCGTCGCGCGTGAGGCCAAGTCCTGGCCGTTTGAACAGGCCCGCAATCTTCTGGCCCATGTGCTGAAGAAGCGGCTGTCGGACGCCGAGCGTGATCTGGCGGCCAGCCTGATAGCCCGCGGCAAGGCCGACGAGGCACTGGCGACGTTCGAGGCCCTGCGCCGTCCGGTGATCCTCGAGACCGGTTATGGGCCTTCCGGCCTGCCGCATATGGGTACCTTCGGCGAGGTGGCGCGCACGACCATGGTGCGCAATGCCTTTCGCGCCCTGACCGGCGACCACTGGCCGACGCGGCTGATCGCCTTCAGCGACGACATGGACGGCCTGCGCAAGGTGCCCGAGGGTATCCCCAATCCGCAGATGCTGGCCGAGGACCTGCACAAGCCGCTGACCGTGGTGCGCGACCCGTTTGGCACGCATGACAGTTTCGGTGCGCACAACAATGCGCGTCTGCGTGCCTTCCTCGACGGCTTCGGCTTTGACTATGAATTCCTGTCCTCGACCGAGCAGTATCGTTCGGGCCGGTTCGACGCGACGCTGCGGACCCTGCTGGAGCGGTTCGACGCCGTGCAGGCCATCATGCTGCCGACGCTCGGCGAAGAGCGCCGCGCCACCTATTCGCCCTTCCTGCCGGTCAGCCCCGCCACCGGCCATGTGCTGCAGGTGCCGACGCTGGATCGGGATGTCGAGCGCGGCACCATCGTCTTTGATGACCCGACCGGCGGCCGTACCGAACTGCCCGTCACCGGCGGCCATGTGAAGCTGCAGTGGAAGCCCGACTGGGCCATGCGCTGGACCGCGCTGGACGTCGACTATGAGATGGCCGGCAAGGACCTGATCGAGAGCGTGCGCGAGAGCGGCAAGATATGTCGGGCGTTGGGCGGCACGCCGCCCGAAGGCTTCAATTTCGAGCTGTTCCTCGACATCGAGGGCCGCAAGATTTCCAAATCGAAGGGCAATGGCCTGACCATGGACGAATGGCTGCGCTACGGCACGCCCGAGAGCCTGAGCTGGTACATGTTCCAGTCGCCGAAATCGGCCAAGAGCCTGCATTTCAACGTCATCCCTCGCGCCATCGACGACTATCTGGCGGCCATCGAGGCGTGGAAGACCCAGGAGCCGGCCAAGCAGATCGACAACGGCGTCTGGTCGATCCACGCCGGGTCGCCGCCCAGTCACACCTCGCCGGTGTCGTTCGCCCTGCTGCTGAATCTGGTCGGGGTCGCCAATGCCTCGACCAAGGACCAGCTGTGGGCCTATTTCGTCAACTATCTGCCCGAGGCGACGCCGGAGAGCGAACCGCTGCTGGACCGGCTGATGGGCCATGCGCTGAACTACTACGAGGACTTCGTGAAGCCGGCCAAGTCGTACCGCGCGCCGGACGACAAGGAGAAGGCGGCACTGCTGGATCTGGCGGCGCGGCTGAAGGCGCTGCCGGAGGGCACGACCGACGGTGAGCTGATCCAGGCCGAGGTCTATGCCGTGGGCAAGGAACACGCGTTCGAGCCCCTGCGCGGCTGGTTCGGGGCCCTGTATGAAGTGCTGCTGGGGGCGTCGCAGGGGCCACGCTTCGGCTCGTTCGCGGCCATCTATGGCCTGACGCAGACCATCGCCCTGATCGAGGCCGGGGCCGCGGGCGAGCTGGCGGCCTGATCCGTTCACGAAGATGAACTGAAAACAACGACCTGACGCGGGGAGCCTTCAGGTCGGTTGGCGCATTACCAACCCATCGACCAACCTCGATGATTGGAGAGCCTATGTCGAACATGACCAAATTCACGATGACCGCCGCCGCTGTGGCTGCGCTTATCTCCGCCGCCCCGATGGCCGCCCAGGCCCAGTCCAACGGCGTCACCAACTGCGACGCTCCTGGCGGGCGTCAGCAGGCCGGTGCTGCCATCGGAGCCGTGATCGGCGGTCTCGCCGGCAGCCAGGTCTCGAGCAACGAACGTACGCTCGGGGCCGTGGTCGGTGCCGGTGCCGGTGCCGCCGCCGGTTCCTATATCGGCTGCAACCAGCAGCGCGCCCGGGCCAACGCCCAGGTGAATGGGCAGGCCAGCGGCCAGTATGCCGGCGGCTATCGGGCCACGTCGAACCTGCGGGTTCGCTCGGGTCCGGGTACCAACTACCGCCAGGTCGGCAGCCTGAGGGCTGGCCAGAGCTTCCAGGCCAGCTCGTCGCAGGGCGAGTGGGTTCAGCTGTCGAACGGCGGCTGGGTCAGTGCCCACTACGTCGCCGCCAACTAGGACGTAAACCTCCCCGAACTGAAGAAGGCCGCTCCGCGAGGGGCGGTCTTTTTTTTGGGCGCTATCGCTTGCCGCACGGCGGCGCGCTGCTTGAGCGCGTCTCAGGGTTGGGCGCTATCGCTTGCCGCGCGGCGGCTCACTGCTTGAGCACCTCTGATTGTTTGGCGCTACCGCGCGCGAAGCGCCAGGCCGCGTCGGGTCGGCAGGGCGGAGCCCTGTGACCGCGGCCCAACAAGAATGCGCCAGGCCGCCCCCGGGTCCGACCTTTGGTCGGCCCGAGGACAGGCTATGGGTCGGGAGGTCCCGAAGGGCCGACGACCGCGGCCCGACCTACTGACTGACCCAGAGGATGCGGCCCATCCAGACGATGTCGCTGCGGGGCAGGGTGCGCGGCGGATAGGCGGGGTTGATCGAGGTCAGGGTGACGGCGTCGGTGCTGATCGCGGTCAGCGCCTTGGCCAGGGTCTCGCCGCCGCTGGTGCGCACCACGACGCGGTCGCCCTTTCGTACGTCGGTGGCCTCGCGGTCGACGATGATGCGGTCACCCTCGCGGTACAGGGGCATCATGGAATCGCCGTTGATACGCAGGCCCAGCAGGCTGTCGCGGGCCTGCGGCAGCTCGGTCTGGTCCCAGCCGTCGCCGGTCGGCAGACCCGCGTCGTCAAAGAAGCCGTCCTCACCGGCCTGGGCGAGGCCCAGCAGGGGCACGGCGGTGCGCGGCGGCGGCGCATCTCCGGCCAGGGCGGCAAAGGCCCCCAGCGACAGGCCGGTGGCCTCGAGAATCCGCGTCAGGCTCTCGGTCGACGGCCAGCGGGGACGCGGCGGCTGGCCCGGGCCGAAGCGTTTGGAGGGGTTGAAGGCAGTGGCGTCCAGTCCGGCGCGGCGGGCCAGGGCCGAGGCGCTGAGCCCCTCGTGCCGCGCGAGGCTGTCGATCGCCGACCAGATCTGGGCGTGGGACAGGGACATGAAAGGCAACCCGGCGACCCGGACGGTCGAGCCGGCTCGAGCCTAATGCGGCAGGCTAGGAATATCCACCTAACTATGCATCTATTCCATTCCGGCGGCGCGACGATCCTGCCAGGCCCAGAAGGTGCCGACAATCAGGCAGGCCATGACGCCGTAGGCGGCCAGATTGATGACCGCATAGAAGGCGGTGATGGGGGGGCGCATGTCGGTCATATTCATGATGTGACCCATCACGGCCAGCAACTGGAAGGCGCAGGCCCAGACCGGCCAGGCGCGATGCGACTTCCACGCCAGTCCGGCGAAGACCGTCAGCATGACCAGATCCAGATAGAAGATGCCCCACTGGACACTGTAGAGATCACCGTCGCCCTGAATCAGAAGTGTGGCGAACCAGGCGATGGCAAATACACTGCCACCGATGCGTTCGGGCTCATCGCCCTTCAGCAGGGCAAAGGCACAGGTGGCGACCATAAACACGGCGCCGATCTGACCAAAAATCGTCTCAGGCACGACATCGCCCCCACGCCGAACGGCATGAGGGCGACAATGCATTGAATTGGCACGGACAGGAATGCCCGGCCATGATTATTACGTCGATTTCAGACGGCGCGCAGACGCTCAACCGGCATTTCGGACGCGGCGGCCAGCGGCAGGCCGGGCTTGTCAACGGTGCCAACGGCATAGGTGCCCCAGCCCATGCGGCGATGGTCCTTCTGGAGTTCGTCGTGGCAGGCGACGATGGCCTCGCGCGCGGCACTGAGGGCGGCGAGCGTTTCCATGGCCTTGGTCTGTGCCGTCGCTCCGGCGATCGGCGATACCGACAGGGCGGTGCGGGCACCGATCATCGACTGAACGAGGGTCGTGGTCTGGACGATGGCGGAATCCAGCGCGGCCTCGGTTGCATGAAGTTCGCCGGCGACGCTGGCGATAACTTGATCTTTGTTCATGAAAAGCCCCTCAAAATAAATTACTGGTAAAGGGAACCTTAACACGCGCCAGCGTTGCGCGGTAGTGTTTTGTTAACGATTGGAGCTGCGCGGGTTTCCGGCAAGGTCAGGATGTTTCCGCCGACCGGAGGGCGGTCGTCGGGCTTGTCGAGCGGGCCGACAGCGACGGTGTCGAGACCGAGCTGTCGCGCCAGTGCGGCGAGGGTGATGTGGGTGCGGACCAGATGGGCGCGGGCCTCGGTCAGGGCTCCGATCGCGGCCGCGGTACCGTCAAAGGCGCGCTGGCCGGTCACGGCCGACAACCCGGCCTGGGCCCGGGCCCGCGGCAGGAGGGCGGCAAGGCGCGCCATTTCATGCAGGGCGGCGTCGAGGGTGGATTCGCTGGTGTGGAGGCGGCGGCTGATCGTCTCGCCAATGGACTGTCGGGACATTTGGTTTCTCTCCTGACGGGTGTCCAATCAGAAAAGCAACCTTAAGGCGCGATGTCTACCATCTACAGGTTGTCATCCTCGTCCAGCAGGAAATGGGCAGTCAGACTGGCGATCGGCTGGGATTCATCATCCTGCCAGGCTTCGGCGAGGACGTGGGCGACCCGGCGTCCGGCCTTGTTGATCCGGGCGCGGGCATGGACGTCGACCGGCCGGCCGGACCGCAGGTAGGCGACGGTGACATTGATCGGTCGCGGCAGTTTCAGGCGAGGATAGCGCAGCGCGACCTGGGCGACGGCCGTCATCTCCAGCAGGGCGGCGGTGGATCCGCCATGCAGGGCCGGCAGCATCGGGTTGCCGACCAGTCGGTCGGCGAACGGCATGACCACGATCAGGTCGTCGCCGGCCAGCCGGCTTTGCAGGCCCAGAAAACGGGCATAAGGCAGGGTATCCAGCAGGTCGGTCATGCGGCCCCCTCCTTGGTCCGCAGGTTGGCACCGACCGGCCGGCCGCCGGTGGATTCGACGACATAGGCCGCCTGGGAGGCGGCCACCGGATTATCGGGACTGTCTTCGAAGGCCCAGGCCCGGACGAAGGCGATGGAGTGGGTCATCTGGAAGCAGCGGGCCTCGGCGATCAGATCGCGGCCGGCCTCGGCCGCCCGCATGTAGTCGACCCGCAGGTCCAGTGTCGCGATGGGTTTGAAGCTGCCCATGGCGACCCAGATCGCCAGACCGCCAACGTGATCGAGCAGGGTTGTGACCAGGCCGCCGGCAAGGACGCCGGTTCCGGGATCGCCCACCAGGTCGGCGCGATAGGGGACACGGATACGGACGCGGTCGCCTTCCAGGCCCTCGAAGGCGAAACCGAGAGCATGGGTGTGGGCGGCTCCTCCGGCCAGTCGTGGCAGGAGATCAGTGAGGAAAGAGTCCGTCATGGGTGTCTTGTGCAACCAGGCGGTAACCGCCTGATCCCTGAATAGGTGTCAGGTCCGCTGCCGTCGAGCCGGTATCGTCACCGGGCACCCTCCAGGTCGGATGTCAGGCGACCGAGCGGCCGGCGGTGTCGGTCTCATCTGCGACCACGGCATCGGCATTGAGTGCGCTGTTAATCGCCCGGCGCAGACGCTCGGGCTTGATCGGCTTCTCGACCACATCGCACATACCGGCCGACAGATAGGCTTTGGTGTCTTCCGGATCGGCATTGGCGGTCAGGGCGACGATCGGAATGTCCTGCGCCGGACCGGCCAGGGCGCGGATGGCGCAGGTCGCCTGGACCCCGTCCATCCGGGGCATCTTGATATCCATCAGGATCAGGTCGAACGCCCGTTCCTGAACAGCTTCCAGGGCCTCCAGCCCGTCCTCGACGGTTTCGGAGGTACAGCCGAACATCTCGCACAGGGCCTGGGCCACCACGCGGTTGGTGGCATTGTCATCGACGATCAGGATGTGCGGCGTCCGTTCAAATTCGAAATTCGAGAGGTCGGTGACATTGGAATCCTGGCGGACTTCGATCGCGGTGCGCTGGACGTCGAGGTCGAACGCAAAGGTCGCGCCGCGACCGGCATTGTTCTCCGCCCGCAGGCTGCCGCCCATCTCGCTGACGATACGGTTGCTGACGGTCAGGCCCAGACCGGCACCATTCGAACCGGCACCATGGATGAAGGGGTCGAAAAAGGACTCAACCACAGCGGTGTCGATCCCCGGACCATCATCGCGCACGCGGGCCTCCAGCCGGATACTGTCACCCAAGGCTGTGGCCTTCAGGCTGGCCTCGACGGTACCATTGCGCGCGGAACCGAGAGAATTGCTGATCAGATTGTCCAGCACCTGTCGCAGGCGCGGCCCGTCGATCAGGGCCCCGAGTTCGGTGTCGCCCTCGTAGCTGATCATCAGGTTGACGCTGTCTTCGGCGGCGCGTGGAGCCCAGTCCGACTGAATCCCGTCCATCAGGGCCTGAAGTGGCGTCGGCTGGAGGTTCAGTTCCAGCTCACCGGCCTCGGCGCGGGACACGTCGACGGCGTCCTGCAACACCTGCAACAGGGTTTGGGAGGATTCGACGATGGTGCTGACGTGCGACCGGGCCTCTCCGGGCAGGGGCAGTCGCCGCAGCAGTTCGGCGACGGCCAGGACGCCGTTCATCGGCGTGCGCAGTTCCCGGTTCAGCACCGACATGAACTGGCTCAGCGAGCGGGCGGTGACCAGGCCCTGGGCGTTTGTATCCGCCAGCGCCCGCGCCTCTTCGGTCAGGGCGTTAATCCGCTCACGCTGCTGACTGTTGACGACCTGGATCAGCGAAACGGCGGTGCCGACCCCCTGATAGACGCCATTCTGGGTGACGATGAAGCTGCGCATCAGTGCGCCGGGGCCGCTGTGCAGCAGGGCTTCGGAAAAGGCGTCGATGCGTACGCCCGCTTCAACGACGGCCGGCTCGGTGTCCATCAACAGGGTAACAGGACGGTCAGCAAAGTGGGCGTGTGCCAGCGGGGCGGCGAATTTCAGCAGGAAGGCATCGCGTTCGACCAGGCCGAGCGGGCGACCGTCCTCGACCACCGGTATACCCAGGGTGTCGGGCTCCTGCTGGAACCGCGTAAAAATCACGCTTCCCGGCGTTTCCGGACCCACCGGTTCGGTGCGTCGGGTCAAGGTTTCGATGGTCGGCATACGCGCCGTACTCCAGTGCAACCCTGGAACCGTAGCTGCGAACCATTTTCGGAACCGTTAATCCTGAACGGGTGCCGGTGACCCCGGCCAGCGAGGCGGGCGATGGATTTTGCACCCGGCGACCGGCTGGTGTAGAAGGCCGCCCGATCTTCACAGTCCCATCCCTTTTGCATGCGCGCGGCCGACGGCCGACCGCAGGGTCGTCATGAGCGATTTCCACGCCAATACTGCCGCGTCCGCCCTCGTCCTGTTCTCGGGCGGGCAGGACAGCGCCACCTGCCTGGCCTGGGCGCTGGAGCGGTATGACCGGGTCGAAACCGTCGGGTTCGACTACGGCCAGCGCCATGCGGTCGAGATGCAGGCTCGTCTGGTGGTGCGTGAGTCGATGACGCGGGCCCTGCCGCAGTGGGCGGGGCGGCTGGGGCCGGACCATGTGGTCGACCTGACCGGCTATGGCCGTATCGCCGAGAGCGCCATGACGACCGACCGGGCCATCGAGATGGACGCGCGCGGTCTGCCGACCACCTTCGTGCCCGGGCGCAATCTTGTGTTCCTGACCTGTGCCGCGGCCCTGGCTGACCGGCGCGGGCTGGCGGTGCTGGTCGGGGGCATGTGCGAGACAGACTTCTCGGGCTATCCCGACTGCCGCCGCGACACGATCGACGCCATGGCCACGGCGCTGAGTCTGGGGTTGGACCGGCCGGTGGTGATTGAGACGCCGCTGATGGCCCTGACCAAGGCCGAGACCTGGGCGCTGGCCGGGCGCATCGGCGGGCAGCCGCTGATCGATTTGATCCTTGAGGACAGCCACAGCTGCTATCTGGGCGACCGCGAACACCGTCGCCCGTGGGGCTATGGCTGCGGCACCTGCCCAGCCTGCGAACTGCGTGCCGCCGGCTATCAGCAATGGCTGGCCGCATGACCTATGCGGTGAAGGAGACCTTCCTGACGGTGCAGGGCGAGGGCGGACAGGCCGGTCGTCCGGCCGTCTTCCTGCGTTTCGCCGGCTGCAATCTGTGGAGCGGGCTGGAACGGGACAGGGCCGCGGCCGTCTGCAGCTTCTGCGACACCGATTTCGTCGGCACCGATGGCGACGGCGGCGGCAAATTCCGTACGGCCGAGGCCATGTCCGACCATGTCGCCTCGCTGTGGCGCGGGCGTGAGGGTGATCCGAAACTGGTGGTCTGCACCGGGGGCGAGCCGTTGCTGCAGCTGGACGCGGCCCTGATCGCGGCCCTGCACGCGCGCGGCTTTGACATCGCGGTCGAGACCAACGGCACCCTGACCGCCCCGGTCGGGATCGACTGGGTCTGCGTCAGTCCCAAGGCCGAGGCCCCGGTGGTCCAGACCTCGGGCCAGGAGCTGAAGCTGGTCTTCCCCCAGATCACGGCCATGCCGGACCGGTTCGAACACCTCGACTTCGAACGTTTCTGGCTGCAGCCGATGGACGGTCCCGAGCGCGAGGCCAACACCGCCGCCGCCCTCGACTACTGCCTGACCCACCCCCAATGGCGCCTCAGCGTCCAGACCCACAAATACATTGGCGTCCGCTAGACATGACGATGTTCGAGATCACCAAACAGGCGACGTTCGACGCCGCCCACCATTTCCCAAACGAACCCGAGGGCAGCATCTATCGCCGCGTCCACGGTCACTCGTTCACCGTTGAGGCGACGGTGCGCTCGGCGACGCTGGACACCGAGCATGGCTGGGTCGCCGATCTGGGCGCGCTGGACCGGGCCCTGAAGGCCGCCGCGGGCGAGCTGGATCACGGCATGCTGAACGAGAAGGCCGGGCTGGAGCTGCCCAGCCTCGAGAACCTGTGTCTGTGGTTCGTGGCACAGCTGAAGCCGGAATGGCCGGGGTTGAGCCGGATTACGGTGGCCCGTCCGACCATCCATGAGCGGTGTACGCTGACGCTTTAGACTAGCAGTCGCGGCCGCGGGCCTGGCGCTGTTCGCAGCGGCGTTGCTCGCGCTCATAGGTGCGCTGTTCCCGTTCGCGTTTGGCCTTGGTTTCCTCGTCAGAGGTGGTGACGGCGTCGAAGCCGGCTCCGACCACAGATCCGGCGACCTTGGCCGTGCCACCGACGACGGCCGCAGTGCCGCCCACGACCGCCCCGACCAGACAGCCCTGCAGCAGCAGGGATCCGGCCAGGACGGCGGACAGGGTGGCAAGGCGAGGGATCGATCGGGTCATATGGACTCTCCGGGGACACCCCGTTCTGGTCATGAAAGCATGAACAGAGCCTGACCCAACCGCTAGCGGCTGTCGACCATCACCAGTTCGGCGTCGATGCCGGCGGTGATGACGATCTCGGCCTCGTCCTTGATGGCCGCGCCGTCGCGGGCGTTCAGGGCCACGCCATTGACCTCGACCGTGCCCACGGCTGGCACCAGATAGGCGCGGCGGCCGGGGGGCAGGCTGTAGCGCAGGGTCTCACCTGCGGTCAGGGTCGCGCCCAGCACCCGGGCGTCAGCGTTGATGCTCAGGGCCTCGTCGGCGGGGTCGCCCGAGGCCAGAACCGAGAACCGGCCGCTGCGGTCGGACTTGGGAAAGGCGCGCGCGCCCCAGCCCGGTTTCGCGCCGGGCCGGTCGGTCTCGATCCAGATCTGGAACAGGGTGGTGGTTTCATCCTCCAGATTAACCTCGGAGTGGCGCACGCCGGTGCCCGCGCTCATCACCTGCACGTCGCCCGCGCCGGTGCGGCCCTTGTTGCCCATGGAATCCTCATGGGTGATGGCCCCGGTGCGGACATAGGTGATGATCTCCATGTCCGAATGCGGGTGGGGCGGAAAGCCCGATTGGGCGGCGATCTCGTCGTCGTTCCAGACGCGCAGCCGGCCCCAGCTCATGCGGGACGGGTCATGGTAGTTGGCGAACGAGAAATGGTGTTTGGCGTTGAGCCAGCCGTGGTCGGCACCGCCGAGGCTGGCAAAGGGTCTGACGTCGATCATGATGTGGTCTCCCTGCGACGTCGGCGTAACAGCACCCGACGTCGGCTCGCAAACCATATAGGTAACAACTACTGTTGCGAAAAGAGGGTTACCCCACCTGGGCCCGGTGCCGCAGCATGGCGTCGGCCAGAACACAGGCGGCCATGGCCTCGACCACCGGCACGCCGCGCAGGGCGACGCAGGGGTCGTGGCGGCCCTTGGTGCGCAGATCGGTCTCGGTGCCGTCGCGGGTGATGGTCTGGCGTGGGGTCAGGATCGAGGAGGTCGGCTTGAACGCCACCCGCGCTGTCAGCGGCTGGCCGGTCGAGATGCCGCCCAGAACGCCCCCGGCATGGTTGGACAGGAAGACCGGCCGGCCGTCGTCGCCCAGCCGCATCTCGTCGGCGTTCGCCTCGCCGGTCAGTTCGGCGGAGTCGAAGCCCGCGCCGATGTCGACGCCCTTGGCCGCATTGATCGACATCAGGGCTGCGGCCAGTTCGGCGTCCAGCTTGCCGTAGACCGGCGCGCCCCAGCCGGCGGGCAGGCCGGTGACCTCCAGCGCCACCACCGCGCCAATCGACGAGCCTGCCTTGCGGATGCCGTCGAGGTAGTCTTCCCAGGCGGCCACCACGCTGGCCGAGGCGGCGAACAGGGCATTGTCATAGACGGCGTCGAAATCGACCGCGTCGGCCGCGATCCGGTGCGGTCCCAGCTGGACCACGCCGGCGCGGATGCGGATGCCTTCGCCCAGCACCTTGCGCGCCACGGCCCCGGCGGCAACGCGCATCGCCGTCTCGCGGGCCGAGGAGCGGCCGCCGCCGCGATGGTCGCGGACTCCGTATTTGGTCTGGTAGGTCAGGTCGGCGTGGCCGGGGCGGTAGGCGCGGGCGATCTCGCCATAGTCCTTCGAGCGGGCGTCCTCATTGTCGATCTGGATGGCGATGGGCGTGCCGGTGGTGACCGGGCCGTTTCCATCGTCGAAGACGCCGGACAGGATGCGGGCCGTGTCGCTCTCCTGGCGCTGGGTGACGAAACGGCTGCCGCCGGGTTTGCGCCGGTCCAGCCACGGTTGCAGGTCGGCCTCGGTCAGGGGGATCAGGGGCGGGCAGCCGTCGATGACGCAGCCGATGGCCGGGCCGTGGCTCTCGCCCCAGGTGGTCACGCGAAACAGATGGCCGAAGGTGTTGTGGGACATGTCGCCTCCGGCTTAGGCCGCAAGACGGTCCGGCGTCCAGACGCGGGTGAAGCGGGCCAGAAGATCCTCGGCCGAGGACGGGCAGTCCGCCACCGGCATCAGGGTCACGAACAGATGGCCCGTCGCGCGGGTACCACGCGCGGGCAGGCCGAGATTGCGCAGCCGCAGACGGACCGGCGTCTGCATTTCGGCCACCACCCAGGCCTGGCGGGGCCCGGCATGGGTGTCGATCTCGACCCGGCCACCGTCTTCCAGTACCCGCGGCGACACCGCCCAGGTCATGAACAGGTCGTCTCCGAGCACGGACAGACCGTCGGTAGGACGGATCAGGACCGACAGATACAGGTCGCTTCCGTCGGCTGCCCCCTGACGCAGGCGCAGATGTTCGCCACTGCGCAGCCCGGGCGGTACGGCGACGCGCAGGGTACGTTCGGCCACGGCTACCCGGACCCGGCCGCCGTTCAGGGCCTGCATTGGCGTGATGCCGACCACCGGGCGCGCGGCTGGCCGGGCTGTGGGGGCCGCGAGTGCCGGACGCCACGCTCCGTCCTGCTGGATCAACCTCCAGGCGGCAATGATGCGGCGAAACCGGTCGGCGTCGCCGCCGGGCTGATCGGGTCGTGCCGCCTTGACCGCCTGACGGAAGGCGCGGGTCAGGGCCGCGGCTTCCACTGCCCCGTGCAGTCCCAGCAGGGCATAGGCCTCGCGGGTCGAGGTCACCTCGGTATGGGAACGGGCGCGCATTGTTTCCAAAGGCCCTGAACAGCGTCAACGGGCGGTTAACCGCGACCGGCGGTCGCGTCCCCTTTCGCGGTGCTGGCCAACGGCGCTATGTCAGCGGCATGACCGCACCCGTGATCCCGACCAGCCCGACCCGTGAAGAGTATGCGGCCGACTATGCCGCGGCCCTGGCCGCCAATGGCGATGAGACGATGTTCAGCCGCGACGATCCGTTCGACCTGTTCATCGACTGGATGGCCGACGCGCGGGGTAGCGAGTCCAACGACGCCAATGCCATGGCCCTGGCGACCGCAGACGCCGACGGCGTGCCGGATTGCCGGATGGTCCTGCTGAAGGACGTCGATGCGCGTGGATTCACCTTCTATTCCAACAGCGAGAGCGCCAAGGGCGAGCAGTTGGCGGCGCGGCCGACGGCGGCCCTGCTGTTTCACTGGAAATCCCTGCGCCGGCAGGTGCGGGTGCGCGGGCGCATCGAACCGGTCAGCGCGGCCGAAGCCGATGCCTATTTCGCCAGCCGGGCGCGAGAAAGCCGGATTGGGGCCTGGGTTTCGGACCAGTCACGGCCGTTGCAAGATCGCCCGACGCTGGAGGCCGCGGTGGCGCGGGAGACAGCACGGTTCGAGGGGGATGACGTTCCGCGTCCGGTGCGCTGGACCGGATGGCGTCTGGTACCTGAAAGTCTGGAGTTCTGGCGGGATCGGCCGTTCCGCCTGCATGACCGGCTACGCTTCGATCGCGACGGCCAGAACTGGAGCCGGACCCGTCTCTGGCCCTGACGCGCCGGAGACACCGTAGCGAGCGAGGAAGGTCTCGACGGCGTCGGCGGCGATTTCCGGTACCGAGCGACGGATCTGGACAGCATCGCCGGTGACCAGCGGCACGAAGAAGACGGGGTGCTCCATCATCCCCATCAACTGGCCGGCAGCCCATGACGGGTTGTCGATCTTCAGCTGTCCGGCGCGGCTCAACGTTTTCAGCGCCTCGATCAGGTCGGCACCGAAGCTTTTCCGGCCAATCTCGAAGAAGTTCGCCGCTATTTCCTGGAAGCGAGGTCGCTCGGCCATGACCAGGCGAAAGATGGAGCGCACGAAGGGATCGGCCATGAAGTCCCCATAGGCTTCAGCGAACAGGGTCAGCTGCTCCCGCGCCGAACCGGAGGCCGATTGTACGAATTGCATCCGTTGAATGAAGTCGACGGCCGCATCGTCGATAACGGCCTCGAACAGCTCGGCCTTGCCGGCGAAATAGGTATAGAGGGTCGCGGTTGAGACATTGGCGTCGCGGGCGATGGGCTCAATCCGCGTACCCGCATAGCCCACGCTCATGAACTGGCGCCGGGCATGGCGGATAATCGCGGCGCGTCGGGGATCTGATGAGAGCGATGACGAAACGGCAGTATCAGTCATGGGCATTCAACGTCTTCTGATTGATCGCACACTGACGCCTGGATTATTGCACCGCAACCTAAACCTAGTCGGTAGTATTACGGCCTCAGCGCGCCCGCCACGGGGCCAGTAGAGGGTGGGCAAGCACCGGGGCGGCCAACCGAATGACCACCTGCGGATCCTCAAGGCGCACCGCAGCGGTGGCGTCGGCGACCACGAAATCGGCGTTGACCCGGGATGGCTCAGTCAGTCGTTCATGCCCGGGCCGGACCGTGGCCAGATACTGGGCGATCACGGAATCCGCGGTGCGACCGCGCTCGGCCTGGTCGCGCAGCAGGCGGCGGATGAAGCGGATGTCGGCCGGGGTGTCGACGAACACCCGGATATCGAACAGCGCTGACAGGGCCGGGGTGCACAGCACATGGGTGCCCTCGATCACCACCACTTCGGCGGCGCGGACGGCTTCGCCGCCGGGATCGCGGCCGTGATGGATAAAGGAATAGAGTGGGGCAACGATGTCGTGCCCGGCCTTGAGCGCGGCCAGGTCTGCGATCATCAGATCGTGATCCCGCGCGGCGACATCGTCGAAATCGAAGGTCGCCGGGTCGAAATCGGGCAGTCCGGCCGAGTCCCGATAATAGGAATCCTCACGCAAAAGCACGGCGACCCCGTCCGGCAGAGCCGACACCAGCGCCTCGGCCAGGGTGCTCTTGCCCGAGCCGGACCCTCCGGTGATGGCGATCAGAATACTCACGTCGTGCCTCCGCCGTTTCAGCCCGGCCGTTCTAGGAGTGGGGACGGGTGAAGGCTATCCCGAACCGGCTTCGGCTGACGCTAGGTCACGTTGCTTATCGCCGATCACGTCGGTAGCGTGCGCCCAAGTGCCTCGTTGAGCAGGCACATACGAGGGATTGAGATGCTTGGATTGATGCAGGACTGGCCGCTGACGGTCGACAAGATCATCGACCATGCGAAGAACTGGCACGGCCATCGCGAGGTGGTCTCGCGCTCGGTCGAGGGGCCGATCGTCCGCACCACCTATGCCGAGATGCATGGCCGGTCCAAGCGGGTCTCGAACGCCCTGTTGGCCTGGGGGGTCAAGCCCGGCGACCGGATTGCCACCCTGGCCTGGAACACCGGCCGCCACATGGAGGCCTGGTACGGCATCATGGGCATCGGGGCAGTGTGTCACACGCTGAACCCACGCCTGTTCCCGGAACAGCTGATCTACATCATCAACCACGCCGAAGACCGGATGATCTTCGTCGACCTGACCTTCGTGCCTCTGCTTGAAGCCATTCTGCCGCACTGCCCCAGCGTCAAAAAGGTCATCGTCATGACCGACGAATGGACGATGCCGGCGACCAAGCTGCCCGCGGCCGAATGCTATGAACAGGTGTTGTCCGAAGCTTCGGAAGACGTGACCTGGGGCGGGTTCGACGAACAGACCGCCTGCGGCCTCTGCTACACCTCGGGCACGACCGGTAACCCCAAGGGGGTGCTGTACTCGCACCGCTCCAACTTCATCCATACGCTGCTGGGCCTGCAGACCACGGTGCTGGGAGCTACACCGAACGAGGTGATCCTGCCGGTGGTGCCGATGTTCCACGCCAATGCGTGGGGCATCGCCTTCGGCGGCCCGGCAGCCGGCTCCAAACTGGTGCTGCCCGGGGCGAAGATGGACGGTGAATCCATCTACGAGCTGATCGTCAGCGAGGGCGTGACCTTCTCGGCCGCCGTGCCGACGGTGTGGCAGGGCCTGCTGACCCACCTGCGCGACAACAAGCTGCAGATCCCCACGGTCAAACGGGTGCTGATCGGCGGCTCGGCCGTGCCCGAGAGCCTGATCCGTGCCTTCCATGACGAGTTCGGCATCGAGGTGCTGCAGGGCTGGGGCATGACCGAGACCTCGCCGATCGGCACCCTGTCCAACCTGCCGCCGGAACTGGCCGCCCTGCCGTACGACGAGCAGATGAAATGGCGCGTCAAACAGGGCACGCCGCCGCTGGGTGTCGAGCTCAAGCTCAAGGATTACGACGGCAACGAGATCCCGCACGACGGCCACAGCTACGGCCGGCTGATGATCAAGGGCCCGACCATTTCCGGAGCCTATTTCAAGGACGAGGGCGGCAGCATTCTCGATGACGAGGGCTTCTTCGACACGGGCGACGTCTCGACCATCGACGAACAGGGCTTCATGCAGATCACCGACCGCGCCAAGGACGTGATCAAGTCCGGCGGCGAATGGATCAGCTCGATCGAGATCGAGAACATCGCCGTCGGCCACCCCAAGGTCGAACTGGCGGCCGTGATCGGCGCGGCCCATCCCAAATGGGACGAGCGTCCGGTTCTGCTGATCAAGCTCAAGCCGGGCGAGAGCGAAAACAAGCAGGAACATCTCGACTTCCTGCAGGGCAAGATCGCCAAATGGTGGACGCCGGACGATGTGGTTTTTGTCGACGACATCCCGCTGGGGGCCACCGGCAAGATCGACAAGAAGGGCCTGCGCGAGCAGATGAAGGACTATCGTCTGCCCGGCGCAGGCTGAATTCTTCAAGGAGCGACCCGGATGACCCCGTCAGGCAAATCGACCCGACCGCGTGGCGGCATCGGCATGCGCTGGCTGGTTCTGATCGTGCTGGCGGCCCCCTTGCTGGTCTTTGTCGCGGTGCTGGGGACGCGGTTCGGCCTCTGGTCGGTTGAGATCGGGCGCGATCTGCTGACGCTGCAGATCGGCCGCTGGCTGGCTCTGGCCGGTCTGGCCGCTGCGGCCCTGGGCGTGCTGTTGGCCTTGCGCGACCTGCGCCGCCTCGGCCTCATCGCGGTTGTCAGCCTGTTGGTCTCGCTGGCGACCGTCGGCCTGTTCGTTCGCCAGCAGGCGCTGCTGGTGGCACCGGCCCCGCTGGACGCGACCACAGCGCCTGGTGACGCGCCGGGTTTCAGTGCTGAAACCGCCGGACTGCGCAGCGCCCTGCACGCGCCTGACTCTCCTGCGGCCTGCCCGGGCCTGACGGGGGTGCCGACCCAGGTGGCGTCGGAGACGGCGACGGCGGCGCTGGAGGCGGCCGGCTTCACCGTACAGAAGGCGGGACTGTTCCAGTCCGAAGGCCTGCATGAGGGATTCTGGTTCGGTCTGCGCCATGACGCCGTGGTGCGGATCCGCCCCGGTCGTACCGATGTCCGGGTCACCGCGCGCGACGGCCGGGACCAGGGCGACGCTGCCTGCCGGTTGGCGCGCGACATTGTCGACGGGCTTCAGGCTGGACGGTAGGTCGCGTTCAGGGTCGCCGCCGGTTCGGCCACGACCCGGCCTTCGGCCACCAGTTTGATCAGATGGGCCAGCACCGACAGGCTGGCCGCCGGCCATAGTCTTTCGTCTACCGCTATATAGAGAACCGGGACCATCGTCGCGATAGTCCGGTCGCCGGCGTGCAATCGTTCCAGAATCTGCGCTTCGCGTGCCAGCCGGTGGTCACGGTAGGCGCACAGGAACGGGCCGGGATCGGTGACCGGCGCGCCATGGGTGGGCCACAGGGTGGTGAAGTCGCGGGCGATGACCGCGTCCAGACTCTTCATATAGGCGACCATGTCGCCGTCCGGCGGAGCGACCACGGTCGTTGACCAGCCCATCACGTGATCGCCGCTGAACAGGGCGTTCTCCTCGCGCAGGATGAAGGCCAGATGGTTCGAGGCGTGGCCGGGCGTGGCCAAGGTCTCCAACGTCCAGCCGTCGCCGCTCACGATTTCGCCGTCGGCCAGGATCCGGTCCGGGCAGAAGTCGTCGTCATCATCCTCCTCGATCGTCACCGCCGTGTCGTGCGGACGCGCAATGGGGGCGGCGGCCAGCACCGGGGCCCCGGTCGCCCGTGACAGGGGGCGGGCGAGGGGGGCGTGATCGCGGTGGGTATGGGTCACCAGGATGTGGCTGACCGTCTGACCGTCCAGCGCTGCCAGCAGGGCGGCCAGGTGAGCGTCGTCGGCCGGACCGGGGTCGATCACCGCGACGCCGGCACCCGGGCGGTGAGGGCCGACGATATAGGTGCCGGTGCCGGTGAAGGTGAATGGTCCCGGATTGCGGGCGGTGACCCGCCGGATCAGCGGAGACACCGGTTCCGTCTCGCCGTAGCGGACCGGATGGTCGCGAACATAGGGGATCATGTCGCCCGGCCGGGCGACCGGCCCGAGGCTTGCGTTAGGACTTCGTAAACCTTCTGCGGAGTGCGCGTAATGGCTGTTTCCATTGCTTTGGCTGTCTCAAATCGGCTCCAGCCGGTCGCTGTGGCCCTGTTCTGTCTCATGGCGGCGCAACTGGTCATGGCCTCATGCACGCCCGAACCCGTGCCCTATGCGTCCCGGGTCATGATCCAGCGCTGACGCCCGGCATTGTGGACGGGCGGACAGGCTCGTGACGGCTATTGCCGGCGAACGCGCACCGCGCGGCTGTCCCCGACGACCAGAAGGAAGCTGCCCAGCGCCGCACTGCGCACCGTCACCGGCGGTGTGCCGCGGTTGCGGAAGCTGACATAGGCGGTGTCGATTTGCTGCCAGACGCTGCCGTCGGCCAAGGTGAAGGTCCAGCGGCCCTCCCAGTTCTCGGTGGCCGTGACCAGCGTCGAATCAATCGACGTTACTGATTCGGGCGACCCGTTGCGCTCAAACAGGTTCGGAATCGACGGCAGGCTGAAGCCAAAATTTTCCCGCCGCGCCGTGCTGATCTGGTTGCGATCGACCACCACAACCTCGCCCTGGCGCTCGGCGGCGTCCAGCGCGGCGGCGGCCACGTCATAGCAGGCGAGGCGGGCCGAGGCGTCCGACATCGTGCGGCAGGCGACCAGTCTGGCCAGTACATCAGCGCGCCCCAGCGTCGGTTCGCCACCGGCAGCCTGGGCAGGCGGGGCGGCGGTTACAGCCGTCGCGGACAGGGTCAGAATCGCGAGGGCGGACAGGACGGTAGAGGTTGATCGGGTCATGGCTCTGGGCGCTCTTTGACGCGCGGACGGATGCGCCCCCTCCTTATGCATGAACACGATCATGCTCACCAGAGATCGCCAGATGGGCGAACGTGGCCGGAATACGACAGTCGAGGGGCAAGTTTGTTACGAAGGTGTAATTGCGGTGGCGTAAATGGGGGCGATCCGGATAGTTTGCGGCAACTGGGGTGTAATCTGTCGCCACAGCTATTGACTATCATGTCCGTCACCTCGGCGCTCTGGGTCCCAATGGTCCCGATGTCGAACCAGGAGGAACAAGCTTTGAAAGCCCACACCATCCGTCAGCAATTGCTGGCAACCACTATCATCGGCGGTCTTGTCGCCTTCGCCGCGCCTGTTATGGCGCAGACGCAGCCGGCCGCTACCCAGGTTGACGAAGTCGTTGTCACCGGTTCGCGCATCGTCCGTCAGGACTTTGCCGCGATCAGCCCGGTCACCACCGTTGGTCAGGAGCAGCTTGAGCTGACCCAGACCCTGACGGTCGAGTCGCTTCTCAACGAACTGCCCCAGGTCGTTCCGGGCAACATGCGCACGTCCAACAACTCGGGCGGTGAACCGTTTGCCACCATCGACCTGCGTGGCCTCGGTGCCAACCGCAACCTGGTGCTGGTCAACGGCGAGCGCATCCCCGGGTCCTCGACCTCGGGTACGGTCGACCTGAACACCATCCCGGCTTCGCTGGTTCAGCGCGTTGAAGTCGTGACCGGCGGTGCCTCGGCCGTTTACGGTTCGGACGCCATCTCGGGCGTGGTCAACTTCATCCTGAAGGAAAACTACGAAGGCGCCGAAATGTCGGTGACCTACGGTTCTTCGTTTGAAGGCAAGGCTCCGGAAATCGAAGTCAACGGCCTGTTCGGTGGCAATTTCGCCAACGGCCGCGGCAACATGACCGCATACGGTGCCTACTACAGCCGTGGCGAAGTGTTGCAGAGCGAGTTCGACTACTCGCGCACCTCGGCTGCCCTGTGCTTCGACGCGAATCCCTTCTCGGCTGACCCGACCGTGGCTACCGTCTGCGACTCGTCCGCTGAAGCAGCCACGTTCCTGAACGCCGGTGGCTATGTCTATCCCGGTGGTTCGGCGACGCCGTCCTGGGGCTGGATCGCCAACTCGTCGACCAACGCGTTCAACCCCGCAGTCCTGAACGTCAATCCGCTCACATCCGGCCAGTTCGCCAGCTACGATCATGACTGCAACCCGTCGACCCCGAATATCGCTTACGGTGCCGGCGAGCGTAACCTGTCGTTCAATGATGCTGGCGCGCTCGAGCCCCGCAACGGCGGTGGAGCATGCTCCGTTCCGGATCGTGCCGCTGGCTCCTCGCGTTACAACTATGCGCCGGACAACTTCCTGATCATCCCGGCCGAGCGCGTCAACTTCACCACCATCGGCACCTATGACTTCTCCGACACCCTGCGCGCCAAGGTTCACCTGAACTACGTCAACAGCACCTCGCAGGTTCAACTGGCTCCGACACCGGCGACCGGTCTGACCGTGACGCTGACGCCGGCCATGCAGACGTTGATCAACGCCAACCACCCCGATCTAGCGGCTGCCCTGGCCTCGCGTCCGTTCCCGAACCGTTCGTTCACGATGAACCGCCGTATGAACGAAGTCGGTACGCGTAACTCGTTCGACGAGAACAACTCGTTCTACCTGCTGACGACCCTGGAAGGCGAGTTCTCGCCGGCCTGGGACTGGAGCCTGACGGCCTCGTACGGCTCGAACAAGTTCGACCAACGTGCGGAAAACAGCGTGAATGCAACCGCCCTGTCGCAAGGCCTGGCCGGTTGCCAGGATGCTACCACCGGTGCTTCGCTCGGTGTCAACGCCCTGCCGGGTTGCGTTCCGCTCGACATCTTTGGTCCGGGCACTCTGACCGCTCCGATGGCGGCGTTCATTCGCGTCAACACCTTCTCGACCACCCAGGTCGAAGAGACGCGCATCGCCGGTTTCACCCGCGGTAACCTGTTCTCGCTTCCCGCGGGTCCGGTCGCTTCGGTGTTCGGCTTTGAATATCGTGAAACCGACGCTGAGTTCCGCGTCGACAATGAGCAGCGTACCGGCAACATCTTCGGCTTCAACGCCACCCAGGACCAGGCCGGTTCGGTCAACGTTCAAGAGCTCTACACCGAGATCTCGGTGCCGCTGCTCGCCGACATGACCTATGCCAGCTACCTGGGCCTCGAGCTGGGCCTGCGTTATTCGGACTACTCGTCGATCGGCACCGTCTGGACCAACAAGATCGGTCTGGAATTCGCTCCGGTCCCGTCGCTGCGCTTCCGCGCCGTCTACAACGAAGCCACGCGTGCTCCGTCCGTGTTCGAACTGTTCCAGAACGGTGACCAGGGCTTCCCGTCCTACATCGACCCCTGCGCTGGTGCCACCGGCTCCGCCGCAGCGTTCTGCCAGACGCAAAGCGGTTCGGTTACGCCTATTAACTGGGCTACCTTCGCCGCTACCAACTCTCAGGTTGAGGCCTTCTCGTTCGGTAACCCGAACCTGGCGCCGGAAACCGCCCAGACCTTTACGGCTGGTTTCGTGTTCCAGCCTGACTTCCTGCCGGTCGGTCGTCTGAGTATGACGGTGGACTACTACGACATCAAAATCACCGACGTGATCGCGTCGTTTGGTGCCCAGTTCTTCATCAACGATTGCTACACGAACAACGTGGCAGCTTCCTGCGCCCGCGTCGTTCGCGATCCGGCCAACGGTCAGATCGACTACGTGAACACCTCGCGTGGTAACCAGGGTGAGTTCGCCACAAACGGTGTCGACCTCGCTGTGGAATACTCGATCGATCTGGCTGACGTCGGCCTCGCCGGTCGTCTGCGGATCAACGAACTGGCCAGCTTCGTCGACTCGTATACCTTTAACGGTAGCGAGTTTGTCGGAACCACTAGTGCGGGTGTTGGCGGCGCGATCTTTGACTTCAAGAACGTCCTGTCCGCCTTCTACGACATCAATGACTGGACGTTCATGACGCGCTGGAGCTACCTGCCGGAACTGAACGACGATCCGGGCTTCGGGTTCGTGAATGAGTTCCTGTCGCCGGCCGCTTCCTACGTCGACATGTCGGCCCGCTGGAACGTGACCGACAACGTCGCTCTGTCGGCCTTCGTCGGCAACGTGCTTGACGAGACCCCGCCGCAGACTCTGAACGGCGTGTTCTCTCAGGGTAACACCGACCCGCAGATCTATCGTCTGCTGGGCCGCACGTTCTCGCTGAACGCACGGGTCCGTTTCTAGGTCTCGATCTAGAACGCAAGACTGGGGGCGGCGGGGGAAACCCCGCCGCCCTTTTTCTTATGCGGCGGCCTGTCCGTGGCTTTCGACGTCCCGAAAAAGCCATCGGCAGCCATCAGACCGTTGAGGCGTTTAGACCGGCTGCCAAAGGGTGGCCGCCGTTTTTGAAGGTTGATCCATGAGTTTTCTTGCCGTCATCGCCGCTACTGCCGCATTCCACGGTCTGCCCCAGGACGGTCCGATCGTGACCGCGCCAGTTGCCGAGGCCGCTGATGCCGTGCGCTATCGCGAGGCCGTGGCCTATGCCAATCCGATGCCGCGCGGCGCTCCGAGCGCTGACTATCCGCTGGTGGCGTGGTGCGACGCCCTGGTCACCGGCCACGTCGCCATTGGCGAGAGCCTGACCGATTCCGATCCGCTGGACCTGGACATCATGCGTCTGGGCCGCCTCGAGGCCGCGGATTTCCGCGCGGCGATGGCCACGGCCCGGTCGCGCCAGACGCCCGCCACCCTGACAGCCGCCCGTGAGGCCGCCGCCGAGGCGACCGCCCGTTGGGCCCCGCTGATGGCCCAGGACGAGGCTGTGCGCAGTCAGGCTTTCGGCCTGTTCTTTGGCCTGCCCGGCCGGTGCGAACACGCCGCCCGCCGCATTCGCGACGGCGTCACTTCAGCCCCGGCCACGCCGGAAGACGTGGGTCTGGACCCGAACTGATCGCAGCAACCCCCTCCACCGCTTCGCGGTCCCCCTCCCCCTGCGGGGGAGGAATGGGGGCGGTTCAAATCCTCCCCCACCGGGGGAGGGGGACCATCCAAAGGATGGTGGAGGGGGTGTGAACACTCTCCTGTTCCGGGCGCGGCGAGGGCAGGAAAAGTCCCTCAGCCTCCGGGATCGTAGTTGAGGATCGGCGACAGCCAGCGTTCAGCGGTCGCCGCGTCCCAGCCCTTGCGTTTGGCATAGTCCGCGACCTGATCGCGATCGATCTTGCCGACGCCGAAGTAGTGGCTGTCGGGGTGTCCGAAATACAGGCCGGACACCGCGGCCGGCGGGGTCATGGCGAAACTTTCGGTCAGCACGATACCGGCCTTTTCCGTGGCCTCCAGCAGGCGGAACAGGGTCGCCTTTTCGGTGTGGTCAGGCTGGGCCGGATAGCCGGGCGCGGGACGAATGCCTTGATATTGTTCGGCGATCAGTTGGTCGGTCGTGGTCACCTCATCCGACGCATAGCCCCAGAGTTCGGTCCGCACCTTCTTGTGCAGCGCTTCGGCAAAGGCCTCGGCCAGCCGGTCGGCCAGGGCGGTGGACAGGATAGCTGAATAGTCGTCGCCGGCGTCGCGAAAGCGTTGCGCGACCTCCAGCTCGCCGTGACCGGCGGTGACGGCGAAGGCTCCGATCCAGTCCTGGCCCTCGGGTGCGACGAAGTCCGACATGGCCAGATTGGCCTTGCCGTTGGTCTTGGCGATCTGCTGGCGCAGGGTATGGAAACGGGCGATCTCGGTCGTCCGGCTTTCGTCAGCATAGACGGCGACATCGTCGCCGACCGCATTGGCCGGCCAGAAGCCGACCACGCCGCTGGCCCGGTACCATTTCTCGTCGATGATCCGCTTCAGCATGGCCTGCGCATCGCGGAACAGGTCGCGCGCGGCTTCACCGACGATCTCGTCCTCGAGAATCAGCGGATAGCGGCCGGTCAGCTCCCAGCTGGAAAAGAACGGTGTCCAGTCGATGTGGTCGGCCAGGTCCTGCAGGTCCCAGTCCTCAAAGGTGCGCACGCCGAGGAAGGAGGGGGCTTTCGGACGCGGTGCGGTCCAGTCGATGGGGAAATGGTTCTGGCGCGCCTTGTCGATCGGGGTGCGGGCCTTGGCCGTCTGGCTGCGGGCGTATTGTTCGCGGATGCGGACGTATTCCTCGCGCGTGGCCGCCTCGTTCTTCGCCCGCTCGGTCTTTGACAGCAGACCGGACACGACACCGACCGCGCGGCTGGCGTCGATGACATAGGTGGTCGAGCCGGCCTTGTAGCCGGGCTCGATCTTGACCGCAGTATGGGTGCGACTGGTGGTGGCCCCGCCGATCAGCAGGGGGATCGAAAAGCCGCGCCGCTCCATCTCGCGGGCCACGAACATCATCTCGTCCAGCGACGGGGTGATCAGGCCGGACAGGCCGACGATGTCGACCTTGTGCTCGACGGCGGCATCGAGAATCCGGTCAGCCGGGACCATGACGCCGAGGTCGATGACCTCGTAATTGTTACACTGCAGCACGACGCCGACGATGTTCTTGCCGATGTCGTGGACGTCACCCTTGACCGTGGCCATCAGGATGCGGCCGGCCTGTTCGCGTGGTTTGCCGGCTTTTTCGGCCTCCATGAAGGGTTCGAGGTGGGCGACCGCCTGTTTCATCACCCGGGCCGACTTGACCACCTGCGGCAGGAACATCTTGCCCGCGCCGAACAGGTCGCCGACGACGTTCATGCCGTCCATCAACGGGCCTTCGATCACGTGCAGCGGGCGTTCGGAGCCCAGTCGTGCTTCTTCCGTGTCCTCGACGATCCAGTCGGTGATGCCGTTGACCAGGGCGTGCTCGATCCGCTTGCCGACAGGACCTTCGCGCCATTTCAGATCGACGACCCGGGCCACACCCTTGTCGCCCTTGTAGTTGGGGGCCAGATCGACCAGCCGTTCGGTGTTCGAGACATTGGTGCGCTGCTTGCGGTTCAGGATCACATCTTCGACCGCCTCGCGCAGCACCGGGTCGATGTCGGTATAGACCGGCAGGTCACCCGCATTGACGATACCCATGTCCATGCCCGCCTGGATGGCGTGGTACAGGAAGACGCTGTGGATCGCCCGGCGCACCGGCTCGTTGCCGCGGAAGCTGAACGACACGTTCGAGACGCCGCCCGAGATCCGGGCGTAGGGCAGGGTGGCCTTGATCACCTTGGTCGCCTCGATGAAGTCGACGGCGTAGTTGTCGTGTTCCTCGATCCCCGTCGCCACGGCGAAGATGTTGGGATCGAAGATGATGTCCTCGGGCGGGAAGCCGACCTCGTTCACCAGTATGTTGTAGGCGCGTGTGCAGATCTCGATCTTGCGCGCGGCGGTGTCGGCCTGGCCTTCTTCGTCGAAGGCCATGACCACGACGGCCGCCCCGTAGCGCAGGCATTTGACCGCCTGCTGCCGGAACTCGGCCTCGCCCGCCTTCATCGAGATGGAGTTGACGATCGGCTTGCCCTGGACGCATTTCAGGCCCGCCTCGATCACCTCCCATTTGGAGCTGTCGATCATCACCGGGACCCGGGCGATGTCGGGCTCGGCCGCGATCAGGTTGAGGAAGGTGATCATGGCCTGCTGCGAATCCAGCAGGCCCTCGTCCATGTTGATGTCGATGACCGAGGCCCCGGCCTCGACTTGCTGACGGGCCACGGCCACGGCGGCGGCATAGTCGCCCGCCATGACCAGTTTCTTGAACTTGGCCGAGCCGGTGACGTTGGTCCGCTCGCCGACGTTGATGAAGGTGGGACGCACTACGCTACCAGTTCAAAAGGTTCGAGACCCGACAGCCGCATGGCAATCGGACGTTCGGGGACTTCCCGGGTCGGTAATTTGGCCACCGCTTCAGCCGTGTGCCGGATGTGGTCCGGCGTGGTGCCGCAGCAGCCGCCGACGATGTTGACCAGACCGGACGCGGCCCATTCCTCGATGAAATGGGCGGTCTCGTGGGGTTCCTCGTCATACTGGCCCATGGCGTTGGGCAGGCCGGCGTTGGGATAGGCGGCGACCAGGGTGTCGGCGACGCGGCTCAGTTCTGCGATGAACGGTCGCATCAGGTCGGCCCCCAGGGCGCAGTTGAAGCCGACCGCGAAGGGTTTGGCGTGGCGCACGCTGTTCCAGAAGGCCTCGGCCGTCTGGCCCGACAGGGTGCGGCCCGAACGGTCGGTGATGGTCCCGCTGATCCAGATCGGCAGGGCCTCCATGCCCTCGTCCTCAAGGTCCTTGATGGCCTTGATTGCGGCCTTGCAGTTCAGCGTGTCGGTGATGGTTTCGATCAGATACAGGTCGACGCCACCTTCGTTCAGGGCCTGCACCTGCTGCCGGTAGGCGGCGTAAACTTGATCGAAGGTGACCAGACGGGCACCGGGATCGTTCACGTCCGACGACATCGACAGCATCTTGGTCAAGGGCCCGATCGAACCGGCGGCGAAGCGTGGCTTGTGCGGCTCTTTCTCGGTCCAGCGATCGGCGGCGGCGCGGGCCAGTTTCGCGCCTTCGAAATTGATGTCCGTCACGGACTGAACGTCCAGCCCGTAGTCGTCCTGGGCGATGGTCGTGCCCGAGAAGGTGTTGGTCTCGGAGATGTCGGCCCCGGCAGCGAAATACTGGTCGTGCAGGTCGGCGATGATGTCCGGCCGGGTCAGGCACAGGATGTCGTTGTTGCCCTTCATCTGGCCGTTGTGTGCGGCGAAGCGCGCGCCGCGGAAATCCTCCTCGGACAGTTCGCGACGCTGGATCATCACCCCCCAGGCCCCGTCGAGCACGAGGATGCGTTGTTTCGCGGCGGCATGCAGGGCGGCGATACGGTCGGCACGGGTCATCAGGCGGTCTCACGCACGCCCAGAACCCGGCAGATCGCATAGACGAGATCGGCCCGGTTCAGGGTGTAGAAATGGAAGTCGGAAAAGTCTTCTTCCTGCAGTCGGGCGCAGGTCTCGGCGGCGACCGAGGCGGCCAGCAGCTTGCGGGTCTCGGGGTCGTCATCGAGGCCGTCGAAGTGCGTGGCCAGCCAGGCCGGGACAGCCGTGCCGCAACTGGCACTCATCCGCTGCAGCGCCGCGAAATTCGACACGGGCATGATGCCCGGGATCAGGGGAATGGTGATCCCGGCGGCCCGGATCCGGTCGCGGAAGCGCAGGAAGGCGTCGATGTCGAAGAAGAATTGGCTGACGGCCCGGGTCGCCCCGGCGTCGATCTTGGCCTTGAGCACGTCGATGTCGTGGTCGATCGACGGGCTCTCCGGGTGCTTCTCGGGATAGGCCCCGACGGTGATGTCGAAGCCGCCGACGGCACTGATGGCCTGGCTCAGTTCGGTGGCATTGGCATAGCCGTCGGCCCGCGGTTGGTAGGCCCCGCCGATACCGCCGGCGCTCTCGTGTCCGCCGGGCGGGTCACCGCGCAGGGCAACGATATGGTCGACGCCGATGGCCTTGTAGCTCTCAATCACCTCATCGACCTCGGCGCGACTGGCCTCGACACAGGTCAGGTGGGCGGCGGGGCGCAGGCTGGTTTCGGCGATCATGCGCTGAACCGTGCGGTGGGTGCGCTCGCGGGTCGAGCCGCCGGCCCCGTAGGTGACCGAAACGAAGGCCGGGTTAAGCGGCTCCAGCCGACGCACGGCCTTCCACAGCACCGCTTCAGCCTCATCGGACTTGGGCGGGAAGAATTCGAACGAAACCCGGACTGGGTTGTCGTTCTGACCGGCGCGGGCCACCGGTCCCAGCGGGGACAACAACAGGGCGCGGGCTTCAGCCAGGGTCGCCATCAGGCAGATTTCCTCTTGGTCGCGACAGGGCGCACGGCGGTCCAGATGGTCACGGTCAGACCCGCATTTTCAGGGGGCAGGGCAATGACGGCGGATGGCTTCAGTCCAGCCGCGGCGATCCACGCCCGGATTTCCTCATCGGTAAAGCCGAGACGGCGATGCTGATGCTGCTCACGGAGCGCTTCCATCTCGTGCGGAGCGAAGTCGATGATCAGCAATTTGCCGCCGGGGGCGACGAGGCGCGCGGCCTCGGTCACGGCGGCGACGGGGTCGACCAGATAGTGCAGCACCTGATGTACGACGACGAGGTCTGCGCTCTGCGGCGGCAGGCGGGTGGCGAAGATGTCGCCGTGGCGCAGTTCGACCTTGTCGAGATCGGCGCGGGCGACATTGCTGCGGGCGATGTTGAGCATGCTCTGGCTCAGGTCGAGACCGACCGACATGGCGGCCTTCTTGCCCAACAGCGTCAGCATCCGCCCCGAGCCGGTGCCGAGATCGACCATCCGGTCGAACGGGCCGGGACCGGCGGCCTTTTCGATCGCAGCCTCGACCGCGCCTTCGGACACATAGAGGGAGCGCAGATGGTCCCATTGGGGGGCGACGCGTTCGAAATAGGCAGAGGCGTCGGCTTCGCGTTCGCGGTGAACGTCTCCCAGCCGGGCATGGTCGCGTTCCCCGGCCTCGTCTTCCAGCAGATCGAGGACGGTGTCGACCAGACCCCGGGCACTGCCGTCGGAGGACACGCGGTAGAAGACCCGGGCCCCGTCGGGGAAGCGTTCGATCAGGCCTGCATCGGTCATCAGCTTCAGGTGACGGGACACGCGAGGCTGGCTCTGGTCGAGGATGCCCGACAGCTCCATCACCGACAGCTCCTCACCGGCCAGCAGCGACAGGATGCGCAGGCGAGTCGGTTCGCCGGCGGCGCGCAGCATATCGACGGTCTGGTCGGCGGTCAGTGTCATGGGCCCTGCTTCGGAAGATCATATAAGGATATCCTTATATGATCCTACAAGGCAATGCCCGCATCGGCTCAGGCGGCGGAAGAGGGGTCCGCAACCGGGGATACCAGGGGTTCGCCGGCAAAGGAGGCCTGCAGGTTCTGCATCAGCAGCATCAGCATGCCCTGGACGGCCTCGGTCGTGGCTCCGGCCGTGTGCGGGGTCAGGACGGTATTGGGCACATCGGCCCAGCGGGCGGCGTCGATCGGTTCCTGCTCGAACACATCCAGCGCCGCCTGGCCGAGGCGGCCGTCTTTCAGGGCGGCGATCAGGGCGGTTTCGTCGACCAACTGGCCACGGGCGACATTGACCAGCAGGCCATCGGGGCCGAGGGCGTCGATGACCTCGCGCGAGATCAGGCCGATATTGTCGTCGTCGGCCCGGCAGGCCACGACGAGGATGTCGCTGTCGCGGGCCAGGTCGATCAGGGAAGCGGCGCGGGGCCAGGCAGCGATCCGGTCGCGCGGGCTCCACCACTGGACACTCATCCGCAGGGCTTCGACCCGACTGGCCACGGCAATGCCGATCTGGCCGAGACCGACTATGCCGACGCGCTGGCCGTGCAGGGACGGGGTGATGGTGCGCACATCGACGGTCCAGCCACCGGCGCGCATCTGGCGGTCACCGGACGCGATCTGGCGGCGGGCGGCGAGGATCAGGCCGAGAGCGTGGTCGGCGACGTCTTCGTGATTGACGCCGGGGGCATGGGTCACCGGCAGGCCACGGGCGCGGCACCAGTCCACATCAATGCCGTCATAGCCCGACGTGAAACAGGCCAGCAGTTCCAGATTGGGCAGGCTCTCGATCAGGTGTTTGTCGATCGGATATTCACCGGCGACCACCATCACCCGGATGTCGTCGCGGGCCTCGACCGGCGGGCCTTCCCAGAACCGGTAAACCGTATAGGTCGCTTCAAGGAAAGCGGTCAGCGGTGCCAGGTGCCGCTGCATGATCAGGATGGCGGGGCGGTGGGTCATGGGATGATCCTACACCAGCCACGGGGTCTGCCAGCAATTCCGATGTCGAACGCGGTAGGAGGCAGGTTCCGGCTGACTGTCCCGTGCGAGACAATCAGCCGGTTCGGAGCGGTCTAGCGGCCGAACTTCTGGAATTTGATCCGATGGGGGATCAGGCTCTCGACGCCGAGGCGGCGCTTCTTGTCTTCCTCATAGGCCTCGAAATTGCCCTCGAACCATTCGACGTGGCTGTCGCCCTCGAAGGCGAGGATGTGGGTGGCCAGACGGTCGAGGAACCAGCGGTCGTGGGAGATGACCACGGCGCAGCCGGCGAAGCCTTCCAGCGCCTCCTCGAGGTTCTGCAGGGTCTCGATGTCGAGGTCGTTGGTCGGTTCGTCGAGCAGCAGCAGATTGCCGCCGGTGGCCAGGGTCTTGGCCAGGTGGACGCGGTTGCGCTCACCGCCGGACAACTGTCCAACTTTCTTTTGCTGGTCGCCGCCCTTGAAGTTGAAGCTGCCGACATAGGCGCGGGTGTTGATCTCGCGCTTGCCGACCATCATCACGTCGGTGCCGCCCGAAATCTCCTGCCAGATGGTCTTGTTGGGATCGAGCGAGTCGCGGCTCTGATCGACATAGGCCAGCTTGACCGTCTCGCCGACCTTTATGGTGCCGGCGTCGGGCTGTTCCTGGCCGGTGATCAGACGGAACAGGGTCGACTTGCCGGCGCCGTTGGGGCCGATGACGCCGACGATACCGTTGGGCGGCAGTTTGAAGGTCAGATCCTTGAACAGCAGCTTGTCGCCATAGGCCATCTCCAGCCCCTCGGTCTCCAGCACCACATTGCCCAGACGCGGGCCGGGCGGGATCTGGATGACGGCGTGGGTCTGGGCCCCGCGCTGGCTCTCCTGTTCGGAGACCATGCGCTCATAGGCGGCCAGACGGGCCTTGGACTTGGCCTGACGGGCCTTGGCACCGGAGCGGACCCATTCCAGTTCGCGGGTCAGGGCACGCTGGCGGGCTTCGGATTCCGACTGCTCCTGCACGACGCGCTTGGTCTTCTGCTCCAGCCAGCTGGAGTAGTTGCCCTCGTAGGGGATGCCCTTGCCGCGATCGAGCTCCAGCGTCCATTTGGTCACGAGGTCGAGGAAGTAACGGTCGTGGGTCACGAGGATGACGCAGCCGGGGAAGGCCTCGAGGTGATGCTGCAGCCAGGCCACGGACTCGGCGTCGAGGTGGTTGGTCGGTTCGTCGAGCAGCAGCATGTCCGGCTTGGACAGCAGCAGGCGGGCCAGGGCGATGCGGCGTTGCTCGCCACCGGACAGGTTTTCGACCGACCAGTCATTGGGCGGGCAGCGCAGGGCGTCCATGGCCATTTCGACACGGCTGTCGATGTCCCACAGGTCGCCGGCGTCGATCTTCTCCTGGAGGGCGGTCATCTCCTCCATCAGCTCGTCGGTGTAGTTTTCACCCAGCTCCATGGCGACGGCGTTGAAGCGGTCGACCAGCTGCTTTTCCTCACACCAGGCGATGGCGTTTTCCCAGACGGTCTTGGTGTCGTCGAGGTGGGGCTCCTGCTCGAGGTAGCCGCGTTTGATACCGTCGGCGGCCTTGGCCTCGCCGGCGAACTCCTTGTCGATGCCGGCCATGATCTTCAGCAGGGTCGACTTGCCCGAACCGTTGACGCCGACGACGCCGATCTTGGCGTCGGCATAGAAGCTCAGCCAGATGTTTTCGAAGATCTTTTTGCCGCCGGGGAAGGTCTTGGTGAGACCCTGCATCTGGAAAATATATTGCTGCGCCATGAGGTGCGGTGCGCCCTGTCGTCTGATCGGTGGGGGGAGGTAGGCGCGGGATGTAGCCGCCACGCCGGGTTTGGGCAAATCATAGGGGCCGGGAAGGGCGGTTTGATGGCCGAACCGCCCCGGTGAATCGGGCCTACAGGGTGTAGCCGCCGTCGACGGTCAGGGCCGCGCCGGTGATCGAGCGGGCGGCGTCTGACAGCAGGAAGACGATCTGGGCGGCAATCTCCTCGGGTTTGGCGTAGTGGCCCAGCGGCGTGGCGAAGCCGGCCATGCGCTCGAAGGCGGCCGCTTCCGAGCCGGTTTCGGCCACCAGATCGGTGAAGAAGGGCATGGTGCGCCAGATCGGGGTCTCGACCCCGCCGGGCAGGATGGCGTTGACGCGGATGCCGCGCGGAGCCGCTTCCTTCGCCGCCACGCGGGCCAGCTGCAGCAGGGCGGCCTTGGAGGCCCCGTAGGCGGCGATGCCGGGCTCGGCCTTCACAGCGGAGGCGGACGACACCACCACGGCCGCGCCGCCGTCGCGCAACAGGCGCATCCCGGTCCGCAGGGTCAGGAAGGCCCCGTCCAGATTGATCGCCATGACCCGTCGCCAGGCCGCGAGCGACAGGTCGGCGATGGGGCAGGCGTCGGATATGCCGGCATTGACGACCACGCCGTCCAGCCCCTGTCCCTGATCACGGATATTCTGTTCGAGGGTGTCCCAGGCGGCTTCGTCGGTCACGTCCTGCGGGCACAGCGTCAGGGTCGGGCCGTTTTTCAGCGCGTCGCCGAGCGCGTTCAGTGCCGCTTCGTCGCGATCGAGCAGGATCAGGGCGCGGGCCCCGTCGGCGGCCAGCCGCTGCGCGGTGGCGAGGCCGATGCCGGAGGCGGCACCGGTGATCAGGACAACCCCGGGGGATGTGGCTTCGGACATAGGGGCCTCAGGCGTAGTTGAAGCTGATCGAGATGCGTTCGCTCTTCGCCGCATTGGGCGGGACCTCGTGGCGTAGCCAGCTTTCCCACATCAGCACGGTGCCGGCGGCAGGGGTCAGATAGACGAAGGGTTTCTCGGCCAGGGGAGCGTCGGCGGTGACGGCGGGGCGGGCCATCATCATGGCCAGACGGGGGTCCTCCAGCTTCAGGGCCGAGGCGCGGTCGGGCACCTCGACATAGACGGTGCCGGACAGATAGGCGTGCGGATGGATGTGGCCGGAATGGCTGCCGCCGGGCTTGAGGATATTGACCCAGAGATTGTCGAGCTTCGGCTTGCGGGCCAGGTCGAAATTCAGGGCCCGGGCATAGGCCAGGGCATGCCGGTCCAGCAGCCGTTTCAGGTCGGCGAACTCGGGCATGCGCTGCGGCAGGTCGTTCAGTGAGCCGTAGGAGGTGTAGCCGCGATAGCCGTGTTCACGGCACCAGGCGCGGCCCGCTCCGTCGTCCTCGGCCAGGCTGCGGCAGGCGTCAGCCAGTTCGGCGTTGAAGGCGTCGAAGCCCGGCTCGGTGGCGAGGCTGGCTTCATAGATCTGGGTGACGAACAGGGGGCGCAGGGACATGGGCGGTATCTAGCCGGTCTGATCGTCGTCGAGAAGGTCGGCGTCGTCGGGGTGTTCGCCTCCGCGCCCGGCCTGCAGGGTCATGGCCTCGGCCAGCAGCAGGGTGGCGGACAGGATGAATTCCTCGGGGTCGGGGCGGTCACCGGCCCGGAGGGCGGCGACGAACAGGGTTTCGCGCGGGCCAACAGGTTCGGCCTCGCCCCGGCTGAGCATCTCCAGCCGGGCCCGTTGCAGGGCGCCGGCGAACAGGCGGTCGCGGCGACGGGGGCCGGGGGAACGCGGGCGCATGAAGACCTCCTGAACAGTGGCGTTGGACGCCGGACGTGCGGCGACGACCGGCGGCGCGTGGCGACGCCGGGGCGGGGAGGGTGCGGGGCTGCCGGGCCTCGCCCGGAGCTATGGATAAAAACCGTTTCGACGAGGATGACGCCCCGCGCAGCCGTTTTCCACGCGCCCTCCGGCTGGCGGCCCTGTTCGAGCCTTGCCGGACCGTTCCGGGCCCGTTGCCGGGTCCGGGGGTCGGGACGGAGGTGCCGGTCGTGCCGGGATCGCTCCGCCCTCGGGCCCGCGGCGAGCAGTGAACGGCATCCTGCGCCGTCCAAGGGACCCCCGGAGGGTTCCGCCCCCGGGCTTCATCGCTCGACCACAGCCCCGCCGCCGTTCGGGCACTGGATCCGACGCCCTCCCCATCGGCGGGGATGGGGGGAGTCTGGCACGGTCCGGAACCAGGGCGGGTTTTTAGGGGGGCGTGGCGGGGAAGGGGTTGGAATCGCGGGGGAAGGGGTAGGGGCGATGCGCGGGTTTTTGGGAAGGGTGTGGCGGTTTGGGGGGTGCCTGCGGCCCGCACAACGCAAAACGCGCCCGAAGCGGAGTTCGGGCGCGTCTGACGATCAATGGGGCGGAGTTTAGTGCTCGGCGGGCGTGACCACAGCGGCGTCGACGTTTTCGGCCGCTTCATTGGTTGCCTCGGCGGCACCGTCAGCGGCGGCGTCGACGTTGGCGGCGGTGTCATCCGCGGCCGAGGCCACGGTGTCGCCGGCGGCGTCAGCGGTAGCGGCGGCATTGTCTTCGGTCTGCGGCGAGCAGGCCGCCAGGGTCAGGGCGGCGACGGCAGTGACGGCGAGAATGGCGATACGCATAGGGTTCCTCCTTGAATGGAAGGTCCCTTGTTCTGGCTCGGGCGGCAATTGTCCAGTCCCGCGCGTCTTCCTGACCGACGAGCTGGGGATGATCTCGCCGCCAGTCGCAGGGGGGGCGAGGTGTTCAAACCCCTCCTGATGGAGACTCCATGTCATATAATCTCGACTCAGGAATATGATCTCTTACCTTAGGCATCGCCGACGCAGGCAAGGTTCTGGGTTCGGGTTTGGTGTAATCGGCCAGTATGTCGTCGGCAATTGAGTAGAGTCTGATCAATGATATATATTGTTTCGAATTTATACCGTTGGCCCGGCACTTTCGTCGTCATGGCGATAACTTTTGTTGCTTTCAACACCCATGTTTTGCTCGGTACAGGAATATTTCTCTCCTATATGCTTATCGCGCAGTTCTGGTTGAAGTGCCCGCGTTGTAAGTTCTCTACGATGCTGGGTTTGCGTAAGCGCCGGTCCTGGTTGCCGCGTGAATATCCAACGAACTGGACGCGCAAACACTGCGCCAGATGTGGTCTGGATTTTACCAAACACCGCTTCGGGGAACGTTTTGGTCGGCAGGGGTGACGAGACGGGTCAGATCCCGCGCGGCGGAACCTGTCTCCCGGACAATCGCGCCGCGATTTCCGGGAGGTCCGGGCCGGTGGGAGCGGGCCGTCCCGGACCGCCGTTTCGCGGCGTCCGGGATGACAAGGGGTCTGGACCTTTGGCGGAGGTGGGTTGGATCGCCCCCCCCTCACCAGCCCAGCGCCGCCTCACCCCTGAGGATGGCCTCGGCCTCGGGGGTGTGTTTGGCCCCGGTGCGGTCGTGCAGGACGAGGGCGGGCAGCAGGCGCAGGGGGGCCTTGCCGGTCTTGATGGCCAGGACCAGCACGCGTTTGGCGGGTTCGTCGGCATGGGGCTGGACCGGGCGGATGGCGAAGGAGCCGGCGCTTTCGCCCAGCAAGGTCAGGATGTCGGCCAGGCGGTCGGCGCGGTGGATCAGCACGATGCGGCCGTTCTCGCGCACGGCCTTGAGCAGGAACCGGGTCCAGGCGGCGAGGCCGTCGTCGGCCATCCATGCCGCCTGTTTGCCGGGGGCGGGGGCGCGCAGGGCGGTCGGGTTGTCGAAGAAGGGCGGGTTGGAGACGGCCCAGTCGAATGGGGGGAGGTCGAGCGCGCGGAAGCCGGTGGCGACGTCGCCGGTCAGGAGGGTGGTGCGCTCGGCGATGCCGTTCAGGGCAGCGTTGTCACGGGCCAGGGCGGCGGCGGCGGGGTCGCGCTCCAGCCCGGTCAGGCGGGTGCCGGGGCAGCGGGCGGCGATCTGGGTCAGCACGGCCCCGGCCCCGCAGCCGGCCTCGATCACGCTCTGGCCCGGGCCGGCGGGCACGGCGGCGGCCAGCAGGGCGGCGTCCATGCCGGCGCGATAGCCTTTGGCCGGCTGGCGCAGCCGCACCCGTCCGCCCAGCAGGGGGTTTTCGACGATCTCGATGATGGCGGTGTCTGTCGGTGCGACCGTCACGCGGCTTGACCCTTTAATGTGTGATCATCATTGTGCGCCGCGATGCTCCGGGGCAAGGCTGCGGCTGGATTTCAGGCGCGATTCTCCCCGTATCCGCCCGCTTTGAAGAGTTCTCCCTTGGACGCAGTCACCGCCGCCGCTCCCCGCTCGAAGGGTGACGTTGAGCTTCTGGTTCGACTGGCGGCCCCCGACATGGCCGCGGTTGACGCCCTGATCATCGAACGGATGCAGAGCCAGGTGCCGGTCATTCCGCTGCTGGCCGACCATCTGGTGGCGGCCGGGGGCAAGCGGCTGCGGCCGATGCTGACCGTGGCGGCGGCGCGGGCGGCCGGGGCGGTCGACGATATCGCAGCCCCGCGCAAGCTGGCGGCGGCGGTCGAGTTCATTCACACGGCCACCCTGTTGCACGACGATGTCGTCGACGCCTCGGACATGCGGCGCGGCAAGGTGGCGGCGCATCTGATCTGGGGCGCGCCGTCCAGCGTGCTGGTCGGGGACTTCCTGTTCGCCCGGGCCTTCGAGCTGATGGTCGAGACCGGGCAGATGCGGGCGCTCGGCATATTGGCAAAGGCGTCGAGCGTGATCTCAGAGGGCGAGGTGCTGCAGCTGACGCGGGCGCACGACCTGAACCTGGACCACGACACCTATCTGCAGATCATCTCGGCCAAGACCGCCGAACTGTTCGCTGCCGCCGCCGAGGCCGGGGCGGTCGGTTGCGGGGCCGGGGAGGCCGAGATCGCGGCGCTGCGGGCCTATGGGCTGAACCTGGGCCTGGCCTTCCAGCTGGCCGATGACGCGCTGGACTATGGCGGTACGTCGGAAGCGCTGGGCAAGAACGCGGGTGACGATTTCCGCGAGGGCAAGGTGACGTTGCCGCTGCTGCTGGCGGCGGCGCGGACCAAGGGCACCGAGGACGCGTTCTGGGACCGGACCATAAATAAGGGCGAGCGGACCGAGGCCGATTTTGCCCGGGCGCAGGCGCTGGTGGTCGGCTCGGGCGCGATCGGGGCGACGCTGGACCTGGCCGGGGACTATGCCGATCTGGCCCGGTCGGCGCTGGACGTGCTGCCGGCCAGTGACTGGCGCGAGGCGCTGGAGCAGCTGGCCGATTTCGCGGTGTCGCGGGCGGCGTGAAGCCGGGCGGTCAGCAGGGGATGGCCTCGATCTGACCTTCCGCGGCGAAATCCAGTAGTGGCCGGTCACGGGTCATCAGTCTGCATCCGATGGCGCGCGCTGTCGCGGCGATGATCCGGTCCGCCGGGTCGCGCAACGGTGGGCCGGGCAGCTGGGACGACGCGATCAGGATGTCCGGGCTCAATGAAGCGAGGTCGACGCCGAGGTCCAGGACCCGTTCAAACCATTTCAGGGGCGGCAGGCTGAGGGCAAGGCGTCCTTTGGACACCAGAAGGCCGATCTCCCAGGCGGTGATTGGCGAAACGAGGACCTGTGTTCCGATCGCCTGTGCTTCCTGAAGTGCCGCCTCCGCCTCCGGCCTGAATTTCGAGCCTGCCTGGAGCCAGATGACCGCACAGGTATCCAGCAGGATCGGTCTGGCGGTCACCGATCGGCATCCCAGATCTCGCCGGTCGGGGCCGTGATGTCCACGCCCTCGGGAATGGTCACCGTCCCGCCGAGCTCTGCGCGAATACGATCCAGAAAGCCGAGGCTGCGCGCGGGGCGCGGCTCGGCATTGGCGGCCGCCGGGGCGGTATCGGACTTGCGGAACACCAGCCGGCGGGAGCCCATGTCGACGCGCTCGGTCACATAGCCGGCGGCCAGCCAGGCCTTGGTCATCACATTGTTGGACGCGTTGTTGCTCCACCAGGCGCGGAGTCCGCTCGCCTTCTCCGGCAGGGGGAAGCCGAGAACGCGCTCGATCTCGCGGAAGCTCATCGAGACCTCCTCGCCGCGCTGCGCGGCAAGAAACTGGGTCAGGGGTTCATATTTGGACATGCCCGTCTCCTTGAAGGCGGGGCAATTAAAAACACACTGTGTGTGTTTCGTCCAGTGTGTGTGTTTATCTCAGGCTGGCGCAGAACCGCTGGATGCGGCGGCAGCCTTCTTCCAGCACCGCTTCGCTGGTGGCGTAGCTGATGCGGAAATAGGGCGACAGGCCGAAGGCCGAGCCCTGGACCACGGCCACGCCCTCGCCGTTCAGCAGTTCGGTGGTGAAGGTGTCGTCGCTGTCGATGACCACGCCGCCCTCGGTGGTCTTGCCGATCAGGCCTTCGATTGAGGGATAGACGTAGAAGGCCCCCTCGGGCGTGGGGCAGCGGATGCCGGTGGCCTGGTTCAGCATGGACACCACGAGATCGCGACGCTTTTCGAAGGCGCGGCCGCGTTCGGCGATGAAGTCCTGCGGTCCGTTGAGGGCCTCGACGGCGGCCCACTGGCTGATCGAGGAGGGGTTGGAGGTGGTCTGGCCGGCGACCTTGCGCATCAGGTCGATCAGGGCCTTGGGCCCACCGGCATAGCCGATGCGCCAGCCGGTCATGGCATAGGCCTTGGACACGCCGTTGACGGTCAGGGTGCGCTCGTAGAGGTCCGGCGCGACCTGGGCGAAGGTGGTGTATTCGAAATCGCCGTAGATCAGGTGTTCGTACATGTCGTCGGTCATCACCCAGACCTGGGGGTGACGGCGCAGGGCCTCGGCCAGGGCTTCCAGCTCGGCCCGGGTATAGGCGGCCCCGGTCGGGTTGGAGGGGGAGTTGAGGATCAGCCATCTGGTCTTCGGCGTGATGGCCGCTTCCAGCACGGCGGGCCGCAGCTTGAAGCCGTCGGCCTCGGCCCCGACGATCTCGACCGGCTCGCCCCCGGCCAGCAAGACCATGTCGGGATAGCTGACCCAGTAGGGGGCGGGGACGATGACCTCGTCACCGGCTGACAGGGTGGCCATCAGGGCGTTGAACAGCACGGCCTTGCCGCCCGGGGCCACGTGGATCTGGGCCGGGCTGTAGGTCAGGTCGTTTTCACGGGCGAATTTGGCCACGATGGCGGCCTTCAGCTCGGGCAGGCCGTCGACGTCGGTGTATTTGGTCTCGCCGCGCTGGATGGCGGCGATGGCGGCGGCCTTGACGTTGTCGGGGGTGTCGAAGTCCGGCTCACCGGCGCCGAGGCCGATCACGTCGCGGCCTTCGCGCTTGAGCTCGCGGGCCCGGGCGGTGACGGCAAGCGTGGCCGAGGGCTTGACGCGGGACAGGGCGGTGGACTGCAGGCTGGACATGGAGACTCCCGGGGGGACAGCGGCGCAATCCTTACGCAGATGCGAAAGGCGGATCAAATGCCGATGCCGCATCGCGGGCCGGTATTAGTCTGGCGGGCGTGACAGACCGTCGTCGTCGAGGGCATCGCGCAGGGCGGACAGGCGGGAACGGCTGACGGGCAGGGGCGGCCCTTCCAGCATCTGCACCCGCCAGCGGTCGCCGTCACGGTCGAGACGCCGGACCTGGGCGAGGTTGACGATCACCGAGCGATGAATCCGCTGGAAGCCGGGTGGCAGCTGGTCCGCGAGCCGCTCAAGCCGGGCCGTGTGCAGCAGTTGACGGCCCCCGACCAGCCGCAGTTCGACATAGTCGCCGGCCCCGACCACGGCGAGGATGTCGGGGATCGGCACCAGCTCCACGCCGCGCGCTGAGGCCACGGTCAGGCGGTTTGGCCGGTCGGCGGCGCGGGTCAGGGCAGCCTCGCGTCCGCGATCCTCACGGCTGAGGCGGACCACCTCGACCATCAGCAACGGCAGGACGAGGCTGGCCGCGAGCAGGAAATAGGACAGGTCGACCAGCCAATCCGGGAAGGCCAGGGCGAGCGTCATGAAGAGCGCGAGCCAGGCCAGGATCGGGCGCGCTCCGGGCTGACGTTGCCAGACTCCCATGCCAGCCGCGATGATCGCCAGGATGACCCCCGAAAGCAGAGCCCAGCCGGTCTTGCCGTCAAAACCGGGCAGCACGGTCGTCGCCGCGGCCGCGATCACGGCCAGGGCGATCATCGGGCGGCGCGCCCCCGGCATGAACCGGCCGGCGACGAAGCTCACCAGCAGGACGGCAAAGGCAGCGGCCAGCAACCAGATCGCGCCCAGTCGCCAGACATGCAGCGGATAGGCATAGCCGAACAGGGGGCGCAGGCTCTCCGCCACCGCCTGCAGGGCGGCGACCGCAGCGATGGCGGCGAGGATAAGGCTCGAGACGGTCCGGCGCATCGCGTGGATGACGCCGAAGCCGAAGGCCGCGGCCAACAGGGCCCCGGCCGCGACGAGCGTGATCGCCAGCAGCGGGGTGCGGGCGGGCAGGGGGTAGGGGGCGACGACCACGCCCCCCATCGGCTGATCCAGCCGCAGGCCGCCGTGGAAGGACGACAGATGCACGACGAGCGCGTTCTCGCCCGCGCGCCACGCGGTTTCCCCGATCGGCAGGGCGGCCTCATAGCGGCCGGGGACCTCAGCCTGCGCCGTTGCGGCGGGGCGACCGTTTGCGCCGAGGCTGCGGCCGTTCAGCCAGGCTTCGGACGAGGCGATGCCGATGACATGCAGCGCGCGCGGGCGATTGTCGTCCGGCGCGGGCACGGTGGTCCGGAGCCACAGGTCGCGCCCCTGCGGATCGATCACGCCTGTCAGTGGACGGCAGTCACTGAGGATTGGACCATCCGGCCCTGCCGTGCCGCGACAGGTCTGCCACGCGGGTTCGGCGGCCCGGGCGAGGGAGGCCAGGCCCATCAGCAGGCCGACGATGATCAGGATGCGCCACATACTGTCACCCTAGGGCACCGTTGACCGGGACGCGCGGCTGTTCACCGAGCGCGGGGTGCCGTTGACCGAAACAGGGCGGACAGGCGGCGTCAGCCCGGGTCGGATGAGCCGCATGACATACGCATCCCTCAGCCGCCGCGCCCTTCTGGCCGCCACCGGTCTCGCCATCCCGTCGTTCGCCCTCGCCCAGGCGCAGGCCGGACCCATCCGCTTCAAGGGCTGGCGCGATCAGGAGACCGACGCCGAGCAGGGCTTCTTCGAGGTGCCCGAGGACCGTCGTGATCCGGGTTCGCGGCGCATTCGTCTGAGCTATGTGCGGTTCCCGTCGACGGCGGCCCGGCCCGGTCCGCCGATCGTCTATCTGGCCGGTGGGCCGGGCGGGACGGCGACCGGGACGGCGACGGGTCCGCGCTTTCCGATCTTTGAGGCCCTGCGTGCGGTCGCCGATGTGATCGCCTTCGACCAGCGCGGCACCGGCCTGTCCAACCACATCCCGCCGCGTCCGGCCTCGACCGCGCCGCTGCCGGTGCTGACGCGGGCGGGGATCACGGCCCGTGTCCGCGACGAATTCCAGAAGGCCTGGGTCGACTGGACCGCGGCGGGTGTGGCCATGCGCGGCTACAACGCCGCCGAAAGCGCCGACGATATCGACGACCTGCGCCGCCATCTGGGCGTGGAGACGATCGACCTGTGGGGGATCAGCTATGGATCCCATCTGGCGCTGTCGGTGCTGAAGCGGCACGGCGACCGGGTCGGCCGGGTGGCGCTGGCCAGTCTGGAGGGACAGGACCAGACGGTGAAACGGCCGGCGCGACTGGACGCCTATCTGGATCGGGTCGATGGTCTGCTGGACGCCGATCCGGCGGCGCGCGCGGCCGTGCCCAACCTGCCGGCGTTGATGCGGCGGGTCCACGCCCGGCTCGAAGCGGAGCCCGCGCCCCTGACCCTGCCGGTGCAGGGGCAGTCGCTGGATCTGCAGATCGGCGGTTTCGCCATCCAGATGCTGGCGGGCGGACTGATCGCCAATCCGCCGACCCTGGCCATGTTGCCGGGTCTTTATCTCGCCCTCGAGGCCGGGCAGGTGGCAATGCTCGCGCCGTTCCTCGCCCGGATGGGTGGTGTGATCGAGATTTCGGGCATGCCCGAGGCGATGGATCTGGCGTCGGGCATATCGCCCGCGCGGCTGAGACTGGTCGAGCAGGAAGCGCAGACGGCCGTGCTCGGCGATGCGCTCAACTTCCCCATGCCGCATCTGCTGGGTGCGGTACCGGATGTGGACCTCGGCGAGGCGTTTCGAGCGCCGATGTCGATCGACACGCCCGCCCTGCTGGTCCAGGGCACGCTCGACGGGCGCACGCCGCTGGAAGAACAGGCCGAGGTGGCGGATCAGTTCCGGCACAAATCCACGGTGGTGGTCGAGAATGCCGGCCACAATGTCTTTGAGGCGCATCCGGAGGTGCAGGATCTGCTGGTCCGGTTCTTCCGGGGCGAGGCGGTGGCGGATACCCGGCTCAGCCTGCCGCCGCCGGTGTTTCGCGTGGCGTGATCGGGGCAGGGTGGGCAGAGCCTCGTTGGCGCGATTCGTCGGGATGCGGTCCACGCTCGCCCAAACCGGTGCCGGGTGTTAATCCGAATCCATGTCCCGCGTCCTCGACTTCATCCTCAACATGGAAGGCCGTCGTTGGCGGGCGTTGCTGGCGACTGTGGCGCTGTTCGCGGCGGTGGCGGCGCTGTTTGCCTTCGGCAAGTCGCAGCTCGGACTGGCGGCGGAGGACCGGCTGGAGCTGTGGCTGAACGGGTTCAGCGACAGTCCGTGGGGCCTGCCGGCGACGGTGGTGGTGTTCGTGGTCGCCGCCTTTGTCGGGGTGCCGCAATTCCTGCTGATCGCGGCCTGCGTGGTGGCGTTCGGACCGTGGTCGGGATTCGCCTACAGCTGGATCGCGACGGTGGTCTCGGCGGCGGTGACCTATTGGCTGGGACGCGGTCCGACGGCGCGGGCGGTCGAGCGGTTCGGCGGACGCACGGCCGGGCGGATGAAGCGGTTCGTCGGCCAGAACGCCTTCTATGCCAGCTTCATGATCCGCAATGTACCGTCGGCCCCGTTCATCGTCGTCAATATGGCGTTCGGCGCAGCCCGGGCGTCATTCGGCGGCTTTCTGGCGGGGTGCGCCCTGGGGGTTCTGCCCAAGACGGCGCTGGTGGCGTTCTTTGGCGGGTCGTTCATGAGCGCGGTCAGCGGCGACGGCATCTGGACCACGGCGATTCTGGCCGGTGTGGCGGTGGTGTGGCTGGCGATAATGCTGGGTGTGCGCGAACTGGTGAAGCGTCGGCAGGATCGAACCGCCCAATAGGAACCAGTTTTGTTACGGATAGCGGGGACCCCTATGTGCGTTGTTCCATCGAACCCGACCGGAGGCCGCCATGCTGAAACTGTATTATTCGCCCGGGGCCTGCGCCCTGGCCTCGCACGTCGCGCTGGAGGAATCCGGTGCGACCTATGAGGTGGTCCGGATCGACCTGAGCAAGGGCGAGCAGAAGACGCCGGAATATCTGGCGATCAATCCGGCCGGTGTGACCCCGGCGCTGGAGACCGAGCGCGGGGTGATCACCCAGAACGCTGCTATCCTGGCCTTCATCGCCCAGACGCGCCCGCAGCAGAACCTGGCCCCGGTCGGCGACCCGTACCGGATGGCGCGCTTCAATGCGTTCAACGGCTGGCTGGGATCGTCTCTGCACCCGGCCCTGGGCAGGCTGCTGTTCAGCCGTCCCGCGCTGGAGGGCGACGCCCGGGCCGAGGCGGTCAAGGTCGTGCTGACCCGGTTGCAGCTGGTCGAGGACGGCCTGCTGGAAGGCACCTGGGTGATGGGCGATGCCTATACGCTGTCCGACGGCTATCTGATGGTGTTCGAACGCTGGGCGCGTCTGAACGATCTGCTGGATCCGACCCGGTTTCCCCGGCTGAACAGCCATCTTGACCGGACCCAGGAACGGGCCGCCGTTCAGCGGGTGCTGGCGGCCGAGGGTTTGGAGGCCGTCTGAGCCGCGAAGATGCCGGTTTCGTCATCGCCTGCCCAGTGAGTCATTGTCATCGGGGCTTGTAATCCCCCCGTCATGCGGGCAAACGAGCCCCTAGTCGGCTCGGCGAAGACAGTCAAAAACGTTGTGCGTATGGGGATGCGTGCGGCGGGGCGTCGTTGTAGCGGACTGACACGACGATCGCCCTTCAGGCCTGAACCAAACGGTATCCCGCGCCCATGTTCTCACCATTTTTCGGCATGATGTCGAACGACATCGCCATCGACCTCGGCACCGCCAACACCCTTATCTACATGAAAGGCAAGGGAATTGTGCTGAATGAGCCGTCCGTCGTGGCGCTCAGAAACGTCGGTGGCCGCAAGATCGTTCATGCCGTCGGCATCGAGGCCAAGCAGATGCTGGGCCGCACGCCCGGCCACATGGAAGCTATCCGTCCGATGCGCGACGGGGTCATCGCCGACTTCGAAGTCGCCGAGGAAATGATCAAGCATTTCATCCGCAAGGTGCATAACCGCAAGGGTTTCGTGAACCCCAAGGTCATCGTCTGCGTGCCGTCGGGCGCGACCGCCGTCGAGCGCCGCGCCATCAATGATTCCTGCCTCAACGCCTCGGCCCGCCGCGTCGGCCTGATCGACGAGCCAATGGCCGCGGCCATTGGGGCCGGCCTGCCGATCCACGAGCCGACCGGTTCGATGGTCGTCGACATCGGCGGCGGCACCACCGAGGTGGCCGTGCTGTCGCTGTCGGGCATCGTCTATTCGCGTTCGGTGCGGGTCGGGGGCGACAAGATGGACGAGGCGATCATCTCGTACATGCGCCGCAACCATAACCTGCTGATCGGCGAGACCACCGCCGAGCGGATCAAGAAGGACATCGGCACCGCCCGGATCCCGGCCGACGGCGAAGGCCTGTCGATCGAGGTCAAGGGCCGCGACCTGATGCAGGGCGTGCCGCGCGAGGTTCGCATCAGCGAGCGCCAGGCCGCCGAGGCCCTGGCCGAGCCGGTCACCCAGATCATCGAGGCCGTGAAGGTGGCGCTGGAAGCCACCCCGCCGGAACTGGCCGCCGACATCGCCGACAAGGGCATCATGCTGACCGGTGGCGGCGCGCTGCTGCGCGGTCTGGACGCCGAGATCCGCGACCACACCGGCCTGCCGGTATCGGTGGCCGACGATCCCCTGTCCTGCGTGGCCATCGGCTGCGGCCGGGTGCTGGAGCATCCGCGCTGGATGAAGGGCGTCCTCGATTCGGCGCTCTGATCGGGCGCTCTGATCAGGGCGGTCTCACGGTCGTCTCAAATCGCTGTCATCGCGAACGTCACGCCGGTTCCCATCCGGTCGGTATTTTGCGATAGCCTGTGTGGATCAACGGGACTGTCCCGCTGATTCTTGCTCTTTGCTGGAAGGCGCGCCGTGGCGTTTCGCGACGGACCGTTTGAAAATCTCAAGGTGCCGCTGGTCTGGACCGCGGCAGTCGTTGTCGTGGCCGGAATCGTAGCGTCGATCCTGCTGCTGTTGAACGACCATCGGGCGACGGACGGCCAGGCCGGATACGGGGCCGTGCGCTCGACCGCTGACGCCGTGGCCGGACCGGTCGGCGGGGTGTTCGCCGCCCCGGTGCGCTGGGCCGGGGCCGCCAGCGACTATGTCGGCGGCTATTTCTTCGCCGTGTCGGAAAACCGCAAACTCAAGGAACAGCTGGCCGATTTCCAGCAGCAGCGCGACCAGGTGATCGCGCTGAAGAACGTCAATGCGCGCTATGAGGCGATGCTGGGCGTTCGCACCGAACCGCCGGTACCGATGGCCACGGCCCGGTCAATCTCGGAGTCGCGCGGACCGTTCAACCGGGCCCGACTGCTCGACGTCGGCACCAGCAAGGGCGTCCGGGTCGGCAATCCGGTCATCAACGAACATGGGCTGGTCGGCCGGATCATCGGCACCTCGGCCGGGGTCAGCCGGATGCTGCACCTGACCGACGTGGCCAGCCAGACGCCGGTGCTGATCGCCCGCAGCGACGCCCGCGCGATTCTGAAGGGCGACGGCAGCGGCAATCCGCGACTGGAGTTCGTCCGCGGCGTCGGCTCGATCGAGGTCGGTGACCGGGTGCTGAGCTCGGGTGACGGCGGGGGATTCCCGCGCGGCCTGCCGGTCGGGGTGGCGGCCAAGGGCATCGACGGGTCGTGGCGGGTCAAGCTGTTCAGCGACCGGGGCGCGATCGACTATGTCCGGGTGATGCTGTTTCAGGACTTCGGCCAGCTGCTGGAGTCCGATGATCTGAACGCCCCGCCGTTGGCCGGGCTGGGCGCGGCCCCACCGCCGTCCGCCGCCCAGGCCGCTGCCATCAGCGATGCAGCCGCCCGCCGGGCCGCGATCTCGGCGGAAGCGACGGCGCGTAACCGGGGGGGCGCTCCGGCGCGTCCGACGCCGACGCCCGCCGCGACCACGCCGACGCCGGCGGCCGCGGCATCGCGACCGACCACGACCGCCGCCACGACACCGGCGCGGCAGCCGACAACAACGCCGGCTTCGTCTTCGACTCCGGCACAGGCGCGTCCGCGGCCGCCGGGACCGCGCCCCTATCAGCCGGTGACGCAGCCACCGGCGACACCACCGGCGCCGTCACCGGCCCCATCCCCCGAACCGGGAGCGGACGGGTGAGACGGGCGATGGCGGTCCGGGTCGTCGGCCCCCTGCAATGGATCGTGTATCCGACCCTGATCACGATCGCGGCCACGATCGTTCTGGCCACACCGGCGAAATTGTTCGGCTTGACCCTGCCCGAGCCAATCCTGCCGATGGTGCTGGCCTTTTCCTGGCCGCTGATCCGGCCGTCGGTCATGGGGCCGGTGGTTTTGCTGGGGCTGGGCCTGGCGCTCGATATCTTCTGGAGCGGGCCGCTGGGCATGTGGGGGCTGGCGTTGTCGGCGGTTTATGGCGTGGTCCTGATGTCGCGCAGCTTCCTGCTGGGTCAGGAGACGAGGGTTCTGTTCGTCTGGTATGCGGCCTGCACCCTGCTGGCCTTCATCCTGGCCTATGTCGTCGTCACCGTGGGCGCGCCGACCGCACCCAGCCTGCTGGCGACGATCGCCCAGATCGTGCCGACGCTGTTGGTGTTCCCGCTGGCGCACATCATGATCGAGCGGTTTGACGACGGCGATGTGCGGTTCCGATGAGCCACGAACCGTCCATCTTCTTTTCGGATGTCAACGAGCGTCAGGGCTCCTTCCTGCGGCGCACCTTCGTGCTGGGCGGCATGACCACCCTCGGGGTCGTGGCCCTGACCGGACGTCTGGCCCAGCTGCAGGTCGTGCAGGCGCAGCAATATGCGACCCTGGCCTCGAACAACCAGTTCAACTTCCGGCTGGTACCGCCGCCGCGCGGCCGCATCCTCGATCGCAACGGCGTGGTCATCGCCGGCAACCGGCCGAGCTTCCGGGTGCTGGTGGTCCGCGACGAGACCAAGGACCTGGACCAGACCCTGGACCTGCTGGGCCAGCTGCTGCCGGACACGGTCGACCGCCGACGGGCGATCATTCGCGACGTCAATGCCGCGCCGCGGTTCTCGCCGGTGCCGGTCAAGAGCGACCTGAGCTGGGAAGAGTTCGCCCGGGTCAATCTGTACGCCAACGAGCTGCCCGGCGTGATGGCCGACATGAACGAGGCCCGCTATTATCCGTTCGGCGGATCATTCGCCCATGTGGTCGGCTATGTGGCCAAGGTCTCGGAGCGGGACATCAAGGCTATCCGCGACCGCGGTGAGGACCCGCCGCAGCTGCTCTACAATCCGGGATTCCGCATCGGGCGCCAGGGCGTCGAGAAGGCGCTGGACACGGATCTGCGCGGCGAGGCCGGGGGCACGCGGGTCGAGGTGGACGCGCGCGGGCGGGTCGTGGGCGAGGATGTGGGCGGATCGCTGCCGGCGACGCCGGGCAAGGATGTCGTCCTGACCCTGGATGCCGACGTTCAGAACCGGGCGCTGGAAGTGTACGGCGAGGAGTCCGGCGGCTGTGTGGTGATGGATGTCCGCAACGGCGACATCCTGTGCATGGTGTCCGCCCCGTCGTTCGACGCCAATCTGTTCGTCAGCGGAGTGCCGGGCAATATCTACAACGCGCTGCGGGATTACGAGCGCAAGCCGCTGCTGGACAAGGCCATCTACGGCACCTTCCCACCCGGCTCGACCTTCAAGATGACGACGGCTCTGGCCATACTGGACGCCGGGGTCGATCCGTTGGAACGGGTCGTCTGCACCGGCGGCTATCGCTACGGCAACCGCACCTTCCGCTGCTGGAAGCGCGGCGGGCATGGCGCGATGGACATGCACAACGCCATCAAGAACTCGTGCGACACCTATTTCTACCACATGTGCAACCGGGCCGGCATCGACCGGATCGCCCGGGTGGCCGAGGATCTGGGCTTCGGCAATACCTATGAGATCGGCATCGCCGGCCAGTCCAGCGGCACGGTGCCGTCGAAGCAGTGGAAGGCCGACTATGCCCGCCGCACCGGGGCCACCCATCCCGATGCCGGCACATGGTATCCGGGTGAGACCCTGTCGGTGGCGATCGGTCAGGGAGCATTGTCGGTCAGCGCCCTGCAACTGGCGGTGATGACGGCGCGCATTGCCAACGGGCGCAAGGCGATCCAGCCGCGATTGGTCCGGTCCGTCGGCGATGCGGACCGCCCGTCCGGGGCCGCGGCCCCGAATCTGCCGTTCAGCCAGGCGCATCTGAATATCGTCCGCGGCGGCATGGCGGCGGTGGCCAATGATGTGACCGGCACCGCCTATCGGGCGTCCCAGCTGGGGCTCGGCGACATCCAGATGGCCGGCAAGACGGGCACGGCCCAGTCGCGCGACTATGGCTCGGGCTCACGCGGACCGCGCGACGCAGTCTGGACCCGGCGCGACCACGCCCTGTTCGTGGCCTTCGCCCCGCATGATGCGCCGCGCTACGCCATTGCGCTGATTATCCAGCACGCGCCGGCGGGCGGGTCCGCCGACGCCGCGCCGCGAGCCCGGGAGATCATGAAGACCGTGCTGTTGAAGGACCCGGACATGCGCGCCCGGATCGAGCGCCCGGCACCGCCCGAGGCCGTCACCGGCGAGGCCGACGAGGGCGATCCGGGGGCCCTGGCGGGCGGCGAGGTGACCGGTGAGGCCGCGGCCGCGGTGCTGACCCCCAGCCCGTCGGCCCCGGCCCCACGGACAGCGACCTCCGGACCTCGTCCCTATCTGTCGGAGCCGCGATGACCTCCTCGGCCCTGACCCGTCCCGGTGAACGCGACCGACTGTCGGTCAAGCTGACCCAGCTCGACTGGCGCTTCATCAGCCTGCTGATCGTGGTTTCCGGTATCGGGGCCGCGATGCTGTTCTCGGTGGCCAAGGGGTCCTGGGATCCCTGGGCGGCCAAGCACCTGATCCGCTTCGGCGTGATGCTGGCGGTGATGCTGGTCCTGTCGATGATCCACCTGAAATGGTGGTTCCGGGCGGCCTATCCGATCTATTTCGTGGCGCTGATCATGCTCGTGGGAGTCGAACTGTTCGGCTACACGGCGATGGGCGCGACGCGCTGGCTTGATCTCGGCATTACCCGGGTCCAGCCGTCCGAGATCATGAAGATCGGTCTCGTGCTGGCCCTGGCGCGCTGGTACCACGGGGCTTCGGCCCGGGACGCCAAATACTCGTGGAAACTGATCTTCCCGGTCGGGATGATCGCCGCGCCCTTCCTGCTGGTGGCGCACCAGCCGGATCTGGGCAGCGCCATGCTGATCGGCCTGACCGGCGCGGCCATCATGTTCATGGCCGGGCTGAGCTGGCGGATCATCGTTACAGCCGGCACTGCCGCGGTGGCGGCGGCGGTGCCGTTCGTGATGTTTGTCATGCACGACTATCAGCGCAACAGGGTGCTGACCTTCCTGAACCCCGAGGGCGATCCGTCCGGCAACGGCTATCATATCATCCAGTCCAAGATCGCCCTGGGATCGGGCGGCCTGCTGGGCAAGGGCTACGGGTTGGGCAGCCAGAGCCAGCTGGAATTCCTGCCGGAGAAGCACACCGACTTCATCTTTGCCGCCGTGTCGGAAGAGTTCGGCTTCGTCGGCTCGTTCACGGTGCTGGCCTGTTATGTCGCCATCATTGTCATCGCGCTGCGGATTTCGTCGCTGTCGCACAGCCATTTCGGCCGGCTGGGCGCAGCGGGCGTGACGGCGACCTTTGCCCTGTATGTGCTGATCAACGGGGCCATGGTCATGGGTCTGGCCCCGGTCGTCGGCGTGCCCATGCCGCTGCTCAGCTATGGCGGCACGGTGATGGCCACGGTGATGATCGGTTTCGGCCTGGTGATGGCCACCCGGGTGCACCGCTATGCCGAACTGCCCAAGGGCCACGGATTGATCTGATCCGGCGGCTTCCGGCGGGCCGGGGCAGGCGATAGGCTGGGACCATGAGCAGTCCGATTCCCAAGGCCGATCCGGCCATGTTCGCCCCCTGTCCGCAGCCCGTCAGCGCCATGGCCCCCGAGGGGGCCGCGGCGATGGCCAAGGGCGTCAAGATGCGCGAGAATCCGGCCGAATGGGCTTTCGTGCGCCTGTCGAAACTGATCGAGGATTTCGAAAAGGGTATCGACAAGGACGAGGAGGTCGGCGCGCGACTGGTCGGCCTGCCGGGTGACGGGACCATGCAGATCGAGGATCTGGGTTTCTGGGGCCCGGACCTGATCCTGTTTCTTGGCAAGAACGCTCACGGCAAGACGGTGCGTCTGGTGCAGCACTACACCCAGATCAACGTCCTGCTGAACGCGGTGAAGAAGCCGGAGGAACGTGAGGCGCGGCGGATCGGCTTCCAGCTGAGCGAGCTGGTCGAGAAGACCAATCCCAAGGACTAAAGCCTTGTTCTAGAGCGTCGTGGCCCAGTCGGTTCCGCGGATCAGGCTGTCGATGATGCCGGGCTCGGTCGAGGCGTGGCCGGCGTCGGCGACGATGTCCAGCCGGGCCTCGGGCCAGGCCCGGTGCAGGGCCCAGGCCCCGGAGATCGGGGTGACGACGTCGAACCGGCCCTGGGCGATCCAGGTGGGGATGTGGCGGATACGGCCGACGTTCTTGATCAGCCAGTCTTCCTCCGGGAAGAAGCCGCCGTTGACGAAATACCAGCATTCGATGCGGGCGAAGGCGACGGCGAAGGCCGGGTCGGCGAATCTGTCGGGGCGACTGGACGGGCCCTGGACGCTGACGGTTTCGCCTTCCCAGCTGGACCAGGCGATGGCGCAGCGCTCGCGTTCAACCCGGTCGTCGCCGGTCAGCCGCTTGTAGTAGGCGGCCATCAGGTCGTGGCGTTCGTCTTCGGGGATCGGGGCCAGGAAGCGTTCCCAGGCGTCGGGGAAGATCATCGAGGCCCCGTCCTGGTAGAACCAGTGCAGCTCCTTGCGGGTCAGCAGGAAGATGCCGCGCAGGATCAGGCTGATGGCCCGTTCCGGATGGGTGATGGCGTAGGCGAGTGACAGGGTTGAGCCCCAGGAACCGCCGAACACGACCCAGCGGTCGATGCCGCAGCGTTCGCGCAGTCGCTCGATGTCAGCGATCAGGGTCCAGGTGGTGTTGTCTTCCAGCGAGGCATTTGGGCGGCTCTGACCGCAACCGCGCTGGTCGAACATGACGATGCGGTATTTGGCCGGATCGAAATAGCGCCGCATGCCCGGATTGACCGAGCCGCCCGAGCCGCCGTGCAGGACCAGTACCGGCAGACCCTGGGGGTTGCCGCTTTCCTCGTAATAGATTTCGTGGGGGCCCTCGGTCGACATCCAGCCGGAGGCGAAGGGTTCGATCTCTGGATAGAGCTCGCGGCGGGGTGTTTCGGGCGCAGTAAAAGCCATACGGGACTAAAACTCTCAGCTTGACGGGTCAGGCGTCGGTAGTTTGTGTGCGGAAACCGGCGATTGCCAGCAAAATCCAACCTAAAATCATAAACATTCCACCAACGGGAGCGACCGCGCCCATGATCGACAGACCGCCGAGGGCGATCAGCGACAGGGCCGTGGCGAAGACCAGGCCCCCGGTCGCGGCCAGCCAGCCGGCGGCGCGGACCAGCCGGTCGCGGGCCGGCCAGACGGCACAGACCAGAGCCAGAACGGCATGGGCCAGCTGGTAATGGGCACCGGTGGCCAGCAGGGTCTTGACCGCAGGTCCGGCACCGTGGGCGGCGAAGGCCCCGGTCATCACCGCCATCGCGCCGTTCAGGGCCGCGAACACCACCAGATTTCGGGATCGGATCATGGACGAAATGCCTAGCCCATGAGAGCGGCCGAGTCTGCTATCGGTCCGCCATGACCGCCGCCCACCGCATGGCCCTTCAGTATGTGTTGCTCTTCGGTGCCACCGGGGTGAGCCTGCCCTATGCCGGGCTGTGGTTCCGGGCCCAAGGGCTGTCGGGTGCCGAGATTGGGGGCCTGCTGGCGGTGCCGATGCTGGCGCGGGTGCTGACCGGCCCGCTGATCGCGGTGTGGGCCGATGGTTTCGCGACCCGGCGCGCACCGATCGCCATTCTCGGCCTGACCGCAGCGCTGGGCTATGGCGCGGCGGGGCTGGTCGACGGCTACTGGGCCTGGCTGGTGGCCTGGTTCGTCGGAGCCAGCGCGGCGGCGGGGATCATCCCGCTGACCGATGTGCTGAGCCTGAGGCTGGCGCGGCACGGCGGGTTCGCCTTTTCAGTGCCGCGCGGTTTCGGGTCGGCGGCCTTTGTCGTCGCCAATGTGGTGATGGGGGCCCTGCTGGTGCGGGCCAGCGTCGATCTGGTGATCATCTGGATGGTGGTTGCGGCTGTGCTGATCGCCGGGGTCGCGGCCTTCGTCCTGCCGCCAGAGCCGGTCGACGAGGCGGGCCCCATCCTCGGGGTCGAGCGGTTCCGCGGCATGGGACGGCTGGTGGTCAACCCGGCCTTCATGACCGCCATCTTCGCCATCGGCGCGGTCCAGGCGGCGCATGCCTTCTACTACGGATTTTCGGCCATCCTGTGGAAGGCGCAGGGGCTGGCCGAGAGCCTGACCGGGCTGTTGTGGGCCTTTTCGGTGGTGGTCGAGATCGGCTTCATGTGGTGGATCGAGCCGTGGCGGCGGCGGCGCGGGGTCGGGCCGTGGCTGATGCTGGTCATCGGGGCCGGGGCGGCGGCGGTGCGCTGGACCGCCATGGCCATGGCCCCGCCGCTGTGGCTGCTGTGGCCGCTGCAGGCCCTGCACGCGCTGAGTTTCGCCGCCACCTATCTGGCCGGGGTCGAGATCGTCGAACGGCTGAGCCCGACGGGCAGCCACACGGCGGCCCAGACCCTGAGTTCGGTGCTGTCGGCGGGGATATTGATCGGCCTGGCCACGGCGCTGGCGGGGCCGCTGTACGACGCCTTCGGCGCGGGCGGTTATCTGGCGATGACGGGGCTGGCCCTGACCGGGGCGGTCGCGTCGCTGTGGGTGCGACGGTCGCTGGCGAAGACGCCTTGAACCCTAGACGCTGTGCGAGCGGGGCAGGGGCGACAGGTGGCTGGCGATGGCTTCGGCGGCAGCCTTGACGGCACGCTGGACCGCGGCGTCCGACGCCGCGGCGGGTGCCCGCAACAGGCCGATGGCCGGGCTGTCGATACCGTCGGGCAGGCCGGAGAGGATGCGAAACAGCAGATAGCTGCCGGCGTCGGCTTCGGACTCGGACGAGGCCGCCGCCGCCAGACCGGCATCATTCAGGGCCTGGACGATTTCGGCGACCGGGGCCGTGGCCCGGGCCACGCCCGGGCCGGTGTCATCGAGGCGGCGGGTGCCGTCGAGGACGCGGTTTTCGGCCCGCATCTGCACGTGGAAGGACTCGCCGTTGCTGGTGCGACCGACCAGCAGCAGGGCCCGGCAGCCGTGCTGCTCGAGTTGGTCCTGGAGGGTCGTGGCGAGGGTGTCGGGGTCATCGGCGGCGACGGGGACGGTCCGTGCCCCGGGCGGATTCCACGCAATGCCGGACAGGTCCTCGACCGGGTCCCAGCCGGTTTCGGCGGCGTCATAGGCGCAGATCACGATCGCGGGTCGGCGATCGGGCGCGGCGTCGGCCTGGATATCGAGCATGGACCCTGCTTGCGCGTGACATTTACATGACGGCTGGATGACGGTGTCCTTAACCTCCGGCTCGCGTCAAGCGCCGATTGGCCGCCACCCGTGACGGCGGTGAGGTTCCCGGATCAGCCGAGGTCGCCGATGGCGGCGTCCAGCAGCATGAAGGCGCGTCCCCCGTCCGACGTCAGCAGGGCCAGAACCGCGGCCCCGTCGCCGGTCCGGGCGCGCAGGCGCTGGCCGAAGCCGTGCACGAACTGTTCGGCATCATCACGCAGCTCGGAATCGCTGAGCACCCGGCGCGAGACGCTGCGCACGGCGGCGGGGGCGACCCGGCGCACGATCTGGCGGGCCCGGTCGGGATCCCGGTCGGCGATGGCCTGTCCGGACTCCTCGACGCGGGAGCGGGGCAGCAGGGCATTGGGATCGACGCCCATGCGGCGGATCGCGGCGATGATCCGTTCGGTCAGGATGTCGAGCTGGGCTTCGGTCTGATCGGTGCCCTTGGCTTCGGGCATGATCGGCGTGTCCAGATCCAGCGGGGATTCATCCGCGTCACTGTTCTCCAGATCGCTCCAGTCGAGGCGGTCGTCGGTCGGGGTCGGCGGCGGAGTCTTGCCGGCGGGCTCGAGCTTGAGCCGGCCGCGCAGGCCGAAACCACGGCCTTCCTCGGCACGGGGCGGCCGGGCGCGGGGCGAGTCGCCGGATTTCGGCTCTTCGGCGGGCTCGGGCTCGCGGCGGCGGGGCGCGGGCGTGTCGCCGGACACGACCCCCATCAGCCGCACGGCCTCGGTCAGCATTTCGTAGTTGCGGCGCACCCGCTCCTGGAAGCCGGCGTCGAGGGCCTCGGTGTCCTCGGCGGCCTTGCGCGAGGCGGCCGACAGGGCGGCCAGACCTTCCTCGACGGAGGTGCGAACGGCATCGATCCTTTGCTGGGCCTGGGCGGGCAGATCGCTGGCACGGTTGTCCAGTTCGCCGATGGCGTCCTCCATGCGGGAGAAGGTCGTGTTCATCCGCTCCACGGTGGCCTCGAGGCGTTCCAGCGCCCGTTCGCCCGCCTCGTCGACGAGACCGGCGGTCTCCCCGACCAGACGACGCGCGCCTTCGATGCGGGCGTCAGCGGCCTGATCGGCCTTCTGGGCGGCGTCGAACAGGGCCTCACCCAGTCGGTCGGCGCGCACCTGGGCCTGATCCGCAGCCCCGGACGCGGCGAGCCGCGAGTCCTCGGCCGTGGCCTGCAGGGCAGCCAGGGCCCGGCGGGTTTCCTCGACCAGGTTGTCACGCGCCTCGGCGGCCATGGCCTCGAAGCGATCCAGCGCGACCTTGGTGGCGTTGTCGAAGCCGTCGGCCTCACGCTGGGACATGTCGACGAGGGCGCGGAATTGATCGGTGGCCGCGTCAACCAGCTCCTTGAGGGCGTCGGTCGAACTGGTCGAGGTCTGACCCAGGTCGGCGGCGGCGGCCCGGGCGGCCGACAGCTGCTCGATCAACTGGGCCCGCTGGCTCTCGACCTGGGCGGAGAAATCCTCCTGATCGGTGCGCAGGGCATAGGCAGCGGTGACCAGGGCGGCGCGCTGCTGGCCGAGACCGGCCTCGACCGACTGGATCTGTTCGGACACGCCGGTGCCGGCGTTCTCCAGCCGCAGGGTCTGGCGGGCCAGATCGTCTGCGGCGATGCGGGCGGCGTCCTGGGCTTCACCGGCGGCGGCGGCCAGGTCCGCGGCGCGGGCGGCGAGGGCGGCCTCGGCCTCGCGCAACTGGGTCTGGGCCAGGTCGGAGGCATCGATGACCATGCGCGACTGGCGTTCCACCGCATCGAGGACACTGGCGGCCTGGGTGTCGAGCTGCAGGCCAAGGGTCTGCATGCCCTCACGCTCGCGGCCCAGCTGTTCGGCGAGGCGGCGGGCGGTGCGCCCGGCGGTCTCGGCAGCCTCGTTCAGGCGGGTGGTTTCCTCGGCCAGGGCCTCACGCAGCAGGGTCATTTCGGAGCGTGCACGCTCGGTGGCCAGAGAGGCCTGATCGATGTCCTGACGCAGGGTGGTGAGAACCTCCCCGGCCTGTTGGGCGGCCAGCGCGGTCGGGGCGACCAGGGCCTGGGCCAGCTCGCGGGCGCGGCGGGTTTCCCCGGCGATGGTGGTTCCCTGACGGACGGCGTGGGCCAGCATGATGGCCAGGCCGGTCGGGGCGAGGGCGATCAGGGCATAGATGGCCAGCCGCAGGGGCTCCAGTTCCACCACGCCCGAGCCGACCTCATAGGCCAGCATCGAGGCGACGCCGCCGATCCACAGGACCGATCCGGCCCCGGCGATCACATAGGCCGACCGGCTGGCCGGGGCGGGCAGGTCGGAAGCCAACACCGACGACGCGGAGGCCGAAGGCATGGACGGCGGGTCCCAGGCGACGGGGGGCGCGTCGGCGGATTCGGCGAATTCGGGGGTAACGGCCGGCGCGGCCCCGGACTCGGCGGCGGGCGGCGGCGGTTCAGCGGCACGTTCTGCGCTCAGACGTCTTTCCTCGGCCAGTCGCCGACGGCGACGCTCGGACATTGGACGCTGCGGCTGGGCATTCGAGTCGACCGTGGGTTCGGCGTCGGCCTTTGAGTCCAGTGCCGTTTTACCGGCGGTCGCCCGTGGCTCGTCGGGCGACGGAAGCTCAAGGTCGGTCAGGTTCAACGGCGTACGTTTCGGAGGCTTCATGGAGCGTCGATCTCGATCCCGGGGACGTCATCGCGGCCGAGGCGCGCGCGCGTCGACAACCCTAGCGACTTAGCGGAGGGGAGCAAAGGCGGCCGGGGTGATTCCCCATGACGGGTCGTCGATCGCTCAACAATCGCGATCGGCTGCTGCGGCGGGTGCGATTACGGTTGCGGGGGTGTTGTCACAGTCCACGACGCGGTGGATTTCGCGGTCCGCCTGGCGGGGCGAGTGCATGTTGACGCCAAACTGGGACAGGGCCGCGGCCGCCAGCAAGGCGATAAAACTGGCAATCATCTGGATCAGCGCCTGCATCGCCGATCTCCCCCGGTTCCAAAACGACGGTGTTTCTATGCGCCAAAACCGACGATCGGGCAAATACCGGTCTTCGGCAGGGATGCGCCTTGTTGACCAGGTCGCCATCTCCGTGGAACGGATGGCCGGTTCAAACGTCCTGGATGCGGCGCGTATCAGGACGTCATGCGAATCGGTCAGGCTGACGCCATGCACAATGAGACCGACAACCATGATCAGAGCCTGCTGCATCCGGGACAGGATTGCTGGCGGGTCGAAACGGCGGGCCGATTCTCCGTTCTGATGGAGAACGAGGCCTATTTCGATGCGTTGAAGTCGTCGCTGGACAAGGCCAGGCGCTCGATCGTCATCCTGGGCTGGCAATTCGACCCGCGGACACGGCTGGATCCGGAATCCCAGTATGGTGACCGACAGGCCGAGATCGGCCACCAGCTGCGGATGCTGGTCAAGTCGCGGCCGGATCTGGACGTGCGGCTGCTGATCTGGAAATCGCCCCTGCTGATCGCCGCTTCACAGGGATTCTATCCGCATCTGGCCCAACGATGGTTCCGCAAGCGGATGGTGGAGTTTCGCCTGGATTCACCTGGCCCGATCGGTGCCTGCCACCACCAGAAGGTGGTGATCATCGACGACGCTATCGCCTTCTGCGGCGGCGGCGACATCTCGACGGATCGTTGGGATTCGTCGGAACACCTCGACGGCGATCCCCGACGTTGCCAGCCCTCGGGCCTGATCTCGGACCCGCGTCACGAGATCATGTGCGTGATGGACGGGGCCGCGGCCCTGGCCCTGGGCGACCTGGCCCGCGAGCGCTGGTTTCGGGCGACCTGGGAACGGACGGTTCCCGATACCGTGTCCGACGACCCCTGGCCCGACGGTGTCGAGCCTGATCTGATCGATACCCCGGTGGCGATCGCCCGCACCGAGCCCAAATGGCGCGGGCGCGGTGAGGTCCGCGAGAACGAGACCCTGTATCTGGAGATGATCCGCAAGGCTCGGCGGCTGATCTATATGGAGAACCAGTATTTCACCTCGCCGGTGATCGCCGCGGCGCTGGCCGAACGGCTGGCTGAGGCGGACGGCCCCGAGGTGGTGCTGATCTCGACGGCCGGGAGTCCGAGCTGGTTCGACCAGATGACGATGGATACGGCCCGGTCAGAAGTGCTGTTCCGGCTGGAAAGCGCTGACTCCAACGGACGGTTCTCGGCCTTTGCCCCGGTGACCGAGGAGGGGGGCCGGATCATCATCCACGCCAAGATCGCGGTGATCGACGATCAGGTGATCCGGATCGGTTCGACCAATCTAAACAACCGGTCACTGGGACTGGATACGGAGTGCGACGTGGCGGCGGAACCGGGGACCGAGGCCGGGCGCGCGACGATCGCCCGCATCCGTCATCACAGCATCGGCCATTTTATCGGGGTGACGGCGGAGGAGTTCGCCGCAGCCGAGGCGGTGATGGGTTCGACGGGCGCGGCGATCCTGCATTTCGATACCGGGCGCATGCAGCCTTTGGGGGCCGCGCCACCGTCGGCCGTAGAACGGTTCATCGCCGAGTGGCAGCTGGGCGATCCCTCGTCGTCGGATGATGCCTGGCGTCCGTGGCGACGGCGAAATCCGTCCCAGCGCAGCGCGCCGGGGCGGCTGAGCGACCTCAGGGAACGTGACGGCGAGTCGCTTCCGGATTGACGTCGAAATCCATGATCAGGGGCAGGTGATCCGAGGCCATCCGCGCCAGCGGTGAGAACGGGGCCGACATCGACCGGACGATAATATCGGAGCTGACGAAGCAGTGGTCGATGCGGATCGCCGGAAAGCTGGACGGGAAGGTCTTGATCGAGGGCTTCAGGCCGAGGGTGCGCTGGGCGTCGGGCAGGCGGTGCGCCAGCAGCTGATAGGGCCGGGTCATGGAGGTGGCGTTGAAGTCGCCGGTCAGGATGGTCGGCCCGGCACAGTCCGGATGGGCGAGCCAGTCGGGGCCCGCCAGGGCCTCGGCCTGCAGGCGCTGTTCGCGCGGGACCAGACCCAGGTGGGTGTTGAGGATGTTGACGGGCACGCCGTCGATGTCGATGACCGACCACAGGGCCCCGCGCGGCTCCAGCCCCGGAATGCCGCGGACCGTCGGCAGGCTGGCGGACCGGATCAGGCGTTCGGGGTGGCGGGTCAGGATGGCGTCGCCGTACAGTTCGGCCTCGACTTGCATGGCCGGGTGAAAATGGAAGGACATGGACAGGCCCTGGGCAATGGCACTGGCCTGGTCGATGAAGCCGGTCCGGGCGCGGCCGACGTCCAGTTCCTGCAGGCAGACGATGTCCGGATCATGCTCGGCGATGACGCCGACGATGCGTTCAATGTCGAGCCGGCGATCCACCCCGACACAGCGGTGGACATTGTAGGTCAGAAGGCGAGGCATGGCGTCCTTGGCGAGTGGCGGGGCCCGTCCTGCAGTGGGCGGAGCGCCGCGACGGCGTAGCGGGTGGTCAGATCACGACCAGGCGGTCGGCGATCTCATTAGGGTTCTTTGCGCCGGGCGGGAACTGTTCGGCCAGAACCTTGCCGCACAGGGCGACGGCCTGTTCGAAGCCCTCGACCGGCCGGTCCGAGCGCAGGCCGCGGACCAGCACCTCGACGGCCCCGGCCCAGACATCACGGTCGACGCGGGTGTGAATGCCCTCGTCGGCGATGACCTCGACCTGATGGTCCGACAAGGCGGCGAAAATCAGCACGCCGGTGCGGCCCTCGGTCATGTGCAGGCCATGGGCGAGGAACTGGCTCAGGGCGACGCGACGGACGCGAGCGCGGCGGATGGCGCGGGGTGTCACCGCGCGGCGCACAAGCGGGATCGAGGTGAACATGAAGACGGCCAGGAAGACGGCCGCCTGAACGATCGCATAGGCCGACAGGGTGCGGCCGACCGTCACCTCACGCGCGGCCAGGTGGACGACTTCCCAGCTGTTGCCGAAACCGGGCAACCAGGCGGCGCTGAAACCGAGCGGGACCAGAGCCAGGGGCAGGATCAGGGCGGCGGCCGCGGCCCAGCCCAGCGAGATGTCGCGATAGGACGAGACCCGCCCCGCCAGCACGCAGAAAATCTCGCCCGAGGTCCGGGTCTCGGCCTCGGCGATGGCGAGGCCGATGCGGGCGTGATCCTCGGCTGTGAGTTTCATCACCATCCTCCCGAAGCCCCGCCGCCACCGAAACTGCCGCCGCCGCCGCTGAATCCCCCACCACCGCCGCCGAAACCGCCGCCGCGTCCACCGCGGGAGGCGTTCTTCAGGGCCTCGGCCGCGCCCCAGATCAGGATCGGGGTCAGGCCGTCGCCACCGCGCCGACGCCGCCCCCCGGCCGATGCCGCGCCGATCAGGCTGAACAACAGAAACAGGAAGACGATACCGATGACCACGATGGCCCTGAACGGCAGTTCGGTCTGCGGAGACGCAGCCTCGGCGGCCAGGGCCTGGGCCTCGACCGGATCGAGTCGCAACTGGGTGTCGATGGCGGCGACGCCCTGGGTGATTCCGGCCTCATAGCCGCCGGTGCGGAAGGACGGCAGGATCTGGTTCTGGATGATCAGGGCTGACAGGGCGTCGGTCAGGACGGATTCAAGGCCGTAGCCGACCTCGATCCGGACCTTGCGTTCCTCGGGCGCGACGATCAGCAGGGCACCGTTGTTGCTGTCTTTCTGGCCGATGCCCCAAGCGCGTCCCAGCTGGTAGCCGTAGTCCTCGATCTCGTGACCCTCGAGACTGGCGACGGTGACCACCACCACCTGATCGCCGGTGTCCCGCTCAAGCGCGGCGAGGGTTTCGGTCAGTTCAGCCTCACGGGCCGGGCTGAGCAGTCGGGCCTGGTCGACGACGCGGCCGGACAGGGCCGGGAAGGTTAGCGGCGCGGCGGCGGAGGCGGGAACGGCGGCGATCAGCCAGACCAGCACCACGGCGATGAGGGCGGGAATGGACCACCCGCCCGAACGATCAGCCAGCGACTGGCGGGTCGGGCTCACGGAGCGACGGTCGCCGGTGGCGTCGCGCCGGGTGCGACCGGCGGAGCGGTGCCGCCCGGCGCGGACGGTGAGAGGCCGTCAAAACTGACCGTCGGTGCCGTCTGGGCCTGGGGGGTGGCGCTGAACAGCTGCATCGGCTCGGCGTCGGACTGAAGGGTCTTGGCCCAGATCACGGTCGGGAAGGTCCGCAGTGACGTATTGTAGGACTGGACCGCCCCATTGTAGTCGCGCCGGGCGACGGCGATGCGGTTCTCGGTGCCTTCCAGCTGGGACTGAAGGGCGAGGAAATTCTGGTTGGCCTGAAGCTGCGGATAGTTCTCGACGACCATCAGCAGGCGCGACAGGGCCTGGGACAGTTCGCCCTGGGCCGCCTGGTAGCGCTGGAAGGCGGCGGGGTCGTTCAGGGTCTCGGGAGTCACGGTCACGCCGGTGGCCCGGGCCCGGGCCTCGGTGACCTGGGTCAGGGTCGTGCGCTCCTGAATGGCCGCGCCCTGAACCGTCGACACCAGATTGGGGATCAGGTCGGCGCGACGCTGATACTGCGACTGGACATCGGCCCAGCGTGCGTTGGCGGCTTCCTGTTTGGTTGGAATGGTATTGTAGCCGCACCCGGCCATGGTCGGCAGGATGATGACGGCCGCGGCGATGGCGGATGCGCGCGGGGTGAGCCGGATCATGGACTTCTCCTGGACGGACAGTCTGGGGTGCGATGAGCGCCGACTATCCGCCCAAGAGGTCAGGGCTTCAAGCGTCGAGTGGTTCCGGCGTTACGCCAGCAGCGCGACAGGCGGCCGTATAGGTGTTGGCCAGCAGGCAGGCGATGGTCATCGGTCCGACGCCACCGGGCACGGGCGTGATCTGTCCCGCGACCGCGGCCGCCTCGTCGAAGGCGACGTCACCGACCAGCCGGGTCTTGCCCTCGGCCGCCTTGGCCGGATCACGCGACGGCAGGCGGTTGATGCCGACGTCGATGACTGTCGCGCCGGGGCGAATCCAGTCGCCGCGGATCATTTCCGGACGACCGACGGCGGCGACCAGGATGTCGGCGGTGCGGCACAGGGCCGGCAGGTCGCGGGTGCGGGAATGGGCGATGGTGACCGTGCAGCTCTCGGCCAGCAGCAGCTGGGCCATCGGCTTGCCGACGATGTTGGAGCGACCGACGATCACGGCATTGAGGCCGGACAGGTCGCCGAGCGCATTTTTCAGCAGCATCACGCAGCCCAGCGGTGTGCACGGCACCAGGCCGGGCAGGCCGATGGCGAGACGACCAGCGTTGACGACATGGAAGCCGTCCACGTCCTTGTCCGGATCGATGGCTGCCAGCACCGCTGCGGTGTCGATATGGGCGGGCAGGGGCAGCTGCACGAGGATGCCGTGCAGTCCGGCGTCGGCGTTCAGTGTCGCGACCAGGGCCAGCAGCTCGGCCTCGGTGGTGGAGTCCGGCAGGCGGTGGGTGTCGGAGCGCATCCCGGCCGCTAGGGTGCGTTCGCCCTTGTTGCGGACATAGACCTGGCTGGCGGGGTCCTCGCCGACGATGACGACCGCCAGGCCTGGCTTTACGCCCTTGTCGGCGATGAGACGCGACGTGGCGGCGGCGACGCGATCGACCAGGCCGGCGGCGAAGGCCTTGCCGTCGATCCGGGTCCCGCGGGCGGACTGGGCCGTCATGCGGCGCTCCTGTTGCCATGAATCGGTGAAGAGTGACGCGATTTACAGTCCCCCCGGTTCGGCGTCTATGATCGCGGCACAAACAAAGGGGGCTCAAATGCGTCGTTCAATCTCAATTGCCACGGTCAGTGCCCTGGCCCTCATGGTCGCCGCAGGGCCGACCCTGGCCCAGGAGGTGATCCGCATCGGGGCCTCGGTCTCCGGGACGCTGGATGATTCGGACGCCACCGGCCCGGACGGCGAATACCGCTATGACGACTACCGGATTACGGCGCGGGCCGGTCAGCGGCTGGAAGCCACGATGCAGTCGGAGGCGTTCGACACCTATCTGGCGGTATATGACGCCGACGCCGGTGCGGACGCGCAGGAGCTGTACGGCGATGACGACAGTTTCGGTCAGGACACCGACTCGCGTCTGCGGTTCACCGCCCCCCGGGACGGGGACTATCTGTTGCGGGCGCGGACGCTGTTCGGACTTGAGGGGGGTGACTATTCGCTGACGCTCAGTGAGCGGCCTGCGGCAGCGCGGGCCCCGCGACCGACCGCGATCCGCGTCGGCCAGAGCCGGACCGGCGAGCTGACGTCCGGCGATCCCGAGACGGACGACGGCCACACCTATGACGCCTACAGCTTCCGGGTCCGGACCGGAGACCGGGTCGGCATTCGCCTGTCCTCCGGTGCCTTCGATCCGGTGCTTCTGGTCGGTCAGATGGACGGCAGCACCTTTACCGAACTGGCCCAGAACGATGACGGGCCCGGCGGCGATGCCCTGGACTCCTATCTGGTGTTCACCGCGCCCGGGAACGACACCTATGTCGCGCGCGTCACCTCGTGGAATATGAACGGGGCCGGAGCCTATACGCTGAGCCTTGCGGATGTGCCGGCCGTCGCCCCGGGCGAACCCCTGGCCATCGGCGCAAGCCTTGACGGGGCACTGGACGAGACCGACGGCAGGAATGACGCCGGCCTGACCGTCGACGGCTATCGCTTCATGGGGCGGAGCGGACAACGGATCGAGGCGACGATGCGCTCGACCGCGTTCGACGCCTTTCTGGAACTGTACAGTATCGATGCGTCCAGCGGGGCGCTGACCAGTCTGAGCTCGAACGACGACGGGGGTGAGGGCACGGACTCGCGGCTGACCTATACCCTGCCGGCAGACGGTGAATACCGGCTGGAGGCGCGCGGCTATTCCGGCGACTCCGTCGGAGCCTACGCCCTGTCGCTGAATGAGATCGAACCGGAGCCCGCCCCCGAGCCGCTGGCGTTCGGGGCGACCGTCGAGGGCGCGATCGACGACGAGGATCCGCGCGATGCCGATGGCCGCGGCTATGATTCCTACAGCTTCGGCGGCAGCGCGGGGCAGAGGGTACAGCTCATTATGCGCTCGGGTGATTTCGACACCTATCTGGAGATCGGTGCGGCGGAGGGTGAGTTTTCGGCCACGGCCGACGACGATGACGGCCTCGGCCAGGGCACGGATTCGCGTCTGAATTTCACCCTGCCCGAAAGCGGTGACTATGTGGTGCGGGCGCGGCCTTACGCGGCGGACAGCAAGGGCCTGTATTCGATCGAATTGATCGACCGGGGACCGGAGCCGGTGGCCGGCAGTATTCTGATCGGGGCCACGGCGCGCGGGACCCTGACCGACAACGACGCCACCGCGGAGGACGGCAGCTATTTCGACGCCTATGCCGTGCATGTGAAGGAAGGCGACAAGCTGGTGATCACCATGGTCTCCAACGCATTCGACGCCTATCTGGTGCTGGGCCAGGATCAGGATGGCGGAAGCTTCGAAGGCCTTACGTCCGATGACGACGGTCTGTCCGACACCCACGCCAAGCTGGAATGGACCGCACCCGCCGCAGGGACCTATGTGATCCGGGCCGGAAGCTATGGCCAGGGTCAGACCGGGGACTATGCGATGACCGTCGACCGCCAGCCCGAGCACCGCTGAGGGCGGCGGCCCCGATAACCCCCGGCGGAGTACCGGATTGACCAAGGCGACCCCTGACCGGAAGGACCAGCACCTCGACGTTGTCCTGTCGGGCGGGGGGCGTCACCGCAACGATGCCGGGTTCGACGCTGTACGCTTCGTACATGAGTCCCTGCCGGATCTGGATCACGGCAAGATCGATCTGGGGGCGGACCTGCTGGGGCGGCGACTGCAGGCCCCGTTGCTGATCAGCGCCATGACCGGCGGACCGTCGCGGGCCGAGGCCATCAACGTCCGGCTGGCCGAGGCAGCGCAGCATCTGGGTATCGCCCTGGCCGTGGGATCGCAGCGGGCGGCGCTGGAGAGCGGCCGAACGGCGGGTCTGGACATGGGGTTGCGGCAACGGGCCCCGGACACGCCGATCCTGGCCAATATCGGCGCGGCCCAGTTGACCCGGGGCTTTGGCGTCGACGAGGCGCGGCGAGCCCTCGACATGATCGGGGCTGACGCCCTGATCGTGCATCTGAATCCCTTGCAGGAAGCCTGTCAGCCCGAGGGCGATCGCGACTGGTGGGGCGTGGGGGCGGCGCTGGGGGCGCTGATCCGCAAGCTGGATGCGCCGGTGCTGGTCAAGGAAACCGGGGCAGGCCTGTCGGCGGCCACCGCGCGGCGGCTGGTCGAGATGGGCGTCGCCGGGCTGGATGTCGCCGGAGCGGGCGGGTCCAACTGGGGCCTGATCGAGGGCGAGCGGGCGCAGAAACCGGCCGACAAGGCCCACGCCGCCGCCTTCGCCGACTGGGGCAATCCGACGGCGGCGGCCATTGCCGCGGTGCGGGCGGCCTGTCCGAAGACTTTGCTGATCGGCTCGGGCGGGGTGCGCGACGGCGTCGATGTGGCCCGGGCCATCCGGCTGGGCGCGGACATCGTCGGTCAGGCCGCCGGGGTGCTGGCCGCCGCCACCGTCTCGACCGAGGCGGTGGTCGATCATTTCCAGATCGTCATCCGGCAGTTGCGCACGGTGTGTTTCTGCACCGGCTCGTCCAGTCTGGCGGTGCTGCGGCGCGCGCCGTTGCAGGGATGAAGTGACCTATTCTGACGGCAGCAGACCCACCGCGAAGTCGCGGTAGCGGCCGGCGCGGACGCCGTCGGTGGCGCGGGCGATGTCGGGGGCGAAATAGTGGTCCGAGCCATAGGCGGCGGCGGCTTCGCGCACGATGGCGAACACTTTTTCCAGATCGGGGGAGCTGGTCAGGGGGCGGTGGAATTCGATGCCCTGGGCGGCGGCCAGAAGTTCGATACCGACCACGGCGGCGCTGTTCTCGGCCATGTCGAGCAGGCGACGCGCGCCATGGGTGGCCATGGAGACGTGGTCCTCCTGATTGGCGCTGGTCGGCACGGTGTCGACGCTGCACGGATGGGCGACCATCCGGTTCTCGGCCACCAGGGCGGCGGCGGTGACCTGGGCGATCATGAAGCCGGAGTTGAGGCCGCTCTCCTTCACCAGGAAGGCGGGCAGGGCGCTCATGTTCGGATCGACGAGGATGGAGGTACGGCGCTCGGACATATTGCCGATCTCGCACAGGGCCATGGCGATCTGGTCGGCGGCGAAGGCCACCGGCTCGGCGTGGAAATTGCCGCCGGAGATGACGTCGCCCTCCTCGATGAAGACCAGCGGATTGTCGGTCACCGCATTGGCTTCGCGCGTCAGGGTGGCGGCGGCATTGTTGAGCAGGTCGAGGATGGCCCCCATGACCTGGGGCTGGCAGCGCAGGGAATAGGGGTCCTGGACCTTGGCGCAGTCGTGGCGATGGCTGTCGCGGATGGCGCTGCCGGCCATCAGGGCGCGCAGGCGTTCGGCCACGGCGATCTGGCCGGGCTGGCCGCGCAGGGCGTGGATGCGGGCGTCGAACGGGGCGTCGGAGCCTTTCAGCGCATCGACCGACAGGGCTCCGGCGGCGACCGCGGCCGCATAGACAGCCTCGGTGGCGAACAGGCCGGCCAGGGCCAGGGCGGTCGAACACTGGGTGCCGTTCAGCAGGGCCAGACCCTCCTTGGGGCCGAGCGTCAGTGGCTTGAGACCGGCGCGGGCAAGGGCGGTGGTCGCATCCAGGGTCTGGCCCTTGTGGCGGGCCTCGCCGACGCCGATCAGGACGCAGCTCATATGGGCCAGAGGGGCGAGGTCGCCGGAGGCCCCGACCGAACCCTTGGCCGGGATGCAGGGCAGGACATCGGCATTGACCATGGCGATCAGGGTTTCGAGCGTGGCGCGCCGGATGCCCGAGGCCCCGCGCGACAGGGAGGCGATCTTCAGCACCATCATCAGGCGCACCACGGCATCGTCCAGATCCCGGCCCACGCCGCAGGCATGGCTGAGCACCAGATTGCGCTGCAGGGTCTCCAGATCTTCCGGCGCGATCGAGGTGTTGGCCAGCAGGCCGAAGCCGGTGTTGATGCCGTAGACGGTGCGCCCCTCGGCGACGATGGCGGCGACCGTGGCGGCCCCCTTGTCGACATTGGTCCAGGCCGCCGGGGTGAGTTCGACGGTGCAGGGGCCGTCGAGCACGGCGCGCAGTTGGGCGAGGGTGAGGGGCGTCGTGCCGAGGGTGAGTTTGGTCATGCGAGGTGTTCCGTAATCATCGACCCCTCTCCCAGCGGGAGAGGGCTTGAGCGCGCGAGAGCGCAGCGATCGCTCTTGGCGCGAAAGGGTGAGGGGTTTCGGTGCGAGGTGGTCGGGCACCGTAAGCCCTCACCCGACCGCGCAAGAACGACGGCTGCGCCGCCGCGCGCGGTCTCCCTCTCCCGCCGGGAGAGGGTCACAGAATACCCGGCAGGTTCAACCCGTTCTCGCGGGCCGCGTCTTTGGCGATGTCATAGCCGGCATCCGCGTGGCGCATGACGCCGGTGGCCGGGTCGTTCCAGAGGACGCGTTCCAGACGCTTCGCCGCCTCGGGTGTGCCGTCGGCGACGATGACCACGCCCGAGTGCTGGGAATAGCCCATGCCGACGCCGCCGCCGTGATGCAGCGACACCCAGCTGGCCCCCGAGGCGGTGTTGAGCAGGGCGTTCAGCAGGGGCCAGTCGGACACGGCGTCCGAGCCGTCAATCATTGATTCCGTCTCGCGGTTGGGACTGGCGACCGAGCCGGAGTCGAGATGGTCGCGGCCGATGACGATCGGGGCGCTGAGCTCGCCCGAGGCGACCATGTCGTTGAACATCAGGCCGGCGCGGTGGCGGTCGCCGAGACCGATCCAGCAGATGCGGGCGGGCAGGCCCTGGAAGGCGATGCGTTCGGCGGCCATGTCCATCCAGCGGTGCAGGCCGGCGTTGTCGGGGAACAGCGTCTTCATCGCCGCATCGGTCCTGGCGATATCAGCCGGGTCGCCGGACAGGGCGGCCCAGCGGAACGGGCCGATGCCGCGGCAGAACAGCGGGCGGATATAGGCGGGGACGAAGCCGGGGAAGTCGAAGGCGTTGGCGACGCCGGCGTCGAAGGCGACCTGTCGGATGTTGTTGCCATAGTCGGTGACGGGGATGCCGGCCGACTGGAAATCGAGCATGGCCTGGACGTGCACCGCGCAGGACTGGCTGGCCGCGAACTCGACGGCGGCGGGGTCGGAGACGCGCTTGTCCTCCCATTCCGCCACGGTCCAGCCCTGGGGCAGATAGCCGTTGACCAGGTCGTGGGCGCTGGTCTGGTCGGTGACCAGATCGGGGCGAACGCCGCGCCGGACAAGTTCTGGCAGAACATCCGCCGCATTGCCCAACAGGCCGACCGATATGGCTTTTCCGTCCGTTTTCGCCTTGTCGAGCAGGGCCAGGGCCTCGTCGAGGGTTTCGGCCATCACGTCGAGGTAGCGGGTCTTGAGACGCATCTCGATGCGGCTGCGCTGGCATTCGACCGCGAGGCAGGAGGCCCCGGCCATGGTCGCGGCCAGCGGCTGGGCCCCGCCCATGCCGCCGAGGCCGGCGGTCAGGATCCAGCGGCCCGACCAGTCGCCGCCATAGTGCTGGCGACCGGCCTCCATGAAGGTCTCATAGGTGCCCTGCACGATGCCCTGGGTGCCGATGTAGATCCACGATCCGGCCGTCATCTGGCCGTACATCATCAGCCCCTTGCGATCGAGCTCGTTGAAATGCTCCCAGGTCGCCCATTTGGGCACCAGGTTGGAATTGGCGATCAGCACGCGCGGGGCGTCGACGTGGGTGCGGAACACGCCGACGGGTTTGCCGGACTGGACCAGCAGGGTCTGGTCGGGTTCGAGCTCGCGCAGTTCGTGGACGATACGGTCGAAGCTGGGCCAGTCGCGCGCGGCCTTGCCGATACCGCCATAGACCACCAGATCCTCGGGCCGTTCGGCCACCTCGGGATCGAGATTGTTCATCAGCATACGCAGGGCCGCCTCGGCCGCCCAGGTCTTCGCCGTCATCTCGGGGCCATGCGGCGCACGAATGACGCGGGTGTTGGGGGTGGTTTGAATCGTCATGGCGGCTTCATAGCCCCTTCTCCCGCAGGGGGACAACGAGGCGGACACGGGGCATCGTCCGCGCCCGATGGACGGCGGCAATGGAAGGGCGGGCGGAGCGCCGGGCCTTCGCCCGCCTCGCATTGCATCCCTCTCCCGGCGGGAGAGGGCTTGAGCCTCCGGGAGCGCAGCGATCGGTCAGGCGACCCGAAGGGCGGCGCGAAGCGTCAAAGGGTGAGGGGTTACGGTGCGACGCGGGTGGCACCGTACGCCCACTCCCCAACCCCTCTCCCCGAGAGAGGGGCTTGAAGCCGGTGCCGCCTTTCTCGACCCGCAAGGGGAGAAGGGCTTAGATGGGCGCATGACCGAATCCGAAGCCCTGTCCTGGCCCTCTGTTGCCGATCTTGTCGGCCATCATCCCTATGCCGACGTCGCCCTGATCGGGGCCGGGCTGAACGAGCGGTCGCTGACGCCGGGGCGGTGTGATCTCGGGCCAAAGGCGTTCCGGGCCGTGCTGCCGCGTTTCTCGACCTATGATGTGGAGACGGGCGAGACGCTGGACCTGCGCGTCCACGATGCGGGCGATGTGCCGCTGAAGGCGGTCTCGCCGGCGGAGGCGTTCGAGCCGGTGCGTGAGGCGGTGGCGATTCAGGAGTCGCGGGCGCTGACCATTCTTATCGGCGGCAACAACGCCATCACCCGACCGGGGGTGCACGGACTGGGGCTGGCGCGCGCGGGCCTGCTGACGCTGGATGCTCATTTCGACCTGAGGGACACGGATCAGGGGCTGACCAACGGCAATCCGGTGCAGGCGCTGCTGGAAGACGGCCTCGACGGTGCGCGCATCAGCCAGATCGGTCTGGCTCCGTTCGCCAATACCAAGCGGGCGCACGAAAAGGCCAGGGCGGCGGGGATTTCGGTGCGGACCGCGCGGGAGTGCCGGGAGCAGGGCACGGCGACCGTGGTGGCCGAGGAGCTGGCGCGGCTGGCGGCTCTGGTCGAGGTCATCTTCGTCGATTTCGACATCGATGTGATCGATCGCAGCCAGTGGCCGACCTCGCCAGGGGCGCGGCCGGGCGGGATCAGTGTGCACGACTTCTTTGACGCCACCCGGGTGATCGGGGCCCATCCGAAGGTGAAGGCCGTGGACCTGACCGAATATGATCCGTCGCTGGAGATCGGCGATCTGGGCTCGCTGACAGCGGGACGCTGGCTGTGCGAACTGCTGGCCGGGTTCGCGTCGCGATGAGGCCGTGGTTGATTCTGGCTGCGGTAGCGGGGGTCGCTGTTTTCGGTTCCCCGGCCAAGGCGTGTGAAGAGTCCGAGCGGACGCCTGAAATAGCCCTTGAGTACCAGCGCCTCATCGCCTCGAAAGCGGTCAGCATTTATCTGGCGCGCGCTGTGCCTCACCCTCGCCGATTCGGCATGAGTACCTACCACCGCGTCGTGGTCATTGAGGGCCAGACACCACCCCGTTCGCTGACGGCCCTGCCGTATGACTGCAAGTTGCCGGATGAGGGCCTGACCATCGTGTTCGCCGAACGGATAAGGCCCAGCCAGGCTCCATTCGAGCCCTGGCTCTGGTGGGATTGGGTGGTTTCGACCGTTTATCCGTCCGAGGTCGTTGATCCCGATCTGGCTGCACGCCTTCGCCGAACGGCCGACCAACTCGGATCGAGGACGCGTCCGTGACCGGCTCGACGCGACTTCTGATCGACTGCCGGATCGCCACCATGGTCGCGGGTGGCGAACCCTATGGGGCGATCGACGACGGGGCGATCCTGATCCGCGACGGGCGCATCGCCTGGGTCGGGGCGCGGGCCGACCTGCCGGACCATGAGGCCGTTGAGACCGACCGGCTGGGCGGGATGTGGGTCACGCCGGGGCTGATCGACTGTCACACGCATCTGGTGTTCGGCGGTGACCGGTCGGGCGAGTTCGAGCAGCGGCTGGGCGGGGCGACCTATGAGGCGATCGCCCGGGCCGGGGGCGGGATCGTCTCCAGCGTCACGGCCACCCGGGCGGCCAGCGAGGAGCAACTGTTCGCCTCGGCCATGAGCCGGCTGGACGGGCTGACGTCGACCGGGGTGACGACGGTGGAGATCAAGTCCGGCTATGGGCTGGACCACGAGAGCGAGCTGAAGATGTTGCGCGTCGCCCGGCGCATCGGGGCCGAGACCCATGTGCGGGTGCGGACCAGTTATCTGGGCCTGCATGCGGTGCCGCCGGAGTGGAAGGCGGATCGCGGGGCCTATGTGGATAAGGCGGTGGACGAGATCCTGCCTGCCGCCCATGCCGCGGGGCTGGTGGACATGGTCGACGCCTATTGCGAGCCGATCGCCTTTTCGGTCGAGGAGGTGGCGCGGCTGTTCGACAAGGCGCGGGACCTGGGCCTGCCGGTCAAGCTGCACGCGGACCAGCTGTCGGACGGCGGCGGAGCGGCGCTGGCGGCGCGCTACGGGGCCTTGTCGGCCGATCATATCGAACACACGACCGAGGCCGGGGTCCGGGCCATGGCCGAGGCCGGGGTGGTCGCCGTGCTGCTGCCGGGAGCCTATCTGATGCTGCGCGAGACCACGCCGCCGCCGGTCCAGCTGTTGCGGGATCACGGGGTGGCCATGGCGGTGGCGACGGACTGCAATCCGGGCACCTCGCCGCTGGCCTCGATGACGGCGGCGCTGAACCTGGCCTGTGTCCAGTTCCGCCTGACGCCCGAGGAGGCGCTGGCGGGGGCGACGCGGGTCGCGGCGAAAGCGCTGGGGCTTGAGGCCGAGATCGGCACGATCGAGACTGGCAAGGTCGCGGATCTGGCAGTGTGGGATATCACCCGTCCGGCCGAGCTCTGCTACTGGCTGGGCAAGCCGCTGTTGTTCGCGCGCTATGTCGACGGCTGGCCGGAGCAACCATGACCACCACAACCACCGACGTCGTCATTCTGGGCGGCGGCCATAACGGGCTGGTCTGCGCCTTCTATCTGGCCAGGGCCGGACTGAAGGTGACGGTGCTGGAGCGGCGTCATGTCGTCGGCGGGGCGGCGGTGACCGAGGAATTCCACCCGGGTTTCCGCAACTCGACCGCCAGCTACACGGTCAGCCTGCTGAACCCGAAGGTCATCGCCGACATGGACCTGGCCGGGCATGGGCTGAGGGTGGTCGAGCGGCGGATGTCGAACTTCCTGCCGCTGGACGACGGTCGCTATTTCACGGCCGGGGAGGGGCGGACGAAGTCGGAGATTGCCCGCTTCTCGGTCCGAGATTCCGAGCGACTGGAGGCCTATGAGACGCGGCTGGAGACGGTCGCGGCGATCCTGCGCGATCTGGTGCTGCAGGCCCCGCCCAATGTGGTCGAGGGCGGCTGGCTGGCGGCCCTGCCGGAGATGCTGAAGGCCGGGTCGATCGGGCGACGGATGGCGGGTCTGGACGTGACCGGACAGCGCGACCTGCTGGACCTGTTCACCAAATCGGCCGGGGACTGGCTGGACGGCTGGTTCGAGAGCGATCCGATCAAGGCCCTGTTCGGCTTCGACAGCATCGTCGGCAACTATGCCAGCCCGTACACGCCCGGTTCGGCCTATGTGCTGCTGCACCATGTGTTCGGCGAGGTGAACGGCCGCAAGGGCGTCTGGGGCCACGCGATCGGCGGCATGGGGGCGATCACCCAGGCCATGGCCAAGGCCTGCGCCGGGGTTGGGGTCGACATCCGGCTGGATGCGCCGGTGGCGGCGGTGCTGACGGAAAAGGACCGGGCCGTCGGCGCGGTGACCGAGGCGGGCGACATCGTGCGGGGCCGGGCGGTGGTGTCGAACCTGCATCCGCGGCTGCTGTTCGACCGGTTGGTCGATCCGGCGGTGGTGCCCGCCGATTTTCAGGAGCGTATCGGCAACTATGCGTCCGGCTCCGGCACCTTCCGCATGAATGTGGCCCTGTCCGAGCTGCCGACGTTCACGGCCCTGCCCGAGGCGGGGGATCACCATACGGCCGGGATCATCATGGCCCCGTCGCTGGCCTATATGGACCGGGCCCATGCCGAGGCGCGGCTCAACGGCTGGTCATCGAAGCCGATCGTCGAGATGCTGATCCCGTCGACGCTGGACGACAGTCTGGCGCCGGCCGGGCAGCATGTGGCCAGCCTGTTCTGCCAGCACGTCGACCCGACCCTGGCGGATGAGCATCGGGACACGGTCGCCGACCTGATGATCGAGACGGTCGACAGGTATGCGCCGGGGTTCAAGGCCTCGGTGGTGGGGCGTCTGGCGCTGGGGCCACGCGATCTGGAACGGCGCTTCGGTCTGGTTGGTGGTGACATCTTCCACGGCAAGCTGGGGCTGGACCAGCTGTTCAGCGCCCGACCGGTGCTGGGCCATGCCGATCACCGGATGCCGGTGCCGGGCCTGTATCTGTGTGGCTCAGGGGCGCATCCCGGCGGCGGAGTCACCGGCGCGCCGGGTCACAATGCGGCCCGGGCGGTGCTGAAGGACGTCGGACGGCGCTGACACGGCATCCCAGAAGGGTGTCAGACTGCGCTGACACCCATGGCCTTCATCAGGGCGTCGCGGATGGCCGCTTCGGTGAAGGGCTTCTGGATGGTCGACTGACCGCGCCATTCGTCGGGCAGGCCACCCTCGCCGTATCCGGTCGAGAAGATGAAGGGCACGCCCCGTGCCTTGAGGAGGTCGGCGACGGGAAAGACCTGCTGACCCGCGACATTGACGTCCAGCAGGGCGGCGTCGAGGGTCGACTCGTCTCCGGCCATGGCGAGACCTTCCTCGATGGTCGAGGCCGGCCCCACGGGTACGCAGCCCATGTCCTCGAGTATGGTCTCGAGCAGCATGGCGACGAGGGATTCATCCTCGACGATCAGCACACGGCGGCCGTTCAGTCCTGGGTTCAAGTCGGGTCTCCACGGTCCAGCGGGATCGAGATCGTCGCCTCAAACCCTTCCGAGGGGTAGCGCAGTTCGATGGACCCCGCCAGATCATGATGGACGCTGCGTTCGATCAGTCGGCTGCCGAAGCCGCGGCGTGACGGCGGCTCGACCTCGGGTCCGTTGAGTTCGCGCCAGGTCAGATTCAGCGTTCGCGTGTTCGTGCCGGTGACAGTCCAGTCGATCAGGACCCGACCCTCGATTACGGAAAGGGCCCCGAATTTTGCGGCGTTGGTCGCCAGCTCGTGGAAGATCATGCCGAGGGACAGGGCGGTCGCGGGTGTCAGGGCCAGGGCGGGCCCGTTGAACAGAACCCGCTGCGGGCCGTAGGCTTCGGTCTCGTGTTCGAGGATGGCCCGGAGTTCGGCCCCCTCCCAGTGGCTGCGGGTCAGCAGGTCGTGGGTATGGGACAGGGCCATCAGCCGCGCCTGGAAGGTTTCGGCAAAGGAGGCCGGATCGACGTGAGTGCGGGCCGTCTGCATGGCGATAGACTGGACCGTGGCGAGGGTGTTCTTCACCCGGTGGTTCAGTTCGTCGATCATCAGGCGTTGGCGATCGACGGCCAGAACGGTGTCTGTCACCTCATGGCCCTGGCCGAAGATGCCGACGATCTGACCCGTCTCGTCGCGGATCGGCTGGAAGATGAAGTCGACATAGACGGTTTCCAGCGGTCCATCGGTTTGACGTTGCAGCTGGACCGGCGATCCCCGGCCTTCGATAGCCTCGCCGGTCGTCCAGACCCGGTCGAGGAGATCGATCAAGCGCTGTTCGCGGACCTCGGGGATGGCCTCGACGACGGATTTACCGACCAGGTCGCTGCGTCCGACCAGGCGGGCGTAGGCGGCATTGTGCATCTGGAACACATGGTCGGGCCCCGACAGGATGGCGATGAAGCCGGGGGCCTGCATGAAGATGTCATACAGGCGGTTACGTTCGCTCTGGAGCCGGCGATTGTCTTCCTGCACATGTTCGGCACGGGTCAGAATGTCGCCGCCGATCATGATGTTCAGAGCGCTTTCTGTCTGGTGCCCCGCGGCCTTGCGGCGCAGGACTTCCAGCTCGGTGATATCGTTGGTGTGCTGGAGGATGTAGGCGGTTCGACCGTCGGCATCGCGGATCGGCGTGTGGGTGGCCGTCCAGTAGCGCTCCTCCATGATGGTTTTGCCTGAGGCCTGCACCGTGGGGATGGCGTAGCGGATGACGGCCAGATGGTCCGGCTGGCCGGTTTCGAGGACCCGTTCAAAGGAGGCGCGTAGCTGGCGGCTGTTCTCCCGGCCCGCTTCGGTGGGGCCGGCGTCGAAGATGTCGAACAGGTTCTGACCGATCAGGGCCGCGCGGGTGCTGCCGGTCACCTGCAGATAGGCCTCATTCATCGCGGCAAAGCGGAAATCGGGCGTGATCAGCATGTAGGGATTGGGGGACGCGTCGAACGCCGACGCCAGATCGACAGCCAGTTCGCCGGAAATAAGCAGTTCTTTCAATGCAATACCCCGGCCAAAGAGCTTTTGTAACGCGCAAGCCCGGCAATGGTTCGCCGGGGCACTCAATATTTCACTGACAATCCCGATGTCTGGGTCATACAGACGAATTCGGCTAGGGTTTGCCATGCTCTTCGCCAGCCTGGTCGCCGCGGTCTCACTGTCAATGGCTTCATCCGAACCCTCGCCTGCTGCCGTAAACCCCGTCGTGCGGATCGCCCAGGGAGCGCTGGCCGGGCGTACTGAGGCGGGGATTACGGCTTTCAAGGGGATTCCCTACGCGGCACCGCCGGTCGGGCCGCTGCGGTGGCGGGCCCCCCAGCCGGCTGCGGGCTGGCCGGGAACGCGGGATGCCGCGACCGTGGGACCGATCTGCATCCAGCCACCGTCCGGGGGTGATCCCGGGGTCGGCCCGCTGCCGATGAACGAGGACTGCCTGACCCTGAACGTCTGGGCTGCTGAGGATCGTGAAGGGCCGCTGCCGGTCATGGTCTGGATTCATGGCGGCGGGCTGAACAACGGGTCCGGGACGGCGGCCCTGTATGACGGGGCGGCTCTGGCGCGGCGCGGCGTGGTGGTGGTGACGATCAACTACCGGCTGGGGCGGTTGGGCTTTTTCGGCCATCCGGCCCTGAACGCCGAGGCGGGTGGCGAGGCTCTGGTCGGCAACTACGGGTTGGCGGATATCGTGGCCAGTCTGGCGTGGGTGCGGGACAATATCGCGGCCTTCGGCGGCGACCCCGGCAATGTCACCGTCTTCGGCGAGTCGGCCGGCGGTGCGGCGGTGCTGCGGTTGATGATCGCCGAACCGGCGCGGGGCCTGTTCCACCGGGCGGTGGTGCAGTCAGGCTTGGGGCGTGAGCAGGGGACCCTGACGGTCCGGGATCAGCCGGGGCGGCCGTCGCTGGAAGCGCGGGGTGCGGCCTTCGCGGCGTCGCTGGGACTGGCCGATGCGACCGTTGAGCAGCTGCGCGCGGTCCCGGCAGAGGCCTTTCTGACGCCCGCGCCCAGCTTCTACGGCGGGGATCTGCTGATTATCGACGGGGACGCCGGCGGCGGGTTGATCGACGCGGATGTGGAGCCGGCCTTTGCGGCCGGGCTGCAGGCACCGGTGCCGCTGATCATCGGCAGCAACAGCGCCGAGTTCTGGTGGATGAAGCCGTCCGATCTCAGCCCGTATGGCGAGATCGACGACGCGCTGACGCCGGATGAGCGGGCCGACTTCCTGACCGCCTATGGTGGGGAGGACGGCTACAACGCGCATGTGGTCAGCGATCTGGCCTTCAACGAACCGGCGCGGCAACTGGCGCGACTGCACGCCCGGGCGGGGTATCCGACCTTTCTCTATCGCTTTGATGTGGTGTCGGCGGCCATGCCGGAACCGCATGGCGGGGCGACCCACGCGTCCGAACGGCCCTATGTGTTCGACAATCTGTCCGCCTCGTCCTGGGCGGTAGAGGACCGGGACCAGCGAGCGGCGACGGCGATGGCGGACTACTGGACGACGTTTGCCAAGGCGGGCGATCCCAACGGGTCCGGCCGACCGGTCTGGCCGGAGTTCGGGGACTCGCCGGATCAGCTGCTGGAGTTCACCAACGACGGGCCGCAGGCGAAGCCGGTCCCGTTCGCCGCAAGGCTGGATCTGATCTCGGCCTATTACGACCGGATGAACCGGCCCTAGGCGGCCAGACGGAACGGCTCGACCAGCGGCGCGGGCTCGGCTGAAGCGGCGCGGAACTCGTCCCACAGGGCATCTTCATCGGAATAGCGGGCGCTGGCGGCGGCATCGATGACGTCGACGACCTGTTCTTCCAGCCGGTCCCAGATGACGGCGAGGTCGGAACAGCCTTCGGCCTCGCAGGGCACGATCAGGTAGCGGTTGGCGGAAACGGCGGCGTGGGGGGCGAAGGCGCGGGCCATGGGGAACTCCTGAAGCGGGGTGGCTTGCTGATGATCCTACTTTGCGACAGTGTTGCGCCAGAAACGGACGTATTGGATCGAGCGACCCGATGAGACACGACAAGGCGGCGATGGTCATCGAGCTGGCGCGGCACATGGCCGCCAGTGCCGAGGGGCTGACCCTGGATGAGATGGCGGCGGCGAGCCGGGTCGGACGGCGTACAGCCGAACGGATGCGCGACGCCGTGCTGATGCTGTTTCCGGCGGCGGAGGAGGTGTCCGATCCGCCGACCAAGCGCTGGCGTATCCGCGGCGGGCTGTCGGCGTTCGAACAGGCCCCGACGACGACGGAACTGGTTGAGCTGACCAAGGCGGCCCAGGGCCTGCGCACGGCGGGCGAGCCGGGACGGGCGGCGGCGCTGGAGGGGCTGGAGCGCAAGCTGAAGTCGGCGATGCGTTCGACCACGCTGAACCGGCTGGCCCCGGACCTTGAGGCCCTGATCCGGGCCGAGACCATCGCCGTTCAGGCGGGACCGCGCCCGTCGGCCGACGAGGCCGTGCTGGCCGAAATCCGCGGGGCGGTGCTGGCCGGGCGGCCGCTGGGCTTCACCTATTCCCGGCCCGGAGCCGAGGCGCGACGACGCAGTGTCGCTCCGTGTGGCGTGATGTTCGGGCGGGCCAACTATCTGGTCGGAGCCGACCGCGAGACCGCCCGCATCCAGACCTTCCGGCTGGACCGGATGAGCGCGGTCGAGGCGCTGGACGGGATCGCGGCTCCGCCCGCCGATTTCGACCTGCAGGCCTTCGCCAGCCAGTCGTTCGGCATCTATCAGGACGAGATCGAGGATGTGGTGCTGCGGGTGACGCCGGAAGGGGCAGACGAGGCCCGGGCCTGGCGCTGGCACCCGACCCAGACGTTGGAGGACGAGGCCGACGGGTCGGTGATCGTGCGCTTCCGCGCCAGCGGCATGCGCGAATTGGCCTGGCATCTGTTCAGCTGGGGAGATCGGGTGGCGATTGTCGCGCCACAGCGGCTGAAGGCGGTAATGGCCGGGGAACTGGCGGCGGCCGGGCGCGCTCTGGAGCGGGCGACGCATGAGAAATCCGTAAGCTGACGCGCCGCGCTCCGGGTTCTAGGAACGACTCCATGATCAGACCATCCCTCGCGGGCGCGCTGCTCGCCGTCCTTCTGCTGTCCTGGCCGGGTGTTTCGGTGGCCCAGGCCGATCCCGAAGCCGCCCCGCCGGTTGCGGTCGCCGTGACCCGCGACGGGGATCGCTGGACCGCCGACTTCACCTTTGCGCAGGCAGCGCCGGTCTGGGCATTTTTCCAGTCGGCCTTGCTGCGCGAGAGCCGCCAGCCGTGGCGACCGTCGTGGTGGTCGGTCGAGACGCCCGGCGTCGTGATTGAGCGTCAGGGTGACTACGATGTGCTGCGCACGACGGACGGAAGTCCGGTGCCCGAGCGCGTGCGCATCGTCATGCGCCCGCAGGCCGGTGATCTGGAGGCGGAGTACGATCCGGCGCTGATGTTCTCGGACGGGACCGTGGCCCTGTATTCGGGGCAGTTCGACCTGATGCCGCTGGACTCGGTTGAGGCGGCGCGGGACCTGCCGTCGGACCTGAACGGGATCGAGGTCGCCGGGGAGCCGTCGCTGGTCACCTGGCGGGACCTGTCAGGGCCGCTGCTGTACAAGGGCGAGCGGATGGATACGGCGACGGCGAGCAGCGCCCGCACCTATGTGCTGTTCGGGGATGCGCGCATTCTCCAGGGGAAGGGCGTGACGACCGTGATCGATCCCGGCCTGCCGCGCTGGCTGGGCAAGGAGCTCGGCGGGTTCACGCCGCAGGTGATGGGTTATTACGCTGAGCGGATGGGCCCCAGCCGGGGCGGGGAGCCGACCCTGATGGTCAGCTGGACCGGCCCCACGAAACAACTGTCCAGCATGGGCGGCAGTGTTCTGCCCGGACTGATTTCCATGAGTTTCGAGGGCGAGGGTGTACTCAATCCGGATCGCGAGGCCCTGGACCGGGCCCGCTGGTTCATCGGCCATGAGGCGGCGCATTTCTGGCTCGGGTCCGACGGTCTGCGCTATGCCTTCAGCCGGGAAGCCTGGATCACCGAGGGCGGGGCCGATCTGATGGCCGTGCGGGCCATAGCGGCGATCGACCCGACCAATGACGCGCGCGCCGAACTGCAGCGCGAGGTCGACGATTGTGTGTCGATCGCGACGGATCTGCCGGTCGCCGAGGCCGGCGAGCGCGGCGAACACCGGGGCTACTATGCCTGTGGCGCGGTGTGGGCGCTGGCGATGGAATCCGCCCGGCACCGGAGGGACGGCGGCGACTTCTTTGACATGCTGACCGACTTCCAGATCGAGAGTGCCGAAGACGGCGTGCTGTCACGGGCGGAGTGGCTGGCGGCCCTGACCCGGGTGGCCGGCGATCCCGCTCCGGCCGAGGCGATCGCCCGCATGCTGGATGACGGCGTGGCCGAACCCGCGGTGGTGCTGGCCGGGATTTTTGCGCGCACCGGGGTCGCCCACCGGCTGGAGGACGGCCTCCTGACCCTGCTTTGAGGTTCAGGCCTCGCCGAACGGATAGGGGCTGACCGACTTCGACCAGTCGTCGACCGTCAGCGGCCGATCGACCGGCGGGGCGGCGCGTTCGGCGCAGGGATGGCGGTGGCACAGGCGGCAGGCCGGGCCGATCGGCGTGACCTCGGGCGACGCCAGATCCAGACCACGCGCATAGGTCAGGCGGTGGGCGTGTTTCAACTCACAGCCGAGGCCGATGGCCAGGTCCTGGCCTTCGCCGAAGCCGTCGTGGCCCTGACGGTCGACGGTGCGGGCCAGGGTGAACCAGCGGGTGCCGTCGGGGGTCTCGATGATCTGGGTGACGATGCGGCCCGGCGTGCGGAAGGCGCTGTGCAGTCGCCAGCGCGGACACGCCCCGCCGAAGCGCGAAAAGGGGAAGGCTCCCGACGCATAGCGTTTCGAGATATTGCCCGCCTGGTCGACCCGCATCAGGAAGACCGGCACGCCGCGGGCGGCGGGGCGCGACAGGGTGGTCAGCCGGTGGGCCGCCTGTTCGAAACTGACGCCGAACCGGGCCTGTAGCCGGGCCAGGTCATAGCCGGTTTCTTCCGCCGTGCGCTGGAAGGCGGCGTAGGGCATCAGTATGGCGGCGGCGAGGGTGTTGGTCAGGGCGACCTTGAGCAGGTTGCGCGTGGCCGCGTTCGGGGCATTGGCAGCCTCGGTCGCGGCGGTCAGTTCGGCGTCATGCTCGACCAGGGCCAGCTGGTAGGCGATGGCGAAGGCGCGCGAGGCGGGACCCAGGGTCTCGGAGATCAGCAGCCGCCGACGGTGAGGATCGAAGCGCCGGGTCCATTCCACCATGACCTCGGCCGGCATGATGCGGACCGGCAGGTTGTGGCGCTCGATCAGGCGGGCACGGGCGCGCACCTCGAAACCCTCGCCGCGGATGGCGGGATCGTCGGGGAACAGGGCGTTGTGCAGGGCCTCGCCGAGGGTATCGAGCTCGGGGAAATGATTGTTGCGGGCCTGGATATGGTCGCGCACCCAGTCGGCGGGCGACTCCGCGCCGATGACGCCGCCCTGTCCGGCTTCGGCCTGTTCGCGGGTGCGGCGGTCGGCGAAGGCCCGGTACAGGCGGACCAGGGCGTCAGCAGCCCCCGGGGCGTCGTCGACCAGCTGCAGGATCTCATGGCGGGGCACCGCCAGGCCGCCGAACACCGGATCGGCAAGGATTTCGGCCAGTTCTGCCTCGCCGGCCGGCCCGGCCTGCTGGGCCAGCGCCCGCAGGTCGACGTCATAGGTGTCGGCCAACCGCAGCAGCAGCTGGGCCGAGACCGGACGCTGGTTGCGTTCTATGTGGTTGAGATAGCTGGGAGAAACCCCGAGGTCGGCGGCCATCGCCGTCTGGGTCAGGGCCATGTCGCGGCGCAGTCGCTTGAGGCGACCGCCGAGAAACAGCTTGCGATCCGTGGTCCCGGTCATTGTGACATCATGTCATTATATGACTGAATATCAAGTGTCATATTGTGACATAATGACTGGAAATGACGGGTCCATCTTGTATCAAAAATGACTGGAGCGCGTAGTTTACGGGAACAGGCGGTGCCCCGGCCGCCACGCAAATCCAGGACCCCGTATCATGACCACCTTCGCCGACCTCGTCCCGTCCCCGGCCGGCCGTTTCGACGGCATCGAGCGCCCCTATTCGGTTGAGGACGTGCTGAAGCTGCGCGGTTCGGTCACCGTGGCCCAGACCCTGGCCGAGCGCGGGGCCAACCGGTTGTGGGAGCTGCTGCACAGCGAGCCCTATATCAATGCGCTGGGCGCGGTGACCGGCAACCAGGCCATGCAGATGGTCCGCGCCGGGCTGAAGGCCATCTATCTGTCGGGCTGGCAGGTCGCGGCCGACGCCAACACCGCCGGAGCCATGTATCCGGACCAGTCGCTGTATCCGGCCAATGCCGCGCCGGAACTGTGCCGCCGCATCAACCGCACCCTGCAACGCGCCGACCAGATCGAGCACGGTGAGGGCGGGGCCAAGCGTGACTGGTTCGCGCCGATCGTCGCCGATGCCGAGGCCGGTTTCGGCGGACCGCTGAACAGCTTCGAGATCATGAAGGCCTTCATCGAGGCGGGGGCCGCCGGCGTCCATTTCGAGGACCAGCTGGCCTCGGAGAAGAAGTGCGGCCATCTGGGCGGCAAGGTGCTGATCCCGACCCAGGCGCATGAGCGTAACCTGGTCGCCGCCCGTCTGGCCGCCGACGTCATGGGGGTGCCGACGATCACCGTGGCCCGCACCGACGCCGAGAGCGCCCAGCTGATCACCTCGGACGTCGACGAGCGCGATCGTCCCTTCATCGACCGGGACAACCGCACGCCGGAAGGCTTTTTCCGCCTGAAGGAGGGCACGGGGCTGGATCACTGCATCGCGCGCGGCCTGTCCTACGCCAAGATCGCCGACCTGCTGTGGTGGGAGACATCGCACCCCGATCTGGACGATGCGAAGAAGTTCGCCGAGGCGGTCCAGAAGGAGCATCCGGGCAAGCTGATGGCCTACAACTGCTCGCCGTCTTTCAACTGGAAGGCCAAGCTGGACGAGGCGACCATCGCCAAATTCCAGCGTGAGCTGGGGGCCATGGGTTACAAGTTCCAGTTCGTGACCCTGGCCGGCTTCCACAGTCTGAACAACGGCATGTTCGAACTGGCCAGCGGCTACCGCGATCGCGGCATGTCGGCCTATTCCGAGCTGCAGCAGCGCGAGTTCGACAATGAGGCCGCCGGCTACACCGCCACCCGCCACCAGCGCGAGGTCGGCACCGGCTATTTCGACCAGGTCGCGACCGTGATTTCCAACGGGCAGTCGTCGACGACTGCCATGAAGGAATCGACCGAAACTGCCCAGTTCATCGCCGCCGAATAAAGAGGAGATTGACCATGGAACCCCTGGAACGCCCCAAGGCCATCATTGATTTCTGCCTGGCCCCGCTGGAGCTCGATCCGCAGTCCGAGGCCGCCCGCGAGGTGCGTCGCCGACTGGAGCATGTGATCAAGACCTTCCAGACCAAGGCCGCCAAACCGATCGCTGTCGACTTCTCGTCCATGCCCTCGCAGGTCATCAACGAAGCGGCCCACGGCTACGAATAAGGGCCGTCGTCGTCCTAGTTCAGGCGATGGCGGCGTTCGCCGCGGCGGCTTCGGCTGCCGCGGCGGCCGGCAGTTCAAACACCACCGAGAGCAGTTGGGCGGCATTGAACGGCTTGGCCAGGTGCAGATCGGCACCGGCGTCCTCGGCGGCAGTGACATGCTCGGCCAGGGCATTGGCCGTCAGCATGACGACCGGCGTGCGCGGTAGCCCCATCGTGGCCTCGTGCAGACGAATTTCCCGCGTAGCGGCGAGTCCGTCCATCACCGGCATCTGCATATCCATCAGCACCAGATCGAATTCGCCGGCACGATAGGCTTCCAGGGCCTCGGCTCCGTCCTCGACCATCGTCAGTTCGACGGCCGCCTGGGCGAGGATCAGTTCGACGACCTTGCGGTTGGTGGCATGATCGTCCGCGACCAGCACCCGAAGGGCGGGGGCGTTCGGGTCGGCGGTGATCACGGACACATCCTCGAGGGGCGCGGCCGGGCTTGCGGCGAGGCGCAGGGGGATGGTCAGGATGAAGGCAGACCCGCCGCCGGGTTCGCTCTCGCAATCCAGATTGCCGTCCATCAGGCTGGCCAGCTGGTGCGAGATGGCCAGACCCAGGCCGGTCCCGCCGAAACGCCGGGTGATCGCGCCGTCGGCCTGTTCGAACCGTTTGAACAGGCGTTCACGGGTCTCACAGTCGAAGCCGATCCCGGTATCCTCGACGGTGAAACGCAGGGTTTCGCCGTCACCGCTGTCCGGTCCGCGGGCCACCGTCAGATTGACGAAGCCGGTCGCGGTGAATTTGACGGCGTTGGAGACCAGGTTGGTCAGGACCTGCTTCAGCCGAACGACGTCCCCGGATATCCAGAGTTCAACGTCAGGGCTGACCTCGACATAGAACTGAAGCCCCTTGTCCCGGGCCGTCGCCGCATAGAGCTGGGCGGCCTCCCGCACAGCGGCGGCGAGATCGAAGGCGTCGTCAGACAGGCTCAGCCGGCCGGACTCGACGCGGGCCAGGTCGAGAATGTCGCTGAGCAGGGCCTGGAGAGTCCTGCCGGAGGAGTGGATCAGGTCCAGCATTTCACGCTGGTTCGTGGTCAGCTCCGTCGCGGCCAGGGCCTGGGCAATGCCGATCACGCCATTCAGCGGCGTGCGGATCTCATGACTCATATTGGCGAGAAACTGACTCTTGGCCCCATTGGCCGCTTCGGCCGCGTCTCGGGCCTCGGCCAGGTTCTCTGCGGCCCGCTTCAGATCGGTAATGTCGGTGGTGACCGTGACACTGCCGCCGGCGGAACTCTGGCGGTCGGCAACCCGCAACCAGCGGTCGCCGGCGATCTTCTGCTCCATGGTGGTCGATAGCTGACGGCGCGCGGCCAGACGCTCGGCGATCCAGTCGTCCTCGCGACCCTTCGCGTCGGTATAGAGACCCTCGTCGAGGCCGATCTGAAGAATCTGCCGGAAGGTCTGGCCAGCCTGGAGCGTGGTTTTCAGCTCGGGATTGATCTCGGCATAGCGGCTGTTCCAGAGCACGAGACGGTCTTCAGCATCGAAAAAGGCCAGGCCATCGGGCATGGCTTCGATCGCTTCGCGGATGTGGGACAGGGCGCTGGAGCGTGCGGCCCAGAGTGTCGTGCTGGCGATCCCCGCGACGACGAGGATGATCGCCACGATAGCCACCACAATCCCGGTCATGACGCCCGCCGATACTCCGACCGGGGCCAGGGCGCTGGCCGGGGACGGCACATAGGTGACCGCGCTTTCGGCGAGAAAATGGAGTCCGAGGACGATCGTCACACAGGCGACCGTCGTCGCGGCGTGGCTCTTGAGGCCGGGCCCTCGAAACAGACATTCTGTCGCTATAGCCAGTCCGAAACCGGCAGCGACGTAGACCAGCGTCGGGACGAGGGCGAATTTCAGGCTGCCGGGCAGGTCGACGGCGGCCAGGCCCGTGAAATGAATGATCACCACCCCGACATAGGCGAGACTGGCCGCCCCGAGGCGTCGGGGCCAGCCCTGCCCGCCCAGTACGATCATGGTCGCGGCAATGATGGCACCGGTACCGCCGATGAAGGACGCCAGTGTCAGCGGAATATCGTAGCGGATGCTGGAGGCCCAGTGTTCACCCTGCAGGCTGGCGAAATGGGTGGCGAAGATGGCCAGCCCGCCGATAAAGGCTCCGAGAATACCGGTCGTGCGGCGTCGCTGTCCGGTCTGGGTTCCTGCGGTCGCGATCAGGTGAAAGGTGGTGCCGAGGCCGAGAACGCAGATCAGCACCGCCGGCGCGATCCAGCGCCAGTCATGGTGGGAGACAAGTTGCTCGATCATGGCCGCCAGATTCTTTCCCCTTCGGCGGACAGTTTGGCAGAGAGACGTGAATAAAGGATGGAACTCCCGCCCTGATGGCATGGATTCATCGTCATCAGTTCCGTGCAAGAATGGCGTTCGATATCGATTCCGAGCACCGGATCGGCAGACTGCGAGACCGAATGCCCTACGAAATGTCACCCTCTCCTGTTGTGCCGCCCATCGCTGCCCGATGGCCGACGGTCGTAGCCAGTGCGGGCTTGCCGATCCTCATCCTGCTGGGCCTGGCCTTCGTGCAGCCTTCGCTCGCCGGTTGGCTGGTCGGGGCGGCGCTGCTGGTCGCGGTCGCGGTCGGCTGGGTCAATCGACCGGGGCCGCAGACGCGCCTTGATGTGGTGGCCGCCGAGGTGGAGCGGGACGGAGGCGGCACGACCGAAGCCCGGCTGCTGGACGCCCTGTTTGAAGCCCTCAGTGATCCTGTCCTCGTCATCGCCGGTGGAGAAGCGGACGACATTGCCGGACGGCGGATCGTGCTGGCGAACGCGGAGGCCCGCGAGCTGCTGAGGATTCAGCGCGAGGGGGCACTGCTGGTCTCGGTACTGCGCGACCCGACGGTGCTGGAAGCGGTGGACGAAGCCCTGTTCGGCAACGTGACCCGTGCCTCCGACTATCTCTCACGGGAGCGGCACTGGCGGGCCCTGATCCGCCCTCTGCCGTCCGGTGAGGGCGAACGACTGGCGCTGCTGGTCCTGCACGACGATACCGATGTCCGGCGTATGGAGATGATGCGCGTCGACTTCCTGGCCAATGCCAGTCACGAGCTGCGCACGCCGCTGGCGTCCCTGTCGGGCTTCATTGAGACCCTGAAGGGACACGCCCGCGACGACGAGAAGGCGCGGGACCGGTTTCTAGACATCATGGCCATCCAGGCCGACCGGATGAGCCGGCTGGTGGCCGACCTGCTGTCGCTGAGCCGGATCGAGCTGAACGAGCACATACCGCCGTCAGGGCTGGTCGACCTGTCCCGGGTCTGCAGTGATGTGGTCGATGCGGTGAGTGTGCTGTCGGAAAATCAGCACGTGAATGTCCAGCTGATCGGGTCCGGTCAGCGGCAAGCCGCGCCGGTCCAGGGAACGCCCGATGAGATCCTGCAGGTGGTCCAGAACCTGGTCGACAACGCGATCAAATACTCGCCGGCGGGGGCCGTCGTCGAAATCACCATTCACCCGAACGTCAGTCTGGATGAGGTTGCAATGCCCTGGTCCGGCGGCAGCCGGGGCGACGGGGCCACGCGCCTGCCGCTGCTGACGCCGGACCGGGTTCCGGAGATGCGCTATGCCGCCGTCAGTGTGCGCGACCATGGCGCCGGGCTGGCGCGGGAGCACCTGCCCCGACTGACCGAACGCTTCTATCGCGTCGAGGGCCAGAAGAGCGGCGAAAAGGCCGGCACCGGTCTGGGGCTGGCCATCGTCAAACATATCGTCAACCGGCACCGGGGCGGGCTGACGGTCGAGAGCGCGCCGGGGCAGGGGGCAATGTTCACGGCCTATTTCCCGATGGCCGCCGGGGCCTGACGACGTAACAGAAGTGTCACGGAGCCGTCGTAATCCGCCAACCAATCACGGGCATTGATCCCCGGGTCTGATCCGGGTGCCGGGTTGGACGTGATTCTTCGCTTCCCCGGATGTCGATGAGCTGGCTGTTTCTACCTCTGTTGATCGTGTTCGTGGCGTCGGCGTTTGTCGGCGCACGGGCGCTTGCGCGTCGACGCGGCGAGCAGGCCCGGGCCGAGGGACAGTCCCCGCATTCGCGTCCGGGTCAGCACGGACTGTACGCGCTGATCTGGACGGCGGTACCGGCGCTGGTGGTCCTGATCGCAGCCTCCATGTTTTCCGGCGAGATCGAGCACCGGCTGCTGACCGCCGGCGCGCCGGAGAGCGTTTCCCAGCTTGAACCCTTCCGCCGCGAGGCCTTCTTTGCGGACGCCCGCCGGGTCGGGGCCGGACAGCCTGCCGCCCAGATCTGGGCGGCACCGCTGGCCGGACAGCTGCCGCCGGAAGGTCGTCGTGCCGCGAGCATCCATCAGACCCTGAGCGTCGGCGGCATGGTGGGGGCCCTGCTGGCGAGCATGCTGGGCGGCCTGTTCGTCTTCAGCCAGATCCGGCCCGGTATGCGGGCGCGCAACCGGGTCGAGGGCTGGATCGTCGGCCTGCTGTTCGTCTGTTCCGCAGTGGCCGTCCTGACGACCATCGGGATTATTGCCTCGTTGCTGTATGATTCCGTTCGCTTTTTCTCCAGCGTGCCGGTGCTGGACTTTCTGTTCGGGACCAAATGGAGCCCGCAGACGGCCATCCGCGCGGACCAGGTCGGCTCGACCGGGGCCTTCGGGGCGCTGCCGCTGTTCGCGGGTACCTTCCTGATCATGGCCATCGCCATGCTGGTGGCCGCGCCGGTCGGCCTGTTCTCGGCCATCTATCTCTCGGAATATGCGAGCCCGACGGCGCGCGCGCTGATCAAGCCGGCGCTGGAGATCCTGGCCGGGGTACCGACGGTGGTCTACGGCTTCTTCGCCGCCCTGACCGTGGGACCGGCCTTCCGGGCCTTCTTCAACGGAATGGGGGCCCAGATGGTCGGCGGGCCGCTGGACGGGATCGGCCACTACCTGATGCTGGTGCAGAACCAGATGGCGCTCGTCGCGGGCGCGGTCATGGGGATCATGCTGATTCCGTTCGTCTCGTCCCTGTCCGACGACATCATCAATGCGGTGCCCCAGAGCCTGCGCGACGGATCCTATGCGATGGGGGCCACGAAATCCGAGACGGTCAAGCGGGTCCTGCTGCCCGCCGCCCTGCCGGGCGTGGCCGGGGCCATGCTGCTGGCCATGTCGCGGGCCATCGGCGAAACCATGATCGTGACCATGGCCGCGGGCCTGGCCGCCAAGCTGACGATCAATCCGCTGGACACGGTCACCACCGTCACCGTCCAGATCGTGACGTTGTTGACCGGCGATCAGGAGTTCAACAGCCCCAAGACCCTGGCCGCCTTCGGCCTGGGCCTGACCCTTTTCCTGGTGACCCTGGCGCTGAATATCGTGGCCCAGCGCATCGTCCAGACGTACCGGCAGCAGTATGACTGAACCGACCCCCGGGATCACTGAGGCAGCGAGCGTGGACCGTCTCCGGGCGGGCCTGAAGCGCCGCCATGCCCGGGAAAACCGGTTCCGGACCTACGGTTTGCTGGCGATCGCCATTTCGATCGGCTTTCTGTTGCTGCTGCTCGGCCGGATCATCGAGCAGGGCCATACGGCCTTCTACGCCCACACGGTGACGGTGCCGGTCTATATGGACCCCGCCCGCATCGACCGCTCCTATCCGGCGGGGACCAATTTCGAAAAGCTGGTGGCCGAGCAGGTTCTGGTGCGCTTTGGCGTCGAGGACGATGCCGCCGAGACCCGCGCGACCGCCATGCGCGGCCTGTTTTCGTCCGAACTGAAATACCGGATCGCCGAGCGGCTGCAGCGCCAGCCGGGTCTGATCGGTGAGACCCTGCCGATCGCCGCCCCGATGTCGGACGAGGCCGATCTCTATTTCAAGGGCCAGATTTCCCGCGCGACGCCGGCAGTGCAGCGCCGGTTGAGCAATCAGCAACTCGACTGGCTCGACCGGATGAATGCCGAGGGGTCGGTCTCGGCCCATTTCAACACAGCCCTGTTCACCAACGGGGACTCGACCGAGCCGGAACTGGCCGGGGTCGCCGGGGCGGTGGTGGGCTCGGCGCTGATGCTGCTGGTGACGGCCTTGATCGCCATTCCCCTGGGCGTGGGGGCAGCGGTGTATCTCGAGGAATTCTCGCCGCGGAACCGGCTGACGGACATGATCGAGGTCAACATCAACAATCTCGCGGCCGTGCCGTCGATCGTCTATGGCCTGCTGGGTCTGTCCCTGTTCATCAACTGGATGCACCTGCCGCGATCATCGCCGCTTGTGGGGGGACTGGTGCTGGCCCTGATGGCGCTGCCGACCATCATCATCGCCACCCGTTCGTCGCTGAAGGCGGTACCGCCTTCGATCCGCGAAGCCGCCCTGGCCATGGGCGCAAGCCGGACCCAGACGGTGTTCCAGCACACGCTGCCGCTGGCCATGCCGGGGGTGATGACCGGGTCGATCATCTCGATGGCCCACGCCCTGGGCGAGACCGCGCCGCTGCTGCTGATCGGCATGGTCAGCTTCGTGCCGGGGATTCCGACCGGGATCGACCAGCCGACCGGGGCTCTTCCGTCCCTCATCTACATCTGGGAGAATGCTTCGGAGCGGGCATTCCATGAGCGGACGGCCGCCGCCATCCTTGTGCTCCTCGCCTTCATGATCGTCATGAACGCCGCCGCTATCGTGCTGCGCCGGCGGTTCGAACGCCGGTGGTAAGCCTATGAAGACCAATTTCTTTCGTGCTGCAGACGGCGGTGAGAGCGGGGGCGACGACGCCGCTGCGACCGTTGACACCCGGTCGGTGGCGTCGCGCGCCATCAACGTGCCCCAGCCGCGCGCGAACGGTGACGATCCGGTCGGGCCGACCAAGATCGCCGCCGGCGACGTGTCGGTTTTCTACGGCGACAAACAGGCGCTGTTCGACGTCAGTCTGGATATTCCGGACAAGACGGTGACGGCGCTGATCGGGCCGTCGGGTTGCGGCAAGTCGACCTTCCTGCGGACGATGAACCGCATGAACGATACGATCCCGGGCGCCCGGGTGACCGGCCGGATCGAGATCGACGGCGAGGACATCAATGCCAAATCGGTCGATCCGGTGCTGCTGCGGGCGCGCGTCGGCATGGTGTTCCAGAAGCCGAACCCCTTCCCCAAGACCATCTACGAGAACGTCGCCTATGGGCCGCGCATTCATGGCCTGACCAGCACCAAGGCGGAGCTGGATGAGGTGGTCCGGGTGTCCCTGCGGCGCGCGGGATTGTGGGAAGAGGTCGCCGACCGACTGCATTCGCCGGGCACCGGCCTGTCGGGTGGCCAGCAGCAGCGGCTGGTGATCGCCCGGGCCATCGCGGTGAACCCCGAGGTGATCCTGATGGACGAGCCTTGTTCGGCGCTGGATCCGATCGCCACCGCCAAGATCGAGGAACTGATCGACGACCTGCGCGAGCAGTATTGCATCGTCATCGTCACCCATTCGATGGCCCAGGCCGCCCGGGTCAGCCAGCGCACGGCCTTCTTCCATATGGGCAAGCTGATCGAGACCGGATCGACCGAGGACATCTTCACCAACCCGCACGAGCGGCGCACGCTCGACTACATCACCGGCCGTTACGGTTAGGATCGGCAGCGTTATGAAACAGCACACCGTCAAGGCCTATGGGGACGAGCTGAACCAGCTCACGGCCGAGGTCGCCCGCATGGGCGGTCTGGCCGAGGCCCAGGTGGCCGACGCCGTCGACTCGGTCGCCCGCCGCGATGTCGCCCTGGCCAAGGCCGTGGTCGAGCGGGACGCCCGGCTCGACGCCATGCATCGCGACATCGAGAAGAAGGCCATCCGCCTGATCGCCCTGCGCCAGCCGGTGGCCAGCGATTTGCGCAAGACCCTGTCGGCGATGAAGCTGGCGGTGGATCTGGAGCGTACCGGCGATCTGGGTCGCAACATCGCCAAACGCGCGCTGGTGCTGGCCGAGGGCGAGCCGATGCAGCCGCTGACGCGGTCGATCGAACGGATGGGCAAGCTGGTCTCGACCCGGCTACGCGATGTGCTGGACGCTTATACGGCCGGTGAGGTCGACCGGGCGCTGGCCGTGTGGAGCACGGATGACGAGGTCGACGAGCACTACAATGCCCTGTTCCGGGAACTGCTGACCTATATGATGGGGGACCCGCGCACGATCGGGGCCTGTACCCACCTGCTGTTCATCGCCAAGAACCTCGAGCGGATCGGTGACCACGCAACCAATATCGCCGAGTCGATCCACTATGAGATCACCGGCGAGGAGATCGTCGGCGACCGGCCGCGCTGGACGCCGACGCCCGACGACGCCGCGGCCCCGATTACCGACCCCGACGCCCAGTAGCCGAACGATCCGAAACCGGAGCGCAGCCCATGCAGCCCTACATCCTGGTGATGGAAGACGAGGACGCCCTAGCGACCCTGCTTCAGTACAATCTGGAAAAGGAGGGCTATCACGTCGTCATCGCTTCGGATGGCGACGAAGGCATGCTGCAGATCGACGAACGGCTGCCGGACCTGGTGCTGCTGGACTGGATGCTGCCGGGCCTGTCGGGCATCGAGGTCTGCCGACGTATCCGCGGCAAGGCCGAGACCCGCAACATGCCGATCATCATGCTGACGGCGCGCGGTGAGGAGAGCGACCGGATCCGCGGGCTCGACACCGGGGCCGATGACTATCTGACCAAGCCGTTTTCGATGGTCGAGCTGATCGCCCGCATCCGCGCCGTGCTGCGCCGCATCCGGCCGGGCCTGGCCGACGACCGCATCAACCACGGCGACATCGTCATCGACCGCGTCGCCCATCGGGTGCGCCGGGCCGGCAACGAGATCCATCTGGGCCCGACAGAGTTCCGCCTGCTGGACCATCTGATGCAGCATCCGGGCCGGGTGTTCAGCCGCGAGCAGTTGCTGGACGCGGTCTGGGGCTCGGACGTCTATGTCGAGGCGCGGACGGTGGATGTGCACGTCGGTCGCCTGCGCAAGGCGTTGAACGTCGAGGGCACGGTCAATCCTATCCGCACGGTCAGGTCGGCGGGGTATTCGCTGGATCTGGGGGGCTGAGCTAGCCGCAAACGTCCTTCCCCCATTTCGGGGGAAGGTGGGCCGCGCAGCGGCTCGGATGGGGGCTCCATCCGCAACCTCAGTTCTCCAGTTTATCGCCCCGGCAGCAGCCCCCATCCGTCAGGCTCCGCCTGCCACCTTCCCCCGAAATGGGGGAAGGAAGAGGCGGTGATGACCGCCAACGCTTCACAGCGGCGCTCAAGCCGTTAGGGTTCGGTCTCGCTGTTGAGGAGCTGTTTCATGCGCCGCCGTACCTTTCTGTCGACCCTGCCTGCCGGGGCCATTCTGGCCGGGGCCGGCGTTGCCAATGCCGCAACGGTGCAGACCACAGCCGCGCGACCCGTCGTTCACAACGCCCCATCCGCCGACTTCTATGCCGGGGTCGGTCCCGGTAATCGCAACAGCGGGGTGCAGTTCGTCAGTCGCTCGACCGTCTGGGGCGCTCATGGCGCAGCCGCCACGGCCCATCCGCGGGCGACCCTGATCGGCATCGACACCCTGAGGCGCGGTGGTTCGGCCATCGATGCGGCCATCGCCATCAATGCGGCGCTGGGCTTTCTGGAGCCGACCGCCAACGGCATCGGCGGCGACGCCTTCTGCCTGATGTGGGATCCGGCCCAGAAGAAGGTTGTCGGCCTGAATGGTTCGGGCAACAGTCCGCGCGGCCTGTCGCTGGCGACAGCGCGGTCCAAGGCCGGGGCCGACGGCTACCTGCCCAAATACGGGGCGGTGACGGTCAATGTGCCCGGCACGGTCGACGCCTGGTGGAGCGCGCACCAGCGCTACGGCAAGCTGCCGTGGAAGGATGTGCTGCTGCCCGTCGCCGAGCTGTGCGAGGAGGGGGTGCCCATGCCCCAGCTGATCGCCTGGTATCTGCAGCGCAACATGGCCGGGTTCGATGCCTCGAGTGGGATCATCGAGGAGAACGACAACCGAAAGAAGGTCTATGCCGCCATCGGCCGGACTCCCGCCGTCGGCGAGGTGTTCGCCAATCCGCATCTGGGTCGCACGCTGCGGCTGATCGCCGAGGGCGGGCGTGATGCCTTTTATGAGGGCGAGATCGCCGATCATATCGAGCGCTATTTCCGTCGCATCGGCGGCTGGATGACCAAGGCCGATCTGGCCGCCCACAACAGCGAATGGGTCGAGCCGATCCGCACCGACTATCGCGGCGTCGACGTCTATGGCCTGGGCCCCAACACCCAGGGCCTGTCGACCAACCAGATCCTCAATGTCTGCGAACAGTTTGACCTGAAGGGTATGGGATTCCAGTCGGCCGCCTCGATCCATCATCAGGCCGAGGCCAAGCGGCTGGCGTTCGAGGACCGGGCCAGATGGTTCGCCGACGACCGCTTCAGCCGCACGCCGGTCGCGCATCTGAATTCCAAGGCCTATGCCGCCGACCGCGCGCGGCTGATCCGGCCGGACCGGGTCATGGACCGGGTCTTCCCCGGCGACGCGCCGACCCAGGGCGACACCACCTATTTCAGCGTCGCCGACAAGGACGGGATGATGGTCAGCTGGATCCAGTCCAACTATCGCGGCATGGGCTCGGGTCTGGTCGCCGATGACCGGCAGGGCAACCCGCTGGGCTTCATGTTCCAGGACCGGGGCGAGCTGTTCAACCTGACCGACGGCCATCCCAACGTCTATGCGCCGGGCAAGCGGCCCTTCCACACCATCATCCCCGGTTTCGCCTGCAAGGGCGGCGAGCCGTGGATGGCCTATGGCGTGATGGGCGGCGGCATGCAGCCGCAGGGGCAGGCCCAGATCATCATCAATATGGTCGACTACGGCCTCGACCCGCAGGAGGCCGGGGACAGTCCGCGCTGGCAGCATGAGGGCTCGTCCGAACCGACCGGCCAGCCGGCCGAGGGTGTCGGGGTGCTGTATCTGGAGACCGGCGTGCCGGCGGCGACGAAGGCGCAGTTGGAAGCGATGGGCTGGGTGCTGGGCGGTCCCAACGGCGGCTTCGGCGGCTACCAGAACGTCGTGCGTCAGCTGAACGCGCACGGGCCGTGGACCTATGGCGCGGCCACCGAGATGCGCAAGGACGGGATCGCGCTGGCGTACTGACCGGGCGTCGGCTTCAAAAGTCTTACTTTCTGTGGTAAGACTTACGCATGCGCATCACCTCAAAAGGCCAGGTCACCATCCCCATCGACATCCGCGAGCGGGCCGGCCTGCTGCCGCATACCGAGGTGGAATGGGTCATGGAGGGCGGCAAGGTGGTGCTCAGGCCAGCCGACGGACTGACACGGGGCGAGCGGATCGTGGCGCGGCTTAGCGGAGCGGCGACGGACAGGTCGATGACCGCCGATGAGATCATGGAAATGACCCGCGGCCCCTACGATGACCTGGAAGGCGGGGCCGCTGCCGGGCTGCACGAAGCACCAAAGCGGTTCGACCGGTGAGCCCCGTTCTGGTCGACAGCAATGTCATTCTGGACATCGCCATCGCTGACAGTCCCTGGCGCGGGTGGTCAGCATCGGCGTTGAGCCGGAGCGCCGAGAACCGATCGCTCATCATCAACCCGATCATCTACGCCGAGGTGTCGGTTGGTTTTCTCGAGATCGCGGACGTCGAGGCCCTGGTAGACGAAGCCGGGCTGGCCCGCGAGGACCTGCCGTGGGGCGCAGCGTTTCTGGCTGGAAAGGCTTTCAAGCGTTACCGGCGCGGGGGCGGCGAGCGGCGTTCACCCCTGCCGGATTTCTTCATCGGGGCCCACGCAGCGGTACGGCGCTATACCTTGCTGACCCGCGACGCGCGGCGCTATCGCACCTATTTTCCGAGCGTCGACCTGATCTGCCCCGACAGCGACTGAGCGCCTAAGTCGCCGCAACCTCTTCTGGGTTCAGCGCATAGACCGTCGAACAGTATTCGCAGGTGACCCGGATCTTGCCGTCGTCCTCGACCATGTCGGCCAGTTCGGCCGGGTCGAACGAGGCGAGGACCGAGCCGATGCGGTCTTTCGAACAGCGACAGACCGCCTTCAGGGGGCGGGCGTCCTCGAGCCGGACGCCATCCTCGTGGAACAGACGGAACAGCAGGGTCTCGGGCGTGATCGTCGGGTCCAGCATTTCATCGTCGGCCAGGGTCTGGAACAGGGCGCGTGAGCGGTCCCAGATCTCCTCGGTCGAGCCGCGGGCGTCGTCTGCGGCGATGATCTGGATCATGGCCCCGCCGGCGCGCCAGTGGGTGCCGGTCGCGTCCGTGATCGCACCGACCGCGAGTTTCACCTTGGTCGGGACCTGTTCGGACTGCTGGAAATAGTGTTCGGCGCACAGCGACAGGCTCTCGCCCTCGATCGGGGTGATGCCCTGGGTGCGTTCGAAGTCCGGGCCGCGGTCCAGCGTCATGATGAAGAGGCCCTTGCCCAGCAGGGTCTGGGCCCCCGGGCGGGCAAAGCCGGCCGAAGCCGCCGCGACCTCGTCCGGGTCAAAGCGGCAGAACCCGCGCATGGTGCCGTTGGTGTCATAGTCGGCGACGACGTAGCGCACCGGCCCGTCGCCCTGGGCCTGGACGATCAGCCGGCCCTCGAATTTCAGGCTCGAGCCGACGAGCGCGGCCAGGGCGCAGGCTTCGCCCAGCAAGGCCGCGACCGGCTCGGGATAGGTGTGGGTGGACAGGATAGAGTCGATCGTCTGACCGAGTCGAACCAGCCGCCCGCGCACCGGCCAGCCTTCGATCTGGAAGGCCGCAGCGATGTCGTCGACAGGAGCGGATGCGGGCGCATGATCGGTCACGGAGGGTCCTTGCAGGCGGGGTGTGGGAAGGGATGCAAGATAGGTACCTGTCTCGCCGATGATAAGGGGCACATGATATGGTGCCATGCTTGGCCGGGCGGAACCTCTGTTCGCCCGGTTCGCTCCCAGTCTCATGCGGGACCGCGGTCCCACCTACCAGCCGTATGAGGTCGGGCTCGATGAGTCCGCCGGAGACGGCCTCGATGAAGAGGTTCACTATCCAATGGTTCGACAAATCAGTGCCCTGGACGAAATTCGCAAACATCCCGGCATCACCAGCGCCGTCGTTGCGGTGCTGGCGGGGGTCGGGCTCGCCACCCTGTTGCTGAACCAGCGCTCGGGACCGACCCGGTTCGAGCAGCTGCGTGGCCGGATCAATCCGCGCGGCTGGGTCGACACCGGTGCCCTGCGCGATCAATTCGGCCATCTGGCGCGCAGCGTCCGGCAGGGGCTCGACGACGCGGGTGAACGGGCCGGTGATCTGGGTGAAGAGACCCGCGACCGGGCGGACCGCTGGTATCGCGATGCGCGACGCAGCTCGCGCAAGACGCTCAAGCGGCACGGCAAGACGGCGCGGCGCTATGCCGACCAGGCCGACGGCTATGCGCGCAGTCACGCCCGGGAGGGTGGGGCCATTCTGGCGATCATTACGATTGCGGCAGCGGTCGGGGCCGCGGCGCTGGAATCCCGCCGGTCGAACGCACCGACACGCAGTTCAACCCGGTACTGACCGCATAGACCATTGCTGCAAGTGCGAAGGTGGGTCAGGTTGACGGCATGACCAACCGACCGACCTTCGTGTTTGACTTCGATTCGACGCTCGTCGCGTTCGAATCCCTCGATGTTCTGGCCGAACTGGCGCTTGCCGGAACGACGGACGGCGAGCGGATCAGCACGGAGATCGCCACCCTGACCGACCGGGCCATGACCGGTGACATCGCCTTTGGTGAGGCCCTGCGGCAGCGACTGGCCCTGCTGCCGCTCACCCGCGAGCATGTCGCCGCGGTGGCGGAGCGCGCGACGGAGTCGATGACACCGTCGATCGGCCGGAACCTCGCGTTCTTCCGCCGCCATGCGGGACGGGTCGTCATCGTCTCGGGCGGCTTTCGCGAAATCATCGCTCCGGTGGCGGAGGCCCTGGGCGTGCCGGCGGACCGGATACTGGCCAATGACCTCGTCTATGACGCCGAGGGACGGGTGACGGGCGTGGACCCGGGCAATCCGCTGGCCGGGGCGGGTGGCAAGGTCGAGGCGTTGAACCGGCTGGGCCTGAGCGGGCCCGTCGTGATGGTCGGTGACGGCTGGACCGACGCCGAGGTCCGGCTGGGCGGGGTCGCCGACCGGTTCTATGCCTTCACCGAAGTGGTGCGGCGCGAGACGGTCGTGGCCGCGGCCGACCGCGAGGCCACGTCGCTGGACGAGGTTCTGCACGCCGAGGGTATTGCCGGTCGCTGGTCCTATCCGCGCAAGCGGATCCGCATGTTATTGCTGGAGAACATTCATCCGGCGGCGGTCGAGCGTCTGGAAGAGGCAGGCTATTCCGTCGAGAGTCTGAAGGGCGCGCTGGACGAGGAGGCGCTGATCGCCCGGCTGAAGGGGGTTCATGTTCTGGGCGTCCGCTCCAAGACGCAGGTCAGTGCCCGGGTGCTGGACGCGGCGGATCGACTGATGGCGGTCGCCGCCTTCTGCATCGGCACCAACCAGATCGATCTGGACGCCGCCGCCGACCGGGGGGTGGCCGTGTTCAATGCTCCCTATTCGAACACGCGCTCGGTGGTGGAACTGGCCGTGGGTCTGATGATCGTGCTGATGCGCGACGTGGCGGACAAGAGCGCAGCCATGCATCGCGGCGAATGGAACAAGTCGGCGACCGGCTCGCGCGAGCTGCGCGGCAAGACGCTGGGCATCGTCGGCTACGGGGCGATCGGATCGCAACTGTCGGTTCTGGCCGAAGGACTGGGCATGCGGGTGGTATTTCATGACCTGTCTGAGCGAATGGCCCTGGGCAACGCCCGGCGGATGCGGTCGCTGGACGCCCTGCTGGCCGAGAGCGACGTGGTCAGCCTGCATGTCGACGGCCGGACCGAGAACAGCGCGCTGATCGGGGCGGCCGAGCTGGGGCGGATGAAGCCCGGGGTTCTGTTGCTGAACCTGTCGCGGGGACATGTGCTGGATGTCGGGGCCCTGGCCCAGGCGCTGGGATCGGGGCGGATCGGCGGCGCGGCGGTCGACGTCTTCCCCGAGGAACCGGCGACCAATGCCGAGCCGTTCGACAGTCCGCTCAGAGGATTGGCGAATGTGATCCTGACGCCACACGTGGGTGGATCGACCGAGGAGGCGCAGGAGGCGATCGCCGAATTCGCGGCGGACCGGCTGCTGGGATATCTCAACCGCGGCGACACGACCTTCTGCGTCAACCTGCCGAATGTGCAGCTATCAGAAGTGACCGGCGCACACCGGATTCTCCATATACACCGGAACCAGCCGGGGGTTCTGGCCGACCTGAACCGGGCGCTGGCCGGGGCGGGACTCAACATTCTGGGCCAGCATCTGAAGACCGATGAGCGGACCGGTTATGTGATCACCGACGTTGATCGGGACTACGAACCTCGGGCCCTTGAGGCGGTCAAAGAAGTCACCGGAACCCTGAAGTTCCGCATGTTGCACTAGCAAGCTTACCCAACGGCATCTTGCACTGCGCGTAAAGCGGCGCAGAGTGTGTCCCAATGACCGCGTACCGACGGTTGAGGGAGGGTATTTGATGTCTCGTTTCCTGAGTGGCGCTGCGATTGCAGCCCTTACGGTGGCAGCCGCCTGTGCGGTGGCCGGTGCCGCCAATGCCCAGAGTTATGGCCGACTGGTCGTGTTCGGCGACAGCCTGAGCGACAACGGCAACCTGTATGCCGCCACCGGCAATACGACGCCGACCTCGCCCCCCTACTACCTGGGTCGATTCTCGAACGGCCCGGTCTTCACCGAGCTGCTCGGCTTCACCGCGGGTCGTTACACCGCCGGAGCACCGGTGACCGGCAGCGTCAATTACGCCTTCGGCGGGGCACGTTCGGATAGCCAGTTCTCTCCGCTCGGAATGCGCAACCAGCTGCTGGCCTATACGGGCGGCGGCGGGACCTTCGGGTCCAATGACCTGGTCAGCATCCTGGGCGGGGCCAACAATCTGCTCCAGGGCGTCGGCCCGGCGGCGGTGTCCGCCAACCCGACCGGGACCATGGGCGCGATCGCGGTCAGCGCGGCGACCGACATCACCTTCATCACCAATAGCGTGGCCGCGGGCGGCGCGGGGACCATCCTGGTCTCCAACCTGCCCCGGCTGAGCGTGACGCCGCAGTTCAACCAGGGTGCAGGCCTGCCGGCGGCACCGCTGGCCGACTACGGTGCATCGACCTTCAACGGGGCGCTGCTGACCGGCCTGATGACCACGGCGGCGGCCAATCCGAACACCAACATCATCATGATGGACCTGTTCAAGGTCGGCGCTGTGATCAGTGCCGACCCTGCCGCCTTCGGCCTGACCAATGTCCGGGACACCTGCTTCAACGGGACCGTCTGCGCCAATCCGGACTCGTATTTCTACTGGGATACAGTGCACCCGACGGCGGCCGGACATCGGATGCTGGCGGCCCTGTCGAACGACTATCTCTACTATGGCGATATCGGTGCCCAATCGACGGTGCAGGGCGAGACCGCCTTCCGCCAGCGCGAGGACATGCTGGACCTGTCCAGCGAGGCCGTTTCGGGGCACGGGGCATGGGAACCCGGAACCCGGCTGATCGTCGGAGCCCTGACCGACAGCGTGACCACGGACGCCCGGGGTTCGGTGGCCGAGGCCGAGGCTGACGGCTGGGGTGTTCGTCTGGGCCTCGACCATGTGTCCAGCCCCAACTGGCGCGTCGGCCTGGCCGGCTCGTACCGCTCGTCCGACGTTCAGGCGGGGACGATGTCGTTCGAACAGCTGAGCTACGGCTTTGACGTCTATGCCGGCTGGCGCTCGGACAATATGTTCGTCAACGCCACCGCCGGTGGTGCCATCGAGCAATACGATGATATCGAGCGGATCACCTCGCTGGCCCCGATCGTCCATACGGGCGAGACTGACGGTGGCAGCCTGGGCGCGCGCGTCCAGACCGGCGTCTGGTATGACATGGGCGGTATCGCCATATCGCCGCGTGTGGCCGTGACCTGGGTCAAGACCACCGTCAACGCCTACAACGAGACCGGTGCCGCCGCGGAATACGCCTATCAGAAGCGGGAACTGCAGGGCGTCAGCGGCGAGGTCTCGGTCCGGGCCGAAGGCGGCGGGGAGGGCATGTCCTTCTATGTCGAGGGCGGCTATCGCGATGGTCTGTCGGACAGCTTCGACCCGGTCCGGGTCGGCATCGCCGGCAATCCGGCCCAGATTCAGTCGCGTCAGTTCGAGGATCCGTTCGGCGGCTCCTTCCTGGCCTCGGCCGGGCTGGAAACCCACATGGGACCGGTCAGGATTTCGGCCGGTTATCGCGGACGTTTCGGCGACAAGGCCGAGAGCCACAGCGGGGCCCTGACCTTCAGTCTGCCGCTCTAGAGTCGACGGAATCGCAAGACCGGGGGGCGCGTCACCGCAGGGTGGCGTGCCCCTTCGTTTGTTCCACCCCTGCGACGACCTGACGCTGCTGATGCCCAAAAGTCGCCCCATGGAGTCTTAGAAGGGCGGTCTTACCGGCGTCGTTCGCCCCGGTGCGCCGCTGGCGGACCCGACGACGTCCCACCCCGCTCCCTGAGCCGAAGCCGGAGACGATGCCTCCATGCGAAGCCTGTTGCCGACCGCACGGTCGATCCTGATCCATACCGGCCAGACCGCCATCCTTGCCGGTATGGCTGTTCTGGCCATGGCCGCCGCCCCAATGAGCGCCCCCGTGGGCGATGCTGCGGCTATCGCTACCGAGACTCCGGCGCTTGCGCCCATTCAGGCCGTGGCCGAACCGGCGGGGCCGGTGACGCGCAAGCTGCTGTTCAGTGCCCCGGTGCGCGGCTACGGGGTCAATTCGCCGTTCGGCCTGCGCAAGCTGGCCGGGGAGGCCCGGGCCCGGGCTCACAAGGGCGTCGATATCGCCGCCCCCAAGGGCACCGGCGTTCAGGTCGCGGCCGAGGGTCGGGTCCTGCGCACCGGCTATGACGCCAGCGGTTTTGGCAACTTCATCGAGGTCAGCCACCCGAACGGCATGACTAGCCTGTACGGCCATCTGAGCCGCATCGACGTAGCCTCGGGCATGACGGTTGAGCAGGGTCAGCGCATCGGCCTGGTTGGTTCGACCGGCTATTCGACCGGTCCGCACCTGCATTTCCAGATCGAGCGCAGTGGCCGGATGGTCGATCCGTCCCGCGTCGTCGGGCGGTCGTTCGACGTGGTCGTCAAGGCCGCCAAGGCTTGATCACGGCCGGTGCCTGTCTCCGCCTTGCCCTCGTGGCGGGATCAACCCGACGTATCAATCTGACGTTGCAGGGTCCTTTCCGGTAGCGATATGCGTGCCGGGCTTGCTAGGTTGGCCGTCACGTTCCCTGGAGGCGATATGACGGCGGCACTGACGCTCGACGGACTGAGCAAGCGATACGGCGATTTTCACGCGGTGCGCGATCTCAGCTTCCAGGTCGAGAAGGGTACGATCTGTGGCTTTTTGGGCCCCAACGGGGCGGGCAAGACCTCGACCATCCGCATGATCCTGGGCCTGCAGTCGGCCAGTGCCGGGCGGATCGACATCCTGGGCTCGAACGACGGGCGCAAGGTGCGGGATCGGATCGGTTTCCTGCCGGAGGAGCGCGGTCTCTACAAGAAGATGACGCCGGTCGAGGCGATCGCTTTCTTCGGTTCACTGAAGGGGCTGCCGACCGGCGAGGGCCGCAGGCGCGCCCGCGAGATGCTGGACGCCCAGGGATTGGGCGAGTCCAAGCGCAAGAAGATGAAGGAGCTGTCCAAGGGTATGTCCCAGAAGGTGCAGCTGATCGCCGCCGTGGTGCATCGCCCCGAGTTCGTGATCCTGGACGAGCCCTTCTCGGGACTGGACCCGGTCAACCAGCAGGGGCTGGAGAGCATCATTCGCGATCTGGCCGCCAACGGGGCCACGGTCCTGTTTTCGACCCATGTGATGCAGCACGCCGAACGGCTGTGCGACAAGGTCGTGCTGATGGCCCGGGGCCAGAAGGCGTTCGAGGGCTCGGTGACCGAGGCGCGGGCGACCTCGCGCCGGTTTCTGGAGCTGGAGGGGGCGATCGCGCCGCATCAGGCCGCCGCCCTGCCGGGCGTGGCTCATGTCGACACGGTTTCGGACGTTGACGGGGTTCGGGTGCTGAAGGCGCAGCTGACGCCGGGCGGCCAGGGTCAGGATGCGCTGAAGGCGGCGTTCCTCGGCGGGCTGGACGTGCGCCGCTTCGAGTTGCGCGAACCCAGTCTGCATGACGCCTTTATCGATCTGACCGGTGACAATCCCGACCAGGACCAGTCGGTGAAGGCCGACGGGGTGGAGTTCAGCCGATGAAACGCATCCTGTTGATCGCGCGCCGGGAATACGGCGCCTATGCCCGCACCGTCGGCTTCTGGCTATCGCTGCTGGCCTTTCCGATGTTCGCCGTACTGGGCGGGGGCATTCCCCTGCTGATCAAGTCGTCCGAACCGGTCAACGAGGTGGTGCTGATCGAGGAGGGGCCGGCGGCGACCGGTCTGGCCGCGGCGGTGCGCGAGGCCCTGCAGGCTGACGTCGACCGACGCGCCGCCCAGGCCGAGGAGGCGGCGCAGGCTGCCCGGGCCATGGTCCCGGCGGGTACCGAGACCGGGCCGGAGGCCGCAGCGGCCAGTCCGATGATGAACAGCGCCGGGGCCAGCGCCGTGGCGGCCCTGGGCCGGTCGCGTATCCGGCTGGTCGAAACCCCCGCCGACCTGGCGGCCGCGCCGCCTGGACCCGAGCAGGACGCCGTGATGAATCGCTATCTCGGCGATGACACTCCCAAGGCCGAGCGGCTGGATGGGGTCGTCTTCCTGACCCGGGTAGACGGGCAACCCGCCGCCCGGGTGTGGACCGCCCGGACGACGAACAACACGATCGAGAGCTTCGTGAAGCGATCGCTGCGTACGGCCAACAGCCGCCAGGTGTTTGAGGCCGCCGGCATCGACCCGGCCGTGGTGGCCGAGACCGAGCGGTTCGAGCCCAAGGTCACGGCCTTTTCGCCCCGATCGGTCGGGGGCGGCGAAGTCTCGTTCCGTGACCGCGCCCCCGCCTTCATCGGCCTGGCCTCCGGCTTTATCCTGTGGTCGCTGATCATCACCGGGGCCTCGATCCTGCTGAACAGCGTGATGGAGGAGAAGTCGAACCGAATCCTGGAGGTCCTGCTGTCCTCGGCCTCGGCCACGGAAATCCTGACCGGCAAGGTGCTGGGTGTGGCCCTGCTGACCCTGACGGTGATGGCGGCCTGGGGCGGAATCGGCGCGGTCAGCCTGATATCGTTTACCCCGGACCGGGCGGGTGACATTGGCCAGGTGCTGCTGCACGGCGGTCTGCTGGGCTATTTCGCGGCCTATATGGTCGGCGGCTATCTGATGTACGCGGTGCTGTTCGCCGCCATCGGGGCCTTCTGCGAGACGCCGCGCGACGCCCAGACCCTGATGGCCCCGATCATGATGATCCTGGTGGTACCGATTCTGGTCATGCAGATGGCCCTGAACACGCCCGATGCCCCGGTGGTCCAGATTCTGTCGTGGGTGCCGTTCTTCACCCCGTTCCTGATGCTGGCCCGACTGCATGCCGATCCACCGATGATCGAGATCATCGGCACCATGGGCGGCATGTTCGTCACCGCCCTGTTCATGGTCTGGGTCGCCGGTCGCGCCTTCCGCGCCGGAGCCCTGTCGGACATCAAGCTGAGCTGGAAGAGTTTCGCCGGGGCGGTGAAGGGAGGACGGTAGGTCCTTCCGTCTCCTCCCCATCCTTGATGGGGAGGGGGACCGCGAAGCGGTGGAGGGGCTGTTGAAGTCGCTCGATCGCGTCTGAAGCGACATCCCCTCCGTCACGGCGCAAGCGCGCCGCGCCACCTCCCCATCGCTTCGCGACAGGGAGGAGACAAGCGCACAAGGAAAAGGCCGCTCCGGTTGCCCGGGGCGGCCCTTGAAATCCTTGGGTGGCGTTCGCTCTAGGAGCGGTTGCCGCCGCCGGCAGCACCGGGACCCGGCACGCGGGGCTTCGGAGGCGGCAGGAGGCCTTCGCGCTGCATACGCTTGCGCGCCAGCTTGCGGGCACGACGGACAGCCTCGGCCTTTTGACGGGCGCGCTTCTCCGACGGCTTCTCATAATGCACGTGGCGCTTCATTTCGCGGAAGCTGCCTTCGCGTTGCATCTTCTTCTTGAGGGCTTTGAGCGCTTGATCGACGTTATTATCGCGAACGAAAATCTGTACCAGGGTTATCTCTCCTTTGGCCGCCCGCCGCGTCCTTTCGAAGGGAGACGGGCAGACAAATAAAATCGTGTACCGTCGAGCATGGCCCACGGGTGAAGGCGGGCTGATACACGAGCGGGTCCACACTGTCCAGATCGTCGCGGCGGGATATCGTGGCTCGCGAACCACGCCCGGACGGCCTATTCTGTGGGCTGGAGACCGTGAATTCATTCTAGTCGAAGGCCGTTGGGCGCGCCATGACCGCATCGCAGACATTGCCCCCCGAGGGCAACTGGGCCGACCGGATGGAGCAGGCGGTGCTGGACTCCGCCGTCCGTCTGGCCCCGAAACAGGGATGGAATGCGGCCATGGTGCGGGCCGCCTGTGCCGCCGAGGGCCTGTCGCGCGGGGACGAGGAACTGCTGCTGCCCAATGGCGCGCGCGATCTGGCCGTCCTGTTGTCGCGCCGCCACGACGCCCGGGCCCTGGCCGAACTGGCCACGGTCGAGGCCAAATCCCTGAAGATGCGCGAGCGAATCGCCCGGGCCGTGTCGGCGCGGATGGAGGCCGGGGCCGCTGATCTGGAGGCCACGCGCCGCTGCGCCGCGTTCCTGGCCCTGCCGATGAACGCGGACCTCGGGCTGAAGCTGGCGTGGGAGAGCGCCGACCACCTGTGGCACTGGGCCGGAGACACGGCCACCGACTGGAACCACTATTCCAAACGGACGATCCTGTCGGGCATTCTTATTCCTGCGCTGACCATGCGCTGGTTCGACGGACGCGAGGCGGCAGAGGCGTTCGTGGCGCGCCGCATCGAGAACGTCATGAGCTTCGAGAAATGGAAGGCCGGCAAGGATTTCGACGCCCCGATGAAGCGGGTGACCGAGATGCTGAGCCGGATGCGCTACGGGGCGAAGGTCGACTAAAGTCGAGAAATGGCTCGTTCGATCGGATCATAGCCGAGCTTCCCGTCGATAAAATTCCAACCGGCAAACATCTCCCATATCAGGGAGCAGAGTGGTTTGCTTTCATCGTATCCAGCGCCGTAGCGCTCGATACGCGCGATGAAAGCGCTCGACCGGACAAAGAAATTGTACGTCTGAACGTCATCGAGCCGATGGCTATCTACGATCCTCTCAAGCGCTCGGGAGATGATCTTCAGATTGAAAACGATCTCCTCATACTCGGGTGTGCGATAGCTCATTTCGTTCTGGAACGCGTAGAATCCCTCATCTGCTTGCGAGCCATCCTCGAACATCGCTCTGAATCCCTCGATTGTTAGGGCTAGGTCCACCGTAGCGGAATCGGCTTGGAGGTCTTTTCGTCCTCCCTTTTGGCTTGCGTGCACTACGGCGAATGCAATGTTTCGCTTGGCTTCGGAATACGTGCTTTTCAGGCCATCTCGTAGCAACCTGCGACGCCGACGTTCAACGCGCTCTGTCATAACGTAATAGAATACAAGTGATGTAAGGCCCCCTGTGCCAATTGACAGGGCCGCACTCAAACCATGCTCATACTGGGGCGCGGCGAACTCATGCTGCCACAGCGGAAATATTAAAGCGCCAATCGTCAACGTGAGGAACGTACCAAGCAACGCCCACTCTGGAGCTTTGTTGGCAATGACTCTGACGACGGCTTTCCAGTTACGTTGAAATGCCTTGGGTATGTGCTTCCACATGCTGCGTCCCACGATCAAATGACGTTCCGCCGCGAGCTTATGGAAAATTCGGCTTGGTCACAGCGGCTTGACCCGGTTCACGTGCGCCATCTTGCGGCCGGGGCGGGCCTCGGCCTTGCCGTACAGGTGCAGGCGGGCGTCGGGTTCGGCGGCCAGGGCCGGCCAGGCATTGACGGCCTCGCCCAGCAGATTGGTCATCTCGACGCGGGCGTGGGCCGTGGTCGGGCCCAGCGGCCAGCCGGCGACGGCGCGGATATGCTGTTCGAATTGATCGCAGACACAGCCGTCCTGGGTCCAGTGGCCGGTGTTGTGCACGCGCGGGGCGATCTCGTTGACCAGCAGGGTGCCGTCACCGTGGTCGAACAGCTCGATGCCGATGACCCCGACATAGTCGAGGCCCTCCAACACGGCAGTGGCGATGGCGCGGGCGCGGGCGTCGGTTTTCGCATCGACCGAGGCCGGGGCGACGGTGGTGGCGAGCACGCCACCGGCATGGTGGTTTTCGCCCAGCGGATAGACGGCGACGCTTCCGTCGCGGCCACGGGCGGCGATGATCGACAGTTCGCGGGTGAAGTCGGCCTTCGCCTCGAGGATGGCGGGGACCTCGCCGATGTCCTTCCAGGCGGCGGCGGCCTGTTTGGCGGTGCGGATCCAGGCCTGGCCCTTGCCGTCATAGCCGTCGCGGCGCGTCTTGAGCAGGGCGGGCAGGCCCAGCCGGGTCACGGCGTCGTTCAGGTCGTCGAGGCTGTCGACGGCGGCGAAGGCGACGGTGGTGGCCCCGACCCTGTTGAGGAAGGTCTTTTCCACGACCCGGTCCTGGGCCGTGGACAGGGCCGTGGGGCCGGGCGCGACCAGGGCACCGCCGCCGGCCAGAACCTCGACCGAGGCGGCGGGGACGTTCTCGAACTCGAAGGTCACCAGATCGCAGACGCGGCCCATGACATTGAGGGCCGTGGGATCGTCATAGGCGGCGACGATCTGGCCGCGCGAGACGCGTCCGGCCGGACTGTTCTCTTCCGGGTCCAGAATCACGACGTCGAAGCCGAGGCGGGCGGCGGCCTGGGACAGCATCCGGCCCAGCTGGCCGCCGCCGAGAATGCCGAGGGTGGAGCCGGGCGGAAGCGGGGCCACTCAGTCCTCGACCGTCTCGTGGACGGATTCGGTCAGGGCCTCGCGGTAGCTGGCGAGGCGACCGGCCAGGGTGTCGTCCGACAGGGCAAGGATCTGGGCGGCGAGGATGCCGGCGTTGGTGGCACCGGCCTCGCCGATGGCCAGGGTGGCCACGGGCACGCCGCCGGGCATCTGGACGATGGACAGCAGGCTGTCGAGGCCGCTGAGGGCTTTCGACTGGACCGGTACACCCAGCACCGGCAGTTCGGTCATCGCGGCGGCCATGCCGGGCAGGTGGGCGGCCCCGCCGGCCCCGGCGATGATGACCTTGAAGCCCGCGGCTTTTGCCCCCGCGGCGAAGTCGAACAGGCGTTTTGGGGTGCGGTGGGCGCTGACGACCTTCGCCTCCCAAGCCACGCCGAGGCGGTCGAGGGTTTCGGCGGCGCGCTTCATCGTCGGCCAGTCCGAGCGGCTGCCCATGATGATCGCCACGGGCGCTGTCGTCGCCATATCGCCATTCTCCCCGGGCCCGCCGGGGGCGGACCAGACTGCGGAAGGGGGCGCGAGGGGGTCGGAACCCCCGGGCTCACGCTCCGGGAAAGAGGCCGGTTACAGCACACGCGTTGCGCCCGCAACCGAGCGCGATAGCATGGGGGTCGGTCGCGGCCACTGAGTCGCGCCCCCGGGAGTTCTTCTGACCGTGAGCCAGACGGCCGCCAAACTGTCCGACGGGGACCTGAATACCGAGATCGCGCGCCTGCGCGCGGAGGTCGAGGCCCTGCGTCTGCGGGCCGAGGCGGCCGAGGCGGCGGCGGACACCGACGTGCTGACGCCGGTGCTGAACCGGCGCGGGTTCGTCGGGGCGATGAACCGGACCATGGCCTATTGCCAGCGCCACGGGGTGCCGGCGGTGCTGCTGTATCTCGATCTCGACGGCTTCAAACGGGTCAATGACGAGCTGGGTCACGCCGCCGGGGACGCCGCCCTGGTGCAGGTGGCCGAGCTGATGCTGACCAATCTGCGCGAATCAGACGCCGTCGGACGGCTGGGTGGCGACGAGTTCGGTCTGCTGATGCTGAACGCCGGGGTCGAGGAGGGGCGTGAGAAGGCCCGCAAGCTGGCCGCGGCGATGGCGGACAAGGGCTTTACCTGGGACGGGACCCGGGTCGACCTGGGTGGCTCGTTCGGGGTGCGCGGCTGGACCGATCACAGCGACGCAGAGGTGTGGCTGGCCGAGGCCGACGCCGCCATGTGGCTGCGCAAAAAGGCGCGCTGAGCCCCGCCAGCGGCGGCTCAGGCGATGATGTCGGGCAAGATGCGGTTCTCGACCTTGGCGATCTCGTCACGCAGCAGCAGCTTCTTGCGCTTGAGGCGGGCGATGCGCAGCTGATCGGGAATCGGTAGATGGCCGAGGGCTTCGATCGAGGCGTCGAGGTCGGCGTGTTCCGTCTGCAGGGTCTTGAGCCGCGCCAGCAGGGCGAGCTGCTCCTCGTTCAGATAGGGTAGGTCATCGTTCATGGTTCGGCCCCGGCGTCGTTGCTTATAACCGAGCACGGCTCAAGCCGGAAGCCGCTCGGCCAAACGGACCAGGGCCGGACGCGGCGTGACGGTGCCCCAGGCCCGGGCAGCCGCGGCGAGCGCGGCGATCGGCGGCTGCGGCGCGGCGTCCGGTGCGGGGGCGAGGGCTTCCAGTGCCGCCAGCAGCTGTCGTTCGGCATCGAGCTCGACAGCCTTGACCTGGGTACGAATGGCCTCGCGGGCCGGGTTGTCGATGTCGGGGATTGCGGCCTTGAGCGTACGCCGCACGGCGCGCAGCGGGGCCACGGCGGCGAGGTCCCAGGCCCGGGCGGTGTCGGCGGCGGCCTCGACCGTCTCCTCATCCGGGCGGCGGCCGGTGGCGGCGGTCCAGGCGGCCCACAGCAGCAGGGGGACGTTCTGTTCGTGGACGTCCTGCAGGGTCAGGCAGGTCTCGGATACGCCCTCGGTGCCGTAGGCGCGCACGGCCCAGTCCCACAGGCTCATGCCGGGGTCGGGCCCTTGAGGCCGTCCCAGCGCCGCACGGGGGCCCAGTCGAGGCCGAACAGGTCCAGCGCGCGACCCACCGACTGGTCGACCATCTCGGCGATCGATTCGGGACGGGTGTAGAAGGCGGGCAGGGGCGGGGCGATGATTGCGCCCATTTCGGCCAGGGCGGTCATGGTGCGCAGATGGCCCAGGTGCAGCGGCGTCTCGCGCACCATCAGCACCAGCGGGCGGCGCTCTTTCAGGGTCACGTCGGCGGCGCGGGTCAGCAGGGTCGAGGTCACGCCGGTGGCGATCTCGCCCATGGTGCGCACCGAACAGGGGGCGATGATCATGCCCAGGGTGCGGAACGAGCCCGAGGCGATGCTGGCCCCGACGTCGGTCAATTTGTGCACGACGGTGGCCTTGGCCGACAGGGCGTCGGCGCTGAGGTCGGTTTCCTGGGACAGGGTCAGCAGGGCGGCCCGGGTCACGACAAGGTGACTTTCAACCCCGAGTTCGGCCAGGGCGTCGAGCACCCGCGCGCCATGGATCACGCCCGATGCGCCGGAAATCCCGACCACGATGCGCGGCGGGTCGGTTTGTATGGCTCCGTTCACATCTTCGGCCAATTCGGGGTCCACGGTTTGTGTGTCTGGAGGGTCGGCGGAGTCACCCATTTGTGATTCCACACCCGTCTCCGTCAGGCGTTGATTGTGTGTGATCCCTTAGACATGGAGGCGCAAGCCATGACGATTGAGGCTCGTATTCGCGAACTGGGAAATCGGCACCGTTCACTGGATGAGATTATCCAGCGCGAACGGATCCACCCGTCGGTGGATTCACTACAGATACGGGAACTCAAGACGCGGAAACTGAAGCTCAAGGAACAGATCACCAGTCTGGAGGCGCGAACGGGTTAGGCCCCCGCATCTCCGGAAAACAAAAACGGCCCCGGGAGCGATCCCGGGGCCGTTGTTTTGTCCTCCCCGATGGGGGAGGCGGATTGTCGGCGGAGCCGGCGAGACGGAGGGGGCAGCCCCCTCCACCGCTACGCGGTCCCCCTCCCCCGATGGGGGAGGAACAAAGTCAGTCCTTGGGGCCGAACACCGAAGCGGCGGTCGGCTCGGCACCGCGACGCTCGCGCGCCTCGGGCACGAACTCGGGCTCGGCCGGTTCGGCCTCGACCGGCTGCATGGTGGCCCCGCCCTTCTTGGCGTCGTCCTTGGCCTTCTTATCGGCGGCCTTCTTGACCAGTTCGTCGAGCGCCAGCTGGCCGACGAGGCCGAGCGTCACCGGGTCGACCGGCTTGATGTTGGCGCTGTTCCAGTGCGTGCGGTTGCGCACGCTGTCGATGGTCGACTTGGTTGTGCCGAGCAGTTTGGAGATCTGGGCGTCGGTGACTTCCGGATGGTTGCGCACGAACCACGAAATGGCGTCCGGACGGTCCTGACGGCGTGAGACCGGGGTATATTTCGGGGCCTTCTTGCCCCCCTTCATCAGTTCGGCATGGCGGCTGACCACAGCGCTCATCCGATAGGTGTCGTCGGCCTGGGCCTTGTCGAGCTCTTCGCGGCTCAGCTGGCCGTTGACGAGCGGGTCGGCTCCACGGATGTCACGCGCCACGTCGCCGTCAGCGATGCCACGAACCTCGAGCGGGTGCAGGCCGCAGAAGTCGGCAATCTGGTCGAACGAGAGGGAGGTGTTGTCCACCAGCCAGACCGCGGTGGCCTTGGGCATCAGGATATCGGTCATGAACGCGTTCCGGTTCTTGTCTTTTCAGCCCGGTCGCCGGGCTCTGGATACGACGGCGCCCGGCCTTTCGACCGGGCGTGTATGCTCATGATATAGGCTGTTTCGCGGGAAAAGAAAACGAAGACCGACAGGATCATACAGCCAAGGTTCATCTCAGGGGCCTGATGTTGGTCTGACCGCCGCGATCCGTGGCCGCAAACAGATGGAGGACCCAATGTTGATCTCGAGCCTCGCCGCCCTGGCAGCCATGGTTGCCGTGCCCCAACAGGCCGCGCCGTATAACTATCAGGAGCCGCAGCGGGTCTCGCCGCGCGGCAGCTACAGCCGCAGCTGCAGCGGCGACTACGTCAATCAGGGCCGGCTGTATGCCGACTGCCGCGACCGTCGCGGCAATGTGCGCGGGACCTCGATCGAGTTGAACCGCTGTTCCAGCCACGACATCAGCAACGACGACGGCCGGCTGGTTTGCGGCCCGGTCCGGGGCGAGTACGAGGACCGTCGTGGCGGCGGTCGGGGCGATCGCCGGGATGACCGTAATGACCGCGACAATGGCGGTGGCTGGGGGCGCGGCGGCCAGAGTTCGATCACCGTCTATCGCGACGCTGATTTCCGCGGGGCCTCCTACAGCTTCAACGGTGAGGTCGTGAACCTGGGCAATACCGAGTTCAACGACGTCATCAGTTCGATGCGGTTCCGCGGCGAATGGGAGGTCTGTACCGACGCCTATTTCCGTGGCCAGTGCCAGACCTTCAGCGACGATGTGCGCAACCTCGATCGCTGGGGCATGAATGACCGGATCTCGTCGCTGCGCCCGGTGCGCGGCCGCCGCTGATTCCGGGCAGCGCCTCTAGCTGACTGTCAGCACCACCTTGCCGACGTGCTCGCCCGTCTCCAGCCGGAGGTGGGCGAGAGCGGCCTCGGCCAGGGGGAAGGTGGCCTCGACCGGCGGGCGAACCGCGCCCGAGGCGATCCACGGCCAAACTGTAGCCTCCACAGCAGCGATCAGCCGGGCCTTTTCGTCGGCGGGACGGGCGCGCAGGGTCGAGCCGGTCAGGACGATCCGTTTCATCATCACCCGGGCCAGATCGATCTCGGCCCGGTTGCCGGACAGGGTGGCGATGGCCACCCAGCGCCCGAACGGCTTGAGCGCCTCGAGATTGAGGGCGGCATAGTCGGCCCCGACCATGTCCAGAACCACATCGACCCCGCCGAAACCGGCGATGGCGGCGGCCATGTCGTCGCTGCGGGCGTCGAGGCTGAGGTCGGCCCCGAGGGCGCGGGCGGCGGCGGCCTTGGCCGGTCCACGCGAGGTGGCGATGACGCGGGCCCCGGCCGCCCTGGCCATCTGGATGGCGGTGACGCCGATGCCGCTGGTCGCGCCGTGGATCAGCAGGGTCTCATCCGCCTTGAGGCCGCCGGACTCGAACACATTGGCGAACACGGTGCAGACGGTTTCGGGCAGGGCCGCGGCCTGGATCCAGTCCAGAGCGTCGGGGACGGGCAGTGCGTGACGGGCGTCGACCGCCGCATATTCAGCATAGCCACCACCGCCCAGCAGGGCGCAGACGCGATCCCCGACCGACCAGCGCGAGACGCCGTCGCCGACCTGATCCACCTCACCGGCGACCTCGAGGCCGAGAATGTCCGAGGCCCCGGGCGGGGCCGGATAGCGACCGAGCCGCTGCAGGATGTCGGGACGATTGACGCCGGCGGCACGGACGCGGATGCGAATCTGGCCCGCGCCGGCGACCGGATCGGGCCGATCGACCATGATCAGGGCGGTCGCGGGGCCCGATCCACCGGTGATTTCCACTGCCTTCATCTGAACCGTCCCGCTCTTGCAATCGTTCGTGTGTCAGCGTTCAGATAGGGGTTCGCGCGGTCCATGGCCAAGGAGGCGACGATGAGTCTGGAAGAATTGGAGCCCCGTCCGCAGCGTGGGGCAACCCTGACGGCGCTGGCGCGCGAGGATCTGGACCTGTTCTCGGTCGAGGAGCTGGGCGAGCGGGTCGAGGCGCTGGAGGCGGAGATCGCCCGGGCGCGCGCGGCCATGGAGGGCAAGTCCTCACGCAAGAGTGCCGCCGACGCCCTTTTCAACTTCCGCTCGTAGCCGCGCGTGCCCCGTGGCATGACCATTGCTGGTCTGACATTGATGGCCCCGATATGGGCCGACAGTGATACGGACGCCTGTGCTTTCCATGAGTGTATTTGAGTTGATGGCCAGCGACGACAACATCCTTTCGACCTCGGGCCGCAGCCGCGCTGCGGTTGTCGACGGATTCGCGCGTTCGGAACTGTTCGACCGAACGTTCCGTGAAGGCATGGAGCTGGTCGAGGAGACCGCCGCCTATCTGGACGGCGACGGACGGCGGGAATCCAAGATGCTGTCGCGAGCGGTGGCCCTGGCCTATGCGGGCGAGAGCATGAAACTGACCACCCGGCTGATGCAGATCGCCTCGTGGCTGTTGATCCAGCGCGCCGTGCGTGAGGGCGACATGGCCTCCGAGGCCGCCTGCGAGCCGCGCTACCGGCTGAACGAGCCTAAGGCCGAGATCGACCCGACCCATCCCGAACTGCCGATCGCCCTGATCGAGTATCTGGTCCGGGCCGAGAAACTGTTCGGCCGCGTCCTGTATCTGGACCGCCGCATGTATCTGGACGGCCCCGAGGAAGAGGCCGAGAACGCCGTGCTGAGCCAGATGGGCAAGCTGGAAGCGGCGTTCAGGCTTTAGGCTAAAACCCGGTCGTCGCTGATCAGACCGTCATCCTCGGGCTTGTCCCGAGGATGACGGGCAGTCAGGGCTCTACGGCCCGACGTCGTTGGCTATGCGGGCCCCGTCATTGACCGGCTTGGGCAGGCTGACGGCGATGCCGAGGGCGGCGGCCAGCTTTTCGTCGCGGCCGTAGACGTCCTCGCGGAAGGCGACGCGACCCTGGCCGTCGACGAAGGCAGTCCAGTACAGCAGGCGGACGGTGATCTCGCGGCCGGTCTGGATGCGTTTGGTATCGCGGCTGTCCTGGGCGGCGTCGAATTCCGCCAGCAGCATCGGATCGGGCGACAGCAGCAGGCGGGCGAATTCGACCGCGCCCTGAACCCGAACACAGCCGTGGCTGCGCTGACGCATCGACAGGTTGAAGGCCGATTTGGACGGCGTGTCGTGCAGGAAGATGGCGTAGCTGTCGCGCAGCTCGAACTTCACATAGCCGAGTGCGGCCGTGGGTCCGGCGCGCTGGATCACTGTGCCGTTGGACATATACATGTTGTTGGCGGCCAGATAGCCGGGGCCGCGCGGCAGGATCTCGTTGCGGGCGATCGAGGCCGGGACATACCAAGGCGGGTTGGCCACGACCGAGGCGAACGGCTTTTCAAGGCTGGGCGTCTGGTTGGCCGGCGAGCCGACGACGACGCGGTTGGAGTGAACCGGCTTGCCGTCCTTCCAGTAGACCATGATGGCGGCGGCGGTGTTGACCTCGATCCGCTCGGGCGCGAGGTCGCGCTTGAGCCAGCGGCGGCGTTCCAGGTTCAGGGCGATCTGGCGGGCCCGATCCTCGGCCGAGGCCGACAGGGAGCGTTGGGTTCCGGTACCGATGCGGGCGTCGGCTGCCAGGCCGTGCCGGGTCTGGAAACTGCGCACGGCTTCCTGGAGCTCAGGGCCGTAGAAACCTCCGGCCAGGGCCAGGCGGGCACCGGCGGCGGCGCTGAGGTCACCTTCGGCCACCAGGCGGCGGATCAGCGGCTGGATGCGGGCGTCGCTGGTGTCAGGCTCAATTGTCGGCCCGGCGCTGAACACGGGCCAGCCCCCGTCGAGGATCAGGCGGCGGTAGCGGACATAGCCGGCGGACAGGTTGGTATAGCCGATGTCGGTCGGGGCCAGACCCGCGTACCAGTCGACCAGCGTGTTGCGAGTGATCGAATCGGCCATACCGCCGGGCAGGTCGACCCGGTTCTTCTGCATTTCCCACAGATCCTCGACCGTCTCGGGCCGGACACGGCCTTCGGACAGGACGCGGGCGTAACCGAGGGCGGCAACGGTGGTGCGCATCTCGGCCGTGGCCGGATCGGCGGCTAGGGCGGGGAAGTTGAAGAAGTCCGCCGGCGACAGGCCGTGTCGTTCGGCCCGGCTCGCGGCGGTCTGCAGGGCACGCAGGCGCTCGGCATTCCAGACCGGACGCCAGCCGGTGCGCTCGTAGAAGGCGCGGACGTCGCCCTGGAAGGCGGCGGGCAGGCGGGCCAGCTGATCGTTGAAACTGTCGTAGAAGGCATTGGTGCCGGGGGTGAACGGCTGCATCGGCACCTGTGCCAGCGCTGCCGTGCCTGCCGCCGTGCTCATGGCGGTTGCCGCCACGCCAAGTCCCAATTGCCGTCGATTCATTTCAGTCGCTCTGGTTCGATCCGGCGTTGGACACGGTGTCCACGCCCCAGGATCGAACGGGTCCATGCTATCGACGTTCCGGACAAACAAAAAGCGCCGGTCCCGAGACCGGCGCTTTTCGTGGCCCTGAAGCCGCAGTCCGCTACTTCTTGATGAAGCCGCCGAACTTGTTGTTGAAGCGCGAGACGCGACCGCCGCGGTCCAGCAGGTGCTGATTGCCGCCGGTCCAGGCCGGATGGGTCGAGGGATCGATGTCCAGGTTCAGCGTCGCGCCTTCCTTCTGGTAGGTCGACCGGGTCTGGTAGGTCGAGCCGTCGGTCATCACCACAGTGATGAAATGGTAGTCGGGGTGCGTGTCCGCTTTCATGGTCGTCGTCCGGTCTCTGCGCGATGACGATGCCGACCGTCGGTGCGCGTCAATGAGAAAACCCGCCGAAGGCTCCAGCGGGAAGAAGGGGCGGCGTTTACACCGGGGGGCGTTCCGGGGCAAGAGGCGGGCGCATGACCCAGTCTCCGCCACCCATCGCCCCGTCGTTTGAAGCCGAGGGACGGCCCGGGGCCGGAGCGCTGCTGGTCGAGCAGATCGGGGAGGCTGCGGGCAAACGGGCCAAGGCCCGGAGCGTGCGGCCACTGGGGCGGTTGCTGCCCTATCTGATGCGGCACAAGGCCCATGCCGCCATCGCCGTGTTCTGGCTGCTGCTGTCCACGGCCGGGTCCCTGGCTCTGACCGGGACAGCCCGGGGGGCCATCGACAACGGCTTCGAGAATGCCGGTCGCGACCTGAACCTGTGGTTCCTGGTGCTGGGGGCCAACGCCCTGTTCCTGGGGCTGGCGACGGCGTTTCGCTATTTCTACGTGACCAAGACCGGTGAGCGGGTCATCGCCGACCTGCGCACCGGCCTGTTCGACCGCATCCTGACGCTGGACCCGTCCTTTTACGCCCGGATGCGTACGGGCGAGGTGCTGTCGCGGCTGACGACGGACATCGCCCTGGTCGAGACCCTGTTGACCACCTCGGTGTCGTTTGCGCTGCGCAACGCCCTGACCATGGTGGGCGGGACCATCCTGCTGTCGGTGGTTAGTCTGAAGCTGACCGGGCTGGTGCTGCTGACCGTGCCCTTCCTGCTGGGGCCGTTGTTCCTTTTCGGGCGGCGGGTGCGCAAGCTGACGGTCCGGGCCCAGGACGAGTTCGCCGGGGCCGTGGGCTTCGCCGGCGAAAGCGTTGACGCCATCGAAACCGTCCAGGCCTTCGGGCGCGAGGCCAGTGCCATCGCCCGCTTCGGCGCGGCGGTGGAACGGGCCTTCGACGTCTCGCTGATCCGGATCAAGGCCCGGGCCCTGATGACGGCGATGATCATCGTGGTGATGTTTGGGGGGGTGACCCTGGTGCTGTGGCTGGGGGCCCAGGACGTGATCGCCGGGCGGATGACACCGGGGGCGTTGCTGCAGTTCGTGCTGCTGTCGGTGTTCGTCGCCGGGGCCGTGGGGGCGCTGGGCGAGAGCTGGGGCGATGTGCAAAAGGCCGCCGGGGCGATGGAGCGGATCGACGAACTGATGCGGGCCGTGCCCGAAATCGCCGCTCCGGCACAGCCGCGGGTCCTGCCTGAGCCACCGCGCGGCGAGGTGTCGATGTCTGCGGTCGATTTCGCCTATCCGGGGCGGCCGGACCTGGCGGCGTTGAAGGGCTTCAGCCTGACGGTACGGCCGGGCGAGACGGTGGCCCTGGTGGGGCCGTCGGGCGCGGGCAAGAGCACCGTGTTTCGCCTGTTGCTGCGCTTCTACGATCCGCAGACGGGCACCGTCTCGGTCGACGGGGTCGATGTGCGCGAGGCCGATCCGGTGGCCGTGCGTCGCCGCTTTGCCTGGGTGTCGCAGGAAGCGCCGCTGTTCTCGGGCTCGGCGCTGGAGAATATCCGCTTCGGGCGTGAGGCCGCGACCGAGGACGAGGTCCGGGCCGTGGCCGACAAGGCCCAGGCCCTGGGGTTCATCGACGCCCTGCCGGAAGGATTCGGCACACCGCTGGGCGAGCGCGGCAAGAGCCTGTCCGGCGGGCAGCGGCAGCGGCTGGCCATCGCCCGGGCCCTGGTGCGCAACGCCCCGATCCTGCTGCTGGACGAGGCCACCAGCGCGCTGGACGCGGGCAATGAACAGCTGGTGCAGCAGGCGCTGGATGCGGCCATGGAAGAGCGCACCACCCTGGTCATCGCCCACCGTCTGGCCACGGTGCTGCGCGCCGACCGGATTGTGGTGATGGAGGACGGAGCCGTGGTCGATCAGGGTACCCACCTTGAACTGATCGCCCGGGGCGGCTTGTATGCGCGTCTGGCGGAGCTGCAGTTCCGCTCGGACTGAACCTGGCTTGCCACGATCATTGGCGAGCCCAGCCTGAGGATACTGATGTCTGCCCTGATCCTGATGAGTCTGATGCTGTCCGTGCAGTCGCCGGCCAGTGCTTCCGACCTGCAGGCCGCGTTCTCGAACACGCTGGTGTCGACCTATCCCGACGGGCGCACAGCGCGGTTGTGGCTGGCCGAAGGCGGTCGGTTCGAAGGGCAGGACCGGCGCGGCGGGCGTAATTCCGGTGTCTGGCGGGTGCGTGACGGTAAGCTGTGCCTAAGTCAGCGGCGGCCCCTGCCGATGCCGGGCCAATTCTGTACGCCGATCGTGCGCGTTGCGGTGGGCGGCAGCTGGACCGCCCGGGCCATGACGGGCGAGACGATCCGCGTCACCCTGGTGGCGGGTCGCTAGCGGCCCGCGACAGCCACCGCAGTGGCCGGGAAGTCGCTGAAGGCGGCGTCGAGGCCGTAGTCGCGAAAGGCGGTCAGCCAAGCCGTCAGGTCGGCGGCACCCGGCGGCAGGAACAGCGGTTCGGCGCGGAAGGTCCAGGCGGCCACCTTGAGGCCGACAGCATGGGCGTCGGCGATCAGAGAGGTCTGCGACCGGTCCAGATCCGGTGCGATCATCGCCGTCTCGACCCCGATCCAGCCCGCATAGTCGGAGATGGTCGCCAGACCGTCGGGCGTAGCCATGGCGGCATAGGTCAGGTCCGGGCGGTCCACCGGTCCACCGGCGACGCTCATCAGTTGCAGCAGGGGGGCGTCGATGCGCGCGGCGAGGCGCTGCAGCGGGCCGACCTCGAAACACTGGATCAGGATGGGCGCATCGGTGCCGGTCAGGGCGTTGGCGTCCAGCACGGCGACGAAAAGGTCCTCCATCGCCAGACCGGCGGCGGCAAAATGCGTCGGGTGCTTCAACTCGGGGCAGACGCCGATCGTACGGCCGGTGCGCAGCGATCCGGAACGGGCGATGTCGATGACCTGCTGGAAGGTCAGGATCGGTTCCTGACCGTCGAAGGCAGAATTGGCCGGGCGCAGGGCGGGCAGACGTTCGCGGGCACGCAGGCTCTGCAACTCGGCGAGGGTAAAGTCCTCGGTGAACCAGCCGGTGACGGTCTGACCGTCGACGGTGCGGGTCGTGAGGTGATCGGCGAATTGCGGGCGGTCGGCGACGTCGGTGGTGCCGCCGATCTCGTTCTCGTGGCGGACGATCAGAACGCCGTCGCGCGACACGACCAGATCGGGCTCGATAAAGTCGGCCCCCTGGTCGATGGCCAAATCATAGGCGGCACGGGTGTGTTCGGGCCGTTCGCCCGAGGTGCCGCGATGGGCGATGACCAGTGGCGACGCCATCCGCCGGTCAGGTGGCCTGGAGGATCTTCCGCAGCTGCGGATGGATCTCGCTGTTGGAAGCGATGATCTGCTTGCCGGACATCGGGTCGCCATCGCTGTCGATGGTGGAGACGATGCCGCCCGCCTCGGTGACGAACAGGATACCCGCAGCCACGTCCCAGCGCTGCAGGTTGCGCTCATAGTAGGCGTCGAAACGGCCGGCGGCGACCCAGGCCAGGTCGAGCGCCGATGAGCCGAGGCGGCGAATGCCGGCGACGCGCTGGCCGACGGCGTGGATGTCCTTGATGGCCTGGCCGTGGCCGGTCTTGCCGATGAAGGGCAGGCCGGTGGCGATCAGGCTCTCGGTCATGTCGCGACGACCCGAGCAGCGAATGCGCTGGTCATTGAGGTAGCAGCCCTTGCCCTTCTCGGCCCAGAACAGCTCGTTGGCGACGGGGTTGTAGGTGACGCCGGCGACGATCTCGGATGTGCCGTCCGGCGCGCGCCGTTCCAGCCCGACCGTGATGGCGAAATGAGGAATGGCGTGCATGAAATTGGTGGTGCCGTCGATCGGATCGACCACCCAGGTGTGGCTCTTGTCGGTGCCCTCCATCATGCCGCGCTCCTCGCCGAGGAAGCCGTAACCGGGGCGGGCCTTCATCAGCAGTTCGTAGAGGGTGTCCTCGGCCTTGACGTCGGCGGCGGTGACAAAGTCGCCCGGTCCCTTGCGCGAGATCTGCAGCTGCGAGACCTCGCCGAAATCGCGCAGCATCGGGCGGGCGGTCTTGCGGACCGCATCGAGCATGACCGAGACGAGGGCGGAGGCGAGAGCCATGGGGAATCTCCTGGTCCGAAGGTCCTGAAAAGGCGGTCAGCCCGGACAGACGGAGAAGTTC